>Ga0065721_10048662_pt1 | contig 451514 bp, 405 predicted proteins | sample Mesricmetagenome_FD_59108 | JGI IMG/M metagenome (GOLD analysis project Ga0065721, IMG submission 59108) | Mesophilic microbial community from rice straw/compost enrichment Sample: eDNA_1 v2 (version 2) | ecosystem: Engineered > Solid waste > Grass > Composting > Bioreactor | place: USA...
CAATCGGTTCGGTTTGCCAAGCAGTCGCTTGCCAGAGACGGGGCATTGGTCGTGTCCAGAACGTTGCAGGACGGACTGCCAAGTGAAGATAAAAGCTACACCCCTAACCAGGATCGCAATTTCGTGCTGCAATCGGTCAAAAATTACGTGGGCAGCGGAGCAGATAACGAGACGATTCAGGGAGAGCTTGCCCTGACGGAAGACGGCAAAACGTACCGCTACGCGCCGGCGAGCTACACCAGCTATTTGTACAAGGGACGGGATATAAAACCGGCTTATGTGTACAGCTTCATGGGCCGCCCTGCTTCCATGACTGCGGATGCGGACATCTACGCGTTTCTGCTCGCTCCCAATCCCGATCGGCTGGACAAAGTCCAGGCAAGGCTTGGCCGCTACGCGTTAGTTAGCGAATACAGCTACAACTCGCACGGGGAAGTGACCAGAGAGGTCGATCCGAAAGGCAACGTGACGTTGCGGGAGTACGTCCAGCCGATTTGGCAATCCGGGCTGCGGATGCCAGCGAGCATAAAGAAAACGGCTGCGGACAACCCGAGTCATTTTCACGAGGAAACGTATACGTATACCGATAAAGGACTTTTGGCAACGGAAAAAATCGTCGACTCTTACCCGGACGGGGCGGGAGCCAAGGTGGTGCAAACAGACCGCACCTACACATACAACGACAAAAAACAGCTCACCTCTGTCACGGAAGCGAGCACAGGACCAGATGCGAAAACCGTGACGCAAAAAATCACTGCCTACGAGCCGATGGGCCTGTACCCTGCGGATATGAGCCTGGAGGTGGAAGTGGCGACGGGGCAGAAGCAAAGCCTGTACCACGTCTTTGTTTATGACGGACTCGGCCGCCTGACCGCTCGTGCTTATCCGGACAACACTGTTGTTCAGTACGAGTACGACTTGCTCGGCCGCCGAACAAAAGAAAGCGTGACCAGCAAGCAACAGACGAGGACGACGACGTATGCCTACGACGACTCTGCGCGCAAGGTGACGATGACGTTGCCAGACAGCACGAAGCTGGTGACGCAGTTCACGCCTTACGGGGAAGTGGAGTACAAGGCGCAGTTGGGCACGGACGGCACTGTGCGCCCGCTGCTTTACAACACCTATTCGCTGGACGGCAACCATCTTTTGTCAAGCGCTCCGTACGCTGACAACAATCGGGCGACTACGTACGTCTATAATGCTGACGGCAGCGTCTGGCAGAAAAAAGACCCGGTCGGCACCGCCGTGTACTTGACCGCCAACACGGTCAACGACGGAACCAGCTATGCGCCGGCGCTCACCCGCCTGACCTTGGCGCCAAACGGCTTGCAAGCTGTGCAGTACCACGACCGCTACGGGCAACTGGAAAAAGAAGTCCAGCGGGCTGGGGATGGCGTGCAAAGCATGACGACCAAGCTCGTCCGCAACGCTTTTGACCAGGTAACGAAAAAGACGGAAACAGACCAGACAGGCAAAAGCCGCACATGGGAGTATCGCTACACCAATGACGGCAACATCACCAACCTGCTCGATCCCGAACAAAACCGTTACCAGTACGAGTACGATGCCCTCGGCAATCTGGTGACCGTGACGGAAAATCAGGTACTGACGACAAGAAATCATTACAATGCCCTGTCCTGGAAGCTGAGCGAGCAGGACGTGCCATCTGGCGCGACCGAATCTTATTATTTTAATCAGAATGGTACGCTGAACACATTTACCGACAAGACAGGAAATCGCCACTCTTATCGATATACGCCGTTTAACGAGTTGGCAAGCCTGATGACCCGCAACGCTTCCGGTACCGTGACCAATTTGGAAACCAAAGACTACGTTCCGAATACGTCACTGGTCCAGAAAGAAACAAACAGCAATGGGGCGGACATCACCCCGACGGCCAGCAACTACCGCGAGATCACGTACAGCTACGATGCCTTCCAGCGCTTGAAAAGCCAGACCGTTTTTGGACGCACCTACCAAATGGGCTACACGGATCGCGACGATCTCATGGATTCGTTGACGTACCCGGATGGCACAGCAATCGCTTATCGATATGATCATGCCGGTCGTCTCATCGAGGCCAACAGCGGACTGACGGGAAAAATCGAGTACGCTTATGTCGTGGACAATACCGGAGAGCAAATCAAGGCGGCATATCCGAATGGTCGCAGCAACAAGCGCAAAATCGATTCTTTCGGGCAAGTTCAAACTGTTGTGCACGAGAAAAATCAAGCAGCGGTCTGGAATGAAGCGAGCCAGTATTCTTTTGGCAACGTGGTGTCCATCCAGCGCAACGGCACGACTCTTCAGTACGAATACGACAAAATCGACCGCTTGACCAAGGAAGTTGCTCCCGGCACGACGAATCAATACTCATACGACGGCCGCGGCAACCGCTCCGCTTTTGCAGGCACTTTGCCAACCGAATCCGGCAGCTTCACCTACACCTTCGATGAGCGCAACCGCCTGCGCGGCGTCTTGAACGAAACGACAGGCGAGACGTCTGCCTACACGTATTACAGCGACGGCCTGCGCGCCACGAAAACGGAGAATGGTGCGCAAACCAAGTACGTCTACCTGAGCGGCAAAGTCATCGAAGAACTGGACGCAACCAACGCGCTCAAGGCGCGCAACGTCTGGGGCAACGAATTGCTATTCCGCCAGGACGCTGCGGCTGGCAAAAAGGGCTACTACCACTACAACAGCCACGGAGATGTCGTGGCAATCTCGGACGCAACTGGCCAGGAGCTGAACACGTACACATACGACACGTGGGGAAATCTCACCGCCAAAACGGAGGCGATGTCCAATCCGTATCAGTACAGCGGCGAGATGTACGAGGAGAAGACCGGGTTCTACTATTTGCGGGCGCGGTATTACGATCCGAAGGTAGGACGGTTTGTTTCGGAGGATACGTATAAGGGGCAAGTGGATAATCCGTTGTCGCTGAATCGGTATGTGTATGTGAGTAATAATCCGCTGAGGTTTGTGGATCCAAGTGGGCATAAGCAACTGGAGTTTACAACTGGTGGACAAGAAAGAGTTAATTCTACTGGTTTAACATTTGAAGACGCATCGATTTATTGGGCGAAAAAGACGGTAGAATGGGCAGATGCTACAGGAAAGGTTCCTTATGATTGTGTAGCAGAAGTTGTACCAGCGGAATACGTTGAGGAAGTTAAAACGATTGTAGGATTCGTTGGTGGCAAGAAGTGGGCGGAAGAAGCAGGGGACATTTCCACACTAGGAGTGTCTGCGGCTGGAGCGGGTGCAGCTGCTGGTACTTTGAAAAATTTGGGGAATATCGCTGCAAAAATTGAATCTAATGCCATGGCGCAGCTAACGAAAATAGAGCAGACTGCTGGAGGGCATTTCTTCTCGAGACATGGCGCGCAAACAACGCTTGCCCAACAATTGCAAAGAGCAACTACTGGAGTAACTCCAGATGGAGTTATTGGTCGTGCAGTTGACTCATCTCGTTTTCTTACACATCAGAAACAACTAAATGCTGTTCAACGAGCAGATACTATTTTTAAGCAAACTGGAAAAAACTCTTTCTATTTCGATATGGGTGAGATAATTGGGGAAGGGTATTTATCAGGTGGGGGGAGCATAATCAATACGACTAAAGTTCAAGCTGTGTATAGAGAGGGGAAATTGATTACGTTGTACCCTAAGTTAAGATAATCAATTATCAATTTTTGGAGGTATAACATGAAGGTAGTGAACCCACACTTTTTGTCTGTTTTTTTAGTTCCAATAACGGGGCTAGCTGATGCTGACGAGGCCATAGAACATTATAAAAATATTGAATTACTAACAGAAGAACAGTATAAAGAAGTCATCAGAGAAACGCTTGTAGAATATTTTCAAAATCTTGAGGAAGATGTAAAGAGAAAATCAAAATTAGCCCTTAGTTATTGTTTAACGAAACCAACAGTTGATTTTGAAAGTGTATTTGAATCACTGCTTCCACCATTTGACCTTCCGCCTAATGCACGAGATTTCTTTTTATGGCTTTGGGAAGAATTGTTTATTGGTGAAAGTTATGAGTTAGCTGATGCAGAATCATACAAGGTTGTCGCAGATATGTATGAGCCACTCCGCTCTACAAAAAACTAATCTATACTAAAAATTTTGGATGTTAGGAATAGTTGGCGACCATCTAGTGCCTGGCCCTAAACGAGTAATGAATAGCTCGGATGGGGCTTTTTTTACACTGATTCTATGAAATGAAGTGGCAATATGTTAGGGCTACCTTCGCTTCGGCATTGAGCGACCATGTCAGCTAAGCGAATTGAATACTGTGACTTGCAGCATGCAAAATTTGATAACCGAATGATTTGATCAAGAGGATTTTAGCTGACTCCAAAAGTATCTTACTCATGAAGTAGTACGTACTGTCCGATACGAATAAATAATGAATGATAGCTATTGGACTGTTTGATCACCAAAATTACTCCCCAAAAAAGGAGGCCCCACATGGACCTGGACAAACTCAGCAAAGAACTCTCATACGCCCTCAGGCACGCCCCGCACGAATATGAGCTGGAGCTGGATGAGAACGGCTGGGTAGACGTGCAGCAGCTATTGGAAGCATTGAGGGAAGCAAAGCGGTGGAGGGAAGTTAAGGAAGAGCATTTGTTTCAAATGATCGAAGCCTCCGCGAAAAAACGTCATGAAATATCGGGAGGAAAAATTCGGGCCTTGTATGGTCACTCCGTACCGCAGAAAATCTCGAAGGAGAAAAAACAACCGCCGGAAGTGCTGTACCACGGGACGGCGACACGGTTTGTAAGTTCCATCATGGAAAGCGGCCTCTTGCCAAAAGGCAGGCAATACGTACATTTGTCAGAGGATACAGAAACCGCGCTGCAAGTCGGGAAAAGAAGAGATGAAAAGCCTGTCTTGCTGAAAATTCACGCGAAAAAGGCATGGGAAGAGGGAACTGCCTTTTATTTTGGCAATGAAAAAGTATGGCTGGCGGACGAGATTAGCGCAAAATATATCACGATTTGCTAGGATGCTCCTGCTGATGCGCGAAAAATCCATCCAGAAGTTCCGACACGAAAAGCTTATTCCCACTCAAGCAACGAAGGGAATAAGCTTTTTGCGTGCTCATAATCAATAGCGAAAAGGGACAAGCGACCATGCCAGCAAGCCCTCAAGCAAGGGAAAAAGAACGGAGCTTCATTACCAGCAAGCAGTCTAAAAGGCAGAGGATAGCTGCCGAGACATGTTCCTGCTGCCAAACCAATGTAATGTGTGGCATTTTTTCTATTCATACGTCTTCTATATAATAGTTCGATTTAGCTTCCGGAACACCAGCCAACAAGGCCCTTTTCAGCAAACAAGGAGCTATCATGCCAAAAAAATCCGAGGTTGATTAGCAGCACGAACGGGACGGGATGATGAATGGAACTTCCATTTCGCAAGTGAAAGTAAATAAAAATAGAAGATAGAGCAAGGAGAGAAACAAACTCATGCATATCCAGCGACTGCAAGCAGATCAGCCATACCTGTCCCAAATCGTGCGTTTATGGAATGACAACGCCCAAGAAACAGCAGATTGCTCGCTGAGCGAAGAAGAGGTGGAGGCAATCGGGCAGCAGCTGGCTGATTACGTACAGTCTCCGTATGGAATGGTACACATCGCTGTTGACGACGAGCAAAAACTGGTTGGCTACGGCCTTGCTTCCCTCAAAAAAGACATGCTCACAGAGGAGTACATAGGCCAAGTAGATGAGCTTTACGTCGTCCCAGCCTACCGAAAGCAAAAAGCGGGGCAAGCCATTTTTCATAGCCTGAAAAGCTGGCTGGAAAACCAAAACGTTGTGGCGATCCAGGTGTTTGTCGACGTGGATAACGCATCGGCGCAAGCATTTTGGGAGCGCACAGGATTCAGCAAGGAATTTTATGTGATGTCGGAAGAGGAGTAAAAATGAAGGAACGAAACTCGCATAGCAGCATCGTAAAAAGGGACTTCCCCAGCAGAATTTGCAAAAGCTGGGGAAGTCCTTTTTTTTGGCAGCAAGCTTTCCCAAAGTGCCTAATGTGAGGTGCTTTCTGTTCCCTCTAGGTCGATCGTTCCAATCCCGCCATTTCCCTATAGTTCGAACTAACGATTCTTGCTGGAAAGCACTCTATCAATTTGGAAAATCAAACCACAATTTAGTAGAATAGCTGTATAGAACATATGTATCCATAATTGGACCGAAAGGAGAACACCGCGTATGCGTCTGGCTGTCACAGTCAAAAGCATTGGCAAGCGCAAAAATGCCCTTAGCCGCATCCCGGTCGAGCTGCTGCCATCTCCCCGGACATTGCGGGAGCTGATTGCCGGATTGGTAGAGTGGAATATTCGGGGGCTGCTCGAAAAACAGCAGCAGGTAGCGCTTGTTCCTTACTTGACCGCCGAAGAAGTACAGGAGCAGGCGGAGATTGGCAAAGTGGGCTTTGGCGCTGTCTACAATGACGGGGTTCCAGATGTGCAGCAAGCTGTCGACACAGCGATTCTCGCTTTTGAAGACGGCTTGTATCGCGTGTTTGTTTGCGAGCGGGAAATCGAGGCATTGGATGAGCCGCTTGCTTTAAAAGAGGACGATGAGATCGTGCTGATCCGGTTCACGATGTTGGCTGGGAGATTATGGTGAGAGGGGAGCACCCAATGAGTCATGAAGAAAAAGAGCAAGCATACGAAGAATTGATCCAGGCTCGAATCCAGGCAATTGCGAAAGAAGATCGGGATTTCGCCCATTTGCTTGTCGAGCTGAGCAAACAGAGATACATCGATGAAGACAACATGAACGAGTGCAGAAGTTTTCTGCTGGAGCGGGCAGCGGGGGAGGAGAGCCGTCTGTTCGAGCCGCTCGTCCAAATCGTGGGACAGTTGCTGGAAAGCGAGCAGGCTGAGGTGTTGCGCCATATTGTAGTGCATGCCTCGGAATATCCGTTCGCCCAAGGCTATGCGCGTCGGCCGTTCCGTACAGCTGAGGCAGCGCCGAAAATGGGACTCATCGTTCAAAAGGCAATCGCGCTGATGGTCATGGACAGGGAGCAGTTCAAAATGTCGGATTATTTGACCACGACAGACTACTCTCCGGCGAGAAACTACCAGATTCGCCATGTTATTGGCGACGTGATCGGCTTCGAGCTGGACCGGGGCAACCAGCAAGTGCGCGAGGCACTCAAAGAGATCATTTACGGGGAAAACCAGACAGCGCTGCTCACTCACGAAATGATCAAAGGGATTGTCATGAGTCACCAGGAAGACATGTACCAAATGCTCGGGGAGCTGTTAAAAGCGGCTCGTCTGCAAGAAGGGCTGCGGCAGAGCATCGTCGAACGGATGGACGAGGGTACGCTTGCGGCAAATTTGTACATGCTCAAGCTGATCATCGACGAAGGCTACATACGCTACAGTTCCGTAGTCCGGGCACTGGGCGTCTGGACGGGCATGTCTCTGGAAGCGGCCAATCAACGGGTGGCCGGACAGTTGATCGAGCAGGCGTACCGCGCTTTGACAGAAGCAGATGTGCGCGAGCAGTGGCTGGCGAGCAGCCATGCCAACGAGGTTTACATTGCGCTCTGGGCGACAGCCGTCCATGAGGAAAAAGACTTGTACGAGCAGATTGAGCGGTTGATGCGCGAGGGACAGCGTCACCAGAAGATCGTTGCGCTGTACGTGCTGGCGAACAGCCAAAACCGCGAACTGCGTCTGCGATTGGCTCGCGAGCAGCTTCATGAGACTGATCCCGAGCTGCAATACTGGGTACTGATGAATTACTGCTACCAATACTACCCGCTCTGGCGCAAGCCTGGAACAGAAGCGGACGGCCCGACGATTACGTTTGAGCAGGTAGAGGCGCTGAAGGACAAAAACGAGCGGCAGCGTGATTTTTCACTCTTGCTCGCGATGTTTGACGTAATGGAAAAAGAATACTCGGCTCCGTCCAAAGCTCTCGATTTTGTCCATATCCAGTACACGTCCGATTTGCCTGTGCAGAAAATGCTGTACATAGCGGCATACGATATGGACAGCGACTGGATTGCCCAGCTCATCTCGCGCAAAGACAAGATGAGTCCTGACCAGCGCGGCGCCATGCTGTCCCATTTTATGAGCGACAAGGAGCGCCCGGCGCTGCGATCATTTATTTTTGAGAGCCTGACGGACAAAAGCATGAAAAACCGCGAGCACGCGCTGGAACAAGCCAAAGAAATGAGCCTCGCGGACGAGGAACTGCTTCCGATGGAGGAACTGTTGAAGCTCAAGACGGGTTCGCTTCGTCAAAGCACGATTGGGCTGTTGCTCAGCCAGCCGGAAGAGATTTTGAAGTCTTCCCTGACCAGACTGCTTTCGGCCAAAAATGAGTTGCAGCGACTGGGCGGACTGGAAGTTTTGACAGAAGTGAAAAGCGATGCTTCGCGCCAGGAGCAGTTTGAACGATTGCAACCGTTGGCAGAGCTGATCGCTGAGCCGACGGCAAAAGAAAAAGCCGTTCTGGACAAGCTGGTGCAAACAAGCAGTGCAGGACGAGCGGAGGGCTTCGGGTTGTATGATCCTGAGCAGACAGAGCCGTGGTTGCTGGAAGAAAAGGACACGAGCACGTTTTCTTTTGAAAAAGACGCCTTCACGTTGTCCCTGAATGAAATCAAAGCTTTTCTGCAAGGGCTGGACGAACTCGTGCACAAGCATCGCGATGTGGAGTACGTGTCCGAATACTATTCCGGCTACAAAGACACGCTTTTGATCGGCACGAATTTGCGCGAGCTGTATCCGCATCGTTGGCACCAAACCGGGGAAGAACAAGGCTCGCGTCTGGAGTGCTACCCGCTCGCCGAAGAGTGGCGGGCCTATCTGCTGGAGAGCAAGCTGTCGGCTCATGAGCTGATGCAGCTTCATTACTATACGATACTGGAGCCGTTGGATCGGACGCTGGACGGCTTGTACAGCTATTTTTCCGACGAGATGGAGTACAGCGAATTGCAGAAGCACAAGCTCCTGGAAGGTTGGCGCAAGGAGTTTGTCGAGGAAGCTTATCCGCTTGCGAAAATGCTGGAGATTCAGGAAGCGTTCAAGGCGTTGACTTACAACAACCAGGTCAGGCAGTTGATTCAGGCTTTTTATCATGACAGCGACAAGCAGGAAACGTTCCGTTTGACCGATTCGGCTGTCCACAAGCTGATTGCAAACATGCGTCCATACGAGTCCAAAAACTCCACGGGAGTATTTGAGTTGCTGGCGCAGCCATGGCTGAACATGACCCGGACTCGCGTGTACGATGATGCGTCGTTCAAAGAGTTTTACCATACCGTATTCGCCTATGATCGGATGGTTCGCGACAAAAATGGCATGTCCTCTTACAATCTGGAAGAACGGCTGCGCGCTTTTGAAGCAGGGATGATTGGCGAAGCAGAGCTGTACAAGGCGCTGCTCGGCAGTGGCGACAGCAGCAGCTACCTGTGGACGATGACTTCCGGCAGGATCGATTCGCTGCAGGAGCGGCCGAAGGTGAAAGCTGTCCTCGATACAGTCGTGGATCGGATCGTCAGCATCGAGCTTGGTCGAGGAGACTTGGCTACAGAGGTGAGCTCTTTTGTGACAAGGCTTCAGCGATTCGAGGGCATGGACTACTGGGTGCGGCTTTTGGCCGGGCTTGACCAGGATGCTTTTGTCCGCGGCTACGTCTACAGCTACAATGGCAATTTGACGAAAAAGGAATCGTTCAGCCATCTGCTAAAAAACTGCCACCCGCGCACAGGCGAAGATGCTGCCCTGCTCGGCAAGCTGCTAAAAGAGCACAAAGGCATTACGGAAAAGCGCCTGCTCGAAGCCGCCATGTATGCGCCGCAGTGGATTGATATCGTAGCCGAGCACTTGGGCTGGGAAGGGTTGCGCAGCGCGGCCTGGTACTTCCACGCCCACATCAATGAAAGCTTTTCGGCGGAAAAGGAGACGGTGGTTGCCCACTACTCCCCGATTACGCCGCAGGAGTTCAACGATGGCGCTTTTGATATCAACTGGTTCCGCGAGGCGTATGACACGCTCGGGGAAAAACGTTTCAAACTGCTGTATGAGTGTGCCAAATACATTTCCGCAGGGGCCAACCACAGACGCTCGCAGCTGTTTGCCGATGCTACTTTGGGCAAGCTGGAGCTTGCAAAAATGCGGGATTCAGCGGCAGACAAGCGCAACAAAGACCATCTGCTCAGCTACAGCCTGATTCCGTTGCGTGATGAGCGCGAGCAAGATTTGCGCCAGCGCTATGATTTCATTCAACAATTTTTGTTGCAAAGCAAAAAGTTCGGTGCGCAAAGACGGGCGAGCGAAGGAGTGGCAGGGCAAATCGCGTTGGACAACCTGGCGCGCAATGCCGGATACAGGGACGTTATTCGTCTGAAATGGGACATGGAGGCACGCAAGCTCGACGAAATGCAGGCGTATTTCGAGCCATATGCACTCGATGAAGAAACGACTGTCCAGCTCGTAGTGGATGAGGAAGGGCAAGCAGAGATCAAATCCATTCGCAAAGGCAAAGAGCTGAAATCGGTTCCTGCCAAGTTCAACAAAGCCGAGCATGTGCTTCTGCTGAAAGAAATGAAGTCCGAGCTGACGGAACAGTATCGCAGGGCGCGCCAGGAGCTGGAGCGTTCCATGGTGTCGGGCAACACCTTTACCGGCAAAGAATTGGCGAAGCTCTACGGCAATCCGGTTATTCGTCCGCTGCTGAGCACATTGGTGTTCAAGTGCGGGGAGCATCTCGGCTACTACGAAGGGGAAATCGAGTCGCTGCGCGATCCGTCCGGCAAGCTTGTCGGCCTGACAGACGAAGAGGAACTGCTGATCGCCCATCCGGTGCATCTTTTTGAAAGCGGGCTATGGAGCTTGTTCCAGCGCGATTTGTTCGAGCGCCAGCTTCGCCAGCCGTTCAAGCAAGTATTCCGGGAGCTGTATGTACCGAATGCGGACGAGCTTGCTCATGTGACGCATTCCCGCCGCTATGCGGGCTATCAGGTGCAGCCCAAGAAGACGGTTGCGTTGCTTAAGAGCAGACAGTGGACGGTCAGCTATGAGGAAGGGCTGCAAAAAGTGTTTTACGCGGAAAATCTGATTGCCAGCCTCCAGGCGCTGGCGGACTGGTTCTCGCCAGCGGATACGGAAGCGCCTACGCTGGAACATATTCAATTCCTCGACCGGAAAACGTACAAAAATGTCGGGCTGGATCAAATTCCGCCTGTTCTGTTCTCGGAAGTGATGCGTGACGTCGATCTGGTTGTCAGCGTTGCTCATGTCGGCGGCGTCGATCCAGAGGCCAGCCTGACGACGATCGAGCTTCGCCGTGTCATCGTAGCCGAATCGCTGCGCCTGTTGAAGCTCGGCAACGTGCGGCTGGAAGGCAACTACGCCCGCATAGACGGAAGCCTTGGCGAATTTGCTGTCCACTTGGGCAGCGGCATGGCGTACAAGCAGGCGGCAGGAGTGCTGCACATCGTTCCGGTTCATTCCCAGCACAGAGGACGCCTCTTCCTGCCATTCCTGGACGAAGATCCAAAGACAGCGGAGATTTTGTCCAAAGTCGTCATGCTTGCGGAAGACAGCAAGATCAAAGACCCGCAAATTTTGATGCAGTTGCGTTAGTTAACAATCTTTATAGCAATTCAGCGCATGCAGAGAGCCCCAAGAGCAGCATACTTGGGGCTCTTTTGTTGTAAAAGGATTGAAAGTGCGTGAGCTTATTACAAATTAAGAGAATATTTCTCGAAAAAATTACCTAGTTAGTAAGTCTTAGATAATTAGTGTTGAACGAGGGTTTCGTAAAAGGCCGCTTGTTTTGTATTTAATATATATAAAATAGTAATCTGAAGCTTTTAATACAAGGATATCTAATCGAATGACCACTGCTTGGGTGAAGATAACAGTTATGTATTACTCGATTGTTTAGTTCACAAAAACGTAACAAATGTTACCGTTTTGTGAAGAAATAAACATTTTTCATCCTTTAATGTAAAAATAAGGTATTTTGTTGGTTTCTGATTTATATGCTTATTCATTTAGTGATAGAGAGGAGTGAAAAGGTTACATGCTTGAACACTGGAAGGCAGTGTAGTGCATTTTTTAACTAGGGAAATATCATTTCAAACTTTGTGGGTAGTTATGGAGGTAGAAAATCAGTGAAGAAAATGAAACTGTTATCATTATTACTTCTAGCAACTATATCTTTGTTATCAACAAGTGCTGCAGCCCATGATGATCGTTGCAACGATTCTAGTTGCCACGTGTGGCGAGGTGGATTTAATACTGGGGATAAGGTCAGCGATTTGAAGTATTGGTTGGACTCCTCGGTTTCTAGTAACAACTATACTTCTATTTTAGATTTTGGAGCCTCGTCATGGAATGATATATCAGCAAATGTTTCACTTTCCAAAGTATCAAAAAAAGATGATTCACAGGTCAGGGCATATGTTTCTTATTATTCTCAATTTTGGGATGGACAGTGGGAGCCTTATTATACTGATTCAAAAGGAAAATTAAGTTTTGATAGCAATAACTTCGAAGATTGGAGCGTAGGAAACATTAGACTTAATTTGCAACAAATAGGAACAAGTTCTTCTAGTTTTAAAAAGAAAGTTGCTGTGCATGAATTTGGTCATTCTTTAAGTTTGGCACATAACAATGATGATGTATCAGTCATGAAACCAGGAGACCTTTCTTTTAATGTGCCTCAAAAAGCAGATAAAACCCATTTGAAAAATAGGTGGAAGTAATTTGGAGGGAAATAAACATGTTTGGAAAAATTGTAATGGCTTTAACAGCTTCGCTTGTAGCTGGATATGTCTACCTAGACAATCAGGTAGAAGTAAGAAACTCCCATGCATCCGTTACAGTGTATGAGAGTGTGAAGGATTTGGAAGAAGATGCTGACCTGATTATCATTGGGGAAGCAACTAATAAGACAGAAAACTATATAAGGTATCACGAAGATGGGGAAATTGATGATTATTCGACGAAAAGAATGGTGAAAGTCGAAAAAATATTTAAGAACCAATTGGATGAGAAAATTGCTGTCGGTGATGAGGTCGAAGTTTGGGAACCTAGTATCATCGTGAAAGATGATGTCATTGGAAAACAGCAGCGGACGATTGAAGGCTATCGGCTTATGCAAAATAAAAAGAAATATGTTTTATTTCTAAAGAAAAATACTTACTTTAATAACTTGGCTCCCTTAGGGGTTATTCAAGGTAAGTTTCCTCTCGATGAAGCAAGAAAAAGTTTACACTCTGTATACAAAGACGAATTTCAACATTATAACTTCCCTGAGTTTGACAAGTTGCAGAAAGAAGTTTCAAGTAAGTACAACATTGAATAACACAAGAAAAAGCTGTTGAAGTTGTTCAACAGCTTTTTCCTATTTACTAAAAGTACAACTACAAATTTCACAAAATTTTAATCCCACTAATAATAATCACAATAGAAATAACCCATCGCAAAAACACAGTCGGCACCTTGCAGGAGAGCCTGCTGCCGATGATTACTCCGGGGATGGAGCCAAGCAACAGCTGCATTACAATGAACAGATCAACCGTACCAAAGCTCATGTGGGCTAGACCTGCTGCACTGGTCAGGAAAAAAGCGTGGGCGATATCCGTGCCGACGACTTCTTTTCCGGAAAAGGCGAAAAAATGCATCAGGGCGATGGCGAACAGCGATCCGCTACCGATGGAGGTCAGGCCGACAAGAAAGCCGAGGAGTGCGCCGACGGCAATCAAGACGAGACGTTTTTGGGCGAGAGGTTTTTGCTGCCACGTATTGAGCTGCGGCTGGCGGCGGTTCAGCAAGCTTTTGAGCAGCATGGCGATCGGTATGAGAATCAAGGCAAAGCCCAGTATCTTTTTAAAAATCTGATCGGCGGAAGCGACGTACAAATGAATCCAGTTCATCACATGGACAGCTGCGATAGCGCTGGGGATGCTGCCCAACGCGAGGTACATCACGATGGAAAAATGGACGGTTTTTTGTCGCCAATGCTGCCATGTGCCAAAGATTTTTGTGATGGCGTTGTACACCAGGTCTGTGCCTACGGCGACGGTCGGCTGGATGCCTAAAAAAATCAGGATAGGGGTCAAAAGGGCAGCTCCGCCAACTCCGGTGAGCCCGACAAGAAAGCCCACCAACAGACCGACAATCGTCAGATGAAAGTCCATCCCGTGCATCCTTTCCTTGTCGCTTCTTAAATTCAACATCTATCTCTAAGATAAGCAAAAGCCCAGTATTGGTGAGCCTAAATTCTCATTTTCAAGGGGAGCGAATTATATTATCATTGGTTATACATTCCACAAAATTCTACTTTTTACGAAAAGGGGAATACATAACGCAATGTTTAATGAACGGAAAGCGTTGCAGATGACACTACAGGCCATGCTGGAGCAAAGGATGGTTCTGCGCCGTCAATACGTAGATCAGGACAAGCAACTGGGAGCAGACATCAAACAGCTTCTCAACCGGATTCGGGAAATGGACATGGAAGCCGGGATTGAAGCGGTTGAAGCATCTGAAGAAGTAGCGGTGGCTGCAGAGGAACTTCCAGCTGACATGGTGAAGCGCATCAAAGTAAGGAAGACGCACATTCGTCACAATTATCAGGAAGTGGCGGACTATATTGAGAACATTTTGCGGGAAAACATGTCTCCGATGTCACTTGTTGACCTCTGTTTGATTCTGAAGGAAAGACACGATGTTGAATTTGCCAGCCCTTACATCGGTGTACAGAAGTCATTGAAGTACCTGCCCCAGGTAAAGGTGGAAAAGGACGGAAGAAAGCTGATTTTTTCATTGGCCTAATACATTTTTGCGTACACAGCAAAAAGGCGACGTGCTAGCACGATCGCCTTTTTCTGTGAAAAACGTCTCAACGTTTTTCATGGAGTGAGAGTATTTGTATCGTTTACTGGAGGAATGCTTTGAGCATCCAGATATGTTTTTCCAGGCCGCTGCGGATGGACAACAGCATGTCTTCTGTTGCTTCGTCGCCTGCTTGCTCGGCAGCTTCCATCGCCAGTTTCAGTTCGTCTGTGAGAACCGAGAAGTCACGGGTGATGATTTCCACCATTTGCTCGGCGGTTTCATTGCCTTCCGCTTCCGCGATGCTCGCTGTGTTCAAACATGCAGCAAGGGTGCCTACAGGTTTGCCGCCAATCGAGAGAACGCGCTCTGCCAAAGCATCAATATGTCCGGCAGCTTCGCTGTACAGCTCTTCAAATTTCGCATGCAAGGTGAAGAAGTGAGGCCCTTTTACATTCCAGTGGAAGTTGTGCAGTTTTGTATACAGGACAGTCCAGTTCGCAACTTGTTTATTCAAAACGTTGAACAGTGTGTTTTCCATAGTGATGATCTCTCCTCTTTTTTAAATTAATTCCTTGTTTATAATTATTATAAACTAATACTCGTTATTGTCAAGCTTTTCAGCCTGAAATCTTCGGGAAAGCAGGGAAAAAATCATGCAGCCAAGCATACACGCCGTCATTTTGGCGGGGGGAAAAAGCAGCAGGATGGGCGTGCCCAAAGAACAACTGCCATGGCGAGAGGGAACATTTCTGACCGAGCTGGTCAAAGAAGTAGCAGCGGCAGGCATGCCTTGCCTGATTGTTTCCAATGAACCGGAGCGTATCCCGGCAGAGGTGGCGGGACGTCCTGGCGTGCGGGTCACCCCTGATCTGGTGCCGTCCGCAGGGCCAGTGAGCGGGTTGGTGACGGCGCTGCGGCTGTGTACGGAAGAGGTACTGCTTGTACTGTCCTGCGACCTGCCGTTTATGGATCGTGAGCAGATTGCGCGACTGGTTGCTTGCGCAGACGATCAGGAAGCGGGCTGGGAAGCCGTCATTCCGTATGCGCAGGACAGGCTGCATCCGCTCTGCGCCTTGTATCGAAAAAGCACGCAGCCTGTCTGGGAACAAGCGCTTGAGCAAGGAGAGTTGCGGCTGATGAAGACGATCCAGAAGCTGGCGGTTTTACAGGTGCCGGATGGTTGGCTCGATCCGTGGGCGCTGTTCAATGCGAACACGCCGGAAGAGTACGACATCGCCTGCCGCGAAGAAAAGCGCAGAACAACAGGACAGCAGTAGGCGCAGCTTTGCTTTGTGCGGGGGCGGACGAAAATGTTCAGGGTAAAATAATCCGCTGCGGCTGCGTATACACGTTCATTTTGTTGTGGCGAATGAAGCCGACAGCGGTTATTTGCAGCTCATCTGCCAGTTGCAGCGCCAGATCGGTCGGAGCCGATTTGGACAAGATGATGCCCGCGCCGATTTTGGCTGCTTTCAACAAAACTTCAGACGACAGGCGGCCGCTGAACACGAGAATTTTGTCGGTCGTGGAGATGTTTTCCCGCAGGCATTTTCCGTATATTTTGTCCAAGGCGTTGTGGCGGCCGATATCTGAATACTGCAGCAAGATTTGTTCAGGCGAGCAGAGGGCCGCATTGTGCACGCCTCCCGTTTGCCGATGGATGTCAGAGGAGGCTTGCAAGTCCTCCATGAGCCTGATGCACTGATCTGGAGTGACGGAAGTGGTGCCGCTGGCAGGCTTTGCCGTGCGGGCATCGCTGAAAAAGTAAAAAGATTGCCGGCTTTTTCCGCAGCAGGAAGTAATTCTGCGCTTCGAGTAAAAGCTCTGCGACAAAATCGTCGCTTTGTGCAAGTCTACGTAAGCTATGCCTTTTGCTTCATCAATTGTGATTTGTTTGATCTCTGCAAAGCTTTGGATCGCGCCTTCCGCAGCCAGAAAACCGACGACCATCTCTTCCAGATCGGCAGGCGTACAGACGATGGTAGCAAACTCTTCCTCGTTCAAAAAGATCGTGAGCGGGTATTCCGTGACGATTTCGTCGTCTTCCCAGACGTGGTGGTCAGCCGTAATTTTTAGGACGCTTCGGCTCGTTGTTTTGCTAAGCTCCGACATGATAACCTCCTGTGTGCATATAGTCGTAATCCATAGAAAAGCGATAAATAGATTTATAGAGAGGAAAATATTGTCTAGTGAGCGCTTACATGGTAGTATACTATGTAGAACTTTAAGTGTCATAATATTTCGTTCTTTCAGTAATCAGAACGATCCACAAAGCGAGATGGCACGGAACAGCGAACCTGTCACCGAACCTTTCGCAGCGATTTGCCAATCGAATACGAGGGCACGTGCTTGTTGATGCTGATGTAGCGTTCCTGCTGATGATTAACTGCTGTGTTTCATTGAACCGTTTGTTTCTGCATGCTTTGCATGTTGGGAACACAAGGGCTTCGATGAAATCAGCAGTTTTTCTTTTTGCTTTTCCAAAACCATTCTAAAGGAGATGAGTTCGATGGAGCAACAAGTGAAAAACCGCTGGCTGATTGCGCTGGCTGCGGTGGGAATCCATATCTCGATTGGATCGGTGTATGCATGGAGCGTATTTACCAAGCCGCTTACCCAGCAATTTGGCTGGGAACTGCCGGATGTGCAGTTTACTTTTAGCATCGCCATCCTGTTTCTCGGGCTGTCGGCTGCTTTTCTCGGCCATTACGTCGAAAAGCACGGACCGAGAAAAGCGGGAACGCTGGCCTCGATCTTTTTCGGAGTGGGCATCGTCGGCTCCGGGCTTGCGACCCAGTTAGCCAGTTTGCCGCTGCTGTACATATGCTACGGAGTGTTAGGCGGTATCGGGCTTGGAGTCGGTTATATCACTCCGGTGTCTACTTTGGTCAAATGGTTCCCGGATCGTCGCGGACTGGCGACGGGGTTGGCGATCATGGGCTTCGGTTTTGCTTCGATGATCGCAAGCCCGATCATGAATGCGCTGATTGAAAGTGCAGGAATTGCGAACACTTTTTACGTTTTGGGCATTGTTTATTTCATCGTCATGTTTGCTTCTGCACAATATTTGTCTCCGCCGCCGAAAGACTGGGTTCCCGCAGGCTTTTCCACAAATGGCGAAGCGGGCGACAAGCCGATCAAAAAAGATTTGTGCCAGCTGACGGCCAACGAAGCGATCAAGACGCGGCGTTTTTACTGGCTCTGGCTGATGCTTTTTATCAATGTGACTTGTGGAATCGCTGTCATTTCGGTCGCTTCCCCGATGGCGCAGGAAATGGTCGGCATGTCTGTGCAGACCGCTGCCCTGATGGTGGGGCTGAACGGCTTGTTCAACGGGGGAGGACGGATTGGCTGGGCTTCGCTGTCTGATTACATCGGCCGTGCCAACACGTATACAGCTTTCTTCGCGATCCAGATGGTGCTGTTTTTCCTTTTGCCGAACATGAGCAATCCGTTGCTGTTCATGATTGCGATGTTCATCATCATGACGTGCTACGGCGGCGGGTTTGCATCGATTCCGGCCTACATTGGCGACTTGTTCGGCACAAGGCAGCTGGGCGCGATTCACGGCTATATTTTGACGGCTTGGGCGGCAGCCGGGCTGGCAGGCCCGATCTTTGCCGCATGGGTCCGGGAGACGACGAAAAGCTACACCGGGACGATGAGCGTTTTTGCGGCGATGTTCATTGTCGCCCTGCTCATTTCCCTCTTAATCCGAGTGGATATTAAAAAATTGAAGGAAGAAGCCAAACAAAGAGAAAAGTCTGTTGAATTGGCTAGTTGATCAATGGTAAAGTCATAGTAGAGAATGATTGGAATAAAGGTGAGTAGCGTCGATGAATAAGTTCGAAGCAGAGTTCAGTAATCTGGTCAGAGCTTTCCGCAAGCGACATATGGGAAAGGGACCGAGCAAGATCAGCACCACGTTTTGCAAAAACTGGGCGATCTGCGAGATGGAAGGCAATCTTTCGCCAGTGGAAAAGTTCATTGCCACTTCGAAGGATGGAAAGCAGACATTACGAGCTGCCAGAACCGAAATGGTCAAGGAAATGTATCGAAAACATCAGCCAGTTGATATGGAAGCGTTTCTAGGAGCCAAGCTCGTCGACCTGTTCGTTGACATCGACATTGAACGTGACTTTGGGATGTCCATCTTTGTATTTGATCAGGACATCGAGAAAAAATGGAAAAACGAACCGTAAGTCTAAACGAAGCAGCGTTCCTGTTCACCGGTTAGACAACGCGGACTTCGCCAGCAAACACGACGTTGAGACTAGGTAGCGAACCTGCCGTAGACAACCACCGTGAACACGCTCTTATCCTTCGGGACAGGGACGGTTTCATGGTGGTTTTTTAGTCTCGCGGGTGATAGACAAGAGGGGAGCGGAAAAGCTATGGGCAAGACGAAGCATAATGGACCGGTCAAATTGGATACTTCTTTGAAGCCTTCCCTGTGGGCTTCCATGATGCCCATGGGCCTTGGCAAAATCAAGCCGCATCACATTCTCGACACGATGAAGGTCGTGTACGACAACCGGGACAATCTCGGCTACGCGTACCGGATTTTGACCCAGGGCGTGTGTGACGGCTGCGCGCTCGGCGTATCTGGCTTGTACGATCAGACATTGACAGGCCCGCATTTGTGCACGACTCGCCTGAACGTTCTGCGGCTTAATACAATGCCTGCGATGGAGCCAAAATGGCTGGAAAATGTAAGCGCTCTAAGAGAGCTGTCCAGCGTCGAGCTGCGCAAGCTGGGCAGAATCCCGTATCCGCTGTCGCGCAAGCCGGGGGAGAACAAGTTCACGCGAATCAGCTGGAACGATGCCCTGGACAGAATCGCCAAAAAGATCAAAGGAATCAGCCCGAAGCAGCTGGCCTTTTTCCTGACCGCACGCGGAATTACGAACGAGGTGTACTACACAGCGGCGAAAATGGCCCGTTTTCTCGGAACGAACAACATCGACAACGCCTCGCGGATTTGCCATTCGCCGAGCAAGACAGCATTGAAGCGCTCTATGGGGATCGGGGCGTCCAGTTGCAACTATCAGGATTGGATCGGCACGGATGTGCTCGTCTTTTTCGGTTCAGTCCCGGCCAACAACCAGCCTGTTTCGACCAAGTACATGTACGCAGCGAAAAAGGCGGGAACGAAAATCATCCTGATCAACCCGTACAAGGAACCGGCCATGGAACAATACTGGATTCCTTCCGTGCCGGAGAGCGCCGTGTTTGGCACGAAGCTCGCGGACGACTTTTATCAGGTCAACATCGGCGGCGATATCGCCTTCATGAATGGCGTCATGAAGCACTGGTTTGAGATGGAGCAAGCCAATCCAGGATCGGCTATCAATCACCAGTTTGTCCGCGAGCATGCGAACGGGATCGAGGAGCTGCGCGCGCATCTGCAAAATCAATCGTGGGAAGCATTGGAGAAATCATCGGGTGTCAGCAAGGAGCGCTTGAAAGAATTTGCGCTGTTGCTCGCCAATTCCAAATCCGGCGTGTTTGTGTGGAGCATGGGATTGACACAGCATCGCTTCGGGACGGACAATATTTCTTCCGTAGCCAATCTGGCGATCTTGCGCGGCTTTTTCGGACGCAAGCATTGCGGCGTCATGCCGATTCGCGGTCACTCTGGCGTGCAAGGCTCCGGGGAGATGGGAGCGGACCCGTTCAGCTTGCCGGGCGGAGATTTCGATGAAAAAAGCTGGACGCGAATCGAGAAGCTGTGGAATTTTCCGATTCCGAAATGGCAAGGCGATATCGTCGGCGTCTCGCTGGAAAACGCCTTGCTGCCGGATGGACACGAACGCAAGACCAGACTGTTTTACACGAGCGGGGGCAATTTTCTGGAGACGATGCCCGACCCTGATTTCATGCGGACGTGTCTGGAAAGTGTGGAGCTGCGCGTCCATCAGGACATTATTTTCAACACGTCTACGCTTGTGGATGCCAAGGAAGAGGTCATTGTGCTTCCGGCGATGACGCGTTATGAGCAGCCGGGCGGCGGCACCTCGACCAGCACGGAGCGGATGGTGTACTTCAGTGCGGAGATCGAAGGGCCGCGAATCGAGGAAGCCCGGCCTGAGTGGGAGATTTACGTGGATTTGGCAGCCCGCGTCCATCCGAACAAAAAGCACCTCATGCACTTCGCGAGCGCCGCGGAAATTCGCGCGGAGATCGCCAAGGCGAATCCGAACTACGAAGGCATCCAGCACTTGAAAAACCGCGGGGATGTGTTTCAGTGGGGGGGAGCCTGGCTGTGTGAGGACGGTGTGTGTCCGACACCGGATGGCAAAGCGAATCTGCTGCCGATCGACATTCCTGAACTGCACAAGCCGGACGGGCACTTCTACGTGACGACTCGCCGGGGCAAACAGTTCAACTCGATGATCTACAGCAACAAGGACCCGTTCAACAACGCGGACCGCTACGATATTTTGATCAATCCGCAAGACGCTCGGGAGCTGCGCATTGCGGAAGGCGAGAGCATTGTTGTGTATAATAGTTATGGAACCTTCCAGGGACGTGCCAAGTTTGAAGAGACGAAAAGAGGAAACATTCAGGTGTACTGGCCGGAAGGAAACGTGCTGATTCCAAAAGGGGTATACGAAGCCTATGCGGGCATCCCGGAATACAATACAGCGGTCAAGATCGAAAAAGCGGATACTTTTACCGCAAACAAAGATTTAAAATACAAGGAAAGACCAGTAGAGGATTTGGATGTAAACGTTGGCTGATTATAAGCCGCGTGCTGGGCGGTCATGACTAGGAGGACGGACGATGCGTTTTGCGCGACAAACCATTTCGGTACAGGAAGCGGTCGACAAATGGCTGGCGGTGTTGCCGACGCTGGCGACAGAGCAGGTGAACATCGGAGAAGCGTACGGGCGGATATTGGCTTGCGATCTGCATGCGACACACGACTTGCCGCACTTTGATCGCTCGCCGCTCGACGGCTATGCAGTCAAGGCAGCGGATACGGTGACTGCTTCCGTGGGAAGTCCGGTGGCTTTGCGCGTGATCGAGACGGTAGCCGCAGGCCAGGTGCCTGCCCGGGAAGTGACGGCAGGCTGTGCCACGCGGATTATGACCGGGGCGATGATGCCGGAAGGTGCCGATGCGGTGATCATGTTTGAACAGACGCAAAATCCGGGGGAACAGTCTGAGCAGGTCTGGATCAAGCGAGCGCTTCAGCCAGGAGATAACGTTTCCCGCCGCGGCGAGGAAATGGCGAAAGGAACGGTAATCGCGCAGGCAGGTGAACGGATCAATGCTGGCACGATCGCGATTTTGGCTACGTTCGGGTTTTCCCGGGTTGACGTTTTTCGCAGGCCGCGAGTGGGCCTTTTGTCCACGGGCAGCGAGCTTTTGGGCGTTGACGAGCCGCTTGTTCCAGGCAAAATCCGCAACAGCAACATGGCGATGCTGTCTGCTTTGGTAGCGGAAGCAGGAGGCGTCCCTGTCTGCTTTTCCGGCATGAAGGACGAACTTGCGCCAGCAAAGAACAAGATTAGCGAGTACATGCAGCAAGTAGATGTGCTCATCTCCAGCGGAGGCGTGTCGGTCGGCGATTACGACGTGATTGCACATCTGGCTGATGACCCTGATGTAGAGCTGTTGTTCAACCGGGTAGCGATGCGTCCGGCAAGCCCTACGACCAGCATGCTCGTGGCAGGCAAGCCGCTTCTGGCGCTGTCAGGGAACCCGGGCGCCTGCTTTCTTGGCTTCGAGCTGTTCGGGCGGACGGCGATCCGTCAGCTTGCCGGGGAAAAAGGGGTAAAGCCGCCGATGATCCAGGCAAGGCTCGCCGTTCCGTACGAAAAGCCTTGCCCATACCCGCGCTATTTGCGGGGGAAATTAATGGAACAGGACAGCGTGTTGCTGGCCGTGCCCGATTTCAACGACAAGGCAGGCAACCTGGGGACGCTGAAAGACAGTGAATGCTTCATTGTCATTCCGGCAGGCGGCAGCGGCAAAGCGGTGGGAGAGCTGGTAGATGTGCTGACCCATGCCGCCCCTGCGTGGAGAAAGGACGGATAGGAATGGACGAGCGGAGACGGGTATTGCAAATTGTCGGCTATTCCAACAGCGGCAAGACGACGTTGTTAACGAGACTGATTCCACTTTTGGAGGGTACAGGCTTGCGGGTCGGGGTGGTCAAGCACGATGGCGGACACGATTTCGAGTGGGATCAGCCGGGAAAAGACACATGGCGCTACCGCGAGGCCGGAGCTTCGCTCGTCGCGATTACCTCGAAAACAAAGACGGCGATGATCGAGCAGCGCCCCTTGGAGCTGCCTGTGCTCGTCCAGCGACTGACAGAGGCGGGAGCTGATCTCGTTTTGATCGAGGGCTTCAAGCGCGAGCACTTTCCCAAGCTGGTGCTGCTGCGGCGGCCAGAAGACGAAGAGTTGCTCCAGTCCGTCTCTCACCTGGTTGGGGTCGTGAGCTGGTCAGCCGATCGCAAGGAAAATGTACCGTGTTTTCACGTGGATGACGTAGAGAGCATCGCCAAGTTTATGAGAGAGCGAATACAAAAAGATCATCCCGACGAATATAAGGGATGATCTTTTTTCATGGGCAATTCGTTTGTCAACAAGGAGGCTTTTCAAAAACGTACAGCTCCCCGTTTTTGGCAATCTTGAATTTCGGCCCTGCAAAGCCGCGGCGAATCAGTTCTTCTCGCATGAACACCATGAGGGCAGCGTGGCTGACGATGAGGACATTTTCCGTGTGGTTTCCAAAGGCGTGATCAAATACTTCGCTGATCCGGAAGCGAGCACGCTTGATTTCCTCGCGCGTCTTGCGGTCGAAGTACATCGACAGCCTGATCCATACCGCCCACATGAGAAAAGGAAGCCGCAGACGCTCGGAAAAGGCTGGCGGGGGAATTTCGATTAGCTCGACCATTGGCGTAATCGGCCCGGGAAAAATCGTTTCCGCCGTTTTGACCGCTCTCGGGAGCGTACTGACATAGCACTTGTTCCATTCGATTCCGCTAAGGTCGGTGCTGCCAGATTCAATGTCTGCCTGATCGTACGTTCGGAACCACTCATTCACTACGCGGCCGGGAATGAATGCCCCTTTTGGGTAAGCTTGTTTGACTTTGAAGTGTCTCACTAAACCGACTTTCACGTGTGCCGACTTCCTTTCTTTCTATCAACCAGCAGGCCAGAGGAAACAGAGCGGTCATGAATTACAAGTAGGACTTGCTCCGCGCCATATCCATCACCAAATACGGATTGTCGTCCTTCATCCGCTCGATCAAAACCTCAGCTTGGGAAGGGTCTTCCTTCAACACTTCCAGCTCTCTTTGCGTGATGCCGACAAGCTGGACAAAATCCACCCGACCGTGCACAGTGTCGATTCCATCTACTTCTGTATCGGCGGCAATCAGAAGGGCGGTGATGGCAGAGTCTGTGCCGATCCGCAAAGATTGTCCGTTTCCGGCGATGTATTGGCCGGGTTCGAAATAGCGCTTCTGGGTATATGTATAGCGGGCCAGATTGGACAGCATGTCAATCGCCCACATGCATTCTTCGTTGGATTCTGCTTTGAGCTTGATCGTCATTTCGTAGCCCCATTGGCTCCACTCGCTTCCATACGCCTGTTCGTTTGTGTACAGCTCCGTCATGCCGTAGGTCAGCAAATGCTTGAAGCCGTGCGACGATTCATAAATGCTGTAGCCATCCAGGTACTCGTCACCGCCAAACATGGCGCGGCTCACCATATTTGTGCCGTAATGGGCAGGCTCCTGACCAGGGTACAGCTTCTGAAAAGCCTCATCAAGGGCATCCCAGCCTGGTGCCCAGTCATCTTGCTCCGAGGCGCGTTTTTGATATTCTTCCAGCGTCATATCGGTCCACTCCCTTAATTTTCCTAGATTTACTATATCGCAGGAGTTGCGCGAGAGGTACCCTTTTCCCAAATTCCTTGTCACAAATCGTTGCTTTTTCCTGTGATTATAATCACACGAGCGAAAACAGCTGCTCCGTTACACTACATACATAAGCAAGACGTTGAACTTCAAGGAGGGTTTTGTATGTTGAACCAAAAAACCATCGACATTATCAAATCGACCGTGCCTGTACTGGAAGTGCACGGCACTACGATAACCAAACATTTTTACAAACGGATGTTTGCCAGCCATCCAGAGCTGTTGAACATTTTCAATCACGCCAACCAAAAACAGGGCAGACAGCAAACGGCACTGGCAAATGCGGTGTACGCGGCTGCTTTGTACATCGACAAACTGGAAACGATCTTGCCAGTAGTGAAACAAATCGCACACAAACACCGCAGTCTGGGAATCAAGCCTGAGCATTATCCGATTGTCGGGGAAAACTTGCTTGCGGCAATCAAAGAAGTGTTGGGGGATGCCGCCACGGATGAGATCATCCAGGCATGGGCAGAAGCGTACGGGGTCATCGCGGATGTGTTCATCAGCGTGGAAGCGGAAATGTATGACCAGGCAGAAGGGCAGACTGGCGGTTGGGCAGACTTCCGGGAGTTCATCGTCCAGCGCAAAGTAAAAGAAAGCGACGTCATCACATCCTTTTACCTGGTGCCAGCGGATGGAAAAGCGATCGCAAGCTACGAGCCTGGCCAGTACATCAGCGTCAAGCTGGATATACCCGGAGAAGAAAATACCCACATTCGCCAATACAGTCTCTCCGATGCGCCGGGCAATCCGTATTACCGCATCTCGGTGAAACGCGAGGACGCGATTGGCGAGAAACCTGCCGGAAAAGTATCCGTCTATTTGTCGGAGGATATCAAAGAAGGCGATACGCTTCGTATATCCGCTCCGGCTGGCGATTTTACGCTGGATCAGCAAGACGACAGACCTGTTGTACTGATCAGCGGCGGCGTGGGCTTGACTCCGATGATGAGCATGCTGAAAACGCTGGTGAAAACGTCCCCGACTCGTCCGGTTACTTTTATTCACGCAGCGCAAAACGGCAACGTACACGCGATGCGAAAGGCCGTGGAGGAGCTGGCTGCCGAGCATTCGCAAGTAAAAGCGTTCTGGTGCTATGAAAAGCCGACAGAACAGGATCGCGCTGCACACGCTTTCCATAAAGAAGGCTACATCGACTTGCCATGGCTGCAAAGCATCGTAGCTGACAAAAACGCCAACTTTTATTTCTGTGGTCCCGTTCCTTTCATGACAGCAATCAACCGCGCTTTGAAGGAGTGGGGCGTGGACGCGGCAGACATCCATTTCGAATTTTTCGGCCCTGCCGGTACACTGGACTAAAGCAGAGGCGCTGGCGCGGTTTTACTTCTTATGGCCTGATTGGGCACGCAATAAACGATTGACTGTCTCCCGGCGCAATCCGATGAACTGGCCGATCTCGTCCTGGGTCAAGACTTCAGACAACGAAGCGACGGGAACAAACGACTGGAACCACAGCTGGAGCTTGCGCAGTCTTTCTGCCGGGGAGACTTCCGACAACTGGTCGATGCGCTGCTGCATCATGCGCAGCTTGCCCTGGAGTTGCAAAGCGATCTCCCTGCATTTCTGGTGATCCGCCTCCAGCTCCCGGTACCAGTCTGTTGCGGACAGCACCTCGACTTCACAGGAGACAAGCGCGACGGCTGTTCCGTAGTAAGGGTTCGGGCTAAGCAGCGAATGATGCGGGATTGTCTCGCTTGGAACAATGATGTTCACCAGAGTGAGCGTCCCGTCTGCGTGCACCCGGTTGATTTTGAGCAACCCGCTTTTCAGATGGAAGAGCGGTCCAGTTTCTCCCTGGCGGAACAGCGTCTCGCCTTTATGTAAAATCATGGGCTTTTCCTCCTTCGGAAACGATCAATAAGGCAGTAGCAGTATACCACAATCAGCCCCGCAGGCACCTGCTTTCCTCGACTGGACGGCAGGTGCTTTTTGGTATGTCGCGGCGTGTTTCTTTCTGATCTGGGGCAAAAGCAAGCGGAATGGACATGCGCGGCTTTTTGCAAAACCGGCAGTTTCCGGCACGTTTTACCCTTGCGTCCCTGACGGACCCCTTTGCTATAATGAGACCACAATCACGTTATGACAAAGGGGTTCTTTGATGCATATGACGATCCTCATCTGGTTCGGCTCCTTTTTGGGAGTGCTCGTTTTAGGCTTGATTGGCTATATGGCGTACCGCTACTGGTATCACATGGGGCAGCTTCCCAAGCCAGCGTTTCAGGAGCTTGACGCAAAGCCTGAGCCTGCGAACTGGTCAGAAGATGAGGTGACGATTACATGGGTAGGCCATTCGACGATCCTGCTGAATGTGTACGGAACCAAAATCTTGACTGACCCGGTATTAGGCGAAAAATTGGGACTTCGCGTCGCAGGGCTGCTTCATTTTGGCCCGAAACGCTTCACTCCGCCTGCTCTTGACTTCGACGAGATTGGCACCGTCGATTTGATTTTATTGTCTCATGCGCATATGGACCATGTCGACCTGCCAACACTGCGACGATTGGCGCATCCTGCTACGCACGTCATTACTGCGGCGAACACGGGCAAACTGCTCAGCGGCATGCCGTTCGCTTCCTGCAAGGAGCTTTCCGCGCAGCAAAAAGCGACGACCAAAGACGGCGTGACTATCACGGCGATTCCCGTCAGACATTGGGGAAACCGTTTCCCGTGGAACCACGACTACGGCTACAACGGCTACATCATCGAGAAAAACGGCGTGCGCATTTTGTACCCGGGCGACACGGCGTACATGTCGATGGAGGATTTGCCTGAAAAGTTTGGACCAATTGACATCGTGTTTATGCCGATTGGAGCCTACAAGCCGGATTCCTACCAGGCCGCACACTGCACACCGGAACAGGCGTGGCAAATGTTTCAGGAGAGTCGCGGCAAATGGCTGGTGCCTATCCACTGGAATACATTCGTACTCTCGCGCGAGCCTGTGGAAGAGCCAATGCAGCGTTTGCTTGCGGCAGCAGGCGAGGAAAAACAGCGAATTGTTGTAGAAAAGCAGGGGGAGACGTTTACCTTGCCTGTGTGATCAAGCGGAGCGACTGCTTTTTACGGCAGTCGCTCTTTCCGCTAAATTCATACATATACGGGCGAACTGCATAAAATAGAAGGAATCATCCCGTTGTTATAGAAATTATTTTATCAAGAGTTTTTGAGGAGGGATACATATGTCACAAGCATTGCCACAACGTTGGGATTTGGATGTGTTGTTTTCCGGTGGAAGTGAGTCCGCTTCGTTCCATGCATTTTTGGAGCAACTGGAAAAAGATATCGCAACTTTGAAAGGCCGGGTCGAGGATGCGGCCCTGAACTTGCAGGAAAAAGCTGCGTTTGTCGATGTCGTTGCCGAAGTGCAAAGCATTGCCGTGCGAGTAAGACAAGCAGGCGCTTTCATTTCTTGCCTGACAGCGCAAAACGTGAAGGACGAGGGCGCCAAGCTGCTCGGCGGACGCGTGAAAACGATCTCTGCGGCATTCGGCGCTGTTTTGACGCGCTGGGATGAGCAATTGCTGCGCATTGACGAAGCGGCATGGAACGCGCTGCTTGCAGACGAAGAATTGCAACCGCTTGCTTTTGTGCTGAACGAACGCCGCCGCCGCGCCCAGGAAAAGCTCACTCCTGAACAGGAAGTGCTGGCGAGCGATCTGGCTGTAGACGGCTATCACGCTTGGCAAGATTTGTACAACGCGGTAGTAGGGCGCATGACGATTGAAGTGGAGCTGGACGGGGAGACGAAGCAGCTTTCCGTAGGCCAAGCCTCCAACCTGATGAGCCATCCGGACCGCGCTGTGCGCGACCAAGTGTTTGCCAAATGGAAAGAAGGGTGGGGCAAGGAAACGGAGCTGTGCGCACAAGCCCTCAACCATCTCGGCGGCTTCCGCCTGGCTCTGTACCGTCACCGCGGCTGGGAGTCCGTACTGCGCGAGCCGCTCGATATCGGGCGCATGCAGGAAAAGACGCTCGATGCGATGTGGCAAGCGATCGACAATCGCAAAGACCGTCTGGTGGCCTACCTGGAGCGCAAAGCCAAGCTGCTTGGCGTTGAAAAGCTGAGCTGGTCCGACGTCTCCGCGCCAGTTGGCAACGTGCACAAAAAAGTGTCCTATGACGAGGCAGCAGCCTTGATCGTCGAGCACTTCAACCGCTTTAATCCGAGCATGGCGCAATTCGCCGAGAAAGCTTTCAAAGAAGGCTGGATCGAGGCGGAAGATCGCCCTGGAAAACGTCCGGGCGGATTTTGCACCAGCTTCCCTGTGAGCAAGCAGTCCCGCGTGTTCATGACGTATGCCGGAAGCGCAAGCAACGTGTCTACGCTGGCCCACGAGCTGGGGCATGCGTATCATCAGCAAGTGATGTGGGATTTGCCAGCGCTCGCGCAAAACTACGCGATGAACGTAGCGGAGACAGCTTCGACGTTTGCGGAAATGATTTTGGCTGACGCTGCCGTGAAAAACGCTGCGAACGACGAAGAGCGTCTCGTCCTGCTCGAAGACAAGCTGCAATCGGTTGTCGCGTTCTTCATGAACATCCACGCGCGCTTCCTGTTCGAGAAAAACTTCTACGAGCAGCGCAAAAAAGGTCTGGTCAGCGCAGCCGAGCTGGATCGGATCATGGAAGAAGCGCAAAAGCAGGCGTTCAAAGGCGCACTGGCGGAATACGAGCCGCACTTCTGGGCTTCCAAGCTGCACTTTTACATCACTTCGTACCCGTTTTACAACTTCCCGTACACCTTCGGCTATTTGTTCAGCCTGAGCGTGTATGCGCGTGCTCTGGAGGAAGGCGAAAGCTTCGCGGCGAAGTACGATGCGCTTCTCCAGGATACGGGCCGTCTGATGGTCGAAGATTTGGCGAAAAAGCATCTGGGCGAAGACATGACGACCGTCGAGTTTTGGCAAAAAGCGGTCGATCTAGCTGTGGCCGATATCGACGAATTTCTGCGCCTGACCTAAACAGCGGGCAAGCTGTCTGTCCGAGTATGAACAGCACCGCGATTGTTGGATGTACACGACAATCGCGGTGCTGTTTTTTTATGCCTGCCGCCGATTCGTAGAGATCTTGTAAAGATGCGCCGGCAAAACTTCGGATAACTTTTACCTGGGATTTATGGAATCGTCGCGTTCATTTTGTACAGTGAGAGGGAAGGGATAGCCATGCAAAGGGAGGTATCATCATGGACACTGCCAGTCATCTTTTGCTTGGGGTCACGCTTGCGGGCCTCGCCCAGCTCACTCCTGCCGTTGCGCACGATCCTGGATTGGCGCAAGCGGTAATGGTCGCGACGGTAGTCGGGTCACACGCGCCCGATTTTGACACAGTGGCCAGGCTTCGCGGTATCTCTTTTTACATCCGTTTTCATCGGGGGATCACTCATTCCATCCCCGCCCTGTTCATCTGGCCGCTGCTCATTTCGCTCCCTGTGGCCTGTGGCTTTGGGCAAATGCAGCACATCGGAATATTGTACGGCTGCACGCTTGCGGCTGTCGTGCTGCACGTCTTTTTGGATATGCTGAACGCGTACGGTGTGCAGTGTGTCCGACCGTTCAGCCGCAAATGGGTTCACCTGGATGTGCTGGCGATTTTTGAACCGTTTCTGTTCGCCATTCATTTGGCGGCTGCCATCTGGTGGCTCGGTTTCCAAGGAGACGCGACGGTGTTGTTCCCGGTTGCGTACGTCTTGACTTTTGCTTACATTGCTTTGCGGTGCTGGCAGCATCAGCGGCAAGTCAAGCGTGTGAAAAGCGCCTTGAATACAGCGGGCGTATGCCACGTATTGCCGAGTCTGCATCCGTTTCACTGGCGGTTTGTCATCGAAGCCGAGCAGCGGTTTTATACGGGGAGAATCGAGTATGACCATGTGCTGCTCGAAGACGTATACTCCAAGCAGTGCCGCGACGAGATCATTCAGGCTACGGTCGGTGTGGACGGCGTGCGCGCTTTTCTCGGATTTGCCCAGCGCATCCACGTCACCTGGAAAGAATCGCAGGACGGATATGAAGTCACCTGGAGCGACGTCCGCTTCTGGTACAACCGGAAACTGCCGTTTGGAGTAGATGTCGTGCTGGATCGCGAGCTGAATGTGGTCGATCATCGCCTGGGCTGGCGCAAAAAAGCGTGGGACCCGCCGTTTGTCTAAGCCGTCTAACTTGTTTAACGTAACCAGGCTAAAGTCAGGTTTGTCATCTACTCCGCCGGAGATTCTGGCGGGGTTTTTTGTTGGGGAAAATAGCGGGTGTCAGGTTTAATCTGTATTTCGGAAAAAGCTCGCGGGAGACGGGCCTTTTCAAAAACGAGCGGAGATGCTACACTAATAAAAAATCTGATGTTCGATGGTGATCGAATGAATAACCCATATTTTATTATAATCGAATGGTCTGCTGCCTATGAATGCATCATCAGCCTGTATGCGTACATTTACGAAAAGGAACGAAAGCATTTGCAGCTTGGCGTCTCCTGGAAGGAAGAAACGAAGCAACAGCTGCCCACAGCGTTCGCCCAAGAGCTGGAGGATGAGCGCTGGGAGGTGCTGCACAGACTGGTGCTATTGGTCGCGCAAGCCCCGGAGAAAAAGTCGGTGGCGGACTTTCTCGGCTGGCTGGAAAAGCTGCCTCCCGGAGAAATTTACGAGCTGCTCGCTCCATGGGTAGAGACGATCCCGCTCAATCTCGGTGAAATCCGCGATCATAGCGTGTCGCTTTTGGCGCGATGGAATGAGCATTATTTTTCCCGGATCTCGCCAGCCATTGTCACGAGTCTGGAGCGAAGCGCGGCGGAAATGACGGAGTTGGCGGGAAAAATGACCGCGATCGAGCTGATCGACCATGCGTCAAACGGCATCTGGATCGAGCCTATGCCCGATTTGCAAGAGGTCGTGCTCATCCCGCAATATCACTGTGCGCCTACGTCCGTTCTCGATTTTTACCGCGGACTTGCCACGTGCTTGTATCCGGTCAGAGATGCCGGACAAACCGAGCCGCAGCCATTGCTTGAGCTTCTGCCGCTTGCCCAGTGTTTGGCGGATGAAAAAAGGCTGCACATTTTGCGGTGCCTCGCTGAAAAAAAGAGTACGCTGGGAGAGCTGCAAGAGCAGGTGTCGCTCGCCAAAAGCACGGTCCACCACCACGTCACGGCGCTTCGCCGGGCTGGACTGATTCGCGCGCACTATAACGGCAGCACAACGATTGCAGCCTACAGCTTGCGCGAGTCATTCGTCGATCGTCTGCCTGTGCTGTTGCGTTCCTTTTTGCACAAGGAGGAAGCAAGGAGAATGACCGATGAATAAGTGGAAAAAAGTTTGGGAGGCGTATCACCCGATTGTGCATCTGCTGATGGCGGGCACGGTGTTCGTCAGCCTGACGCAATCGATGAGCATGCCGTTTCTGGCGATTTACTTGAGCGAGACGACGACGCTGACGCCTGCCTACATCGGGTTGATTATCGGCGCGGGGCCTTTGGCGGGCACAGTTGGCGGCTTCCTCGGCGGGATTTTGTCGGACTTGTTCGGCAGGCAAAAGCTGATGATTTTTTCCATGGTATTGATGGCAGCAGCTTTCGTCGGTTTCGTCTTTTTCGGCAATCTGCTGGTGCTTTTGCTGATCAGTTTGTTGATGGGTTTGTCGGCGTCTTTTTACGGAACGGTGTCGAAAGCGATGATGGGCGATTTGACGGAGGAAGGGAAACGGTTTCGGGTGTTTTCCAACCGCTATTTGGCGATAAACCTCGGAGTGGCTATCGGGCCGATGCTGGGAGCGTTTTTAGGCATTGCGGGCAGCGGGATTGCTTTTATGCTTACGGCGTTCTCCACGCTTTGTTTTGCGGCTGTGCTATGGATCGTGTGCCAAAAGTATCGCGTCTCAGATGGCGCTGCTGGCGGGCAGGCGACAACAGAGAAAGCGAGCTTGCAGCAAATCTGGAGCATCTTGAAAAAAGACGTGGCTCTGCTGTCTTTTGTCGTGGGCGGAATTTTGCTGGTGACGGTTCATGGGCAGATGTCTGTTACGTTGTCCCAGTATTTGCGTGAAAACATAACGGAAGGCGTCGCCTTGTTTGGCGTGTTGATGAGTGCCAACGGCTTTACGGTGCTGCTGTTGCAAGTGCCTCTGACGCGACTGGTTGAGCGTTATTCCTTGTTTTCGCGGATTGCAGCGGGAGCGGCGCTAATGGCGGTCGGAGAGCTGGGCTTCGCCTTTTCGGCTACGTGGAGCTGGTTCGTAGCTGCGATGATCGTCTTTACGTTGGGAGAAATTTTGATCGTGCCAGCCGAGTATGCGCAGATCGACCAAATCAGCCCGGCGAATATGCGCGGCACCTATTACGGAGCGCAGAGCGTCAGCATGCTCGGCAGCTTTCTCGGGCCGTGGGCGGGCGGAATCGTGCTGCACGCATACGGCGGGCCGACGATGTTTGTCATGATGGGCGCGATTGCCATGGTCAGCTTGGTCTTTTACTGGTTAGGCCGCCGCCTTCATGAGCAGCGAAGCATGCAAGAGAGTGTACAAGTGAAAACTGTCAGCTAGTCAAACAAAAAGAGTATTGCCTGTATTTGTGAAAAGCTATATACTGGAACTCAAATCTTTTCACTAGGGGAAATGTTGATGTCGGCGTTTGTGCTTAACTAGTCCAATTGGATAAAGTTCTCCCATTTTTTCGCAAAAAGCCATCTAGCAAGTGGTTTGTTTGTGATGGGAACAGGGAGAGCTTCATTGGTTAAGAACAACGGTCATCGACCTGCCCAATCCGATCAGTCGCCGGAACCGTGCTCTTTTTGCACGGTTTTTTTGTATCAGCGGCTACGATTTTTTCTGCGCACCCAAGGCAGAGGGGAACCATGTGTTCTTCGCTGCCTTTTTTTCATGCAAGTGGGTGTGTCCGCTTGCGGTCATCACTTTGCTCCTCAGATAAAGGGGAAGCACTATGACCGCTTCGGCGCAGGGAGAGGGAGGCATATCCCTAATGAAAAGAGGCGTACACATGCGCAACTATCGCAACTATATAGAAGAAACGTATCGTCAAGTTCAATTGCAGGAAGGGCCGCAAGTGATTGAGCAGTTCCTGCTGCATTGTTATTTTCAGCCGGGCTTGCCTGGCAAAGAGTTGGCGCGAAAAGTCATGCTGCCTGTTCCGGTGGCGACTGCAATCAAAAAAGAACTGATCAAGGCCGGGGCGTTGCAAGCGAGAAACGGCTTGGCTTGCACGGAAGACGGCTTGGCCTACGTGGAAAATGGACTTGGGTTCGGCGGGCTGGACCGGACTTTGTACAGCAAGCTGATGCAAGACGAGTCGGCCTGGAAAAACGAGCTGGCGGACGTGTACAACGAGTTGGAGAGCATCTTGTCCAAGCGGCCGCAAGTGAATGTGCAGCTCGATCAGGCAAAATGCACGGCAGAGACGAGTATGCGCCGGGCGCTGCTTTGTCTGCGGAACCATGCGCTTGTCGGCAAGAAAGTATTGTGCGTGGGCGACGACGACTTGGTCAGCGTGTCGCTCGCCCTTTTGCTCAAACGGTTGTTTCCAGGAAAAGCGGGGGGCGCAGGCAAGATTGAGGTTGTCGATATTGATCAGCGCTTTTTGCAATATATCAGGGATGTAGCGCAGCAGCGGAACTTGGCGATCCAATGCCATCACGCCGATTTGCGCGAGCCGCTGCCTGCGCGGTTGCATCGTCAGTTCGATTGCTTTTTTACCGATCCGCCGTATACGCTGCAAGGGATGTCCCTGTTTTTGTCACGGGGAATCAGCGGTTTGCAGCCGCGCAAAGGACTGCCTGTTTTCTTGTCTTTTGCGCACAAGTCGCCCGATTTTACGTTGCAGATGCAGCAGCAGTTCGTGCAGGCGGGATTGAGCGTCCGGGAAGTTCTCAGTCATTTTAACGAGTACGAGGGGGCACAACTGCTGGGCGGAAAAGGCCAGATGATCGTGCTCGTCACTACCGAGCAGACGGCTCCAATCGTGAAGGAAGCGTACAGAAAGCCGCTGTACACCGGAGAAGAAGTGCGTTCGCGGCGACTGTATCGCTGCAAGCGCTGCGCTCAGGTGGTCAAGGTTGGGGTCAACGAGCGGGTGAAAACGATTGAAGCGTTGAAAAGCAAAGGCTGCCCGCGCTGCCGACAGACGAGGTTTGAACTGATCTCTCGCTGTAGCGCCGAACGTCATGCTGATCATGATTGATTGCCCTGTGGCTCGGTTCGACCGCAGAGCTGCCCATAGGTGCGCTGACCGAACGTCATGCCGAGCACGACTGATTGTCCCGCGACTGGCATATGGTAGTGGTGAGGAGGGGCGAGCTATGGCTTACGAGAGAGCGTTCGTTGTTTTGCGGATGGCGACTGGCGTGCTGTTTTTGCTCCATGGTCTGGCGAAGCTGCAGCGGGGGATGGGGGCGGTCAGCGAAATGTTTGGCGATCTCGGCTTGCCGGGGTGGCTTGCTTTTCTGGTGCTTGCCATCGAGCTGATTGGCGGACTGGCCTTTTTGCTGGGGATCGGAGCGAGCTATGCGGCGTGGGGACTGGCAGGGGTTATGGCAGGAGCGATTGTGACGGTGAAGTGGGAGAAAGGGTTTATCGGCGGGTATGAACTGGATCTGATTTTGCTTTTGGTCGCGATCTATGTCGGCCTTAAACCGACAAAAGCAAGACCCGGTTAAGCCAGAGTGGCGCAGCCGGGTCTTTTGTGATCAGTTGTCCGTTTCCAGATGCTCGTAGCTGCTCGCGGATACGTGGTCGAGCAAGAACGTTTTTGCATCGCGGTAGTAAAGATGCAGCTCGTGCATGGCGCGTGTGCAAGCGGTATAAAACAGCTTGCGTTCGCTTTCCCGGCTGTAGCTCTTGGCAGAAGCGTCGTATAGGATGACGGCATCGAACTCGACCCCTTTTGCCAAGTACGACGGGATGACGAGATTGCCTGTATCGTAGGACAAGGTAGAGGTGGTAATCAGACGAATCGGCAAAAGCGCAGCGAGACTCTGATGCGCTTTCTCGGCTTCCGCAGCTGTTTTCGTAATGACGGCAATCGTCTTGTGGCCGTTTGCCGACAGCTTTTTCACCCGCTCGACAATCTGCTGTGTAAGCTCGGCGTCGCTGTGTACCTTCGTCACGGTCGGCATCCGGCCATCCCGGTTGAAAGGCTCGATCTGCTCGCCGCCTGCGACCAGCTGCTTCGTGAACCGGACAATCGGCAAGGTAGAGCGGTAGCTTTTCGTCAGCACGAATGTTTCTGTCTCTTCTGGTTCAAAGAGCGAGGAGACTGTGCCGAAGCTTTCGTCGTGCGCAGCATGCGCGTAAATCGCCTGATTCCAGTCGCCGAGCACGGTCATTTTGGCGCGCGGAAACAAGTTTTTGATCAGCGCAAACTGAAACGCCGAGTAATCCTGGGCTTCGTCGAGAAATACATGGCGGACGAGATTGTTCGTCTGCTTGCCTTCCAGGCGCTCCTGCAAGTACAAATAAGGCGGAATGTCTTCCTGTGTCAGCTTGCCTTGATCCAAGCACTCCAGGGTCAGCGAACAGATCGCGGGCCATGCAGCTGAACTCAGGGACGGCTCATCCGACAGCAACTGGTCGAGCAGCGCCTGGTCGGCATACATTTGGCGATAAGTAGCCTGTATATCAATAAATTGCAGCGAAGCAATCGAGTCGCGAACCGGCTGAAAATGCTGTTTGACCACCCGCTTTGCCAGCAGCTCCTGCTCGCGGTCGAAGTCGTCGAAAGAATCGTCGCGAAACTGCTTTTTGCGGCGAAGCTGCTGATAGGCGGCTACATAAGCATCTTTATCGAGCAATTGCACCTCGTCCTCGACCCACGGTTTACTGCGCTCGCGCCGTTCCAGCTGTTTGACTTCCGCGAGCAAAGCTCGTGCCACCAGAGCCATCCGGTTCGGGATCGGCAGAGAGGTGTCATGGGAATAAAACAGCTCCTGTATGTGCGCGGCGGAAATAAGCGTGCCCTGGCGAAACGAAATCGGACGGAACACGATGCCTCCTCGCATGAGGCGATCCGCGTACTGATTCATCACGCGCAGGAAAGGCGCGGACGATTTGCAGCGAATCGCCGCAAGCCTTGCCTCGTAGTCAGGTTCGTCATGGGCGGTAAGCACGTATTCCATTTGCTCCAGCGAATTTTCCAGGGAAAAGGAATCGCCAAGCCGATGCTGGGCGTACTCCTGAAAAGTCGTTTGCTGCATGTTTTCCTCGCCCAGCTCGGGAAGAACCGTCGAGATGTAGCTGTTGAACAGCGAGTTGGGGGAAAACAGGACGATCTGCTCTGCGGTCAAAGTCTTGCGATAGCGGTAGAGCAAATAGGCGACCCGTTGCAGGGCGGCCGAAGTCTTGCCGCTGCCGGCTGCCCCGGAGACGATCAGCAAGCGGCTTTTTTCGTTGCGAATAATCCGGTTCTGGTCACGCTGGATCGTGGCGACGATGCTTTTCATTTGCGAATCGGCTTGCTTGCCCAACACTTCCTGAAGCAGCTCGTCGCCGATGGTCACGCCAGTATCGAACATGTGAAGCAGTTGCCCATCGCGGATGATATATTGCCGCTTGCACGTAATCTTTCCTGAGACGACCCCGCTTGGCGTGTCATAGTGAGCCGGGCCGGGGGAATAGTCGTAGTACAGGCTGGAGATCGGTGCCCGCCAGTCATAAATGAGAAAATGCTCGTCGTTTTTGTCCAGTAAAGAGGCGATTCCGAGATAAATGCGTTCTGAACCAGGCTCGGTTTCTTCGTGAAAATCAATCCGGCCAAAATAGGGAGAGTGCATCAATCGCTGCATGGTACGCAACTGATTCTGGGCATGACGCTGGCTGCGCTCCCGCTCCGACAATACTTCAGCTTGCTGCTTGATGCTGACGTACGTCTCGATCGCCTCGGTGGCATCCTCGAAGTTGACGGTCACATCGTCCCAAAAATGCTTGCGGATTCCGACGATATCTTCACTTACGACTTGTACCTGCTGTTCGAGGTCGGTGATCCGGTTGCTGATTTCAGTGATGACTGTCTCAACCCGTTGCTGCTCGTTTTGCCTTTCTTGATCAGTAGCGCTCATGGTACCGCTCCTTTTTCGTTCCCCTTTTTTGATCTGAAGGTTTGACAAGGATGCTGCAATGTGGTAAGATTATATTGGAGATAGAATGATAGTTTTTTTGAAAGTCACCTACAGACCAATTCCCATTGTAGCAGAGGGTCTATAGGTTTTCAACATGTAAAAAAATAGTAGCCGATACGACGAAGACGGGGCGATGCCTGTGTCTTCGTTTTTTTGCTTTCAGGGGCAGTTATGGTTATGGAAAAGAGGGCGGGGAAAAAGCGAATGGCTTTTTCCCTCCTATAACGGGTGCTCCCACCAGTTCATGTAAACATAAAAAGCCGGTTGCTCGCCTGTATCCGGGACGCGAATCGTCAAGGCCATTCCCGGGCCGATGATCCACTGGCCGTTTGGTTGCTCGCCCGCTGTCGCCATGGGCGGGACGATGCGGATCGAGGCGAAGACTCCGTCTGGATTGCCGGGTGCTTGGTCTGATCCGTACATGATCTGTCCTTGAGCCGCGGGACAGGCAGCAAGCTGGATGTAGCCGGACGTCACTTGCGCCGATGCTTTGGCTTTGGCGATGCCAGTTGCTTTGCCAAACCAGATGTGCGCTTCGAGAGGGCAAGCTTGCGGATTCGTGATCAGCCACTGGTTTACGTATAAAAGCACGCCAGAGCGAAGCGGATTGACCAGAGAAGCGAAGCCGTGCTCGCCGTCTTGAGCGACTATTTTTTCCGATTGCCCGAGGAAGTGCTTGCATGGATCGGAGATTGGCATCGTGTATGGGACGGGCATGTTGCGGTTCAGCGGCGCAGTGGGCGGAGGGGTGGGAAAGGGAAAGTAGCCCATCTGCATGTAAATATCAGGCAGGCCGTAATAGTAGGAGAAGTTGGTCATGTTCTTTTCTCCTTACCGATTCAGTAGTGCCAGCCCTACAGCATATGGCATTCGTCTATCCGGGGTGCGGCGCTGCTTCTTTTACAGAGAAAAACGCCCAAACAGCGAGCGTTGGGCGTACGATGACGTCTGAGGTATGGAGCGGTTACGATACGGCTTTCCAGGCGTGGAAGGCAAGCAGTGCCCAGCCAGCGAGAAACAGGACGCCGCCGATCGGGGTAATCGCCCCGAGCACTTTGATCCCGGTCATGGCCAATGTGTAGAGACTGCCGGAAAAGATCACAGTTCCGGCTGCGAAGCACCATCCCGCCCAGACAAGCCCGGAAGAGTCCGGATACCATTTGAGCAGCAAAGCGACGAGCACGAGTGCCAGAGCGTGAGTCGTCTGGTACGTCACTCCCGTATGAAAAATGCCAAGCGAATATTCATCCAGCTTTTCTTTCAGGGCGTGGGCACCGAATGCTCCAAGCGCAACCGAAAGAAAACCGCTGACACTGCCGAGCAGCAAAAACAGCTTCATGCGTCATTCACTCCTTCAGATGATCGAAATCAGGCACAAATATCCATTATTATTGTACCGCACAAGGATGAGCTATGCCCAATTGCAATTTGATGAACAGTGTGTTGGACGAACGTACAGACCGCTTGTCAGCCTCTGACATAGAGTGAAGTATTGCAGCGGTTTCATTTTTAGGCTGTTGCATAGGGAGGTGACGTGGACATGAACAAATGGCTTTCCTTGGCTGGCGGTCTGCTCGGCGGCTATGCTTTGTTGAACACCCCGTTGGACGGCACGTTTTTGAACGGGCTGAATCCAGTGGTGGACGGCATTGGCCTGATCGCTATGCTCGTCTTCTCCGGTGCTCTTATTTATTCGGGCGTGCGTGACTGGTTCCAAAAATAAGGACGACACGCAGGCGTGAACAAAGCGAAGGCGTCTCCTGGATGGGGGCGCTTTTTTATTGGGGGAACAAGTTCTTGCCAGCCTGGCGATTTAGAAGCATATTGATTCAAGCGTGGCAAAGCAAGTAAGCTAATTGCCTTATCTAACATCGCTGCGTGCATTACATATTTGTGATATAGGGCTAAAGAAATAGACATATTGGAAATTTTCAATTAAAATATTCTGGAAATGAGGATCGCCTGAATTATGTTCATTTGACCGAATTAGGAGGAGCAAAAAATGGCAACTCTTGAAGATGTAGTAAGCGTTTTGGTGGAAATACTAGGTGAGATCAAGGTTTTAAATGAGCGCGTGGATAAGATCGAGGACTATCTTATTGATATGACAGTTGCTGTTGAGTCGATTAAGAATATTACAGAAAGCATAGACGATAATGTCCATACTATAAAATTAGATGTTGATTCAATCGACAATACTGTTCAAAATATTGATATTTCCGTCGGCTAAAGGCATTAAAATCTTAGACCGATTGTGTATAGGGTTGTCCCGAAAGTCAGATGTCTGATTTTTGGGACAGCCCTTAATTATGCTTTTATCCACGTGTATTACTGGAAAAAGGTGGTAGCTGGGGATGAGAAGCAAGCAAAGAGCTTATTGGAATGGGCAAAGCCTAAGTTTCCAGAAAAATGGTTGGCTTGGCATTATCGCTCGCAGTACGAAGAGCTAATCAATTTTTCAAACTACGCATTTTATGACAAACGAGTTCAGATAGCACCTACAGTATCAACGGACAAGAAATCGAAGCCTATCGAATTTATACCTGTTAATGGGCATTGGTTGAACCGATCAAACAGACTGGAAGCCGAGCAGATCGTTGAAACAGTACCAATTCCTTATCGAAGAAGCCAAAAATCGAAAAAATGGTGAAGAGAATGTCGGGTTTTTTGTGAAAAATATTGAAAATGTTCAGGGGGATGAACGAGATATTATCCTTTTTTCAGTTGGGTATGCCAAAGATATCGATGGAAAAATGGTAAGTCAATTCGGCCCATTGTCACGTGACGGCGGGGAAAATCGATTAAATGTGGCTATTACACGTGCAAAAAGGAAAGTGTACATTGTATGCTCATTTGAACCAAGTGGTTGGTCACGGGTAGAGACATATGCAAAAGGGGTAAGGCTGTTAAAAAGATATCTGGAATATGGAAAAGCCATCTCAGATAACGATAGATTACTTGCCCAGTCCATATTAAATGGCCTAGTTGATGGAACCAATGTTCAAGAAATGCACAATCAGTTGATTTTTGACAGTGGGTTTGAAGAGGAAGTATATAATGCTCTTCGGAATCGGGGATATGATGTTCATACGCAGATTGGCTTTTCAGGTTATCGAATAGATTTAGGGATTTTGGACCCGATTACGAAGGAGAAATACATTCTTGGTATTGAATGTGACGGGGCGATGTATCATTCCTCTAAGGTTGCGCGGGAAAGGGATATATACAGACAAAGATTTTTAGAAGAAAAGGGATGGGTTATTCATCGCATTTGGAGTCGAAATTGGTGGATTTCAAAGGAAAAAGAGATGGCTAAGATTGAGAGCGTACTTGAACAATTAATGAGCACAAAAATACAAAGAGTGTGAGATAGCATGACATATGAGGGCTTTTAAGTACCCAAGAATAAAGAATGACTAAACTCGATGAAGGCGTTTCCTCAAAAGGAGACGTTTTTTTGTTGTCAAAACACTTCCCTGCCACTCCAACCGTTTTTTCCAAGAACCGTGGCGTCTTTTCTCCACTTGCCCCATATACATAAAGTAGGCTTTGGCGAATGGAGGGGGAAAGGCAATGACAGGCGACGAGCGCAAAGAACTGGAGCGATCCATTGACGAGATCACGGAGATAGCCAAGGGGTTCAACCTTGATTTTTATCCGATGCGATACGAAATTTGCCCGGCAGACATCATCTACACGTTTGGCGCGTACGGCATGCCGACCAGGTTCTCGCACTGGAGTTTTGGAAAGAGCTTTTACCGGATGAAACTGCAATACGACCTGAACCTGAGCAAAATTTACGAGCTTGTCATCAACTCCAACCCGTGCTATGCGTTTCTTCTGGACGGCAACTCACTGATCCAAAACAAGCTGATCGTTGCCCATGTGCTGGCTCACTGCGACTTTTTTAAAAACAACATGCGCTTCTCCAATACGAACCGCGATATGGTCGAGAGCATGGCGGCGAGCGGCGAGCGGATTCGCCAGTACGAGATCGAGCACGGCAAGGAAGCGGTCGAGAACTTGCTGGATGCGAGCCTGGCGATACAGGAGCATATTGATCCGAGCTTGCTGCGTCCCAAGCTGAGATGGAAGCGGGAAGGGGAAGAGCCCCAGAAAAAAGCGAAGTATGAGCGGACATCGCCTTACGATGACCTGTGGGGACTGGATCGCAAAGAAAAAGTGGAGGCTGATCCCGCCAAGCAAGTGCGCAAATTCCCGCCGGCTCCGGAAAAAGACTTGCTGCTGTTCATCATGGAGTACAGCAACGTGTTGGACGATTGGCAACGCGATGTGCTGACGATCATCCGCGACGAGATGCTCTACTTCTGGCCGCAGATGGAGACGAAGATCATGAACGAAGGCTGGGCGACCTACTGGCATATGCGCATTCTGCGGGAGATGGAGCTGACGGAGGCGGAGACGATTGAATTTGCCAAGCTGCATTCCTCAGTCATCCAGCCGTCGACGACAAGCATTAACCCGTACCATCTCGGCTTGAAAATTTTTGAGGACATTGAAAGACGCTGGGACAATCCGACGCAGGAAGAGCAGGAGCGCTTTGGCCGCAAGCCGGGCGAAGGACGCGCCAAGCTGTTTGAGGTGCGCGAGCTGGAATCCGACATCAGCTTTATCCGCAACTTCCTGACAAAAGACTTGGTGAGCGACCTCGACCTGTACATGTTCGGCAAGCAGGGCAACGACTGGGTCGTAACGGAAAAACAGTGGGAGCAGGTGCGCGACGGTCTGGCCGGGACGCGGGTAAACGGCGGCTTCCCATATGTGCTGGTGCATGACGGCGACTATTTGCGCTCAGGAGAGCTATTGCTCAAGCACCACTTCGAGGGCTTGGAGCTGGACGTGAAGTACGTCGAGAAGACGCTGCCTTACGTTTACACCTTGTGGGGAAAAAATATCCACCTGGAGACAGTCGTGGAAGACCGGCAAGTCATGTTCACCTATGACGGCAAAAAGGTGCATCGCAGGTTTTTGTAAAAAAGGCACGCCGTACGTCCGGGGATGATCCAGCCGGGGGTGCGGCTTTTTTGCTTGCTGCCAGCAGGATTTGGTCCGCCCGTTGTGGAAATTTTCGCAAAGCAAAAGCGATCTACCTACTTCCCGGGAGGTTCTCCACATGATAAAGCACGTAGCAGTAATCGGATCAGGTGTAATGGGGCATGGCATCGCCCAGCTATATGCGTTGGCGGGTTTCTCTGTTTCGCTTTACGATTTGCAGGAGGAACTATTGCACAAAGCAAAAGCGAGCGTGGAACAAAGTCTGGACTTGCTGGAAAAAGAGGGAGTCATTACGGATCAGGACAAGTCCTCTGCACTGGAGCGGATTGTGCTGACTACCGATTTGCAGCAAGCGGTGGCTGAGGCCGATGTGATTACAGAAGCTGTGCCGGAAGTGATCGAGCTGAAATGGCAGCTGTTCTCCCAATTGGAGCAGTTTGCCAAGCCGGAGGCGATTATCGCTTCCAATACGTCTACTTTCTCTATCGCGCGGCTGATCGAAAAGGCAAAGTTGCCGCACCGTTTTATCATCACTCACTTTTTCAATCCGGCGCAGCTCGTTCCGCTTGTCGAGATTGTGCGCCATGAACAAACGGCTGAGGAAGTTGTCACAGCGACAGTCAAGCTGATGGAACGAATCGGAAAAGCTCCCGTGCTGCTGAAAAAAGATGTGCCTGGCTTTATCGCCAACCGCCTGCAAACGGCGTTGATGAGAGAGGCGTTTCATTTGCTGGAGGAAGGCGTGGCGAGTGCGGAAGACATCGATACGGTAATGAAAGCAGGCATCGGCTTTCGCTGGGCGTTCGTCGGGCCGATCGAGACGGCTGATTTTGGCGGGCTGGATACGTGGCAGCGCGTCATGGACAATTTGGCGCCGGAACTGGATCAATCTACTGCGGCTCCACAGATTATTAGCGAGCACGTGAACAAAGGCGAGCTGGGCACCAAATCAGGAGCAGGCATCTACTCGTACGAGCACGTCTCAGTCGCGGACAGGCTGCACGCAAGAGACGAGCAGTTTATCCGACTGACCAAGCTGAAAAATGAGCGATGACGAATAGGACAAAAGCCACTAGGAAAAAGGTCGGGGGATATCCCGGCCTTTTTTACATCCATTTTTTCGCCCGGAAACGCATGCTACTGCCCTTTTGCAGGCGATCCCGGGTATCATAGCCGATTAACTTTATCGTCTTTTTGCTAAACAAACGTTAGCTAGTTACCGATATTAGTCATTAGGACTTATAACGATTGTCCTTTTTTCTCCAAATTCAACACGGAAAGAAGATGAACAGACTTGAACGTAAGACAGCTAGAATGGATCAAAAGCTTCAAAACCAAGTTGATTGTGACGTTTCTGTTGATCCTGATTATCCCTTCCCTCGTCGTTGGAGCCTTGTCTTTCCAGGAGGCCAAGCAGGAAATTGAGAAGCAGATCATGAAAAGCGCGAATGAAAATGTTTCTCTCGTAAATTCGATCATCTCCAATACGTTTGAGCCGAAACTGAAAGACGCTGACTACTTGGCGAAAGTGATCAACAAGAGCATGTATGCAGCAAAAGACAACTCGGAGGCTGTGAAATTCCTCGATATTTACATGGGGATGAACCCGGAGGTAGCGAGTATCAGTTTGGGAACGGAAGACGGGAGTTACATGCGCTCGCCCAGACAGGAAGTAAAGGCAGGCTTTGACCCGCGTACCCGCGACTGGTACAAAAACGCGATGGCGAAAAAAGGCAAGGCGATTATTACCGCGCCGTACATTTCTGCCGTTACGGGTGAAGTCATCGTAACGATTGCGAAAGCGACGGATGACGGATCGGGCGTCATTGGCATTACGCTCGGCATTGAGCAAATCAAAAAAGTGGCCAGCAGCGTGAATATCGGCACGAACGGTTACGTGATGGTGTTGGATGGGACTAAGAAGTACGTTGTGCACCCGGAGGAGACTGCGGGAGAGGAAGCAAAAGAAGAGTTCTATCATAACTTGTACCAGGCGGAGACGGGCCAGCTCTCGTATTCGCTTCAGGATCAGCCAAAAGAAATGTACTTTATGACCAATCCGACTACGGGCTGGAAAGTAGCTGGTTCGATGTTCCGCTCGGAAGTGGATGAGGCTGCCCGCCCGATCTATACGCATACGCTTTGGACGATTGCGGTTTGCTTGATCGTGGGCGGGATGATCATTTTCGTGATTTTGCGTTCGATTATTGCAAGCATTCGCGAGGTGAAAGAGCATGCGGTCCGGGTCAGCCAAGGCATTTTGACCGATTCCATCGAAGTGCGCACGAGCGATGAGCTTGGCGAGCTTGGCCGCGCGTTCAACATGATGCAGGAGCATTTGCGCACGCTCATTTCCGATGTGGAAGCGCGAGCCGAGCAAGTTGCCGCTTCGTCCGAGCAGTTGACGGCAAGTGCCCAGCAGACAAGCATTGCTACGGAGCAAGTGACGAATGCGGTTCTGGAAGTGGCAGGAGGGGCGGAAAAGCAGACCGCAGTCACGGAGCGCAATGTGCACTCTCTCCAAGAGGTGTCGGAAGGAATCGTCCAGATCACGCAAAGTGTCCAGGTTCTCGCGGATATCGCTACGAAAACGACGGAGCAGGCGGATGAAGGCGGAAGCTCGGTGCAGCAAGTCGTAGGGCAAATGAACTCGATTCATGCTTCCGTGGAGAAATCCGATCAAATGATAAAATCGCTGTACGACCGTTCCAAAGAAATCGGCTCGATCTCGGAAGTCATCAGCGGCATCTCCCAGCAGACCAATTTGCTGGCGCTCAATGCCGCGATCGAAGCAGCCCGCGCTGGCGAACACGGAAAAGGCTTCGCCGTCGTCGCGACCGAAGTGCGCTTGCTGGCAGAGCAATCCCAGGAGTCAGCCAAGCAAATCGTCGAACTGATTGCAGAAATTCAAAAAGAGACGAGAGCCTCGGTCGATAACATGGAGAAAGTCAGACAGGATGTGGCTGAAGGCTTGGCTCTCTCTACGGAAACGATCCACAAGTTTGAGGAAATCGTCCAGAGTACCCGCCAAACGAATCCGCTCATCGACGAAGTATCAGCCATTGCGGGACAAATCGCAAACGCGGTGCATGAAGTGACGACAGCTGCGAACGATCTGGCGCAGATCGCGAGAGGCAATGCCGAAACTGCCGAGGAAGTAGCGGCTTCCTCCGAAGAACAGCTCGCCTCCATGGAGGAAATTTCCTCGTCGGCGCAAGCGCTGTCGGTGTTGTCCGAGGAATTGAAAGTGTTGATTAACAAGTTTACGTATGAGTAAAGGCAAAATTTCCAGGTAGGGAGATAGAAGCTCAAAATATACGAAAAGAAACAGGCCCTTTTTAAAAGCTGCCTGTTTCTTTTTGTGTATGGTTCGAAAAATGACAGCTCAAAACTAATAAACAAAATACAACAACAAAAAGATAGAAATGGATACGACCAGGCCACCTATCGCAGTTGTGTAAGAAGCAGTGCGTTTAGTAGAAAGCTGAGCAAGATAAAAAAATATTGAACCGCAAATCGTAATTCCAAATGTAATCATTTTGAACGGCAATAAAAACGAAAGAACGATGGAATACGCCAATCCAAGTAGTGCGAATAAAACGATATTAAGCAATACGTTGTGTGACTTTTTTCTTGATAAATTCAAATATAGTGCCAATCCAAAAAGTGCTCCGACAAAATTTAATACAATAATGTAGCCTTGAAGTATATAGTATGTACCGCTATCATCTACTGGTACTACTCCTTCTCTACTTACTACATAAAAATAAAGTAGAATACTTGCAACGAATAATGAACAGCCTGCACCTTTAAAGTAGGTTAGCACTATTGCACCTCCTTGGTATTATTTTATATAAAAATGGTATTATATTACATTTATTACAATAATAAATAATCTTGTTTACCTAAATAGAAAAGTCCTCCTTTAACCACAGTGTAATTGTCCGAAGAAAAACAGCAACCGACAATAAGCAGACTAAGAAAATCCAGCCGGGACAAGACGCGTGGGAGAAAATCAGCTGAGTAGCCAGCCGTTAGCCATCAAGCCGTTTCTAAAACAGGCTCAGTACAGTTTAAGAGAGCGTAAAAAGTTTTGTGTAAATGGTTAAACTCCCCATTAAGGAGATGATCATTTATGCAAGACAACAGAGACATGACGATCAAGTAGTTAGCGAAGGATTAAGACGGACACGCCATGCTTAAAGATTTGTTTCGTGACACCATCCAGCAGTTGTTTGAAGCATAAATAGATGACCATTTGGGCTATAACAAATATAGTACCGAGGGCAATCATTCAGGAAATAGTCGGAATGGGTATAGTAAAAAGACGCTGAAAACAAAGTTCGGTAACACAAAAATTCGTGTACCTCGTGGCCGTAACAGCGAATTTAAACCTCACATTGTGAAGAAGCATGAAACCACCGCAAATGGTTGTATATCACAACTGGCCATCCATTTTGGAGATCGATTGTAAGGCACATAACCCAACGGTTGAGTCGGCTTGACATGGAGCCTAGTATGAGCGAATGTTGCACACATTACTAATATATATTATATTTGTCATATTATGTAAATTTCTTGTGGAGGCATAAATTATGAAGTTGAAAAGTGTTGTGCTGAATTTAATGGTCGTAGGTGCAATATCTATTTTGCCACTATCTAATACGATCATTGCTGAAGGAAAGGAAAAGGAGGACAAAGTGCGTTATGTTACTCCGATTGATGAAGATGAGTTCTGGGATAGAATGGAGATTCAAAAGCGAATACCTGACTTGATTGAGTATTTAGAAAAAAAGTTTGATGATAACTATGCGGGGCTATACGTTGATCAAGAACATGGAGGAATAATTCATATTGGTTTCCATTCTATCCCTCAAAAAGATGAGTTGAATAAAGTTAGAGACATATTGGGGGAAGATGTTGAAGTTGAATATGATGAAGTAAAGTATTCCAAGGAAGACTTGGATAAAGTTGTTGAAGAGCTTTCGGTGAACATTGATAGATTCGAGAAGAATGTTGCAAGCATCTCTTCTAGTTTTAAAGATCAGTCTGTAATCGTAGGTTATACTGAAGATGAAAGTGAGGCAAAAGATAGTATAGAAAAAGGGTTGAACAAAAAATCGATTCGAAAAATGACTATAGATGAGTCACTAATTAAATTTGAACAAACAGAAAAAATTGAGCCTAAAATAGATAGAGCACAAATAAAGGTTAGACCAGTACCGGGAGCAGCTCAAATGAATTATTCAGGAAGCGGTTTTTGTACAAATGGCTTTTCAGCAAAAGATTCAAATAGTTCTACTTACTTTTTAGTTTCAGCAGGACACTGTGCTGATAATACAGGGCAACAAGTTTTACAGAGCTACAATAAAGACAATTTAATCGGCACTGTTCATAAAAAGATATTTTACTGGGGTAGTTCAGTAGATGTATCCCTGGTCAAAGTTAAATCTGATTTAACAACTCACAACATCTTAACTACATCAGGAAACAATTACGATGAAGCAGGATACCAAATCATTGGTGAGCAAATCAACGATTGGGAAGGTATGGGAGTATGCACATCATTAGGTCAATCTGATACTCAAATGTGTGGATTTGTACAAGGAACGAATGAAAGTGTATATGCATTAGGCAGCCATTTAAAAAACCAGAAAAAGGTTTCGCTTAAAGTTGTAAATGGAGACAGCGGATCGCCAGTTGGAGTACCTGATTCTAAAAACACGAAAAAACTATACTTATATGGAATTGTATCTGCTGCTAGATCTAATGAAAGTGTTACCTATTTAACTTATATTGGCAATATAAAAGCAGAAACAGGCATCAAAGTAATAACTGGTAAATAGTTCCAAAATACTAACCCGCGCCTAAGAGAGACTCATAAAATGGGCGTGGGTTAGTAAGGAGGTATATTCTATGAGGAAAATAATAGAATACTTAATAATATATTTGATTACTGGGACTTTCGTGTTTCTTGGAAAGGTATTTGTTTATATGCTAGGTGATGAACAGGCGTTTGGAGAATCCGCACTTTATTACTTTTGCAATTTTATATATTACGTTGTGGCATTCTATATTATTTACATTGGTGTCAAAAGGTTACGATTAAATAATGCAAGTAAAACAAATAGAGTAATGGATGTTTCAATATTTATAATCTGTGTTTTTTTAGTGTATTGGAGTGCAAATGTGTTTATCTCAAATTATGTTGTTTATCTTGTATAGAAAGTAATAGGGTCTGACCAGTATTTTGGTAAACCCTTTTGAAGCATAGAACTAACGCAAGCAATGCCCGATCCGATCAGGGAAGAAAACGGAGAGTTGAAGGAGCATTTGCCCCAGTTTTGTACACGCCCCGTCCACTTTCGGGTCACGTCCGTGGTCGCCAAATAGAGCATTTTGAACAGGGCTTCATCCGTCGTAAAAATGCTCTTGCCCTTGGTCACCTTTCCAAACAGCCCCCCTGCTCGCCTAAACGCACAGGGGGGCTGTTTTGGTGACATTTACAAATCGCGTGCGACGTGGGGTTTGCTATAATGACTGGTGCCCCCACCGCCAACGAGGACTCTGCCGCCTTTGCCGAAAATCAGCAGTTTTCTGGAACCGTCCGCCAACAGGACGATGATTTTGGCCTGGTTAGCTGTTGCCGTATAAACGACGTATCCGCTTCTGGACACGAATGTGCGCCAGTTTCTGTCAAATTCCGAGCGCAGAACGCGAGTGGAGTACACTTGGTTTTCTACGCGTGTTGCCGTTTTTTTCATCTTGATGAACACCTCCTGTCCCTTTTACTTTATTCACAAGCGAACAATTGGTTTGGACAAGTGTTGGTAGACGTCGCCTATTTTCGTTGCAAACCAGCACCAGGCGTACTATGATAACAACAAGGATGGCAGTCGCAGACGGTACCAAAGCGAACGGGCCGCCACAAAGGAGTGAGTGAAAATGGCAAAAAGCAGCGCGCGCAAGCATCGGGAAAAATTGGCGCGGGAAGGCAAGCGCAACCCGGAGTTGAACAGGAGCATTTTCGTGTTTGCTGACATGAGACAGCGAGCGACGAAGACAAAAGCGGAGAAACTGAATCAGCACAAGCACAAGAGATCGTTGTCCTATCAAAGTGATGACGGTCTTTTTTATTGCCGTTTTTCTGCCCTCCGCATTTTGTGGTAGCATGTAGCCAAGAGTCAAAAGCGAAGAGGTGAAGTCATGGAAAACTCTCCTTTTACCGTCGAGCGGCTGTTGCAATTGCCTGTGTTTCGCGGATCGGAAATCATGGCCGGACACGCAGGAATCGCCAAAGAAATTTATTACATAAGCTCCGTGGAAATGCCTGATTTGACAGGCTTTTTGCGGCCGAACGAACTGATTATTACGACAGGTTACGCGTTTCGGCATGAGCCGATGCTGCTCTGCCGCTTGCTGGATGAAATGCATCGGATTGGCAGTTCGGCTATCGGCATCAAGACGAGGAGAGTCATTCAGGAAGTGCCTGCGGAGGCGTTGTACAAAAGCAATTTGTACGGTATCCCGCTGTTTGATATCCCGCTGGAAAATTCGTTTATCGACATGACGCATGCCGTGATTGACCAGGTGCTTCAGCGCCAGGCGTTTTTGTTGCGCGAGGTGCGGGAAGTGAACCAGCAGTTTACCAATCTCGTCCTGAATCGGCGGACGACCGAGCTTGTCGTATTGATCGGGAACATGCTCGCTTGCGAGGCGGCTGTGCTGAAAGAGGACGGGGAAATCGAGAGTGCTACGTCGCAGTTTGATGTTAGGCAGATTCAACAAAAGCGGCCGATCCAGGTGGGCAGCAGGGTGATGGGCTATCTTGCCATTTCGCGCGAACTGAAAGAACAGGAGCGCTTCGAGCGAATGTGCCTGGATCATGCGGTGACCGTGCTGGCGATTGACTTTACGATCCGCCAGTCGCAGCAGCTGCAACGGGAACGAGAGCAGGAGTCGTTTTTGGTCGAGCTGTTTTCCGGTTCTGCCCACCAGGAAGACTTGCTGCGCTACCGGGCCAAGCAACTGGGAATTTCGCTCAGGCAATATCATTACGTAATCGTCATGCGTGTGCAAAGCAAGGTTGAGATGGCGCAAAAGGAACGGGATGAACAGCTTGCGCAGGTGTACCATCTGCTGTTGCAAAAGCTGAACAAGCCAGGGGTGCATGCACGCAAAGGAGTCGTCATCAACGATTCGCTGCTCGTGCTCTGTTCATCGGCTTTTGCCGAAGCGGACAAGCAAAAAGCGGACGCGGAAGCACTCATGAGGGAGCTGGCGCTTCTGCAAGAGGAGTTTTCGGCACAGTGGCAGCTTGCTGTAGGAATCGGGGGAGCGCGCGAGCATTTGGCAGACGTTCCGGCCAGTTCGCGCGAAGCGTACAAAGCGATCGCTGTCGGAGCCAAGACGCGACCGAAACAGGAAATGGTGCATTATCACGAGATTCTCGTCGAAGACTTGCTGCTGGACAACGCAGGCCATCCGGTGCTGGCGGCGCTCACCTCCATGCTGATCGAGCCGCTCGTCCGCTACGACGAAGAGTACGGGACAGAGTTGCTGGCGACATTGGGCGCTTTTCTTCAATCGGGGGGAAATACAAAGCGGGTCGCGGAGGAAATGTTCATTCATCGCAACTCGGTCTTGTATCGGCTGGAGCGAATTGGCGAGATTCTGCAAACCGATTTGAATGATCCCGAGGTGCGGTTTCGTTTGGATGTCGCCATGCGAGTCTGGAAAACGCAGGGAGTCGACATTCATTCGTTCGAATAACGACAGGCCGTTTGTGATCGTGCCCAAAAAAGGGTGCGAACTTTTGGGACGCTTCCCATAGGGGAAAGCGTCTTTTTTTTGTTAAAGTGGAAAAACACAGAATAGAAAGAAACGTGGCGCAAAAGGGGGGAAAGCAACAAAGCTTTTGGCCAGCGAACGTGGAGGCGCTTTCATGGCAAAAGGCGAAGCGGATTGGCAATACTAGCCAACAAATAAGTTGGATCGCAAAAAGGCTATTTTCCATTTTTTCTTTTCTTTTCATCATGATTCATTCAACAAAGGAGGCGCTACTTATGCAAAAAGACAAGACACCACGAGAAAAACATCCCTCCGCATTTGAGCCAATGACGCTTATTCTCAATATCGCCTTGTCCGTATTCGGGGCGATGATCGGGATGCAACTGATTACTTCACTCGGGGTCACACCGAGCACATCGATTATCGGGGCGATTGCCGCGATGCTGATTGCGCGCATTCCGATGGAGATTTTCTCCAAATACCGCTCGACTCATCGGCAAAATCTGGTGCAAACGTCGATCTCCTCTGCGACGTTCGGGGCTGCCAACAGTTTGTTGATTCCGATCGGGATTCCGTTTGCGATGAACATGCCGGAGCTGATTATTCCGATGCTGATCGGGGCTGGACTGGCGATGTTTGTGGACACGGCCCTGTTGTACAAGCTGTTTGATTCGAAAATTTTTCCCGCTTCCGGGACATGGGCACCTGGCGTAGCAACGGCCGAGGCGATTATCGCCGGAGACAAAGGCGGCAAGCGCGGCGTGCTGCTGGGAGTCGGTACAGGCGCTGGATTGTTAGGCTCGTACCTCGGCATTTCGATGTCGGCGTTCGGGGTGGCGTTCATCGGGAACATCTGGGCGCTCACGATGTTCGGAATCGGTCTTTTGCTGCGGCAATATTCTGTTCCGTTGTTCAATCAAGACTTGAACGCGCTGTACATTCCGCATGGCTTCATGATCGGGGCCGGGATCGTCGCGTTGTTCCAGGTAGCTTTTATCATTTTGAAAAAGAAAAAGCCTGCTGCGGCCACCGCAGGAAACGCGAACAATCCCGAGGACAGCTACACCCAAAATGAAAAGACGACATCCCGCATCTTGGGGCTTGGCTTCGTCGCATATCTCGTCGTAGCGCTGATTGTTGCGCTTGCAGGCGGATTGATGACGGACATGTCGTTTGGCATGCTGATCGGCTTTCTGTTGTTCGCCGCTTTTGCCGCCTATGTTCACGAGCTGATTGTGGGGATTGCGGCGATGCATTCCGGCTGGTTCCCCGCGTTTGCGATTGCACTGATCACGCTGATTATCGGGATGATGATTGGCTTCCCGCCTGTCGCGCTCGCTCTTCTGGTCGGCTTTAGCGCAGCGACCGGGCCTGCTTTTGCCGACATGGGCTACGATTTGAAAACCGGCTACATTTTGCGCGGCCAGGGCGCAGACGCGGCTCTGGAGGTAGACGGTCGCAAGCAACAGTACATTACCGGATTGATTGCCTTCGGGGTTGCGCTCATTACCGTTGCCTTTTCCTATCAAAGCTTTTTCTCGCAAGGCTTGATTCCGCCAGTAGACAAAGTTTACGCCAGTACAATCGCAGCAGGCACTTCCCCGGAAGTGGCCAAGCAGCTGTTCCTGTGGGCGATTCCGGGTGCGCTCCTGCAATTGATTGGCGGCTCCAACCGTCAGCTCGGCGTCATGTTTGCCACAGGTTTGCTGATTCTCAACCCGAATGCGGGCTGGGCCGTACTGGCGGGAATTTTGATCCGCTTTGTCGTCCTGAAAGTGAAGGGCAAACAGGCGGAAAGCACACTGAGCATTCTCGCAGCAGGTTTTATCGCAGGTGACGCGCTCTACAGTTTCTGTAACTCCCTGATCAAATTCGCGAAAAAATAAAGCAACTGGAGGAGAAACGAAATGGCGAAAATCATACTGGATCAAGCAATGATGGAAGCGGCCGTCTACGGCGGAGCAGTCCTTGGCGGCGGCGGGGGCGGCTGGATCGAGGATGGCATGGAGACAGGACGTCTCGCCCTCGAAGTCGGCTCTCCTGTCCTGGTGACAGCAGATGAAATGAATGACGATGACTTGCTGGCAACCGTTGCGCTGGTCGGAGCGCCTGCTGCGGAAAATCAGTACGTCAAGCCGATGCACTACGTACGCGCTCTGCAACTGCTGGAAAAGACGATCGGACAACCGATCAAAGGAATCATCACCAATGAAAATGGCGCCGGAACGACCGTAAACGGCTGGTTCCAGGCCGCAGTGACGGGATTGCCCGTAATCGACCTGCCTTGCAACGGCCGTGCCCATCCGACTGGTTCGATGGGAGCGATGAATCTGCATGAGGTAGAGGGCTACATTTCCCATCAGGCGGCAGTCGGCGGCAAGGATGAGCTTTACCATGAAGTATGTGTGAGCGGACAGTTGCAGCAGGCGGCAGGTCTGGTGCGCAAAGTGTCGGTCGAGACGGGCGGTCTGGTAGTCGTGGCCCGCAATCCGATCAGCGTAGGCTATGCCCGCGAGCATGGAGCGCCAGGAGCGATCAGCCAAGCGATTGAAGTGGGGCAGGCACTGCTCGGGGCAAAAGGCGAGGCTGCGATCGAAGCTGTGTGCCGAAAATTGGGCGGGCGCATTGTGACGGCAGGCTCCGTAGATGAATGCGAATTGACGACAGCGGGCGGTTTTGACGTCGGGCGCGTAGTGATCAGCGGGCACGAGATGACTTTCTGGAACGAGTACATGACATTGGAGCACAAAGGAGAGCGGCTCGGCACGTTCCCGGACCTGATCATGACACTCGACGCCAATACAGCGAAGCCGATTGTTTCGGCGGAAATCGAAAAAGGACAGCAAATTGCCGTCATTCACGTCCCGAAAGAGAACTTGCTTCTCAGCGCGACGATGCGAAACAAACAACTGCTTGCCGCTGTGGAAGGTGCCGTGGGCAAACAAATCCTGCCTTATCTTTTCGGCTAGAAACGATTGATTCCACATCACATCACGAGACAACATCTATGTTCGGATCTAGGAGGAGCAACCATGTCTTTGAAGCAAACGATGACTGTTTTTGAAACGATGGACAGCGCCTATGTGAATGGCGAAACGATCAAGGAGCTGTTTACCGCCTACCCCGGCGTTTCGGTTACCGTGCAAACGGTCGCAGGAGCAGAAGGCAGCACCGATTTCGTAAAAATCGTCGTACCGGGGAAAAACGGCAAGTCCACTGGCGGCAGCGCGCGAACATTCGGGATTATCGGCCGACTTGGCGGAATCGGAGCGCGTCCGAGCCGGATCGGGATGGTATCTGATGCCGACGGCGCTGTAGCTGCAATCGCTTGCGCCTTGAAGCTTGCCGAGATGCAAAAAAATGGCGACGTTCTCGATGGCGATGTGATCATCAGCACGCACATATGCCCGAATGCGCCGACACAGCCGCATGAGCCGGTCGATTTCATGGGATCGCCTGTCGATATTTTGATGATGAATCGCTATGAAGTCATCGACGAGATGGAAGCGATTCTCTCGATTGACACGACAAAAGGCAACCGCATCGTGAACCATAAAGGAATCGCTATCTCGCCAACCGTCAAGGAAGGCTACATTTTGCGCATCAGCGAAGATTTGTTGCGGATCATGGAAATGACGACAGGGCAGCTGCCTGTGACGTTCCCGATTACGCAGCAAGACATCACGCCGTACGGCAACGATCTTTTTCACATCAACAGCATTTTGCAGCCTGCTGTCGCCACCGATGCTCCGGTAGTCGGAGTAGCGATTACGGCCCAGACGGCTGTTCCCGGATGCGGCACAGGCGCAAGTCATGAGACGGATATTGCGCTCGCGGTCAAGTTTGCGGTTGAAGTGGCGAAAGAATACACGAACGGCACAACCAGCTTTTACGACGAACAAGAATTTGCTCATATCAATCGCCGCTACGGCTCCATGAAAATTTTTCAAACGATGGGCGTGGAAGCGCACAACTAAACAAGCGAACGGGGAGAGCTGGATTCTCCCCGTTTTTTTACAAACAAGCGATGTGGAAAAAGGAGGCAAGCAGCCGATGAGAAAAGTAGGAATGATTACGATTGGACAAGCACCGCGGCAAGACATTGCGCCGATTGTAGAAAAGCATTTGGCGGGGCGGGCGGAGCTGGTCCAGGCCGGGGTGCTGGATCAGATGACGAAAGCGGAGATTGCAAGCAAGCTGGCTCCGACTGCGGGCGATTACGTGTTGACTTCGCGCCTGACAAGCGGCGAGTCTGTCGTCTTGTCCAGGGAACGGATTCAGCCGATTTTGCAGCAAAAAATAGCGGACATGGAGCGGTCAGGAATCCGCAACATTTTGCTTTTGTGCACGGGAGTCTTTCCCGGACTGCGCGCAGAGCAGGCTTTTTTGCTGGAACCGGATCGGATCATTCCGCCCATGGCAGCAATTATGGCAAAAGGCCGCAGACTCGGGGTGCTTGTGCCTTTGGCCGAGCAGGTGGAAGCGCTGCGGGAAAAATACGCGCCGCATGGCTTGGAGCCGATATTCGCCGTCGTCTCCCCGTTCGCGCTGGACCGGGCGGCATACCAGGCGGCAATCGAACCGCTCAAAGACAAGGTCGATGTCCTGCTCATGGATTGCATGGGGTATACGGAGGAAGCGAGAGAGCTTGTGAGCGAACTGACCGGATTGCCTGTTGTATTGTCCAGCGCTTTTATGGCGAAGCTGATAGCGGAATGGTGCAGCTAGGCTCGCCGCGCGGTCATGCTTTTTGCGCATGTTATGGTTGTTGAAAGCATGGGGATTGCTTATGCTAGAAGGGCAACTATATATAGAAGAAACGAGGCATTTGTTTATGAATGACCGTTTGGCGAATGCGGCCAGTTCCGATGTTCATCCCGATTGTGCGAGAGCAATTCGGCAGCTGCTCCAGATGAAAGAACCGAAGCGAGAAGATTTTCTGGCCTTGCGCACTTACGGCAATGACCGTTATTCGGCAATGGGCTGGGAAGAGCTTCAGTCCTACATAAATGAAAAGACGGTCATTATCGTCGAGCAGTTTGAGAATGAGCAAAATATCATGTCGGCTTTGCGTTGGGTAGCGCGGGGCTTGCCTGTCTGGCATGCGATCCGCAAAGTAAAGGCCGACTACTCCGTATACGGCTACAAGGGACAGGGCAACAACTAATGCAATCGCGTTAGATGAATCCCTCAGCCAGTCGCAATCGAACGAAAACAGAGTCTGTCGCGATGGGCAGACTTTTTCTGTGCCTGAACCTGAACTGTTTCCAGCTAAAAAGTGCAGGCAAAAGCGAAAAAAATACTGCAGATGAAAACGAAAAGGTCTATTATTGTCACTATCATCGCCTACGGAGGGAGCCATCATGACAGAATTGTTACTTAGCTTACTACAAATCATCATCGTCAATCTGGTCTTGAGTGGGGACAATGCCGTCGTTATTGCGCTGGCTTGTCGTAACTTGCGTCCAGAAGTGCAAAAGAAAGCTGTTTTCTGGGGCGGATTCGGGGCAATCGGACTGAGAATCATCCTGACTTTCATTGCCATTTGGCTGCTGCAAATCCCGTTTGTCCAAGTTTTGGGCGGACTGCTTTTGATCGTGATCGCGGTCAAACTGCTCAAAGGCGAGGAAGAGGATGCCCGCATTGGTAGCGGTTCGAACATGATGGAGGCTTTGAAAACGATTATTTTTGCCGATTTGATCATGAGCCTGGACAACGTCATCGCCGTTGCAGGTGCAGCAAATGGGAACATGCTGCTGGTCGTCATCGGGCTTGCGGTCAGCATTCCTTTGATTGTGTGGGGCAGCCAGCTTTTGATGAAGCTGATGAATCGGTTTCCGATCATCGTCCTGCTGGGAGCGGCATTGCTTGGGTACACAGCAGGCGAGATGATCGTCGGCGACAAGGTAGTCGGAGCTTTTCTGGAACAACTGTTGCCTGCTTTGCATGTCATTTTGCCGGTGGCTTTGGCGCTCGTGGTCATTGCTGTGGGCACGTACCTGAAGCGCAAGGGTGAAAAGTCAGAGGAAGGCAGCGCCGCGCAAGATCACGCGGAGACATTGTAGCCATGGAATACCGCGACTGGTCGATTTTGCGAACGCTGTATCAGGAACAAAACATTACCAAAACGGCGAAAAGCCTGTACTTGTCCCAACCTGCTTTGACCAAGCGTCTGCGGCAAATCGAAAAAGAATTTGGCGTGCAAATCGTGCAGCGCGGCAGAAGGGGCGTTCACTTTACACCGGAGGGCGAGTATTTGGCGAACTGTGCAGACGAAATGCTCGTCCGACTGCGCAAGATCAAGGAACATGTGGCGAATATGGGAGAAGAGGTTAGCGGCACCTTGCGCCTCGGCGTCTCCAACTACTTTGCCCGTTACAAGCTGCCAGGGCTTTTGAAGCTGTTCAAGCAAAAGTATCCGCTGGTGGAATTTAAGGTGGAGACAGGCTGGAGCAAAGATGTGTACCAGGCCGTTTACAATCAAGATGTGCACCTTGGCTTCGTGCGCGGTGATTACAATTGGCCGGGGGGCAAACAGCTTTTGTTTGAGGAAAGCGTGTGCATTGTCTCGCAAACTCCGCTCGATTTAAAAAGCCTTCCTGACTTGCCGCGAATTGATTACGAGACTGATCCGCTTTTGCAGACATTGGTGGATAGCTGGTGGACACAAAATTACTCCTCGCCGCCGAGAATCGACATGGAAGTAGACAAGGCTGACACGTGCGGCGAGATGGTCGCGAGCGGGCTTGGCTACGCCATTTTGCCCCGTCTGGTGGCAGAGGGCAAGGAAGGGCTGCATCTGATCGAGCTTCGGGATGCGGCAAACCAGCCGATCAGGCGAAGCACATGGATGTTTTACCATGAGGAATCCATGGAGCTGCAAAATGTAAAAGCGTTCGTCCGCTTTATGCAACAGATGGATTTTCCTCATTCCTATTAACGCGTTCGTCGCTGCCCGAGCAAGGAGTGCAAGCTCCACGCGGGCAGCTTTTTCTTTTGTGCCATTCGCGAAACGAATCGATCGCGATAACGATTCGGTATTTTTCAGCTGTTTTCTTCTGGCGTACACTGGAACTGTACAAAAGATCGCAACGCCAGACAGGGAGAGAAGGAATCAGCATGAACTTGCTTCGAATAGGGCTTGCACTGTCGCTCGGAGCGGCTGGAGGCTGGCTGTTTGCTCTCGTTCACAGCCCGCTTCCATGGATGATCGGTTCGCTCGTCGCCACCGTCGCTGCTACGATGTTGGGCAGCAAAAACTTGTGGATTCCCGGTTGGTTCCGTCAGGCGGGACTGATCGTGATCGGCATATCGCTTGGCCTGCGCATGACGCCGAGTATTTGGCAGACCATGACAGATCATATCGGTTTGATGCTGATCGCCACCTTGTTCACCGTGTTGCTCAGCCTGTTCAACGCGTGGCTTTTTTACAAAATCGGCAAGGTGGATCGAATTACTGCTATCTTCAGCAACATACCGGGCGGGCTGTCGGAAATGGTGTCGATTGGACAGTCCATCGGCGGCAATCAGCAGATCATCTCCATTTTTCATTCGATCCGCGCCGTCATGATTGTGCTGTGCATCCCCTTTTTGATTTCCTGGATATCCGGGAACCACAGCTCGACTACGGGGATGTTGGCGAGCGGCCAGCAGCTGGCATGGCTCCCGACTGTGCTTCTGGTCATCGCCAGCTCGCTTGCTGCCTTGCTCGCAGCGCGCTGTCGCGTGCCAGCGCCATACCTTCTCGGGCCATTGCTGATTGCCGCGATTGTGTCGCTGAACAACCCGTCGGGCAATGCAAATCCGCTGCTGGCGGGAGAGTTGGTCAAGGCGGCGCAAGTGATGATCGGGGTGAGTATCGGCTTGGGCTTTCGCAAAGAGGAAGTCCGGCAGCAAAAACGCTTCTTTCTCTTCGCCGTCATGCACGCTCTGCTGCTGTTCGCGATCGTAACAGCGATGGCTGCCGGCATGACTTATTTGGCTGACATGGAGCTTGCGACAGGCATCCTGGCGACTGCGCCCGGCGGAATCGCGGAAATGAGCCTGACTGCGATGACGATCGGAGCCGATCCGTTGCTTGTGACCGCCTTCCAGTTGTTCCGCGTCCTGTTTGTCCTGACGTTGTTCTCTGTTGGCGGGCGCAGTTGGGGCAAAAGGCACAGGAATGAGGCGGCTGCCACTTTGGAAAAGACAGCTTGATTGGTTGATGGGCAAGGCAAAAGGGAACAAAAGAGTCTGCCGTTTTTCGCAAAAGCGAGGCGGCAGGCTTTTTTTGTCCGTTTTTTTCCCTGTTTCACAATTAAGACACAAAGGAAAAATGTAACAACATAGACGACAAGAGGTTTGCGAAAAAACTTTTGACAAATTTTCAATCAAAATTTGAACAAAACATGAACAAAAAGTGAATTTTATGTTACAATAAGTTCAACAAAGAAAACGAGCAAAGACGAAAATCCAAAACGACAGGGGTTTTAAATCATGAATACAGATAAAAGAGCCGCAGATGTGCTGAGATGGATTGCCTGGACCGCAATTGCAATTGGTGGCCTGCTGATGGCGTTTACTGCAAGCGATTTCAGAGCAGAGAACTTCCCGTTGATGGTATCGATTGGTTTCTTGATTGCAGGAATGAACATTTTCATTATGAGCACCGTTTTCCGCCTGTTGAATCTGCGTAAGCAAGAAGTGTAAAGAGCGATGACAAATTCATAGACAAAACCTCTCATGAAGCTTCCTTTTTAAAATGAGAGGTTTTTTTCTTTGAAAAATGTCTCGACGTTTTTCATGAAATGAGATGTGACCGTTTTGTTTGCCTTGATCCAGCCCCTTCTTCTGGCGATGTCCGAAGGAAGGGGCTGTTTATTTTAAATGAAACAACGCAAAGGCGGCAAAACGGCTGGATATCGCGACCAATTTTGGATGGAGATGTGCATCGCAGGGGATTGTTAACAAGAATTTGATCAACTCGTGACTGGTTCGTGAACACTTTGTCACAGAAAAGCTACGAATTATTGAACGTCCGAAAAAAGAAGTACAAAAGTTCTCCGTCTCTGATAGTATGTATATGCGGTTAGTTGATATGTTCACTTACGTTAAAATTCTCTGCTGAGTCCTGCTCGAAGATGGATTCCATCCTCTGTCGTGAAAGACTCGGAGGGGAAGCGGACGCGAATAGCGGACACATCATCAGTTAGAGGCTTGTTGTTTTGTGAAAGAGGAGGGATTAGGAGAATGAGTGGAGGAAAAATGCTGAGGCAAATCCACTTTTGGATCTTGGCAGCGTTAACCACCGTCCTGCTTTCAGGCTGTGGTAGTGAGTATCTTGTCTTGAATCCGAAAGGGCCTGTAGCAGAGACGCAGTACAATCTCATTATTATTTCCACGATATTGTGCGCCGTCATCATCGTTCCGGTTCTTGCGCTTACCGCTTTTATCGTGTATCGATATCGGGATAAACCGGATAACAAGGCGCCTTACAAACCTGAGTGGGCACATAACTCGGTCCTTGAAGCAATCTGGTGGGGCATTCCGGTAGTCATCATTGCGATCTTGGGTTACTTTACCGTTCGCGATACGTATGTGCTGAAGGAATCTCCGAATAAAGAAGTAGCACCGATGACCGTTCAGGTTACCGCATTGGATTGGAAATGGATGTTCACTTATCCAGAACAAAACATTGCGACGGTCAACTACCTGGAAATTCCGGTTGGTGTACCTGTTCATTTCCAAATTTCCGCAGAAGCTCCGATGAACTCTTTCTGGGTGCCATCGTTGGGCGGTCAGGTTTACGCGATGGCAGGTATGGCGACTGAGCTGTATTTGCAAGCAGATGAACCAGGCGAATTTGCTGGATTCAGTTCCAACTTCTCTGGTGAAAAATTTGCGCACATGCAGTTTAAAGTAGTAGCGAAACCGCAAGAAGAGTTCAATAAATGGGTCAGTGAAGTAAAAGGCACTTCCCCTGCTATGACAAAAGAAGATTACAACGAGCTGAAAAAACCAGGATTGGCTGAGGAAAAACTGTACTCTGCATTCCCGGAAGGCTTGTTTGAAGAGATTGTTCAAAAATACGGTCATGGCCATGATATGGACCATGTAATGCAAAAGCAGCCTGCTCCGACAGGCGATAAGTCAAAAGAAACCTCGCAATTGCCACCAACTGACATGAGCAACATGCCTGGAATGGATCATTCCAGCATGAAACATTAGGAGAGGGAGGAGGAATACCACGTGTGGGAGGACATTAAGGATTTTGCATCCACGTTCTTTGTAACTGGTGACCCACTGATTTACGGTGCGGACGTATCGATTGTTTTGACAATGCTCGCGATCGTGTTTGTCCTGACCAAATATAAAAAATGGGGTTGGCTCTGGCGCGAATGGCTGACTACCGTTGACCATAAACGTATCGGGATCATGTACCTGATTGCATCGCTTCTCATGCTGTTCCGCGGTGGGGTTGACGCCCTGCTGATGCGTTTGCAGCTGGCATTCCCGAATTTGGAATTCCTGCATGCCGATCACTATAACGCGATCTTTACGACTCACGGTACGATCATGATTTTGTTCATGGCGATGCCGATGATGTTTGGTTTGTTCAACATGGTTGTTCCGCTGCAAATCGGTGCGCGCGACGTTGCGTATCCGTTCCTGAACGCGCTCAGCTTCTGGCTGTTCTTCCTTGGCGCGATGCTGTTCAACCTGTCGTTCGTTATCGGGGGCTCCCCGGACGCTGGTTGGTTGTCTTATCCGCCATTGTCACAAAATGATTTCAGTCCGGGACCTGGTCAAAACTTCTGGATCTGGGGTATTCAAATTTCCGGTATCGGTAGTTTGGCAACAGGTATCAACTTTATCGTTACGATTCTCAAAATGCGTGCACCAGGAATGACTCTTTCCAAAATGCCGCTGTTCAGCTGGTCGGTATTGTCTTCCAGCATCATGATTATCTTTGCTTTCCCAATCTTGACTATTACAATCGCACTTTTGTTCCTTGACCGTTTCGCAGGTGCTCACTTCTTCACGATGGACGGCGGCGGTAACCCGATGATGTACCTGAACCTCATCTGGATGTGGGGTCACCCAGAGGTATACATCGTAGTTGTACCAGCATTCGGTATTTTCTCTGAAGTAGTTGCGACATTCTCGCGCAAACGCATTTTCGGTTACAAATCCATGGTGTGGGCTTTGATGGCGATTGCGATCGCGTCCTTCTTCACATGGGCTCACCACTTTTTCACAATGGGTACAAGCGCCAGCGTTATCGCGTTCTTTGCGATATCGACGATGGTCATTGCGATCCCGACCGGGGTTAAGGTATTTAACTGGCTGTTTACGATGTTCCGTGGTCGGATATCCTTTAAACAACCAATGCTGTGGACCATTGCGTTCATTCCTTGCTTCCTCGTAGGGGGAGCGACAGGTGTCATGCTGGCGGTAGCTCCGGCAGACTACCAGTACCACAACAGCTACTTCCTGATTGCCCACTTCCACCAAGTGTTGATCGGTGGGGTTGTGTTCGGTTACCTGGCAGGTATTTACTACTGGTGGCCAAAACTGTTCGGCTTCAAGCTCGATGAGAAGCTCGGACGTTGGGGCTTCTGGTTCTGGAATATCGGTTTCTATATTTGCTTTATGCCGCAATACGCGCTCGGTTTCATGGGTATGACACGCCGTTACTACACATACGGCTGGGATCGCGGTTGGGAAGACCTCAACCTCGTATCGACTGTCGGTGCCTTCATGATGGGGATCGGTTTCATCTTCCAAGTATGGCAAATTACGTACAGCATCAAGCATGGGGAACGGGATACAACAGGCGACCCATGGGATGCGCGTACACTGGAATGGTCGATTCCATCTCCAGCACCGTTCTACAACTTTGCTGTCGTTCCGAATGTAAAAGAATCGGATGACTGGTGGGCAACAAAACAAGCGAAAGCAAACGGCACGTATAAAGAAGAGCCGGTGCATCTGGAACCAATTCATATGCCGAAAAACTCGGGTATTCCGATTATCATGTCGACCTTCTGGTTCCTGATTGGATTTGGTTTCACCTTTGGATGGGTATGGATGGCCGTAGTTGGATTCATTGGAGTTGCCGTGTGCATGTGGGTACGCTCCTTCCAATACGATACGGATTATTACGTACCGGTGGATGAAGTGCGTCGCACGGAGGCTTCACTGGGGAGGGTGTTGTAATGATGGCTAATCATCACGACCATAGTCATGGCCATGACCATCATGAAGAGCATGAGCAACTCAAGGTTCTTGGCTTCTGGATTTTCGTTGTAACGGACTGCATTTTGTTCGGTACGCTGTTTGCTACCTATGCGGTAATGATGCATAGCTTTGCAGGCGGACCGACTGGAAAAGAATTGTTTGAACTGCCTGGGATCATCGCTTCAACCTTTATCTTGTTGACCAGTAGCTTTACCAGCGGACTTGCTGTACTGGCGATGAACAAAGGGAAAGTAAAAGAGCTGATCGCCTGGCTCGCTGTAACTGCTGTTCTCGGTCTTGCGTTCGTCGTGCTGGAGGTTAACGAGTTTACGCATTTGATGCACGAAGGTGCGACCATGGCTACTAGCGGCTTCTGGTCCGCGTTCTTCACACTGGTCGGTACGCACGGTTTGCACGTTTCCGTTGGTCTGTTCTGGATGGTAGCGCTGATGATGCAGCTGAAGCGCCGTGGAATTAATGCGGTAACTCGCCGCAAAGTTACCAACCTGAGCTTGTACTGGCACTTCCTGGACGTTGTGTGGATCTTCCTCTTCACAGTCGTCTATCTGATGGGGGTGATGTAAGATGACACAACATCAAAACCATGGCGGTCATCAAGATCACGGATCGCTGAAGTCTTACGTGATCGGTTTCGTTCTCTCGATTGTGCTCACCATCATCCCGCTGGTGCTGGTCATGAATCAGATGCTCGAAAAAACGGCTCTCGTAATCACGATTCTGGTGATGGCCATCTTGCAATTCGTTGTTCAGCTGTTCTTCTTCATGCACATCCGTGAGGGAGAAAAGCCGCGCTACAATGTACAGACACTGATTCTCGGACTTGTGATCGTGTTCACGATTATCGCAGGTTCCATCTGGATCATGATGTTCAACAAGTATTAAGAAGCAAGGGTAATTTTCAAAAACAAACAAGGCGTGATGCGAGCGATTGGCTGCTCGTGTCACGCTTTTTTTCTTGTCCAGCGGCGATGTCCATGCTAAGATAGACGGAATTTATTGACAAAAAGGAGAGAACAAGCATGTCGGAGACACCGTATTTGGTCAAGCCGTCAGTCGAGCGCAAACAGGAGTATTTGGCTTTTTACGAGGAGTGGAAGCAAAGCGGGGAACCGTTCGTTCCATGGGTGATCGGGCACGATCCGCATGATTTTGAGACTTATCTGGCATTCATGGAGCGAGAGGGAAAGGAAGAAAACTTGCAAGCAGGCTGGGTGCCGCACTCTACTTACTGGCTGGTCGATGGAAAAGAGCAGATCGTCGGGGCGGTCAACATTCGCCATCGCCTGAACGAACGGTTGCTGAACGTCGGGGGACATATTGGCTACGGCATCCGGCCCAGCGAAAGACGCAAAGGCTACGCGACGGCAATTCTTGCCCAAGCGCTGGACAAGACGAGGGAGCTTGGCCTGGAGCGGGTGCTGGTCGTGTGCGACAGTCACAATATCGGTTCGGAAAAAACGATTCTCGGCAACGGCGGGGTGTTTGAATCCGAGGTGATCGAAGAGGATGGCAATGTCGTGCGGCGGTTTTGGATTCGTCTGTAAGGTTTTGCGCCAAAGCCGTGCATCGTTTTCTGCGAAGATTTCATACTATTGAAGGGTGCAGAACGTCTTCGCGAGATTTTCAGAGAAGGGAAGGCTTTTCTTTTCACAAACAAAGTATATAATTATGTCTTGTAACACATTTTGGAAAGGGGAGATTTCTTTGTTTGATATCGTGATTATTGGAGCAGGTCCAGCGGGAGGCAGCGCAGCGATTTTCGCTGCAAAAGCAGGCAAAAAGACGCTGTTGATTGACAATGACAAAAGCATGACCAAACGCGCTTGGATGGAAAACCACTATGGCATCATGGAAATCTCTGGCCCTGACCTGATTGAAACGGGGAAAAAACAGGCTGCGAAATTCGGAGCAGAGCTGGTGGAAGACCAAGTAACTAACGTGACGAAAACCGAGCAAGGACTGGTAGTCGAAACGGCGGAAAAAGGCTCGTTCGAAGCGAAGCATGTTATTTTGGCGACGGGAGCAGTCACAGCCCTCGCGGAAACAATCGGCTTGAAGACGAAAGATGGCACGGAGCCAAGAATCAAAACAATAGTAGACGTAGACGCGCAAGGAAAAACGAACATCGACGGCATTTGGGCAGCGGGCACGTGCGCAGGCGTGAGCGTACATACGATCATTACTTCTGGCGATGGCGCCAAAGTTGCGATCAACGTCATCAGCGAGCTGAATGGCGAGCGTTATGTCGATCACGACGTGTTGAAAACGAACTAAGCGAAAAGTAAGGCACCTTCTCTTTTGGGAGAGAAGGTGTTTTTGTATCGCGCGAAGAGAAGGAGAAGCCAGTTGGAGTTCTTCAATATTTTTTTACAGACAAATGGTCAAATTTGAATATAATAAGGAATATTAGTTTGATTTGACTATCAGGGAGGACAACGGCAATGATCGCCAAAGAAAGCAAAGTGAATTTTGTCGTCGCGGGCCTCTTGTTAGGGCTCTTGATCGCGTCTATGGACAACACGATCGTGGCGACTGCCATGGCGACGATTGTGGGCGAGATGGGCGGCATGGACAAATTCGTCTGGGTAACATCCGCTTACATGGTCGCGACGATGGCGGGTATGCCGATCTTCGGCAAGCTTTCCGACATGTACGGGCGCAAGCGTTTCTACATATTTGGCCTGATCGTTTTCTTATTGGGTTCGATTTTGTGCGGAACGGCAAACAGCATCATCGAATTGAGCATTTACCGCGCCATTCAGGGGATCGGCGGAGGCGCTTTGATGCCGATTGCCTTCACGATCATTTTTGACGTGTTCCCGCCGGAAAAGCGCGGGAAAATGACGGGGCTGTTCGGTGCGGTTTTCGGTACTTCCAGCGTGTTCGGGCCGTTGCTCGGAGCGTACATCACGGAGTACGTCAGCTGGCACTGGATCTTTTTCATCAACGTGCCAATCGGGGCGCTGTCTCTCTGGTTTATCGCGAGGTACTACAGAGAGTCGCTTGAGCACCGCAAGCAAAGCATCGACTGGTGGGGAGCGATCACTCTTGTCGGCGCTGTCGTCAGTCTCATGTTTGCCCTGGAGCTTGGCGGCAATCAGTACGCATGGAACTCCGTGCAAATCATCGGACTGTTTACTGCGTTTTTCCTGCTGTTCGTGATTTTTCTGTTTGTGGAAAAGAAAGCTTCGGAACCGATTATTTCGTTTGCGATGTTTAAACGCAGATTGTTCGCTACGACGAATGCAGTCGCTCTGCTGTACGGAGCCGCTTTTATCATCACGACGGTCTATTTGCCGATCTTCATCCAAGGGGTATATGGCGGGTCTGCGTCCAATTCCGGCTTGCTCCTGACGCCGATGATGCTCGGTTCGGTTGTCGGCAGCCAGGTCGGCGGTTTTCTCACGACGAAAACGAGCTTCCGCAACATCATGCTGCTGTCAGCGGTCTTTTTCGTACCGGGATTGTTCCTGCTCAGCACCTTGTCGCCTGACATGGCTCGCTCTACGGTGACGATCTTCATGACGATTACCGGATTTGGCGTCGGGTTCAATTTCTCGGTTCTCGGGATATCCGCGATTCATGGCTTCGACATGCGTCAACGTGGATCGGCCAGCTCGACGAACTCTTTTTCCCGTTCGCTCGGCATGACGCTGGGGATTACGGTGTTTGGCATTTTGCAGCGCAACCAGTTTGAAAATGGCATGGCTTCTGCTTTCTCCGGTCAAGGTGCAGCTGGTGCGATCACCGATCCGCGCGCGATTTTGACGCCGGAAGCAAGAGCTGCGATTCCGGCTCCCGTGCTGGAAAAAATGACGGACATTCTTGCTTCTTCCATCGCTCACACGTTTTTGTGGGCGCTTGTTCCCGCTCTACTCGCGGTCGTCTTTATTTTGCTGATGGGCAATGAGCGAGTGGTAACGTCGGGAAAAAAGGCTCCGCAAGCCAAGCCTGAACGCGGGTAAGAGGGGAGTAGCCATGAGTTTGAAATTGCTTATTTTAGGGCTGCTGATGGAAGGGGAAAAGCACCCGTATGAAATCCAGCAGCAGGTGAAGACGCGAGGAATCGATTGCTACGTCAAATACGCCAAAGGCTCACTCTACTACGCCATCAATCAGCTTGAAAAGGGTGGGATGATCGAGATTACGCAAGTCATTCGCGAGTCTAACCGCCCGGATAAGACAATGTATCGCATCACCAAAACAGGGGAGGCGGAGTTTCAGGAGCTGCTTTTGCAGGAAATGCGCAAGCCGATGCAACTCACCAATCCGATTTATACAGCTCTGACCTTCGCCTCTCATGGCGATCCCGCAAAAATGGGGGAAGCTTTGGCCGTGAACATCCAGGAGGTGCAACGGCTTGCTGCCTTGCTCGAATCGATCATGGAGCAGCAGCTGAATTGGGGGGCGAAGACGATCCTGATTGGGGCGATCGAGCATTTGCATGCCGAGGTGCGCTGGATGGAACGCATTCGCGAACAATCATGGGGCCGCTGATTTTGAATTTATTATGAACAATGGACAATTCTCATCATTTAGATAGTTTTTCGTTTATAATGATGATAATTACAAGCAAGGATGGTATCCGCCCATGATGAATACCGCACTCGGACGTTTTCGCGTTATCGGCATTATTGAAGGAATTTCGTATCTGGTGTTGCTGTTGATTGCGATGCCGCTCAAGTACTACCTCGATTTTCCGGACGCAGTAAAAGTCGCAGGCTCATTGCATGGCTTGTTTTTTGTCCTCTATATTTTGGCCTTGGCTCATGTTACATTTAAGGACAGATGGTCCATTTTGAAGGTAATCGTGGCGTTTATCGCGTCTCTGTTGCCGTTCGGCAATTTTGTTCTGGATGCACGATTGAAAAAAGAGCAATAAAACAACAAAGAGCGCAGAGGAAAGGCGGGTCATCGTACCCGTCTTTGCTGCACCAGCAGATAAGTTCAATCGTAGGTGGGTTGTCTATATTTACCACGACGGGGGAGGATCTGTGTGGAGACCAGGATTTTGGCAGGTGTTCTTTTGTGGGATAACGAAGGGCAGTATGTGCTGGAAACCGTGATGGAGAATCGGTACAAGCTGGTAATGCCGCAGATTATTACCTTCACGCAAAGCGACGAGAAGGTGGCGTCTGACGAGCTGGACGAGCAGCATGTCGGCAAGAGTGTGATTGCCAGATGTTTTGTCTGAAGGAGGTAGGGTAGGCAAGAGCCTATTCTGACCTGTCGATAAATAGATTGATAATTCTGAAAAGGTGGTGTTGGCTATGGAACTGCGTGAGCGTTATGCAGGCAGCTTGCTCGGTTTGGCAATAGGGGATGCGCTTGGAGCAACGCTGGAATTTCGCAAGCCAGGCACGTTTGAGCCGCTTACGGAAATGATCGGCGGAGGGCCGTTTGATTTGCAGCCGGGTCAATGGACGGATGATACTTCCATGGCGCTGTGCCTGGCGGAGAGCCTGAGCGAGACGGGGAGGTTCGATCCAGAGGATCAAATGAACCGTTACTTGGCCTGGTATCGCAAAGGGTACATGAGCTGCAAGGATCACTGTTTTGACATCGGCAATGCGACAAAGGAAGCGCTGTGGCGGTATGAACAGACAGGACAGCCATACAGCGGATCGACAGACCCGAGGACGGCTGGAAACGGTTCGATCATGCGGCTGGCTCCTGTAGCGCTCTTTTTCGCAGGCGAGCCGAGGCAAGCCATCGACATGTGCGCCCAAAGCTCACGCACGACACATGCGGCAGCCCAAGCGGTAGATGGCTGCCGGTTTTTGGGTGCGCTGTTGCTGGGAGCTTTGCAGGGCGTGCCAAAGGAGCAATTGCTGGCGGGAGCCTATTCGCCTGTCGAGAATTTGTGGGCAGAGGAACCGCTTGATCCCGGCATTGCCCGCGTCGCTCTTGGTTCGTACAAAGGCAAAGCAGAGACGGAAATCAAAGGATCAGGGTACGTGGTAGAGTCGCTGGAAGCAGCGCTGTGGGCTTTTTGCACGACAGACACATTTGAGGCGGGCTTGTTTCGCGCTGTCAATCTCGGTGATGACGCGGATACGACCGGGGCTGTTTACGGTCAATTGGCAGGAGCCTACTACGGAGTCGAGGCACTGCCCAAGCGAATGCGCGATTTGCTGGCCAAGCGCGAGCTGATTGAGCAGATGGCTGACAAGCTGCTGGATCGGCGGGCAAACTGAGCAAATCTACCCAATTCTTTTGGTCATTAAGCTGTTTTGGGCTGTTGGTGAAAGGCGGCTCGCTGGAAAATTTTAAGCGTCCTTTTCCAGCTAGATTTTGCACGGCACATCGTTTATATTCGAGACGTGATTGGAAAACAGCAATGACCCGGTCTGGGTGGGGGTAGGGGAGAAATGGGCTTCGAGTTTGTGTGGATCATCATCGGGATTAACATTTTGTACGTGTCTTTTTTTACGCTGAGACTGTTGATGGTGATCAAAGGGTACCGCGTGTTGGCTTCGCTCCTGGCGATGGTGGAAGTGTTCGTGTATTTGAAAGGACTGGCGATTGTTCTGGATAACCTGGACAATCCGGTCAATCTCGCCGCTTACTGTATCGGGTGGGGAATGGGCGTGTACATCGGCAGCAAGATCGAGGAATATTTGGCCCTGGGCTATGTGACGCTCCAGGTGGTGGTCGATTCTGTCGATCTGGACGTTCCGGTGAAGCTGCGGGAACATGGCTTTGGCGTCACTTCCTGGGTAGCGGAAGGCCGCGATGGGCATCGGCTCATGATGCAAGTGCTGACCAAGCGCAGCAACGAAAAAAAACTGTGGCAGCTCATTCAGCAGATCGCGCCTAAAGCTTTTGTCATTTCTTTTGAGCCAAAACACTTGAAGGGCGGTTTCTGGGTGAACCGTCTGCGGGGATAAGGCGATCCCAAAACGAAGCCAGTTGACTTTTGTGCCGGGCAGGCATGGGGGCAACTGGCCTTTTTTGTGCTTAAATTCCGTTCACAATTTAGAAAATTATAAAGAGAAATAAAATTGATTTGTATTTTTCTGTAGATTCGGGTAGTTCGCCTTTACGATACAAACTATGAAAGAGAGCAAGGGGGGATCTGGTTGATCAGTTTTCATCAAGTCAACAAACATTACGGAAGCTTCCACGTCCTGAAAAACATCGACCTGCATATCAACCAGGGAGAGGTTGTCGTCGTCATCGGACCGTCCGGTTCGGGGAAGAGTACGATGGTTCGTTGCATCAACAGATTGGAAACGGTTACAAGCGGAGAGCTTTTGGTGGACGGCGTAAAAGTAAACGACAAAAATACCGACATCAACAAGCTGCGCCGCGATATCGGCATGGTGTTCCAGCACTTCAACCTGTATCCGCACAAGACTGTTCTGGAAAACATCACGCTTGCGCCGATCAAAGTATTGGGTGTCTCCAAACAGGAAGCAGAAGAAACGGCGCTCTATTACTTGGAGAAGGTAGGGATTCCGGAAAAGGCGGAAAAATTCCCGACCCAGCTCTCCGGTGGGCAGCAGCAGCGCGTAGCGATTGCCCGTGGACTGGCGATGCGTCCGAAAATCATGCTGTTCGACGAGCCGACCTCAGCGCTCGATCCCGAGACGATCGGGGAAGTGCTGGACGTCATGAAGACGCTTGCAAAAGAAGGGATGACGATGGTCGTTGTCACGCACGAAATGGGCTTTGCCCGCGAGGTGGCCGATCGCATCGTGTTCATGGACCAGGGAACGATTTTGGAAGAAGCGACACCGCAGGAATTTTTCGCAAGTCCGCGTGAAGAGCGCGCGCGTCTGTTCCTGAGCCGAATTTTGAATCACTAGCCATTCACATAAAAAGAGATGAGGGGTAATCAAATGAAAACAAAAAACGTCTGGAAAAAAATTGCGGGAATGGGTCTTGTCTTGATGCTTAGCGCAACTGCTTTGGCAGGCTGTGGCGGGGCCAAGTCGGAGGGAGGAACCGCTTCGACTGGCGCTGGTGCGGCAGCTGGTACCGGAACATTGGCAAAAATCAAAGAAAGAGACAAGTTTGTCGTCGGCGTCAAGTACGACCTGAACCTGTTCGGTTTGAAAGATCCGGCGTCCGGCAACGTAGAAGGCTTCGACATCGATATCGCCAAAGCGATTGCGAAAAAAGTGCTCGGCGACGAAAACAAAATCGAGTTGAAGGAAGTAACCTCCAAAACGCGCATCCCGATGCTGAAAAACGGGGAAATTGACGCAATTATCGCGACGATGACCATTACCGAGGACCGCAAAAAAGAAGTAGACTTCTCCGACGTGTACTTCCTGGCTGGACAGTCTTTGCTCGTGAAAAAAGACAGCCCGATCAACGGACTCAAAGACCTGCAAAAAGGGATGAAAGTGCTGACAGCCAAAGGCTCCACTTCTGCGAAAAACATTCGCGCCAGCGCGCCTGATGTAGAAGTGCTCGAATTTGAAAACTACGCAGAAGCCTTCACAGCGCTCAAGGCTGGACAAGGCGATGCGCTCACTACCGATAACGCTCTCCTGTACGGAATGGCGAAGCAAGATCCGAACTACCGTGTAACAGAAGAAACGTTCACCGAAGAGCCGTACGGTATCGCGATCAACAAAGGCGACGCTGAGTTTGTCAAAGCCGTCAACGACCTGCTGAAAGAAATGAAGGAAAACGGCGAATACGACAAGATTTATGAAAAATGGATCGGGGAAAAACCAAAAAAATAAGCGGTTCTACTCCATGACGGATGAGCGGTTCACTTCGCCGCTCATTCCCTTATTTTCTTACGACTAGGGGGATCGCTACAGCTATGATCGATTTTTCCATCTTGTTTGATCATTGGGATATGTACCTCGAAGGCTTCTGGAACACGGTGCAAGCCAGCCTGCTCGCTCTCGTCGGGAGCTTTGTTTTGGGAACGCTTTTTGCGATTTTTCGGATTTCGCCGATTCGCCCGCTCAACTGGATCGGAACGGCTTACGTGGAGTTCGTCCGCAACATTCCGCTGATTCTCGTCGTGTTTCTGTTCTTTGTCGGTCTGCCTGCCATGGGCATTTTGCTGGCGCCATTCGTAGCCGGGACGCTTGGACTGACCGTGTACACCGCAGCATTCATTGCGGAGACTATCCGCGCCGGAATTTTGGCTGTACCAAAAGGGCAAATGGAAGCAGCCCGTTCCTCGGGACTTACGTACGGACAGGCGATGCGCTACATCATTTTGCCGCAAGCGATCAAGGTCGTCATCCCGCCGATGGGCAACCAGTTTATCAACCTGGTGAAAAATTCCTCGGTGCTCGGTGTCATCGCGGGTCTTGATTTGATGTACTTCGGGGATTTGATTTCTGCCGACACATTCGTGACGTTTGACGTTTACATTTTTGTCGCTATCTTTTATTTGATTTTGACACTTCCGTTGAGCATGCTCGTCAGCTATTGGGAGCGACGCTTGGCTGGAAGCCGCTAAGGGAGGGGAAAACATGGACTTTATCGGAGCATACGCGCCCAGTCATTTGACCTTCCTGCTCGAAGGTTTCTGGCTTACTTTGCAAGTTGCCTTTTTAGCGATTGTGTTCAGCTTTGCGATCGCGATTGTCGTCGGGGTTCTGCGTTACGCCAATATTCCCGGTGTTTCCCAAGCTCTGGCTACAGTCGTCGAGCTGATCCGCAACCTGCCGCTCTTGTTGATTATATTTTTCACGTACTTTGCTTTGCCGGAAGTCGGCATCAAGCTCGACAAGTTTTATGCAGCTGTCCTTGCACTGGTCATCTTTGAAGCGGCGATGCTCTCGGAGATCGTGCGCAGCGGTTTAAAATCGGTGGAAAAAGGGCAAATTGAGGCTGCGCGTTCATCGGGCCTTACCTACGTGCAAACGCTGTGGCACATCATTTTGCCGCAAGCTTTGCGAAGAATGGTTCCGCCGATCGTCAGCCAGTTCATCTCGCTGCTGAAAGACACGTCGCTCGCCGTCGTAATCGCCCTGCCAGAGCTGATGAACCACGCGCAAATCATCAACGGGCGCAACGTCAACTACGTGATCCCGACCTTCCTGCTGGTAGCGGTCATGTACTTCGTCGTCAATTACGCCTTGTCGATCGTGTCCAAACGACTTGAAAACAAACACGCCTGATGCAAAAGCATCTGTTCGGATCTCCAGTTCTTAGTAAAATAGGAATGGGAGATCTTTTTGCGTAGGAAAGGGGGGAATCTATGCGCGAGCGCCTGTTGGTCCTCATGATTATTATGCTGGCAACGGCCTTTTTCGGAGAGATGAAGGTCAATCCACTTGGAGGATCGTTTCGCTTCTCGCTGGGGATTGCTGCTTTTTCTTTCGGTTTGCTCTGGTTTTCTTCCGTACCTGTGATCACGACAGGCTTTTTAACCGGGACGTTCATCCTCGGCTTTCGGGTCGGCATGGACATGCTCATGGGCTACGGCCCGTGGCTGGAAAGCGTGTATGATCACCTTCCCTCTGCGTTTTACTATTTCAGCTTTGCCATTTTGTTCCGGGTGCTGCGGGCAAGAAACTACGTGGAATTTCCGCTGAAAATGGGGCTGATCGGAGCTTCTGTCGACTTTGCTTCCAATCTGGTCGAATTGCAGGTGCGCGAGTTTTTGAACGGTTTTCCGCCGCTTACGTGGCAAGGCTTTTTCATGCTCTTGTTCTTCGGCGTATTGCGCAGCTTTTTCGCTGTCGGTCTGTACAACAGCGTCTCGATCCGGCAAATTCGGGCGGTTGGCGAGGTGCGCCAGCAAGAGCTGGAACGGCTGCGGATGATCAATACCGAGCTTTACGAAGAGGCGTTTTACTTGCGCAAATCGATGACGCAACTGGAGGACATCACCCGTGAAAGCTATCGGTTGTACAGGCGGCTGCTGACGTCGCAGCATGCCGAATCTCCTACGGCTTTGACGATTGCCGAGCATGTGCACGAGGTAAAAAAAGACTCGCAGCGCATTCTCGCAGGTATTTCCAAGCTGATCAATCAGGAGGGACTGGCTCCCCAGATGCCTGTCGGCGAATTGTGCGAGCTGGTGATGCGAGCGAATCAGAAGTATGCGGAGATGCTCGGAAAAGAAATCGAATTTGCCTGGAGCTGTCAGGTCAGCCTGGCGACCAATCAAATTTATGCGCTGTTGTCTGTGCTGAACAATTTGGTGGCGAATGCCGTAGAAGCAATCGACGGATCGGGTAAAATTGAATTGAACGTCAGACTGGAAGGGCGGCAAATCGTCTTTCAGGTGCTGGACACCGGGCCGGGAATCTCGCAGGATGAACGGGAGTGGGTGTTTGAACCGGGCTATACGACGAAATACGACGCGCAGGGCAACGCATCCACCGGGATTGGCCTGACACATGCTAGAGGCATCGTGCAGAGCTTGCAGGGGCAGTTGCACATTTTGCGCGATCTGGGAGAGTGGACTCATTTTGAAGTGCGGATTCCGACTCATCAATTGCTGAGAGGGGAGGGAGGGTAACCGATGATACGTTTCTTTTTGATTGAAGACGATGCCGTAGTGCGGCGCATGCTGGAGCGAATCATAGCGGACAGCGGCCTGGGCGAGATCGTCGGCCAGGCAAGCGATGGCAACTGTGTCTCCATCGATCAGCTTTACGGAGTAGATGTCGTCCTGATCGATTTGCTCATGCCTGGGCTGGATGGCATCCAGACAATCAAGAAGTTGCAAGCGGAAGGGTTCGCGGGCCGGTTCATCATGGTTTCTCAGGTGGAGAACAAGGAGATGATCGGAGAGGCTTATTTGCAGGGGATTGATACGTTTATCCAGAAGCCGATCAACCGCCTGGAGGTCATCGCAGTGCTCAAAAGGGTGTCTGATTACTTGACGCTGGAAGCCTCTTTGCAATCTATCCGCAAGTCGTTGCAAATTCTTGATGTCAAAGGAAAAGAGCAGCCGACGGGCGGGCTGAAAGCTCATTCCTCCGACGAGGAGGGCCTGGCGCAAAAAGCGAGACAACTGTTGTTGCAGCTCGGGATCGCAAGCGAGGCGGGGGCGCACGATTTGCTCGTCATCATGGGCTGGCTGGCGCAAAACGATCGGGAAGTGGACAAACTGCGGGATTTGCAACTGAAGGAGCTGTACACGCAAATTTTGCTCAAGTTGCACGGCAGCCTCGACGAGCAGGCGTTGACCAAAGAGGTACGGGCGATGGAGCAGCGGATTCGCCGCATGGTGTTGCAAGCGTTTACGCATTTGTCCTCGCTCGGTTTGACGGATTACGCGAACCCGACTTTTGAGCATTTTGCCCCGCGCTTGTTTGACTTCCAGGAAATTCGCCAACGGATGCAGGAGCTGGAAGCCGGAGAAAAGACGACAAAATGCCGCATCAGCGTGAAAAAGTTTTTATCTGTTTTTTATATGGAAGCGAAGGCGATTTGAGTAAGCGAGGATAAGAACAAACGAACGGAAGAGTAGGTAACTCTAGTTGGTTTTTAGGAAAAAAGTAATATTTTTTGTTTGTATAAAGAGACAAAAATACCAAATAATGCGTTTTTGTGTAGTAAAATAGAGAAGGGAGGGATGAGTAGATGCAGAACAGCACATTAATGCAGTGGGAACAACTATTGAGCGGAGTTCGCTTGCGAGATCGACAGGTAAAAGATCGCACAAAGGATAATGAATACGATTTGCGAAATGACTTTGATGATGATTATAGCCGATTGATTATTAGCTCAGCAGTTCGCAGATTACAAGATAAAGCGCAAGTTTTCCCTCTTGATAACAGTGACTTTGTGCGCACTCGCTTAACGCATTCTCATGAAGTGGCGACAATTGGTCGATCACTGGGCATCAGTGTGGAAAAGTATCTTTCGAAACGAAAACCGCAGGCATTTAAAGAGGAGTCTGTTGGAAAACTGAGCGCGCTATTGGCCGTTGCTGGTCTTGTGCATGATTTGGGTAATCCGCCATTTGGTCATTTTGGGGAAGCAGCGATTCAAACTTTCTTTCGGGATTGGTTTGAAAACGAAAAAAATCTCAGGCAACTGGCTGAGGGGAATTCGCAGTATGCAAAGCAGATGCAGGCTGATTTTGAACACTTTGAAGGAAATGCGCAATCGTTCCGCCTGTTGACCAAGCTGAATGGATTAGTGGATGAATATAGCTACAATCTAAGCGCCGCTTCTTTGGCAAGCATTTTGAAATATCCCCGTTCTTCGTTGGAAGGGAACAAAAGCAGAGCAGAGCGCAAAGCACAAGATCTCGGCGTTTCTTACAAAAAATTTGGATACATGACTTCGGAGCAGGAACGTTTTGAGCTAGTTCGCCAATATACCGGAATTATGGATAAACGCCATCCTGTCACGTTTTTGTTGGAGGCGGCCGATGATATTGCCTACTCAGCAGCGGATATTGAAGATGGGTGCAAAAAGAAAGTATTGGACTATTCGATCATTACAGATGTGTTCGCAGAATTTTTCAAAACAGAAGACGATAGAAAGCTTCTCGATTCCTTTGTAAGTGACTTTAAACAAAATACAGAGGAGCGGCGTTCAGACCGTTTAGACAATGCGGTGCAAAAGCTGCGGATTAAGGCGCAGGGAGCCATGATTCATGGAGTAGTGGAAAGCTTCCTCAAATTGCATGACCGCATCTTGAACGGCGACTTTGATGAGGAGATTTTGGAAAATTCGTCAGCAGCGAAGGTTCGGGAAGCTTTCCGAGCGCTTGCAGAGAATTATATTTTTCCGAATCGGGACATTATTACACGCGAGTTGGTAGGGGGAAAGGTGATTCGCGGATTGCTGGAAATATTCGTTTGCTCAGTGAGTACAGATAGCATCTACCAGCTAGCTGAACTGGAGAAGAATATTTTCAAAATCAATGATGAATTTGCCTACTCCGAAAAAGGCAAGAATTTCATGCTGATCTCTGATAATTATCGCTATCTCATGCAGCGCTACCCCTTTTCGCTGCAAGTTGATAAACAGCCAAGTTTGTATGATCGGTTATTGCTAGTGACGGATTTTGTTTGTGGCATGACTGACACTTATGCGTTAGAATTGTATCAAAAGCTATCAGGCATCAAATTGTAAGGAGGGCTACTTATGGGCAGTGCATGGAGATGCGCTCACGAAGACTACAATCAGACAGGCATGATCCTAAAAAGGATTGAACTGTTAAGAGAAGTCAGCCCACAAGTAGACCGCTTGCTACATGACCTTAGCTCCTACGGTAATTTGATTTTGATTGGTGGGGCTGTACGGGATCTGGCTGAGAGCAGAACACCACGGGATTATGACATAATTGTGGATGCTCCCGATACGAGGTTTGCAGAAGCTTTTTCCAGCTTTTCCTATAAACAAAATCGGTTCGGGGGATATAAGCTTAAGGTTGACGGCATTGAATTCGACATATGGGGAATCCAAAGCAATTGGGCTTTTCGCGAACGCTTATTAGCGCCGAACTTTGAGAATATATCTAAAGGGGTCTTTTTCAATTTCGATGCAGTAAGTTTTCATTTGCAATGGCAGAACCTTGATTGCACTTATTTCATGGAAGCGATAAATAGCAGAGTGCTTGATATTTTGCTTGATGATGAGGTCGTATGGAAAAACCCTACTCCAGAGGTTAATGTTGTTCGCGCTTGGAAGATTCACAAGACACGCGGATTGCAGTTTTCCGATCGGTTAAGGAATTATATAAGGGAGTGGGCTGCTACCGCTGACAATCCGCAAGAGAGACTTGTCGAGGCAGAACGAAAGCATTATGGGGATGGAAGTCAGCTATCGTACGATGATTATTCGCAACTGTTATCGCATGTTAAAGCTTAGCCTGAAAAAAAGAAGCCAGTCGGCGGGATCAACCGTTGACTGGCTTCTTGCGTTTGGACGATAGCTGCGAATGAACAGCGGTGTCACTATCATGTCTGACTGTATGTTCTTCTTTGGCTATGCATGCGCCCGAGACACCAGCTCCGCGAACGCACCGTACAGTCCGACATTGCCGTACTGCTCCTGGTACTGATCAATCGTGTCGTCGCGGACGATTTGTCCGTTCATGAGGAAAATCGCGCGGTCAGCCACGGCGTCAGCTACTTGAAGCTGGTGAGTGGAGAAGATGACCGACTGTCCTGCCAGGCGCAGCTCGCGCACGAGATCGACGAAGGCGTCCATCCAGTAAGGGTCGAGGCCGTTTGTCGGCTCGTCCAGGACGACCAAGGCCGGTTTTGCCAGGATCGCCTGGGCGAACAGCAGACGTTGCTGCATGCCTTTGGAAAAGTGCGAAACGCGCTTGTTGCGGGCATCGTGCAGACCGACGGCTTTCAGCATCCGGTCGGCATCTTCTGCGGTCCGATTGCGCAACGCTGCGTAAAACTCCAATGTCTCGCGTGCAGTCAGACCAGCCGTGAAGGAGAAATGGTCGGGCATGTAGCCAATCTGCTGCAAATAGTCGACGCGCTGCTCCTCCCAGCTCATGCCGTTGAGCTGAATCGTGCCTGTAGTGGGACGGAGAATGCCTACCAGCATGCGCAGGATCGTGCTTTTTCCCGCTCCGTTTCCGCCGCACAGAGCGACCACTTCGCCAGGCTCGATGCGCAGGCTGAAAGGATGGACAATCGTTTTGTCGTTGATCGTCTTGCTTACCTGATCGACGGTAAGACCGAATGTTTGCATCGTATTATCTCCTTTCCCATGCCCGGGTAGCGATAAACAGCGTAGCGCTAATCCACAGCAGACAGAGTGCGACGAAGCAAACGTCGCCGAGCGCCGAGTCGATCCAGTAAATCCACTTGTAGTATTCCGGCCCGAAAATGGCACCGCCGCCAAGCCGGGTCACAGAATAGACGCGGACAAATTCAGCTGGATTGAAAAAAGTCACGATTTGCAGCAAGGGCTTGATCCATGTGTACGGCACGAAGCTGAGCAAGGAAATCAACAGCGTCGGCCAGGCCAAGATGTAGAAAAACCAGATGCTGACGCCCATGGTCAAAGCTTGCCAGCGATTCCGGCACAGCGCGCCAATCAGCATGGCGATTCCTAAAAATAAAAGGATCAGACAAATCGAGAAGACGAGCAGGAACAGCAGGGTGGAAAAGGCAAAGCTTTTGCCGAGCAAAAGTCCAGCCACCCCGGAGATGCCGTAGCCAAAGCTGACGATGGCAATCAGGACGAGCGCCTGGCCGACGTATTTGCCGATGAGAAACGACGAGGTCGTCATCGCGTAGGTCGAGAGCAGTTGCCAGCTACCTTCCTCTTTCTCCGCAGTCAGGGAGAAAGAGGAGAGGAGCATCGTCATCAGCGGCAGCAAATACAAAATCAGATTGAGCATGGTGCCTGTCGTATACGTGTAGCCTTTCATGTAGGACTGCGACTGGATCACCAGCAGCCCCAGGCTAAACAGGGAAAACAGAGCCATGAAAGAGTAGGCCCATGGATTGCGGAAACCTACCTTCACTTCCCTTTTCGCAATCAGATTGATGTGCAAGGCTCGCCACTTCCTCTATTCGTGGTATTAGTGGTGTGTAGTCGTTGGCGTGCTTGTGCCATTGCCGTGTGCTGGGGCAGGAGTGCTCTCCGTACCGCCCGATTGATGTCCGCCCGAAGAATGTCCGTCTTTTTTCATGTGTTCGCTCATGCTGCGTTCCCACGTGTGGCTTTTCAGACCTTCCGCGTTCATGACGACGCCTTTCTTTTGTTCCGCCACGAATTTGTCCGCTTCCGCTTTGTCTTTAAACGAGTAGATGCCGTAGCTCATTGGCGTTTTAAATTCTTTGTCGTAGGCAAAAGTTGCCGTATCGGCTTTTGTCCACTCTGCCGTATAGTAGTCGCGAACGTATTGCATGGCGACTTCGTCTGTTCCGTGTTCTTTCGTCCATTCATGCAAGCAGCCGATATCGTCGAACTTCAGCGCTTTGCCGTCTTTCAAAATGATTTCTGTTGCGTTGTGGTCGTTCGGCACGTGCATGTGGCAGAGGTCACATTTGTCTACGCCTTCCGCGATGTCTACAGGCTGTGCTTCTTCTTTTCCGCAGCCGACCATGAGCAGGCTGATTCCTGCGATTGCTCCCAGTGTGGTTACCCATTTTTTCAATTTCATCATGATTTCTTCACTCCTACGTATATGAATGTACAGCTTCCCAGTAAAAGAATGAGGCCAAGTATGCCAGCACCCCAGCCGCTGGTCGTTTGGGCATCGGCTGCCAAGACAGCGGATGTCGGCATCAGCGGCGAGTTGTCCCGAATCGGACTGCCTGCGCCGTTTGTGAACAAATTTTCCAGAAACACGAAGCCCGGCGACTGGAAAAACAGCTGATAGGCGGGAACGGCGTCAGTCAGGCCGAGGTAAAACGGGTTCATTTCGTACGGCAGATCGCTGATATGATCGCCGTCTACGTCAAGACCGAGCAAGTTGTCCCAATAGTTGCCGTTTATGTTGTCAGTGGCGCTGTCCTGGGCTTGCGCCGCGATGACATTGGAGATGAACTGGTTGTTCGTCCACGTGTTTTGCGAAGAGGACGTGAGCTGCATCCCGACGAAATTGAGCGCCAGCTGATTGCCTTTGACGGTAATCCCGGTCGAGCGCTCCAGGTACAGTCCGACCCGGTTCCCTTCGATGCGGTTGTCCGTGATGAGCGAATTTTGCACATCGTACAGCAAAATGCCTTGGGAGTTCGGGTTTTTCTGCTGCTTCAAAAATTGGTTCCCGATGACTGTGGCTTCGCTTGTTTCCATCAGCATGGCGCCCGTCACATTTTCGCTGCCGGTATTGTTTTTCAAAGTTGTATTCGTGGTGCCCATCAGGTGATAGCCGTAGCGCGACTTTTCCACCCAGTTTTGCTCCAGTTGATTGCCGCTGCTTTTCTCCAGGTAGATTCCGTCAAAGACGTTCGTCACCTGATTGTCGGTCAGCCGATTGTCATTCGAGTCGTACAGGTCGATGCCGTTTCCTTTTTGAGCCTGAACCGTCACCTTTGGCTTGCTTTGGCTTTTGGACAGATGAGCGCTGTGATCGTGGCCGGCATCACTCGTACTGCCCCTGTCTTTTACCTTGCCGATGACGAAAACTTTGTGCAGCGTATTGGAGTTGGCCCCTCGCAACTGAACTCCTGTTCCCATCGTATCCACGGTGACTTTTTCCAGCAGATTGCGGTTGCCCTTGACGATAATCGAGGCGTCCTCGCTGTTGATTCTCCTGTCCACCACCGTAATGCCTTGCAAGGTAACGTCGTCTGCCGCGATGATCAAGGCAGCTTCCTCGCTCGGGTTGGTCAGCTTGACGTCTCCGTCTGCCACCAGTTTGAGCGGCTTCGTAATGCGAATCGGCCCTTCGTATTTGCCTTCCGGTATCGTGATAGTTTCGCCTGATGCCGCCCGGTCGATCTGTGCTTGCAAGGAGTCTGCGGACTCTTCCGCCAGCGCTGTGAGGGCAGCAGGCATGACAAGCGCGATTGCCAGGGAAGCAGACAGCAGTTGGCGAAGCGCCATTTTTTTGTTCCTAGTACGAGTCAGGGTACGTTCCCCCCTTTGTAATGAGAGCTCTCGATAATTCCTCCTGAGGGAAGGGGCTGCCAGCTAAGACTAGGATAGCAGTCCCGATTCATTTGCGTATGACTCAAACGGGCTATAAAAGGTGTCAAAAATCGCAACGATTATAAAAAATGGAAGGGACTTCATCCGAAAGCGGAGGTGCCGGAAAGGCTGGAAAAGGGCAGCGAAAGCGGTCATACTAGCTAGGAAGAATACAGGAGCGAAAAGGAGGGCGGAGCATGGACGCGACGATCGAAAAAGCACTGCGCCAGACGCTGGATGCGTGGGAGCGGATGAAAAGAAGCCATGAGGATGACGCCGAAGATGACGCCAACCAGTTCGAGGCGTCGTTTTACAAGCTGATGGATGCGATTCGCGGCTGGTTCAATGAGCTGCCAGCAAAGCCCGAATCGCTGGAAGACGCGCTGCTGCTTCCCGATTTGGCAGAGGTCGCCGACCAGATGCCGGGCGAAATCGTGCTGAACTTCGAAACGGAGCTGGAGCTGATCGTGGACGGGCAAATACGCGTGGACGACGAGAAGTACGATTAGGCTGTTTGTTCGCCAAAAAGAAACCTCGACCGGAGCTGTCAACCAGCTCATTCGGTCGAGGTTTTTCGTTGCCTGTCAGTTGCTGTATGCCTGTTAAGAGATCGTTTTTTGCCCTGGCTTCCAGTCCATCGGACACAGGCCGCCGGATTGCAAAGCTTCAATGACCCGCAATGTCTCATCTACGCTTCGGCCCACTTTGGAGTTGGAGACAACCGCATACTGCAAGATGCCTTCCGGGTCAATGATGAAGCTCGCCCGCAGGGGTGCTTTGGTCGCTTCATCGAGCACGCCGTAGCTGTTGGTCGCTTCTTTGCTGTAATCAGAAGCCAGCGGGAACGACAGCGGCCCGATTCCGTCGCTTGCTCTCATCCAGGCTTTGTGCGTATGCACACTGTCTCCGCTGACGCCGAGCACTTCGACGTTCAGCTCACGGAACTCGTCAATTCGGCGATTGAGACTGAGAATTTCGGTCGGGCATACTTTGGAAAAATCAAATGGATAAAAAAATAGCAGCAGCCACTTGCCGCGGTAATCGACCAAGCTTTTCGGAACAGGGAAGCCGTTGTCAAACGTCACGGTGTCCATCGTAAAATCGGGTGCGGGAAGTCCAATGCGTGCGCTCATCGAGAATCTCCTCGTTTCTGTAGGCATGATGTATGGTTCTGCTATCAAATTATCATGAATGATATTTATAATCAATATCATTTGAAAGTTACTTTAAATAATATTTTGCACAAAAACAGGAGCGGAATTGCCCTAAACCGCCGTACTGTATGAGAGGAAGGATCAGGTAGCATCCTAATGAACGAAGATGCTCAATGCCGGAGGGGAAACAAGATGCAGTCGATACTTTTGATCATAGTGCTCGTGGTGGTGGTACTGCCGCCGCTTGTCTTTTTCGGATATATGTACGCCTTGTCCAAACAGCCGAAGCATTCGATTATCCGCTCGCACCCGTTTTTGGGCTGGGTGCGCTATTTGCTGGAAAAGCTCGGGCCGGAATTTCGCCAATACTGGTTTGACAACGACACAGACGGCAGACCGTTTTCCCGCGCTGATTTCGTCGGGTTGGTCTACGCGGCGAAATACCGCACGGATCTCATCTCGTTTGGCGGCAGACGAGATTACGAAAAGCCGGGCTTTTACTTGTCCAACGCCATGTTTCCCAAGCTGACGAGCGAGCTGCGGGTAGACAACGAGCAAGTGCTTGTGGGCAAAAAGTACGTGATTACAGATGAGGGCCTGTTCACTCGCCAGGAAAAGTTCATCGAGGAACAAGTGAAGCCGTGGCTGCTGGCTGATCAGGATGCGATTGTCGTGGGAGAGCGCCGCGAACACCCGTGGCGGCTCAAAGGCATGTTCGGGGCATCTGCCACATCGTACGGGGCGGTCGGAGAAAACTACATTTTGTCTACGGGAAGCGGAGCCAAAATGGCGGGCGGCTCCTGGATCAACACAGGAGAAGGGGGCGTGGCGGAAGTCCACCTCGCTACAGGCGCGGATATCGTCGCACAGATCGGGCCAGGCATGTTCGGATACCGCGATGACGAAGGGCGATTCTCGATCGAGGAATACAAGCGCAAGGCGAGTCAGCCTGCGATCAAAGCGTTTGAACTGAAATTTCATCAAGGGGCAAAAATACGGGGCGGCCATCTCGAAGGCTCCAAGGTGACAGAAAAGGTGGCGGCAGCGCGGCTGGTGCCTGTGGGCAAAACGGTCAATTCCCCCAACCGTTTTGCGTTTCTGACCAAACCAGAGGAAGCTCTCCGGTTTGTCGGCACGTTGCAGGAAGCGGGCGGAAAACCAGTGGGAATTAAAATCGTCGTCGGTGACGCCAAAAGGCTGGAGCCGCTGTTCGCCAAAATGACCGAGCTGGATATTTACCCCGATTTCATTACGGTTGACGGCTCGGAGGGAGGTTCTGGCGCGACTTTCAAAGCGATGGCGGACGGGATGGGGCTGCCGCTCTATCCTGCGCTGCTCATCCTCGACGATGTGGCGCGGACATTCGGCGTGCGTGACCGCTTCAAAATTTTTGCGTCCGGCAAGCTGATCACGCCTGACAAAGTGGCGATTGCTCTCGCCTTAGGGGCGGACGCTGTCAACTCCGCGCGCGGCTTCATGATGGCGAACGGCTGCATCATGGCGATGCAATGCCATACAGGCAAGTGTCCGACCGGAATTACGACCACGGACGCCAAATACCAGGAGGCGCTCGCCCCGGAAGAAAAGCAGTGGCGGGTCATGAACTACATTTTGCAGTTGCGCGAAGGCTTGTTTTCGCTCGCCGCAGCCTGTGGACTGGAAAGCCCGCGTGATTTTACGCGCGAGCATGTCGTCTACACGAATGAAAGCGGCCAGAGCGTGCGGGTAGCGGATTTGTTCCCGTATCCCGAGCCCGAGCAGCCCGGACACTCAGAAGCTGTCTTGCTTTAGTTTCGTCCAGTGGTTGTAGTCATGAATGGCAAAGCCTGCGTAGCTTGCGTGCTGAGCGAGCTTTTCCTTGGCGAGCTGAAGCTCTGTTTTCAGCACATGTGTCGGCAGCGAATGAAAAGTCGTATGGGCACCTTCCGCGCTGGGGGCGGTTTCGATTCCGACGATGACCTGCTTGCCCAATGTGCCCGCTTCCCGCAAAATCGGCTGGGCATTGGCGATGATTCCGTCATTGCCCAAAGCGGAGTTGCGGTAATCCATGATGACCACCGCATCGGCTTTTTCCAGCATCCACGCACTCAAACTGTAGCGGGTGTCGGGAACCTTGACCTGATGCAGCCAAAAAGGAATGTCCAGCGTAAGCCGCAGACCGTTCGCTTTTGTTCTGCGCTCGATCAGGCGTATGCTGTCCATCCAGTTGCTGACGACCCGTGTCTGATCGCTTTTCCATTCGGGAAGCACGTACGGTTCAATGTCAAAATGCAGCCCGGAAAACCTCTCCTCAGGGGCGACAGCCGCATTGTAGGCTTCGACCCAGTCGATAAAAGCCTCGATCTGGCTGTGGCCGGAAGGAAAAGCCCATCCGGGGCGGCCGTTCAATGCTTCTACTTTGATTTGCCTTTTTTGCGCTTTTTGCATGAACGATTGGTATACAGCTTGCGGAATGTCCTTGTCGATTTGCAAGTAAATGCTCGTCACTTGCTGTTCCGCGGCAAATTCAATCATTCGCTCCTGTTCCTGACCGCTCAAAAGCAAGGACGCATCCCACAGCCACGTGCTGTGCTGCTTTGGAGCGGCTGTCGCGATAACAATCAGATTGCGCTCGGCGTTCCAATCGATCCGGGCGTCAAATGATTCGCTGATAAAACGGAGCGGCACCATTGTCCGGCCATTGCGGAGCGCAGCCGCCGTATCCAGCTGGACTTGCTTGCCGTTCACGTGCGCAATGCTTTGACCGACCGTCAGCCTGATCGTGGTTGTCGCGTTTTGCAGCGTAACCTGTCCGGTTTTTGCATCCCATTGCGTGCGCAGCCCGAGCTTTTCAGCCACGAATCTGACGGGCACCAGCGTACGTTGCGAGCGTGCGTCTACATACGGCTGGACGTCGGGAAAGGCGACAGCTTGCCCGTTTACCGTGACGTCGACGGGCTGTGCGCAGACAGGAGTGCCGAAGGAAACAGCGCTTTGCAGTACAGCCAGCGCCATGATTTGCTGAATTTTTTTCATCTGTCATGTCCTCAATGTTTTTCATTTCAGGCAGGTGCTGTCTTATTGTACTATGGGGTTGTTTTCCAGTGCCTGATCGAAAGGATGCAAGGCCAAACAGACCGCCTGTGAAGAAACTCCTATTTTTCGGGAGAGCCTTTACAACCTATGGCAAACAGGATAATATGTATAAAAATGACAAAAGGAACAAAAAAATCAGGCTATTGTACACCTTCCTTCTACTCAACTTGGATATTAGGGGTACTGCTTTCCTGATTTTTTTTATTGCTGCCGATGAAAAATCAAATCTACCTTCGCCGGAAAAACAAACTGATTGTGAAAGCGGGACAGCATGAATTGCCTGTCTCTTACTTGGCTGCGGCCTTGCGCAATATGGAGAGCTTGGGCTACACGTTTTCCCTGGAGCTGATCGAGCGAATCCGCACGCTGTCCGAAGCGGAATTTTTCCCGCTCTACTCGGAGGTAGTGAGAGTTTTAAAAGACATGGTCGGTGCCTCCAGGCGCTTCAAGCCTTTTTATCCGAATTTCCCGCGCCAGGTCATGGAAGCGAGCGACGGGGAACTGTACCTCCAGGCGATTATCCATTACTTGACGTGGCAGCTTCCCGTGCATGAAGTGAAAAAGCGGCTGCCGCTCCTGAAAGAATCCCGTTTGAAAGTGATTCAACTGGGAACGGACGAAGAGCTGCTGCAAATAGGCATGAACATGCTGCGGGCGAACAGCTCGCTCTCCGCTCAGGACAAGGAAGACTTGAAAGGCTTGATTCACGGTTGCAAAGGGATTGCGGAAGCTTTGCCGCCGGAAATCCCGCACAAGGAAAATGCCGCTGTCGTGGCGAGCGTGTTGCTTCGGGCCGACAAAATGCCGCCTGACTTTTTTGCGAAGTATTGCAAGACGTCAACAGATGTTCTGCGACTGGCGACGGCTCTGTCCGACGGGGATGTCAGCCTGGCTGCCCCTGCGAAGTTTCGCAAGTTCAGACGGGCCGAGCGCAGGCTGTTGCTTCGATTGCTGGAAGCAAGCCCGAACCTGGCGGAAGACATGCAGCGCTATAAAAACCGCTGGATTCGCCTCGGGGAGATTTTGCATCCTTTTGAATACAAAGACCGTTATCCGCGGGCAGCGGAAGCGTTTGATATTTTGCGCAACAATCGGCGCATCGAGACTTTCAACAGTCAGGTCGAGCTGGCGATCCTGGCGTGCGATATAAAAGAAGCGACCAGATTGCTGATGCAACGGCCAGGTGAATTTGCCCGACGGCTGGATCACATGCTCCGCTTGACGGAAGCGGGCGATCAGGTGTTGCGCTCCTTTGAGCAGATAGCGACTTCTGTATCGACCCCCGTCCTTTTGCAGGTGATGAATCACTTTGACAAGCGGGAGCGATACGGTGAGTGGCGAACGTTCTTTCCAAAAGGAGAAGTGGCAAAAGTACAGGCGATCCCCAATATGCTTCCGCAGCTGGCGGATGAACAGCGCGCGCGTGCAGCCGGGATATGTCGCGAGGTATTGATTCAGCGCTTTTCTGCCTTGCCTGCTCTCGGAAAAGTTTATATCGACCCGCAATTGCACGAGCAACTGGTGCCTTTTTCCCAAAGATCGGCAAGCAAGGCGTTGCGCACGATAGCGCGCGGCTCCAGACTGCCGATCCCCGAGGGGAGCACGATCCGCTTTTTCACCTGGTGGAAGGAAGGGATCGTCAACGATGTCCCTACCGGGCGGGTAGATATCGATTTGTCCGCTGTCCTGTATGACGAGAAGTGGACGTACATGGAGCATGTGTCCTACACCAATTTGCGGTCCGAGAAGTATCGCGCCTGCCATAGCGGCGATGTCGTACAAGCGCCGAACGGAGCGTGCGAGTTCATCGATGTCGATATCGAGTCAGTGCTTCGATACGGCGGGCGCTATGTCGTGATGTCACTGAACTCGTTTACGAGCCAGCCGTATTGCGATTTGCCGGAGTGCTTCGCAGGCTGGATGATCCGCAGTCAGCCCGAGTCCGGCGAAGTTTTTGAACCGTTGACAGTTCAGGATAAAGCCGACATCGCTGCCCGTTCGACGATCTGCCTCCCGGTCATTCTCGATCTGGCAGAGCGAAAAGTCATTTGGACGGACATCGCGCTGCGTTCGCATCCGCGCTTCGTCAACAACGTAGAGGCAAATGGCGGCGGTATCGAATGGATGGGCCGCGCGCTGACGACACTTGTGAAGCCGACCTTGCACGAGCTGTTCACCCTGCACGCACAGGCGAGAGGGACGATTACCGACCGGATGGAGGAAGCAGACACGGTTTTTTCCATGGAAGAGGGGATTACCCCGTTTGACATGGAAGTGATCTTGGCTGATTTCCTCGCTGGTTAATGATGGGAAGTTTAAAAGTCAGCTCAGGCTGGCTTTTTTCGTTGTTTGCAAGAATCGCTCCCTCGGATTTTCCGTGTTTTTCCATTTTCCCTCTCCGATTTGCAGCTTTTGCTTGAATCCACGGTAGCATTTGCTATTATTAAAACAAGTGAGTGTTATTGAAATGAATGAACGACATTTGAATAGGATAGAAAACAGGTCCTTGTGTTTTTGCGAGTGCTTATTTCGTGAAAGACAGGGTTAAAAGGGAAGTTTGGTGAAATGCCAACGCGGTCCCGCCACTGTAAAAGAGTAGCTCTTCTTCCTGGCAACGGCGCCATCCACTGCCCCACTACGAGGCGGGAAGGAGAAGAAGAGTGATGATCCTTGAGCCAGGAAACCTGCCTGTTTTGGTGTATGCACTGTTTTCCTTCGGGTCAAAGGAAGAGGTGAGGATTGTTTTTGTCAGCTATCCGCGCTTTGTTTTCCTTCTAGATTTTGGAAAACAAAGCGTTTTTTTGTGCGCCTGACAAGCAATCGCTGACACTTTTTGGACTGGACAATGGGGTCCCCGAAAAGTACCTGAAAAGGGCTGGAGAAAACTATCCTTTTTAGGTAACTGACGGGGGCCCTGAAAAGTATGTAGGGTCAAAATGACAGCAAGGTCTTCACTTCAATCTGGGGGTGTGCGTTGTGAGCAATAAACGTGGACTGTTTTTGGTCTATACCGGAGACGGAAAAGGAAAGACGACAGCAGCGGTGGGCCTGGCTGTACGGGCGACCGGGCGGGGGAAAAAGGTGATTATGATTCAGTTCATCAAGTCGCCTGAGCGGACGTATGGAGAGAAAATCATTTTTGACAAGCTCGGCATCGAGATCGTGCAAAAGGGCGTAGGCTTTACGTGGACGAAGACGCCAGAGGAGCATCGGGAAGCGCTCAAGGAGGCGTGGACTTTTGCCCGGGAAAAGCTGTCTTCGGGAGCGTATGACGTCGTGATTTTGGACGAGCTGAACAACGCGCTGGCGATCGATCGTTTTCCCATTGACGATGTGCTGCCGCTGTCGGATGTTTTGGAAGCGATTCAAAACAGGCCGAGCCATGTGCATCTGGTCGTGACGGGGCGGAGCGCCAAGCAGGAAGTGATGGACATGGCTGATCTGGTGACAGAAATGAAGCCGCTCAAGCATTACTATGACGAAGGAATACCAGCAGTGCTGGGGGTAGAATTTTAATGAACGTGCTGGAAACGTATGGTCACGGTGGCGACTTGCTGACCGCCTCGCAACGCTTTGGCGTAAAGCCTGGAGAGTTTCTCGATTTCAGCGCCAATATCAATCCGCTCGGCATGCCGGAACGGGTCAGGGACATGCTGCTGGATTCGCTGTCTGCGGTGTTGCGCTATCCGGACCCGGGACACCGCGAGTTTCGCCAGGCGCTGGCGAAGCGTCTCGGACTGCCGGAAGCATATCTTTTGCCAGCCAATGGAGCGGCGGAAGCGATGGCTTTGGCGATTCTCGGGCTGCAACCAGAGACAGTCGGCGTCGTGTATCCGTGCTTTTCGGAATATGCAGAGCTTTCCGAGCAGTTTGGCGCGCGTGTCATTGGTTGCTACGGAAAAGCAGAGAACGGCTACAAGCCGGATCATGCCGAGCTGTACAAGCTGTTTGAACAGGCTGATCTCGTATTTGTCGGCTCGCCGAACAACCCGACCGGGATCTTGTACGAGCCGCAGGAGCTGTTGCAAATGGCGGACTGGGCGGCAGAGACAGGCACCTGGCTGGTCGTGGACGAAGCTTTTCTCGATTTCGTGGCGGAAGAACGGCAATTTACGCTGGCGAGTCGCCTGGAGAGCTTTCCATGGGTCATTTTGATGCGGTCGATGACGAAAATGTATGCGATTCCCGGCCTGCGTCTGGGATACGCGATCGCCCATCCAGACGTGATCGCCAACATGCGGCAAAAGCAAGTGAGCTGGAGCGTGAATGCGCTGGCCCTTTTGGCGGGGGAACTGTGCCTGATGGAGCAGGAGTACGAGCGAAAAACCCGCAGCCTGATCGCCGAAGAGCGGGCCAAATTGCTCGACTTCGTCGGCAAGGAGCTGGGATGGCAAGTGTGGCCGGGAGAGGCGAACTTTTTGCTCGTTCGCTCGCCGGGGGAGCTGCCGGCGGCCCAGTTGCAAGAATGGCTTGGCAAAAAAGGGGTGCTGATCCGCAATTGCGCGATGTATCCCGGACTGATTGCCCATGACGTGCGCATCGCGGTTCGCGGAAGTGCGGAAAATGCTCGCCTGATGGCGGTCTTGCGCGAGGTGCGGGATGAAAGGGGCGGCAAGCGTTGAGTCTGGTGTTGGTGACAGGCGGCGTTCGCTCCGGCAAGAGCCGCTTTGCCGAAGAGCTGGCCGAACAGGCTGGCGAGCGAGTTCTTTACGTAGCAACGGGGCAAGCCTGGGACGAAGAGATGAAGCAGCGGATCGAGCGGCACAAAGAGCGCCGTCCAAGTCAATGGGGAAGCGTCGAGGTAGGGGAGCGGCTTTGCGACTACGAGAGCGTTGCATCAGGCTACGGGGTCGTGCTGATTGATTGCTTGTCGACATGGGTGAGCAATCGGCTGATGAGCGTCGAGGAAGCGCAGTGGCGCAGCCAGGAGCATACCGAAGCGCTTTTGCAGGAACTGGAGGCGTGGCTTGCCCTCGTCAGCCGCTCCCCGCAAAAAGTGATCGCAGTCACCAGCGAGGTCGGCTTGGGCGGAGTGGCGATGAATCGGCTGGGCAGATGGTTCGCCGATGTGCTCGGGGATGTCAATCAACAGACTGCACGGCAGGCGGATGCCGTCTACGCGGTAATGGCCGGAATCCCGTGGAGGATCAAAGGATGAATGCATTTTGGCACGCGATTGCCTTTTTTACGCGGATTCCCGTCCCGTGGCTGCGCCCATCCGATGAGGCGTGGAAAAAAAGCGTCAACTGGTATCCGGCTGTCGGGCTGGTCATAGGTATTTTGCTATGGGGTGTCCACCAGGCAGGGCTTTCGCTCTTCAGTCCGTGGCTTGCCGCCGTGTTGACGCTCGTCGTCTGGGTGTACATCACAGGCGGACTGCATCTCGACGGCTGGATGGATTTGGCGGACGGATTGGGCAGCAGCAGGCCAAAAGAACAAGTGCTTGCGATCATGAAGGACAGCCGCGTGGGTGCTTTTGGCGTGCTGGCGGCGCTTTTGCTGCTATTGCTCAAGGCGGGCGCTTTGGCAGAGCTGACACATCCAGGCTGGGGGCTGCTCCTCGTTTTTGTTCCTGCAGCGGCGCGGACCCATGTCCTGCTTGCCATTCGGCTCTGGCCGTACTTGTCGGCGGATAAAGGGATCGGCAAAGGCATCAGCGCCGGATTGTCGCTGTGGGCGATCGTCATCGGCTATGTGGCTTTGCTCGCAGTTGGCTGGCTGGCAGGCGGCTGGCAGGTCGTCGCGGCGATCGCTGGATCGTGCTTGTTCGCCCTGCTGTTCTGTCGTTCGGTTGCCCGCAAGCTGGGCGGGCTGAACGGGGATTGCTACGGGGCTGTCATCGAGAGCAGCGAGGCGGTCATGCTGCTTGTACTGGTCGGGAGTTGGTGGTTATGAGGTGGGTCTGGATACGCCATGGCGAGACTGACAGCAATCGGGAACACAGATATCTCGGGCATAGCGACGTCCCTTTGAACATAGATGGAAAAAGGCAGGCGAGTGAACTGGCAGAGCGCTTGTCCCGCCAGATCGAACGGCCTGATGCGCTCTACGCCAGCGATTTGCTCCGGTGCATGGAGACGGCCCAACCGCTGGCCGACGTATGGGATGTGCCGATCATCTCTGTTCCGGCTTTGCGGGAGCTGTCTTTTGGCGACTGGGAGCTGCTGACCTACGACGAGCTGATGCAGGCGGATTGCGAGCGGGCTACGCGCTGGTACGACGATCCTTTTCACTGCTGTCCGCCCAACGGGGAAAGCCTGCAAGCGCTGGGCCACCGCGTAGACGGCTGGTTGTGCAAGCTGATGGATCGGCAACAGCGGGAACCAAACGAAACGACCGTATTGGTTGCCCACGGCGGAGTGATTCGCTGGTTTCAGGCGGCATGGCTTGCAAAAGACCCGCGCCAATACTGGCAAGTAGACGGGCTAAAGCACGGAGAAGCGCTGTTTGCGGAGTGGGATGGGCAGCGCTGGCACAGACAAAGGCTGGGAAGCTAAAGAGAGGGACAACATGACGGAAGTGTGGGTATTGTGCGCGGCATACTTGATTGATCGGGCGGTAGGCGACCCGCGCAGCTTGCCGCATCCGGTGGTGATCATCGGATGGTGGATCACGCGGCTGGAGCGTGTCATTCGCGCTGTCGTCAAGCGGGAATCGCATTTGAAGCTGGCGGGAATCCTGTTTCCGCTCCTGATCGTGTCAGGCAGCTATGCCGCCGTCTGGCTGATTTTGTGGGTGGCTGCTCTCGTGCATCCACTGCTCGCGTGGGTGGTTGGAGCCTGGCTCATCTCCACGACGATCGCGACAAAAGGCTTGGCGGACGCCGGGCTGGAGATTGCCCGCCATCTGCTGGCAAATGACATGGCGGCGGCAAGGCGATCCTTGTCGATGGTGGTAGGGCGTGACACGGATCAGCTCGATGAGCCGGAAATTTGCCGGGGGGCGGTGGAGACGGTAGCGGAAAACATCGTGGATGCGATTGTTTCCCCGCTGATCTACGCCGCATTGGGCGGTGCGCCACTGGCGATGGCTTATCGGGCGGCCAACACGCTTGATTCGATGGTCGGCTACAAAAATGAGAAGTACAAAAACTTGGGCTGGGCGTCCGCGCGTTTTGACGACGTGATGAATTACATACCCGCTCGCCTGACCGCGCTGCTTTTGGTCATGGCAAGCTGGTTGCAACGACTGGACTGGAGACAGTGCTGGGCGATGATCAAAAGAGACGCGCACCTGCATCCAAGTCCAAACAGCGGATTGCCGGAAGCGGGGGTGGCTGGCGCACTTGGCGTACAGCTTGGGGGTCTTAACTACTACCAGGGTGTGCCGTCCAATCGGGCAAGGCTCGGGGACCCGCATCGGCCGTTGGCTGCTGCCGATATCACGGCAACCATTCGTCTGATGTATCTCACTTCCTTGCTGTGCCTGCTTTTATGTTTGGGGATTGCAGCAGCTCTGGCACTTGTCTAGCCGGATGATGAGCGAAAAGACACCGTAAGAGTAAGACCATATAACGCCTGCATGCGACACGTATGCGATGGAAAGGGGAGGGGCCGTATGAGCGGCAAGTTGTTTGTGATCGGGTTTGGCCCGGGAAGTTTTGAACATATCACCAAGCGTGCGCGGGAAGCCCTGCAAGAATCTGACGTCATTATCGGTTACTCGACGTACGTGGATTTGATCCGCGGACTTTTGACCAATCAGGAGATCGTCAGCACCGGGATGACCGAGGAAGTGACGCGTGCGCGCGAAGCCGTGCGCCAAGCGGAAGAGGAAGGCAAAAAAGTAGCGGTGATCTCCAGTGGAGACTCCGGCGTTTACGGGATGGCGGGTCTGGTCTACGAAGTGCTGGTCGAGAAAGGCTGGACAGAGGCGACTGGCGTTCCGATCGAAATCGTTCCGGGCATCTCGGCGATCAACTCCTGTGGCGCTATTCTCGGTGCTCCGATCATGCATGACGCCTGCACGATCAGCTTGAGCGACCACTTGACGCCGTGGGAGCTGATTGCCAGACGGATCGATGCAGCCGGGATGGCTGATTTCGTCATCGCCTTGTACAACCCGCGCAGCGGTCGACGCACGCGCCAGATTGTGGAGGCGCAGCGCATCCTTTTGCAATACCGTTCGCCTGATACACCTGTCGGAATCGTGAAAAGCGCCTACCGCGAGCGCGAGACGGTCGTGGTGACGACACTTGCGCAAATGCTGGAGCACGACATCGGCATGTTGACGACGGTCATCATCGGGAACTCTTCGACGTTCGTATACGATGGCAAAATGATTACGCCGCGCGGCTACCAGCGCAAATACACGCTGTCGGCAGACGAACAGCCGCTCAAGCCGCATCAACGGCTGCGCGTGGAAAATGAACCGTGGTCATTGGAAGCAGGCGACGAAAGCGTGGGCACGACTGCCCCAAAGACAGTAGAGCCAGCAAGTGAGCGACCTGTGCTGGCGACTGATGTGGAAAGTCCGTCGGCTGCTGGTCAAGCCGGACTAGCCGGAAGTGCAACGAGTACGGCTGTTCTGGAAGCTCCTCCGGTGGAACAGGCAGCGCAAACGGTTGCTCCCCAGGCAGAGCGCTCGCCGCTCGATTGGGCCATGCAAGCGCTGAGTGCCGTCAATACGGCAAAAGGCATCGAAACGAAGCCTGCCCAAGCAAGCGCTGTTCGTACGGCTTCATCGTTTCAGCCGGAAATGATTTTTGAGTTCGCCGTCAGTCCCGGTGTCGCCAACAAAAAAATCACGCCGATGCAGATGATGGCGATCGCCGAAGTCGCAGGAGAAAAAGGCGAGATCGAATATACCCCGCACCACCAGATCATCATGCGTGTGCCGACTGCTGATCCGGAAAGCGTGACCAGCCGTTTGCGCGAGCTGGGGCTTATCCTCAGCCCGATCGGGGATGTGTTGCAGGTGAAGGCGTGCGATTTTTGCGATGGCGAGAAAAAAGACAGCATCCCGTACGCGGAGGAGCTGCACCAGCGGCTGGGTGGCAAGGAAATGCCCAAAGAGCTGAGAATCGGCTTTAACGGCTGCGGAATGGCCTGCTATGGAGCTGTTCAGGAGGATATCGGAATCGTGTTCCGCAAAGGCAAATTCGATTTGTTCCTGGGCGCGAAAACGGTGGGACGTAACGCGCATTCCGGCATTCCGGTTGCGGAAGGCATTGATAAAGAGGCGATTGTGCCGCTTGTCGAGCGAATCGTGAACCGATTCAAAAAAGAGGCGTTTCCGAATGAGCGCTTCCACAAGTTTTTCCAAAGGGTAGGCGAGCTGGAGGGGTATGCCTGGTACGAACCTGCCAAAGCGGAAATCGAGAACGCCGCTTGCGGAGATTGACAGACGGATCAATAGGTAGCGGAGTTGACCGAAAACGAGGGGGAAACGAAATGGACGCGGTTTTATTTGTAGGACACGGAAGCAAGGACCCGGAAGGCAACGAAGAGATTCGCCAGTTTGTCGCTTCCCTTGCGCCTGAGCTGGATGTGCCGATTATCGAGACGTGCTTTCTGGAGTTTGCCAGACCAGACATGCTGCAAGGATTGAATACGTGTGTAGCGAGAGGAGCGACGCGGGTAGCGGTCATTCCGATCATCCTGTTCTCTGCGGGGCATGCGAAAATCCACATCCCGGCGGCGATTGACGAAGCGAAGGAGCTGCACCCGCACGTACAGTTCATCTACGGTCGTCCGATCGGCATTCACGAAGAAGTGATCAACATTTTGTCTACACGCATGGCAGAAGCGGGCTTCGCTTCCGGAGAAGATTACGACGATCTGGCTGTGCTCGTCATCGGGCGCGGCAGCAGCGACGCGGATGCCAACAGTGATATTTACAAAATGTCCCGCCTTTTCTGGGAGCGTTACAAGGCGCCTTTGGTCGAGACAGCTTTCATGGGTGTGACCTACCCGCTGTACGACGAGGGAGTGGAGCGCTGCCTGAAGCTTGGCGCCAAGCGCATCGTGCTGTTGCCGTACTTCCTGTTTACAGGTGTGCTGATCAAACGGATGAGCGATCAACTGGAGAAGTTCCGCGCGCAATATCCGGATGCCCAGTTTGAGATGGCCGAGTATTTCGGTTTCCACCCGTTGCTGAAAGAAGTGCTCAAGGATCGCGTCGAGGAAGCTTTGCACGGGGAAGTGAAGCTGAACTGTGACACCTGTCAGTACAGACTGGCAGCGATGGAGCATATCGACCACCATCACCACCACCATGATGACGATCACGGACATGGACATCACCACCACCATCACGGGCATCATCATGATCACGATCACCACCATGACCATGATCATCACCATGCTCACGATCATCACCATGACCACGATCACCACCATGCTCACGATCATCACCATGGTCATGATCACGATCATGACCACGACCACAAGCATGACCACAAGCATGACCACAAGCATGACCACGTAACCAAGTAGGAGGAGACACAGCATGATTCTCGTATTGGCTGGAACGAGCGACGCGCGTGAATTGGCCTTGTTGATCAAGGAAAACGGCTACGATCTGCTGACCACCGTCGTAACGGACAACGCAGCGAAAAGCATGGAGGAGGCCGGTGTGCCCGTCCAGGTCGGACGCTTGACTGCCGACGACATCCAGCAGTTGATCCAGGAGCGGGGCGTGCGCTGTGTCGTTGACGCGAGCCACCCTTTTGCGGAGGAAGCCTCGAAAAACGCGATGGCGGGCGCACAAGGAGCGGGTGTTCCGTACATCCGTTACGAGCGTGAGAGTCTGGATGCGCCAGGCAGCGAAAAGCTGATCATCGTCGAGGATTACGTGCAAGCAGCCGAGCTTGCGGCTGACAAGCGCGGCGTCATCATGCTGACGACTGGCAGCAAGACGTTGAAGACGTTCACGGATCGTCTCCTGGGCCTGCCGGACACGACATTGGTTGCCCGCATGCTGCCGCGGCTCGACAATATGCAAAAATGCGAAGAACTCGGCGTGGAGCAAAAAAACATCGTCGCCATGCAAGGGCCTTTTTCCAAAGAGCTGAACAAAGCGCTCTACGCCCACTATGGCGTGACGCTGATGATTACGAAAGAGAGCGGCAAGGTAGGCGCTTTTGACGAAAAAGTGGAAGCAGCGCTGGAAATGGGCATCGAGACAATCGTCATCGGACGTCCGAAAATCGATTACGGCACCAAGTTTTCCGACTACCAAAGCGTGCTGAACCAGCTTAAAGAGGTCGTGCAATAACACGGCATCCCGCCTGTATAAACAAGCATCCAAACAAGTGACTGGAGGAAACCAACCATGGACTTCAAAACCGAATTTAAGCCTTTGACTGTACAACCGCAAGAGATCGAGGACATGAGCTTTCAAATCATTACCGACGAGCTGGGCGAGCACCCGTTTACAGAGGAACAATACCCTGTCGTGCAGCGCGTCATCCACGCTTCCGCCGACTTTGATCTCGGACGCAGTCTCGTTTTCCACCCGGATGCTGTCCAATCCGGTATTCAAGCGATTCGCAGCGGAAAAATCGTCGTGGCGGACGTGCAAATGGTTCAAGTCGGCATCAGCAAAAACCGGATTGAGAAATTCGGCGGCGAAGTGAAAGTATACATCTCTGACCGCGACGTCATGGAAGAAGCAAAACGCCTCAACACCACTCGTGCGATTATTTCCATGCGCAAAGCTGTGAAGGAAGCAGACGGAGGAATTTTCTGCATCGGTAACGCGCCGACAGCTCTGTTGGAGCTGATTCGCATGGTGAAGGAAGGGGAAGCGAAGCCAGGACTTGTCATCGGAATGCCAGTAGGCTTCGTATCTGCGGCGGAGTCCAAGGAAGAGCTGGCGAAGCTCGACATTCCTTTCATCACCAACATCGGGCGCAAAGGCGGAAGCCCTGTAACTGTAGCGGCATTGAATGCCATCTCCATCATGGCGGAACGGTTGGGCTAAGCAGATGGCAGCCAAAGCAGCATCGGACGAAAAAGAGGCGAAACCCCTCCGCCACGGCTACACAACTGGATCATGCGCAACGGCGACGACCAAGGCTGCTTTGCTAGCGCTGATAACCCAGGAGCCGCAAAGGGAGGCTACGATCCGCCTGCCGATCGGGGAAGACGTGACTTTCCAGATGGAGAGCTGCGAGTTTTCGCCGGAAAAAGCGACAGCAGCCACGATCAAGGACGGCGGTGACGACCCGGATGCCACGCATGGGGCGTTGATTCTTTCCACTGTCGAATGGTCAGACGAGCCTGGGATTATTTTGGACGGTGGCGTCGGGGTAGGACGGGTGACCAAGCCAGGGTTGCCTGTCCCGATTGGCGAGGCCGCGATCAATCCCGTTCCGCGCAAAATGATTCGCGAGACGGCTCAGGCGGTACTCGATGAGTACGGGATAGAGCGCGGGATCAAAATCGTAATTTCCGTGCCTGCGGGCGAGGAAATTGCCAAAAAAACATTGAACGGACGACTCGGCATACTCGGCGGCATTTCCATTTTGGGGACGCGCGGAATCGTGGTGCCGTTTTCCACTTCTGCTTACAAGGCAAGCGTGGCTCAGGCGATCAACGTCGCCAAAGAAGCGGGCTGCGATCACATCGTCCTCTCCACGGGCGGAAAAAGCGAGTCGTATGGAATCGCTACCTACCCGGAGCTGTCCGAGGAAGCTTTCGTGGAGATGGGCGATTTCGTCGGGTTTGCGCTCAAGCAGTGCAAGGTCAGGAAAATGCGCAAAGTGACGCTTGTCGGCATGATGGGCAAGTTTTCCAAAGTGGCGCAAGGTGTCATGATGGTTCACTCGAAAAGCGCTCCTGTCGACTTCGGGTTTTTGGCCCAGATGGCGACGGAAGCAGGTGTTTCCCAAGAGCAAGTGGACGAAATACTGGGAGCAAATACAGCCTCGCAGGTCGGGGATATGATGGCGGAGACGCCTGCCTTTTTCGAGATCATGTGCGCCAACTGCTGCCGTGCCGCCCTGAAAGAAGTAGGCGGCGGCATCGTGGTCGAAACCATCATCATTACTATGAAAGGGTCCCTGCTGGGAAGGGTGACGATCGATGACACAAGCGATGAAAGTGATCGGGATCGGGGATGACGGACAGCAAAGCTTGCTGCCGCTGTACCGGACCTGGATCGAAGAGAGTGAGCTGTTGGTTGGAGGAGAGCGGCATCTTGGCTTTTTTCCGGAGTACAAAGGGGAAAAGCGAGTTTTGAAAGGCGGATTGACCGCGATGGTCGAGGAACTGCGGTCAGAGACGCGCAAGACGGTCATTCTCGCTTCCGGCGATCCGCTCTTTTACGGGATCGGCAGCCTTTTGGCGAAAAAGCTCAACGTGGACATTTACCCGCACCTCAGCTCCATTCAGCTCGCTTTTGCCAAAATGGGCGAGGCGTGGCAAGATGCGACATTGCTCAGCGTACACGGCCGCAGCATCAAAGGGCTGGCGCAGCGGATGGACGGGAAGGACAAAGTCGCGCTGCTCACCGATCGGGAAAACACGCCTGCGGCGATCGCCAAGTATTTGCTGTCGTTTCAGATGACCGAATACGATGCGTTCGTGGCGGAAAACTTGGGCAGCGAAGACGAGCGGACAGGCTGGTACGCTTTGCAGGACATGGCTGACGGCGTCTTTTCCGATTTGAACGTCGTGATTTTGAAAAAGCGTCGGCCAAGCCCGGTCTGGCCGTTTGGGATTGCGGACGAGGAGTTTTCCCAGCGCAAGCCGGACAAGGGACTGATTACGAAAAAAGAAGTGCGCATTTTAAGCATCGCCCAACTGCAATTGCACGCCAAAAGCATCGTTTGGGACATCGGCACCTGCACAGGCTCCGTGGCGATCGAGGCAGCGCGGATCGCACGCGAAGGCGAAGTGTACGGCGTGGAGAAAAATGCGGACGACCTGGAAAACTGCCGCCAAAACATGGCGAAGTTTCGCACCGATCTGACTGTTGTGAATGCCCGCGCGCCAAAAGGACTGGATGAGTTCCCCGACCCGGATGCTGTATTCATCGGGGGCAGCGGCGGAGAATTGCGCGAGCTTCTGAACATTTGCTGCACGCGGCTTCGGGCAGGCGGACGCATCGTGGTCAACGCAGCGACGATTGAGACGTTGTACGAAGCGACGCAAGCTTTTGCAGAGGAAGGCTTCGAAACATCGGTCACGCTGGCGCAACTGTCGCGCAGCAAGCCGATTTTGTCTTTGACCCGTTTTGAAGCGTTGAATCCGATCTACATCATTACGGCCTGGGCCAAGCAGGCAGAGGAACAAGGAGGAGACAGCAAGTGACCAAGATCGGAACATTGTACGGGCTGGGAGTCGGCCCTGGCGATCCAGAATTGATTACTGTCAAGGCATTCCGCCTGCTGCAGCAATCCCCGGTAGTTGCGTACCCGAAAAAACGGATGGGCAGCAAAAGCTACGCCCACCAAATTGCCGAGCTGTACGTGCAGCCGCAAGACAAGGAAATGCTCGGACTCGTCTTCCCGATGACACGCGACAAAGAAATTTTGGAGCGCGAGTGGAACAAAACGGTCGAAATCGTCTGGGAGCGTCTGTCCGAAGGCAAAGACGTCGCGTTTGTGACCGAAGGCGATCCGATGTTTTACAGTACGTTCATCCACATGATGCGCGTCATGCATGAAGAGCACCCGGAAGTGCCTGTCGTAACCGTGCCGGGCGTATCTTCGTTCCTCGGAGCTGCTTCCCGCTTCAACATGCCGCTCGCGGATGGCGACGAGCAAATCGGGATCATTCCGGCTACAGAAGACAAGGAAGCGATGCGCAAAGCGATTGAAGATCACGATACCGTCGTGTTTTTGAAGGTAGCAAAAGTGCTGCCGATGATCATCGGTTTGCTGAAAGAAATGGGACTCGCAGACAAAGCCGCTGTTGCGACAAAGGTCACTTCCTCGGAAGAAATGGTCTGGACGGACATGCGTGAACTGGAGCGGGCAGAGCTTAGCTATCTTACACTGATGGTGGTGAAAAAGGGATGAAACTGTACATAGTGGGAGCGGGTCCCGGCGACCCGGATTTGATTACCGTAAAAGGCATGAAGCTGCTGCAAAAGGCAGACGTCATTTTGTACACCGACTCGCTCGTCAACGAAGAGCTGGTTGCGCTTGGCAATCCTGATGCAGAGGTGCTGCACAGCTCGGGCATGGCGCTGGAAGAAATGGTAGAGCTGATGGTAGACCGCATCAGCAGCGGAAAAACAGTCGTGCGCTTGCATACGGGCGACCCGTCCGTGTACGGAGCGATCATGGAGCAGATCGCCTTGCTGAAAGCAAAAGGCATCGAGGTAGAGATCGTGCCAGGCGTCAGCTCCGTATTTGCGGCAGCAGCAGCAGTAGGCGCCGAACTGACCATCCCGGAGCTGACCCAGACGCTCATCCTTACCCGCGCAGAGGGGCGCACGCCTGTACCGGACAGGGAGAAGCTGCGCGCGCTTGCCGAGCATCACTGCACACTCGCTTTGTACTTGAGCGCGACTTTGACGAAAAAAGTAGTGCGTGAGCTTGTCGAGGCAGGCTGGAGCGAAGATACGCCAGTCGCTGTCGTGCAACGGGCAAGCTGGCCGGATCAGCTGATCGTGCGCACGACTTTGAGAAATTTGGACGAAGACATGGGCAAAAACGGCATTCGCAAGCACGCGATGATTTTGGCAGGCTGGGCTTTGGACCCGGATATCCATGAAAAAAGCGAACAGTACCGTTCCAAGCTGTACGATAAAACCTTCACGCACGGGTACAGAAAAGGTGTGAAAGAATGATTATCGAACTGGTTGAAGGGGAAATTCCAGCCATCCGCCAGCGCGGGGAATATGCGATCGTCGCCATCACGAAGCACGGGGTAGAGATGGCACGCGATCTGGCGCAAAAATTTCCCGGGGCAGACTTGTACTACATGAGCAAGTTCGCCCGTGGAGACGAGGAAGCGCGCGGCATCCAGCTGTTTTCCAACAGTGTGCGCATGCTGTTTCCTGCGCTTTGGCCCGCTTACAAAGGGCTGATTATCATTATTTCGCTCGGGGCGGTTGTGCGGATGATCGCTCCTTTGCTGGAAGATAAAAAGAAAGACCCGGGTGTCGTCGTCGTGGACGATCGCGGGGAAAATGTGATCAGCGTCCTGTCCGGCCACCTCGGGGGAGCCAATGAGCTGGCTCGCGAGGTAGCGGCAATCATGGGCGCTCGTCCGATCATCACGACTGCTTCCGATGTACAAAAGACGATCCCTGTCGATTTGTTCGGCCGCCGTTTTGGCTGGGAGTGGGATTCGGCTGACAAGCTGACGCCAGTGAGCGCCTCTGTCGTCAACGAGGAGCATGTAGCGGTGGTCAACGAATCAGGCGAGCGCGACTGGTGGATGCACGACACGCCGATGCCACCGTCGATCAAGGAATACAAGACGATTGCCGAAGCGCAGGCAGCCAATCCGCATGCCGCGCTCGTCGTCTCTCACCGCTTGCTTGCGCCAGAGGAGCAGACGATTTTGGACAATGGCGTCCTGTATCGTCCGAAAGTAATCGTGCTCGGAATGGGCTGCAACCGGGGAACATCTGCCGAGGAGATCGAGGCGGTCATCAAGGAGACGCTGGATGAATTACAGTTCTCCATCAAAAGCGTCAAGGCTCTTGCGACGATTGAACTGAAAAAAGACGAGGCTGGACTGATCGCCGTATGCGAGAAGTACGGCTGGCCGTTCGTCTGGTATTCCTCGGAAGAGCTGAACAAGGTGGAGATCAGCGATCCGTCCGAGACGGTATTTAAGTTCACGGGAGCGTACGGGGTAAGCGAGCCTGCGGCGAAGCTGTACGCAGGTGTCGACGAACTCGTCCTGACCAAGAAAAAATCGGGCAACGCCACTATTTCTGTCGCTTTAATGCCTTATCGTGAGGAGGAGCGCGTATGACGGATAACAGCCGCCGTATCGTAATCGCCGGAACGGGCAGTGGGGCAGGCAAGACGACCGTTACCATCGGACTGATGGCTGCCCTGATCCGCAAAGGCCATGTCGTCCAAGGCTTCAAGTGCGGCCCTGACTATATCGATCCCACTTACCATACAGCCGTAACAGGCAGAGCGTCGCGCAACCTCGACAGCTTCATGCTGGAGCATGAGGTGGTCAAAGAGATTTTCGTCCGCGGCAGCGAAGGCGCGGACATCTCGATCATCGAGGGCGTCATGGGCATGTACGACGGCAAGGAAGCGACGAGCGACAAAGGAAGCACGGCTGAAATCAGCATTTTGACAGCTTCGCCTGTGTTGCTCGTGGTCAACTGCCAAAGCATGGCGCGCAGCGCGGCTGCGATCGTCAAAGGCTTTCAGCTGCTCAATCCGCAGGCGAAAATCGTCGGTGTGATCGCCAACAAAGTCGGCAGCGAAGGGCACCACAAAATCGTCAAGGCGGCGATTGAGCAGGAGTGCGGGATTCCGGTTGTCGGCTATTTGAAACGGGAAAACGAGCTGGAAATTCCCGAGCGTCATCTCGGACTCGTGCCATCCGTGGAACGCGGCGAGCTTGCGCCTCTGTTTGCGAAGCTGGCAGACTTGATTCACGAAACGGTAGACCTCGATCTGGTTTGGGAACTGGCGAAAGCAGAGCCGCTGCAAGTGGAGCCAAAGCTGTTCGCGCCGCGTCAAGCGAACTACGACGTGACGATCGCGGTAGCGAAAGACCCGGCGTTTCATTTTTACTATCCGGAAAATTTGGAACTGCTGCAGGCGCACGGAGCGAAGCTGGCCTTTTTCTCGCCGCTGGCAGGAGAAGGCGTGCCGGAAGCAGCGGACGGCCTGTACATCGGCGGAGGCTTTCCTGAGGAGTTTGCTGCCGAGCTGTCGCAAAACGAGCTGGTGAAAGACTCGTTCCGCAAGGCGATTGCCAAAGGCTTGCCGACCTTGGCCGAGTGCGGCGGGTTCATGTTTTTGACGGAAGCGATTGTGACGACAGACGGCGAGAGCTTCCCGATGCTCGGGATCGTGCCCGGGAAGGTGACGATGCAGAAAAAGCTGGCCGCGCTTGGCTATCGGGAAGTGCGCGGCAAGGCAGGCAATTTCCTGATCGGCCCGGATGAACAGGCAAAAGGGCACGAGTTCCATTATTCGACTTATTCTAGCGAGCAACAGCTTCCTGCGGCCTATGAGACAAAAGGGCTGCGCGGAACTAAGCCAGAAGGCTTCGCAGAGGGCAATCTGGTCGCAGGCTACACGCACTTGCACTTTGGCTCCAATCCAGAGCTGGTGAAGCGGTGGCTGAGTCTGTGCGCGGAGGTGGCGGCTCGTGCCTAAAGCTCTCCCGCTGATGGTTCAGGGAACCAGCTCAGACGCAGGGAAAAGTGCGATCGCAACGGCACTTTGCCGAATTTTTGCGCAGGATGGCTACAAGACGGCCCCGTTCAAATCGCAAAACATGGCGCTGAACTCCTACGTCACGCTGGACGGGAAAGAAATCGGGCGGGCACAGGGCGTTCAGGCGGAAGCGGCCGGGATTCTCGCCACGACCGACATGAATCCGATCCTGATCAAGCCGACGCGCGATTCCGAGTCGCAAATCGTGGTGAACGGCGAGCCGTACGCCAACATGAAAGCGATGGCGTATCGCCAGGAGTTTTACGAGGAAGGACTGCGGATTATCGGCGAGGCTTACGAGCGGCTCGCCGCCGCGTATGAGCGGATCGTGATTGAGGGGGCAGGCAGTCCGGCAGAAGTCAATCTCAACGATCGCGAGCTGGTCAACATGCGGGTCGCGCGACTGACGAACGCTCCGGTCATTTTGGTGGCTGACATCGAGCGCGGCGGCGTTTTTGCCAGCCTGGTCGGCACGCTGCAACTGCTCGAACCCGAAGATCGCGACCGGGTGATCGGCGTCGTCATCAACCGTTTTCGCGGCGATCTGACGCTGTTGCAGTCAGGCTTGGACTGGTTTGAGGAGTATACGGGCAAGCCTGTGCTTGGCGTGGTGCCGTTCATTCCCGACTTGTGGATCGATGCGGAGGACTCGCTGATTTTGCATCGCTACCAGGGGCAGAGAGAGACGCCGCGCGATCTGGACATCGCGGTCTTGCGCTATCCGCGCATTTCCAATTTCACAGACGTAGACCCGTTTTTTGTGGAGCCGGATTGCCGGATGCGCTTCGTGACTCGTTTGGAAGAGCTGGGCGAGCCTGACCTCATCGTGTTGCCAGGCAGCAAAAATACGCTGGAAGACTTGCAGTTTTTGCGCGAGTCAGGGCTGGCAGACGCCGTGAAACAGCTCCATGTGCAAAAAAAATCGTACGTAGTCGGTCTGTGCGGCGGCTATCAAATGCTGGGGCTGACGATTTTGGACCCGGATGGCGTGGAATCTCCGTTGCAGCAGCTTGACGGGCTGGGGCTGATTCCGATGACGACGACGATGGAGACAAAGAAGACGACGGTTTTGTCGAGGGGCGAAGCGGTGTTTGCCGGAGAGCGGCTCGAAGTGGAAGGCTACGAGATTCATATGGGCCAGTCCGCTTATGAGCAGGTGGATGCCCCCTTTATCCAGATGGGAGAGCGCACGGAAGGCTACTGTCAGGAGGAGCGCCAACTGATCGGGACGTATTTTCACGGGTTGTTTCACAACGACCGCTTTCGTACGCTGCTATTGAACGCAATCCGTGCGAAAAAAGGGTTGGAGCCAATCGTGGAGCGTCCGTCCTTCGTGGCGCTTCGCGAGCAAGGCTACGACCTGCTGGCAGATACGGTACGCCGTCATGTGCGGATGGATGTCATTGAAGAACAGATGAAGGCTTATCAGGAAAAAGAGGTGCGTATATGATGGCAGGCTTGGAAAAGCTATTTCCGGCGATTGAGCCGCGAAACCATGAGGCAAGTGAGCAAACGAGACAACATGTGGATCAGCTGACCAAGCCGCTGGGAAGTTTGGGACGCCTGGAGGAACTGGCTGTGGAGCTGGCAGGAATGACAGGAGAGACGTTTCCGGTCGTAACGCCGCCTGGCGTACTTGTTTTCGCGGCGGATCACGGTGTCGCCGCCGAAGGGGTGTCGGCCTATCCCCAGGAAGTAACGGCGCAAATGGTGCTGAACCTGGTGAACGGTGGCGCGGGGATCAACGTGTTCGCCCGGCAAATCGGCGCGATCCAAAAATTCGTGGATGTCGGCGTGGCTGTAGAGGTAGAGGCTCCCGGAGTGACCAGCAGACGTATCCGCTCTGGCTCGGGCAACATGCTGAAGGAAGCGGCGATGTCGCCGGAAGAAGCGCGGCAGTCGCTTGCGGTCGGCATCGAGCTGGCGCAGCAGATCATCGATGAAGGAGCCAAGGTGCTGATCGTCGGTGAAGTAGGGATCGGCAACACGACAGCGAGCAGCGCGATTTTGTCCGCTTTGACGGGCGCAGACCCGGATGAGATTGTCGGGCGGGGCACAGGCTTGGACGACGCTGGCTGGCAGCGCAAAAAAGCCGTTGTCCGCGAAGCGCTCGCGCTGCATCGCCCGGATGCGGATCAGCCGCTCGACGTGCTGGCAAAAGTGGGCGGACTGGAAATCGGCGCGATGGCAGGGGCCGTGATCGGCGCTGCATCCAGACGCGTTCCGGTGTTGCTCGACGGCTTTATCGCCACCGTAGCAGCACTTTTGGCGGTGCGGTTGGAGCCAGGCGTAGCGGACTACTTGATTGCCGGTCACCGTTCCCAGGAGCCGGGACATGCTTTCGCACTGAACGTACTGGGCAAACAGCCGTTGCTCGATTTGAACTTGCGGCTTGGCGAAGGCAGCGGAGCGGCAGTGGCGTTTTCCATCGTCGAGGCATCGGCACGGATGGTGCGCGAGATGGCGACTTTTGCTTCGGCGGGAGTCAGTGACCGATGAGCGGCGCGGGAAAAGTGTACCTCGTCGGCGCTGGACCTGGAGATCCCAAGCTGATTACGGTCAAAGGGCTTGAATGCTTGCAAAAGGCTGATGTGGTCGTCTATGACCGCCTGGCTAACCCTGAATTGCTCGCTTATGCGCCTGAAACGGCAGAGCGTATTTATTGCGGCAAACTGCCTGATCATCACACGATGCGCCAGGAATCGATCAATGAAGTCCTCGCGGAGAAGGCGCTGGAAGGCAAGATCGTCGTACGCCTGAAAGGTGGCGACCCGTGCGTGTTCGGACGTGCGGGAGAAGAAGCCGAGCATCTGGCTGGGCGAGGAGTCGCTTTTGAGATCGTGCCAGGCGTCACGGCGGGAATCGCGGCTTCCGCATACGCGGGAATCCCGGTGACTCATCGCGATCACGGTTCATCTTTTGCCGTAGTGACAGGTCATCTGCGCGAAGACAAGCCGGAGCTGGCTGTGGAAAAATGGCGGGCGCTGGCGAGCGGGATCGACACGGTTGCCTTTTACATGGGCGTCGCCAATTTGCCGCTGATCCGCACGCAATTGATCAAGCACGGCCGCGACGCAGAGACGCCTGTCGCTGTCATCTCCTGGGGGACGCTGCCCAAGCAAGCGGTCGTAACGGGCACTTTGGCAAACATCGAGGAACGCTTGGCAGAGAACAGCCACGTCACCAATCCGGCGATCATTTTGGTCGGCGATGTCGTGAAAATGCGGGAAAAAATCAACTGGTTTGAGGCCACGCTTGGCGTAAACGATAGTCTTGCCGAGTAAAGCGCAACGGCTGGGCGGCTAGGCTAGACGGTTTGCTGCCGCGAATATGTAGTATTGCAGGGAGGGACGGCGGATGCCGCACTATGCGATGATGGTCAATCTGGAACGTAAACGTTGCGTCGTAGTCGGTGGCGGACAGGTCGCAGAACGGAAAATCGCCAGTCTGCTTGCCGCTGGCGCGGATGTCTGCGTCGTCAGTCCCACCTGTACAGAAGCGATTCACGCCTGGGGGCAAGCGGGCAGGCTGACGCTTTGGCAGCGACCGTTTGCTTCCGCTGATGTTTCTTCTGCTGTGCTCGTTGTCGCTGCGACCAGCGATTCTGCGGTCAATCTGGCTGTCTACGAAGCGTGTCAGCAAGCCGGGTGCCCGTGGATCAATGTAGTGGATCGTCCCGACCTGTGCTCGTTTACGGTTCCGTCCGTAGTCGAGCGCGGCGACCTGACTGTGGCCATCTCGACAGGGGGCAACAATCCGGGCTTGGCGAAAAAACTGCGCCGCCAGCTGGAAGCGTGGATCGGGCCTGAGTACGAAGACTACACGCGCTTTTTGGGAACGATGCGCAAACGGGTGCTCGCGCTGGACGAACTGGACGCTGCAGGCAAACGAGCCGTTTTGGCCGAGCTTTTGGATGACCGTTTCCTGGAATGGACCCGCAGCGGGGAGGTCGAGCGAAGGGATCGGGAGGCAGAGGCGGTTGTAGCTGAATGGCTGGGCTGTGATCGATCATAGGCAAAAAAGGAACAACCTAAGTCTGATCGGGATGTCGACTTAGGTTGTTTCTTTTTGTGCGCGATCCGCGATGAGAAGCAGGCAGCTTAGCTCGCCCGAAAAAGGCAAGGAGGGATGCAATGTTGCTTTCAGATGTCCCAGCCCTCGTTCTTTGGCGTCCTGTAGCTGCCTGGCTATGTAGCTTTTGATCCAGCCTTCATCCGGCGCGTCATAAATTTGGCTGAAATTGCTGGAATACATGTCTGAAATGTTCTCGTCCCGGTAGTGATGAACGTGGGGCACGGTCGTGCGTTTCGAGAAGGAGCAGTCAAAGCTCTCTTGCAACGCAAAAATTTGCTGAAGCATTCCATTATTCTCCTTTTCCTGATATGGTGATAGTTGGTACGTATACCCTCTAGCGTAAGTCATTTTTTTCAGGGAGGAAACCTCTTTGTGGGATGCTGTTCAAATCGGCCCGTTTTTATTGAAAATGAGCACCTTGGCCGTCATCGTCTCCATTGCGACGGGCTTTCTTGCAATCACGTTTCTTGTCAAAAAAGACAGGGCGACAAGAGGGGCGCTCACGGAGCTGCTAAGCAACGCCGTTCTCCTCGGCTTTTTGGTTTGGAAGTTCAGCTATGCGCTGTTTCATCTGGACCAAGTCGTGCAAAATCCTTCGTCGCTTTTGTATTTTTCCGGCGGCGAGCGTGGAGCCTGGCTGGCGGCGCTTGCTGTGCTGGTATATTTTTCGCTGCGTCTGCGCAAAAAATCGGTTCCGGTCGACCTCGTGGCCTGGGCGGTGGCTACTGGTTCGCTGGCCGCGACAGGCATGTATCAGCTATTGACGGTGCTGCTTGAACAAAGCGGCTTTTTGTACCATGTTCAGCAGATCGTTTTATGCCTGTTGTTCCTTGTCTGGCTCCAACGCGCGCGAAAACAGCTGAACGAGCTGGCTGTCTGGCTTATGCTGCTGATGTGGTTTGCGATTGGACAAGTGTACGTGCAGTTTTACGTTCAACCGCGCGAAGCCGCCTTCGCGGGACTTTCCTCCGAGCAGCTTGTCTACTACGGGTGCGCACTGTTGCTGCTCTTTTTGTCCAGACGCATGACCAAACGGAAAGGTGAGAACGCAGATGAAGTTTAATCAAATAGCGGCGTTTGTCGTGTTGATCGGCTTGCTGGCGTGGGGAATTGTCGATGCCTCGATCCTGTCGCCAAAAGGGAAAAATGCCGCGACGAGCGGGCCGGGGGCGACTAGCACAGCGCAGGTCGGCACGGAAAAAGGAAACGCGGCTCCCGATTTTGAACTGCAACGGCTGGACGGCAAGAAAGTAAAGCTGTCCGATTTTCGCGGGAAAAAAGTGATCGTCAATTTGTGGGCTACCTGGTGTCCGCCTTGTCGGGCAGAAATTCCCGACATGCAGCAATACTATGAAGCAAACAAAGACAACGATGTCGTCATTTTGGGCGTAAACTTGACGACGACAGAAACAAAGCCGGAAGATGTCGGCGTGTTCGTAAAAGCGTACGGCATGACGTTCCCTGTCCTGCTGGATGAAGACAAGCAAGTCACCAACGAGTACAAGGCGATCTCGATTCCGACCAGCTACATTATTGATTCGAATGGCATCGTCCAGCACAAGTACATCGGGCCGATGAGCTACGAATGGATGGAGGAGACGCTGGCAGCGATTCAGTGAGGAAGCATGGGGGCGGAAAGCGGCGAGCACGATGATGGACGGAACGGACGAAAAAGGCAGCCTGTACACGCAGCGGCTGCCTTGAATCACCTATCAATACACTATGAATCGGACTGGTTTGCAGGAGGCTGCTTGACACTGCCGCGCTCCAGTGGAAGGACGGCATTCAGCAGCTGGTAGATGCGCTTTGATTCTTTCGTCAGCAAAGGGCCTAAAATGGCGAGAATCAGCACGTACAAAGCTGCGAACGGCTGGAGAATATCCATGAGTGCGCCCGCTTTTCCCAGATTAGCCATGATGATGGAAAACTCACCGCGTGAAACGATTGTCAGTCCGATGTTGGTGGAAGCTTTGGGCGGCAGCCCGGCGCTGCGTCCTGCCAAAAGTCCGGCAGTGACGTTTCCGATGAGGGTGATGACGACCGCAGCGATGGACAACCAGACGGCTCCCCCCAATGACAGAGGATCAATCGTTAAACCGAAGCTGAAGAAAAACATGGCGCCGAAAAAGTCGCGAAATGGCAGTATCAGATGTTCGATGCGTTTCATATGTTGTGTTTCTGCTAATACGAGCCCCACGAGCAGCGCGCCGATGGCTTCAGCTACATGGATTGTCTCGGAAAAACCCGCAATCAAAAACAGGGCGGCAAACACCGTAATCATGAACACTTCGTTTGATTTGATGTTTAGCGCGCGATTCAAAAAAGGGACGAGCCTGCGGCCTACGACGATGAGCAGGAGCATGTAGCCGAGAGCAATCAGAGCGGAGGAAACCACGCCTCCGAGAGAAGTTGCTCCGCTGAGGACAAGCCCCGATACGATCGAGATGTACACTGCCAAAAAGATGTCCTCGAACATGATGATCCCAAGAATCATCTCGGTTTCGCGATTGGCTGTCCGTTTGAGATCGACCAGGACTTTGGCGACGATGGCGCTGGACGAAATCGTAGTGATTCCGGCGATGATCAGCACTTCTTTCAGCGGAAAGCCGCAGACCCAGCCAAACAGCACGCCGAGAGTAAAGTTAATGGCGATGTAGATCGTCCCGCCGATCGCGATAGAGCGTCCGGCCTTGATCAGACGCCCTACCGAAAACTCAAGGCCGAGGTAAAACAGCAGGAAAAGCACCCCGACTCTGCCCATAAATTCGATGAGCGGCGCACTGTCGATAAAGCGCAGATCGAACAGGCCGATATCGGGGGCGTGCGGACCGACGACCATCCCGACCAAAATGTAAAAGGGAACGATGGAGAACTTCAACTTGATGGAGAGGAAGCCGGCGATGGCAATCAGAGCGAGCGCCAGGCCGACTTCAAACACGATGTGCTCCAAGGTCAATCACCCCCGTTGCTGAGAATAGTCTTGAGCGCTTTCACCTGCTTTCGTTCACCTGCTACTACGAGGGTGGAGCTTGCACGAAGCACATACTCCGGTCCCGGATTGATCGTTTGTGTGTGGTCTTTTTCAATGACAGCGATGATCGTGGCACCCGTCTCCTGACGCACGTCCAGCTCGCCGATCGTCTTGCCGACGGCGCGTGAGCCAGCGTCGATTTTGTACCATTCGATCATAAGCTTGTCCAAAGCGACCTCAACTGTTTCCAGAGCGGTCGGCGTGTACGTCAGGCCGCCGACAATCGCTGCAATTTGCCGCGCCTCGTCGTCATCCAGCGTAACCATCGAGATGTTCTCATCCGGATCTTCGCGGTCAAAATGGTACATTTCCCGGCGGCCGTCATCGTGAATGACGATGACAAGCTTGTCGCCGCCTTTTGTTTCTACCTGATATTTTCTGCCGATTCCCGGCAAATCCGTCTCGCGAATCGAGAACATGCAACAACCTCCTTCTACGTCTGCCCATATGTATATAGGTAACCACTCTTATGCACGAAAGAGCGCCCTGCATGTCGCGCAAGATCATTTGGAATTATAACCATTCCGGTGTTACTTTAGTAATAATTCCGGATCATCCTTGGAAGCATTGTCGACATACGTACCCATTATCCATTATTATACACGAAGCGGCTTTCCCTTTTTGGCATAACCGAAACAAATTCGCATAGATTTGACACATTTTTTAAGGGTGATGAAGCGTGGCTAACAAGCAATATCGTTTGACAGAAGCAGAGTGGAACTTTATTTCGGACATGCGCTCCATGGAGATGGATGAGCTGCTGGACATTGTCATCGCTCTGCGCAATGAAGTGCGAGAGCTGGAAAAGAAAGCGGAAATCATCCGCGAACGGGAAAAAGAAGGCTGGGAAGCCGAATACCAGGCTGCCAAGAAGCGAATCAATCACCTTCGCCAGTTTGAGCAAGACTTGCGCAAGACGTGGCCGCATGATTAACCAGGCAGCCCGGCATGGCTGGCGCTTGCCAAAAGCATCCATAAGGAAACAGCAGAACCTGCGCTCAGCGGGTTCTTTTTTTTGTCCGATGGAATAAACTTGGAGGTGCGAAACAGGATGTCTCCGGAATTTGGCAAGGAAAAAATGCGATGTTGACATACTCTCGACACGATCAATAGGTAAAGTAAGTTATGTACATAGCGACATGATAGGAAAAAGACAACCGGGAGAAGGAGGACTTTTCATGTTCAAAAAACAGTATCTAGCAGTTTTCTCAGCGGTGGTTCTTGCGACGAGCTTGCTGCCGACTGGCTCTCAGGCAGCGACTGGAACAAAAAACTTGCAGGCAAAGTACAACAATATCAAGGTCTTGTATAATGGTGCTACTGTTCCGACTACGATCGAACCATTTATCGTAAACGGAACCACTTACATCCCGCTTCGCATGATGGCAGGCGTGTTCAACAAGGAAGTCGAGTGGAATGGCACGTCCTACACCATCACGGTAAAAGATCAGGCAGATGCGCAGCATGCAGCCGAGTTGTCCGCGCGTGACGCCCAGATTCGCACCTTGCAAAGCAAGATCGACACGCTGAACCAACAAATCTCTGATCTGGAAGACGATTTGGACGATGCGAAAAACAAAGACGATGACGACGATGTAGATGACCGTATGGACGATCTGGAGGATGCCCTGAATGACGACTACGGAGATTTCCGTGGCGTTGAATGGGATATCACCCTGAGCGGCGACGAGGATGACATCGACGTAGAAATCGCGCTTGACTTCGATGAGTACGAGGATGAACTGGATCAATCGGACTTCGAAGACCTCGTGGAAAATGTCATCGAAGACATTTGGGATGAGTTTGAAGACGCTGACGTAACAGGCGAAATCGTAGACTCCAGCAACAACGACAAAACGGAATACGACTTTGATGGCGATGCCAGCGATGAAGAAATCAGCTTCGAAGACGATGTTATCAACTAATCTTTTCTAAAGAAAAGCCTTGCTTCCCGAAAAATGGGGCAAGGCTTTTTTCCTATTTTCCAAAAACCGCAAATCCAAATATAAAAAGAAAGAGGTAAACTGATAGTATTAGGAGTACGTATTGGAAAGAGAGGAACCATGCGAGCAATCGCGAATGGGAGAAAAGGGAGCCTATGAAAAGCATTTTGTTGGTAGAAGATGAACTGGTAATCTCGCGCGTTTTGAAGGCGTACCTGCAAAAGGAAGGCCATCAGGTCTGGCAAGCTGACGATGGAATCGCCGCCATTCGGCTTTTTGACGAGAAAAAGCCGGATCTCGTTCTTTTGGATGTCATGCTTCCGGAGCGAAGCGGCTGGGAGATTTTACAGTATATTCGCGAAAAGAGCGCCTGTCCGGTGATCATTTTGACTGCGCTGGGGCAGACCGATCAAAAGCTGAAAGGGCTGAACCAGGGAGCCGATGACTATATAACGAAACCGTTTGTCGCTGAGGAAGTAGTGGCGCGGGTCAATGCTGTGCTGCGGCGGTCGGCGATTTTGGTAAAAGATCAGGAGACGCGTTTTTTCGGCAGTCTGAGAATCAACTTCCAGTCTCACCACGTAACCTTGCATGGACTGGAGCTGGTGTTTCATCCTCGCGATCTGTCGCTGCTGCTGTTTTTGGCCCAAAATCCGAATCAGACGTTCACGCGGGAACAATTGATAGATCAAGTGTGGGGAATCGACTTTGCAGGCAGCGATCGCGCTGTGGACCTCGCTATCAAGCGAGTGAGAAAAACATTGGAGAACTGGCCTGCCCAAGAAGGCGAGATCAAGACGCTCCGAGGGGTGGGGTATCAGTTCTGTGTTTACTAAAAAAAACGAGCCTGTCTCGCTGCTGCGCTACTGGACGACGCGCTACCTGCTGACGTTGGTAGTAGGGCTGCTCATCGTCGGAGCGGTTTCCGCCTACTGGATTAAATACGCCGCCGTGGAGAAGCAGATTGAAGTGACCAAGCTGTTCGCCGAAGAAGTAGCGGATCGGGTCGTAGACGACGATGGCAACATTTTGGTAGGCGGCAAGCTTCATCAGACGCTGGACAATCGGCGAAAATTTATGGGGGTGGATCGCAACCTCGTTTTGTTCATCAAAGACAAGCAGGGCGAAGTGATCTACAGCCGACCGGGGATGGGCATGCTCCCTCCCGAAATTCAGAAGGTGCTTCCCGGTTTGCTCCAGCAAGCAGACGAGGCAGACAAAATTCGGCAACCGACAGGAGATACGCTGTACGTCATCAGGAAAAATTTGGAATATAATGACAGCGTAATCGGGAAGGTCATTTTGCTGTTTCCGGAAACAGACATCAAGATCGGCAGGGAGCAGCTACAGTATTTGGTCATCATGCTCGGCAGTCTCGGCGTGCTCGGTTGGGCCGTCATCTACTTCCATTCCAGAAGGTTGTCTGAGCCGATTCAAAATGTCGTGCTGTCTGCGCGCAAAATCGTGGAGGGCAACTACGATGTGACGATTACGAAGCCGATCAAGGAGCGGGAAATTCACGAGCTGGTGTATACTTTCAAGGAGATGGCGGATCGGCTTCGTCAACTGGAAAGCATGCGCACGGAGCTGTTGGCAGGTGTGACCCACGAGTTGAAGACTCCCGTCACTTCGATTAGCGGATTGGTGCAGGCGGTTAACGACGAGGTCGTTTCGGGAGCCGAGCAGAAAGAATTTCTGGAGATTTGCCTGCGCGAAACAAAGCGTCTGCAAAAAATGGTCGAAGACTTGCTCGATTTCAACTCGTTTGCGGTCGGAGCCATTACAGTCCAGCAAGAAGAGCAAAACATCAGCAAGCTGGTCAAAGAAATCGCTTCGCAATGGCGAATCGTCCAGGAGCTGGAAGGAATCGTGTTTGAGATCGTCGTCCCGGAAAAGCAACTGCTGCTGTTTGTTGACTCTGGCCGCGTTCAGCAAATCTTGACGAATTTGTTGAACAACGCAAGACAGGCAGTAGGCAAAGCAGGCGCGCGCGGGAACATCCAATTGGTGATGTACGAGACAGAGCACGCGGTGTGCATCGATGTAAAAGACAATGGCAACGGGATTCCCGTTGAGGAGCAGCCGCTTGTTTTCGAGCGCTTTTTTCGGGGCAGCAACAAAAAAGACAAAGTGCGAGGATTGGGATTGGGGCTGTCCTACTCCCGTCTGATGGCAAAAGCGCTCGGCGGGGAGCTGGTGCTTGCATCCAGCAGTGAGCAAGGCTCTGTTTTTACCCTTGCATTGCCATTGCCCAAGCGAGCGGAGGCAGGCGCAAGCGAGCACGAGACTGGGGGTGGCAAGCGGATATGATCGATTACGAAGCCATTTTGGGGGCGCTTTTTGATATCGTGCACGTCACCGACGAAAAGGGACGGACACTGTATTGCTCCGGGCGCTACGAGGAATTTTTCGGGATTGACCCGCAGGAAATGATCGGGAAGCCTATCGAGGAATTTTATCATTTGGGCTATTTTTCTCCGACCATCACGATGCGGGTCATTCGCGACAGAAAAAAGGTGCATACGATTCAGACGACGCGCAACAACCGCAGATTGCTGGTCGAAGGCACTCCGCTGTGGGATGCGAACGGGGAGTTTTGCGGAGTCGTCAACACGTCGCTTGATATTACCGATCAGGAGCAGCTACAGCAGGTGCAGAACGAGAGGAAGTACGTCGGCGGCATTTTGCAAAGCGAGATGACCAAGGAGAACAGCAGGAAAAAAAGCAAAACGAACCTGATCTACCGCAGCCAGTCGATGGAGCAGGTGACCACGATGGCAGAAAAGCTGGCGCAGGTCGAGTCGTCGATGATTTTGCTTGGCGAGTCAGGCGTTGGGAAGGGCGTCCTGGCGAAATACATACACGAGTGCAGTCCGCGCTCAGGGAAGCCTTTTATCCACATCAACTGTGGTGCGATCCCCGAGACTTTGCTGGAGTCCGAGCTGTTCGGGTACGAAAAAGGCGCGTTTACCGGAGCGGACAAGGACGGCAAAGCAGGCTTGATCGAAAAGGCGAACGGCGGCACGCTGTTTTTGGATGAAATCGGCGAAATGCCGCTATCTTTGCAAGTCAAACTGCTCAATGTGTTGCAGGAAAAAACGATTACGCCTGTCGGCAGTGCGGTCCCGCGGAAAGTCGACGTCAAGCTGATTACCGCCACCAATCAAAATTTGCGGCAGATGGTCAAAGAGGGCAGATTTCGCGAGGATTTGTACTACCGGATTCACGTCGTGCCGCTGGAGATTCCGCCATTGCGGGAACGCCGCGAAGAAATTCCGGTGCTCGTCCATTACTTTCTCCATGTTTTTTCGGAAAAATATTGTTTGGACAGACGGCTGGCCGATGTGTGCTACCGGATTCTTGCGGAGTACGAATGGCCTGGCAATGTGCGTGAATTGGAAAATGTAGTGGAGCGGCTTGTCGTGACTTCACCGGACGTCCTCATCACGCCGAGTCAAATTCCGCGCTATATCCACGGCCACGAGGGCAGCCCTTCAGGGGGAATCAAAGTGGAGCGGGTGATGCAGATGCAGGAGGCGATGGAGGAAGTGGAGCGGCAATTGCTTGAGCGCGCCTACGAGCAGCATAAGACGACGACAAAAGTAGCGGAAGTGCTTGGCATCAGCCAGCCGTCAGCGAGCCGGAAGCTGCGAAAATGGCTATTCACGCGTGAATAAACGCTATTCAACTGCGAATAGCACGCGAGCCGATGATTTTCGCTTTTAGCGACTCCGATATGCAGCGGTGAATAGAGGAGGAGCGGATCGCGAGCAGCCAACGTATTGGCATTGTTTTTGCAATATTACGAAAGTCATCAACAGCATAGTGGCAGCGTACGCGGGGCGTGCCAAGTTGCATGCAACAGGAAGCTGTGAACGGGATCAATCATCGTAAAAGGGAGACGGGTCGGATGAACAAAGGAAAAGCGTTGCGTGCAGGAGATACGATCGGACTGGTTGCCACTTCAAGTCCGGCTACGGAAGAAATGTTGAACAAAGCGATTGCCGGGCTTGTGGAGCTTGGCTTCAAGGTAAAAGTCGGGGAAACGTGCTATGAGACGTACGGCGGGTATTTGGCCGGGACGCCGCTGCAGCGGGCTGGCGAGCTGAACGCGATGTTTGCCGATGATGAAGTGGACGGAATCATGTGCATGCGTGGCGGATACGGGGCGCCGCAAATTTTGCCGATGCTCGATTACGACCTGATTGCGCAAAATCCGAAGCTGTTTGTCGGCTACAGCGACATTACAGCGCTGCACACCGCTTTTGGGCAGCAGGCCGGGCTTGCGACTTTGCACGGCCCGATGGCGACTTCCGATATTGCACACGGGTTGGATGACTGGTCCAAACAGTATTTGCTGCGGGCGATGACGCGACCGGAGCCGCTCGGACCGATCATCAATCCGCCGGGAGAGGACGTTGTCTGTCTCGTAGAAGGGCAAGCGTACGGGCCGATTGTCGGCGGCAATCTCGCTTTGATCGCCACTTTGATGGGCACGCCTTATCAGCTGGATACGCGAGGAAAAATCTTGTTTCTGGAAGATATCGACGAGGAGCCGTACCGCATCGACCGCATGCTGACACAGATGGCGCTCGGCGGGTTGTTCAACGATTGCACGGGCGTGGTCATCGGTACGTGGACCAACTGCGAGCCGAAAAAACGCGAAGGCTTTTCCGTGTGGGACGTCTTCCAAAACATTGTCGTGCCGTACGGGAAGCCGACCATCTGGAACGTGCAAATCGGGCACGGCGCTTTCAACATGGCTCTGCCTTTGGGCGTGGAGGCTACGCTTGACGCAACGCACGGGGTGTTGGCGATTGAGGAGAGTGTGACGGTATGAGTACAGGGCTAAACGAAGCGTTGCTGCAACATGCACAAGAGCTGCTTCCGTGGCTGACGGAGGTTCGACGCGATTTTCACCGATATCCCGAGTTCGGGATGGAGGAGTTTCGTACCCAGGAAAAAATCAGCGCCTACTTGAACGAACTGGGCATTCCGCATGAAAAAGTGGCGGGCACAGGTATCGTCGGAATAATCGAAGGAGCGCATCCGGGTGGTGTTGTCGGGCTTCGCGGCGATATGGATGCCTTGCCGATTTTCGAGGAAAACGCGGTGGAGTACCGCTCCCAGATCGCGGGCCGGATGCATGCCTGCGGTCACGATGCCCACATGACATGCTTGCTTGGCGCAGCGCGGCTGCTCGTAGCGCAGAAGCATCAACTGGCAGGCAGCGTGAAGCTGTTTTTCCAGCCAGCAGAAGAGACGGTAGGCGGGGCGTTGCCGATGATTCGCGAAGGCGTGCTGGACAACCCGCGTGTGGACGCCGTCTTTGGCTTGCACGTATCCCCGGAGCTTGCCGTCGGCAGCATCGCGGTCAAATACGGACAAATGAACGCCGCGTCTGACGATGTACACATCGTCGTCAGGGGAGAAAACGGGCACGGCGCCTATCCGCACAACGGAAGAGACGCGATTGTGATCGCCGCCCACGTCATCACCGCTCTGCAAACGATTGTCAGCCGAAACGTCGATCCGCGCGACTCGGCGGTGCTGTCGCTCGGCATGATTTCCGGCGGGACGGCGAGCAACGTGATCGCTTCGGAAGTGAAGCTGACCGGAACGATTCGGACGCTGGACAAAAAAGTCAGGACGATGGTGAAGGAGCGCGTGCGCGAGGTGGCAGAGCTTGCGGCGCGAAGCCTCGGCGGGGCGGCTGAGGTCGTGTTTGAGGAAGGCTACACTTCCTTGATCAACGACAGCGCCATGGTTGACCTCGTAAAGCAGTGCGGCGAGCAACTGCTGGGAACCGACAAGGTTAAGGTGAATGAGCTGCCCAGTCTGGGCGTAGAGGACTTTGCCTTTTTTGCCGAGCATGTTCCCAGTGCTTTTTACCACCTGGGCGTGCGCAATGAGCAGGCGGGCCTCGTTTATCCCGTTCACCACCCGCGCTTCGACCTCGATGAGCGCAGCCTGATGATCGGCGCAGCCATGCAAGCCTGTAACGCCATGACCTTTTTGCAAAAACAGGCGGCGCAACGCCAAGCAAAATAGCGAGGAAGCTGAATCCGTGGGACGGGTATAGGATATCGCGAGCGGCGGCACAATACAGACGCATATCTTTTTTAGGAAAGTGAAGAGAGGAGCGTCTTTCATGAGCATGACAATGAGTCGGCCCGTCACCGATGTGTTGAATAAGCAGGTTGCCAACTGGTCTGTGTTGTATGTGAAGCTGCACCATTTCCACTGGTATGTAAAAGGCCCGCATTTCTTCACGCTCCATGCCAAATTCGAGGAGCTGTACAACGAAGCCGCGACGTATGTGGACGACCTGGCTGAACGACTTCTCGCTGTCGGCGGCAAGCCTGTCTCGACCATGAAGTCCTGTATCGAGCAAGCTTCCATCAAGGAAGCGGCTGGCGGCGAGTCGGCCGATCAGATGGTGCAAGCAGTCGTGAGCGATTTCACGACATTGATCGGGGAGCTTGAAGAGGGCATCACGGCGGCGGAAGCGGCAAACGACGAAGCGACAGGCGACATGTTTTTGGGAATGAGTGAAAGCTTGCAAAAGCATGTCTGGATGCTGCAGGCGTACTTGGGAAAATAAACGAAAGCAGAAGCAAGCTGATGCCTTTGGTGTCAGCTTGTTTTTATATGAAAATATTTACAAAATAGCTGTAAGAAACAAGCAGATGTTGTATCTAACAGGAGAAGGAGGCGAGAAAGCTGAGGAATAAAGAGCTGCTATCGTCCATCTCGGTTCTCCATGCTACGGCGGAAGTCTCGTTGGAACAATTGGTTGATGACCATCTTTATCGCGTGTATCGCCTGTGTTGTTGGCTGGTCCAAGATCGGCTGGTTGCGGAAGATATCACGCAGGAAGTGTTTTTGCGTGCGTATCAGCATCTGCCGAACTTTCGGGGCGATAGTAAAGTCGAAACCTGGCTGTATCGGATTGCTGTCAATGAATGCAAAAGATATCGACGATCATGGTCATTCCGAAATTTGTTTTACCAGGCAGATCCGCTTGTTCCGGGGTTTACCGAATTGGAAGAGGAAGTCATGCAAAAAGAAGAATGGCGTCAATTGGTTACAACTGTATCCAAACTGCCCTATCGGCATCGGCAAATGCTGATTCTCTGCTATTTTGAAGAGCTTAGCGCGGAAGAGATCGCAGAGGTGCTTGGCATCTCGACTGGTGCGGTGTATACGCGATTGCATCGTGCCCGCGAAAAGCTAAAGGCACTTTTGCTAAAGGAGGGAGAGGATTGGACATAGAGAAAGGACTGCGCCTGTTGGCAAAGCGCGAGCAGAAGGCATTCAAGGCGGATGCAGAACACTTGAAGCAAATCGAACAAAACATTTTCGCCCAGGTAAAGGGAAGGAAAAAAAGCGGGTCAGGCCGGATCGCAGCCATTTTGGCGTGCTCGGTTCTCATTGCCGTGACAAGTGCAGGCGTTACGAGCGAGTTTGGCCAGGAGAGCAGCAAAAATTGGTCGCAGGAAAAAGAGAGCGTTCCAGTGAGCGATTATTTCGTTCAAAGGCAGCTGGAAAGCATGAAAGAGCTGATGTGGGTATATGGAGGGGTGAACATCGAGAAAATGTCACGTTCACCACTGGACGGTGTCTTCCTCGATGCCAAAGAAGCGCTGCTGTTAGAAGACAAGCGCAGGAAGCTTCATGTCGTTTTGTTCCCGGAAGGCTATCAGGCAGACCAAATCAAGATCAAAGAAGACTTCACGCGCTCGCACGATATTACGTATACGTTTGAGAATGCCCGTTTGAAAGCAGAACGGCTGCCGCTGCGAGCCAGTGGGCCAACTTATGTGTATGCTTTTCAAAACATTCTTTTTTTGACGAACAACCTGGAATTTCAGGCAGATGTGAAGTATGCCTATGAACTTGCGCAAAAAAAAGCAGCGATGCTCCAGTCTTTTTCTCTTGAGCCGTCTGCCTTTATTTACCTCAGCAATGACAAGCAGGGTCGTATCTACGCTGATTTGGGATGGAGGGAAGAGGCGTTAAAACAAATCGCTCGCCTCTCCATGCAACCAGTTTTCGAGAACAGGCCGTACAAAGGGAGCCTTCCTTCCGTATTTTTAGCAAGGCATAATCCTACCGCAATCGTGATTTACAATGACGGAAAGGGAAGGGATCAGTCTGTTCGCTACCGCTGGGTGGAGCAAACGAAAACCTGGGAATTGGAGGAAAAACAGAGCTTGCCAGCCAAAGACTTCGCGAAACAAGAAAGGTGATATTGCTGTGGGAATGTACTCATTTTCGCAGGGGGAAAGTGTCCGTGATTTGCTTCGGGACATCCCTCTTGTTCCCAAGAGCGGCATGCTAGTGTAAACTTACTTTGTGATGAAACAAAGAAAGCACTTTCATGATGGAAAGGATGTACATTCCCATGGCATCACCCTACGTTACTTTCAACCGCGAGCAGTGGAGAGCACTGCGTGCTTCCACACCGCTAACCATATCAGATGAAGAGCTCTCCTGTTTGCAGGGACTGAATGAAAATATATCTATGACCGAGGTCGCCGACATTTATTTGCCGTTGTCCCGACTGTTGAACTTGTATGTCGGCGGCATGCAGGAGCTGTATCAGGCTACGCATACGTTTTTGGGCAATCAGGACGGCAAGGTTCCGTTTATTATCGGGATTGCCGGAAGTGTGGCTGTAGGCAAAAGCACGACGGCCCGGATTTTGCAGACGCTCTTGTCGCGTTGGCCGAACCATCCCAAGGTCGATCTGGTCACGACAGACGGCTTCCTCTACCCGAACCGCGTCCTGGAAGAGCGGGGCATCATGAAGCGCAAAGGCTTCCCGGAGAGCTACGACCTGCGCCGTTTTATCAATTTTTTGGCTGATGTGAAATCCGGGTTGCCTGAAGTCAAGGCTCCTGTTTACTCCCATCTGGTCTACGACATCGTTCCGGGGGAATGGCAAACCGTTCGCCAGCCGGATATTCTGATTGTGGAAGGATTGAATGTTCTGCAACCGCCAAAAGGCGACGAGCCGCGCATATCGGAAGTCATCGTCTCCGATTTCTTCGATTATTCGATTTACGTGCATGCAGAAGAAAAAGACATTTTGGAATGGTACGTCGAGCGCTTCAAGTTGCTGCGGCAAACGGCGTTTTCCGATCCGAACTCGTATTTCAGACGGTATGCGAGCTTGTCCGACGAAGAAGCGACAGAAGTGGCGACAGGCATCTGGACGGAAATCAACGGGGCCAATTTGGTGCAAAACATTTTGCCGACGCGAGTCAGGGCGCAGCTCATTTTGAACAAAGGGCAAGATCACATGGTGCAAAGCGTCAAGCTGCGCAAACTGTAACGAAAAGCGAATCGCAACGGGAGGGATTGCTTGTGAAAGTGATCAGTGCGTGCCTGATCGGGTGTGAATGCCGTTATGACCAGAAATCGTGCCTGGACAGCGAGCTGGAACAACTGCTGAGGGAGGGCAAAGCAATCCCTGTCTGTCCTGAGCAGTTGGGTGGTCTGCCAACTCCCCGTCCGCCAGCGGAGATTGTCGGGGGCGACGGATACGATGTGCTGGATGGCCGGGCAAAAATTATCGACAACACAGGCCGCGACGTGACGGCCGAATTTTTGGCGGGAGCACAGCAGGCGCTCAGGCTGGCGACAACTGTCGGGGCAACTTCTGCCATTTTGAAGGAAAACAGTCCGTCCTGTGGCAGTTCGTTTGTGTACGACGGCCAATTTTCGGGGAAAAAGGTGTCGGGCATCGGCTTGACCGCCGCCTTGTTCCGCAGAAACGGGATAGAAGTCCAGTCGGAGCGGGACTAAAGCGAAACAGAAGAACAAAGCGGGTGGAGAAAACTTTTGCCTGCGATGCCATGAAAAGCCCGTGTACGCAGCGATTGCTCTGTACGCGGGCTTTTTGTGCTGGCTGACTCCTCATGAGCCATTCACGATTTTTCCAGCAAGCGCTCCAACTTTCTTTGCTGTTCCTTGCGCTGCTTTTTGACAAGCTGGTCTTCTTCTTTGAGCGCTTTTAGCAAGGAGTAGCACATCAAAACCATGATGACGGCAAAAGGCAGGGCAGCGACGATCGAGGCGGTTTGCAGCCCTTCCAATCCGCCGCTGAGCAACAGCACGACGGCAATGGCCGATTGCAGGATGCCCCACGTAATTTTGACGCGATTGGACGGATTCAGCTTGCCGTCCGACGACAGCATGCCCAGGACAAAAATAGCCGAGTCCGCCGAAGTGATAAAAAAGGTGATGACCAAAAGCGTTGCGACTACGGCCAAGATGTAGCCCATGGGAAGCTGCTCCAGAGCGAGAAACAGGGCAGTGGAAATATCGTTCTGCACAGCTTGCCCGATCTGGGCCTGATCAAAAATCTCCAGATGCAGCGCGGTTCCCCCAAACACGGAAAACCAGATGAAGCTGAGCAGGCTCGGCACGAGCATGACGCAGATGACGAACTCTTTGATTGTGCGCCCTTTGGAGACGCGGGCGATGAACATGCCGACAAACGGTGCCCAGGCAATCCACCAGGCCCAGTAAAACAGCGTCCAGTTCGCCACCCATGTTCCTTGCGTGAACGGGGTGAGTCTGAGGCTCATGGAGACAAGGTTGTTCAAGTAGCTGCCAAGGGTGCTTGTGAAAGTATCGAACAGAAACGAGGTCGGCCCCAGGACAAGCGTGAGGAAAAGCAAGGCCAATGCCAAAATCAGGTTGGTGTTGCTGAGGTACTTGATCCCTTTGTCCAGTCCGGTCGTTGCGGACACGAGAAACAGCACGGTAATGACTACGATAATGGCGATTTGCACGAACAAATTGGAAGGCACGCCGAACAAGTGGGTAAAGCCTCCGTTAATTTGCAGCGTGCCCAGCCCGAGGGAAGTGGCAACGCCAAAAGCAGTCGCAATGACAGCGAGCACATCAATGCCTTTGCCGATCGGGCCGTTTACTTTGTCGCCAAGCAGGGGGAGAAAAGTCGAGGAGATCAAGCCTTTTGCCCCTTTGCGGAACTGAAAGTAGGCGAGGGCAAGCGCAATGACGGCGTATATTCCCCACGGATGCAAGCCCCAGTGGAAAAAGGCGTAACGCAAGGCCGTCTGGGCGGCTTCGGTCGTTTGTCCGGTCACGCCCGCCGGGGGAGCAAAGTAGTGCGAGATCGGCTCTGCCACTCCCCAAAAAACAAGCCCGATGCCCATTCCAGCACTAAACAGCATGGCAAACCAGGTCGGCAAGGAATATTCCGGCTCGTCGTCATCGCCGCCGAGCGGAATTTGTCCATAGCGGCTAAACGCGAGAAACAGGCAAAAGATCAGAAAGCCGAATGTGACGATCAAGTAAAACCAGCCAAAGTTCGTCGTGGTCATCTTCAGCACCTGCGCGGCTGCACTGGCGAACAGCTCCGGCGAGATAGCGCCGAACAAGACGATCAGCACCACGATCACGATAGAAATGAAAAAGGTCATACGGTTCCTCCCGGGACAGGCAATATGGCGATAGTTTATCGTCCCGCGAGATTTCCGAGATTATTCCAATGAGATGGCATTAGACATACGGCAGCCTCTACGAAAACGTCTCAATGAACCGCTTGGCGGCTTTGGACAAATGCCGCCCGGATTGCCAGACGACAGCCGCGGACGAGTAAATAGAAGTTCCCGCGAGCCTGATTCCGCGGATTTGTTCGCTCTGATGCGTCTCCCAGGCGGAGATGGGGACGATCGACGAACCGACGGAAGCGGCGACCATGCTGACGATCAGCGAGATATCCGGACACTCGCAGATGACGTGCGGCTCCACGCCCAGCCGGGAAAATTCTTTCACGATCAGATCGTAGATGCCCAGCCCGGGAAGGCTTGGCATGATCAGCGGCAACTGGGCGATTTCACGCATGTGAATCTCGCTGCGATCTGCATAGGGCGAGTCTGCCGGGACGATCAGGACGAAAGCTTCCTCTTCGAGCGGAATCATGGTGCAGTTGTTGAGCGAGTGGGGCAGCCGGACGATGGCGACCTCAATCGTGCGCCGCTCCAGCCATTGATTGAGCAACTGGGTGTCGCCTTTCCAGACTTTATACGTAATGAGCGGGTATTTTTGCTGGAACAGGCGAATTTGCCCCGGCAGGCGATAGGCGGACAGAGCGCTCACCCCGATGGACAGCGTCCCGCGAATCCCTTCCCCCGTTTCTTTTACTTCGGACAAAGCTTCTTCCATTTGGTGCACGATATTCAGCGCCTGTCTGTACAGGGTGAGTCCGGCTTCCGTCAACTCCATCCGTTTTCCGGAGCGCTCCACCAGTACGACTCCCAGCTCGTCCTCCATTTGCTTGAGCTGCTGACTCAGCGGCGGTTGGGCCATGTTCAGCCGCTTTGCCGCCCCCGTAATCTGCCCTTCTTCCGCGATCGCGATAAAGTAGCGCAACTGCCGTATATCCACGTAGCTTCCTTCTTTCTGTTGTCATCTATATGATTTCGATATGAAAAGCAGATTTTCTTGATATTTTTCATATTGTTGTCGCTATGATAGCATATTTTTTACGTGAAAGTTGGAGAAGACAACGAAGAAAGAAGGGAAATATACGTGCGTACGTGGCTGGAAAAACTTTTTCACTTGCGCGCTTGCGACACGACGTTTCAAAGGGAACTTATCGCCGGATTTATCGGCTTTGTCACCATTGTCTACATTGTTGCCGTAAACGCTTCGATTTTGCAGGATGCCGGAATACCGATGGAAGCGGGCATTCTCGCAACGGTACTGACCGCTTTTATCGGCTCGCTCTTGATGGCCTTCTGGGCGAATGCGCCGATTATTCTCGTCCCTGGGATGGGGATTAACGCGCTGTTCACTTATACGCTTTGCCAGTCGATGGGGCTGTCCTGGCAAGAGGCGCTGGCAGCCGTATTCGTTTCCGGGTTGATTTTTACCGTCATCGCCTTTACCCGGGTGGCGACGATTTTGTCCAATGCGATTCCTACGTCGCTGAAAGAAGCGATCACCGTGGGCATCGGTCTGTTTTTGACCTTTATCGGGCTGCAAAAAGGCGGCCTGATCGTCACCAACCCGTCTACATTCGTGGCGCTCGGCGATTTGTCCAGCCCGCACGTGGTAGTGACGCTGGTCACGCTGTTGCTTACGCTGATCTTGTTCGTGCGCAATGTCCCGGGCAATTTTTTGATCGGGATTGCGGCGGGAACCGGATTGGGCTTCTTGCTCGGGGTTGTTTCGCCGGGTGAAGGCGGCAGCTTCTCGTTTGCGCAGTACGGGCAAGTTTTTGCTGGCATGTCGTTTTCCGCCATCTGGACTTTGCCATTCTGGATCGCCACTTTTTCGCTGGCAATGGTGATCGTGTTTGAAAATATCGGATTGCTGCACGGGCATACAGCGATGTTCGGCCAGCCGCAAAAGTTTCGCCGCTCCTTGCAAGCAAACGCCTTGTCGGCAGCCATCTCGGGGATTATGGGAACCAGCCCGACGGTCGCTACGGTTGAGACAGCCGCAGGTATTGCCGCAGGTGGACGCACAGGCTTGACCACGCTCGTGACCGGAACGCTTCTGCTGTTCTCGCTCGGCCTGATTCCGGTCGTGAAAATGATCCCGGATGGCGCCGTTGCTCCTGTGTTGATCATCATCGGGGCGTTGATGCTGCAAAATGTGCAAAACATCAACCTGAAAGACTTTTCCGAGGGCTTCCCGGCCTTCCTGATCATCGCGATCATTCCGCTGTCCTACAGCATTGTCGACGGAATCGCGTTTGGCTTCGTGGCGTACCCGCTGATGAAGCTCGCGCTGGGCAAACGCCAGGAAGTGCCCGCTCTGCTCTACGTGATCGCCGGACTGTTTTTGCTCAACCTGATGCTGCCGATTTTGGCGTGAGACAACGATACCCTGACGTAAATAGTCGGGGTATTTTTTTGTCTCGTTTGGGCGTGATGAAAAATTGCCTTTTGATAAAGATGAAATTACATAAAAAAGAGAGCATGCCTGTGTTAAGAAGAGGTTTCTATACGATATTACTTATTTGTGATATAATTTTAAAATGTAAATTTTATACAAAAATAGAAAGCGGGTAGATTCTAATGAGAAAAATTATTTTAGTTTTTCTGATTATTATTGCTGTTGTCTTAGGATTGCTTGCTAGAGATTTGTATAACTATAATTCTGCTACTGAAGCATTAAAAAAGATAAAAGTTGAGTATGAGGAAGATGGAACTACGATTAATGAAAGGGATAAAATAAGCATAAATTTAAAAATATCAGGAGTACCTCAAACAGGAGAGACCAAAATAATTATTCATGCAGACAATAGGTACTTAGAATTAGCTCCAGAGAGTTTCAAGCAAGCCGAAGGAGTCAGTTTTGAAGGGATGAAAGGAGGATATGAAGAGTCTGTATTTTCAGTTAGTCATGATGTGGAAATTCGATTGACATACTGGAAGAAAGGAAATAACTCTGCTCCACTCACCTCAGTTTATTCTTCCTTTGTGACAGAAGTGGATAACTACATTCTGAGCGATACAATTCTTTTTAGTGATATGTATCCATTTTCTTATTAAAAAAGTTACATAACTTAAATAAAAGAAGCTAAAAGCAAAAATAGCGGTTAGGTTATATAGCCTAACCGCTATTTTTGTGCAAATAAGATTATTTAATTATTTTAATCGTGTAGTAATCACTATGCGTTATTTCTGTATAATAATTGAGTAGTAGAGAATAGGAGTTGTATTTTGATCTGTATTTAAAATAACCATTAAAATTAACTTTTTTGCTTCCAGTGCTTATTGAAGAGGGCGTATCCATAAAATATTTTACAACAAAACCTGGAGCGGATTTAGGATTAACATCAAATTTTCTTTCATCTAGGTAACCAGAAGGGGAATAGGCTGAATTCCATGTTAATTTGTAGAGTAAGTTATCTGTACCTGATCCTGTTATTGTAACATCGTGAGCTCTCACAGTAATAAATTGTGTACCCACGTATTGTCCTAAGTACATTGGGATTTGGAACTCTGTTGTTGAATTGCTAATTGGCTCTACAGTGTTAAATACAAGAGGCGCATTAGTGTATACTCTTGTTCTGAAATCAACAATATCATGGTATCCAGTGTAATCAATCCCTTCTTTTTTTAATTTTGTTTCAATGTCCTTAATTTTTGTACCCCATCTAAATGCGTAATTATTACCAGCGTCTATATGTGTTGTCTCAGGCCCTTGAATTAAGTATCTATAGCCTTCTCCAGACCCACCTTGTAAATCGCTATAATAGGAGTCTTCTTCACTAAAAGATTTTAGAGCATTATTAGATAAGCTAAGTACAATAGGTTTTCTTTCTGTTTCAATTCTATATTTTTTTATCTCAGAAGAATTTCCATCAAATATAAAAGTATTTGCATTTATTGGTTCTTCATTGTTTTCCAAGTATTCATAGATGTTAATGGTTGATTTATAGTCATTGTCTGATACTTTTTCTACTATTGCTTCAAATTGAATCAAGTCATTATTAGAATCTTTTCCAATAAAATAGTAAGCTTGATCTTCAGACAATACTTTATCTAATTCTCCTATTAAATTGTAGGAAATCCCTTGTTCTAAATTCTTAATCTTGGCTGAAAACAATTTTTCATTCACGTTAAACATTCCTTTTACATCTACACCGTGTTTTTCAGTTGTTATTTCTTCCCCTGTTGCTTCATTGTACTCCGTTTCTGAAGTGATTGACTCAAGGTGACCTACTGTCCTTATATTGAAATTTTTTTCTGCTGCCATACCACTAGGTGTAACCACTAAGGAAGATACAAGAGCAAAAGCTATAACTAAACTACTTATTTTTTTCATACTTATTACCTCCTTTATAATAAGTGAAATATTACCATTAATTATTTTTGTTGTAAAATATTGTTTAGGAGTTCATTTCCAATTATTAATATTTTGAAACTTTTACTTTGGCTTTCATACGTCTCTTAATAGCTATCTTTAAAATAAATAGGGTGCATAGTTTTCTAAAGCGTTTTTCATAGATGAGTCTTTGACAGGTTCTTGAGACCTTTGGTATCAAGGGCTAGAAAAGCATAAAAAAGACTTCACCTTCTTGGAGGTTTTCAAGCGACCAAGCACGAAAACTTCGAGAAAGGTGAAGTCACTTGTGCCAATACGTAAAAGAATTAAGAAGCATTCCCCCCAAGGTGCAACGGGGCACAGCCGCGAAGCGATTTTACGGGCTTTGTTGATGGCGCCGCGCGAAGGCACTTTTTAATTTATTGCCCTTCACCTGAGATTTATCAGTGATTTACGTTTGCGTTATCAATGTGGGTTTCCCATCGATCATCCGGTTCCATCCATTGCAACATTTAGATTTGAAATGGCGTACGCAGGCGACGACAGAAACGATCTCAAATTTCACTGCCCTCATGTGATGGGAAAAGTAAAGTTTCCACACGGTTCGAACTGGTGCTCCTCATCCAAATACGGAATGGTAGTAAAAGTGAACGGCACCGATGATCTCCACAAATTTTCATTGTCACATCGGGACACAAGAAAATTGGAGGAATCTGTATAATGAACGAGCAGGTGTAGAGCGATGCAATGCCTGTTTCAAGGAAAACCTGACAGCCAATGATTTTTATGTCGGCGGCATTCAAAAAGTGAAAAAGGGGAGGAAACAAATGCTCCAGCTAAAACAAATCCATGAACTGACGGATGATGTCGCGTCCGTCATCGCAGCGAGCATTTTCAACCCGACCGAGGAAAAACTGAACGTGCTCATGCGGCTGTACAAGTCCGACCCGAACCGGATTTTGTACGCTTTCGCGGAAGGCGAAAAGCTCGTGGCGATCATTGGACTCAAAATCAATCGCACGGAAAATACCGCCGTCATTTTACATATCGCTGTCGAAGAAGCAAAAAGAGGAAAAGGAATTGGCCGCAAACTGATTGACGAGGTATTGCAGCAGCATTCGTTTGCTGCCCTGCAAGCGGAGACAGACCAGGACGCAGTCGCGTTTTATCAGGCGTGTGGCTTTGCCGTGGAGAGCCTGGGAGAGCTGTACCCCGGGACGGAACGTTTTTTCTGTGTCAAACCAAACAGTCATGACCGTGTCGTTTGAGCGCAAGCCGTCACACCCCATTGCATAAAAAAACGCCGAGACGTTGTTCACAGAAAAAAGACACCTGCTGCACCTGATCGGGCAAAAGGTGTCCTTTTCTTTTTCATGGCTCACGAAGTCTAGAGGCTCGGCTGGCTCAGATGCTTGAAAGCTTAGCGCTTCACCAGCACGAACGCTTTTTTCACTTCATCCAGCGTCATGACCAGCGAGAGAAACTTTTTGCCTTGGTCTGTTGCCGGGTCGAATACGCTGTCCTGAGGCAAAGCAGCTGCATAGACCGTGTTGGTAGCGGGATCTTGCGCGATTTCGTAGCCGACTGGCGGCTCGTCAGGGTTGTTCAGCTTTTTCCAGTCGTTTTTGTCAAAAGCGTAGATGACGACGACAGCCGCCTGATCTTCCGTTTTGCTTGCGTTGAACTGGAAGGAAGTCACGCTTTTGGCTTCCGGCAAGTAAGGGTCTGCGTTCGGGCCTGTCCGCTCGTCAATCAGGATGTTGCCGTTCCAAGACTTTGGCGCGAGAAAAGCATACGCGGAGTCATGGCTTTTAAAAGAACCTTGGTACACTTGCTTTTCCGTTTTGGTCGGCTCGAAGTGGGCGCTCATCAATTCCCATTTGTTTTGGCTCCATTTCCATTTCGACTGGAGGTAGCCGCGAACGTCCGCATTGTAATCTCCGGTCAGGCGCTCTGTGCCTTCCAGAACGTACAGGCCGTTTTTATTGTTGTCGATCGGTTTCAGCTGGACGAATCCGCCGCCGAGCACACCTGCCTTGTTTTTATCCAGTCCAGGCAAGCTGAGCTTCTCGGCTTTGCCGTTTTTCAGCGTGTAAATATAGTTGGTGGTATAGCCGCCGCTGCCGCCTGTATCAGCCGAAACCATGATTTCGCCTTTTTTGTCGTAAGTGAAATCTTGCACGGACAGCTTTGGCTCATAGCCGCTGTCTTTGAGGTCAATCGTCACGGACTTTTTCGTTTGGCCGTCTGTCACTTTGACAGTGAGATCGCTCACGTACGGGCTGTTTTTCTCCTTTTTGCCATACAAGGCGATCGTGTCGGCTTTGTTGTCGCCGGTAACGTCTGCCGTTTTTTGCGAGAGCACCTGCAAGTTTTTCGGTGCAGAGCTTGTGCTTGCGGCATCGGCAGTCAGGGCTTGTCCGGTGAAAAGCACCGAAGTGAGCACCGTTCCGGTTACGATTTTGTTCCAGTTGTTCATGATGAAAATCCTCTCCTGTCCAGATGTTTGTTCGTGGTGTGTGTGGTGAGTGAGCTCGTGTCTTGCTATGCGTTCATTATGTACGAAGCAGATAGCGAAATGGTTACAACCGGATGACATCGTGCTGACAAAGGAGTAACAGGACATGCTTGAAGGATCGTTGTCATGAAAAATAGCACGTGGAAAACGACAGCGGGCGACATGCGGCGCGGCAAGCCGGAGGGGGAGGGGGAGGGAGTGGGAACCTCGCCAAGATATCATTGCGAAAACAAGCAAATCCAAGTACAATGTTGGAATGCCCAAAAAGGGCCGCGGTTCGCAAAACTCCCGCGTTATCAAAACTAGGAGGCATTATATATGTTTAATCTTACACTTGGAGTCTTTTTCGCTCTGGTGAATTTCGGGCTGTTTCTGCTCTGCTACCGCCTGTTCGGCCGCATGGGGCTGTATGCCTGGATCGGGATGGCTACGGTGCTCGCCAACATACAGGTGGTGAAAACCATCGAAATGTTTGGACTGGTCATGACATTGGGCAACACGATTTACGCGTCGATTTATCTCGTGTCAGACCTGCTGAACGAAAAGTATGGGGAGAAGGCAGCGAAAAAGGCAGTCTGGTTCGGATTTTTCACCTTGATCGCGACGACGATCATTATGCAGCTCGTGCTTGTATTTGAGCCGCAAGAAACAGACATTTCGCAGCAATCGCTGGAGACGCTGTTCGGCTTGATGCCGCGGCTTGCGCTGGGCAGCCTGTGCGCGTATTTGCTCAGCCAGTTTGTCGACGTGAAAATTTACTCCTGGCTGAAAAAGAAATGCCCGGGCCGCAATCAGTTGTGGATTCGCAACAACGGGAGCACCTTGTTTAGCCAATTGCTCGATTCCGTTACTTTTTGCACGATTGCTTTTCTCGGTGTATACCCGATGGAAGTATGGTGGCAAATTTTGCTGACTACCTACCTGATCAAGTTTGTCGTATCGGCCGCTTCCACGCCGGTTCTCTATATCGCCCGCAGTATGAAAGTTCCGGAGGATTAAGTGAAAAGACAGAAAAACCGCCAAAGCATCGTGCTTTTTGGCGGTTTTTGTTGTGTGCATAATGGAAGGATTATACATTGTTTACATCAAATTTACATACAGTTCAGATTGATTGTTTACGATGTTCATAGCTTTCGTTTCGTATTTTGGAGAGGAGGAATGAAGAAAGAATGTCACACAAAAACCAAGGTTTTCGCCGTTTGCCCAAGCTGGCGCTAATCGCAGCTGTGGTTGCGGGCGCGGTTTTGCCGACGGGATGGCTGCCGCAGGCAAAGGCGCAGCATGCCGATCATATCGTGATCAGCGAGGTGTACGGGGGCGGGGGAAACAGCGGGTCCCATTACAAAAATGACTTTATCGAGCTGTACAACCCGACTAGCACACCAGTATCTCTTAACGGCTGGTCGGTGCAATACGGTTCTGCCAAAGGAACAGGCGCCTGGCAAAAGTCCAGTTTGACTGGCACGATTGCCCCGTACGGCTTTTATTTGGTCAAACAGGCGGCAGGCACAGGTGGCATAGCAGAGCTTCCCGCACCGGATGATACAGGGACGCTGAACTTGTCCGGCACGGAAGGAAAGGTTGCGCTGGTCAGGAGCGGAACCGTTTTGACCGGAACCGATGTGTCATCCCCTGATATCGTCGATCTGGTCGGCTTCGGAGCAGCCAATGCGTATGAAGGCGCAGCACCTGCTCCGGCTACGACGGCCTCCACCAGTGTCTCTCGCAAAAGCAACGCCGACGGCATCGCGCCAAACGGCGGAAACGGCTGGGATACGAACGATAACAGCGCCGACTTCATCGCGGGTGAGCTGACGCCGAAAAATACGGCGAGTCCGGCAGAAACTCCGCCTGCGACAGATGTCACCGAGAAGCCGAGCGGCAGAGGGCTGCTGTTTGACAACACGAATCCGGCGGCAGCCACCATTCGCGGCTATGTCCGCCCGAATGTCACGATCAAAGTATACGCAGCCCAGCCCACGGGAAGCGAAACAGCTCTGGCTGAACAAGCAGCAGACCAAGCCGGGCAAATCGATTTGACTTTTGCCAATCACAATCCGGGGGCAACGGCTGTCTATCTCACGGCAAAAGAAGGCAGCAAACAGGAAAGTCAGGGCGCGGAACTGGTTCCAGCAGCTACAAGCCCTGCCATCGCAGTAGACAAAGTCAGTTTGCAGCAAGGGGGGCAGACAGCCGAGCTGAAGGGCCAGGCAGGAGCGGCAGCGGGCAAGGCGATTCTTCGCGCGTATGACGCTCCCGGCGGAAACAGCTTGTTGCTCGGCGGCAGTCCGACAGGAAGCGCAGCGGACAATGGGGCCTTTTCCTATTCGGTTCAAGTTCCCGATCAGCTGGAAAAAGTGTACGTGACGCAGCAGCTTGCGGACGAGCGCGGCCAGATGTTCGAAAGCGAGCCTGTAGCCGTGGCGAAGGCTGTGCTTGCGCCGAGCGCGATTGCCGAAGCGAGAGTTTTGGCCAAAGGGACAACAGCCATGATTGAAGGAACCGTCACAGCCATGTTCGAGGCAGGCGGGCAGTTCAACGTCTACATGCAGGATGACACAGCCGGGATTGTCCTGCGCGCGCCAGGACTTGCGGGCAAGATCGAGGTCGGAGACAAAATTCAGGCGACCGGAAAACTGAACGACTACTACGGGCTTGCCCAGTTGGAAGCGGCAGCCGATCAGGTCACGGTCGTAGAAAAGCAGGCAGGCGTGCCAGCACCGCAGTTGGTTACCTCGGCCGATTTTGCGGCAAGCACGGGAGAAGCAATCGAAGGCAAGCTGGTCACAGTTCACCAAGTTACGGTAAAGTCCGTACAAAGCGGAAACTACACGCTGCAAGACGCGCAGGGAAGCTTTCTGTCGCGTCCATCGCCAGCGCTTCCTTTGGAAAAGGACGTGACCTACGCCAGCATCACCGGGGTCGTCAATTACGATTATAACGAGTACAAACTTGTGCCGCGCACGGCGGCTGATCTGGTAGAGGATGCGACCACAGTGCCGACTGTGACAGCGTATCCGCAAGGGCCGCTGATCGCCGCAGGCACCAAAGTAACTTTGTCTACGTCTATGGCCGATGCGAAAATTTACTACACGACAGACGGTTCGCCGCCGACTCGCGCCAGTGCCGTCTATACAGCCCCGCTCCAGATTGATGCGGACACGACGATTCAAGCGTTTGCAGTCAAAGAAGGCTTTACGGATAGCAAAGTCGCCACGTTCCGTTACACGATCCAAAAAGACAACATTCGCATTCATGATATCCAAGGAGCTTCGCACCAATCGCCGATGGCGGACGGCACGGTAAAAGCTGTTGCGGGAATTGTCACGGCGGTCGTGAAAAGCAGCGGAACAGTCCAGGGCTTCTACATGCAAGACACAGCTCCCGACGATGATCCGCGTACATCAGAAGGAATTTATGTGTATGAGCCGAAAGCAGCCGTCAAGCCGGGCGATGAAGTGAGCGTCGACGGGACTGTGAAGGAGTATGTGCAACAGAGCAGGGCGGCCACTGACCTCACACAGACGCAGATTGATGCTGCGAAAGTCACCGTGACGAAACCGGATCAGTCCTTGCCAGACCCGATTGTGCTCGGAAAAGGAAATTACCGCTATCCAAAAAGGGTCATCGACAACGACAGTCTGGGCAAGTTCGATCCGGAGGAGGACGGCATTGATTTTTGGGAAAGCCTCGAAGGGATGCTGGTTCAGATCGACAATCCAGTCGTGGTCGGGGAGACAAAAGTTTTCTCCAACCCGGCAAGTGTTGAGTTCGTCATCATTGACGACCAGGCGCACCCCGAACAGCCGCGAACGCCAGCAGGCGGAGTTTTGCTGCAAGCAGACGATTTTCACCCTGAGCGCATTACGGTAGCGGACAAATTCGAGCCGATCTTGGATCATCCGAAGGTTGGCGACACTTTTTCCGAACCGTTGGTAGGAATTGTCGATTACAGCTTTGCGAACTACAAGCTGTATCACACCAAAACGTTTTCCGTACAGGCAGGCGAAAGCGAGCCGACTGTGACCAAACTGTCTCCGAAACCGGATAAGCTCGTGATCGCTTCCTACAACATCGAGAACTTTTCAGCGAAAACGGATTCAGACAAAATCGGGCGCATCGCGGAAACGATCGTGGAGAACATGAAAGCGCCGGATATTATCGGTGTCGTAGAGATGCAGGACAACAACGGGCCGACAGACAACGGTGAGACGGATGCTTCCAAATCGGCGCAAGCGTTGATTCAGGCCATCGGGCAAAAGAACGGGCCTGCTTACCGCTACGTCGATATCGCTCCGCAAAACAACCAGGACGGCGGCCAGCCAGGCGGGAACATTCGCGTCGGATTTTTCTACAACCCGGATCGCGTGCAACTGGCAGACGGCGCAGCGGGAACAGCAACAGAAGCGGTGCAGGTCGAGTCGCGCAACGGAGCGCCGCACCTCACACTCAATCCGGGCCGGGTCGATCCGAACAACGAGGCGTTCGCGTCCAGCCGCAAGCCGCTGGCAGCCGAGTTTGTATTCCAGGGCCAATCCGTGTTTGTCATCGCCAACCATTTTAATTCCAAGGGCGGAGATGGGGCGCTGTTTGGCAAAGATCAGCCGCCGAAGCTGGTGAGTGAAGCACAGCGGATGAAAATCGCCGGCGTTGTGAACCGCTTTGTCAAACAGATTCACGCAGCAGACGCCAAGGCAAACGTAGTTGTTTTGGGTGACCTGAATGACTTCCCGTTCTCCAACCCGGTGAGAGCTTTGGCGGATGGAGCTTTGACCAACATGGTCGAGACGCTGCCGCCGGGCAGACAATACACGTATGTGTACCAAGGCAACTCGCAAGTGCTCGATCAAATTTTGGTCAGCCCGCATCTGGAACCAAACGCGAAGGTCGATATCGTGCATATCAATGCCGGGTTCACAGAGCGTCAAGGCCGGGTAAGCGACCATGATCCGGTGCTTGTGCAGCTCGATTTGCAAAATCAAGGCGAGCACGAAACGACAGCGCAGGAAGTAGCAGACAGTATTACACGCATCGCCCAGCCAGCAGCCGGAGCGACCAGACTCGCTCTGCCGCAAGTGCCGGCAAAATTTGCGCTTGCGATCAAGTCGTCGAGCGACACCGATGTCATAGCGCTGGATGGCACGATCACGCCGCCGAATCGCGCGACGAGTGTAGAGCTGATTTTGCAAGTGACCAGGCTGTCAGATCAATCGACTGCCCTGACCCAAACGCTTGCGGTGCAAGTGCCTGCCAAACCGACAAGCCCGTCGATTCCGCCAGTCACCCCGCCAGACACGACACCGACGCCGGAAAAGCAGAGGGAGCTGAACAAGCAAGCGGAAAACGCGATTTTGTCTGCAACCGACGAGGAAAGCATTGTGAAACAGGTGGGCCTCGTTCTCGGCAGTTTGGAAAAGCTGCTCCAATCGAAAAAGCCGGAGCCAGCGGACAAGTGGGATACAGTTTCCGATACGATTTCAACGGTGCTGGCTGCTGTAATGGAGCAGGCCGAACGTGAGGTCATCCGGGAAGCGACAATGCGTGATTTGACCGAATCATTTTTGCAAAAAGCGTTTGATCCTCTTGTCAGCGAAAAAGGGGAGGACGAAGAGCTTGCCAGACTCGGGCTTGCTGCCTTGACGAACTTTGCCAAAACGGCGCTCGCCCCACTCGATGCAGAAGATATCTCAAAAGACGCGGCGAAACGCGTTCGCGTCCTGGCTGAAACGCTGCTGAAACAGGCTGGCACAATCGAGGTCGAGTCTGGAGCCGAGATCAAGGCGTCAGACGAGCAAGTGGAGGAATTGCTGGAAACGCTCGGCGATTTCCTTGTGGCAATCAAGGATGTGAGGGAAAAAATCGGCTTCACGCCTGCGTTGTTCATCCAGATCGAAGAGGAGGCAGTAGAGGCACCCGAGGAGGATGATGCCGATACAGAAGATCGCTTCCAGAGCAAACAGGCAAGGCAGGAAGAGCAGCAGATTTCACTGGATCAGCAACTGGTCGAAGTGTTGAAGAAAAAGGAGATCGGCGCAAGACTGACCGTACCTGGCGGGGCATGGGTGGAAGTGCCGGGAGCGTATTTTGCGGCGGAACGGGCCAGAAAATTCGCCCTCTCTTTGACGGAAGCAGAAGGAAACGGGTGGCAAGGCGTTCCCAATCCGGGCGAAGCCTACCTGTTGCAAGCGTGGAGTAACGGAAAAGAACTGACCAGCCTGGGCAAAGCAGGCTTCACGCTCGGATTGCCCGCTGCAACTGACGGCGACGACAAGCGGCAAGTTTACACGTACCGGAACAAAAAGTGGAAGACGGTAACCGGAGCCAAGGGCAAGCCGATCAAGGTGACACAAGAGGATGACATGGCCGTGTTCCCGGTGCAATCCGCTGCGGCTTACGTCGTCGGAGATGCCGCTTTGGACAAACTCGAAGTCAAGGCAAAATCGCTAAAGCTCGTACCTGGAGAGGAGCTGCAGCTTGAAGTCCTCGCTACTTACGGCGACGGAAGTTCAGAAGAAGTGACGGATGCAGCAGGAATCCAGTTCGAGTCGAGCGTGCCCGAGCAGGTGGAGGTAGACGAGACAGGACGGATTCGCGTCTTGGCAGATGCCTCTGGGGGTACAAGGGCAACGATCACGATCCAGTATGAAGGCAAGACGGTGAAGGTGTATGTGTTTGTGCGAAATGTAGAAACTAGCCAATGAGCGAAAAGCTCCTCTGTCAAACAGGGGAGCTTTTTCTTTTTTGCTGCGTACCAAACAAAATCCAATCGTATCAAGCAGTTATGGCCGGGAGAAAAGCTTTATTTTCAGGCAAATGAAAAAATGAGTTGTCTTCAGCAAACGAAGTGCGCTATAGTAAAAACATAAAATTTAATAAATGATAATCAATTATCAAATGTTGATAATGGAACAAGAGTCAGTCCTATGCTAATCTGTTAGGAGGGATATCACACTACGAAAGAAGGATACAAGATCAGATGAGTGCAGAGAAAACCTTGGACATTTTGGATTTGTTCGATTTTGACACAAGAGCGTTGAACGTACCGCAAATCGCCGAGAAGTTGGGACAGCCGCAAAGTTCTGTCTATCGTCATCTGCGTTTGCTCAAAGAAAAAGGCTATATCATGGAATCGGCCAACGGGTACTACAGCCTGGGCTACCGTTTTTTGAAGCTGGCGAAAATCGTCCGCCTGGACATGAACATAACAGCCATCGCGCAGCCTGTGATGAGGCAATTGACCAAGGAGACAGAAGAGACGTCGATTTTGCTGGTGTACTCCAACATGCAGGCGGTCTGTCTCGAAACGATTGCGTCTCATCAGCCCATCAAAGTTTCGTCGGAGCAAGGACAGATTGTTCCGTTGTACGGCGGGGCATCTTCCAAGGCGCTGCTTGCCTTTCTTGCAGAGGAGATCGTGGAAGAGCTGTACGGGAAAGGGTTTGTGCGCAAACACACCGAGCAGACGATCACCGATCTCGCCGTCATGAAACAAAATTTGGCTGAAATCAGAGAGAAGGGGTACGCCTTCTCGGATGGGGAGATCGATGAAGGCGTCGTTTCTTACGGTGTACCCATCCATGATTCCGATCAGCAGGTTGTCGCTTCTTTGAGCATTGCCGGACCTCGTGGACGGATGCTGGAAAAAGACGAAAAGGAACTGGTTGCCCATCTGATGGCAGCGGCAGAGTCGATTCAGCGCTATCTGTAAAGATAGGTGGGAGAATACAATGGAAAAATACGATTTGGTTGTTCGCGGGAAGATGGTACGAGAAGATCAGGTGACTTTGGGACAGATTGGGGTCAAGGACGGGAAGATTGCCGTTATCGAGTCGCCGGATGCGGTTCTTGTGGCGGATAAGGTGCTGGATTTTGCCAACGCCTACGTGTTCCCGGGAACCATCGATGTTCACGTTCACTGTTTCAGCAATCCGAACGAAGGATTTATCCCGACGAGCATGTCTGCGGCAGCAGGGGGAATCACGACATTTCTGGACATGCCCTACGACCTGCCAAATCCGATTTCGAATGTAGAAATCTTTGAAAAAAAGGTAAAACAATTGGAGCAAGAAGCGGTCGTGGACATATGTCTGTGGGGCACCATTTCCAAAACGAACGGGACGGATCAGATCGTGCCGCTCGCGGAGGCTGGCGCCGTCGCTTTCAAAATGTCCACGTTTGAGACTGATGCGTACCGTTTTCCGCGCATCCCGGACCCGGAAATTATCAAGGCGATGGAGCTGATCAAAGAAACGGGACTGCGCGCAGCTTTTCACTCCGAAAATGACGAAATCATCGTCGACATGATCGAGGAGTATAAACAGGCAAACAAAGTGTACCCAAAAGCGCATAATGAGACGCGCCCGCCTGTCACCGAGACAAGCGCCGTGCTCAAGCTGATGGAATTTGCCTATTGGACAGGCGTGAAGCTGCACATCGTCCATGTCAGTCATCCGCGTACGATCGATTTGATCAATGCTTTCAAGGCGCAAGGCGTCCAGGTGACGAGCGAAACTTGTTATCCGTACTTGCTGCTGGACGTGAACGCACTGGATCAGTTCGGACCGAAAGCGAAAAACAATCCTCCGCTGCGCGAGCCAGAGGAAGTGGCAGGGTTGTGGAAGCACCTCCAGGACGGGAATATCGAACTGATTTCCTCCGACCATGCGCCATGGGGAGCCGAGCACAAAAATCCGGGCAACGACAACATTTTCAAAGCGGCATCCGGTTTGCCAGGCGTGGAGATCATGACGCCGCTGATGTTTGCTGCGACGGTAGCAAAAGGCACGATGACCCCTGTCCAGTTCGCCAAAGTAATGGCGCAGCATCCGGCAGAAGTGTTCCAGATTCCGGGCAAAGGGAAAATCGCCGTAGGCTACGATGCCGATTTTGCCGTGATTGATCCTGACCAGACATGGGTAATTGACGAGACTCGCTTCCGCTCTCATTCGAAAATGTCGCCGTTCCACGGCCAGGAAGTGAAGGGCAAAGTCATTCAGACGATTGTGCGCGGAACGACTGTGTACGACGGCGAAGAGGTCACTGTCGAGCCGGGCTTCGGTTCGTTTGTTCCCGGTTCCGCTTACAAGGGAGCGGCTGTTGGGGGGCGCAACCATTGAGCATGGAGCGATTTACAGACATGTTGAGCGAACTGCTCGACTTGCGGCCGGAAGACATCCCTGCCGAGACGATCGAGCGGGCTACGTGGATGATTGCGGATACGCTGTTTGCTGCCTGCTACGGCTTCGCTTCGCCAGAGCTGAGCGCTTATTTGGAAAACGTGGCTTTTGCCGAGCGGGACGAGCTGCACGCCGTTCCCGTATTTGGAACCGGATTGTATACGACGAGTGCGCAGGCAGCGATGCTGTACGGCACCGCGATCGTAACGAATGAGCTGGATGAGGGCAACCAGTTTGCAAAAGGGCATCCTGCGGCGCACATGCTCGCGCCTGCCCTGATTACCGCCCTGGAGCACAAGGCGTCAGGCGCAGAACTGATCCGTGCCTTTGCCATTGGCTATGAAGTAGCAGCGCGTCTGGCTTATGCGAGCAACATGAATGACGACATGCACCCGCACGGAACGTGGGGAATTGTCGGGGGAGCGGTTGCCAGCGGCCTTTTGCAAAAAAAGTCCAGGCAGCAAATCATCGAGGCGGCGCTGCTCGCTGCCTCGCTCCCGCTGGCAACGTCTTGGGAAGCAGCCGTCACGGGGATGACGGTTCGCAATCTGTATGCCGGGATCGGCAGTTTTCTGGCGTTGCAGGCGTGGGAGTTCCAGGCGGCCGGTTTTGCAAGCAGCGAGCATGTCGTCGACCATCTGTGGGGAACGATTTTGTCCAAAGGCATCCGGTACGAGCTGTTCCAGACGGATTTGTGGGCACCGCCCTTGTTGAACAAAAATTACTTCAAGCTATACCCGTCTTGCCGTTTTTCCCATTCCGCAATCGATGCCCTGCTTGCTCTCCAGCAAGAAATGGAGCTGCAAGCAGCGCAGATCGACTTCGTGCAAGTAGAGACGTACGGTTTGGCGGCCCGCCTAGACGATCCAGATCCGGCGAACGCTTTGGCGGCGAAGTTTTCCATCCCGTTTTTGCTCTCCGTGCTCATCCACGGCCATTCGCTGTACGATTGCTTCTCTGGGGCCCTGTTCCAAGACCGTTCTGTCCGCGAGCTGGCAAAAAAAATACGCGTGACGGAAAGTGCGGAAATGACGGCGCTGCTGCCAGCCAAGCGTGCGGCGAGAGTGACGGTTGCGACGCGCGAAGGCACAACGAAAAGCGTCTACGTCGATGCGGCATCGGGGGGATTCGATCAGCCGTTTCCAACGGAATTGCTGCGCGACAAATTTACCAGCATGCTCGGACGATGGAAGGCGGATGTATCCAGCAAGATGATCGCAGAAGCCTTGCTGCTACCAGAGCGAACGTCCGTCGGCGAATGGCTGGAGCGGATCGAAAGTTGGTCAGTGGAAGGATGAAGACAACATGACACGAATGCGCATCAACCTCGAACGGTTGAAAAACAACTTGATGGAAGTGGGCGCGGTTGCCAATGCAGGAACAGCAGGCTATACCCGGCTGGCCTACTCCGCCGAGGAAAAAAGGGCGCTTGCCTGGCTGCAAGAAAAGATGTCCGCACTGAAGCTGACGGTAAACGAAGACAGCTTGGGAAACGTGACTGGTCGGTGGGGAGCTGCGGGAGTACCCGCCATTGTGTTTGGCTCCCACCTCGATACGGTGCCAAACGGCGGATTGTACGACGGAGCGCTCGGCGTCATCGTCGGACTGGAATGTATCCAGACATTGCAGGAAGCAGGCAGCCTGCCGGAAGTGCCGCTAGAACTGGTTGGTTTTGTAGGCGAGGAAGCCAATCTTCTCGGAGGCACATTTGGCAGCAGAGCAGTCGCAGGATCAATCGAACAGTCGGAAGATTTTGACAAAAAACTGCGTCAGTTGAACTTTACATGGTGCGACGTTGCAGGCGCCAAGCGCAGTAAAGACGACTACCATTGCTATCTGGAACTGCACATTGAGCAGGGCGCCCTTTTGGAAACCAATCAAAAGCGAATCGGCATTGTGACAGCCATTGCGGGAATCCTGAGACTAGCCGTGAAAGTTAAGGGGCGGGCCAGCCACTCCGGCACGACACCGATGCATCTGCGCCATGACGCCTTGCTTGATGCGGCGCGCTTGATCCAGGAGGTCAACAGGCTCGCTGTCGCAGCGAACAGCGATATTGTGGCAACGGTTGGCGAAATAGCTATTTCGCCCAATCTGGCAAACGTCGTGCCAGGCGAAGCCGATCTCAACATTGAAATTCGCGGCAGCAACTGGGAGGAAATGAAGGGGATTGAGGAGCAGATTCGGAACTGGTCGCAAGCCAATATCGCGGCCCGGATCGAGGTGGACGTGGAAAAGCGGCCAAATGCGCTCTCGCCGCGGATTCAGGCGAACATAGAGGCAGCGTGCCAGCAACTAGGCGAGTCTTACCAGTACATGTTCAGCGGGGCCAATCACGATGCCAACTCGCTGACGGCTGTTACCGACGTCGGCATGATTTTCGTTCCCAGCAAGGACGGGGTTAGCCATCATCCGGATGAGTTTACGTCTTGGGAAGACATTGAGGCTGGAGCCAATGTCATGCTGGAAACACTGCATTTGTTGATGAAAACATACGGACAGGCCCAATAAAAACAGTCACAGAGCAGGCGAACGGAGCGCTGGCCATTTTTACCGGAACGGCTGTAAACGACCGGACCGGGCGGCTGGTCTCCTGTTGCCTGCCACGAAAAGGGGGCTACATCGATGAAAGTGTATTATTTGCTCGGCTTGCTGCCGTTTCTGGCAATTCTTGTCGGCACAGGATTTGTCAACCGAATGGAACCATTCGTTTTCGGACTTCCTTTCCTGCTGTTCTGGTTCTTTTTCTGGACGATTATGTCCTCTGTCATCATGTGGATCATTTTCAAGCTCGATCCGATTAACAAACAAGAGGAGGAAACCGAATGAACAGCGCGATGTGGATCATCTTCGGGGCGTTACTCGTCAGTCTGTTGCTGGGCATCATGGCCCGCAGGGGAAAAGACATGAGCATGGAGCAATGGGCGATTGGCGGCAGGGGATTCGGCAGTATTTTCGTGTTCCTGCTGTTGGCGGGTGAGACGTACTCGATTTTTACCCTGCTCGGCACGAGCGGTCTGGCTTATTCCAAAGGCGCAGTCGGCTTTTATCTGATCGCTTTCACGACTTTGGGCGCGATTACGTCCTACTGGCTGTTGCCCCCGATCTGGCGGTTCGCGAAGAAACACAACCTCGTGTCCCAATCCGAATTTTTTGCCGTCAAATACAACAGTCCCGTGTTGGGCGTGTTTGTGACGATTGTCGGCGTAGTCGCCCTTGTCCCTTATATTGTTCTGTTGTTCAAGTCGATGGGTATACTGGTGTCCGCCACTTCGTACGGAGCGATTTCTCCTACCGTAGCGATCTGGATCGGGATGATCGCCTTGGTCGTTTACGTCATGATTTCCGGCATCCACGGTTCTGCCTGGACTTCCACGGTGAAAGACTTTCTGATTTTCTTTGTCATCCTGTTCCTCGGTATTTACTTGCCCGTGCATTACCATGGCAGTTTTCAACATATGTTTGAAACGGTCAGTGCGGCCAAGGAAGGGATTTTGACCTTGCCGGACAAAGGCATGAGTCTCTCCTGGTTCATCTCCACCGTAGCGATCAGCGCTTTCGGCTACTTCATGTGGCCGCATAACGCACCGACGATTTTCGCAGCCAAAAATGCGCGGACATTCCGCACCAACGCCATTTTGCTTCCGCTCTATGCGATCATGATTTTGTTCGTCTACTTTGTCGGCTTTACCGCCATCGTTCAAGTGCCTGGACTTACGGGGCCAGACGGCGATTACGCGCTTTTGCGCCTGTCGATGAAGACGTTTGATCCGTGGTTTGTGGGCATCATCGGTGCTACAGGCTTGTTGGCTACCCTCGTGCCCGGCTCCATGATGCTGATGTCTGCGGCTACGATGCTGACGAAGAATGTATACGGTTACATGTTTCCCAAGGCCGAAGGGGCCAACTCTGCCCTGATTGCCAAAAGCTTCGTGATCGTCCTGTCCCTCGTGTGCACGATGATGGCTTTGGGCGAGAACAACACGCTTGCCACTTTGTACCTCACCTCGTTCAGTTTGGTGACCCAACTGGCTCCGGCCCTGTATTGCAGCTTGATGAAGCGTAACCAGATTACGAAGCAAGGGGCGTTCCTGGGCATTTTCTTCGGGGTAGGAATCGTCTTGTACATGACGTTCACCAAAACGACCATGGCCATGCTGTTCGCGGGCTTCCCCCAGTGGATTCAGGATTTGAACAACGGGGTTTTCGCTCTCGTGGTCAACATATTCGTCATGGTTGCTGTCAGCTTCGTTACCAAAAAGGCGGCCGATGCGAAGCAAGTAACGCAGTATTCGTAGTCGCTTTTGCCAAAAGAAAACGGGTCGGGAGATATATCCCGGCCCGTTTTTTGCGTGGTTCTTGCTGTCGGTCAGCGAGCCATGCCCATCGCTGTTTCGACTTTGTGCAGCATCTCGTTGGCAGCATCATTGGCTTTTTTGGCTCCGGCAGAGAGAATGTCATCCAGCTCGGAGGAGTGGAATAGCTGCTCGTAGCGCTCCTGGATCGGACGCAATGTTTCCACCACGACTTCGGCCAGGTCGGTCTTGAAAGCGCCGTAGCCTTTGCCGTCGTACATCGCTTCGATCTCTTGCAGCGATTTGCCGGAGCAGAGCGAGTAGATGGTCATCAGGTTGGAGACAGCTGGCTTTTCTGTCTTGTCATAGCGCACAGCGCTGTCGGAATCGGTCTGCGCACGCTTGATTTTTTTCGTGATCGTAGCCGGGTCATCCAGCATGGAGATGAAGCCGCCCTGGTTCGGATCGGATTTGCTCATCTTTTTCGTGCCATCGGCGAGCGACATGATGCGTGCGCCCGTTTCCGGCAGGCGAACTTCCGGAATGGTGAAAATTTCTCCGTAACGGTTGTTGAAGCGGGTTGCCAGGTCGCGTGTCAGCTCCAGGTGTTGCTTCTGGTCTTCGCCGACCGGAACGAGGTCAGTGCCGTACAGGAGAATGTCTGCCGCCATCAGTGGAGGATACGCCAGCAGTCCGGCAGGGATCGACTCGCCGCGTCCGTCCGATTTGTCCTTGAATTGGGTCATGCGCTCCAGCTCGCCGAGGTACGCCGTGCAAAGCATGATCCAGCCGAGCTTGGCGTGGGCCGGAACTTCCGATTGGATGAACAAGGTCATTTTGTTCGGATCGAGGCCGACTGCCAGGTAGAGGGCTGCGAGACGACGAATGTTTTCGCGCAAAACAGCCGGCTCTTGCGGCACAGTGATCGCATGCTGATCGACGATGCAGTAATAGCAGTTGAACTGGTCCTGCAACGGAACAAAATGCTTCATGGCGCCCAGATAGTTGCCGAGGGTCAAGATGCCGCTGGGCTGAATACCGGAAAAAATGGTTTTCATGATAGATGCTGCTCCTTTCCAAATGGGGAAATAAATGATGGAAATACAAAAAGGTCCATCCGCCCTGGACAGGGACGAATGAACCGTGGTGCCACCCTTGTTATTTTGCACAGGAAACAATCATGCGCAAAATCGCTTTGTTCCGTACCGTTTTGATACGGTGTCCTTTGTAACGTACGGACGTAACGCCAAAGCCTACTGCCGCTGCGAACAAGCCGGGTTCGGTTTGGAGCTCGGAAGCCCATTCATCATTCCCTCAACACTGATTCGCACCAACCATCAGCTCTCTGTCGTCTCGAAAAATGACTACTCTTCTTCCTCATTGCCATTAAAAAGATACCCTTTGAGCAATCATTTTACGCAGTACCAATCAAAAAAGCAAGAGGGGATTGACAAAATAAGCCAAAAAATGTAAAGGTAACTCATGAGTTATATAACTGTTGAGTTACTTTTGGGGGTGGGGAGATGGAGGAGAGCAAATTGCCAAAAGGCGAGCAAAGCCGTGGCCGACTGCTTGCGGCGGCAGCTTCTGAATTTGCGGCGAAAGGGTTTCATCGCGCGCGGGTGAGCGACATCGTCAAGGCGGCGGGGCTGACGCAAGCTTCCTTTTACCAGTATTTCGAGAGCAAGGAAGGGCTGTACCAGCAGCTTATGGACGAATTTTTTTCCCGGCTGTGGGAGCTTGCTGACGGAGGGAGCAAGGTAACGGCGTTGGGCAAAGCAGACGTCTTCGACCAGGTGCGCGAAAATCTCGTCGCTCTGTTTGGGTTCTTTCAGGAGCGGCCCGAATTGACGCAGATTGTCCTGTATCAGGCGGAAGCAGGAGAGGAGCTGCACCGCAAGCTGGCAGCGATGGTAAGCGCCAACTTGCGGCAAAATCAGGTTGCCGGACACGTCCGCGCCGCTTTGTCGCCTGAAGTGGCCGCAGAAGCGATGGTCGCCGTATGCTACCGGCTGACGGCCCGCTTTTTGCTGACCGGGGAAAAGCCGCCCGAGCAGCTCGCCGACGAAGCCGTATGCTTTTTGGCGCACGGAATTTTGCAGGAAAAGCGATGAGGAGGATGGCGCATGGGTGAGTTGACGCATCTCATTTGGCTGTTGCTGGTTGTGTTTGTCTTTCACGATCTGGAGGAAATCATCATGGTCGAAAGCTGGCTCCGGGTGAAGCGGGAGCAGATCATGCAAAAGGTTCCCCGCGGCCTGCAAAAATGGCTGGAGCCGTCTCTGTCCATGAGTACCGCACAGTTTGCCGTGGCAGTCGCGTGCATTTTCGCTGTCCTCTCTGCTGCGGTCGTGCTTGCGGCTGCCACACTGCCACAGGGAACTTATTTGCCGTTGTTCCTGGTCTGCCTGCACGTCATGTTTCTGCATGTCTTCACCCATCTCGGGCATACAATTGCGCTGCGCACGTACACACCTGGCGTGGCAACTGCCGTGATTTTGGTTCTGCCCTACAGCGTGTACACGTATGTTCGCTTGTTCGAAGCGGGTCTGGTCACATGGTCGCTCGTCTGGAGCACGCTGCCTTACTGTTTGCTGGTCGTGCCCATTTTGTACGCGGCGCACCGGATCGGGCAGGCAGCAGGCAGTCTGGTCGCCCGTTAACGGAAGGCGGTGGCTGTTTGCCGGCGCAAATTTTTGCTATTCTAGGAAAAAAGCGTGAAAGAGGGACGAGTATTGAGGCTGCGACTAGGCGTGATCGGCGCGGATGATTCGCTTGCGATCATCGAATCGGCTGTGCAGGAGTTTCCCGAGATTGAATGCTTGCCGATTGTGTATTGGAGAGAAGAAGACATTCCGGATTTGCTGCTGCCGCACCTGGACGAGGTGGACATGTGGCTTTTTTCCGGCCAGGTTCCGCATGCGATGGCGAGCCAGACGGGCAAAATCCAGGTGCCGACAGCCTATGTGCCGCACATTGGCGCGAGCTTGTACCGAACGTTGCTGCATTTGTCCCACCAGCTCGGGATTCGCGTAGACGAGGTGAGCTTCGACACGTTCACCGCGGAAGAGCTTGGACACTTTTTGCAGGAAGCGGGCATAGCAGAAGGCTTTCGCTGGCTCAAACATTACGAGGGCGCGATTTTGGCCAGCGAGCTGGCGGATTTTCACGAAAAGCTATGGCAGGAAGGCAAGACAAAGGCAGCGGTCACTTGCCTGCGAACGGCTGAGCAGGAGCTTTTGCGCCGCGGTGTCCCGGTACATCGCGTCGTGCCGACAAAAGCGGGCGTGCTGTCTGTCATCCACATGCTTTTGCGCACGCACGAGATGCTCCACTTCAAGGATACGCAGATCGCGGTGCAGATGATGGAAATCGATCCGTTCCGCGAGCTTGCGGGCGGCAATTTTTCCACGGATGAATGGCAAAATGCCGAGATCAAGACGATGGAAAAGCTCTTGCGCTACGCCAAGTATTTGCAAGGCTCGCTGAAGACGGCCGGGCCGGGGCGCTACGTGATTTTTACCACGCGCGGAAAAGTGCAGGAGGTCACGTCTGACTACGCCACGATTCCCGATCTGGAGGAGCTGTTCGGGATTCGCCCCGATCTGGTCACGTGCGGCATCGGCATCGGCAAAACGGCTTACGAAGCGGAAATTCACGGCGGCACGGCACTGCTTCACGCCAAGGAGCGGGGAGCTGGCAACTGGATGGTGTTTTTGGACGACAAAAGCGTCCTTGGGCCACTGGGACGGGAGGAGCAGATCGCCTATCGCTACGACTCGGAAAAGTTGCAGGAACTGAGCCAGTTGACGTCGTTAAGCGTCATGACTTTGTCCAAGCTGGAGTCGATTTTGAAAAAGCGGGGCAAGCAAGAGATCAACGCGCATGAGTTGGCTTCGCATATGCAAATTTTGCCGCGCAGCGCCCGCCGGATATTGATCGAGCTGGAGTCGAAAGGCATCGCGCAAGTCGTCGGCGAGGAGAGTCCGAATCCGCGCGGCCGTCCGCGCAAAGTGTACCGGATTTCCTTGTGATAAGTGCGTTATTTGGGAGGCGTGGCGACACGCTTTTTTCTTTTCAAAATAGACAGACTATTATACAATTAGGGACATAGCCGTAAATCAACCGTTAATAAGCGGTTGGATAAGGGAGGAGTCACTCGTCATGATCAATGCGGATCGGTTGTGGGATCGGCTGGGGCAGTTGGGCAAGATTGGCGCCCAGGAAGCTGGAGGGATAACGCGGCTGTCGTTTACCCCCGAAGAGCGTGCGGCAAAAGATCTCGTAGCTTCCTTCATGAAGGAAGCAGGGCTTGACGTTCGCGAGGATGAAGTAGGCAATCTGATTGGACGCAAAGAAGGGAAAAATCCTTCGGCACCTGTTGTTTTGGTTGGCTCGCATATCGACTCCGTGCCGAATGGCGGAGATTTTGACGGGCCTCTTGGCGTTTTGGCAGGCGTGGAAATTTTGCAGACGATGAATGAGCAGGGAATTGAGACGGAGCACCCGATTGAGGTGCTTGCTTTGACGGACGAGGAAGGAACGCGGTTTGGCTACGGGATGATCGGAAGCCGGGCGATTGCCGGACTGATCAAAAGAAGCGAGCTGGAGCAGGCAGACAAGGACGGAATCACCATAGCCGAGGCGATGCGCCAGGTCGGGCTTGATCCTGACCAGACGGGCCTTGCCGCACGCGCGCCTGGCAGCGTCAAGGCGTACGTGGAGCTGCATATCGAACAGGGCAAAGTGCTGGAAAGCCGCGGTTTGTCCGTCGGAATCGTCACAGGTGTAGCGGGGCCGCTCTGGATGAAATTCATTTTGGAAGGCGAGGCAGGGCATGCCGGAGCTACCCCGATGAATTTGCGCCGTGATCCACTGGCAGCGGCCGCACGCGTGATGCTCGCCATCGAAGACGAAGCCGCCCGGACGAGAACCAGCGTCGGGACAGTCGGACAAATCCAGGCGTTTCCTGGCGGGGTCAACGTGATTCCGGGCCGGGTAGAGTTCTCGCTCGACTTGCGCGATGTGGACGAGTTGATTCGCGATGACGTGGAACGGCGCATTTGCGATCGGGCCAAGGCGATTTGCGCAGAGCGCAACGTGACGCTGAAAGTGGAGTTGTTGCAGCGGATCGCGCCAGCGGTATGCTCGGACAGCATTCAGGAGGCTGCGGCGGACGGCTGTGCAGCGGAAGGCTTGGAAGTGTTCCGACTCCCTAGCGGAGCGGGGCACGACTGCATGCAGCTGGTCGATTTGTGTCCGGTCGGGATGATTTTCATCCGCTCCAAAGACGGCATCAGCCACAATCCGGCGGAATACTCGACTATGGAGGATTGCGCGGACGGCGCGAAGGTGTTGTACCGAACCGTTTTGACTTTGGCAAAGCAAATATAGAGAGCAGGCAGGCGGACAGGCGCTCCAAAGCCGTTCGCCGGGCGAGGAGGAGACAACGATGACAGCGACAGTGACAGATTTGAACCAGGCGGCCGGAGCGGTCAAAGAGCAAGTCATAGCGTGGAGACGCTACTTGCACGAGCATCCCGAGCTGTCCTTCCACGAAGAGAAGACAGCGCAATTCGTCTATGAGACGCTTTTGTCTTTTGGCAACCTGGAAGTGAGCAGACCGACGAAAAACAGTGTGATGGCGCGGCTTATCGGCTCCGAGCCGGGAAAAGTGCTGGCGATGCGCGCGGACATGGACGCGCTCCCGATCACGGAAGAAAACAGCTTTGAATTTGTCTCGAAAAATCCGGGCGTGATGCACGCTTGCGGGCACGACGGACATACCTCGATGCTGCTTGGTACTGCGAAAATTTTGTCCGGCATGAAAGAGCAGATCAAGGGCGAAGTGCGCTTTTTGTTCCAGCACGCCGAAGAAGTGTTTCCAGGCGGTGCGGAGGAGATGGTGCAGGCAGGTGTAATGGATGGCGTGGATATCGTCATCGGGACGCACCTGTGGGCGACGATGGAGTTCGGGACAGTCGGCATTTGCCCGGGACCAATGATGGCAGCGCCTGACACGTTCTGGATCACTGTGGTGGGAAAAGGCGGCCATGCCGCGCTTCCGCATGAAACTATCGACAGCATCGCCGTTGCGGCACAGGTCGTAACCAATTTGCAGCATATCGTCTCGCGCAATGCCGATCCGCTCGACAACCTGGTGCTGTCCGTCACACAGTTTGTCGGCGGGACTACTCACAACGTCATTCCTGGCTCGGTGGAAATTTGCGGGACGGTGCGCAGCTTTGACCAAACGTTGCGGGAGTCCATTCCCGGCCTGATGGAGCGGGTGATCAAAGGGATTACCGAAGCACACGGCGCGAGCTATCAGTTCAAGTACGAGTTCGGCTACCGTCCGGTAATCAACGATGCGGAAGTGACGCGTCTGATGGAAGAGGTCGTCGTGGAAGCGCTGGGCGAAGAGTGGGTCGAGCATATGCGTCCGACGATGGGCGGCGAAGACTTTTCCGCCTTCCAGCAAAAAGCTCCGGGCTGCTTCTTCTATGTCGCGGCCGGAAACAAGGAAAAAGGGATCACTTACCCGCACCATCATCCGCGCTTTACCATCGACGAGGATGCGCTGGAAATCGGCGTGAAAATGTTTTTGAACGCAGCCAGAAAAATCGTCATGTCCTGACGCAATTGCCAATGAAAAAATCGCCCTTTCGTCCGCTGGATCGTGACGAGGGGCGATCTTGTTTGTGTAGAGCGGCGCTTTAATGCGTGCGCTCTTTTTCTTTTGCATGGAACGCTCGTTGAATTTGCGAGATTTGTCCGGCGTGGATGCCTGTGTGGTACATGAGGCGTCCCAATGCTTCGAGCGGGGTCGACGTACCGAGCGGCGTCGTCACAGGCGTCGTCCACGCTTCTTCCGACATGTTCTGCATTCCGGCAAGCAGATGGTCGTTGGAGGCTGTCATGAAATCGGCAAGCTCGCGCATGTTGGTAAATTCTTTTCCCTCGACAGGCCCGTTTTTCGTCAAAAGCTGAACGTCTGCCGGGATGCTTTGCCCGAAATACCAGTCGGCAAACATGTATTCCACCTCGGCGTTATGTCTGAGCATATAGCCGATGGATGCCGCGCCCATGCGGAGCTTCAAATCTTCTTCCGGCATGCTTTTGGCTGTTTTGTGGAATCTCTCCTGGATGGTGAGCCACAGTGTCAATGCAGTTGAATATGTAGTCATGAAAGTGCCCTCCTGTTGGCGTGAATGTCTATTTGGCTGATTGGGAATGGCCGTCCCGGTTGACGTGCACGAATTTGTCCGCGGCCAGGTCGATGTCGTACGCCTGACCAAATCCGGCAACGTAGCGGCCTTCCGATGGCTCAAGCTCGAACAGGGAGAAGTCGAGGCCGCGCAGCATATCCATCATGCTTTTGCCGAAGCGCTGTTCGAACTGGGCGAATATCTCATCATGTCCGGTGTTGCCGATGTTGCGGGCTGTGCAGACGAAGCGGGCGCGCTGGCGGGCAAACAGATTCGCCGTCTTGGATTCGTCTTCAATCAGCATCGCATCGACTCCCGGCTGTTCTTCCAGGTAACGGTAGTGATTGGCGATTTTGCTGATGTAAATATAAAAATTTCCGTTGTGCTTGACGAACGGGGCATAGGAGATAAACGGCGTTCCATGCTCGTCGATTGTGCTGAGCATGAGTGTTTTCATACCGGCCGCAAACGTCTGGTACTGAACCTTCATCGCTTCTTTGTCCATTGCTTTCATACGAGCATCCCTCGCTTTTCGTAAATTATTGTGCTTTTTTCAGGACGTGGATACGCGGGCTTTTGCTGTCTGGCGTATATTGAATTTCCGTGTCGACGCCGTAGACGCTGCGAATCAGCTCCATCGTAAAGACATCCTGGGGCTTGCCGAATACGCGAATGTCCCCGTCCTTGATGACGCAAATCTTGTCGCTGTAAGTGCTGGCGTGGTTCAGATCGTGCAGCACCATCACAACCGTGAGCTGTAATTCCTTATTCAGCTTTGCTACCAGCTCCAGCACGTCCAGCTGGTGGGCGATGTCCAAATACGTTGTCGGTTCATCGAGCAAGAGAAGCTTCGGTTTCTGGGCCAAGGCCATGGCAATCCAGGCTCGTTGGGCTTCCCCGCCGGACAGGGAAGCCAGATAGCGCTTCCGGTAGCTGTCCATGCCTGTTTGTTGCAAGGCCCAGTCGACGATTTCAAAATCGTTTGCATCGAGTCGTTCATACCACTTTTTGTGCGGAACACGACCATATCCGACGAGTTCCTCGACGGTGACATCCGAGGGACAGGAGTTGGATTGGCACAGCATGCACATGACGCGGGACAGCTGCTTCATGCTCATGCTGTCCGCCAGTTGGCCCGCGATGCGCACGCAGCCGCTCTCGCAAGGAATCAGGCGTGAGATCGCTTTGAGCACGGTCGATTTGCCTGAGCCGTTTGGTCCGATGATCGAAACGATTTCCCCTTCCTCGATCGTCAGGGAAAAATCGTTGACGATTCGTTTGCTCCCGTAATTTATATTCAACGACTGTACATGTAGCACTTCACTGTCCTCCTTTTCGCATCAGGTAAAGGAAGTAGGGGCCGCCGACAATCGCCATGACGATCCCTGCCGGAATTTCGAGCGGTGCAAAAAGCGTCCGTCCCAGCGTATCCGCTACGAGCAGGACGAGAGAGCCGAGGACAAGTCCGAAAGGCAGGTTCATCCGGTAATCGGAGCCCATCAGCATGCGCGCCATGTGCGGGACGATCAGCCCGACAAAACCGACCAGTCCCACGGTCGATACGGAGATGGCAGCGAGGTAGACGGCGATCAGGGACAAGGTGAAGCGGAGCCGATTCAAGTTTTGCCCGAGATTGTGCGCGACCTGCTCGCCCAGGCGCAAGATGTTGGCGGAGCGAATGCATAACAGAGCGGCGATCCACCCGGCGACCGAGTAGGGGAGGATCGTCAGCACATCGCTCATGCTTTTCCCGGACAGGCTCCCGTTCATCCATTGCAGAGCCGCTGGCAGCTTGTCGCTGTACAAAATGGACAACAGGCCGATGACGCCGCCAAATACGGCATTGACGGCGACACCAGACAGGATGATGCGCACAGGAGTGAAGCCCCCCTGCTTTTTCCAGGCCCATATGTAAACCATCAAGGCAGCGACCCCGCCTCCGAGGATGGCAAAAAGCGGGATGAGAGCGGAATAGCCGGGCACCACCAGCATAATGAACAAAACCGTGACGGCTGCACCGCTGGATACTCCGGTCAGCCCGGGATCGGCCAGCGGGTTTTGCATGACAGCCTGCAACAGCGCTCCGGATGCGGCGAGATTGGCGCCAATCAAGAGCGCAAGGAAAACGCGGGGAATCCGAATGTCCCACAGGATGGTATGGTTGGCCTCAGTCCCTTGCCCCAGTACCGTTGTCATTGTTTCCCACAGCGATAGCTGCACACTCCCGAGCCCGACAGAGAGCAGCGTAGCCAGCAGAAGCAGCAGGCAGGCGATTCCCAACACGACTGTTTTTTTGTTTGAGTGGTTCTGGCTCACGGCAAAAGCTCCTTATTGCTTACTTGTACAGGATGTCCGCAAGCTGCTGATAGGCCGCAGGGGCGTTGACGAGAGAAGCCGTGCCGAACGTACTGAAATCAAGCGACTGCATTTTGCCATTTTTGAAGGCGTTCATTTTTTCCCAGGCGCCGTTCTTTTTCACGTCTTCTTCGAATTTTTTCGCTACAGCATTCGGATCGCCGTGCGCTACAAGCAAGATGGCATCCGGATTGGCCGCGATGATGCTCTCCATGTTCAAAGGAGCGTAGGTTTGCGTTTGTTTGAGTGTATCGGCAGCTACGTTGACAGCCCCCAGGTTGCGGGCGATGCTTCCGGCGAACGTGTTTTCATTCATGACCATGAGCGCTTCAGCCGAGCCGAACAAAAACAGCACTTTGGGAGCCGGCTTGCCCTTCGTCGCCTCGATGGCGGTTTTTTCCTGTTCCGCGATTTTGCCGAGCAGTTGTTCTGCTTTCGCTTCCTGTTTGAAAAGGCGTCCGAGCACGACTGTGGACAGCTTCAGCTCATCGAGGGAATCGACGGGCAAATAAGCGGTTGGCGTGCCCGCAGGCTTCAATTTTTTGTCGACACTGTCTTTGATGGAGCTGGGGCCGAGGACGATTTCCGGCTGGAGCTTGGCGATTTGCTCCAGGTCAGGCTGGTGCGACGTCCCGATCCGGGGCACGCTGTCCAGAGCAGCAGGCAGCTTGCTGCTGGTCGTAGGCACTCCGATCGGGGCAATGCCTAGCTCGTTCATGATTTCGGTAATCGCGACGGAGATCGTTACGACTTTGGCAGGAGAGTGACCCTGAAATTGCGCCAGCAGCTCTGCTGCCTGTTTCTCGTCCACGCTGATTGCGGCAGCCGCTTTCTCTGGAGAGGACGAGGTTGTCTGTTGTTCTGTAGCTGGTTGTTGTGCGGTTGCGCTTGAATCCTTCGCCGGTTCGGCAGGTTGCGTGTTGCTGCACCCGACTGCACTTGTCAACAGCAACGCCATCATGCCCATTTTCCATCCTGCTTGCTTCACGATGTATAGCCTCCCGTTACTTGATAATGAGAATCAATATCTTTGTATTTTGGGATGATTATATTAGAGAATGATTACTATTATCAATAAGAATTTTGAATAGGAATAGAACTGGAAACAAAAAGAAATAAAGTAACGGTTTATTTTATTTTATATTGCTTTATTGCATTTTCATGGAAAAGAAGTCATTATTTTCGTTACTATAATATTCTATCTATTTAAAAATTTATTTTCGGGGGTGTCATCGTGACTTTGATTGCAGAGACAAAAAGCGTAGAGCGCATATTTGGCCGAGGGGCCGCTGCCGTTCGAGCGCTGCAAGGTGTAGAAATGCACGTGGAAAAAGGAAGATTGCTAGTTTTAAAAGGAAGATCAGGGTCAGGCAAGACGACTCTTTTAAATCTGCTGGGCGGCCTTGATCGCCCGACGTCAGGCAGCGTTTATTTCGAGGGCCGTGAAATCGGCAAGCTTCCTGATCATGCGCGCACCAAAATCAGGCAAAAGCACATGGGCTTTATTTTTCAATCGTTTGGCTTGCTTCCACTCATGTCAGCGGCGGAAAACGTCGAGTTTGGGCTGCGCCTGTCCGGAGCGTCTGCTGCGACATGGAAGGAGCGTGTCGGTGAATCTCTTGACTTCGTGGGATTGTCCAAACGGGCACAGCATCGGCCGTTCGAGATGTCCGGGGGAGAACAGCAGCGATGTGCGATTGCCAGAGCGATTGCGAGCAGGCCGACACTGCTTTTGGCAGATGAGCCGACAGCCGAGCTAGACAGCAAAACAGGGTTGCAGATCAGCCGTTTGTTTCGCCGCTTGGTGGATGAAGGCGAAATGAGCATCGTCATGACCACACACGATCCTGGGGTAATGGAGGTGGCGGATGATGTCTATGAATTGGAGGACGGTCGCATCAAGACGGTACGCGGTTCGAGGTAAGCAGATGAAGTGGCTGTATGTATCGTTGGCCGTGATGTTGACAGGCTGTTCCCTGTTGCCAAAGGAAGAGGAAGCTTTGGCGCCGCCGCTGGTAGAGCCATCTCCGATTACGTACGAGGTTGCCGAAGTGACGCAAGGATCAATCGTGAAAAGCGTCAAAGGCAACAGTACGTTTACGACCGCGAATACGGTGGAGCTATCTTTTCCCGAGACAAAAGGACTGCGCCTGAAGTCGTTTGCTGCCCAAAGCGGGGAGCGGGTGAAAAAAGGGCAAGTGCTGGCTGAGCTGGATGCCGCCGATCTGGAGCGGGAGATCGAATCCGCCCGCTACGAGGTGGAAAAAGCCAAGCTGGAGCTGCTGGATGCCCAGCGCGACAATCATTACGAAGTGGAATCGGCCAAGCTGGATGCTCTGAAGGCGGAGATGAACGCCAAGGCGAGTGAGACGAAGCTGGCCAAGATCGAATGGGACAAGGCTCTTTTGGAGCTGGCAAAATTGCAGGACCCGCAAGAACGCAAGTACGCCGTGGAGCGGGCGAAGCTGAATGTGAAGCAAAAGCAAATGGAGCTGGACAATCTGCAAAAACGCTGGACGCAGACCAAGCTGGTGGCGCCTTTTGACGGAATCGTCATCTTCGTCAGCAACGAGCAAGTAGGCGATGAGGTGGACGCGCACCAAACGCTCGTCACTGTAGGCGATCCGAGCAAGCTGTACGTCATTTACACCGCTCCGGAGCGAGAGGCTCTGAAAGATGTCAAGGAAGGCATGAACGTCATTATCTCTGTTAACGGCGGAGATAAAATAGAGGGAACAGTCGTACAGACACCGCTTCACGTCCCAGGAAATTTGCCGGAAGATTTGAGCAATTTGTATCAGCGAAGCTTGCTCATCTCCCCGAAAACGTTTGCGCAGGGACTGGAAATCGGAACGGGAGTCAGCATTGAGGTCATCGTGGACAAAGCGGAGCAGACACTGATTATCCCGCGAAAAGCGCTGCATGAAATAGCGGGCAGAAACTACGTGCGCGTCTTGGACGGCAAGAGCAAGAAGGAAGTGGACGTGGAGATCGGGATCATGAACCAGACGGAGGTCGAAATTCGCAAAGGTCTTGTGGCAGGCCAACTGATTATTTTGGAATAGGGGGACAATGTCGTGGCGATGGTGCAGATGATCCTGCGAAAAATGATAAATAACCGCTGGCTTGTCGGCAGTTTGCTGATCGGGCTGATCGTCGCTGTAGGATTGGTTTCCAGCATTCCTGCCTTCACGTCAGGGGTTCTCCAGCGTTTGCTCACAAAGGAGCTGGAGGAATACCAAAACAAGGTGAAGCACTTCCCTGGCGGCCTGCTCGTCTCCGTCAATTTGAACAAACCAGTGGAGAATAGCGCAGCCCTTTTTGACAATATGGCTGTCCATTTGCAAAACGAGGTAATTGCTCCGCTGGGTGTGCCTGTACTCGAACATGTCACCGTTTTGCGGACAGTCCCTTTTGACGCTGCGCCATCCCGGCTGCAAGGAACAAAGGCTGCCAGCCCCGATAGTACGCCGCTCTATTCCTTGAGTGAGCTGGAAAAGCATATGACTCTGGTCGATGGGCGAATGCCGGCTGCAACGCAAGTAGATGGCGTGCTGGAAGCGCTTGTGACGGAAAAAGCTTTGCGGGATAGAAAAATGGTCCTGGGAAGTTTGTATGAGCTGACGACAGATAAGGCAAAAGGACTCGCGGTACGAGTCAAGCCAGTTGGCGTATTCAAGGAAAAAGAGGGAAACGATCCGTATTGGTTTGTCACCGCGTCCGAATACGAAAAAGGCTTTATTTTGGACGAGCAACTATTGCGCAGCGTTTTTTTGCAGGAAAAGAATCTCGTTATATTTGCCCAGATGTACGTGGCCATGCAGTATCAGTCGTTTCGCATTCCCGATACGGAACAGTTGCTTTCTGTCGTAGCGGGGATGGAAGCGTATTTGAAGCAGCAAGGTTTGAAGGGGGCGGAGTACGGCATTCAGTTTCCAGCAGGCAGTATCGCGAAAAAATACGAGGAGCAGGCGAAGCAGTTCAAGCTGATTCTTTGGTCGCTCTACATCCCGATTTTTCTGATGCTCGGTCTGTATTTGGTCATGGTTTCCGGCTTGATTGTGGAGAGGCAGCGCACAGAGATTGCAGTGCTCGGGAGCCGTGGAGCGAGTCGGCTGCAAATCTTTTTTATCTATTTAATGGAGATAGGCATTCTCGGATTGTGCGCTTTTCTGCTCGGGCCTTTTGTCGGGGTTCAGCTCAGCAAAATATTGGGCATTTCCAACGGGTTTCTCGAATTTGTCGATCGCAAAGGACTGGAGATCGCCGTAAACAGCGAGGTTTTTGCTTACGCGGCGTGGACGGTGCTTGCATGTATCGGGCTTTTGCTGTTGTCGGTGTTTTTCGCTACGAGACAAAATATAGTGACGCATAAGCAAAGTCTCGCGCGAATGAGTGGCTCGGCGGTCTGGCATCGGCTTTTCCTCGATGTACTGCTGCTTGCGATATCGTGGTATGGCTGGTATTCGCACCGACTCGCCGTGGAAAACGCCGCCAAAGTGACGGAAGGGGCTTCGGACATCTCCGTAGACTTCCTGCTCTTTTTTGTGCCTGTTCTGTTTTCGCTAGGCTTTGGCTTGCTCTGCCTCCGGCTGTACCCGTGGTTGCTGCGGTTGCTGTCGTGGGCGGGGCGCTCGGTCTTTCCGCTCTCGCTGCATACTACGCTGGTCCAGGTAGGCAGGTCGCCGCGCCAGTATCATTTTCTCATGCTCTTTGTGACGATTACCGTTGCAGTGGGGATGTACAGCGCAAGCACGGCGCGGACCATTAATCAAAATGCGGAAGAGCGAATCCGCTACGGAACAGGTGCCGACATCCGGCTGAAAACCGAGTGGGAGAGCGACAAGCCACCTGTCATGGTCTTTAGGCGGGGCAACAACGCAGAGGAAGGCGAGAGCGCGGAAAAAGAGCCTGTAGCGCCTCCTGTTCAGTATATCGAGCCGGATTTTCAAGTGTTCACCAGCTTGCCGGAAGTGGAGCATGCCGCGAAGGTATACGTAAATGGACTGGCCGAGGCCGCTTTTCAGGGAGATCCGGTGTCCGATGTTACCTTGATGGGGATCGATCCAAAAGAGTTCGGACAGACGGCCTGGATCAAGCCTGGTTTGCTGCCGCATCATTTTCATGAATATTTGAACTTGCTGGCAAAAGAACCGCGGGCGCTTTTGTTGTCCCGTTCGCTCGCCGACAAGCTGCACGTTGTGGAGGGGCAAACGATCCTGATGGGATGGGGCAATTCGCGCCGGGTTGAGATGGTTGTATATGCGATCGTCGACTACTGGCCGGGATGGAGTCCGGCGCCAGTCAAAAGCACGTATACAAGCAAAATGCAGGAACAGTACCTGGCTGTGGCCAACTTGCCTTTTGTCCAGGACAAGATTCGGCTGGAGCCTTATGAGGTCTGGATCAAAATGAAGGCTGGGGCATCCTCCGAGTCGCTCTACAAAAGTTTGGCCCAAGGCGGGGTCAAGCTCGCCATGCTGGACAATGCCAGGCAGCAGCTGATCACGGTGAAAAACAACGCCTTTTACCTCGGACTGAACGGCTCGCTGACGCTCGGATTTTTGCTGTCGATGCTCGTTACTTTTATCGGGTACGTGATGTATTGGGTACTGACACTGGGAGCAAGGAAATTGCAATACGGCGTGTTCCGCGCGATGGGCATGCCGTTCAGGCAGCTTTTGTCCATCCTGGCCTGGGAGCAGCTGTTGACGTTCGGCTTTGCTTTTGCGATCGGAATGGCGGCAGGCAAGCTGTCCAACATCCTGTTTTTGCCGGCACTGCGTCTCTACTTGCATGCAGACAAGCAAGTGCCGCCCTTTACCGTCGTCTCGATGCCGCAAGATGAGCAAGTGATCTATACGTTTATTGCGGTGACGCTTGCGATCGGAATCGGCATTGTAGGGTTTTTGCTGTCGCGCATGCAGATTCACCAGGCCGTCAAGCTGGGGGAGGACTAAGCAGATGATTGTGTGCGAAAACTTGGTTAAAATCTACAAGGCTAACGATCTGGAAGTAGTGGCGCTGCAAGGATTGGATCTGCGTGTGGAGAACGGAGAATTGATGGGAATCATCGGAAATAGCGGGAGCGGAAAGTCAACGCTTCTGAACATGCTGGGGGGACTGGATCGTCCCTCGGCCGGAAAGCTGTCGGTCGCGGGAGCGGATTTGTTTCGGTTGACGCCGAGGGAATTGGTGCAATATCGTTTGCAGACGGTCGGCTTTGTCTGGCAAAACAACGCGCGCAACCTGATCCCGTATCTCTCGGCTTTGCAAAATGTAGAGATGCCGATGCTGCTTCGCGGCACACGAAAACGCGAGCGGGCGCACGAACTGCTGGAACTGGTCGGGCTGGGCCATCGCAAAAAGAACAAGCTGAGCGAGCTGTCCGGTGGCGAGCAGCAGCGAGTGGCGATCGCCATTGCTTTGGCAAACAACCCAAAGCTGCTGTTGGCTGACGAGCCGACGGGAAGCGTAGACACCCGCACAGCGGCGATCATTCTCGACTTGTTTCAGGAGCTGAACCGTTCGTTCGGTCTTACCGTCGTGATCGTGACGCATGACCTGGAGCTTGCGCGCAAGGTGGATCGCGTCGTAGCGATCCGGGACGGAAAGACGTCCAGCGAGCTGTTGCGGCGAAAAGGAACAGAAGAGGACAGCGGCGATTCAGCGGGAGAAGAGGCGGATTCCCATGAAGAATGGGCAGTGCTTGACCAGGCTGGACGGCTGCAAATCCCGATGGAGTACCTCCAGGCGATCCAGGCAGACGGCAAGCTGCGGATCGAGTTGCAGGATGATCGAATCGTTCTCTTCCCGCCGCGGCGGTAGATTTTGGTTTGGGGGCAGGGGTTTTTTGGAAAACAGACACGTACATGTGACGTGTCTGTTTTTGATGTGAAAAGCTAATCATCTTGCACTCAGATTCATTAAGCGTATAATCAAGTTTGCATATCAATTAATTGGAAAAAGAGGAAGGGATGTGTAAGGTTTGGTTCACTTAAAACGACTTTTATGCTGCTTTGTTATGTTTTGCCTATTGCTAGAACCAATCGGTTTTTTTAGCCAGCCACTCATTTTTAACAACACGGCCTTGGCCCAGGAAGTTGTTTCATCCGTCGATGAAAGCAAGACGAATCCGGGCACTGCCCCTCCGGAAGAACCTGTCCAGACTGATACAGAAGAAGAGATTGCTGATGGCACGTCATCAGAAAAAACACCCGAAGCAGAGCCTGCTAATCTTGAAGAAGAAGCCCCGGTAAAAGGGGAGTTTGCACTAGCAGCAGCTTACGATGGATCCATCACCTTATCAAAGGGTGAGTCTTATAAATTCACGAACATCCATACGAATGCCACGTACATAAAATCTAACGCAACGAGTACAAATACGTACGATTACGCCATCTACCTGCCAGACGGATCCGGTTACGATTATGATACGGATTCAAAGTCTACTTCCAGGTCCGTTCGTGCCGGTGGGCACATGGTCGTTACAGTTACCTCGTCAAACCCCGTTACTTTCACTTTTACTACCAGTCAAGTCAGCTCTGAAGCGAGCACTACTCCGGCATTAGTAAAAAAAGAAGCGTCGTCAGGAGAGAGTTTCTCGTTTGTAAATACCGGGGAGGTTAACAATTCCATCAAGGTGGAAGGTGTAGCAAAAGAGTTTAGTTATCAAACGTATAAAGAAGATGGTACTTTATCAACCGAAGCCTATGATTATGCTTCCAGTACCGTAACGATACCCGCAGGCGGGAAAATCATCGCTACAGTGACAGCCGACGATCCCGTTACGTTTGCTGGATATTATGACTTTAACGACGAAGAACCTGTAAGCGATGCATTACTTTTCGTAACTTTGGAAGCAGGGGAATCCTATCTTTTTGAAAATCTTGATGATACGGCTACCCACGTCATTAAAACAAACGCTTCAAACTCGTCCAGTGCCAAGAAGACATACGATTCAGCCATATATAAAGCAGATGGTAGCGCTCATGCCCAGGATGCCGATGCAACGGTTACTTCCAAAACGATCCCTGCTGGCGGGAAAATGGTCGTTACTGCCACGTCAGCTATTCCCGTTACCTTTAAGGCTTTCACAAGCTACTTTAGTGGGAAAAGAAACGATCATCCGGCATTAATCAAAAAAACACTCAAAAAAGAGGAAACCATTCAACTATTCAATACGGCAACGGAAAGCACGACCGTTTTGGTAAACGGCTCCAGCAGCAGACGCTACAGTTACCAGTTGTTAAAAAGTGATGGATCTACTTATCAACAGTCCTATGACTCTGGAAATACCTCTCTCTCCATCCCTGCTGGTGGCAAGCTGATCGCAACTACAATCAGTGATACGCCTGTTACCTTTACCGGCTATTATGATATTTTGCAAGACCTTACTTCGGCGGATTCGATCATTACGAAAACGTTGGACAATGGTCAATCTTATATTTTCGTAAATACGTCAGGTTCTAACCAAAGCATAGATACAGATGGTACCTTAAATTCGTCCGGTAAAAGAACTTTTAACTATGCCATCTATAGCGGCAGCGGGGACCCGTTATATCAGGATATTGATTCAGGCGTATCTTCCAAAGTTGTCCCTGCAGGTGGAACGATTGTCGTTACCGCAACATCAGAGTTGCCTGTAACCTTCCGGGCATTCAAATCTTATTTTATCGGGCAAGATACATCGAGACCTGCTCTATTTACACAGAAGCTCAGCAAAGGAAGCAGTATCTCGGTAACGAACATCGGCAAGGCGAATGCAGACTTGCTCACCATTAGCAGTGGAGGCAAGTTTAGTTACCAGTTGATGGAAAACGGAACGGTTACATCTGCTCATCATAATGCCACTGTTTCCTATCGAAACATCCCTGCGAATGCAACTATCCTTGCTACAGTCACATCAGAGGAGCCCGTTACGTTTAGCGGATACGAACAAATATTTCGGCCGGAATTGCAGAGTGCCTCCTCTATCATTCAAAAGACTTTGGAGAACACTCAATCGTATGAGTTTGTGAATCAAACCGATCAGCAACAAAGTGTAGATATCCGTACCAATGGAGCAAAGTCGTTTGATTTTGTGACCTTGAATCAGGATGGGTCTATCCGTTCACAAGATATGGATGCAACCATTTCTACCATGCAAGTTCCGCCGCGTGGCAAATTGATCATTACGAATCATTCCAATGATCCGCTCATGCTAGAAGCCTTCACCTCGGATTTTGTTGGCTTGGAAAGAACACAGCCTGCAATTATTAGAGAAACCGTTGTTCAAGGTCAGAACCTTACATTTAAAAACAAATCTTTGCTGGAGAGCCAACTGCTGAGATACGATGCGATCAATGTGGTGGAGAGATACGACTACGAAATCTACGATAGCGCGGGTTCCCTGGTTTCCAGCGAGTTAAACTCAGCGCTTACTTCGCTTCAAGTTCCAGCAGGTGGAGCGATTAAAGTAACCGTAACATCAGCAGCTCCGATCACTTTTTTTGGTTCCTACGATCATATTCAAATCGCAAATGACAGCGGCAATGAACCGCAGTTTGAGAACTTGAGTGTCGATGCATTTACGGATGTAAATAAAAATAATCGCACAGCGGCTTTCTTTAAAGTAACGCCGGACCATTCTGGTAAGCACCGGATCTTTTCGTCTCCGTATTTAAATAATGGACTTGAACAAGATACAAGACTGTATATTTATTCGGATGTAAATTTGCAGAATGAAGTGACAAGCAACGACGATCACGATGGTCCTTTTGGCACCAAATTTTCAAAAGTCGAATGGGACGCAACAGCGAATACAACATACTACGTTAAACTTGAAACAACAGCATCTGCCTTGCAGTCTCGACTTACATTTGAAGAAGACTTGGACAGCACGAGAGAAACAGCCATTCCGGCTGAATGGGATGAAATTTATACGGACAAATTGTCTTCTCCCTATGACGTTGACTACTTTGTGCTCACGGCTGAAGAAATGGCTTACATGAACCTTTATGTGACAAATAACATGCTCATCTTGGAGGACTCACAAGGAACAGAGCTTAAAACCTTCCACGCGAATGAGGAAGACACGTTGTTTGTTACAGAAGTGGCTGGGACCTATTATGCAAAAGTAGTTTGGAATAAAAGCCAGATGCAAGCCCAATTAAAGTCTGGCATTTCGCTATTGTCCACCGAAATCGGTGGAAACTATCAGGCAGGCTTTCATGGTCCAAAACGAATTTCCAGTAATTTCGCAGTGGATACAACACCAGGTTTTGAAAAATCAGTAACTGTACAATGGAGATTTTCAAATCCGCATCCAAGCGTAACGATTCAGGTAATCAAGCAGGGAAGACCTGTCTATGAAGAGACGAGAACAAACCAACCAGCAGGATACCATACGTTTAGTTGGAATGGCATCTACACAAAAGGGAATCCCGGACAACGGGCTGAAAGTGGCGTCTACTTTGTTAAAGTCGTAGCTTCCGATGCACAACAATATCAAATTCTTGTGCCAATAAGCGTTGTGAATACGAACCCGAATGAAGAGCTTGATATCCAATATTTAATCTCTCGCTACAATAGCACCATTCCAAGCGCAACGATCCGTCAAGCACAAGAGAACCTACAGGCGATGCTGTTCTACGATGGCCCGATCACGGGTGCGTACAATGAAGACTTCTTGATGTCTGCCATTGCTTTTGAAGTGATTCTGAACAGAAGCGTGCATGTTTCTCTCAACGTAAACGTTGGCGGTGGAGAAGTGCTAGAAGAGAAAGGGGAGTTAACGAATCAGTTAGTTTATTACATCCATTCAGGAAGAGCGACTGGGCGGGATAAATATGGAAAGTTTGCTCAGTTTCTCTTTAATGGAGATATTGTTATATATGAGACTGGTGCAGCCGCGGTTCCTGTGCTTCGCTTGACCAAGAGTGGTGGAAAGCTAGTCAAGAAAGCGGGTAAGACCATTGATGATCTATTTGAATGCAACTGCTTTACAGCAGGCACAAAGATTTTAACAGACGCAGGGGAGAAAAATATCGAAGACATTGAAGTCGGAGATAAGGTTCTTTCCAAGAATGAAGAAACTGGTGAGCAGGCTTACAAGGTAGTTACGCATCTGTATCGAAATGATAAGGAGATCATCTATGAACTCACTGTAGGCGACCAAGTCATTGAGACAACCGATAACCATCCGTTTTGGGCAATAGGCAAAGGCTGGGTACTGGCGGCAGACTTGAAGGTGGGGGATAAGTTACAGCAGAGTAACGGGAATACCTTGACGATTGACAACATCAAGATTGTTAAGCATGATGAGCCAGTTGAGGTATATAATTTTACTGTTGCTGACTTCCATACCTACTTTGTAAGTGACTTGGGCATTTGGGTTCATAATATTGGATGGTGTGATATAGCTAAAAGTGTTTACAACATTATGACTACCTATGTAACAAAAATTAAAAAGCTATATCCCGATGCAAAAGTTGGTTATCGAGGGTCTCTTGCAACTGGCACCAAATATTCCACTGGGGGCCCTTTTGACCCGAATGATTTTGACGTAGATGCTTTCATCGTAAGTGATAAATTGGCTTCTCAGTTTGGCCCTAACGTTGTTTTCAGGGATGCGAGAAGGTTTAAGGAATTAGGTGCTATATGTGATGACTTGGAGAAGGTATTTAAAAAATCCTTTGATGGATATCGCACGGAACCTGGAAAACCATTTACATTTAGGGTTTGGACAGAGGCAGAGTTCGAACAAAAGGTTAAACCGTATGGATACAATTTATTTAAATAGGGAGGACATGAATGGATAAATTACCTTATCTCGTGGGCGATGTTACAATAAAATCGAACTTGGAAATAGAGGAAGTAGGAAACGTTATTTCTAAGGAAATATTAGGGGGATTAAAATTTGGAGGGAAGGAGAAGAGAATTTATGATGAGGTACCAGCATTATTCATCTCATCTCCATTATTAGGTCTGAGCGTGGTATTACAAGGGTATAAAGGATTTGGTGAAACAGAAGGTTATGTATTATCAATTTTGCCAAATGACAATATATGTGATGTTGAACGAGAAGAGTTTAAACTTGATTATTATTTAACCATGCTGCTTAAAAGTGTACTTAAAAATCATGACGAAATTGAAGTGTTGGATGTAGACATAAATAGATGTTAAAGAATAAGCAATGAACAAATAATTACAAGAGGGTGGTAGCTGAATAGTTGCCACCTTCTCTATCCCCCCTTCACACCCAGTGCCTAATGAATCGGGCGGCACACTCCGAAAGAACTTAACCCTCATCACCTCCGCATGATATTCCTCTAATATGCTTGTACGTACTTAAACGCTTGAATTTTATAACCTATATAACACTTTAGGTTACACCTAGCAGGTTGATTATGGTCAGATACTACCATGATTGACCTGTTTTACGATATTTGCCCAGTATGCTTTTGGGAAGATGATGGAAGGAAGTACAGATCCAAGTTACTAGAGTTCTCCAACCACATGACACTTGCTCAAGCCCCTGTTTAGTGGACATTGAAAAAAGCACTGGGCAGCAAGCTGATGTCGATACTCAGCTGGCGTCAGCTTCTGAGTCCCTCCTGGTGGTGCCAAACTGACTTTAGAACAAGCACAAGCATTATCAAATGTCTTCACAAAGGTTCCGAATAAATGGAAAGTAAAATAATCTCAGGAGAAAAAATCCATGAAACTCAAATCCATCCTTATCGACACAAATTTTTGTAACAATACGAACGGCGAACCTGCCATATCACCCGTTGTTGTTGAAACTTTTGCTTTGAAAGCCGGCGAAAAAGTAATCGTGTATCAGGATGAAGACGAATGGCAAGGGATCGTCAGGTTTGACTCTTCGCAGGAGACAGATAAACAGTGGTTTATTGAAATCGCGAACGACTCGCATCAAGAAATATCACCGGAGAGACAGCGGGGGCAAAGCGAAGGTTTTCTGAATGGAAGTTGGAGCGGCAAGCTATCGACTAGAATAGAAATAGCGGAAGAAATGATTCGCGACGGATTTGACCTTGCATACGTCCATAAATACACCAAATTATCTAAAGAGCGACTGGAGATCATGCGAAATCGCTTATCATGACTAGCCCAATAACCTAACAGACAAAACAAATGACACTCTACTGCCCTTGAGCTTCCCCCTTAGAATTGACATTGGAAAAACCTTTAGGGAATCCGATGTAATTCAAGGGGGCATTATTATGGCAATCAAAAGAAAAGTGGACCGATCGGCAGATTACCGAGCATTTTGGCATTCAAGATAAAGACCGTGTAAAGAAATGGGTGAGAGAGTATCGACAATGGAGAGAGTTGGCCTTCTGGATCAGCGAAGCCGATATGTCCAAAGGGTGAAGAGGGGGAATGAGATGCTAAAAAAGTGTTTGGAAATCTGGATGCAGGAGGTGTCAAGCACAAGTACAGAACCATCAAGGAAGTAGCTGGCCATACAAGCGTCACGGCCAAATCCATAAAAAGGTGTAGGATGTCATGATGAGTAAATATATGTGTGCAGTCTGTAGTCTGTGGTTACCATGAGCTGAATTACCCGCAATGGGACAAAAATGGTTTTCCAACGCACGAAATATGCAATTGCTGCGGATTTGAGTCTGGGTTCGATGAGGATGCAAAGGACAATCCAGAGTCAATTGAAGAATATAGGAGCAGGTGGCTTCGTGAGGGGGCTAACTGGTTTAGTTCATCAAAGACAAAACCTTTGAATTGGGATTGGGCAGCACAGCTAAAAAGAATCGATGTGGATAGTTCTTAGACGTTTCTGCGAGTTTGAGATCGCACTCCATTCTCTCCACAAGCGCGAGTTCCGGTTCGGGTGCGGGGAGTTGTTGCAAGAAAAACAGACACGTGCATGTGACGTGTCTGTTTTTGCTGTGGCAAAACTATTCAATGGAAAGCTCTCTTGCTTCTATTACTGGAACAAGGGAAGAGCCGATGTTTTCGTATTTTTCGCCGTTCTTTTTGTATATATGGTTGGGAGTTGTCAGCTGATAAATTTCTTTCCCGTATAAATCTGAGTGGGTGCTTTTAAGAAAGAGTAAATATTCTCCTGCCTCCAATTTTATTTTTTCTTCTTCGACAAGAGGAAGAAATTTACCGCTTTTCTTTTGTTTCAATCCAACTGGAACGTAAAGCTCAATCATTTCGTCTTTTTTAAGAGCGTGGTTGCTGTTGTTTTTGGCGGACTCTGCCACTTTGACTTCGTACACGCGTGAAATTTCATAAAGCCCTTTTTCGTCAGGCAGTTCTACTTCTACTTCCGTATATTGTTCGGGAACAAAGCCTGTCACAATCAGATCCGATTTCTTCATCAGCTTGTCTTTTTCTTTATAGGCTGGGCTTAAAGCAGTGGTTTCCTGACGATCGCTTTTTTTGTATTCGTTCAGAGCGACAACAGAACCCACTCCCAGTAACACAGCTAACATACTTGAAAGTACCGTTATGGAAAGCTTTTTCATTTCTTTTCTCCACCTGTCTTTTGGTATCTGAATAGGTCGAGTTGTGGTCAAGCCCTGTTTAGTGGACATTGAAAAAAGTCCTGGGCAGCAAGCTGATGTCGGTACTCAACTGGCGTCAGCTTCTGAGTCCCTCCTGAGTGGTGCCAAACTGGCTTTAGAACATTATCAAATGTCTGCACAAGAGTGCCAAATAAATGACAAGGGATTGTCAGGTTTGACTCTTCGCAGGAGACAGATAAACAGTGACTCATTGAAATCGTAAACGACTCGCATCAAGAAATTTCACCGGAGAGACAGCGAGGGCAAAGGGAAGGCTACCTGAATGGAGATGGAGCGGCAAGCTGTCTGCCAGAATCGAACTGGCGGAAGAGATGAAAAATACACCCAATGATCAGCAACGCGCCTGGAGCGCATGCGCAATCACCTATCATGACCAGCCCCACAACGTAACAGTTAACGTCCAAAACAAAAAACACTCTACCGCCCCTTACGCACCGAGGCGAGTCAGAGTGTTTTTGCATTTGCCTCACGAACAAATGAACGAAACCGCAGAACCGTCCCCCGCCAGCTTGCCAAGCAGCAGCTATCTACCATTACACTTAGTTCAGCCGAAACAGCTTATGCCAAATAGAAGTTTTCCGCTCGGCGTCCTGCATTTTTGCCAACTGTACCTTGGCGGCCATGATGTCGCTCATTGCTTTGGTCAGGCGGCGGTCGCGCTCCTTCAAGCTGGTGCGAATGTACGCTTCCTGCTTTTCCAGACGGGCGAGCAATGCCTGCTGGTTCTCGTCCTGTTGCTTCACGTGGAGCGCCAGTGCGTGCAGCTTTTCATCGATGGCTTCCAGTGCTTCCAGGGCGTCTTCATTTGCGGCAGGGTGAGTGACAGGAGCGAGGGCAACCGCGACAGCCGTTTCGTTTCGGGTCGTTTCCACCTGGGTTTGGCTGACGATCATTTGCGCGGCTTCTTCCTGGGGGATGAGCTGATCTTTGGTCAGCCGATAAAAGCGTTTCATGCAGGACACATCCAGCTGGCGATACTCGCGGCGGTTTTGGCTGTCCCGCAGGAACCAGTAGCCGTGCTGTTCTAAGAGCATGCTCCATTTGCGCAAGGTGCTCGCGCCAATTCCCAGCATCTCGGCGACTTCCCTGCCGCTGTAAGTCCGTTCTCTGGCAACAAGCTCAATGACGTCTCCCATGTTTACCCCTCCTGACGCAGAGTGCGTTCGTACGTTTTCTAACCCTTTTCTGTGCGCCAAAAGGGAAATCCTTTTGGAATCGTGCGACAAATTCCAGCAGCGTTCGAAACTCGTGCACGACTGTTTGTCCGGCTCTGCCAACTGGCGGAAAAACTTGTCTATCTGACGGGAAAAGCGGCAATCGGGACAAATGACGGACGGGTACAAGTACATTTTCTGTTTGTCTGTGCATCTGCTCAGTAGGGCTATGCCAAACGTACATAGGATGCTTACAGAAGGAGGGATTGACCATGGCATTCAGAGACCAGGTGAAACGATTCGAAGGGAAAAATGTAAAGGTTGAGACTGTGAATGGCAACTTTTTCGGCAAGCTGGTTGAAGTGAAATCCAGCACGATCATCCTGCGTGAACACGATAATAATCGCCGCACTATCATCCGTGATTCGAAAATCATTGCCGTTACAGAACACGACCACGATTGCTAAGCTTCCAAGGAAGTCTTGGCAAGAAAAAAGTTGTTCCTCAGGCTGTCGAGCAATCGGCGGCCTCTTCTCTTTTTGGGCAGCAACTGTTCAGGTGGATTTTATTCCCACCCCTGGACGTGGTAACATGATAGAGTACAAAACGATAATGAAAGAGGGCAGGGGATACCATGTTGGAAATCCGGTTTCACGGACACTCTTCCGTGCAGTTGACCAGTGAAGGTCATTCGATCATGATTGACCCGTTTATTTCGGGAAATCCGCTGGCAAAAACAAAGCTTGAAGACATCCACGTCCAGTACATCCTGCTGACGCACGGACATCAGGACCACATTCTCGATGCGGTGGAACTGGCAAAAGCGAACGATGCCACGATCGTTGCGACGCATGAGCTTGCTACATACCTTGGCTGGCAAGGAGTAAAAACGATTTCCATGAATCTGGGCGGATCGGTGACGCTGCCTTTTGGCAAAGTCAAAATGACACAGGCGTTCCACAGCTCGGGCGTGGTGCTCGATGACCAACAGCAAATCGTCTACATGGGCATGCCGGGCGGATTCGTATTCGAGCTGGGCGGCAAAACGATCTATCACGCGGGAGATACAGGCTTGTTCGGGGATATGAAGCTGATCGGCGATTCCCACGACATCGATCTGGCGTTTTTGCCGATCGGAGACGTGTTCACGATGGGGCCGGAGGATGCCGTGAAGGCTGCTGAGTGGATCGAAGCCGACTACGTTGTGCCGATTCATTATGACACCTTCCCGCCGATCAAGCAGGATGGAGACGCCTTTGTTGCGACATTGGCCGAAAAGGATATCAGAGGCAAAGCGCTCAAGCCGGGAGAGATTTTGCGTCTGCCGTAGCTTGAGCACTTGTTTTGCGATTGCAAAAAACCGCTCGTCTCGAAAAAGGGACAAGCGGTTTTTCTTGTTTTGCCAGGAGTTATCAGAAACCCCATTTTTGTAGCCGCATGTAGCCATAGACGCCGATCAGGGCAGCAATAGCCACGATCACTCGAAAAAGTTGTTCCGGGAAGGGCGAGACGCCAAATCTGTCTGCAAGCCCGATTTCACTGGCATCTGCTTGCCACAATACGGCTGTGACGAGCAGCATCGCTGCACCAAATATGTAAAAATAGCCGATTAAGGTTACTCCGAGAGGCCTGTTCATTTGCTTGCCTCCTTTTATCAGGCAATACGCATTCTAAACTTGACGCTGAAAAAAAAGCAAGGGACTATCTTTGAAAATACGGCATGAAAATGGTAGCGACTCTCATAGACATAGAAACATAGGAAAGGCAACTTGGCAAAAAGGAGAGGGTTGTCTGAATGAGTACGCTGCATCATGTTTTGCTATTTTTCACTGTCATTGTCCTTTATTCGCTGGCGAGCTTCGCCTTTCCAGTAGGCGGGGCTTGGTATGCTTCATTAGCCAAGCCCGACGGAACGCCACCCGACTATGTGCTGGGAACGGTTTGGTTTCTTTTGCATGCGCTCATCGCCGCTTCTGTCGTTCTTTCGGTTCGGCGCAGACAAATGAACCGGGAGCTGCTTCTATTATATGGAATCAACTGGTTTTTTCATCAGTTGTTTGCGCTTTTGTTCTATGGCTTGCAGCTCCCGTTTCTTGCCGCTGTCGACACGCTCCTGATTTTGTACTCGACATGGGTCCTGATCAGAGCGATCCGTCCTCTGGACAAAATCGCTTCCTCGCTCTTGATTCCGTATTTGCAGTGGAGCGTATTTGCCATCTACTTGGCTGTTTCGTTCTGTGTGCTGAATTTGTGAGCGCTGAGCGCTGCTTGGCTTACAGTCCTTCGACGAGTCGCTTGGCCCGCACAGCGGCTTCCCGCTGGATTTCTTCCCAGGAAATGAGCGTCAGTTCGCGGTTGCGCATCAGTATTTCCCCGTTGACGATGGTCGTATCGACATCTGCTCCGGTAGCGCTGTAAGCGATGAGCGAATGCAAGTCGTGGAGGGGAGAGAGATGCGGCTTGTTCGTATCGATCAGGATGAGATCAGCCCGCTTGCCGACCTCAAGTGTGCCCACTTCGTGATCGATGCGCAGCAGCTTGGCGCTTTCAATCGTCGCCATGCGCAAAACTTGCTCGGCAGGCAGGACAGTCGGATCGCCGTAGTGCAGCTTTTGCATCCAGGATGCCGCCTTGATTTCGGCAAACATGTCGAGCGTTGTGGCGCTTCCCGCTCCGTCCGTACCCATTCCGACGGTGACACCTTGCGAGAGCAGTTCCGTCACAGGCGCGATGCCGCAGCCGAGCTTGAGGTTGCTGACCGGATTGTGCGCGACACCGCCGCGCATGCCGCGAAGCCGTCCGACGTCTTCCAGATCGAGATGGACAGCGTGGGCGAGCAGGACGTGATTGTCGTGGAACACCCCAAGCTCGTGCAAATACTCGGTAGGAGTCTGGTTGTATTTTTCGCGGACTTTGACCACTTCTTCGCGCGTTTCCGCGAGGTGAATATGCAACGGGATTTGCCTGCTTCTGGCCAGGGCGGATACTTCTTGCAGCGGTTGCGGAGGGCACGTGTAAGGTGCGTGCGGCCCGAGCATCGTCGTGATTCGGCCGTCTGCTGCACCCGACCATTTATCAATCAAATCGAGGGCTTCTGTCATGCGGCGGCCGCCGTCATCTTGCAAAAAGACGAGCCCGCGAGTCAGGGAAGCTCTGATTCCGCTGTCCTGCACCGCTTCGGCGACAGCATCCATGTGCACGTACATGTCGGCAAAAGCAGTCGTGCCGGATGCGATCATCTCGGCAATGCCAAGCAACGTTCCCCAGTAGACGTCTTCTCGCGTCATGCGCGCCTCGGCAGGCAGCATTTTTTTGTCCAGCCAATCCATCAGCTTCAGGTCGTCGGAAAAAGCGCGCAACAGCGACATGCTGGCATGGTTGTGCGCGTTGATCAGCCCTGGCATGGCTATCCTATTTTTCGCCTCGATCACGGTGCCGGTGCTTGCACTCGCCTCAATCGCTTCCGCCATCCGGACGATCCGGCCATTCTCGATCAAAATGTCTCCGATCCACGGCTTTTCCTTTTCCACCATCGTCATGATGTGGCAGCCTTTAATCAGCAATGTTTTCATTTCCGCTTCCTCCTTGGTATCTTGTTCGGTTGTTAGCGTAAAGCTTCACGCCACGGCAGAGTCAAGGACGTTTTGCCGTGAAAAAAACAGCATCGGGCGGAAAAGCAGTGCTGATTTGCAGGTTTCTGTAATATTGTTTATTAGATAACAATTGACGCAGGAAATAATGCTACATAAAATGGAAGTAAGATTCGGAGGAAGAGAGCGGTGGCGCATATGTTAAACGGAGGACTTGTCAGCTTGCAGGCGATTTTGGATGAGTTGAAACCATCCGAACGCAAGGTGGCAGAGTATATAGTAGCTCACCCGGAAGACGTGGTGAAGCTGTCGGTGCAAAAACTGGCGGAGCTGAGCGGAGTGTCCGAGGCGACGATCATTCGTCTGGCTCGCTCGCTCAATATGAAAGGCTATCAGGAGTTGAAGCTGCGAATCGCGGGCGATCTGAACAAGCAGACGACTCCCACGAGCTATCAGGAAATCATGATGGAAGGCTCGGTAGAATCGATCATGCAGGCGGTCAGCTGGAACAACATCCAGTCGATCCAGGACACTCTCTCGGTTTTATCAAGCGAGGAAGTGAAGCGAGCGGTCGAAGCGCTGTCTACAGCGAGAAAAATAGATGTATACGGCGTGGGAGCTTCCGCCGTCATTGCCGATGACATCAAGCAAAAATTTTGCCGGATCAATCTGTGGTGCGAGGCGTACTCCGATTTTCACGCCCAATTGACATCGGCAGTCAATTTGACGCCAAACGATGTAGTGATCGGCATCTCCTATTCCGGGCAGACAGAAGACATCATTCAGTCGCTGACGGAAGCGAGACAGCAAGGGGCTACCGTCATTACGCTGACCAAGTTCGGCCCTTCTCCCGTAGCGGAGCTGGCCCACATTCGGCTCTTTACCAGCTCGGTCGAAAAAAGCATTCGCAGCGGAGCGATGGCATCACGCATCGCACAGTTGAATGTCATCGATATTTTGTTCATGACCATGGTCAGCAGAAAGCAGGAAGAGGTCATACCATTGCTGGAAAAAACCAGGCTGGCTGTCAGCCGTACGAAGCGTTCATCCAATTGACAGCGGAAGGAGGGGAAAGCATGAAGGCGATCGAAACATTGTTGCAAAGCTGGATCGACGAGAAATTGTTGCCGGGAGCCGCCCTGCGCATCGTAAGGGAAGGGCGGACCTGCTTTTCTCTCGATGTTGGCGCCACGAGTGTAGCTTGCGGCCAACCGATTACAAAAGACACGTTATTCGATTTGGCGTCCCTGACGAAGGTGACGGCGACATTGCCCGCCGTGCTGCTTTTGATGCAGGACGGAAAGCTTGCGGCTGACGACCGGATTGGCGCCTTTTTTGCGGATTGTCCAGCAGATAAGGCTGAGATTACGATTGGGCAATTGCTCACGCACACATCCGGTTTGCCCGCTGATCTGGAGGTGCGCACAAGGAACAGCGACATTGACCTGCCGGGGCTTTTGTATCGCCAGCCGTTGCTTCACAAGCCAGGCGAGCAGGTCGTTTACAGCGATCTCGGCATGATCTGGCTCGGTTTGCTCATTGAAAAACTGGCAGAGAAGCCGCTGGATGAGTTTGTCACGCAGCGCGTATTTGCTCCTTTGAAAATGGAACGCACCTGTTTCCGTCCAAGCGCCAGTTGTTTTCCGAATATTGCGCAAACAGAGTATTGTTCGCTCACAGACGCGTACATCTGCGGGGAAGTGCACGATGAAAAAGCATTCGCCATGGGAGGCGTCGCAGGTCATGCCGGATTGTTTTCGACGGCTGACGACTTGTGCCTGTACGCCAAAAGCTGGCTGTACGCCGACCCTCCCTTGCTGGCAAAGCAGTGGCGCGATCAGGCTGTCCGCAATCATACGGCGTACGCCAATGGCAGTCGCGGTTACGGCTGGGAGCTGAATCAGTCGGGAACGTTGCTCAGTTGCGGCCAAAATTTTCACTCTACCAGCTACGGACATACAGGCTTTACCGGAACAAGCATCTGGCTCGATCCGGTACGCGAGCTTGCTGTCATTTTCCTCACCAATGCCGTTCACCTCGGGCGCAATCATCAGCTTAGGCAACTGCGGCCTATTTTGCATGACGCTGTCACGACCGCTTTGCAAACGGTCTGACTGGATAAAGCGAGAGCAGCAGGAAGGATCGGTTCGAAGAAAAAGGGGGAGGGTTTGCGGATGAAGCAGTTCCGTCTTCACAAGGTGGCATCTGTCTGTTTGATTGCAGCCATGGCGCTTGTCGGTTGCAGCTCGCAAGGAGGGGAGAAAGCCGCGCCAGGCACTCAGCCAGGCGCAAGTGAAGGGAGCGGACAGCAAGTGACGCTGTCCATGCATAGCTGGCGCGTCGAGGACACGGAAGGCTACAAGGCGATTATCCAAGCATTCGAGGCCGAAAATCCGAATATCAAGATCGACTTCAAGCCGTTCAAAGCGACGGAGTACAACACGATTCTCAACACGGCGCTGCAAAGCGACAGCGGGCCGGACATTCTCCAGTTGCGGCCATACGCCCCGGGCATTTCGCTTGCGGAAGCAGGGTATTTGGAACCGCTGGACAACATAGCAGGCATCTCGGCTTTCCCCAAAGACGTCCTCGCAGCAGCGACAGGCAAAGACGGCAAAGTCTACGGCGTCCCACTCTCCCTGAACTCCACGCAATTTTTCTACAACAAGAAAATTTTCGAGCAAAACGGCCTGAAGGAACCGAAAAGCTGGGATGAACTGATTGCAACGGCCAAAACGTTGAAGGAAAAAGGAATCGTTCCGATTTCGTTTGGAGCAAAAGAAGGCTGGCTGCTCTCCTTGAGTCACGGCGTCATCGCGCCAGCGAGCTACAGCGGCAGCAGTTACATCGATAAGCTGCTAAAAGGCGAGAGCAATTTGCAAAGTCCCGAGTTTCTCCAATCCATTTCACGAATGCAGGAACTCATCCCTTATTTCCCGGAAAATTATGTTGGCCTTGAGTTGAATGATATGCGCACGCTGTTTGCGACAGAAAAAGCGGCGATGTTCATCAATGGCAGCTTTGAGCTGGAAGGACTGAAAAAGCTCAACCCTGACTTGCAGCTCGATTTCTTCCCGATGCCGACCAACGATCAAAAAGCAGTCATTACGACTTGGGTAGACGGCTCTTATGCGGTGAACGCCAAGTCGAAGCATAAGCCGGAAGCGTTGAAGTTCATGGAGTTTATGGCGACGAAAAAATTCGGGGAGCTGTTTGCCAACCAATTCAAGCGGATCAGTGCAGTGCCGGGCGTGTCGACTGATGATCCGTTGGTGAACAAAATGGCGGAGCTGTCCCAATCCAGCTCGACACCGTATTTGATGGTCGTTCATTTTGCCGAGGGCAAACCGACGACGAAGCAAGCGCTGGAAAATGCACTGCAAGGCATGTATTTGGGCAAGCTCACACCGGAACAGGTTGCAGAGGAAATTCAAAAGTCAGCCGCTACCTGGTTCCCTCCATTTAAAAAGTAGGCCGTGATGACAACAGGCGGGAGGCAAAGGCAGGGCAAAACTCCCGCCTGTTGATTTGTTAAGGGGGTGGAGAACATCGGTACGATGAACAGGCACACGATTCAACCGAAGGGGCGGGCTCGCTGGTTGATCCACCTGTTTCCTTTGCCCGCGCTGATCATTTACACGCTGTTTGTCCTGTACCCGATTGTGAGCGCCTTTTTGTATAGCTTGTACGATTGGGATGGGATCAAGCGCGGAGTATTTGTCGGGCTGAAAAATTTCGTCACGTTGTTTACAGTGGAGCCGTTTCATGAAATGTTCTGGAATGCTTTCGGGCACAACGTCTACTATTTTGTCATCGAGATGATCGTGCAAAACGGCATCGCCTTTGGCCTGGCTTTTCTCATCTACCGCAAAATTCGCGGCGCGGCTTTTCTCAAGATGGCGTACTTCATGCCGAGACTTCTGTCGGTTATTGTGATTGGGTTTTTGTGGAAATTGATTTTGAATCCGAATTATGGCGCGTTGAATACGCTGCTGACAGAAATCGGGCTGCAACAATGGGCCAAACCGTGGTTGGGCGACCCGGATACGGCGCTGCTCGCGATCATTTTGATCAACTGCTGGTTCGGCATCGGCTTTGCCATGCTCATATTTTTGGCGGGGCTTCAGGCGATCCCGGAGGAGCTGATTGAGGCAGCCAGGCTGGATGGCGCTACGGGCTTCCGGCTGTTGTGGAAAATCATCCTGCCGTTGTGCATGCCTGCGATTACGATTATGACCATTTTCACCTTTATCCAGGCGTTTGAAGCTTTTGAGCTGGTGTATGCGATGCAAGGCTCGATGGGCGAGCCGTTTCGGTCGACGGATACGCTTGCCGTCTATTTTTACCGATTGGCGTTTTCCAGCGCGGGCGGGGCGGGAGACGTGGCGGTCGGACTCGGTTCTGCCCTGGCTGTCGTGCTGTTTTTCATCGTCGCATCCGTATCGGCCGTCTCGCTCTACTTGATGCGCAAGCGTGAAGTCCAGCATTGAGCGATCAGGCGTGTGGCAAATGGAACGTGAAGGGAGGGATGCGGGTGAAAACGAACGTGGGCAGCAAGGCGATCTCGTATGTCGCCGCGTATGTGTTTGCATTACTGTCGCTGTATCCGATCGTCCTGATGATTCTTTCTTCCTTGAAAACGAACATGGAAATATTTTCAAGTCCCCTGTCTCTTCCCAACTCTTTCAGTCTGGATACGTATAAAAAGCTGTGGGAAGCCGTGCCCTTTGCCGACTTTTTGCTGAACAGTGTTTTCGTCAGTGGCATGTCGGTCCTGCTCATCACCGTTTTTTCCGCGATGGCGGCCTTTTACTTGTCCCGCTTTTCCTACAAATGGACGGGGGCGCTCTATTTCTTTTTCATTATCGGGCTGATGATTCCGATTAAACTGGGGATTGTGCCGTTGTTTTTGCTGATGAAAAATATCGGGCTATTAAATTCGCTCTGGTCGCTGATTCTCATCTACACAGCAAGCGGGATTCCCATTTCCGTGTTTATTTTGACAGGGTTTTTCCGGACCTTGCCTGTGGAACTGGAGGAAGCGGCGCGAATCGATGGCTGCAATCATCTTCAAGTGTTTTGGCGGGTGCTTTTGCCGTTGATCCGGCCAGCGCTTGCGACCGTTGTGATCATTAATTTCATCCACGCCTGGAACGACTTCTTTTTCCCGCTGATTTTCATTCAGGAAGAAGCGCTAAAGACGATTCCGGTGGGGATGATGGTTTTGTTCGGAGAATACGAAACAGATTGGAGTCTGCTTTTTGCCGGCTTGACGTTGTCTGCTTTGCCGATGATCGTCGTATTTTTGCTGGCGTCGAAGCAGTTCATGGAGGGGTTGACCGCAGGTGCTGTCAAATGACGAAAAAAAATGGTTTATCGGGATAGATGGAGGGGGAACAAAGACAAAAGCGGCGATTTGCGATGAGCGAGGTCAGGTGCAGACGATCACGACAGGCGATTCTTCCAATCCGTTGTCGCGTCCTTGGGCTGAGGTGGAAGCGACGCTCAAACAGCTCGTCACAACCGTATGCCAAGAGGCCCGGATCAGGGATGAAGAGGTTTCGGGCCTGTTCATCGGCCTGGGCGGTGCAGATCGCCCGTTTGTTCGGGAAAAAATCGATGCTGCGTTTGCCGAGGCGTGGCAGGAGCGGTTGTTCTTTGACAACGATGTGATCCCGGCGCTTTACTCCGGGACGTGGGGGCAGCCGGGGATCGTTCTTATCTCAGGTACAGGCTCGATCGCGTGTGCGTTGACGAGCGAAGGAGTGCGGCATCGCGTAGGTGGCTGGGGCTATTTGCTCGGGGATGAAGGCAGCGGCTTTGATCTGGGAAAAAAAGCGGCCGCGGCCGTTTTGCGCGCATATGACGGGCGCGGGGAGCCGACGGTTTTAACCGAGCTGTTTCTTGCCCATTACCATGTGTCCAGTCCGGAAGAGTTGATCGCATTCATTTACGGTGACGACAACCCGCGCATGCAGCTTGCCAGAGCCAGTGAGCTGGTGGAGCAGGCGGCAAGGCAGAAGGACCGTCTCGCGAGCGGACTGATCCGGGAAGCGGCGGCTGCGTTGTGCGAACTGGCGCATACTTGCTTGAAAAAGACGCAGGAAGCGCTCCCGGTTGTCCTCGCTGGCGGGGTGCTTGCACAAGACACGCTGGTCAGACAGCGCGTGCTCGCAGAAGCTTCATTTCCGGTTGTGATCCCTGAGGTTTCGCCTGTGATCGGGGCGTTGGTTGCAGCCATGACCCGCGCAGGCCACCGGGTGGACGAAAGCGTGGCAGAGCAGTTGCGAGAAAGCGGTACAGCCTTGGAGAAGAGGTGAGCCTCACCATGGATGAGAACTTGTATCAGCTTCAGACCGAAAAGCGCAATGCGGCAAGCGAGCGGCTGGATCAGATGAGTGCGCTGGAAATCGTCACTTTGATGAACGAAGAAGATCAAAAGGTCGCCTTGGCCGTGAAGCGTGTGCTGCCACAAATAGCTCAGTCCGTCGACATGATCGTGCGCTCCTTGTCCGGCGGAGGGCGGCTGCTTTACTTCGGGGCAGGTACGAGTGGCAGGCTGGGGATTCTGGATGCGGCAGAATGCCCTCCGACTTTTGGCACGGAGCCTTCTGTCGTGCAAGGAATCATCGCGGGCGGAGTCAAAGCGATGACAGAGGCGATCGAAGGAGCCGAGGATTCCCGCGAGCTGGGCTGTCAAGATGTGCAGGAAGCAGGAGTGAGCCAAAAAGATGTCGTGGTCGGAATAGCCGCCAGCGGGCGGACACCGTACGTATGGGGCGCGCTTCAGGAAGCCAGGACGCGGCAGGCGGGAACGATTTCGCTCTCCTGCAACTCTGACCCGGATATTGGCAAAAGCGCGGATATTGCGATCAATCTCGCAGTCGGCCCGGAAGTGGTGACAGGCTCGACAAGGCTCAAGGCGGGCAGCGCGACGAAGATGGTGCTGAACATGCTGACGACAGCCAGCATGGTGAAGCTGGGCAAAGTCTACCAAAATTTGATGGTCAACGTCCAGGCGACCAACCAGAAGCTGCGCGAGCGGGCCAAACATATTGTGATGCAGGCGACGGGTGTCTCGTACGCGGTTGCCGACCGACTGCTTGCGGAAGCGGCGGGCGATGTGAAAGTGGCGATTGTGATGCAGAAAACAGGACTGGCAACCAAGGCAGCACAAGAGCGTCTGGCGCGTGTCGGCCACAAGGTCAGAGAAGCAATCGAACTTATATAAAAGAAGATTTATGTGCATTTCGCAAACCCAAGGGTTGGAAACGACCCAGGGAATAGGGTAAAATTGGGTATGAATAGCATTTGAGAACGGTTAGGCTATTTCCGGAGTGGAGTAGCCGTTTTCTCGTCCCAGGAGGGGAGGGGCACAATGAAAGACTTGGTAGATAATGAATGCAGGAGCAGTCTTCTCTATCGCTCCTTCTTTGATCAAATGGTGCAAGCCGCTTTTTTGCTAGATCAATCAGGAAGCGTTTGCAAGGGAAATCCGGCTTGCGAAGCACTGACAGGCTTTTCAGCAGACGAGTGGGAAGGCGACCCGTTCTGGAAGCTGGCAGTTGCAGAAGAACAGGAAAGAGTGCGTCTGCAAACGCAGTGCGCGGTAAAAGGGGAGCCGAAGCCATTTTGCACCTATTTTTCCCGCAAGAATGGCCCGCCTGTTCATGTACATATTACATATGGCGAGTTTTTTTCCGAAGGGACAACGATCGGATACTACGCGATGGTGCAAAAGATGTCGCAAGCCATGGCAGAGGCCAGCGAGGTCAAACAGTGCAAAATACTGGACCTGTCTCTGGAAGCGGCTTTTGTCTATGAAAAGGGCGTGCTGCGCTATGTCAACCAGTCTGGCATCAGGCTCATCGGGGCACAGCGTTTCGAGGAACTGTTGCCGTATCCTTTCACATCCTTTTTTCATCCGCGAGACATGCCGTTGATTCGCGAGTTGCAAAAGCGGCTGGAGTGGGGAGAGACAGCGGCTCCGATCGAGGCGGAGCTGATCCGGCTGGACGGGGCGCGCATTGAAGTCGAGGTCTGCGGAACATCTGTCATGATTCAGGACAAGCTGTGCAAATACATACTCATTCGCGATATGACCGAGCGGAAAAGAGCGCATGAATTTTTGCAAAACTCGGAAAAACTGGCATTGGTTGGGCAATTGGCTGCCGGGATCGCTCATGAGATTCGCAATCCGCTGACTTCCTTGAAAGGCTTTGTGCAGCTGATGCAAGAAGATGGCATGAGAAAGCAGGAGTATTTTTCCATCATGAGCTCGGAGCTGGCCCGGATTGAGTTGATCGTCAGCGAACTGCTGGTGCTGGCTAAACCGCACGCTTCCGCCTTCGAGGTACGGGACTTGACCAACTTGATGAACCACGTCGTGACGCTTTTGGAAACGGAAGCGATCCTGCAAAAAGTGACGATTCGCATGGTCATGGAGTCGCCGCTGCCGATGGTGCATTGCGATGAGAACCAGCTGAAGCAGGCATTCATCAACTTTTTGAAAAACGGGATCGAAGCCACATCCGGCAGCGGAGAAATCGTCATCCGGCTGTGGTGCGAGAGGGACAAGGTCGTCATCCGTTTTGAGGACAATGGAGTAGGGATACCCGAGGAGCAGCTTGCTCGTCTGGGAGAGGCGTTTTTCACGACCAAAGAGTCAGGAACCGGACTGGGATTGATGGTCAGCCGCCGAATCATCGAAAACCATCGCGGAACATTACGGCTCATGAGCACCCAGGGCAGAGGTACGACGGTAGAGGTATGTTTGCCCATTATCAGTTAACAGGGCGCGAGCGGTGAAGGGGAGGACAAGCAAATGGCTGACTGGAAAAACAGAAATACGGTGCTGACAGCGGGGTTTGCCCAAATTCCCAAAGGGACGACACTGTACGAGGTGTCGACGATGGTCGGCTGTGTGCTCATCATCGACGCGGATGACGGTGTGATATGCGATGCCAGCTTTACTTTTGTGATGGACAAGACCAGTGAGTTTTTGGTCAGTTTGCTCGTGGGCAAGTCTGTGGCAGCAGGGATGCAGGAAATTACGCAGACGATTCAGGAGCGTTTCCTCGCCCCCGGCCAGGGAGCTGTTTTGCAGGCAATTCGTGCAGCTGTCGATCGATATCATGAGAAAAAATCGTAAGACTACCCAATAGTCGGAGGGTTGTTCATGCATGAAGACCACGCCGTAAAAGAAGCGTATGCAAAGCAGTTGTTGGAGCGTTACAGCGACTGGCTCAGCCGTGTGGAATCAGTAGATCCGCAGGAAATCGAGGCAGTCGCTGTCGAGATAGACGAAGTATTTTCCGCAGATGTCGGACAGCTGCACAAGGAGCTGCTGGGCAAAATCAGCGCCTTGCGCGACAAAGTGTCCGAAATGATGTGGATGTCGGAGCACATGAAGATTTTGCACGACTTGAGCCACATTTTTGCGAAGACGTTTGAAGAGGACAAGATTTTGTGGAAAGCGTTCGAGCTGGTTTCGCGCGTGATGCGCACAGATGCGTTTTTCATTGCGTTTTTTGACGAGGGCGACAGTGAGATCAGGATTCCGATCAGCATCGACGACGGTGTCAATTACGGGCCGCTTGTCATTCCGTACGGACAGGCGCTCATCTCCAGAGTGATCGAGACGAAGCAAACGATCCACATCCGAACGATGAAGGGAGAGCCGAGCGAGCCGGAAATGATCCGCTGGGGCAGCCCGGAGATCGACACCAACACTTGTATTTTCGTTCCCTTGATGCTGGGGAATCAAATCAAAGGCGTGATCTCGGCCCAGTCGTATCTCGAATTTGCCTATAAAAAAGAGCACGAGGAGCTTTTGAAAATGATCGGCTTCCAGGTGGCGAGCGCGATTGAGACGGCGCGTCTGTACGATCGCATGTACCAAATGTCTTTTCAGGATGAATTGACCGGGCTTGCCAACTACCGGGCGTTTCACCGCGATTTGGAGCAGTTGCTGGGAGAAGAGGATTCGGCGGTTGCCTTGATCATGCTCGATTCGGACAGCCTGAAATCGGTGAACGATCTGTACGGGCATCATGCCGGGGATGAGCTGATCCGCAGAATTGCCCAAGCGATGCGGACGGTGGCGGACAAAAAAGAGAACGCCTATCGTTATGCAGGAGACGAGTTTATGCTGCTGTGTCCACAGGCGAGCATGAAAGAGGCGGAAGAAAAGGTGAGGGCGATTCGCGACTTTTTGCGTTTGCATCCCTTGCTTCAGGACAATTGCTGTATTCCAATCGGGGTCAGTGTCGGCATCGCCCGGTTTCCGGACGACAGCAACACGGCGGACGGCTTGAAGCGGGCAGCCGATGAGGCACTGTACCGCTCCAAGCGCAGAGGCAAAAACTGTACGACCGTGTATGCGACAGGCTAGGCTTTCGGCTGTCGCAGGGCAAAAAGGAAAGTGAGCAGCGGCGAAATCCACAGGTAGATCACATACGGCAAGTAATCGATCGTCGCTACGTGCAACGTAGAGGTGAAAAAGGCTCCGCTGACGCCCCAGGGGATGAGCGGGTTAACCAATGTACCGCAGTCTTCCAATGTGCGGGAAAGACGTCGGCCCTCGATTCCTTGCTCGGCAAACGCATCGCGGAACATTTGTCCCGGCAGCAGGATCGACAAGTATTGCTCCCCTGTCAGCACATTGACGAGGATGGAAGACGATCCGGCCAGTCCGACCATGCCTGCCGCTTTTTTGATCCGTTTGATCATGCCTGCGAACAAGGCGTGGAACACACCGCTGTATTGCAGGATGCCGCCGAGAGACAGGGCAATCAAAATCAAGGCGAGGGACCAGGTCATGGACAACAGCCCTCCCCGGTTTACGATAGAAGCAACGGCTTCGTTGGCGATCTCGCTGGCGAAGCCGTTTTGCATGACGTTCATCCATTCGACAGGGGAATGAACACCTTGCATCAGGGCAGCTGTGGCGATTCCGCTCAAAATCCCGAAGACGAGCGTCGGGAGGATCGGCTTGCGCAGGGCAGAGCAGACGAGCACGACGGCAGCAGGCAACAAAGTCGCTATGCCAAGCGAAAAGTTTTGTTCCAAAGACAACTGGATCGCTTGGATGGCATCGAGGCTCACGTTCGCGGACTGCCCTTGAACGACGAAGAAAATCGCAGTAATCGCCAGCGCCGGAATCGCGGTATGCGACATGAATTTGACGTGATTCATCAGCGAGACATTGGCGATAGCCGCAGCAAAGTTGGTCGTGTCCGACAGGGGAGACATCTTGTCCCCAAAACAGGCTCCGCAAATAATCGCTCCGGCGGTCATCAACGGATCAAGCCCAAGCGCAGTGGAGACACCCATCATCGCCACGCCGATCGTGCTGATCGTCGTAAACGAGCTGCCAGTGACAGTCGAGACAATCACGGTCAAAAAGAGGGCGCTGATCGTAAAATATTCCGGCGAAATCAAGGAAATGCCGAGGTGCAGGATCATCGGCACAGTTCCGCTCATCATCCAGACGCCGATCAAAATGCCGATCAGGCACAAAATCAGCATCGGCGCGATCGCGGTTTGAATGCCTTTGACCAAGCCTTCCTCCATCTGCTTCCAAGGCACGCCGAACAGGCGCAGCAGAGTGGCTGCCGCAATCGTGGCGGCAAAAAGCGGCATGTGTGGTTCTACTTTCCCCCAGAATAAGGCGGGAAACAGGATGCCGAATATGATCAAGAGCACCCAGAGACTTTGGGAAAAGGAAATAGTTTTGTTCATGATGGCAACTCCTTGCAAAGACTGGCAAGCAAAAGCGGACAAGCTGCACGGCTTTCCACTTTTGTGCTTTGTCGCTTTTTGGCTTTTTTGCTTTTGTGCGTTCAAGCGATAGGCTGACTTTATCCTGAATGCCCAGCTTCGTCAACGCGTTCAAATAAATTCGGAATCGCAAAATAATACGGAGTAGTAGCACATTTCTTGCGATCATAAGCCTGTCTGGCATATCGCTCCATGGGAAAAAGCTTATTTAAAATGATTACAAAAAGATATTGACTTTTACTTTATATCTAGTAAAATGAGAAATGTTCCTAGTTGATAATAATTATAATTTGGATGCGAGAAAGGGGGAGCCATACATGTATGATGTCATCATCATTGGTGGCGGTCCGGCTGGTACATCCGCTGCCATATACACAGCCCGGGGAAATTTGAAAACACTCGTAATCGACAAGGCACCCGGCACAGGTGCGCTTGCCCTGACACATAAAATCGCCAACTACCCTGGTGTAGAAGGCGAAATGACCGGAAAAGAACTGCTGGATAAAATGCGCAGACAGGCAGAGAGCTTCGGCGCTGAATTTATCCAGACGACGATTTCCGCTGTCGATGTCGAAGATGAGGTGAAAAGCATCTTCACAGCGCATGGCACTTTTGAAGCGAAGGCTGTCATCGTCGCTACCGGCTCCAAAGGCCGCAACCGGATGCTGCCAGGCGAAGAGGCGCTGCTCGGTCGCGGTGTCAGCACATGTGCGACATGCGACGGCGCTTTTTATGAAGGAAAGCATGTCGCTGTGATCGGCGATTCGGAGGAAGCGTTGGAAGAAGCGCATGCGCTGACCAAATTTGCAGATAAAATTACTTTCCTCGTACCGCGTGGCGACCTGCAAGGAGTCGAAGAAGTGCCTGAGCTGCCTAATACGGAAATCATTTTCCGCTCCCGACCTTTGGAGATTGTCGGTGAAAAGGCAGTAGAGGGCTTGCGCGTCCGCACAGCGGAAGGCAACGAAGAGCTGCTTGCGGTAGACGGTGTGTTCGTCTTTTTGTCCGGCAGCAAGCCCGGGACGGATTTCCTGGACGGACAGGTTCCGCTCGACGACGAAGGCTTCATGATCCTCGACGAATACATGCAGTCTTCTGTTCCGGGCGTATTCGGAGCAGGAGAGGTTCGCAAAACTCCGGTCAAGCAAGCTGTCGTGGCTGCGGCTGACGGAGCGATTGCGGCGATGGCTGTCGACAAGTACATCAACAAACGTTCCAAAGTGGTTCCCCAATACAAATAATCGACGACTATAAAGGAGAGATTTTCTCATGGCACAAGCAATCGTATACTCCAGCACAAACTGCAGCTTCTGCAAACAACTGAAAACATATTTGACCGAACAAAACATCGCTTTTGAAGAGCGCAACATTGACGAAAAAGAAGAATTTGCCCAAGAACTGAACCGTCTCGGCGTGATGTCCGTCCCTTTGACGGTCATCGGTGAAAAGCAAATCCTCGGCTTCAACCCGACCCGCATCAAAAAAGCGCTGGCAGCTCTGGAAGAGACTGCACAGTAATTCATCGCCGCTGTTTCGATCACTTACGCCCACTGACTATAAAAAGCGCAACAGGAAAAGGAGCGATTGATGATGACAACGCAACAAACTGTACAACTGCAAGTAGGAAAACCGGCACCAGACTTCAACATGCTCTCCACGAAAAACTTGGAGACATTGGAAGAGCGCGTGACGCTGGCTGATTACAAAGGCAAATGGCTGATCCTGTTCTTCTGGCCGTTCGACTTCACCTTCGTTTGCCCTACCGAAGTCACTTCCTTCAGCGACAACATGGAAGAATTTGAGGATCTCGATTGCGAAGTGCTCGGCGTGTCCACAGACAGCGTACACACTCACCGCGCATGGATCAAAACGCCGCGCGACCAAAACGGAATCGGTCCAGTCAACTTCCCGATAGCGAGCGACTTCAACAAAGACACAGCGCGTGCGTACGGCGTACTGGATGAAGAAACAGGCGCAGCTCACCGCGGACTGTTCATTATCGACCCGGAAGGAATCTTGCGCTATCAAGTCGTTACAGACATGAACGTAGGCCGCAGCGTCGACGAAACAACTCGCGTGCTGCAAGCTCTCCAGGCAGGCGGACTGTGCCCTGCAAACTGGAAGCCTGGCATGAAAACTTTGTAATTTCGTCTGGCCAAACAGCATAAGCGTGAAAAAAGAGGCAATCTAACCGTCCTGGTAAGGCGGAGATTGCCTCTTTTTTTGCAGTCTTCCTTACCACGAAAAACAGAAGAGTAGGGCTATTCGCCGATTCCAAACGGCTTTTACAACTTTTTTCCTGTAATTTTTATGTAAAGATCAGACGATATCGGCAAAAATCAGTCATTTCCAAATAGTAGCAACCTACTATTTTTCCTGCCTTTCCCAAATGGAAAACTTCAAGCACATATACCTAATTGTCAGAAAAATATGGGTCAGATGGACGGTCGGGTTGCAGGACTTCGCACCAAAAAAAGTAGGCCGATGGGGGCGAATATGCTTTTGCATTACATTTTCATGACAAATAGGCAAAAGAGACATTAGTGAATTTCGTCTATGGGAACCGTTTGCCCCCTATGTTTACAATGACAGTGATGTTGGGCGAGAGAGCCGGCAGCCGCTCGCGGCAGCGGCAGCTTATCGGAGGTTGACGGGAATTGGAACCAAAAAAGAATAGACGCAAGCGTTGGGCGAGTCTCATGGCCCTGATGGTGATAGGCGTAAGCGCGGTGTGGTGGTTCTGGGACGCAGACCGGGTCGAGAGCATGGAGACGACGTCTGGCATCCAAATCAAGTTTCGCACAGAAGGCGATCAGCTCCAGGTATTCCAAGCGGAAAAATGGCAGCCGTTCTTTGCAAAAGGCGTCAATCTGGGGGCGTCGCTGCCAGGACATTATCCCGGAGAGCTGCCCATTCAAAAAGAAGACTACTTGCGCTGGTTCGCAATGATCGACGAGATGGGCGCGAATGTCATCCGCGTATACACGATTCACCCGCCTGCTTTTTATGAGGCGCTCGTTGAGTTCAATCGCAGCAAGGCAGGATCACCGCTCTATTTGATGCAGGGCATCTGGAGTCCGGAGGAGTTGTTGATCGAGAAAAAAGACGCGTATTTGCCAGAGATTCGCGAGCAGTTTCGCCAAGAGATCAAGGACGCGGTCGGGGCTGTTTACGGCGAGGTCACTCTGCCGGAGAAGTCAGGCAAGGCGAGCGGCAAATATGCGGCGAATGCAGGCAAATACTTGATTGGCTGGCACACCGGAACGGAGTGGGACCCGGTCATGGTGCAAAACACAAACCGTTTGCACCAGAAGCTGCCGCCGTATCAGGGGAAGCATTTTAACGCCACGGCGGATGCTACCGCTTTTGAGACCTGGATCGCCGAAATGGTCGATACGGTCGCAACAGAAGAAAGCAAGTACGGCTGGCAGCACCCGATGACGTTTACCAACTGGGTGACGACCGATCCGCTGTCGCATCCGGGAGAACCGTTGCATCACGAAGATTTGGTCAGTGTGGACCCTATGCATATTCAGCCAGTGAAATGGGAGGCGGGCTACTTCGCGTCCTACCACGTCTATCCGTACTATCCGGATTTGTTCCGTTACGATCCGGCCCTGCAACAAGTGAAAAACGACGCAGGGCAAATCGACACGTACAAGGCGTATTTGCGGCAATTGAAGGCGCATCACAAAAACATGCCAGTCATGGTTACGGAGTTCGGTGTCCCGGCGTCAGTCGGAATCGCTCACCTGGGCAATCTCGGACGCAATCAGGGCGGGCACTCCGAGCGGCAGCAAGGCGAGATCGACGCGGCGCTCATGCGCGAAATTCATCAGGAAGGATACGCGGGCGGCATCCTGTTCGTCTGGCAGGATGAATGGTTCAAAAAAACGTGGAACACGATGCGCTTCGAACTGCCGGAAGATCGCCGTTCCTTTTGGCTCAACGTCCTGACCAACGAGTCGTTGTTCGGCGTCCTGGGGATGTATCCGAACAAAGAAGGCGTGCTCGTCATGGATGGCGATCGTTCCGACTGGGATCAGCTCAAACCGGAGGAGAAGCAGAAGCTCGACATCCGTGTTCCCGGTATCGACGAAATCTGGATGACGCACGACGAAGGCTATGTGTATATGCTGGCGAAGCTTGCGCACCCTTTTGACCCGGAAAAAGCAAAGCTGTATTTCGGTGTCGACACGATTCAGGGAGGCAACAAGCACACGGCACAGCTGCCCGGACTCACGCTGGACGAAGGATGGGAGACGCTGATCGAGCTGGGCAAAGCCGAGGAGAGCCAGATTCAGATTGCGGCGAACTACGACTTCCACACGCGGCTTTACGGGAAACGGTACGGGATGCTTGAAGTGAAGGAAGAGGAACTGCGCGACGATTCCGGTGTATTCAAGCCGTGGAAACTCGCCGTGGGACTGGAGATGGAGCCGCCCGACAGCAAGACGTACCATCCGCTGGAAGAAGTGCTGGTCGGGAAGCTTTTGCGGGGAACGACCGATGCCCAGGACCCGCAGTACGACTCGCGGACGGCCTGGCAGGCAAAAGGCGATGTGGTAGAGCTGAGAGTGCCGTGGATGCTGCTTGGATTCACCGATCCGAGTTCGCTTGCGGTCATGAGCTACAAGGATGCTGGCAAAAGCTTTTCATCAGAGACGAGCAAAGGAATCAGGCTTTTGCCCATTCTCGTCGAGCGCTCGACGCAAAGCATTGTCGGGAAAAACGAGCTGCCTTCCCCTTATCCGGTGTCGCAGCTTCCGATCTACTCTTGGCCGACTTGGGAACAAGTAGGCTACCACGAGCGGAAAAAGCAAAGCTATTCGATCATCCAAAAAGCATGGAAACAGATACAGGCTCCCGTGACAGACAAAGCTCAACCTTAAACGTTGGACAGGAGAGTGGCAAATGTGCAAACACCTTTGGCGACAGCAATTGTTTTTGTGTACGCGCTAAGCGGGATTACCGTGCTGGGATTGCTTGCCTTGTTCGCACTGAAGCTGCGAAATTTATCGGCAGAGAAGCAGGCACGCATGTGCGAAGAAAAATACCGCGATTACTTCGTCTACTTGCAAGCTTACGGCGAAGAGGAAGAACGCCTGAAGGTGCCCTACGGCGAGGTGACGCAAAAGGAAAAGCAGCTCATTCAAAAAAAGCTGTTTGAACTGATGGAACGCTTTACGGGCGTCCATAGGCAGAAATTGATCCAGCTCTGCGAAGATATGGGACTCGTTGCACACGATCTCGAACGGCTGCGGAGCGGCTGGAAATGGACGCGAGTCGACGCCGCCTACAATTTGGGGGTCATGCGATCCGGCCAGGCAGCGCCTGATTTGCTCGTTCTGTTGCAAAAAAGCGGGGCAAACGATCCGAGCCTGTTCATCTTTGCCAGGGCGATTGCCAAATGCGCCCGAGATGCGGAAGACCTGCGGCAGATGGCGGAGTATGTCGTGCGGATGAAAAAGAACGTTCACCAGCTCATCGTCGACATGATCAGCGACTCGCAGCTGGACACGACTTCGTTTTATACCGAATGGATCCGCGACAAAAATCCGGAATTGGTCAAAATCGGGTTGATCGGCTTCGCCGTGCACGCTCAGCTCGAACTGGAGCCGGGATTGTCCAGGCTGGTGCTCTCTGCTGACAAAGAGGTGCGGATCAAGGCCGTGAAGCTCATGTGCCGCGACATCCGCTATTTGAACGACCAGACGATCAAAGACTTTTTGAACCACAAAGATTGGGAAATACGCGCCTTGATCGTCAAAGCAATCGGGGCGATGCAGCTTGCGGACTATGTGCCCGCCCTGAAAAAAGCGGTTGGCGATGCCAACTGGTGGGTGCGGCATCACAGCGCCCGCAGCTTGACGCAGCTGCAAGCAAAAGGCTTTTCGGCTCTGTGCGACATATTGCGGGAAGAGGGCAGCAATCCGAAAAGCGAGATGGCTCAGCAAATCATCCAGGAAGAGCTGGAAAAAGCAGAGCGCAGCCTCGGTGGCGAGCCAAGCACAGAAAAGCTGTTGGATTACAATGAAAAGCTGCATTTGTACCGTAAGTCGTGCAAAAAAACCATTTCCACCGTTCAGGCGATGGAAGGATAAGCAGAAAGGAGGCCCGCATGAGAGAGTTTTTGCTGTACTACGGAATGTTTGCCATCTACTACGTCATGGCGATCAATTCCTTGTATTTCATCATCATGCTGTTTTCGTTCAAAAGCATCATGGGGATTTTGAAAAGCTCGATTTATTCGCGCTTCCAGGCATTGTCCGGCTCGGAGCACGTACCGCCGATTTCGATTCTCGTGCCTGCCTATAACGAAGAGCTGACAATCATTGAGAATGTGCGATCGCTGCTCGCGCTGAACTATCCGCGGTATGAGGTGATCGTGGTCAATGACGGCTCCAAGGATGATACTTTGCAAGTGTTGATCCAAGAGTTTTCCTTGACGATATCCAAACATTTGCCAGTTCAGCCGCTGCTGCATACTTCACAGGTCAGGGGCATTTACCACAACCCGGATTTCCCCAACTTGTACTTGATCGACAAAGAAAACGGGGGCAAAGCGGACTCGCTGAACGCCGGAATCAATTTGTCGCACTATCCGCTGATCGCTTCGATTGATGCCGACTCGTTGCTGGAAAAAGATGCGCTCATTCGCATTGCCAAGGTGTACATGGAAAACCCCGAGGAAACCGTGGCGATCGGCGGCGACATCCGGATTGCCAACGGCTGCAAAATCGAGAACGGCGTGGTCAAAGAAATTCGCCTGCCGGACAAATTTTTGCCGATGATGCAGTCAGTGGAATACTTGAAGGCGTTTCTCGGCGGACGCATCGGCTGGAGCGCGATCAACGGCCTGATCATCGTCTCGGGGGCGTTCGGCGTCTTCCGCAAAGACTACGTGGTCAAAGTCGGCGGCTATCGCGAGGGTTATCCGGGCGAGGACATGAACATCATCATCAAGCTGCACAAATACATGCTGGAAAACAAGCTGCCGTACCGGGTAGCGTTTTGCCCGGACGCCGTCTGCTGGACGCAAGCGCCCGACTCGTTGAAAATTTTGGGCAGTCAGCGCCGCCGCTGGGGGCGGGGCAACCTGAAAAACATGATCGAATACGGCAAGCATATGGTACTGCGCCCGAAATACAAGCTGTTCGGGATGCTGACGCTGCCTTTCAACATTTTGTTTGAGACATTGAATCCGTATTTCCGCATTACGGGACTGCTGGCGCTGATCGGCTATACGCTTTTGGACATGACGAACAGCCACGTTCTTCTGATTTACGGCTTGCTCAACGTGCTGTACGGCGTACTGCTCGGCATCGGGTCCCTGTTGCTAGAGGAAATCGCATTTCGACGCTATCCCCGTTTTCAGGACATCGTCAAAATGCTTTTCTATACCATTCTCATGTTTTTCGGCTATCGGCAAATCGGCGTCATCTGGAGATTCCTCGGACACATTGAATATTTGCGGAACAACAATTCGTGGGGAACGATGACCCGGACGAGCTGGCAGTCGAAAAGCAATAAAAACATTTCCAGTCTGGAGGCTTGATCATGAGTAATCTCGTACCTGCTTTTTATGAGCTTCTGAGCAAAATGGAAGAGCGAAGCGTGGCGTGCGGCGTCATTTTGGCTGCTTGCAAAAACGTTTCGGCGGAGTCGCTGGAGCTGGTCAAACGGGACATGGAGGCACAGCTAAAAGACGGGCTTACGTTGCATGCCGCATACGACAAAAACAAGCAAATTCTCGGTATTTTGCTGGAACAGAAGAAACTGGCAGATACCCATTTTTACGCCCTGCAAATCAGGGATTACATGCTCTCGCGCAAGCTGCTGACTGGCGGCATGTACATCGCCAGCTTCCCGGAAAGCTCCCGTTCCACAGCGCAAATGCTGATGCGAATGATCCAGGAAATGAAGGAGCAGAGCGAGCCGGGCAGCATCAGCGTATACGAGCAGCACGGCAATCAGAGACAGCAGGAGCAGGCGAGCATCTTGCTCGTCAATCCGGATGAGACGGTCAACGAGTTTTTGCGCATCTATTTGCAGCGCAAAGGCTACCAGATCACGGTCGCCCACGATGGAGGAGACGGCGTGGAAAAGCTGCGCCAGGCCGCTTTTGATCTCGTCATTACCGATCTGAATTTGCCAGTATTAAACGGCTACCAGCTGATGGAAAAAATTCGCCATCTCGGTCAGGAAGCGATGAGCAAAATCATGGTGCTGACGGACAAAAAGCTGGAAGAAGACGTGCAAAAATCGTTTGCCCTCGGGGCGTCTGACTACATGACGAAGCCATTTTCGCCAGTAGAGCTGGAAGCCAGAGTCAAGCGCTTGATTTCATAAAGAAAAGGGAGAGAAACCGGGATGACTAGATACGAGGAGCTACAGAAAAAAATTGCCGACAAAACAGCGAGAATCGGCGTAATTGGACTTGGCTACGTCGGGCTGCCGCTCGCAGTGGAAATTGTGAAAAGCGGGTACACCGTAGTAGGAATTGATTTGCACGAGGGAAAAATCGAGAGCTTGAAAAACGGACAGTCCTACGTCCAGGACATCGCCAATGAAACGTTGCAGGAGTGCCTGGCAACCGAGCGCTTTTTGCCAACGAGCGAATATCGCGTCATCGGGGAGCTGGACGCGATCAGCATTTGCGTTCCGACGCCGCTCAGTCCGAATCAGGACCCGGACACGTCCTACATCACGAATGTCGTGGAACAAATTAAAACGTACATGCGACAAGGGCTGCTCATCACTCTGGAGAGCACGACGTATCCGGGAACGACCGACGAGCTGATCGGGCGCGAGCTGGAGAAGCTCGGCTATGTCACAGGTGTCGACTTTTTCCTTTGCTACTCGCCGGAGCGGGTCGATCCGGGCAATCGCAAGTTCAACACGTACAACACGCCGAAAATTATCGGAGGGACAACGGAGCGTTGCATCGAGCTGGGAACGCTGTTGTACGGCAACCTGGTCAAAACAGTGGTTCCGGTCTCCTCGCCAAAAGTGGCGGAAATGTCCAAGCTTTTGGAAAACACGTTTCGCAGCGTCAACATCGCGTTCATGAATGAAATGGCGATGATGTGCGACAGAATGGGCATCAACGTCTGGGAGGTAATCAAGGCCGCATCGACCAAGCCATTCGGGTTCATGCCGTTTTATCCGGGACCTGGGATCGGTGGGCATTGCATACCGCTCGATCCGATGTATCTGTCTTGGAAAGCAAAAGGCTATCGCTTCCACAGCCAGTTCATCGAAATTGCCCAATCGATCAACGACAATATGCCAGACTACGTGCTGAACAAGACGGCACAAGTGCTGAACATTTACGCCAAGGCGATCAACAGCTCGCGCATCCTCATTTTGGGCATGGCCTACAAGCCGGATATCGACGATCTGCGCGAGTCCCCGGGCCTGGAAATTTACGAGCTGTTCAAAAAGAGCGGTGCGCAGGTGGACTATTTCGATCCGTACGCGCAAAGCTTCCTCGACAAAAAGGGGCAAGTTGTTTCTTCCATTAATAATGACTACGACTTGTTCAAAACGTACGATTGCATGGTGCTCATCACCAACCACAAATGCTTTGACTATCAGGAGCTGGCTGATTTGGGCATCGCGATTATCGATACACGCAATGCCTTCGACGGAATCAAGAATCCGAATGTGTATCGCATCGGCACCTCGGTAGCGATCCAGGAGGAAAAACAGATTGTAAGCTTGCTGGCGTAAACAGCGCCGGGCAGCAGAAGGAGGAGTTACGAACATGTGCGGAATCATGGGATACATCGGGTACAGACAAGCACAACCCATTTTGATCAACGGCCTGAAAAAGCTGGAATACAGAGGCTATGACTCGGCTGGCATCGCGATTTGCGATGGAGAGTCTATCGCCGTGCGCAAGGCGAAAGGAAGAATCGATGCGCTGGTGCAAAAGACCGAGCAATCCGGGCTATCCGGCTCCATCGGCATCGGGCACACGCGCTGGGCTACGCACGGGCGTCCTTCCGATGAAAATTCACATCCTCACTTGGATGCGACCAACAAGTTTTCGATTGTCCACAACGGCATTATCGAAAACTATCTGGAGATCAAGCAGGAGCTGATCGAGCAGGGTGTCGCGTTTCGCTCGGAGACAGACACGGAAGTGATCGCCCACCTGCTGGCGCGGGAATACGCTGGCGATCTGGTCGCAGCGGTACGCGCAGTGGCAGGGAAAATTCGCGGAGCGTTTGCTCTCGGAGTCATGTCGGAATACGAACCAGACAAGCTCGTCGCGGTACGCGTGGCGAGTCCGCTGATCATCGGAGTGGGGGAGAACGAGAATTTTATCGGCTCTGACATTCCCGCTATTCTGGAGCATACGCGCGATGTGTACGTTTTGGAGGACGGCGATCTGGCTGTGCTGACGAGTGATTCTGTGCGGGTCATGAGTCTTTTGACAGACGATCCTGTCAAGCGCGAACTCGTCCGCATTGACTGGGACAAGGAGCAGGCGGAAAAAGACGGGTACGCCCATTACATGGAAAAGGAAATCCATGAGCAGCCGCGCGCTCTGCGCAATACGATGACAGGGCGGATCGACGAGACAGGACAGAAGGTTATTTTTCCTAATCTTCAGTTATCGCCTCGATCTGTCAAGCAAATCGAGAAAATATACATCGTCGCATGCGGTACCGCCTACCACGCGGGCTTGATCGGCAAGCACGTCATCGAGAGTCTTGCCCAAATCCCGGTCGAGGTGGATGTCGCTTCCGAGTTCCGCTACCGCCGACCGTTGTTTGCGAAAAATACGTTGACGATTGCCGTCAGCCAGTCCGGGGAAACGGCGGATACGCTCGCTGCCATGCGAGAGGCGAAGCGCAACGGATCGGCTGTCCTCGCCATCACCAACGTGGTCGGCAGCTCGATTGCCCGTGAAGCAGACGATGTGATCACGACCAATGCCGGGCCGGAAATCGCCGTCGCTTCCACGAAAGCGTACACTTCCCAGCTGATCGCCTTTTATTTGTGGGGAATGTATTTGGCGCAACAAAAAGCGACGATGGCCCCGCAAGAGATTGCTGCGCTGCTCGGGAAGCTGAAAGAGTTGCCAGAGCAAGTCGCAGAGATTTTGACCCATGCCAAGCAGTTGCGGCATTTTGCCGAGTCGATCAAGGACGAGCGCCAGTTGTTTTTCATCGGGCGCGGAATCGACTTCGCCGTTTCCATGGAAGGCTCGCTCAAGCTCAAGGAAATCTCCTACATCCACTCCGAGGCGTACGCGGCGGGAGAGTTGAAGCACGGCACCTTGGCCTTGATCGAAGAAGGGACGCGGGTGATCGCGCTGTCCACGCAGGACGCGCTGCATGAGAAAATGATCAGCAACATTACGGAAGTAAAAGCGCGCGGCGCCAACGTGCTCGGCATTACGCACGAAGACCATCTCGACTTGCATCGGACAGTGGATGATGTGTGCCTGATTCCGAAGACAGATGCGCTGCTCTCCCCTGTGCTTAGCGTCATTCCGCTACAGCTCATCGCTTACTACACGTCAGTCGTCTTGGGCAATGATGTAGACCGTCCACGCAATTTGGCCAAAAGTGTAACAGTTGAGTAGGCTGATCCGTCCATGGTTAAGAACCACAATACGGGACTGACTGGGAGGAACGAGCGAATGAGCACCTCGAAGCCGGAGTTGAATCAGGAAGTATTGCTTGCGATCATGCTCCAAGCCTATCAGCTGGGCGTGCAGAGGAAAGATGTTGATTTGAACATGATGATCCACACATTGACGTATGAATTGAAACCGTATTTGGAACCACAAATCCAGCAAGGCCCGCTTGCATCCAGTCAAGGGGCCAAAGTGGAGGCGACAGGATGAACATACACGCAGTAGTGCTTGCAGCAGGAAAAGGCACCCGAATGAACTCATCGCTCTACAAAGTGATGCATCCGCTGTGCGGAAAGCCGATGATTGAGCATGTTGTCGATGCGCTTGTTCCATTGGCATTGCGAAATCTGGTGGTGATCGTCGGACACGGAGCGGAAGCGGTGAAAGAGCAGCTGGGCAACCGCGTGCAGTACGCCTTGCAAAAAGAGCAGCTTGGCACAGCGCACGCCCTCTGGATGAGCAGCGGCATTCTCGGGGAGCAAGAAGGTGTAACGATTGTCCTGAACGGCGATACACCTCTCGTCCAGAGCGAAACATTGCAGGAGCTGCTCGACTGCCATCAGGCCAAACAGGCTGCGGCGACCGTGCTGACCGCCGTCGTGGACAACCCGACAGGCTACGGGAGAATTATCCGCGATGAGAATGGAGCCGTCCGCAAAATCGTCGAGGAGAAAGACGCGACGCTGGGACAAAAAAAGGTGAACGAAATCAGCACAGGAATTTTTTGCTTCGACAACCGGAAGCTGTTTGCCACTCTCCCGCATGTTTCCAACGAGAACGCCCAAGGTGAATATTACTTGCCGGACGTCCTCGCATTGTTGCAGGAGCAAGGCGAGCTGGTGGCTGCATCGGTGGCAGCGGACGCGGAAGAAGGCGCGGGAGTCAACGACCGGGTGCAGCTCGCCTACATGGAGCAGCTCATGCGCAAGCGAATCAACGAGCGCCACATGCGCAGAGGGGTAACGATGGTTGATCCCAACGCCACCTATATCGATTCTACCGTGACGATTGGCCGTGACACGGTGCTCTATCCCGGCACCGTTTTGCTGGGACAAACCCGGATCGGGGAAGGCTGCCAGATTGGGCCGCATGCCCAGGTAAAAGACATGAATATCGAGGATTACACGAGAGTTCCGCCATTTTCGGCGTTTGACGGGAACAGGCACACAGACAGGGCATTGGCATATGCAGGGGCGGCGACAAGCGGGCAGAGCTACGAGCAGAAATGATGCGCGCACTACGCAAATACGGCCCACTCTGGGCAGGCGTTGCGCTGCTCGTGGCAGCCTCCATTCTCATGCTCACACTCGCAAATCAAACCCGTCAAGCCCTGACGACAGCTACCTGGATATGGGATGCCAAACAGATCGAGACACAGACCGACGAAATGATCGACTTCGCCAGGCAAAATGAGATCAATCTGATTTACCTGCACATTGAACCGACTGCGGTTGCTCCGCACACGTACCGCTCCTTCGTCCGCAAAGCGGGACAGGCTGGCATTTTGGTGGAGGCGCTTGGCGGCGATCCCAACTGGGCGCTGACCAAGAATCGCCAAAGTATCGATGAGCTGATCTCCTGGGTGAAGGCGTACAACAAGCAGGCGAAGGCAAACGAACGCTTCTCAGGCATCCATGTCGACATCGAGCCGTATTTGCTGCCGGACTGGAAGGAATCCCGGCAAGAAGTCGTCCGGGAGTGGCTGAAAAATGTTACATACTTGGTGGCTGAGACGAAAAAAGACACCGATTTGACGGTCAGCGCGGACTTGCCGTTCTGGATCGACTCCGTGTCGGTTCCGGGGAGCGAAGAAAAAGTGAGCAACTGGATGGTGGAACGGCTCGACAGCATCACGCTCATGGCGTACCGCAATCGTGCCGAGGGGAACAACGGCATTGTGGAGCTTGTCAAAAAGATCGTCGCCGATGCCAATTCCCGAAAAAAAGGCTCCGTCATCGTCGGGGTCAACATCATGGAATCGGCGGAAGGCGCACATGTCAGCTTTTTTGCTGACGGCCCGACGGAGATGAAAAACCAGCTGGTCATTTTGCAAGAAGTGCTGTCAGACAATCCTGCCTTCGCGGGAAGCGCCATTCACGACTACGAAAGCTGGAAGCAAAGTATAGAAGCCAACGAGAGGAGTAGCTAACATACATGAAAGCCGCGCCCATCTACCTTAGTGCACTCTGCCTGACGCTCGGCTTTCTGTTCGGCTTTTCCCCAGCGGAAAAAAAGAGTAAGGCCACGTGGATTTGGCAATCCGAGATGATTGGAGACGAGAAACGGGAAATTCTGGCCTTTTGCCAGGAAAACGAGATCAATTTGATTTACTTGCGGATCGAAATGAACAAGCCGTTTGATTACTACCAGGCTTTTATTCGCGAAGCAAGTGCGCTGGGGATCGAGGTTCACGCTGTCGCTGGTCATCCCGCCTGGGCGCTTGCCAGCAACGAAAAGCGAATGCTCAACATCGTCAAGTGGGTGAAGGCATACAATCTGGAGGCGACTGATCAGGAGCGAATCCGCGGTATTCAACTGGATATCGAGCCGTATTTGCTGCCGTTTTGGGACACCGATCGCGAACGGGTGCTCCGCGAGTGGCAAGCGAACATGCAGGCATTCACGCGGGAAGTGAAACGGCAGCCCGACCTTGTGGCGAGTGCGGCGATCGCTTTTTGGCTCGACGATATATCCATGCCGGATCAAAAAGATGTTTTTGTGTCCGAGTGGATGATCGAGCAGTTTGATACGGTGTGCATCATGGCGTACCGCGATACGCTCGCCGGGAACAACGGCATCCTTGCGCTGGTCGAGGATGAGCTGAGAGAAGCGGACAAGCTGGGCAAACGGGTGATGGTGGCAGTCAACATGAAAAAGCTCAGCGACGATCACGCTTCCTTCGCCGAAGAAGGTGCGATGGAGATGAACCGCCAGCTTGCGCTTTTGCCGGAAAAGCTGGGAGATCATCCCTCCTTTTCCGGTGTGGCGATCCACGATTATCGGCATTGGAAGGAGGCTGCGCCGTTGGAGCCGGTTCCGAAAGCGCGTTACAGAGGCACCTATATATGGCGAGCCGAATTGATCGGCACAGAAAAAGCGGAAATTCTCGCCTTTGCCAAACAGAACGGGGTCAACCTGTTGTACGTCCGGCTTGATTTGGAACAGCCGCCTTCCTATTATCGTGATTTTGTCCGCCAAGCTAAAGCTGCGGGGATCGAAGTGCACGCCATGGGCGGTCATCCGATCTGGGCGCTGGCTGAGAGCAAAGGGAAAATCATGAAGCTCGTCAACTGGGTGAAGGCGTACAACCGCTCCGTCAGCGAGGACGAACAGTTTCACGGCATCCACCTCGATATCGAGCCATATGTCATGCCTGTCTGGCGGGAAGACAAGGACGAGGTATTGCGCCAGTGGATGGGCAATATTGAAGCGTTCGTGGAGGAGACGAAGCGAGACGGCGAACTGGAAGCAAGCGTCGATCTCGCAGCGTGGCTGGATCATACGCCAGTGCCGGGACAGCCTGATCTGCCGTTTTCCCACTGGATGATTCAGCAGATGGATCATACGACCTTGATGGCTTTTCGCGATTCAGCAGACCGAATCGTCGGACTGGTAGAGCAGCAGCTGGCGTACGCGCAAAGCATCCAGAAAAATATTGTCGTCGCCGTGGAAACGAAGGAAAGTCACGAAGGGAGCGGCATCTCGTTTTACGAGGAAGGGATGACCGAGATGGAGCGGCAGCTAAAGCAGGTGACGAAATCGCTTGCGCCGTACGAATCGTACATGGGCCACGCCATCCACGCTTACGATTACTGGAAAAACGGGAAAGAGTAAAAAGCAGGCAAGACGCGCTACGAGCTGGCGAGTGTTGTACAATGAAGAGAGGAAGGTCGGTGGAAGAGAGGGGAAACGATCATGCGTGACAGTTCCAACAGACATCGGGGTCTTCCGCCTCGCACGCCTGAGCTTTTGTACAACGTCGTTCGCAAGTTTTACCGCGGTGCCGTCAGCCATTACGACCTGATCCAGGAGAAAAAGCAGGAGGCTTACGCCTGTTTTGAACAGATGCAAGCTACTGGTGACGATCAGCCGTTGCGTGCCGCTCTTGCGACTCTGTTTTTGGAATTTCATTTTTACACGACTTGCTGGCTGCAAATCGAGTTGGCGCTGTACCGCTTGGCCCGTCAGGATGAGCGGCTGGCGAAGGTGATGGATACGTTTCGGACCGCACTGGAAACGCATGTGGCTGTCCGCGAGCAACTGGAGCAGACAGAGGCATGTGTAGCCGCCCAATTCGCAGCGGGAAGCTCCGGCTTGTCCTGTGTCGGGGTGGAACGCGACGCCTATTTGTTCGACCGCTTCACGTTCACAGTCGACGAGACGAGCCTGGCACAGTTGCACGCCCTGTTTGCCGCCGTCGAGGAACAGCGCACCATGTCTACAAGTGAAAAAGCGTGACCGTCTGTAAGGGCGGTCACGCTTTTTTTGATCGACAGGCTTGCGGTCTGTTGATGCCAATGTGAGGGGACGGTCTGTATAGTTAACCTTGCTGGTTCCGTTTCAGGTGGCAGTAGTCCTTTTATTCGGTTCATTGATTGTCGTGTAATTTGCATTGTTTCGTTATAGGCAAGTTGAACCTGGTGTTTTACGTTTCTCGTAGTTAAAGGCACACTTTAGTCAGATGTAATTTCTAATTCACCATCTTCTCCACTTACAGAAGCAACAACATCAATTGTAAGGTAAGCTACACTCCCGTAAAAAACTCGATCTAAAGTATATGTCCAAGATTTTTTCTTGCTCTTTGTCCAACCACTTGTGTAAGTCTCGTCAACAGTTTTGCCAATATATGTACCGCTAGTACCAACAACACCGTATCCCACAATCCGTACATCTGTTTTATAGGAGTCAGGAGTTCCGCTGGTCACTTTGGTGGTTATATCTCCTTCAATAGTATTTTGCCAAATGCCTAGAGCTGTTTCGAGAGTACCTTTTATAGAGCCAGCGAACACGTCATTGTCGGCTGCACCTTTTACTTTGTGTGTTTTTACCGAATCAGTAACAGCTTTTGCTTGTATTTGGTTACTGGTGGTTTTTTGGGGGACTGAAATAACTCTAGTTCCGTACGTCTTGATAAATTCCAGATCCTCACCCTCAATTACTTCGTTAATATCATATTTATTAGCAATTTCTATAAGCTTTTGTTTAATCATTTCGTTACTTACGGTTGAATAATCTATGCTAGCAGAGGCTTTTGTAGAGGGTGTTTCGGCAGCAAAAGCGCTTCCTGTTAATAGTGCTAGAGACAATGTTGCTGCAGACATAACTGAAAAAATCTTTTTCAAATTAATCATCCTCCTATGCATGAAAATATTTCCATTTACAATATTAACCTTAATTTTATTTATTTGTAAATAATATAGTTAATTTTTGTTAATTATTAATTGATAAAATATAATGACAACTTTACTTTCTAGTGTTTTTGGTGAAAAATGGTATTTATAAGGGCTGTGAAAGGAGGGGTATGAATGTCGGCTATTGGGGTGCCAGGAATCATAATCCTGATCCTATTTATAGCAGCAATTGTAGCTTTGATTGTGAAACTGAACCGTCCCAAGTAATAAGTAACGGATTACTTTAACAAAAAAAGAATGCTGCACGTAGAAAGTTACGCCAGCATTCTTTTTGTTATTTTTCGTTCCTATACAATGTTTAGCTGATTGTTACGTTTCTCGATAGTGTGAAGAAGTCGCAGTCTAGTAAGATCCCGGGAAGATCGAACCTGTATGTGGCGCTGCTGCCTGACCAGGCGCGTTCAACTGACGAACTTCTTGCACGTTGGTTCCGGCGAAGCCAGGAGAGAAAATCGATTGTGCCCCAAGGCCGATCGAAGGCTGGTGTTGCTGATATTGCTGCGGCTGGTTGTAGTTTGCCTGCATGCCATACCCGCCTTGCGCGGTTGGGGAAGCATGGCCGCCTTGGTTGAGCTGACGCACTTCCTGAACGTTTGTATTCGCGAATCCAGGAGAGAAGATGCTGCCTGTCAGCGCAGGAGGATAGGAAGTTTGTGCAGCATAGTGCTGCTGACCTGTGTAGCCAGCGTATCCCGGTTGATTTTGCTGGCGCACTTCCTGCGCGTTTGTTCCGGCAAAACCGGGAGAGAAAATCGAATTGATGCCGGCGCCGTACGATTGCTGGTACGCAGGCTGAGCCGGAATGTAGCCTCCCGATTGGTGCATGATGGATTGCAATGCCTGGTTTTGTCCATAGCCTTGCTGTTGCTGACCATAAGCTTGTTGCTGGTTGTAGCCTTGTGCTTGCGGAGCCTGATAGCTGTGGTTCAGCTGTCTGACCTCCTGTGCGTTTGTACCCGCGAAGCCTGGAGAGAAAATGGACTGTCCTTGGCCGATACCGCCGCCCGCAGGCATGCCGTATGTAGGAGTCCCGATCGATTGGGCATGTCCACCGTGATTCCAGTGTTGTACCTCCTGAACGTTTGTTCCGGCGTACCCTGGTTGAAGCATAGCCCCTGCTGGAGTCATCGCTCCGAGAAATTGTTGTTGTCCAGATTGCATTTGATTTTGGTTGTTTGTGTAGGTCATGGGTAAGACCACCTCCACGAGGTATTTTTACCAAGGTGGTTTTACTCATGCACGAATCGATGAAGCAAAAGAATTCGCATTAGGAAGAAAAAACATGCCGGACCATCAGCCGGCATGTTCCTGTAAATCGGTGAGAGTCCAATGGCCATAGGCGAGCCAAAGCGTAGGTTTGCCCGCTGGCCCGATGCTCGCTTTGACAGGCTCAAAGCCCAACGTTCGGAAAAAGGAAAGACTTGCCTCATTATCCAGACCTACGCGCACATACAGTTTGGGCAGACACTGACAGATGTGTTCCGTCAGTGCCTTGCCGATTCCGCGATGGCGGTAGCGCTTATCTACAACCAGGAAGGAATGACCCAGTCCACAGCGAGAAACAGCGAACAGTCCGACTACGTGCTTCCCGTTCATGGCAAGAGCGACACTGGTTTCCTGTTTGGAAAGCATCTTGGGGGTCAGGCGCGCGAGCCATTCGATTGCGTGCTGGGTGATGCGCCGCTCCCCTTCCTGACGGGCAAATCTCACCAAGGTTGCCTGAGATTCGGCCAGTGCTTGTGGAGGCAGGAGTACGTATTTCAACGATTTTATCATGGCGATTACCCTGCGGCGGCTTCACGCCCGTTTTGCAATCGCGACACGTACTGAGCGTAGTGGATGAGGTTGGACAAAGACAATCGCCTGATGGAAGGCTCATCGAACTTCTCCGGTTTGGCATTGGCTTCAAAAAACCACAGACTGCCGTCTTCTGTCAGGCCGAGGTCCATTGACATTTCCGCCAGATCCGGGATTTCCTCATTCAAAGCGCGGGCGATGGCAAGTGCTGTCTCGTGAATCGAGTTTTCCATCTTTTCCGGATCTGCCTTGAACAAAGACTGGAGAACGGAAGACAAAGAGTGGATGGAGCCGCCGCGAGGCACGTGCGTAGTAATGCTTTGCGACCCGGAACGCCGGATGCCGACCCCGGTTACGCCCCATTCGCCTTTGCCGTCTTTTTGCACCAGCACCCGAACGTCAAACGGCTTGCCGTTGAAGCGTGCCCTGCGTATCCCCTGCTGCATGATGTACCGCTGCTGCCGCACATGGCTCTTCACATGCTTCCATAAATCGTCCAGATTGGAAAAACGGCGCGTGACGGCCTTTTGTTCCTTCAGCCGCTGAAGACGCCAGCCGTCATTTTTGTATTCAATGCGCATGATTCCTTCTCCGGCTTTGCCGCGCACGGGCTTGAGGTACACAAAGCGATGCTCGTTGCAAAAGCCTTTGAAGCGGGCGAGCGTATCGAGCTTTTTCGTCTCCGGCAAATAGGTCTGCACCTCAGGGTGTTTTTTCAGCATGGAGAAAAGCTCTTGCTTGTCAAAAAAGCAACGGTTGAACAAGGTGACGTTAGGCAGTTCGTCGATGCGGGCCAAAGCTTTTTTGACGTCGGGCCGCTGCTCGGCTTTGCGGGTTGGGATGCGGTTGTAGACGACATGCGGGAAAGGAAGGATGACTTCTTGCCACAAATTTTGCTTTTGGTTGTACAAATAGCCGCGAACCTTCTTTTTCTCCCAGTTGATGCCTTGGGGAGTGAAGACGTACACGAGTGCGCCCCATCGCTTGCCGGATTGTGAGATGTCTTTGAAGTTTTCGCGATTTCCCACAAAGGCCGTGCCTTCACCAACGGTCAAAATGCCGATGAGCGGACCTAGCTTCAGTGACTCGCTGTTGATCATTTTCCAGTTGATTCTCGTTCGAAAACGTCCTGGCTGCATCGCCGGCAAGCCGGTGTACACCCGTTTGTGATGAGAAAAGGGGCCGAGGCTTGCGAATAACTTTTTTTGCGACCGCTTGCCTAGAGCTTGCCGAGGTAGCTGTATGAACCATTTGCCGCTTGGGAGGATGGTCAGCCACCCGGAGCGCTGCTGAAGCATGGGTGTTCCTCCTTCCTGAAAAACGGTGCTAGTTGCATGCGCCTAGAAATTGGCCAAATAACAACTGTAGTCGACGAGAAGCTTGCGGGATTCCTGGTCTGCCTGCCTCAGTCTGGAATGCTTGAAGATGGAGCGTCCCGGCTTGGAGTTAGCTTCGAACATCCAGACATGGCCGTGGATGTCGATTCCCATGTCCAGACCGAGTTCGCCAAGGTCGATTCCTTTTGCCTGCTCAATCGCGGTAGCGAGGCGGATGGATGCTTCGCTGACCCGCTCGGACATCAATTCTTTTTGTTTTCCGTACAAATGGTGCAGCAATTCGTCGCCAGGGATGACGGTGCCGCCTGTGCGCACGTGTGTCGTCACGCTGCCGGAACCGGCTACTTTGGCGGCCGTGCAGGACACGACCCATTCGTTTTGCTGGTTTTTATGCAAATGGACGCGGAAATCAAACGGGCGTCCGTGGAATGTTTTGAGCGGGATGCCTTGCTGCGCCAAATAACCGCCTACGCGACGGCTGCGGAACACATGCTGGTACAGACTGGACAGCTTGGAAAACTGCCGTTTCACATTTCCGCTGCCGTTGTGGTAAGAAGCGGTATAGCCGCCGCCGGATTGTCTGACGACCTTCACGATGCCGTAACCGAGGCTGCCGTTTTTCGGCTTCAAATAGACGATCGGATACTTGCGCAGCAAATTGCGCACAGTGGTGAGGGACGGGGAGGTGTACGTTTCCGGGATATGCTCATTGACTTCCGGGTTCGGATAGAGCAATTGGTGAACTCCCCACTTGTTGAAAAAGCCCTGGTTGAACATCGGCATGTTCGGGTAGCTGGCGAGCTTGTATTTGAACTCCCTGACAGCTTCATGCTTCTCCGCTGAACGGGAAGGGATTCGGTCGTAGACCACATCCGGCATGGCTGTGACCATCTTTTTCCAGAAGTATCCGCCTGTTTTGCCCTTGCGCAAAAACCAGGCATTGACGGTATTCGTGCTCCAGTCCACGTCGTGCGGGGAGAAGATGTAGTAAAAGACGCCTTTTCCTTCCTGAGCTTGTAGCAGCTTGTAGAAAAAAGAGGTGCGCGGGCCGATTGGCTGCCGCGAGTCCCTGCGGATTCCTGTGGTGACAATCCCGATAGCCGGACCGATGCGCAGCGCCGAGTCTTCTTGCTTGAGCTGGATCAAGCCGCCGTGAGGAATGCCAAGCTCGGATTGCAACAGCGTCGTCACCTTGATGACGTTTGCTTCCGGATTCCGCTTGTCTTGCAGTACGGTTGCGACGACTTCCTTTTTGCCCAGCATGACCTTGATTTTTTGCCGATGGCGCAGCTGTAGCTTGGAGAAGAGATTAGTCGGCAGGATGATCCCGCTGACACGGGGATTGGAAAGGAAGCGGAGTCGCATTCTGAACGTTTCCATGCTTAGTAACCTCCTACGCGCTCTTTCATGAGATAGTGGGCGTATCGAACGGGCTGGGTAATCGAGTGACGTTTGGCGATCGGGTCGTCAATCAAGCGAAAGACAGTCCTGCCGGGCCTGCTGTTGACTTCGATAATCCAGACGTTTCCGGATGTATCAATCCCGACATCGATTCCCAGCTCCACCAGTCTGCCGTGGCACTCCTCCAAAAAGCGTGGCAATTTTTCTGCCACCTGATTGATGGTCGTCTCGATTTTGGAGTGGACGGCAGGCTTGAAATGACGAGATAGGAAAGCGGAGAGCGGCTGTGCTTTACCGCCTCCGTGCAGGTTGGAGGTGATACTTCGCTTGTCGCCCAAGCGGACCGCCTTGCCGGTTGTCTCCCAATCACCCTGCCCGTTTTTTTGCACGAGCACCCTCACATCAAAAGGGGTGCCGTCCGGTGTGTGCAGCTTCAGATAGGGCTGTACAAGGAACTTGCGACCAGAAGTGAACGAGGCGATAAAAGTTTTCAATCCGGCGGAGTCGCGGATCAGTCTGCGGAACGGCTGGTTCTCCCGGTTCCGCCCTGTGGCCTCGTAGCCGCTTTTGGTTTCCTTGATGCGCACGACGCCGATTCCATGCGTTCCCGCCATTGGCTTGATGACGACGGCGCCGTATTGTTGCAGCATGTCGTTCACCGTGGCGAGCGATAAAATTTCGGTCGGCGGCAACAGGGAAGCCAGTTGCGGCGATTGGGTCAGCATCTGGTGCACCTGCCACTTGCCGGACAGGCCATGCCCCAAAAATGTAATGTTGCGATCGTTTTGCAACTTTTCCACAAATGGTTTATAGTGGCGATAAGATGGGCCAACGAAGCACCGATCGTAGATCAAGGCGGGGAGCGGGAAAGTGTTCGGCTGCCATGATCCGTTGCGGTACTCGAAGCCTCTTACGGTTCGCGAGGAAAAGTTGACCTGACGCGGCGAGAACACGAAGACACGCATCCCGTGCTTGCGTCCGTAAAGCGTCAGCTTTTTGTAATAGCCTTTGTCTACAAAGTGGGAGCCTTGGCAGCGCGTCATGATGCCAAGACTTCGCTCGTCTGCTCTCATGTGGGTCACCTTCGCCTGTTTTTCTTGCTCTTCGGTTTTCCTGCTGCCGTTCTGGTTTTAGTTTTGGCTGACCGGGGAAAACCACTGATGTATGATGCGTATTCCAGCATGCGTACGACGGAAGGCCGGGCGCGGCGGGGCGGTTCTTCCACGCCTTCAGGCAAAGGAACGGTATTGGCCGTTTTGGACGGCTTGCTGTTAACCTCCAATAGCCATACTTGCCCGCGGACATCGACGCCGAGATCGACACCAAATTCAGCGTAATGGCCGGGCAGCGCCTCTTCGAGCAAGACAGACAGCTTCAACGCCACAGCTTTTAGTGTGGCTGGGGATGGGCGAACCGAACTGGCCCAAGGCCCACAGGCACGCAGAGCCTGGAGGGGCGTCATCATCTGGCCGCCTCTGGATATATTGGAAACGATGCGATTCAATCCCAAACGGGCAACCATAGATGTAACGGCCCATTCGCCTGCCCGGTTTTTTTGCACCAATACACGAAAATCAGTCGGCCGTCCGTGAAGGCCGATCAATGGTAAACCTTGTTGCAGCAAATAAGGTTTGCCTTTTGTCTGTTTGCTCAAATATTGATGCAAGCCCGTTATGCTGGAAAATGTTTTGCCAAACCCGCCCGGGCGAGCGAGCTGATATCCCTCCTGCGTTCGGCGCAGCCGGATAATCCCTCGACCCATGCTGCCGTTTGCCGGCTTTGCATAAACCGTCCGGTGCTCGGACAGCATCGTCCGCAAATCTTCCAGACTTTGATAGCGAACCATGGCTGGAAGATGTTCGGAAGCACTCTCCTGATCTTGCAGAGCGGAATGCACGTGCCACTTGTTTAAAAAGTGTTCGTTGAAAAACGGAATGTTGGCGTCTTTGCACCGTTGCAACCAGTTGGCCATCTGCTCGCTGCGCTCCCGCTGACGGGATACGAGCCGATTGTAAATACATTGGGGCAACGGCAAGACTCTTTGGCGCCACACTCCGCCCCGGCGAACAAGACCGCGCACGATCCCGGCATCCCAGTTGACGTCCTGTAGGCGGAATGCGCAGATAATCCCTCCGCGCTTGCGGCAAATATCGGCTACTTCGTTGAAAAAAGGGGACAATGGTCCAAACGGGGATTGCGGAAATTGGGCATTGTAAGAGGATACGAGAATCCCTACATACGGCCCGACAACAAGAGTTTGCTGATCTGCGTTGTAGCGCACAAGCATGGGCCCTCCTGTAGGCAGCCGGAGCGACTGGGCCAAGGCAGGCCGGATAAGCGTTTGGTTGCTGCGATCAATGCCGCTGATACGGGCGCGAACCGTTTTGCTTCCGAATTGGACAGTAGCTGTGGGCGAAGAAAGATTCCATTTGCGCATTTGCGCCTGGGGCAGGTAAAGGTCTACTTCCGTCTTTGGCTCGTATCCGACGACGATGGTTGGAACGTAAGACATGGCTATCCCCTTCCCATCAGGCATAAAGTTAGTCTATGGTATGAGTAGCCAAATCGTTTGGTGCCATGCAGAGAAGAAAGGTTGTTAGTATTTATGAACTTGTGGATAGTATTAGTGAATATCGGCGTAGGCTCTGTGATCGGCGGCGTTACGAACGAACTCGCCATCCGCATGCTGTTTCGACCGCTCAAGCCTTGGTATATCGGCAGTTGGAAGCTTCCGTTCACCCCGGGACTGATCCCGAGAAGGCGGGACGACATCGCGATACAAATGGGCAGATTAGTGGAGGAGCATTTGCTTACGACAGAAGGCGTCAGGCGGGCGCTGGCCCAGGGCGACCTGGAAAATACGCTGGCGGGCTGGATGAACAACCTGGCTGCGGACTGGATGGCGGATGAGCGTACGTTGCGCCAAACGCTGCAACGGGCAGTGCCCCAGCTTTTTACCGAGGACGGAGGATGGAGCGAAGCGGTACGCGTCCCTGTCCAGCAAAAATGGCATTCTTTTGTCCAGCAGCTGTTTACACAATATGAAGAAACAAAACTGCGCGATCTGCTTCCACAAGCAGGCATAGATCGCCTGGACGGGGCGGTGACTTCGGCGAGTCAGCATATGCTGGGCCGGATTCGCGAGTATTTGTACTCCCCGCAAGGACAGCAAACGTTGCAAGGCATGGTCAAAGGCATGCTCGGCGGAGGCGGGGGCATGTTCGGTGGGCTGGTCGGCATGTTTCTTGGAGACGACAAGATCATTGGCAAAATTGTTCCGCATCTCGATGAGCTTTTGCAAAGCCCGGAGATGGCTGAGCGCTTGCAACAGTTTTTGCGCAAAGAGGCGGACAAGCTGCTGGATAAAACGGTCGGGGAACTGGTGGAGTGGCTCGGCCACGATCAGCTCGACGACTGGTCCCGCGCGCTTTTTGCGAGAATCGAAGCGCAGAGCCTGCAACTCGTGGATCAGCCTATGTCGCGCCTGACCGCGCCGATTCAGCAAACCGTCACAAACGATCTCGTTCCGCGCCTGGCGAAATGGATGGTAGAGTCTTTGCAGACAAACGTCGAGAAAATCTTTTCCCGTCTAGCGATTCGCGATATTGTTACGAGACAGGTGGAAGGCTTCCCGATCGAACGGATCGAAGAAATGGTGGTCGGCATCTCGGGAAAAGAGTTCCGGATGATTACGGTCCTCGGCTTTATTCTTGGCGGGATTATCGGACTGGTTCAGGGACTTTTGGCGAATTGGCTGGGATAGGAAAACTGAAACGAAACTGTAACGGCTCTGTAATAATCCTGTAATATTCCTTGGGTAAGATAAAAGCACGATGAAAACCCCCTTAATGATATACTTTCTGAGTTGGTAGCTTGAAAAAAGCTACCCTTTTTTTTTGTCGCGCCTTCGGGTATATTGGTCGAAGGAGCGCACGTACATTGGAACGGGTGGGAGACCAGGAAGGGGGATTAGCAATATGGCAACGAAACATGAACAAATCTTGCAACATATTGATCGCCTTCCGATCGGTTCGAAGATTTCCGTGCGGCAGATCGCCAAAGACCTGGATGTGAGTGAGGGTACGGCCTACCGCGCAATCAAGGAAGCGGAAACACAAGGATACGTCAGTACGATCGAACGTGTCGGCACAGTGAGAATCGAGAAGAAGCACAAAGAAAACATAGAGCGGCTGACTTTCGCGGAAGTGGTGAACATCGTCGACGGCCATGTGCTTGGCGGACGGGAAGGGCTGCACAAGACGCTGAACAAATTCGTCATCGGTGCGATGCAGCTGGAAGCGATGATGCGCTATATCGACGCGGGCAGTCTATTAATTGTAGGAAACCGTTATCAGGCGCACAAAATTGCCTTGCAGCAAGGAGCGGCCGTCCTGATCACGGGTGGCTTCGATACGAGCGAGGAAATCAAGCAGTTGGCGGATCGTTTGGCTTTGCCGATCATTTCGTCGAGCTACGACTCGTTTACAGTAGCATCGATGATCAACCGGGCCATCTACGACCGTTTGATCAAAAAAGAAATCGTCATGGTCGAGGATGTGCTGAAGCCGCTGGCGGAAACGCCCGTGCTGCTGCCGTCCGACACAGTCGCCAAATGGCACCAGTACACGGAGCTGTATCAAGATACGCGCTTTCCGGTTGTCGATGAGCAAATGCGGCTCATCGGGATCGTGACTTCGAAAGATATTATCGGCCACGAGGAGACGGCGACGATCGACAAGGTCATGACGAAAAATCCGATCACGACCTCGCCGCGCGTGTCTGTCGCTTCGTCGGCGCACATGATGGTGTGGGAAGGGATCGAGCTGTTGCCGGTCGTGGACAATTATCGCAAGCTGGTGGGCGTGCTGAGCCGCAACGACGTGTTGAAGGCGCTCCAGTTTACGGCGAAGCAGCCGCAGATGAGTGAAACATTTCCGAACCTGATCATGTCGCATTTCCGCGAGGAGCGTCAGGCAGACGAGCTGATTTACTTGGGCGACGTCACGCCGCAGATGACGAATCACCTGGGAACGATCGCCAGTGGCATCATGACGACAGTGATGGTCGAAGCGGCCTGTAACTTGCTGCGTCAGCATCGCCGCGGCGACATGGTGCCGGAAAATATTACGGTGTACTTTTTGAAGCCGGTGCAGATGGAGAGCCACATACAGGTGCAGCCGCGACTTTTGGACATCAGCCGCCGCTTCGGTAAGGTCGAGGTGTCGGTTTACCACGGCGAGCAGCTTGTGGGGCAGGCTATGATTACGGCGCAGATTATTGATCGGTAATTGTGGATCGTTGGTGAGGGCAGTCTCTTTGGGGGGCTGCTCTTTTTTGCTTTTTGATTGGGGAAGTGGCCGCAGTGCAGGGCTTCGCGAACCGCGGCGTCTTTCCCGCCCTCCTGATTGACAAACCAAACAAAAATAACCTATCATCTAATTAGAAAAATATCTAATTAGAACCGAAAGCACATTTTCCCGAAGAAAGGAGCATCTCTTTTGCAACTCGATAAACTCGTCACCTTTTACAAAGCGCTCGGCGACCCGACTCGCGTGCGGATTTTGGCCATGTTGGCAAATGGACCGCTGCACGGGCAGGCGCTGGCAGGGAAGCTCGGAGTGACGCCGCCGACGATTACACACCATATGGCGAAGCTGCGCGATGCAGGAATCGTCTACGAGCGGCGTGACAAAAACACGATTTACTTTTATTTGCACGAAGCGAACATGAAGCGGCAAACCCAGGCGATTTTGAATGTGTTGGAACGGGCGAAAGGTACGATGGAGGAAGACCTTTTTGCAGATGAGGAAACCAAAACGACCGAGGAGCAGAGGAGGTCCCAGATGGCAGCGGATCAGATGCACGTAATCAAAAGCTTCCTGACCCCCGACGGCAAGCTCAAGCAGATTCCGGCCCAGCGCAAGAAAAAGCTGATCGTGTTCGAATACATGGTGCGGGGGCTGGAGTTTGGCCGCAAATACAAGGAACAGGAAATCAATGACTACATCCGCCAGTTTCACGACGATTACGCGACGATTCGCCGCGAATTTGTCATGAACCACTATATGTACCGCGAAGAGGGCATCTACGAGCTGAATCCGGAAGAGATGTGGGCCAAGGCAGAAGAATTGCGCTAACAGGAAAATGATTCCTTTTGAAAAAGCATAAAAAAAGACAACCGTCGGCACTGCGCTCAGGTTGTCGGAAACAATAGAATGTCACACAAACTGATTATAGCGAGAACTAATTGCGTTTAGCCATGGCAAACGATTGGGAAAACAGGAAAAGTATTTCAGCATGCTGCTTCTTCGCTTAATTCCAATTCACTTTTGATATTTTCCATTTAAGAGCCGCAGAGATGAAATACAGGATGGAAGCAATAAAAAATAGAGTAAACATATCTCCGGTCATCAATAAGTAAAGACTTAAAGGTAAGGAAATCACAAAAGAAATAATGATCAGCGGTTGTTTAAGGAACGAGGTAAGTAAACCGAATATCGCGGGAAGTAACAAACAAAGTGCAGTAAAGACAGAAACAGTTGGTTTGTTGTAAAGCAAAAAGTACCAAAGAATCATGGTTCCAACAGAAGCAAGCAAACCACATATCAGCGATAAGCTAAACATGGAATTAGATTTCACGTTGGTCACCCTCCTGTGAAATTATGGAAACAACTCTCCCTCTTTCGAATTGTTTATGGTAACATTTTACTAAAATGTAATGTAATGGCGAATAGGGAGAGGGAATCAAATGTTAAAAAAGTGGATAGTAGTTCCAGTAGTCGTATCACTTTCTTTTTTTAGCGCTTTTACTGCTCTTGGTAAAGAGAACAAAGTTATGAATTTGCATGCTGAATCAGGAAGTGAAATCATTTTAAAAAAAGTAGAGTATCGTGAAATCGAAGATGGAGAAGGTTACATCACTATTGAAGGCAGAGCTACAGCAGATGGGATAATTGAAGCTTATCAAATTCAAATTGATACAGAAAATGGAACTTACATAACCAAATCATTAGATTACAATTCAAGTAAAGAAGAATTGGCGGCAGAAGAATCAGAAGAGGAATTAACTTATGAAGGAAGGGATTCTTCCGAAAATTCGATCCTCGCTGCTAAAAGTTACTACAAAGGATGGCTAAGAGCTTCCACAGAAGATCCAGTCCGAATTGAAACCGCTGCATCCAAAATTTCGATGTCTTGGAGTGAAGATGCTGATGGTCTGTTGGAATGTACGAGCAGTACCTTCAACACGTGGGCAGCCAATCCTTCGGAGTTTGATACGCACTGGTATAAAAATGGCCAATCGTTCCCTAAATATAAATACAACTCGGATAACTCAAAAATTACACAAACGGCTTGGGCCGCGTATTATAACTACGATTTTGGTAATGACGACCTCCGAACAGATGTAAAACACAACATGACAATGATACCGGTTAATAAGAACATTGGTAGTGGTCAGTTTGATTATAAAGTAACAATGGATAAGTCTGGCGAATCTTCTGCATTACTTCAACTTAATGTAACAACGAATTAAAAAGTCCCATCAAAATGGAACAGATCGGCTCATCATGCACAGTAACGCTCGAATCCTCGAATTCGGGTGTTTTTCGTTGTCATGAGCAATTAGCGTGCAGAGGGTACCACCAGTAAAACTCGGATTACGTAAGCTAAGATTTGTCCACTAATGCGGACTGCAAATCTTCATCAAAAACTTAGCAGTACCCCTTAAGTACGATGTTTCCAATTATTAAAGTGCCCGTGTATTCAATGTGATGGGAAGGAACGTGTTGCTGGCAAAAAGCAGCAGCACAAGCGATGCAGAACTGGTAGCAAGCTGCTCGCCTGTTGTTCTCGGCTTCGCTTCACATAGGCCCCCATACAGAAAAAAGCATGTGGAACAATCGCTCTGTTCTCATGCTTTTTTAGCTCTCAGCTGCCTTTTTTCAATTCTGCCTGCCAGGCGCTGCGATAGTGCAAAAAGTTGCGGGTTCCCAGGTACAGGTTCAGCACACCGACGATCAGCATGATGATCGCGACCACGATGCGGATCGTATCGAGCGTATCAAACGTAAACTGGTTAAGCCCGAACAAAGATACGAGAATGCCGAGTGCGATGTTCATTTTGCCCAGCGTCATTCTGGATTCCAGCGGGTGGATGCCTCTTCTGCGTGCGTGGATGCTGAAGTAGACGCTGGCTACAAGTGAAGCGAGAACGCCGGTCAAATAAAAGGCCGACCACATAGATGGCTTCATCCTTTCCAACAAATCTGGTATTATCCTACCAAATCAAAGCAAGAAAGGTCAAATTCAAACAAGAACGTTCGTTCTTGTTTCCCCACGATCCTCTTACTTTCGGTATAATGATAGAGAGAAAGCTACTACACGATTCGAGTCGTAAACAGGAGAGGAAGGAACCAGATGACCTCCTTTGTCCATTTGCATGTTCATACGGAGTACAGCCTGCTAGACGGAGCGGCGCGGATTGATGCGCTGGTGGAGCGTGCCAAAGAGCTGGGCATGACTGCGCTGGCGATTACGGATCACGCCAATCTGTATGGCGCTGTCCCTTTTTATAAAGCATGTACAGAAAACCAGATCAAGCCGATTATCGGGATGGAATTGTACGTGATCGAAGGAAATTTGCAAGATCGCGTGCGCAATGCGCCTCCCCCGAGCCATTTGATCGTGCTTGCCGAAAATGAGGCGGGCTATCGCAATCTGTTGAAGCTCGCCACGATCGCCAATACGGATGGAAACTACATGATTCCCCGCCTGAACAAAGAAGTGCTGGTCCGGCATGCGGAAGGGTTGATCGCCCTTAGCGGCTGCCAGCAGGGCGAGGTTGCGCAGCTTTTGCTGGCTGGCGAAGCCGAGGCAGCGAAAGAAGCAGCCTTGTGGCACCTTCGCGTTTTTGGCGAGGCGAATTACTTTTTGGAGCTGGCTGACCACGGCCTGGAGAGCGAGCGCAGACTCAATGCCCGTCTGGTCAAGCTGAGCCAGGAGACGGGCATCCCGCTGGTCGTCACGAACAATGTGCACTACGTGAAGCAAAACGAGCATCGCCAGCACGATATTTTGCTCGCGATCAAAGAGGGCAAGACCATCGACGAGGAAAACCGCTTCCGCTACGAAACCGACCAATACTATTTGAAAAGCGAAGCAGAAATGGCCGCCGCCTTTTCTTACGTACCCGAAGCGCTTGCCAACACGGGAAAAATCGCGGACAGATGCAACCTCACATTGTCGTTTGGGGCGCACATTTTGCCGGAATTTCCCTTGCCGGAGGGCCGGGATTCGACGCAATATTTGCGTTCGCTATGCGAGCAAGGCTGCCGGGAGCGGTACAAGACAATCACGCCGGACATACAGGCGCGTCTCGATCACGAGCTGTCGATCATTACAGGCACGGGCTTTACCGATTACTTCCTGATCGTCTGGGACTTCATGCGCTACGCCCATCAGCACGGGATTCCGACCGGACCAGGGCGGGGTTCTGCTGCCGGAAGCCTCGTCGCCTACGCATTGAAAATAACGAACGTAGACCCGCTTCATTTCAATCTGCTGTTTGAACGGTTTCTCAATCCGGAGCGGGTGACGATGCCCGATATCGATATCGACTTTTCCGTGGAGCGGCGCGACGAAGTCATCCATTACGTGGCGAAAAAATACGGTCACGACCGCGTGGCCCAGATTATTACGTTTGGAACGATGGCGGCTCGCGCTGCGGTGCGCGACGTAGGCCGGGCACTCGGCCTGTCCGTCGGGATCGTCGACCGGGTAGCGAAAATGATTCCGCAATCTCCCGGCATGACGATTGACCGTGCCATGAAGCTCATTCCGGACATCGGCAAGCTGTGCCAGGAAAACAGACAGGCCGCCCTTTTGATCGAGACAGCAAAAGGCGTGGAAGGTTTGCCGCGCCATGCTTCGACACATGCGGCGGGCGTCGTGATCTCGCGGGAGCCGCTGACCAGCTATGTTCCGTTGCAGACGGGCAGCGAAGGCTTGGCACTGACGCAGTATCCGATGGAGGTGCTGGAGGAAGTCGGTCTGTTGAAAATGGATTTTCTCGGCTTGCGCAACTTGACGATCATTCAGGAGACACTTCGTCATCTGCATGAACAGGGGATTGCGATTGAGCTGGAGAGCATTCCGACGGATGATCCGAATACGTTCCGCATGTTGTCGCGCGGCGAGACGACAGGGGTATTCCAGCTGGAGTCCGGCGGGATGCGCAACGTGCTCCGCGACCTGAAGCCGACCAGTCTGGACGATATTATCGCTGTGCTGGCCTTGTATCGGCCGGGACCGATGGAAATTATCCCGCAGTACATCGCCGCCAAGCACGGCCAGAGCGCTGTGCATTACGCGCATCCGGTGCTTGAGCCGATCTTGCGCGAGACGCACGGCTTCATGATCTACCAGGAGCAAATTATGCAAATCTCGTCTACGCTCGCTGGCTTCAGTTTGGGTGAGGCAGACATTTTGCGCCGGGCGGTCGGAAAGAAAAAACGCGAGCTGTTGGCCGAGCAGCGGGAAAAGTTCGTGGCTGGTTGCGTCCGTCAAGGCTACGGCGAAGAGCTTGGTCATCAAGTGTACGATCTGATCGTCCGCTTTGCCGATTACGGCTTCAATAAAGCGCACTCTGTCGCCTACGCGGTCATCGCCTACCAGATGGCGTATTTGAAAGCGACCTATCCGCTTGCTTTTATGGCAGCCCTTTTGTCGCTGTCGATCGGCTCGCAGACGAGAATCGCCGAGTACACGGAGGAGGCGCGGCGCCTGGGGCTTCGCGTGCTGGGGCCGGATGTCAACAAAAGCACGGCGTCCTTTGCAGTCGAACAAGATGCGATTCGTTTCGGGCTTGCTGCCGTCAAAAACGTCGGCTATGGAGCGATCGAATCGATTGTAAAAGAACGGGCTGTGCGTCCGTATCGGGACGTTTTCGATTTTTGCGCCAGAGTAGATGCGCGTCTCGTGAACAGACGAGTGGTAGAATCGCTGACGCTCTGCGGGGCGCTGGATTCGCTGCCTGGTCACCGCAGCCAGTTGCTGCTGCTTTTGGACGAGGCGGTCGGCAAGACGAATGCGAAGCGGATCGAGCGCGACGCGAATCAGCTCGACCTGTTTGCGGGAGAAGAACAAGCGGCGCCATTGCGCGAGCCGGCTGAATACCCGGAAGTGCCGCCGATGTCACGCGCCCAGCAGCTGAAAGAAGAACGGGAACTGATCGGCGTGTACATTTCCGGCCATCCGCTCGACCAGTATGCGCACGTGGCTGCCCGCCCCGAAGTGACGGCTATTTCGGCGCTCAGCGAGCTGGCCCGCGACAAAACGGTGAAAGTGTTCGGAATGATTACGGAAGAAAAGCGCATCCAGACGAAAAAGGGCGACCCGATGGCGTTTTTGGTGCTGGAGGACAAAACCGCGCAGGTGGAGCTGGTCGTCTTTCCGCAAGTGTTTGCCAAGTACGGCGACTTGCTCGGCAAAGAGCGGATGGTCGTAGCCGAAGCGCGGGTGGATCATCAGGATGACATGGTGAAGCTGCTCGCATCGCGCTTTTGGGATGCCGAGACACTGCAAGCGCCGACCGCCGAGACGGTGTTGTTTGTCAAAATTTCCGCCCAGCAGGAGCACGATTCGACACTGCAACGTTTGCAACGGCTGTTTGTCGAAAAAAAAGGAACGATTCCTGTGATTCTGTTTTACGAGGGAAAAAGACAGACAATTCGCCTGCCGGAGGACATTCGGGTCGAGGTGGACGAGTCATTTTTGGAGCAAGCGCGAGATATTGTGGGACGTGACAGCGTAATCCAGAAAGAATTGCCCATAAATTGGGGAGGATGAGGAATGTCCTCCCTTTTTCGCCGTTTTCGGCAGGTTTACAGGATAACAGGTTTTGCTATATATTGAATTCATAACTCGTTAAGTGGTCAGACCACTTAGGGCTTTCAAGCAATAAAGAGGCTGTTCAGGCAATCATAGAAAGACTATCGTGAAATGGAGTGGTAATGGATGTCTAGTTTGAGAGAGGAAGCGCTGGAACTTCACCGAAAAAATAAAGGGAAGCTGGAGGCAGTGACCAAGGTTCCCGTTCGCAATGCTCGCGATCTGAGCCTTGCTTATTCTCCTGGTGTTGCTGAGCCTTGCAAAGACATTTTTGACGACAAATCCAAAGTTTACGAATACACCATGAAGGGCAACCTCGTTGCAGTCGTGAGCGATGGTACCGCTGTTCTCGGTCTCGGCAACATCGGACCGGAAGCCGCTATGCCGGTGATGGAAGGAAAAGCTGTACTGTTCAAATCGTTCGCAGGCGTGGACGCATTCCCGATCTGCCTGAACACGACTGATGTAGACAAAATCGTAGAAACTGTGAAGCTGCTCGAACCGACTTTTGGCGGTGTTAACCTTGAAGATATCGCAGCTCCGGCATGCTTCGAGGTAGAAGAGCGCCTGAAGCGCGAAACAAACATTCCGATTTTCCACGACGATCAGCACGGTACAGCAATCGTAACGGCTGCGGGCCTGATCAACGCCCTGCGCGTGGTTGACAAAAAGCTCGAAGATATCCGCGTGGTAGCGAACGGTGCGGGCGCTGCTGGTATCGCGATCATGAAACTTTTGATTTCCATGGGCGTAAAAGAAGTGATCATGGTTGATACAAAAGGAATCGTGTACGAAGGCCGTCAATTCGGGATGAACCCGGTAAAAGAAGAGATGGCGAAAATCACGAACCGCAGCAAGCTGCAAGGCGATCTCGCTGACGCGATGAAAGGCGCTGACGTCTTCATCGGCGTATCGGTAGCAGGCGCGGTAACTCCTGACATGGTTCGCTCCATGAACCGCGATGCGATCATCTTCGCGATGGCGAACCCGACTCCGGAAATCATGCCGAGCGAGGCGAAAGAAGCAGGGGCAGCCGTAGTCGGTACAGGCCGTTCCGACTTCCCGAACCAGGTGAACAACGTACTTGCCTTCCCGGGCATTTTCCGTGGGGCGCTCGATACGCGCGCGACTGAAATCAACGAGGACATGAAGCTGGCAGCCGTGTACGCAATCGCGGACCTGATCACGCCAGAAGAGCTTTCCGCAGAAAAAGTCATCCCTGCTCCGTTTGATCCGCGCGTCGCTCCAAATGTGGCGGCAGCCGTAGCCAAAGCAGCGATGGAGAGCGGCGTTGCCCGCATCACTGTCGATCCGGAAGCAGTAAAAGAGAAAACAGCCAGTCTGGCAGCCATTTCCTATCAGCAAGTGTAAGGAAGTGCAGTCAAACACCCTCCACGAGCATCTGTATCAGACGTGAATATGTGGGGGGTGCTTCACTTCACCAGTAGCAGCCATTAAGGGGGATCATTGTGCTCGACTCGACTCAAGATCGAAAGGTTTACGAAGGCATACTCCTGCAATTGCATGCAATCATTCAGGAGCAAAACTTACGGCCTGGCGACAAGCTTCCGTCGGAGCGAGAGTTGTCTGAGCAATTAGGGGCTGGTCGCTCCTCTGTACGCGAAGCCCTCCGTGCGCTGGAGCTGCTCGGGCTCATCGAGACGCGCCGCGGGGAAGGCACTTTCCTCAAGCATTATCGGCACAACCGACTGATCGATATTCTTGGCTTTTTTATCCTACGGGATACGAAAACCAAGAAGGACTTGATCGAAATGCGCAAGATGCTGGAGATCGATGCTGTCCGTCTCGCCTGTAGACGGGCCACGCCCAAGCATTTCGAGGAAATGGAACGGATTCTCGCGATCGCACAAGAGCGGGTAGAGAGAGGCGAGGTTCCTACAGAAGAAGACTACCAGTTCCACCGCGTGATTTGCCGATCCAGCCGCAACTCCATTTTGCACCGCATCTGGACGCCTTTGGTAGAGTACAGCAACAGTGTGCGGATTGAATCGTTGTCGCGGGAAGGCAGGGCGCGCATGGCATTGGAGGAGCATCGCGAGATCATGGAAGCGATTCGCGAAGGCGATGTCACTGTCGCGGTTGAGAGAATGAGGCACCACTTGGAGAACAGCAAGCTCTAGATTTTACTCCTATTTGCGAGGGGCGCTGGCGCTGTGATATGATGATGCAGACCTGTATTGGACGATGAAGGAGGAAGCCAGCATGTGGACGGTCATCTACATCGCTCCTAGCGCTAGAATAGCTGAACGGATACAGCAACGTTTGACAGATGAAGGATTTTTGGTCAAGGTTCGCGAGGCGAGAGTTTCGAAGCAATACGAGATTCTTGTGCCCGAAGGCGAACTGAACGAAGTCCGGGATGTACTCGGCTCGATCCTTCACTGATGAGAAAGGTGGGGTGTACCTGTGCTAAAAGATCTTTTTGGGAAAAAGCGCAAATTTGCCACTGTCCCTTCCGAGACGCTGGCACGTGTCCCTGCTTCCACCGACGCTAGCAAGGAAGCGGGTACGAAGGAGAAGGAAGTCCCTGAGGGATTGATGAATAAATGCCCACATTGTGGGACGATCCACTACTCGAAGGATTTGGAAAAAAACTTGCGCGTATGCAAAGGCTGCCAGTTTCACTATTCCATGTCCGCGCCAGAGCGGTTGCAATCCCTTTTGGATGAAGGTGTCCTGACAGAGGAGTTTGACGCGAACCTGATCGCGTCCAATCCGCTCGGGTTCCCTGACTATCTGGAAAAGCTGGAGCAGGATATGGCAAACACGAATTTGAACGAAGCGATCATCACTGGCGAGGGCTTGCTCGGCGGCAACCGCATCGTGATCGGGGTTATGGATTCCCGCTTCCGCATGGCCAGCATGGGCTCGGTTGTCGGGGAAAAAATTACGCGTGCAATTGAGCAAGCGATCGAACGGCGTCTGCCTTTCATCCTGTTCTCCGCATCCGGCGGTGCGCGCATGCAGGAAGGCGTACTGAGTCTGATGCAGATGGCGAAGACCAGTGCCGCTTTGTCCAGACTGGACCGCGAGCGCTTGCTGTTCGTTTCGGTCATGACGAATCCTACATATGGCGGTGTATCTGCAAGCTTCTCTTCCCTTGGCGACTACAATATCGCAGAACCGGGAGCCATGATCGGCTTTGCGGGACGTCGCGTCATTGAGCAAACGATTCGCCAGGAGCTGCCAAAAGACTTCCAGACTGCGGAGTTTTTGCTGAAAAACGGTCAGCTCGACATGGTCGTACATCGCAAGGACATGCGTCAAACGCTGTCCAAACTGGTAGAGATGCACACGTCACGGGAAGGAGTGGAAATATGGCAGGCGAACTCCCCTTTGAAAAGCCATTAGTAGAATTGCAAGACAAGATTAAGGAATTGCGCCGCTTTACCGAAGAAAAAGGCATTGATTTCTCCGACGAAGTAAAGCGTCTGGAGCAAAAGGCAAAAGAGCTTGCCGAACAAATTTATGGCAACTTGACGCCGTGGCAGCGCGTCCAACTGGCCCGTCACCCGGAAAGACCAACGACTTTGGACTATATTCAACTTCTTTTTACTGATTTTATAGAAGTACACGGGGACAGGTTGTACGGGGATGACCATTCGATCGTGGGCGGCATCGCCAAGCTGGACGGTCGTCCGGTGACTGTGATCGGCCATCAAAAAGGCAAAGACACCAAGGACAACATCAAGCGCAATTTCGGGATGGCGCATCCTGAAGGGTACAGAAAAGCTCTGCGCATCATGCAGCAGGCCGACAAATTCGGACGTCCGATTATTTGTTTCATCAACACATCGGGAGCGTATCCGGGTAAAGCGGCAGAAGAGCGCGGCCAGAGCGAAGCGATTGCTCGCAACTTGCGGGAAATGGCTACTTTTCGCGTGCCGATTATTTGTATCGTCATCGGCGAAGGCGGCAGCGGCGGTGCGCTGGCGATCAGCGTCGGCAATCGCATCTATATGCTGGAGAATTCCTATTACTCCGTGATTGCACCGGAGAGCGCGGCGGCCATTTTGTGGAGAGATTCCAGCCTTGGCATGCGCGCAGCGGAGTCGATGAAAATTACGGCTCCTGATTTGCTCGCGCTCGGCGTGATCGACGGCATCATTGACGAGCCGTTCGGCGGGGCGCATCGAGACTTGATTGCGCAGGCAACAGCGGTCAAGACGGTGATTGCCGAGCAATTGGAACAGTTGGGTCGTTTGAGCCCGGATGAACTGATACAGGACCGATATGAGAAGTTCAAACGAATCGGCGAATACGCCTCCCTGTAAGTCACAGGGGGCGTTTTTTGTGCGGTAAAAAGACTGAGTCTATTGATGGACGATCGTATAGTTTGAACACAGACCGCAATAAAATCATGGCACAGCCAAGTTTTCTTATCTTTTTTTGGCACGGAAAATCTGCTACAATCGATTTCGAACAAGCGAGTTATCAGAGCTTTCAAAAAGTATGGCACATTTCTGTTCTGTGTATAACAGATATACGAAATGGAGTAATACAGCATGTTTCATAGTCGTTATGGTACATACTGTTTCCGTTTCATGACATGCTAAAGACGAAATGGATTGGAGAGGTGGATTCCATGCAAAAGCTTGCGGTTCTGACCAGCGGAGGAGATTCGCCCGGCATGAACGCCGCGGTGCGTGCGGCAGTTCGTCGTGCTGCTTACCACGGAGTGCAAATGTACGGGGTGTATCACGGCTACGAAGGTCTGATGAATGGCGATATCCAGGAAATGACACTGGGCTCCGTTGGGGACATTATCCAGCGAGGAGGAACCATCCTTTACTCTGCCCGCAGCCAAGCCTTCAGAACAGAGGAAGGGCAGCAAAAAGCAGTGGAGCAGCTGCGCAAATTCGGGATTGAAGGGCTGATCGTCATCGGTGGAGACGGGTCGTTCCGCGGCGCACAGAAGCTGACGGAAAAAGGCTTCCCGACCATCGGCGTGCCGGGAACGATTGATAACGACATTCCGTGCACCGATTTTACGATTGGGTTCGATACCGCTCTGAATACGATTGTGGAAGCGATCGATAAAATTCGCGACACGGCAACTTCTCATGAGCGCACCTACATTATCGAAGTAATGGGCCGGGACGCAGGCGATTTGGCACTGTGGGCAGGACTTGCTGCTGGGGCCGAGTCGATTATCATCCCGGAAGAATCCCAAGACATGAGCGATATTATAGAACGCCTGCATGCCGGACAGCGCCGTGGAAAAAAGCATTCCATCATTATAGTGGCGGAAGGCGTAGGCAGCGCTGCTTCGTACGCGGAAGCCATCACCAAGGAAACAGGCTGGGAGACGCGTGTGACCGTGCTTGGGCACATTCAGCGCGGAGGCTCACCTACCGCGATGGACCGCATGCTGGCGAGCCGGATGGGAGCAGCCGCAGTCGACTTGCTCCTGGAAGGCAAAAAAGACCGGATGGTTGGCATCCAGAACAACACAATCGTCGACGTCGATTTCAATGAAGCATTGTCCCAGAAACACCAACTGGATTTATCCGTATATCAACTGGCGCGCACACTGTCTATTTGATCAGGCAAAGCCTGGGTAGCAGTGTATAGAGGAGGCATAATTCCTATGTTAAGGAAAGCAAAAATCGTGTGTACAATCGGACCGGCGAGTGAGTCCGTTGAAACGTTGAAAAAGCTGATTCATGCGGGGATGAACGTAGCCCGTCTGAACTTTTCCCACGGAAGCCATGAAGAGCACGCAGCGCGGATCGTGAACATTCGTCGTGCGTCCGAAGAGACAGGCAAGCCGGTGGCGATTCTTTTGGATACAAAAGGGCCGGAAATTCGCACAGGCACGCTTGCTACAGATTCGGTCGAGCTGGAAGAAGGCAAGACGCTGATTTTGACGACAGAAGAACTGGCAGGAACGGCAGAGAAAGTTTCGATCACTTATTCGGAACTGCCTCAGGATGTCAATCCGGGCGACACGATTTTGATTGATGACGGCCTGATCGGGCTGACGGTTCTGGAAGTGCAAGGCAACGAGATCGTTTGCCAAATCAAAAACGGCGGAACGCTGAAAAGCAAAAAAGGCGTCAACGTGCCAGGCGTCAAAATCAATTTGCCGGGAATTACGGAAAAGGACGCACAAGATATCGAGTTCGGGATTGCGCAGCAAGTCGATTTCATTGCGGCTTCTTTTGTCCGCAAGGCGAGCGACATTCTCGAAATCCGCCAGATTTTGGAGCGCCACAACGTGCGCATTGACATCATCGCGAAGATCGAAAACCAGGAAGGCGTCGACAATGTCGATGAAATCCTCGTCGTAACAGACGGCATCATGGTAGCGCGTGGCGACCTCGGCGTGGAAATACCTGCTGAGGAAGTGCCGCTCGTCCAGAAAAAGCTGATCAAAAAATGCAACGAGCTGGCCAAACCTGTCATCACGGCGACGCAAATGCTCGATTCCATGCAGCGCAACCCTCGTCCTACTCGCGCAGAAGCAAGCGACGTAGCCAATGCGATTTTTGACGGCACAGACGCGATCATGCTGTCCGGTGAGACGGCTGCGGGCAAATATCCGGTAGAATCGGTCGAAACGATGGACCGCATCGCGGTACGAGCAGAGCAAGAGCTTAACTACCGTGAGATTTTGTATGCGCAAGCGCAGCTCAAGCAAGTGACGATTACCGATGCGATTAGCCAGGCTGTCTCCAATGCAGCGCTCGATCTCGATGCGACAGCGATCATTACGGCGACAGAGAGCGGACATACAGCGCGCATGGTATCCAAATTCCGTCCGAAAGCTCCCATCGTAGCGGTCACACCGCACGAAGCTGTCATTCGCCGACTGGCGCTCGTAAACGGCGTATATCCGGTCAAAGGCGTGCTGGCAAACACAACCGATGAGATGCTGGAGATGTCTGTCCAGGAAGCAATCGACGCAGGCTTCGTGCGTCACGGCGACCTCGTAGTCATTACCGCGGGTGTGCCTGTGCGTGAAGTAGGGACAACCAACCTCATGAAGATTCACGTGATCGGCGATGTCGTGGCAAAAGGCCAAGGCATCGGTCGCAAAGTCGTGACGAGCAAAGTCGTCATCGCCCGTTCGGCAGAAGAAGCGCTGCAAAAAGTAGAAGACGGCGTGATCCTGGTGACGATCGGAACGGACTCGGACATGATTGAAGCGTTCAGCAAGGCAGGAGCGGTCATTTGCGAAGAGGGCGGGCTGACATCCCATGCAGCGATCGTCGGGCTCAATTTGGGCGTCCCAGTGATCGTAGGCGTGCAGTTTGCCACCGACTTGCTGAAGGAAGGCCAAATCGTTACGGTTGACTCCGAGCGTGGGCATATTTATTCAGGGCAGACGCGGGTTCTGTAGGTCATCAGACTCATTTTTATAGCAAAAGCACTTTTTGGGGGTGGCATCTTGTCACCCCTTTTTGCATTGGGCAGACTGGTGGCAACGCGATTTTCGCTGATAGCATTTTCCAGAATACGGTGTTTTTTAGGTGGTGCAAACGGGGAGGGAATCTGATAAAATCGATCAGGTGTTCGTCTGAGCAAGCGCCGGGAAAGTGTTGAGTTTTCACTGTAATGGCCTGTTTGCAAGGAGCGAAAACACCGAAAATCGCTTCCCGTTGCAGGATGAGCGATGTCAAGAACTATTTTTAAGCAAAACACAACATATAGTGTTGTCGAATTTTATTGCGTACAAGATATAGATAAAACTATTGAGTTTTTCCCATAAAGATAGTTAACTAGAGAGGAACTATTCGAAGGAGGAACGTTATGCTGGCGACCGAAACTGTATCCCGCACCGCTTTCTTGAGGGATGAATTTTTAGCACAATACAAAGACTTTCCCGATCATATGAATCCTCTGGGACAATTTGTGTACTATCGGACTTATTCTCGTTTTATCCCGGAAAAAGGCAGACGGGAAACATGGAAAGAAACATGCCGCCGTTCGGTGGATTACAATATGAAGCTTGCGTATCAACATTTGCAAAAAATCGGCCTGTACCCGGATGAGCGTGCGATGGAAGCAGAAGCGGAAGGTCTGTTTGACAACATGTTCAACCTGCGTCAGTTTTTGTCCGGCCGGACGCTGTGGGTGGGCGGAGCTGAAAACGGCGTGGCCGATTTGTACCCGCTGGCCAACTTCAACTGCTCTTTCCTGAACATCAAATCGTGGGACGACCTTGGCGATTTGTTCTACCTGCTGCTGGTAGGAACAGGTGTCGGCTTCAAATGCACGAAAGCGATGGCAGCAGGACTCGGTCCGATCCGGACCAACGTGGCCTTGCTTTCTTCCGAGTACCGCCCATTGCCCAAGCATCAGCGACTGGAGCGTTCCGAGCTGAATGTGCTGGATAACGGTTTCGCCAAAATTTACGTGGGAGACAGCAAAGAGGGCTGGGTAGAGTCGCTGCGCTTGTACCTGCAAATTTTGACCGACGGTTCCTACGAGCATATTCATACAGTGAAAATCTCCTACAACAGCGTGCGTCCAAAAGGAGAGCGACTGAAGCGTTTTGGCGGTACAGCAAGCGGACATGAGCCGCTTCGCGAGATGTTTGAAGGCATCGACAAAGTGCTGAAAAACCAGATCGACGAGCATCTGGCCCCGATTGAAAGTGACGAAAAAGGGTACGGCAAGATTCGCCCCGTACATATTCTCGACATTGGCAATCTGATCGGAGCAAACGTCGTAGTTGGGGGCGTGCGCCGCACAGCGGAAATTTTCCTGTTCGATCACGACGACTACGAGTGCATGCTGGCGAAATACGGCATCAACGGCTTCTGGACGGAAGAGCAGTTGGCGCATCACCGCCGCGTCGGCGAACTTTTGGGCGAGCACAAGCCTGTATGGTTTGACAGCATTGAAAAGGTAGGGGACGGACGATTCGGCCTGGATCACCGCCGCATGTCCAACAACTCCATCGCCTTTACGAAACAACCGTCTAGAGAGTTTTTGCATCTCGTGTTCACCTTGATGCAACTGGAAGGCGAGCCTGGCTTTATCAACTTGGAAGAAGCCAATCGCCGTCGTCCAAATGCGGAGGGCTTGAATCCTTGTGCGGAAATTTTGCTTGATTCATATGGCGTTTGCAACTTGACTACGGTCAATCTCGTTCAGTTTGTGCGTGAGAACGAAGACGGCTCCAAGTATTTGGATCTGGATGGACTTTTGGATGCGCAACGCAAATCTGCCCGTGCAGGACTGCGGATGACGCTCGTTACACTGGAGCTGCCACATTGGGATACGGTGCAACAGCGCGACCGTTTGCTAGGAACGTCGCTGACTGGCTTGAAAGATGCGCTCGCGTCTCTCGGCTATACGGAGGAGCAGGAGCTTGAACTGCTGCGTCAGCTCGGAAATGCTGCCCGCGACGAAGCGAACCGCTATGCGTACGAGCTGCGCGTCAATTCGCCGCTGCTGGTCACGACAGTGAAGCCGGAAGGAACGCTGTCACAGGTGGCTGGCGGGGTTTCCAGCGGCTTGCACTGGTCGCACTCGCCGTACTACATCCGCCGCATTCGCATCAACGCGCAAGACCCGTTGGCAAAAGCGGTACAAGCTCTCGGCTGGACAGTTCACCCGGAGGTCGGCACACAAGGGGAGACGCACGAGGAGCGCATGGCGAATGCCCGCACGCTCGTGATTGACTTCCCGGTAGCGTCGGGTGCGCAGGAAACGAAAAACGAAGTGAGCGCCAAGCGCCAATTCGATACGTACTTCCGTTTCCAAAAGGAGTACACCGAGCACAATTCTTCTAATACGATTACCGTTCGCAAGGAAGAATGGAACGAAGTGGAAGAGATCGTCTATGCAAACTGGGACAATTTTGTCGGCGTGTCTTTCTTGCAGCTCGATGGCGGAAACTACCAGTTGGCTCCGTACGAGGAATGCAGCAAAGAGCAGTACGAAGCGCTCAAGCAGTCGATGAAGCCGTTCGATCCTGCTATTTTGCAGCAATACGAGACAGGCACAGATGCAGACCTGTCGACCGCAGAATCTTGCGAAGGCGGCGCTTGCCCGATTCGCTAATCCAGTCAGTCATCAACCAGGGAGAGACCGTTACGATGGGTCTCTCCCTGGTTTTGTTTTGGCCCGGATCAGGCCGACGACGAGCAGGAGCAGCGGGTAAAACAGTCCGAAGATCAGGCTGTAGGGAAACCAGGCATCGACATCCCATTTTGCCATGTACGCTGTGTTCGGGTAGACAATCAGCGAAAAAACGGCTACGACGAAAGCGGTCGGGATGATCAACGGTTTGTAGGTGCGGAGCCGAAACACGTGGGTCATGCTGATTAATCCGGCGTAAAAGTACATGCTCAGTTTGACAAAAATGGTAAAGAACCAGAGGATGGCGACGATCGCCTCCACCCTCTGCAAAAAATTTCCAATACTGATCCGCTGGGCCAGCGTATAGCTGGGGTAGGCGTAAAGGATCGAGCCATCCGGCCCCAGTACCAAAATGCTGACCAGGATGACCATGGATAATTTCAAACCGGCAATCAGCCCTCCGGCAATAAAATATTTGCGCGCGGAGCGGGGATCAGTGAGGCAAACGGGAAAAAAGACGAGCAAGGTGGGAAGTGTCAAATACGTCATACTGGCAAACGTCAAGGTTCCTTTTACGAGGCTTTTCCCGTCCGCTTCCAGAATCGGCTGGATATTTTCGATCTCCATGCTCGGAAAAAGAAAAAAGATCAGGGAGAAAAACAACAAGAGCAAAAGCGGCACAAACAACTCGATGCTTCGCGCAAACGTCTCCAGTCCCAGGTGGGCAGCGAGCATGACGACGAGCAAAAAAAGAATGTGCAGCGCGATGATGGGCGTCTCCGGGAACATGTTTGTCTTTAAAAAATTGCCGATGTAAAAAAGCACCTGAGCGGAGGAGAGCAGCATGGTGAACAGAAAGAAGCACGAAGCAAGCCAGCCGAGCCATTTGCCCAAGATCCGTTCGTTTATTTCCAGCAGGTTGTTTTTTGGATAAAACAAGCCGACGGAGATGTACAGCCAGGCCAGGCCCAAGCCGACTGCATTTCCCAAGAGGGCGCAAATCCAGGCGTCCTGTTGTGCGTTCGCAGCCAGAGTGGAAGGGGCGACCAGAATCGTCGTGCCGATGCTGAATAGGCAAGTAATGATCGTCATTTGCCGATTCGAGATTTTGACTGTGGACAGCACCTGACGTCCTCCTATTCGAACAGTTTCTGCAAAAATTCTCCGAAGGGACTCAAGATGACTTTCACCCAGTCGCCCGGATTGGGGACAGGTACGTCCAATATCTTGAGCGTTCCTGTAATGGCGCCTAGCAGAAGCAAGAGGGAAAACACGACGAGCTCCCGATGATAGCGTCTTCGAACAAGCTTCGGGACTTCAAACCAGGCGATGATGGCCGCTGTGACCAAAACAAACGCTGCTCCCCACATTCCCTTTTTTCCTACTTTCCTGATTTAGGCAGTCTTTTCTTCGAGTATTGACCGAATGAAAAAATGCCATACCATCGTCAACCGCAAGCGCAGTTTGTCTATGGTACAATAGCCTTAGAGAGAAAGGGGCGATGGTTTGTGAGTCCAATTATTCATACTCATCAATTGCGAGTGCGCTACGGCGAAACCGATCAGATGGGTGTGGTCTACCATACGAATTACTTGAACTGGTTTGAGGTGGGGCGAACAGAGTTGATCCGCCAAGCGGGACTCACCTATCGCGAGCTGGAGGAAAGAGGCGTGCTTTTGCCGGTTACGGATGCCGCCATCTCGTACAAAAAGCCTGCTCGTTACGATGATATGGTGGAGATCAGGACGCGGGTCAAAGAACTGACTGCCGTTCGCCTGACGTTTGCTTACGAAGCTATTCGCGTGTCGGATCAGGAGCTGCTTGTGTCGGGGGAGACGATGCACGTCTTCACGAACAGCGAGCTTAGACCGATACGCCTGGCCAAAACGGAGCCGGAAGTTTACGCTTGGCTGGATGCCCAGCACAAAGGAGGGGAATAGCATGTTGCGCTTTCTCGTGATCCTGTTTGTGATCGGATTTGGTTTGGAGCTATGGGGATTGATTACAGTAGGCTCGCTGATCGGCGGATGGAACACCGTTTTGCTGGTCATTGTTACGGGGCTGTTGGGCGCTTGGCTCGCGAAGCAACAAGGGGTTCAAGTGTTTCGCACGCTTCAGTTCCAACTGTCTCGCGGGCAGATGCCGACAGAGACGATCATCGACGGTGTGCTGATCTTGGTTGGCGGCATTTTGCTCTTGCTCCCAGGGTTTGTGTCGGATGTGATCGGTTTGATTTTTCTCATCCCCTACACCCGGATGATGCTGCGGCACTTGCTGAAGCAATGGCTGTGGTATTTGATTTCTTCGGGACGGATTCGCTTTTTGTTCCGTCGCTAAGTCGCTAGGTAGAAGACAGACAGGTTATGGCAAAAAAAGAACCGCTTCGAGCTTTGCGCCAGCAGGCAGCTCGCAAGCGGTTTTTTCTTTAGATGCGTTTTCCCTTGATGTACATCCAGATGTCGACGAACACATTGGCTTTGACCAGGGCGTTGATCAACACGAGGGAGACGGGGCCGATGATCAGTCCGAGGAACCCGAACAGCTGCAACCCGACGAACAGGGCGACCAGCGTGAGCAGCGGATCGAGGCCGACGCTCTCTGCTACAACCTTTGGCTCGATGATCTGGCGGAAGATGAGCACGACAGCGTACAAAATCGACAGACCGATGACCATGGTGTAGTTGCCTTTGAAAAACATGTAGATGATCCAGGGAACGAAAACGGTTCCCGTGCCGAGATACGGCAGGAGATCAACCAATCCGGTAATCAGGCCGATCGTAATCGCGTATTCCACGCGCATGATCAACAGTCCGATGATCACGATTGCCGCAGTCAGGGAAATAAGCGTCACCTGAGCTTTGATGAACCCGAACAAAGCGGCGCGCAGATCGCGAAAAATCTGATCCAGGCGATTGTTGACCCCGCTTGGCAAAAGGCGGCGGAAGCGCGATTCCCAGAGGAAGAAATCTTTTGAAATAAAGAAAGCGCCCATGATGGAGATGACCGAGACGGTAGCCATGTTCGGCAAGGAGACGAGCAAGTTTTTCAAGCCGTCCAGGAAGCTGACAATCAGATTTTGTCCGGCGTGTGTGATCGAAGTGATGCCGCTGCCGACCGTGTTGCTGATTTTGTCCTTGTAGTTCGGATCAAGCTGGTCGTAAATCCATTGAACCTGGTTGTAGATGCCGAGCAAGAAGTCTTGGGAAATCGTCCGCTGCAAATACTCGGACAGCTCTTGGGCAAACACCGGCAGCCGTTTTGCCAGTTCGCCGATCTCTACGACCGTTTCCGTTACGACCAGGGTAGCCAGGCCGATGGCGAGAAGCATCAGTACAAGCAGGGCGATCGTAACCGACAGCCAGCGGGGAATTTTGAACTTTTTCGTGATGAAAGTGACGGGTCTGTGGATCATGAGCGCAATGACTAAAGCGATTATAAATGGGTACAGTAATGGTGTTGCAAACTGAAACAGCCAGATTCCTACATAAACAAGCAGGCATACCCAGAAAAAGCGAATGATCTGAAAGACGCGCTCCACCCAGTTTTCCTGATTCAAAAAGGTCTCCTTTCTGCCAAAAAACAGCAACAAATGCTTATGGAACTATTATGCAGCAATCGGGACAAATGGAGCAAGCGCGCGAAAAAACAAAACTGGGTTTCATCCTTTGAAACATTTTTTCGCCAATCTTATTCACAAAATCGCAATAATCTTTTATAATTGGGTCGACTTATAGTGGATTCTTTTCTCTCGCCTCTCCCCCTTGGCATGCTCAAGGATTTGCGTGGATATATTTCCTGACAAGAGTGGTGGATGAAAGAAACCGCTGCTATCAATTTCTTTAAGAAGAGGTCGTTTATCAGTCACGAGGACAAGCGAAGGACTGGATAAGCACTATTACTTGAGTGGAAAAGGAGAGGGAGTTCTATGACAACAACACGTGGACTTGAAGGCGTCGTTGCCGCTCAATCATCGATCTGTTCGATCGTCGATGGGGTTCTTTGCTATGGCGGGATCAACATCGATGAGTTAGCAGAACATGCAACTTTTGAAGAGGTTGTATACTTGCTCTGGCATGGAGCGTTACCGAAGCGTGATCAGCTGGACGCTTTGAAAAAACAATTGGGTGAAAATGCAGCAGTAGCAAAAGAAGTGCTGGAAAGCATTCGCCATTACCCAAAAGGCGTGCACCCAATGGCGGCGTTGCGCACAGCTGTCTCTTCGTTAGCGCTCTACGACACAGAAGCGCAAGATATGTCTCCTGAAGCCAACTATCGCAAATCCATCCGTCTGATGGCTCAAACTCCTACTCTGATTGCTGCTTACGAGCGCATGCGCAAAGGATTGGAGCCAATCGCTCCTCGTGCAGATTTCACCATTGCCCAAAACTTCCTTTACATGCTGACTGGCGAAGAGCCAACAGAAACAGCTGTGAAAGCGTTTGATGTTGCGCTGGTTCTGCACGCAGACCATGAGTTCAATGCTTCTACTTTTGCTGCTCGCGTAACCGTTGCGACCCTGACAGATATCTACTCCGGTATCGTGTCCGCAATCGGCACGCTCAAAGGCCCTCTGCACGGCGGCGCCAATGAAGCGGTTGCGAAAATGCTGGTGGAAATCGGCGGACTCGACAACGTGGAATCCTACATCCGCAGCAAGCTGGACAACAAAGAGAAAATCATGGGCTTCGGACACCGCGTTTACAAAGATGGCGACCCGCGTGCGAAATGGCTGAAGCAAATGTCCCAAAAGCTGACGGCGCAAATCGGCCGTCCTGAGCTGTATGAAATGTCCGTGAAAATCGACAACATGATTACATCGGAAAAAGGACTGAAGCCAAACGTTGACTTCTACTCCGCATCCGTGTACATCTCTCTCGGCCTGGAAACAGACCTGTTCACACCGATCTTTGCCATCAGCCGCATGTCCGGTTGGACGGCACACATCATGGAACAGTATGAAAACAATCGTCTGATCCGTCCTCGCGCGGATTACATCGGTCCGGTCAACCAACATTACGTACCGATTGACCGCCGCTAAAAACCCGCTATTTTCGAGCGTGGAGGGCCGTGTGCAGCCATGCTGACCAGCCCTAAGTGCAAGCTTGAGAACTACCACAAGAAGTGGTAGTTCTCCTACGTCTGGAAATATTCATAATCACCCAATATCTTCAACACTGGAGGGATTCTTGTGTTCAAAAACCTTACTCAACCAACTGCTGGTGAAAAAATCACCGTAGATAACGGCAAACTGGTCGTTCCAAACAACCCGATCATTCCTTTCATCGAGGGTGACGGTACTGGCCCTGACATCTGGAACGCTTCCGTTCGCGTTCTGGATGCAGCAGTAGAAAAAGCGTACAACGGCGAGAAAAAAATCGCTTGGTTCGAAGTGTTCGCAGGCGAAAAATCGTTCAACCAATACAACGAGTGGCTGCCAGAAGATACGCTGACTGCTGTTCGCGAATACTTGATCGCAATCAAAGGTCCTCTGACTACACCAGTAGGCGGCGGTATCCGCTCCATCAACGTAGCGCTGCGTCAAGAGCTGGATCTGTACGCTTGCGTGCGTCCTGTTCAATACTTCGATGGCGTTCCATCCCCTGTCAAACATCCTGAATTGACAGATATGGTGATCTTCCGCGAGAACACAGAAGACATCTACGCTGGTGTTGAGTGGGCAGAAGGCACTCCAGAAGTGAAAAAAGTAATCGACTTCCTGCAAAACGAAATGGGCGTGAAGAAAATCCGCTTCCCGGAAACTTCCGGTATCGGGATCAAGCCTGTTTCTAAAGACGGTACAGAGCGTCTGGTTCGCGCAGCGATCAACTACGCGATCGACAACAAACGCAAATCCGTTACCCTCGTACACAAAGGCAACATCATGAAGTTCACCGAAGGCGCGTTCAAAAGCTGGGGTTATGCAGTGGCTGAAGCAGAATACGGCGACAAAGTGTTCACTTGGGCACAATACGACCGCATCAAAGCAGAAGGCGGCGACGCTGACAAAGCGCAAAAAGAAGCAGAAGCAGCTGGCAAAATCATCGTAAAAGACGTGATTGCTGACGCGTTCCTGCAACAAATCTTGACTCGTCCGGCTGAGTACGATGTAGTAGCTACCCTCAACCTGAACGGTGACTACATCTCCGACGCTCTGGCTGCACAAGTAGGCGGTATCGGTATCGCTCCGGGAGCGAACATCAACTACCTGACTGGTCATGCGATCTTCGAAGCAACACACGGTACAGCTCCTAAATACGCTGGTCTGGACAAAGTGAACCCATCCTCCGTGATCCTGTCCGGAGAAATGATGCTGCGTCACCTGGGCTGGAACGAAGCAGCTGATCTGATCATCAACTCCATGGAAAAAACCATCTCCGCGAAAACAGTAACGTACGATTTCGCTCGTCTGATGGATGGCGCAACTGAACTGAAATGCTCCGAGTTTGCTGACGCGTTGATTCAAAACATGTAAGATAGAGATAGTTTGGCAACTATTTACACTTACAGTTTGGAGGGGAGTTAAGTCATGGCATTCAACCGTAAAAAAATCGCTGTTATCGGTAGTGGCTTCACTGGTGCAACCACAGCATTTATTTTGGGGCAAAAAGAATTAGGCGACGTAGTTTTGGTTGACATTCCGCAACTGGAGAACCCGACAAAAGGGAAAGCGCTGGATATGATGGAGTCTTCCCCTGTGCTTGGCTTCGACGCCCAGATTACAGGTACTGCAAGCTACGAGGATATTCAAGGCGCTGATCTGGTGATCATCACCGCAGGGATTGCCCGCAAGCCAGGCATGTCCCGCGATGACCTTGTAAACACCAATGCAAGCATCATGAAGTCGGTTGCGGAGCAAGTGAAGACATATGCTCCCAACTCGATCGTGCTCGTCCTTTCCAACCCCGTTGATGCAATGACTTACACTTTCTTTAAAACGTCCGGCTTCCCGAAAGAGCGTGTCATCGGGCAGTCCGGCGTGCTGGATACGGCGCGTTTCCGTACCTTCGTGGCCATGGAGCTGAACGTTTCTGTTGAGGACGTGACAGGCTTCGTGCTCGGCGGTCACGGCGACGACATGGTTCCGCTGGTTCGCTACTCGTATGCGGGTGGCATTCCACTGGAAACGTTGATCCCGAAAGACCGTCTGGACGCCATCGTCGAACGCACCCGCAAAGGCGGCGGCGAGATCGTCAACTTGCTTGGCAACGGCTCCGCTTACTATGCGCCGGCTGCCGCTCTCGTACAGATGGCGGAAGCGATCATCAAGGATAAACGACGTATCCTTCCATCCATTGCGCTTTTGCAAGGCGAGTACGGCTATCAAGATATTTACCTCGGCGTTCCGACCCTTCTGGGTGCAAACGGAATCGAGAAAGTCATCGAGCTGGAACTCACCGCAGAAGAAAAAGCCGCGCTCGACAAATCGGCCGACTCGGTGCGCAATGTCATGGCTGTATTGAAATAGTTTGTCTGATCGGAATACGAAAGACGCCTTTCTTCGTGAAGGGCGTCTTTTTTCATGCCAAAGCCGATTTCGAGGAATACTACAGTCCAAAGCAAATTTCATGCCCAGAGTAGCCTGTCGCTAAACACCTTTACAAAAAAATTACTTGTCTTCCGGTTTCAGCATTGGCAGACTGAGTAGTGTAGAGAGAAGAAACAAATCAGAGGACGAAGGTCTGCAACATTCAATCTGTAGCATCGCATTGGTAGGGGGAAACGGACAAAATGATCAAGGTTTTGGTAGTGGATGACGAAGCTTCTATCGTGAAGCTGCTGCAATTCAATCTGGAAAAATCGGGATTTCAGGTCGTTACTGCATTTGATGGCAGACAGGCATTGGATATGGTGAAAAGCGAGCAGCCTGACTTTATCATTCTCGACTTGATGCTGCCAAAAATGGACGGCATGGATGTCTGTAAAACATTGCGGCAGGAACGCATCAATACACCGATTCTCATGCTGACCGCAAAAGATGACGAACTGGACAAGATTCTCGGCCTGGAGCTTGGGGCTGACGACTACTTGACCAAGCCATTCAGCCCGAGAGAGGTAGTGGCACGCGTCAAAGCCATTTTGCGACGAATCCAATCGACACCGGAAGCGGCTACTGCTCCTGAAGACGTCGTGCTTCAGTTTGGCGACATCCGCATCTATCCGGAAAAATATGAAGTGTTTTGCAAAGACGCCAAAATCGAGCTGACTCCGAAAGAATTTGAGCTGCTCAACTACTTGGCCAGCCACCAGGGACGTGTCCTGACGCGCGATCAACTGCTGAATGCCGTCTGGAACTACGATTTCATCGGCGACTCGCGGATTGTGGACGTACATGTGAGCCACCTGAGAGAAAAACTGGAGGAAGACACGAAAAATCCGCGCTACATTAAAACAGTCCGCGGCTTGGGATACAAACTGGAAGGATAACAGGAGGCACGACCTTGACTCGCTTTCGTATCAAACTCACCTTCACTATCTTGGGATTAATCTCATTGGTTCTCCTTTTGATGGGAATGTACTTTGCGAAGGTACTGGAGAACTCTTACCTGCAATCTTTGCATGAGCTTTTATCCCGCGAGTCCAAGCTTGTTGCCCAGGCTGTTCGCTTCCCGACGGTTTTTGACAATCAGGTTACGCTGGCGGATCGCGTCAAGCAAGTGGCTCCTTCCGACGAAGTCCGCCTGACGATCATCAACCGCGAAGGTCAGGTGCTGTACGACAACTCCTCCCATGTAGAGGAGATGGAAAATCATCACGACAGGCCGGAGATGAAGGCTGCGCTGCGGGGCGAAACAGGCATTTCCCGCCGATTCAGCGAGACGCTCGGCTATGACATGATGTACGTGGCGGTGCCAGTCGAGCAAGGCACAAACATTGTCGGGGCTGTTCGCTCCGCCATGTCGATGAAAGACATTACGGACACGATTCACAACATGTGGTACAGCTTGCTTACAGGGCTTTTGGTCACACTGGTGGTCGGCTCCATTGTGGTCTCACGCATTTCTTTTTCCATCATCCGTCCGATTGAGGAAATCACCAGGGTAGCCCGCAACATTACCCAGCGTCAGTACGAGAGCCGGGTACGGATCAAGGCCAAGGACGAGATCGGTCAGCTCGCCGGGGCGATTAACTTCATGGCTTCCAGCTTGGAGCAGCAAATGTACGAAATCTCCGAGAACCAGCAGAGGCTCGCCGGGGTTTTGACCAACATGACGAGCGGTGTGATCTTCATATCGGAGCAGCGCAGAATCATGCTCGTCAACCCTGCGGTCGAGAAGCTTCTCGGGACGGCTGGGCATGAGCTGGTAGGCAAGCTGCACATCGAGGCAGGCAAAAGCTTTGGACTGTCCCAGTACATCGACAGATGCCTGGACAAGAGCGAGAAGTTTCGGCAGGAGGTTCACATTTACTACCCGCAGGAACGCGTGCTCGACGTCAATTTTGCCCCGTACATCAATTTCAAGGGCGAGTCGCGAGGTGTAGTCGTCGTCCTGCATGACATCACGGAAATCCGCCGTCTGGAAAAGATGCGCAGCGACTTTGTCGCCAACGTGTCGCACGAGCTGCGCACGCCGATTACGTCGATCAAAGGGTTTACCGAGACGCTGTTGGAAGGCGCGATGCAGGATGAGGAGACATGCCGCAACTTCCTGCAAATCATTTCCGATGAAAGTGAACGGTTGTACCGGATGATCCGCGACATTCTCGATTTGTCCAAAATCGAGCAGAAGCGCATCCCGCTGCATCTCAGCCACGTGCACGTACAGGAGCTGATCCGTTCTGCGGCCGCGATCATGCACGATCAGGCGCAAAGAAAGCAGCTGAAAGTGGCGCTGCCGGAGAGCCAGCCGGACATTTGGCTGATGACGGACAAAGATTGCCTCCAGCAAATCGTGCTGAACCTGATGACAAACGCGATCGCCTACACGCCGGAAGAGGGCGAGATCACGATCAGGACAGAAGCGGACGACAAGCAGATTACCATTCAGGTGGCAGATACAGGGATCGGCATTCCGGAAAAAGACCTGGCAAGAATTTTCGAACGGTTCTACCGGGTGGATAAGGCTCGCAGCCGCGATTCGGGCGGCACAGGGCTTGGTCTGGCCATCGTGAAGCATCTGGTCGAAAACTTGCACGGCCAGATCAAGGTAGAGAGCGTGGAAGGAAGAGGCTCCACCTTCACAGTCATCTTGCCGCTCACCTGAAATATTTACACAAACAAAATAGTAGCTTTACCCGCAGACTACAATCCCCTTGTACTATTTGTCGTGTCAGACAAATGAAGGGGGACGAGGAACATGTCGCGGCACGCTTTCGAAGAGCAGCTGGATGTACTGCATCGCAAACTCATGTCCATGGGAACATTGGTTGAGGAAGCGATTCATAAATCGATTAAAAGTTTGGTAGAACGGGATGTCCATCTGGCGGAACAAGTGATTGCGGCCGATCCGGTTATCAATGAGCTGGAGCAGGAAATACAGAGCGAATGCTTCCGCCTGATCGCCTTGCAGCAGCCTGTCGGGAGCGATCTTCGCCGCCTGGGAACCATGCTGAAGCTGGTGACTGATCTGGAGAGAATGGGCGATCATGCCGTGTCCATCTCCAAGACGACACGTCGCCTGATGGCGGAGCCATACGTCAAGCCGCTGATCGATATTCCGTTGATGGCGGATCATGTGAAAGCGATGGTGAGGGATTGCCTGAATGCCTATATCGCTCGCAACAAAGAAGCGGCAGAAGAGATCGCTGCGCGAGACGATATTGTCGATAAGCTGTTCGCCACGATCTTCCGTGATCTGATCGAGGTCATGATGAAAAATGGCAATGCGATTTCCCAAGGCACGCATCTGCTCCTGGTGGCGCAATATTTGGAACGGATTGCCGATCACGTCACGAACATTTGCGAGTGGATCATCTACATGTCCACAGGCAAAATGACGGACTTGAACAAATAGGATCGAGGACGCTCAAAGCTTTTGCCAGCGGGCGCTCTGGATACGGAATAAAAGTCGCTGTGAGCCTTTCGCGCTTGCAGCGGCTTTTTTCCTTTTTCCTGTCGTGACAGATGCCCATTTCCTCCTCGCTGCATACAATACATCGATCCGATCCATTTTCGATCAGTGAGTGACTGGAGGGAATGTGCATGGCTAAAAAAGTGCGTCACATATACGCTGCGGGCAACACGGCGCGAGGATACAAAACATTTTACGACTCGGTCCTGCAAGGCATGGAGCGCGTATACATCCTGTCAGGAGTGGTGGAGGGGGTTACATCGCCGCTCATCGAGACGATTGGCAAGGAGATGTCTCGCAAGACCGATCAGGTGGAGTGGATTCATTCACCGTTCGTGAACGGGCAGTACGACGGTGTTGTCTTTCACGAATGGCGGGTAGCGATTATGGACGGCAGCTATCCCCGCATCTGGAGACCGGCTGCGCCCGGCGTTACCGAGATTCACGTCAACTTGCAGTCGGCGCTCGATACCGATCAGCTGGCTTTGTACAAAAGGCATATCGCGGCGTGGTACGAAGAGATTTTCCAAAAGAGCGAGGAAGCTTATCAGGCATTCGGGGAGGCGCTGCGCATCCACGATGAATGGGAAGCCCCCTACATCGAGAATCTGAACCGGGAGGCAGCCAATCTCGTCACGCAAGAGGTCGTGGAGCTGTTTTTCGGAGAGGAGAAGCAGAACAAGCGGGCGCAGGTGCGCAGAATGTACCTTGGCGCCGCCACTCCGAACGGTCCGGTGGATCACATCATGAAGCTGACCGATTCGCTGCAGAAGCGCTATTTCATCAAAGGCCGGCCGGGATCAGGCAAGTCGACCATGCTGAAAAAGCTGGTGACAGAGGCGGAGAATCGCGGCTTCGATGTGGAGGTATACCACTGCGGACTTGACCCGCACAGCCTGGACATGGTGATTGTGCCGGAGAAAAGCGTGGCGATTTTTGACAGTACGGCTCCACACGAATACTTCCCCAGCAAAGAAACAGATGAAGTGATCGACATGTACGCACGGGCGATCGACCCTGACACCGACGAGCTGTATCACGATGAGCTGGCTGAGATCAAGTCGCGCTACACGCAAAAAATCAAGGAAGCGACAGCATCGCTTTTGGCTGCCAAGGAACTGCGCGATCAGCTGAACAATGTGTACGCCGAACTGGCAGATGAGTCCAGGCTCAAAGCGGTTGCCCAAGCGATCATGAGCAGGCTGGCGCGGATGGGATAAACCAATATCGACCCGAATGAAACCTGTTCGGCTGCTCATACTACAAGAAGGAGGTGAGCGGCCGGATGGGTTTTGCTTTGACGCTGGCTTTGCTGCTGCTAGCCAATCCCCTCGATCCGACCAACTTTTTGCACATCGAGTTGGGAGAGAAAACAGTAGCCATCCTGGACCGAGCGGATTATACCTTGCCTGTTGACGGTGTCCCAGTGGCAGATGACTACCGTTTGCAAAAAGTAATAGACGATGTCGCCAAACAGGCGTATGTGGAGCCGATCAATGCGACGATTAATGCGCAAGGGTCCATCGTTGCCGAGAAAAAAGGGCGCAAGCTGGATGAAGCTGCTTTTTTGCAGCAGTTTTACCAGTATTACTACGGCGAGGGCGCTTCGACTCTACAAGTTTCCTTCCAGGAAGTCCATCCAAAAGTGGACAAGGCTCTCATCAGCCAGGTTCGGAAAAAAGTGATCGGGCAGTATGCCACCTATTTCAATTCGCGGAACAAAAACCGCTCTCACAACATCAAACTCGCTTCCCAAGCGATCAACAACTACGTCGTCTTGCCGGGAGAGATTTTTTCTTTCAATAAAGTAGTCGGCCAAAGAACGAAGGAAAAAGGGTACATGCAGGCACCGATCATCGTCAGGGGAGAGCTGTCGGAGGGAATTGGCGGCGGGATTTGCCAAGTATCCTCGACTTTGTTCAACGCCGTGGACAAGGCTGGATTGCATATCATGCAGCGCTATTCCCATAGCAGAAACGTCGCCTACGTCCCGCCTGGCCGGGATGCGACCGTGAGCTGGTACGGGCCGGATTTTGTGTTTCAGAACAAATACGCCTACCCGATCATGCTCAGGGCTATCGCAGGAAACGGAGCGATGTATGTGACCGTGCATTCGTTTCCCGAGATTGAATACGAGCCTCGACATGTTCCAAGCGTGCGCCAGAACACACCGGAAGAAGGGCCAGCCAGCCCGGAAACCATCACGGAACCAACACTGCCTTGAGCTTGACGGGCATGTTGGTTTTTTTATTACCTAGTTAAAATTTAATGTAAAGAAATAGTTGCCACGGAATAAAAAAAGTCGTATAGTGTTTTCTGTGATAAAAATTTCGTGTCCGAAATATTAGTTAGGAAAGGAGTGCATCATGAACAAGCCGTTGCATATACGGGACTTGCTGAAGCGTCTGAACAAGACCTTCGCGACGATGGCTACCAAGGAACTGAGCAAATACGGTTTGACCGTTCCCCAATTGATGATCATTCGGCAAATTCATTGCGAGCCCAAAACGATCGGCCAGTTGAGCAAAGCTGTCGATTTGTCGTACAGCACCGTTTCCGGCATCATTGACCGACTGGAAAGGGAGCAGCTGGTCGAGCGAGTGCGTGATGAGAAGGACCGCCGAGTTGTCTGGATTCAGAAAACGGAGAAGATTACCGAACTGTTTGCCAAGGTTGACTTTTTCTCGGAAGAATTTTACAAGCGGATTTTCCACGGTTTTTCGGATGAAGACCTAGATGGCATTATTTATTCGATGGAAACGTTGATTACGAAACTAGAAGAGAGAGAAAGTTGAGGAGAAATCATGAAGCGAAAACTGGTTTTGTATGTCATTTTGCTCCTGTTTGTCGCAGGGGGCGGGGGCATCGGTTACTACTACTGGTATCAAGGTGAACACTACGTTACGACGCAGGATGCCAGAGTCGCAGGGGATATTTATCGGGTTATGCCTAAAATGACAGGCAAGCTGACCGGACTCGCTGTAAAAGAAGGCGACGCGGTTGTAGCAGATCAAATTGTCGGACAGCAAGATACGAGCAACCTCGCGACTACTTCGCTGGAAAACAGCGTCCTGCGTTCTCCGATTACAGGAACCGTGATCAAAACGCAGGCGAAGGAAGGCGAAATTGTTTCCACAGGGCAATCCGTTGCGCTGGTGATTGACGAGAGCAAGCTGTACATCTCCGCAAACCTGGAAGAAACCGAGATCGAGCGGCTGAAGCTGGGCCAAAAGGTAGAATTTTCGCTGGATGCCTATCCGGGCAAAAAACTGACTGGTCATCTGATGGAGATCGGAAAAGCGACCAACTCCACGTTTTCCTTGATGCCAGCCGTCAACACAAGCGGGAACTTCACCAAAGTCACCCAGCGTATTCCGATTAAAATTGCCATTGATGACACAGCAGGTCTTCATTTGGCTGCCGGTTTGAACGCCGAGATCAAAGTGCAAGTGAAGGAGATGTAATCTGGCATGAAAAAAACAGCTCAATGGAAGTCCATCGCCGCTGTCTTGATGGCGATTTCGCTCATTACAGCAGGCTGTAGCGATACATCCTCCGCGTCTTCCGGAGGCGAAAGCATTCCGGTTGTGAAGACATGGAAGGTGACTCCTTCCCAGACAGGAGTCATTGCGAACGGTAAAATCGCCGCTTCGGATGAAATTCAGGTCGTGTCCAAAGTGTCCGGCAAAGCGGCGAGCGTCAACGTAAAAGAAGGCTCTGTCGTCAAGCAAGGCGATGTATTGGTTACGCTGGAGGCGGCAGACTATCAGCAACAAATTAATCAGGCGCAGGCGGCTATTGCCGGAGCAAGCGCCAAGCTGCGCGATACAAAAGCAGGCGCACGCAACGAGCAGCTTACACAGTTGTCGAGCATCGTGACGCAAGCGCAAGCCGGCCTGAAGGTGGCAGAGAGCAACTACAATCGCATGAAAGCTTTGTTCGATGCAGGGGCGCTGTCACAGGCTGAACTGGAAAGAGTCTCGCTCGATCTGGAAAAGGCGAGAACAGGACTGGAGCAGGCGCAAGCGCAGTACGATCTGGCAAAAGCAGGTCCGACCGCTGACACGGTTGCCGCGCTTCAAGCAGAGGTAAGCCGTCTCAATTCCAGCCTGGAGCTGGCAAAAAGCAGCTATGACAACACGATCATTCGCGCGCCAATCAGCGGCATCGTCGCGAAGCGTTCCATCGATCCGGGCGAAATGGCTGGAGCAGGCACGCCATTGCTCGTCCTCGTCAACATGGCTGACGTGAAAGTAGAGGCAAGCGTACCGCAAGATCAGATCAACAGCGTCAAAGTTGGCTCTGAAGTTGACGTAAAAGTCGGCAGCCTGGGCGGAAAAGTTTTGAAAGGTACGGTAGAGTTCGTCTCCCCGGTTTCTGACCCTAACAGCAGCTCGTTCCCGATCAAGGTGAAGGTGAGCAATCAAGAAGGACTGCTGCGCGCCGGGATGGTAGCTGAAGTGGCCCTGCAAGGTCAGGCGACCCAAGGAATGAAAATACCGACGACAGCTGTTCTTGCCAAAGAAAACAAGCATTACATCTACACCGTGGACAACGACGTCGTTCACCAGGTGGAAGTTTCTGTAGACAACGCCAGCGGTGACTGGACAACTGTGACCCAAGGTGTGAAAGACAACGATCAGATTGTTTTGAACCCGACAGACAAACTGTCCGAGGGCACCAAGGTGATCGCAAACTAACGGGGGTGATGACATGGCGGAAGCGGTGGCACAGCGGGAGGAAAAGAGCGGCAACGGCAGCATGTGGCTGTCATTGATCGCGATTCTCTCGGGAACCTTCGTTGCGATTTTGAATAACAGTTTGATCAACGTTGCCCTGCCCACCATGGTCAGTATTTTTGGCTCCACGACAGAGACCATGCAATGGGTTTTGACAGGATACATGCTGGCAAACGCCGTCATGATTCCGATGAGCGGTTCGCTGTCAGCCAAATTCGGGGCAAAGAAAATATTCGTCCTGTCATTGTCTGCCTTTACGATCTCATCCGTCCTTTGTGCGCTCGCCTGGAGCGATTCTTCCTTGATTGCGTTTCGCGTCGTGCAAGGGGTGAGTGGCGGGATGATCATGCCGATCGGGATGTCGATGATCTACATGATCGTTCCCCGGGAAAAGATCGGGATGGCTCTGGGGATTTTCGGGATTGCTTCGATGACGGCGCCTGCATTGGGCCCGACTCTTGGCGGTTACCTCATTGAGTTTTTGAGCTGGCAGTTTCTGTTTTTGGTCGGTGTTCCTTTCGGGATTTTTGCGGTAATCATGAGTATGGTTTTGCTCAAGGAAACACCGAAAAAACCGGAGTTGAAGTTCGACTTTCTCGGCGCTTTTCTGGCGATTGTCGGCTTTGGTGCCCTTCTGCTCGCGTTCAGTAAAGGACAGGCGGAAGGATGGACGTCCTTTTTTATTGTCAGTCTGTTCTTCGTTGCCATCACGAGCCTTGCGCTGTTCGTCTGGGTGGAGCTTGGAAAAGAACAGCCGCTGCTTGACTTGCGCTTGCTGAAAATCCCTGTCTTTTCCATCAGTATTCTGACGTCCGGTTTTGTCATGATGGGGATGATGGGCGGGATCTTCCTGATGCCGATCTTCCTGCAAAACATTCAGGGGATGACGGCCATGGAGTCAGGAATATTGCTGATGCCGCAGTCGATTGCGATGGCAGTCATGATGCCGATCAGCGGCAAGCTGATGGATAAATACGGCATCGGGCCAATCGGACTGGTCGGGCTGACGATCATGACCATCACGACTTATGAGCTGCACAATCTCGCGGCAGACAGCATGCATTCCTGGATGGACATGATTTTGACCATCCGCGGTGTGGGTATCGGCTTGTGCATGATGACGCTGTCGACGGTCGGGATGAACGCGGTGCCGCGGACGAGTGTCGGGGATGCTTCTCCGCTCTCGAACGTGCTGCGCCAGGTCATGAGCTCGTTCGCGATTGCGATTTTGACGGTGATCATGCAGGCGCGGCAAACGTTCCACATGTCTTCCATTGCCGACAACCTGAACTCGGATATGGCTACGCAGTTTATCGGCGGAATCTCCGGCTTGTACGTTCAGGCAGGGGTAGATACGGCGAGCGCAACAGGCGGAGCGAGCACGATCCTGTACGGGATGATGGCAAAAGAAGCGCTGGTGCAAGGGATCGGAGACACGTTCCTCGTCTCTGTCATCCCGATTGCCTTGTCGATCCCACTCTTGTACTTTTTGCATAAAAAACCGAAGAAAGCTCCGCAGGCGCCCGAGCAGCAAAAGGCGGCTGCCTAAGAAGAAAGGGTCACTCCTGCAAGCCTTGTGTCAGGCTGCGGGGGTGACCCTCTTTTCATCCAGTCAGGAAGTAACCTTCCACAACCAGTACACGATCCTTCCGACGATGTAGCCCAAAAGAATCGTCCAGCCGATCTTGGCCCAGACGTTCAGTCCTTTGACAAATTCACGCAAGCTTTTTCGGTGTTGGGGGTGCTTGTTCACCTTGGGACACTCCTTTAGCTGGTTGGTTATAGCGAATGAACAAATAAATACCTGCGATGATGACAAGGCCGCCTACCCATTGCGGCACCGTAACGATCTCTCCCAAAATAAAGTAAGCCAGGATGGCCGTCCCGATCGGTTCTCCCAAAATTCCCATCGAAATCGTGGTCGTACTCAGCCACTTGATCACCCAGTTGAAGATCGAGTGCCCAAGCAAAGTCGGGAACAGGGCGAGGCAGAAAAACCAACCCCAGTCTTGCGCGGGATAGCCGACCAGCGGATAGCCCAATATGAGATCGTACGCCACCAAAATCACGCTCGTGGCAGAGTAGACGACGAGTGTGTAGGAGAACGAAGACATGTGCTGGCGGACGTATTGGCCGACCAGCCAGTAGCCTGTAACGGTTACCGCTCCGAGCAAGGCGAGGGCATCGCCAAAAAGAGCCATCCCCCCGACTTGAAAATCACCCCAGCCGATGACGAAGCTGCCCACGATCGCGAGCAGTCCGCCAGAGAGCGCGAGCAGCCGCACGCGTTCCCCGAAGAAGAAGTAACCGCCGATAAAGGCGAACAAGGGCTGCAACGTTACGAGAACCGTAGAACTGGCTACAGATGTGTAGTTCAACGATTCGAACCACAACAGAAAGTGGCTGGCCAAAAATGCGCCAGACAATAGACAGAGTAGCCACACTTTTTTGCTCATTTTTCCGATCTCGGCGATGGCACCGCGATTCCAGAGCAAAAAAGGAAGCGTGAGTACGACAGAAAAAATCAGCCGATACGTGGCGATGATCGGTGCAGGTGCACTGGACAGTTTGACGAAAATCGCGGACGAAGAAATCGCAATCATCCCGATCAACAGCGCGAGATACGGGGGAAAAGGCGGTTTTTCCAATGAATGATTCATGAGTACACCTTCTTATGTCTGCTAAAAGTCACGATGTTCTCTATTGTAACGTCCGCCTGAAAAATTCACAATGTTATGCTTACCCAGTTGCCTGAAAGGTTTTTTTTCAATCAGGCAATCCTACAAGCATGAGATATCTACCTTTCTTTTTCCGTGTTGCTGTCCTGCTGTTCCTGTTCGTCGTCGTCAGTTTTCCGGCCCGGACAGAAGCGATCCCGCTGACTCCCATCCACATTTTGATTGACGTCGGTCACGGAGGGATTGATTCCGGCACGTCGTATGGCGACCTTTACGAAAAGGACATCAATCTGCAAATCGCCAAGCGCTTGTACGAGCAACTGACCAAAGCGGGGTACAGCGTCGCGCTCAATCGGTACGAGGATATCGCGCTGAGCGACGACAACCGCTGGCTGGGGAATCGCTCCCGGCACATTCGCGACCTGGCCCAGCGCAAAAACTTGGCGAAAGAAATGGTGCCGCAAATGATGCTGAGCCTGCACGTCAACTGGTCAAAAGATGCGCGCCGCCGCGGCCCTGTCGTGCTCTACCAGAGCAACGAGCAGAGCTACATGCTGGCGGATCTTTTGCAAAGCTCCCTCAACCGTCTGGCGAACACCAATGACAAACCAGTCAAAGGCAAAACGTACTACGTACTTCGCCACCAATACTGTCCGTCCGTCATTGTGGAAATGGGATTTATCAGCAACGCTTCTGACCGACATATGCTTACCCATCCCCAGTCACAAGAAAAAATCGCCCAGGCGATCAGCGATGCCGTGAGCGAGTACGTGACCTTGACGGGAAATTTGAAAATGGAGGCGTCCACAGAAGAAAGCTGGTGGCAAGAGCCATTGATTGAGCAAATCAATGGCCGGATTGTTGAATAAGCTTCGAGATAGTTACAAATTCGGCCTCCTTCTGAATCCGCGGGATGTACTGGCGCAGAACGGAGGCTGTTTTCTTGCCAGGAGGGCCGACATGCCCGATCGCGATGCAAACCGGGTGGTTATCGATCAGCTTGCATATTTTCTCCATTTGTTTGGTGATGTGCGGCACGGTGTACTGGTCGTCGAGAAAAATCCGGTTTTCTGCATGGGGAACCCCCATTTCAGCCGCGACCTTGCCTGCGACGCTCTTGTCGGTTGTTTTGCTGTCCAGGTAAACCAGACCGCGCTCTTTGATGACGCTCATCACGATGCGCATGATTCGCTCGTCCGCCGTCACTTTTGAGCCCATATGGTTGTTCATCCCGATCGCGTGCGGCACGTCATCAATCGCCTTTTCCACGCGCTTGCGGATTTCTTCATCGGACAAATCCGTGGTGAGCGCCCCGGGGCCGAGCCAGGAGCGTTTGCCTTTTACCGGCTCCATCGGCATATGGACGAATACGTCGTGCCCTTTTTGGTGGGCCAGCTCGGCGTCCTGCTTCGTACTGGGCATAAACGGCATGACCGCAACCGTCAGCGGTACGGGCATGTTCAGCATTTCTTCTGTTCCCGCCATGTTGTTGCCAAAATCATCGATGACAAAAGCAATCAGGTGCTTTGGCTTCGGCTTTGGCTGTTCGGGCGAAGGCGTATCATTTGCCGTTGTCGCCGTGGAAAAGGCAAAACACGAGAGCAGAAGCGCTACAATCAACGGGATTTTTTTGAGCAGTTGCATGCAATCGCCTTCCTTGTCATTTTTTTCATAGTCTGTTCAACCATGCCCGTGTTTACCCGCGACATCTGCGGCTTGGCTTATGCAATCGCCCTATGTTACGATAAAAGATAGTAGTTTCGCCACGAGAGGGGTCGGATTCCTTGAGTCATTTTGTGTTGATTGATGGAAACAGTGTTGCTAACCGGGCGTTTTACGCGCTCCCTTTGTTGTCCACGTCAGCTGGACTGCATACGAACGCAGTGCTCGGTTTTACCACCATGCTGCTGAAAGTGCTGGAAGAAATGAAGCCAACGCATATCATGGTTGCTTTTGACGCCGGAAAAGTTGTGTTTCGCCACAGCGAATACGCAGAGTACAAGGGTGGACGCAGCAAGACACCACCTGAGCTGTCCGAGCAGTTTCCGCTGATTCGCGAGCTTCTGGACGCCTTTTCCATCAAGCGATTTGAGCTGGAGGGCTACGAGGCCGACGACATTATCGGTACGCTGACCAAGCATGCGGACGAGCAGTCTTGGAAAACGACCGTCATTACCGGGGACAAAGACATGCTCCAGCTCGTGTCCGATCACATATCGGTCGCGCTGACTCGCAAAGGCGTCAGTGAAATCGAGCTGTACACCCCGCAGGAAATTCAGGAAAAATACGGCCTTGCGCCGCTGCAAATCATTGATCTGAAAGGCTTGATGGGCGATTCGTCCGACAACATTCCGGGTGTTCCCGGCGTCGGCGAGAAAACAGCCCTGAAGCTGTTGCACGAATACGGCTCTGTCGAGAAGGTGCTGGAAAACATCGATCGCATCTCCGGCAAAAAGCTGCAAGAAAACTTGCGCGAGAACGTGGACAAGGCCAACATGAGCAAGGCGTTGGCGACGATTTTGCGCGAAGCTCCGGTCGAATTGCAAGTCGAAGAGACAGCGTACGACGGCTATGACGGAGCGCTCGTCAGCGACTTCTTTAAAAAGATGGAATTTAAGTCGCTGCTCTCCAAAATCAAGGTGGCACAGCCAGGAGAAGGCAGCGAGCAAGCAGAGGCGAAGCCGTTCCACTTCGAAGTGGTCACGGAGGAAAATGCCGACAAGCATGCAGACAAGCTGACCTCGCCAATGGCGCTGTACATCGAAATGGATGGGGAGAACTACCACCATGCGCCGATTCTTGGCTTCGGTCTGGCGTCAGAAGAGAACGTCCTGTTCGTACCGTGGGACGTGGCACGCGAATGGAAGGCATTCTGTACGTGGCTGGCTGACCCGGCGCAGGAAAAGTGGGCGTTTGACGGCAAGCGCGACACGGTCGGCCTGGCCTGGCATGAGCTGGAGGCGAAAGGGATCGGCTTTGACGTGTACCTCGCGTCCTATTTGCTCAACGCTGCGGAGAGCAACCCTACGCTTGACAGCATCGCTTCGCAATATGCCCACGTACGCGTACTGTCCGACGAAGAGGTATATGGAAAAGGAGCCAAACGGCTTGTTCCGGAAATGGATGTGCTCAGTGAGCATGTAGCGCACAAAGCCGCCGCGATTTGGCAAAGCGTGCCCGTCCTGCGCGAGCAGCTGGTGGAAAATGAAATGGTGGAGCTGCTCCGCGATCTGGAAGCGCCGCTCAGCATGGTGTTGGCGCAAATGGAGAAGCAGGGCATCAAGGTCAACAGCGAGCGCCTGGCACAGATGGGGGAAGAGCTGGACAGAAAGCTGGCTGATTTGACCACCCAGATTTACGACCTGGCTGGCGGTTCGTTCAACATCAACTCGCCGAAGCAATTGGGTGAAATTTTGTTCGACAAGCTGTCTTTGCCTGTGATCAAAAAAACGAAAACAGGTCCGTCGACCAGCGCAGACGTGTTGGAGAAGCTGGCACCGTATCACCCGATTATCGACGCGATCCTAAACTTCCGCCAGCTCGGGAAGCTTCGCTCTACGTACATTGAAGGCTTGATTAAAGAAATTCATACGAAGACGAGCAAGGTGCACACGTTGTACAATCAGGCCACTACCGCCACAGGACGTTTGTCGAGTACGGAGCCGAACCTGCAAAACATCCCGATCCGCATGGAGGAAGGCCGCAAAATCCGCGAAGCGTTCATCCCGTCCGAGGAGGACTGGTACATGCTGGCGGCGGACTACTCGCAGATCGAGCTGCGGATTCTCGCCCATATTTCCGGCGACGCCAATCTGATCGACGCGTTCCAAAAAGGGATGGACATTCATACGCGGACAGCGATGGACGTGTTCGGAGTGAGCGAAGACGAAGTGACTTCGCTGATGCGCCGTCAGGCCAAAGCGGTCAACTTCGGCATCGTCTACGGGATCAGCGACTACGGATTGTCGCAAAACTTGAACATCACCCGCAAGGAAGCGGCCGATTTTATCGAGCGTTACTTCGCCGTTTTCTCCGGCGTGAAACATTGGATGGAAGAGATCGTTCAGCAGGCCAAGCAGGATGGCTACGTGACCACTCTGCTGCACCGCCGCCGTTATTTGCCGGACATTCGCAGCAGCAACTTCAATCTGCGTTCCTTTGCAGAGCGCACAGCGATGAACACGCCGATTCAAGGGACAGCGGCGGATGTCATCAAGCTGGCGATGATTCGCATGCAAGAGAGTCTGGTGGAAAAAGGGCTGTCCAGCCGCATGCTTTTGCAGGTGCACGATGAGCTTGTGTTTGAAGTGCCAAAAGACGAGCTTGAGATCATGCGCAAGCTCGTGCCGGAAGTCATGGAAGGGGCGCTTGCGCTCGATGTTCCGCTCAAAGTGGACGTGAGTGACGGACGCAGCTGGTACGAAGCGAAGTAAGCAGGCGTGTCGCCGTAAACAATAGAAGAAGCAAAGAGACAGCGAGAGGAGGAGGCACCATGCCGGAGTTGCCAGAGGTAGAAACCGTTGTGCGCACACTGCGCAGTTTGGTGCTGGGAAAAACGATTGAGCGGGTCAGTGTCCATCTGCCCCGGATCATTCGCCAGCCGGATGATATCGAACAATTCAAGGCCCAATTGGCGGGACAAACGATTCAGGACATCTCGCGCCGGGCCAAGTTCATTCAATTTTTCATGGATCAGGATGTGCTGATCTCCCATCTGCGGATGGAAGGAAGGTACGGATTGTACCAGTCGGAAGAGCCGATGGAGAAGCATACGCATGTCGTGTTCCATTTTACAGATCAGTCGGAGCTGCGTTATCGGGACGTGCGCCAGTTCGGGACGATGGATCTTTTTCCAAAAGGAATGGAAACAGCGACTGGGCCGTTGGCAAAACTGGGAGTAGAGCCGCTTGAAGAGAGCTTTACTCCCGATGTTCTCGCCAAGCTTTTGGCAGGGCGGTCAACAAAAATCAAACCGCTCCTTCTGAACCAGGAATGTATTGTCGGGCTGGGGAATATTTATGTGGACGAGTCGCTGTTTAAGGCAGGAATCCACCCGGAGAAGCCGGCAGGAGAATTGACCCGCGAAGAGGTCGAACGACTGCACGAGAGCATCGTCGCTACTTTGTCCGAGGCTGTCGAGCAAGGAGGCAGCTCCATCAAGTCCTACGTGAACGGCCAGGGCGAGATGGGCATGTTCCAGCAATCGCTTACGGTGTATGGACGGAAAAACGAGGCTTGCGTCCGCTGCGGAGCCGAGATCGTCCGCTTTGTCGTGGGTGGCAGAGGAACCCATATTTGTCCGGTGTGCCAGAAGAAGTAACATTTTTGCCGAGGGAGGAGGATGGATATGATTTTAGGATTGACAGGCGGGATCGCCACTGGCAAAAGCACAGTCACAGGGATGCTCAGAGAACGCGGGATTCCCGTGATCGATGCGGATCAGATTGCCAGAGAAGTCGTAGAGCCGGGGAAACCAGCCTATGAAGCGATTGTGCGTCATTTTGGAAGAGACATTTTGCTGGAAGACGGTCAGATTGATCGAAAAGGACTGGGAGAAATCGTGTTCTCAGACGAATCCGAGCGACAAAAGCTGAATGCCATCGTCCATCCTGAGGTACGGAGAGTCATGCGGGAGGAAGCGGAAGCAGCAGAGGCCAACGGGGCTGACATCGTGTTTATGGACATCCCGCTGTTGTTCGAGAGCAAGCTGCAACACATGGTCGAGAAAATCGTCGTGGTCTACGCGCCAGGCGATATGCAGCTCGCCCGCATGATGGAACGGGACGAGTTGGAAGAAGAACAGGCGCAAAAACGGTTGCGAGCGCAATTTCCGATTGACCAGAAGAAGCTGGAAGCCGACTTTTTGATCGACAACTCCTTTTCACGCGAAGAGACAGAGCGACAAGTGGAAGCCCTTCTCGCCGAGATTCGGGCGGAGCTGCGATCATGAAATCAGGCAAACGCGCAGCATTCATCCTGCTCGTCTTGATGAGCGTTTTTTTGCTGCAAGGCACGCCTATGGTTTGGAAGTGGATGTACCCGATCAAGTATCAGCAGGAAATTTTGACAGCAGCGATCAAATACAATGTGGACCCTTATCTCGTGTTGGCCGTCATCCGTTCGGAGAGTGGCTTCAAGACGGATCGCGTTTCGAAAAAGGGCGCGGTTGGCTTGATGCAAATCATGCCCGACACCGCTGAATGGATCGTCACTCAGGCCAAATTTCAACCGAAAGACGAGCAATACTTGTACGATCCGGTCATGAACATCGAGATCGGAACATGGTATTTGAACTTTTTGCTCAATCGGTATGAGGGCGATCTGATCAAGGTCGTCGCCGCCTACAACGCCGGCCCGGGAAAAGTGAATGGCTGGCTGACGACCGAGCAGTGGAGCGGGCACCGCGAGACGATTGAAGACATTCCGTTCGGAGAGACGCGCCAGTACGTGCAGCGAGTCCTCTATTATCATGACCGTTACAAGCGCATATATGACTTCCAATTGAGGTAAAAGCCGCTTCTCGTGTATGAGGGCGGCTTTTGTTCGTGTTTAGGGCAGGCTAAGAAACAAAACAGACAAAAAATAGGAGGGGAAAATCGTCCAAATATTTATTTTTCAGTAAAACACATTGATAATTGTGTTATACTTATTATAATGAAAGTAACAGATGAGCGTAACTTAATCGCGAAAGGGGTTTCTATTTATGACAATCAAAATTGGTATTAATGGTTTCGGCCGTATCGGGCGCATGGTATTCCGCCGCGCTATTCAGGACCCCAACATTGAAATCGTAGCGATCAACGCTAGCTACCCAGCGGAGACGCTTGCACATTTGCTCAAATACGATACCATTCACGGACGCCTGCAAAATAAAGTAGAAGTACAAGACAACAAAATCATCGTAGATGGCAAAGCGACAGTTGTCCTGTCTGACCGCGACCCGCTGAAACTGCCTTGGGGCGAACTGGGCGTGGAAATCGTCGTAGAAGCGACAGGCAAATTCAAAGACCGCGAAGGCGCTGGCAAGCACCTGCAAAGCGGAGCGAAAAAAGTAGTCATTACCGCTCCTGCCAAGGAAGAAGACGCAACGATTGTAATGGGTGTAAACGATTCCATCTACGACCATGCGAATCACCATATCGTGTCCAACGCTTCCTGCACAACCAACTGCCTCGCTCCTGTGGCAAAAGTGCTGAATGATGCATTCGGCATCGAGCAAGGCTTGATGACAACCATTCACTCGATTACGAACGATCAGGTAAACATCGACAACCCACACAAAGACCTGCGCCGTGCCCGCGCTGCTGGCGAGTCCATCATCCCGACCACTACAGGTGCTGCCCGCGCGGTAGGCAAAGTGTTGCCTGAGCTGAACGGCAAGCTGAACGGCTTCGCGCTGCGTGTCCCAACTCCTAACGTGTCGGTTGTGGACCTGGTGATCAACACGAAAAAGCCTGTAACGGTCGAAGAAGTGAACCGCGTGCTGCGCGAAGCGAGCGAAGGCCATATGAAAGGCTACCTGGAATTTTGCGACGAGCCGCTCGTATCCAGCGACTTCAACGGAAACGACAACTCCTCGATCGTAGACGGTTTGTCCACGATGGTAATGGGAACTAACCAAGTAAAAGTGATCGCTTGGTACGACAACGAGTGGGGCTATTCCTGCCGCGTTGTTGACCTGGTTCGCCACGTATCTGAGATGCACAACCAAACAACTGTGAAAGAAGCGGCTACAGCTGGTGTAAACTAAGTTGCTGCTATGGAGAACCCTCTGTCCCGATTGAACGGGCAGAGGGTTTTTTCATGACATGAGAAGGGAAAAGAAAAAGCTTCGCCGCAAGTGGGCGAAGCCGGATATGTTTGCAAGCAAGTCACGAGGATTCGGATTCAGACAATCCACTGATGTTAAACAATTGGTCGTCTTCGAAACCGATGATAAACAGCCTGATGTTCTCCTTGAGGTTGAGATCGTAAGGAGCGATGACATCGTTGCCGCGGCCGTCTCTCAGGATACGCACCGTTGGCCGATGCGAATAGTCCGGGTCAACACGGCTGACTACTCCTGTCTCGCCTGTATTGAGAACGACGCTGCTTCCGATCGGGAAGATGGCGATATGCTTGATAAAGGCGTTCACGAGATGGTGCTCGAACAGGTGACCGCCCGAGCCGAGCAAGTATTCGACGGCATCTTGCGGCATGTATCGTTTACGCCAAGGACGAGGCGAAGTCAATGAATCGTAAATATCGCAGATGCCCACGATTTGGGCAAATTCGTGAATCTGCTTTCCGACCAGTCCTTGAGGATATCCGCTTCCGTTCAGCCGTTCGTGGTGCTGCAAGCAGACGTGTGCGGACATCAAAGAAATGTCATGCTGCTTGCGGAGCAGATTAAATCCGAGCGTGGTATGCTGCTTGGCAATCTCTTGTTCTTCCGCGTTCCAGCGCTCTTTTTTCTGCAACAACTCTTCAGGCAAGCTAACTTTGCCGATATCATGCAGCATGGCCCCAACGCCCAGGTTCATCAGTTGTGTCCGGTTGTAGCCGATCGACATGCCGACGGCTGTCGCGAGCACGGCCACGTTGACCGAGTGATGATACAAGGACGGAGAGTGAGAAGAGATTGTCGTCAGGTGGCCGACCATTTGCTTGTTTTGCATCAGGTCGTCCAGAATGGAGCTAAAAGCCCGTTGAAAATGCAACCCCATCTCTTTCAAGGAGATTTTACGGGCGAGCTTGTTTGAGTTGGTGATCTGCTTGATCGTCTTTTCGATGACTTCGACCGCGATTTGTCTAGTCTGGGGGCGAATGACTTCCTCCACCACGATGTCTTCTGTACGCGGATCATCGATGTACACAGAGTCCACACCAGATCGCTGGAGCCCAGAAATCAAGCGCTCTGTCAATTGCATACCGACGCCAAGCAGCACTTTGCCATCTTCCGTGAAAACGGTACGGCCGAGCTTCATTCCCGGCTGGACTTGTCTTAAAGAAACTAAACGCATTGCAATCCCTCCAACAGTACCCATATTGTACTCCAAACGACTTATCATATAAATAGGTACAAGGATTGACTTGACTTCTGACTGGAATATGAGGGACACTGTAGACATGTATTGTCAATATTGGAGTTGATTCTGATATGCGTTGTCCATTTTGTGAATACAACGGGACTAAAGTCCTGGATTCGCGTCCGTTTAATCATAATAAATCGATCCGTCGCCGCCGTGAGTGCGAATCGTGCGAGCGTCGCTTTACTACATTTGAAATGGTCGAGGAGACCCCGCTGTTGATTGTGAAAAAGGATGGCACCCGCGAAGAGTTCAGCCGTGAAAAGGTGCTGCGCGGATTGGTGCGCGCCTGCGAGAAGCGGCCCGTTCCTTTGGAAGTCCTGGAAAATGTGGTAAACGACATCGAAAAAGAATTGCGCAGTTGCGGCCAGGCCGAGATCCCGAGCAACGACGTCGGGGAAAAGGTCATGGAACGTTTGTACCACGTAGATGAAGTCGCTTACGTCCGTTTCGCGTCCGTTTACCGCCAATTCAAAGATATCAATGTATTCATGAAAGAGCTGGAGGAGCTTCTGACGCAGGCGAGGGGCAGCCAGCCATCATCCCCAAAAGAATCATAGAGAAAGGCGGACGCGTCCGCTCCTATAGATTTCTCCTCACGCTCTTGCGAAAAAAACGCCAGGGCTTCTTTGCTTTCCAGTTATTTTTCTACGCACATTCGTTTGCCATGCTATAATAAAAGAATCGAATTTTGTCAGGAAGGAAAGATCGGATGCGCCGTTTAGTCTGGAACGAATTGTTGCCCAAGGATCGTTATTTGGTGCGGCTGGCAAGACCTCTCAGTTTTTCGGAAATGGGGTTTGTCACGCAGTTGTACTTGCCGATCATTGGCGTCGAATCGTACGCCCTCTACCAAATGCTTGTCCATAGCATGCAGGAAGCGAGCGGGGCCTCTGCGGAGGGAACCCACCGCAGTCTCATGCTTGCGTCTTCCTTGTCCCTGGATCGTTTGCTGGATGCGCGTGAACGTCTGGAGGCCATCGGACTTGTAGAAGTGCGCCGCCGCGAAAACCAGCAGCGCGATTATTACTACGAATACTTGATCAAACCTCCGCTTGCACCCGGAGAGTTTTTTGCCGATTACGTCCTCTCGCTGATGCTGCTCAACAAGATCGAAAACGTCCGCTTCTCCCAGCTGCGCCAGCAGTATGCGGATGGGCTGGGCAGCCAGTTGGCGGAAGAATATTCGCAGGTCGAAAACATAACGAAAGATTTTCATGAAGTGTTCCAATCGTTGAAACCGTCGGAGCTGGAAGTGAAAAAAGGTTCGGAGCGCGAGCGCTTTTTGAGCGAGATGGAGACGAGCTTCCCGCAGGCTGCGATGAAATCCGGCTTCGAGGCCCAGGTGAACCACTCGCTGAGCGTGTCGTCGCTGCGGCTTTATTTGCCGGACAATGCCGATCCTGCCAAGGTTCTGGATGGCAAAAGCATGGAGCTGTTGTTTTCCCTCTGCCATTTTTATCAGTTGGACAGTTGGGGAATGGGGCAGGAACTGCGGGACTGGACGTTGTACAATACGGATCGGAGTTTGGACGGGGATGTGCTGCGCAAACGGCTCATGCAGCGCTACACGGAAGACAAGCTGTACCGCAGCGATTCGGCGCCTGCATCGCTGGATGACGACTGGGGGCCAGGCAAGTTGCCCGAGCCGGGCAGCGAAGCGTTTGTGCGTGCATGCCGCTTGCTTTCCCCGCTTGCGCTGCTCGAAAAGGTCGTGGGCGGCCGCGTGAGCAAAGTGTACTTGGAGCGGGCGGAGACGCTCGTTTTTGCAGACGGCATGTCCGCTGAAGTAGTGAACGCACTGCTTTTGCACACGCTCGCCAGCATGCAAATGGAGCTGCCAAAAGCGTACATGGAGACGATTCGCGACAGCTGGAAGGCCAAGCGGATCGCCACGGTCGATGAAGCGGTGAAGCAAATCGTGGAGCGCTCCGAGCAACGGGCGCAATCGGCCGAGAAAGCCAAGACAGCGAAAAAGGAAACGACGCCAGTCAGACGCAACGGCAGGGCGATTTTGCAAGACAAGCTGCCGGCTTCGGTGGAGTGGCAAATGTCGCAGGAAAAGGCAGCGCCAGACGTCGCCAAAGGACAGTCGATTCAAGATTTTCCGGACTTGCAGAAGAGACTGGAAACACTGCGAAAACGGAAGTAAGGAGCGTGAGGGAAAATGGAATCTATCAGTGAGTTCATGCAGGAGCTTGCCAAGCGAACACCGCGTCAGCTGCTGACACCCGATCAGCAATTGGATAAAATGTTTCGTTCGTCCGCCTATCTGAAAGCATTTCAAGCGGAGCACCCGGCATTGACCCGAAACGATTACCTGCGCTCGCTCTCCAGTATATATACAGCGGTCAAAGAACAGTATTGGTGCGAGCGTTGTCCAGGGCTGAAAGAGTGCCCGAATCTGGTCAAGGGCCACAGCACGCAGCTGGAAGTGGCCCACCAGAACATCGTCAGCTCCATCACTCCCTGTTCCAAGCAGCTTGCCCATGAGGAAGAAGTGCGCCGCCGCCGCCTCATGCGCAGCTACTACGTGTCAGAAGAGACATTGAACGCGAGCTTTGAAGGAATGGTCATCGACACAGACAATTTGGCCTCGGTGGAAGCGGCCGTGCAGTTTTGTGAAAAGATCGGCACGGGCGAGCGGGTAAAAGGTCTGTATTTTCACGGCCCGTTCGGCGTAGGAAAAAGCTACATCATGGGCGCGATCGGCCGCGAGCTTTCCGAGAAGAACGTGGCTTCCCTGCTCGTTTACGTTCCCGACTTTATCCGCGAAATGAAAGACTCGATCTCGGATCAATCGTATGCCGGAAAGCTCGAGTTGCTCAAAGAAGTGCCCGTGCTCATCTTGGACGATATTGGCGCGGAAAACTTGACGCCATGGGTGCGCGACGAGATTTTGGGAGTCATCCTGAACCAGCGGGCGAACAATCACCTGCCGACTTTGTTTACATCGAATTACTCGCTGGAGGAACTACAGGAGCATCTGTCTATCTCCAACGGCAACCGGATTGAACAGACGAAAGCGGCCCGGATCATGGAGCGGATTCGCCATTTTGTGGACGTCTACGAAATCCGCCGCCAGAACCACCGAGCGGGCAACTAATGAGAACAGGCTGGAGACCTCCCAATAGGAGAGAGCCAGCACTTCTCTGCCGCGATGGTACGGTCCAAACAGGACGTGCGAATGGACGGCGACGGGAGAGGCGTTGATTCCCAGCGATTCAGCCATCGTCATCGCCCGCGCCAAATGATAGTCGTGGCTAATGATCAACACATGTCGAATAGAGTGCTTTTCCAAAACCTGCTGGCTATTCAGCAGGTTTTCGTATGTACTGGTAGATTCGTCTTCCATGAGAATCTGCCCGGACGGAACGCCGTGGGCGATCAAATACTCGCGACTGACCTCTGCTTCTGTTCGCGTCTTGCCTTCACCAAGCCCGCCAGTGACCAGCAAAGTGGAAACGTACCCATCTTCGTACAGCCGGACGGCTTCCTCCAGTCGTTCGCGCAGTCCGGGACTGGGGCCTTCCCCCCACACAGCAGCACCGAGGACAATTCCGATATCGGCATGGCGAGGAATCGCCTGTGCGGCTGCTTGTTCAATCCGCCACCAATGATAGCCGACCCACACTCCGCCGATCAGAAAAAGGATAGCCAACGCGACCAAAACTCTTCGCGGAAAAAATATTTGCAGTCGTTTTGCTAGATTCTTCATTTTTTTGCTGCTCCCTTGTATCTCTCTTTTTCGCACAAATGCTAGTTCTTTCTCTTTCATTAGACGTGGAAACAGCTGTCTAGTTACACCCTTCGACACATGGCCGACATAAATCACTGGTAAATTATTTCTCGCAAATGCCGATATAGTAATGGTGGAATGGTTTCGAAAAACAGCAAATGTCATACTTGCGAGGAGGCTGGCAATGTTCTGGAAAAAAACAATGCTCTTGTTTCTGGCCGCCCTGCTTTTTGTGGGAACCGGGAGCGCAGGGGTCGGATTGGCTGCGGAAGTAATCAACCGCCTGGTGCTGACCAAAAACGAGGTAACGGTAGAGTTGGGTGACACGGTATCCGTAGGAGCCACAGCCCTTTACGAGAGCGGAAAAACAGAAGATGTTACGGTAAAGACGAATTGGCAAAGCCCTGACCAGGGCAAAGTGATTAACGTCTACTCAGGACAAATTACGGCCAAGGCTGTTGGAAACGCCGTAGTTACTGCGGAATATATGGGCCAGACAGCCATCGTCAATGTAACCGTCACGAAAAAAGTCAAGGCGCTGTCGTTGAATCAGCAGTCGGTCAACACCCGCATCGGGGAAGAGAAAACGGTTGAATTGACTGCGTATTACAGCGAAGGCGAACCGGAAAAAGTAACAGAAAAAGCAGACTGGTCGATCGACAAGCCGGCCGTCGCCACCGTGATCAACGGCAAGATCAGAGGGCTTAGCTCCGGTACGGCAACGATTACTGCCAAGTTTGGCAGTCAGTCTACAAGCATGCAGGTAAGCGTCGAGATTGCGCATCGACTCGACCCGGACAAAACCCAACTGTCGCTGCTTTTGGGAGAATCGCAAAACATCGTGCTGACCGCGATTTATCCGGATGGCTCCGAAGATAAGGATGTCGCTGCAAAAGCAGAATGGTCTTCTGACAACGCTGCAGTAGCAGACGCCATCAAAGGAAAAATTACCGCTTACAGCGCGGGTACTGCCACCATTACCGCCACATACGGGACAAAAACAGCTACGATCAAGGTGGATGTGGACAATACGCAACGACTGGTCGTTTCGCCACAAAACGTCTTTTTGAAAGTTGGCGCAGAGCAGACGGTCAAGCTGGAAGCTACCTATGCCAACTCCACCACTCCTGTCGACGTGAAGGACAAGGCAGAATGGTCCTCGGACAAGGAAAACGTCGCTTACTACAGCAACGGGAAAATTCATGCTGTAGCTTCAGGCGAAGCCGTCATTACGGCGAAATACAGCAACAAAACGGTGCAAATTCTCGTTGATGTAGAAGTGCCGCGCTCGCTGGATATCATTCCGTCCTACCTGACGATGCAAAGCGGCAAAAGCGTGGAAGTAGGAACGGCACCAAATGGCAACAACGTAGTGGTAAAAGCTTATTTTGCAGATGGACAAAGTGAGTATATTACGGACAAGCTGGAATGGTCCTCGGATCAACCGGACATCGTGTTTGCCAGCGGGAAAACCATTACGGCTTACAAAGCGGGCTCCGCGACATTGACGGCGAAATACGGCGGCAAGACAGCGAACTTCGTGGTAGACGTGGATGTACCGCAAAGCTTGACGGCGAATCCTTCCAAAGTGGCAATTCAGGTAGGCGACGTCAAGCAGATCACAGTAACGGCTGCCTTCCCGAACGCAAGCAGTGAAGATGTGACACAAAAAGTCACCTGGACATCCAGCGCGCCAGCAGTTGCAACCGTGCGCCAAGGTCTGGTCACAGGTGTAGCGACGGGTGCCGCAACGATCACAGCGACGTTTGGCACACGCTCGATCACCATTCCGGTATCGGTCGGTGTCCTGCAATCTTTGACGGTAGACAAAAAGTCGGTGGTCTTAAGCAAAGGCGACAGCCAGGAAGTCAAGCTGACCGCCACTTATGCGGATGGAACAGTCAAAAACAACATCAATGAGCAAGCGACTTGGACGTCCACTTCTGCGGCAGTAGCCGAAGTGAACGCAGGCAAAATTACAGCAATCGGCTCCGGGAAAGCGACGATCACAGGTTCTTTTGAAGGCAAGAGCGTGACCGTGACGGTCGAGGTAGACCAGGCACAGACCTTGACTATCAATCCGCGAATCTTGATCATCAACGTCAATGACACGGCCTCAATCGAATTGAAAGCGACAGACGCTTCCGGCGCCACTATCGATGTATCCAAAACTGCAGATTGGACCTCGACCAACCTGAAGGTAGCCGATGTGGAAAACGGCAAAGTGCGTGGGCTTGCCAACGGTCGCGCGACAATCACTTTCAAATACGGAAGCAAGTCTGTATCGCTTCCGGTAGAAGTAGGCATTGTGACCAAGCTGGAGGCGGACAAGCGCTTTGTCAGCCTGAAATCAAACGGTGGCGGGGTACAAATCACCCTGACCGCAACCATGTCAGACGGCCGCACGATGGACGTCACGAACATGGCAGACTGGAAGGTCAGCAACTATAAAATTGCCGACGTATCCAAAGGCTTGGTCAAAGGTATGGCTTTCGGCAAAGCGACAATCAGCGCCAAATACAGCGACAAGAGCGTGAGCATCCCGGTCGATGTGGACACGCTGAAATATTTGAAAACAGACGTCGTTCAAGTCGTCATGAGCAAAGGCGAGTCGAAGCAAGTCAGCGCGATCGCTACTTACATGGACGGCACGGAAGCGAACGTCACGAAGCCAGCCCTGTGGACCACCTCTCGCCTGCTCGTAGCAGACGTGAAGGACGGGATCATCAAGGCGACTGGCTCCGGCAAAGCTACCATTTACGTCAGCTACGGCGGCAAGAAAACGCCAATCGTCGTAACCGTACGCTAGATCTGATCTATAGAAGCATTAGCTCCAGGGGGTGTCTCATCAGCCGAGTATTCGGCAGGAGACCCCCTTTTTTTAGGGAAAAGAGAAAAGGGAGGGGCCACACATGCCCAAGATCAAGGACTTAGGGAATTTTGAGGTGTTGCCAGAAATCGCAGCGCACATTTACGAAGGAAATGTCGACGCTTTGCAGGCAGCTTTGGCAGCCGGCTGGGATCTGGAAAAAGAAATCGTCTTGAGCCAATACACGACAGTCAGCCCGATGGAGTTGGCGTTAATGGCGGAGAAGCTGGAAGTAGTCAAGCTTCTCGTCGAACACGGCGCCAACCTCAATGCGAAAGAGAAGCCTGCTTTTTTGCTGGCTGTCCGCTATTGCAAAGAAAACATCGTTCGCTATATCGCAGAGCAAGGCGCCCGCATGGATATGCTGAACCGGGTCAAGTCCGGCGCATATGAGCAAGCCTACTACGGCCAAAAAAGCAATATCCCGCTGATCCACGAGCTCGGTCTGGACATCAGACAGCACGCGGGAGAGGTGCTGCGCAATGCCGCAGCGGACAACGACCGCAAAACAATCGATTACTTGCTGGAGCATGGCGTAGACATCAACTACAATCAGCCAGACATGGTCTATCCGTACAAGGCAACACCGCTGACCGTCGCAACCCGCATGGGCAACGTCGGCATGGTCAAATACTTGGTCGAGCGCGGCGCAGACGTCACCCTCGCGGAAAAAGGCGGCGAGCGCCCTTACACGATTGCCGTCAGCAACAAGCAGGACGAACTGGCCGCCTATTTAAAATCGTTGGAGCCCGCCGAGCTGCATGATCTGGAGAACAGAAAATACGAACTGCAAAAGCACAAGCTGTCCCCCGAGCTAATCGCCTTCCTCACCGGAGACAACTTGCACGTGAAGCTTGCAGACAATGATTTCGAGATTAAGTACATCGATTTTTTGTCCCTGACAGATACGGTCGAAATGAAAATCGGTCGCAAAAAGCTGCTGCGCATCTCCGCCTGCGTCGACAACTACTCCGGTTTGGTTTTGGTATGGAACCCACAGAAAAAAGGCATGATCGGCTGCTACGACGAGGAGCACCAGGAATATGCCGACCTGGCCAGCTTTGCAGAATTTATGAAGCGGCCGGAGGTTTATTTGATGAAGTTTATGGAGGGGGAGTTGGGAGAGTAGGGCGTGGGAAGAGAGAGGGAGGCAGGTAAGGGGTCTGGGGAGTAAATGTTTGCGGCTTGGTGGGGTGAGTCAGAGAGAGCAACTGGGGCGGAAGGGTCACCCACCAGTTTTGCCCCCTATTCCTCTTCGCCACTCGGCTGCTCCCCAAAAAGAAAGCACGATTAGCACAGCTGACACACCATCAGGCCATCAAACTAACGACTCCCTTCTTTAAATGAAAAGGCGAAGGAATGGCCGAAGGATTTTTCAAAAGGAGTGGGAATTTTTCCTGTTTTTTCGCTTGCAGTGTAAACGGACCGTGTGCTATACTTAGAACACTGAGGCAGTAATATCGCTGAAGAATACATAATGGGGCATTAGCTCAGCTGGGAGTCCGAGCTGGTCAAATGTACTACCAAAAAATGAATACCAGCTTTAATTTTATCGTGGGGGCATAGCTCAGCTGGGAGAGTGCTTGACTGGCAGTCAAGAGGTCAGGGGTTCGATCCCCCTTGTCTCCACCATACTTAATCGTCAAAACGGCAGAGATGCCGTTTTTTTGTTGTGATTCAAACGTTCTATGAGCATATCTTAGGAACCTAAAATAGCATGGTTCCCTAAAATACTTCAATTTTATGAGGAGAAGAAAAGCGCAATGATAAATATCTCCAAAAAAGAAATTGCTCATTTACAAACCGACGGTCGGTATTTTATAATTGGCATATAGACACCAAATGCTCGGCATAAAGATAAAAACTAGCCTGGTTAGCCGTACTTATTCCGTTGCAGCTCAGAATGATTCGCTACGGCTTCCACCACATCAAAAGCGGCAAAATCTCCAAGGAGTATCGTGAGACTTCCCGCTCTTGGGCAGTTTTCGGCATCGCCATTACGGCGACCGCCCATCGTGATGGTTGATGGTATACCTCTTGGCAGTGACAGGCTTCTATAAAAGGCTGGGGACAACAGCGAATAGAACAAGGGTCTGACCCTCGTCACGTTCCTTAATAAGCAGATTCCTAAAGGGAGAGATGAAAATGGTGCCTTTTTACGTGCTTGTCGGAGCTTTTCTGCTGTTCAAGATTCTCGGGTTAATCGGCTTGTCTTATTTCGAAGGGTGGCATTCCTCGCTTCAGGGAGCGGTAGCTGTTATGCTGCTGCTTACCGCTTCTGCCCACTGGGGGGCAAAACGTCCTGACCTAATCCGCATGGTTCCGCCGATTTTTCCGAAGCCAGGTTGGATCGTGACAGCTACCGGGTTGCTGGAAATTGCCGGAGCCATCGGCATTCTGTTCCCTGCCACCTCTCAGGCGGCTTCCATAGGTTTGGCCGTGCTGCTGGTGGCGATGTTCCCAGCCAATGTGCGTGCGGCCAGGGAATCCTTAACGATTGGGGGGAGACCTGTACCTAAGCTACTTCTTCGTACAGGGCTTCAGTTCGTCTTTTTAGCAGCAGTCCTGTTGGCGGGGTAAACATGTGGCTTGCATAACTTTCTCACTATAATAAAACGATGTTCCAGGTGCCTCGTTCATTATGTGTCGTTTAGTTTGTTTCGGATTTATGGGGAGTGAAACAAACTATTGTGGGAGAGCGCATCGCTGGCAATGTAGAGGTAAGCGGTTCGATCCGGCTATGTTCCATCATAATGTTAACTACGGAAACGGCAGAGATGCCGTTTTTTATTGTAAATAAAGGAGTATCAAGTTTGACGTAAATTCGAAGCTCTAACAAATGGGTGGGGCTAGAAATGGTTTGGGTGCCGCAATTTGTACCATAATCTATCATTTGTGTAAAAATAATTAAATTTAAAAGGAATGAGACTTTAGGCGTAGAAATGTTCATTTAATCCTGTTACAGTTTGCTACAAATTCCAACAATAATATCTATGTGCATCCCTTTTTTGACAGGAGGAGATCCATGGAATTTTACGCCCACAGCAAGGACAACGGAGATTATCAGCTATTGAAGATCCATTTGGAAGCGGTTGCGGAAAGGTGCAAAAGCAACGCGGATATATTTGGACTAGGCCAATTGGGCTATATAATCGGCCTCATGCATGATGTCGGCAAATATTCAGAGCTTTTCCAGGAACGGGTGAGAGGGAAAAATGTGCGGGTAGATCATTCTACTGCGGGAGCGAAATGGATGCTGGACAAGCAGTCGTACAGCAGGCACATTGGAACGAGCGGTGCGGCCGCATATTTGGCGACGCTGGCTGCGATGTCTATTTCTGGTCATCATGGCGGCCTGCAAAACTACGGTACTCGGGACGAAGAGGGTTCATTCAAGAAGCGCGTGTCCAAGAGCGATGCCGAAATTCCGTCATGGTCTTCCGCATGGGACGAAATACAAGTTCCGTTGGGTAAGGTACCGATTCCACCAGTCTTTCAACCGGAACTGCTGCTGAAGCATAAGCACCTTTTAGCTTGGAAATACAGTTTTCTTGGCAGAATGCTGTATTCCTGCTTAGTCGATGCGGATTCTATCGATACGAGAGATTTCGCGAGTGATGCCGACCGTCTTATGATACAGGAACGAAATCAACCGTCGATGGAACAATTGCTGGAGCGGTTGAACAATTATCTGCGTCCTTTCAAGCAGGCCGAAGATACCCAAATCAACAGACAGCGCAGGCAAATCCAAGATGTGTGTCGACGGCAGGCCCAGTCGGCCCGAGGACTGTTCTCGCTATCGGTGCCGACGGGCGGCGGCAAGACGCTATCGTCTATGGTTTTCGCCTTGGAGCATGCCAAGGTTTGCAAACTACGCCGCATCATCTATGTCATCCCTTTTACGAGCATAATAGAACAGAATGCGAGAGTGTTTCGGAGGGCGCTTGGTGAAGATGCCGTACTTGAGCATCACAGCAATTTCAATATGGAAGAGTACGAAGAGAATCATGATCCGAAGGAAGCACGGTTGCTCAAGCTGAATTCGGAAAATTGGGATGCTTCTGTTGTCGTCACGACATCTGTTCAGTTTTTTGAATCGTTGTTCTCGAACCGAAGAAGCAAGTGCCGCAAGCTGCACAATATTACCGGCTCCGTCATCGTGATCGATGAGGCACAGAGTCTTCCGCGAGGCTATGTGATGCCATGTCTGTATGCGATTCAGGAGCTTGTGGAGCATTACCAGTGTTCGGTGGTGCTATGTACGGCAACACAGCCCCCATGGGACAAGCTGGGAGTTCAAACTAAAGAAATTTTGGATGATCCGACACCCGTGCAATTAATGGATATGTTCAAAAGAGTTCAAGTCTCCGTTTACGGTGCAGTCGACGATGCAGTCACTGACGAAACTGTCGTGGACTGGATTGCGGATGCGGGACAAGTCCTTTGTATCGTCAATACGCGCAAGCATGCCAGACTGCTGTTCGAACATCTAAAGTTGCTGCATATAGATGGCATCTATCATTTGAGTGGCCGCATGTGCGCATCCCATCGCCAGAGCATATTGGAGGAGATAAAGAAACGGTTGGCGGCAGGGCTGCCATGTCGCGTCGTATCCACGCAATTAATAGAAGCGGGAGTCGATGTCGACTTCCCTAAGGTGTTTCGGGCGATGGCCGGATTGGATTCCATTGCGCAAGCCGCTGGCAGATGCAATCGCGAAGGGGGGGCGGTACTGGGCGAGGTGCGTGTATTTTACCCGGAGCGGCACGGCATGCCGACAAAAGGTTGGATGAAGGAGACGGCGGCGGAAGCGCAGCATGTACTGCGGTATGAGGGTGACGCGCTTTCGCTGTCAGCCATGCGGAACTATTTTGACCGAATCTATGGATTCAATGACAACACCGTTCTCCAGAAAACGGACGATAAAGGCATCATGGAGCTACTTAGCCTCAAAAATATGAATCTCCAAATTCCGTATGAAGAGATTGCGGATCGATTCCAGTTTATTGATGGTCAGATGCAAAGTATCGTCGTTCCTTATGATGCCAAAGCGACGGAAGCCATTGAGGCATTGAGATACAGTGCTCATCCCGCTGGTATTATGCGCAAGCTGCAGACTTACTCGGTGCAGGTCTATCAATTCGAGCTGGCTGCCATGCTCAGAGCTGATCTGCTTGCGAGCAGCGGTGGCGTTCTTTATTTAACGGAAAGCGCCTATTACAACAAAGAGACGGGCTTGCTTCAGCCTGAGGATTTGGTGGAGCATGAGGTTTTATTATTTTAGGAAGGAGTTGCGTCAATGGGGTATGGGATCAAGTTGAAGGTTTGGGGCGATTATGCTTGCTTTACAAGGCCGGAGATGAAGGTGGAGAGGGTTAGCTACGATGTAATAACGCCATCGGCGGCGCGAGGCATACTGGAGGCCATCCACTGGAAGCCGGCCATACGCTGGATCGTGGACCGGATTCATGTGCTGCAGCCTATCCGCTTCGAGAATATTCGGCGTAATGAGGTGGAAACCAAAGCTTCTGCGCGGAAAGCGGCGATTTACGCCTCGGAGGAGCGGCAGCAGAGAGCGTCCCTGGTGCTTAGAAATGTGGAGTATATCATTGAAGCTCACTTTGAAATGACGGACCGGCGCGGAAGTGAAGAAAGTCCTGAAAAGCATTACAACATTTTTCTGCGAAGAGCGCGGCAGGGTCAGTGCTTCCATCGACCGTATTTTGGGACACGGGAGTTTCCCGTTAGCTTTGAGCTGATAGAGGGAACGCCAACAGTACCTTCCAATCCGCATCAAGGAACGGTTGATCTTGGATACATGCTATACGATCAGTCCTTCCAATTGGATGAGAAGGGGGAGGTCAAGGAGGTAACGCCGTATTTCTTCCGGGCTCAAATGGTGGATGGAGTCATCAGCGTTCCGAGTCCCCGGGAGGTGATCGGATGATTTTACAGGCGCTTCATTCTTATTATCATATTTTGCTGGGGCAGGACGGCGATAACATGCCAAGGGAAGGCTACTCCGCAGCTGACGTTTCGTTCGAAGTGCATCTGGATGAGAGCGGTACGGTTGTTGACGTTATTTCTTATGTGAACGAGAAGGGGAAGCCGATCAAGAGAACCTTTAATGTGCCAGAGCAGGTGAAGCGATCTGTGAATGTCTTCCCCTATTTTCTCTGCGACAAGGCAGACTATTTTTTCGGGGCGGCGCTTTCGCTGCGGGAAACGTGTCGCAAAGAGCTGCAGTCGCTCTGGCGCAAGGTGCTGGCTTATGCGGATACGGATGCCGATGCGCCGGAGTTGGAGGCTTTGTTGCGCTTCATAGAATGGGATACGGAGGAATTGGCGGGACAGTTCGAAAGGTTGCTAAGAGAGGATGTACGCACATTGCTTTCGTCAGGCGGACTGTGCGTGCTGAAGTATGCGCCAACAGGCCGCTTCTTGCAAGACAACCGTTTGCTGCAGAAGGCGTGGGAGCGCTATTTGAAGGCACAGGTCGATATGGACCACTCCGATGTGACGCAGAGATGTCTTGTATCCGGTGAAACTGTATCCGTAGGAGAAATTGCGCGGTTGCACCCCAACATCAAAAATGTAGTCGGAGCCCAATCATCAGGAGCAGCACTTGTATCGTTCAACAAAGATTCGTTTATCTCCTTCGGCAGGGAGCAGTCGTTTAATGCGCCTACTTCGAAGAAAGCGGCCGATGCTTACGGTTATGTGCTGAACAAATTGCTTGCCGATCCCAGGCACCGCGTCAGAATGAACGATATGACAGTTGTGTTCTGGGCGGAGTCGTCGCTCGATCATGAGCAGATCTTCCTGGCAAGCCTGATGCAGGAGTATCAAGGCGACGGGGATGGAGAGAACGGGCAGCCGCCCGATCCCGACAGCGTGCGCGAGCGGGTGAAAAGTGCGATGTCCCGAGTGCGGAACGGCCAGGAGTTTCGGGATACATTCGGGGATTTACATTTTGAGACAACGTTTTACGTGTTGGGAATATCGCCTAATGCGGCGCGTTTGTCCATTCGTTTCTTCTACAAAGGTACGCTTGGGGAGATCGGGGAGCGAGTGTGGCGCCATTACAAGGATCTTGCCATTGTCGGTCTGGATCGAACGCCAACGGTGCGGCAATTGTTGAAGGAGCTGGCCGTCGGTCATGACTGGAGCAACATCCCGCCCAATATGGAAGGCCAGATGCTCCGCTCGATCCTGCAAGGACTGCCGTATTCGAAGGCGGTGTTCGCCCAGCTGATGAATCGCGTCAGGGTGGATTCGGACGATCCGCGCAAAGGATTGTACAAAATTGGCAGCATTCGGGCGGCGATGATCAAGGCATATTTGCTTCGAGCTTACCGGAGCAACCAAGACAAGACGATGGAAGGAGAATTGTCAGTGGCGGAAAATAAAGATTCTACGAACGTGGCGTACAATTTGGGAAGGCTGTTCGCTTGCTTGGAGAAGACACAGGCGAGCGCATTAGGAGCAGGCATTAACGCAACGATTCGCGACCGTTTCTGGGGAGCGGCATCGGCTTCCCCGGCTAATGTATTTCCACGGCTGCTTCATCTGGCCCAGCATCATGTGTCTAAGGACGAGAAATGGGGCGGCTACAACAACCATTTGATACAGGATGTGATGGGTTCGCTGCCGGACCGTTTCCCCCGCCGTCTCACATTGGAGGAGCAGGGCATATTTGCCATCGGCTATTATCATAAGCGGCAAAGCTTCTATACATCTTCATCATCGGAGCCTGCGGATGCGTTGCAGCAGGTTGAGCAGACGGAGACGCACGAATAGCACTATATATTTGGAAAGAGAGGGATTTGATTATGCCGGAAAAAACACCGCTTTCAAAACGGTATGAATTTGTGCTGTTGTTCGATGTAGAAAACGGAAATCCGAATGGCGACCCAGATGCAGGCAACCTGCCACGCATTGATCCAGAGACTGGTTGCGGGCTTGTAACAGATGTGTCCATCAAGCGTAAAGTGCGCAACTATATTGAACTGGCGCAGGGTGATCGGGATTCATACGGTATTTATGTCAAGGAAGCCGCTGTGCTGAACAATTTGAACAAAGAAGCCTTCCTCCATCATCCGGACATGGAATTGAAGGACAACAAGCCGGACAAGATGGCCGCTAAGAAAAGAGAGGACCAGCAGACGCTAGCTCGCTGGATGTGCGACAAGTACTACGATATTCGCGCTTTCGGCGCGGTCATGACGACCGGAGTCAATTGCGGGCAAGTGCGCGGACCAGTGCAGTTCAGCTTTGCGCGGAGCATCGATCCAATCTCGCCGATGGATGTTACGATTACGCGGATGGCGGTGACGAACGAGAAGGACGCGGAGAAGGAGCGCACGATGGGACGCAAGAGCATCGTTCCGTACGGACTGTACAGAATGGAAGGCTTTATTTCCGCGCCGTTGGCGAATCAGACGAATTTTGGTGAAGAGGACCTGGAGCTGCTGTGGAGTGCGCTTGTCAACATGTTCGACCATGACCGCTCGGCTGCAAGGGGCAAGATGGCTGCACAGAAGCTGATCGTATTCGAGCATGAGACCCGGCTGGGCAACGCGCCGGCGCATAAGCTGTTCCAACTCGTCCAGGTATACCGCAAGCCGGGATCGGATATTCCTCGCTCTTTCGACGATTATGTCGTTGATATTTACGCGGCTCCTGACGGGGTTCGTATTTTGGAAAAGCTGTAGGTTCATATGACGGTTACGGCATTGGAACCTGACGATTATCTGATGCTGTCGGGCATTCAGCATTTCGCCTTTTGCCCTAGACAGTGGGCGCTTATTCATGTGGAGCAACAGTGGAAAGAAAATGTGCTGACGACAGAAGGCAACGATGTGCATCGTATGGTGGACGATCCGCAATTTGACGAGACGCGGGGAGACAAAAGGGTGGTGCGTTCTATGCCGCTTGTATCCGAGGCTTTGCGCGTTCGTGGGACGGCGGATATGGTGGAATTTAGACGGCAGGAGCAGCCTTCGTCGGCAACGGTTGTGCTGGAAGGGCGTGCAGGCTATTGGTCGGTCATACCGGTGGAGTATAAACGGGGTAAGCCGAAGAGAGATGACCGCGATGCGCTTCAGCTATGCGCGCAGGCAATTTGTCTGGAGGAAATGATGGGTGTATCCATTTCTGAGGGAGAAATATTTTATCACGAGGTCAGGAAGCGCGAGAAGATTGAACTTACCTCTGGACTGCGGGAGCGCGTAGCGAAAATTACGGTTGAAATGACGAAAATGCATGCGGAGTCACGGACGCCCAAGGCGGTGTACAAGACGCATTGCCGCCAATGCTCGCTTGTATCGTTATGCCAGCCGAAGTGGAGCAGCAGAGGTGCAAAGTCGGCTGCCGCTTATGTGGAGCAGTGGATCGGAGGGCATAGACAATGAGGCGATTGTTGAACACCTTGTATATCACGATGGAAAATGCCTATCTGAGGGCGAGAGGCGAAACACTGCTTGTAAGCGCTGAAGGCGTCAAGGAATTGCAGGTGCCGCGAATTAATTTGGAGTCGATTGTTATTTTTGGCTATGTCGGCGTCAGTCCGGAAGCGATGAACTTATGTGTGGACAACGGAATTTCACTTGTGTTTCTGACGCCCTCGGGCCGGTTCAAGGCACGGGTGACGGGTGAGGTATCCGGCAATATTCACCTGCGGCGTACGCAGTACCGCTGGTGCGACAGGGAGGACCAGTCGCTGCTGCTGGCGAAACGGTTCATCTATTCCAAGCTTGTCAATGCAAGAGTGTCCGTTAAGCGTACGCTCCGTGACTACGCAGAACGTATTCAGGCGGAACATTGTCAGTCAGTTGTGACGTGGCTGGATCGGCAAATGAGGGAAGTCGTGAAGGCAAAGTCACTGGATGAACTGCGAGGAATCGAAGGACTGGCGGCGCGGCATTATTTTTCGGTGTTGCCAGAGCAAATTTTGGCAAATAAAGAGGACTTCGAGTTTAGGGGCCGAGTGAAACGTCCTCCTCGGGACCGGGTGAACGCACTGCTATCATTTCTGTACACGTTGCTTGCGAATGATGTTACTCATGCACTGGAGACGGTCGGACTTGATCCTCAGGCCGGATATTTGCATCGGGATCGTCCGGGGCGGAATGGCCTGGCGTTGGACTTGATGGAGGAGTTTCGGGTCTATATGGCGGATAGAACGGCGCTGACGCTTATCAACCGGAAACAGGTGACCAAGGATGACTTTGTAGAGAAGGAGTCCGGGGCGTTTATATTGATCGATGAGGCCAGAAAGCTTGTTTTGACGGAGTGGCAGCAGAGGAAGCGGGACGAGATTTATCATCCATTTTTTGAAGAGAAGATTGCTGTTGGACTTCTTCCTTACGCGCAAGCGATGTTGTTGGCCAGGTATATGCGTGGCGACCTGGATGATTACCCGCCATTTTTCTGGAAGTAGGAGTGATGTGGGATGATGGTGTTAATTACTTACGATGTGAATACAACCTCTGCTGATGGGCAAAGACGCTTGAGACAGGTTGCCAAAACATGCGAGGACTACGGTCAGCGAGTGCAAAATTCGGTGTTTGAATGTTTGATTGATTCGCAGCAGCTGAAGGAATTGCAGATTAAGCTGAAAAAGACTATAGATCCGGAGATGGACAGCTTGCGCTTCTATCGGATTGGGAGTAATTGGAAAGGTAAGGTTGAACATGTTGGCGCTAAACAAGGGTATGATCCAGAGGGGTTTTTGATGATTTAGCAGTGGATATGGCATTTGCGAACACTAGGCTCACATCGATTTTCAGGGAGGTTCGCAAATGCCTGCCGTTGCTGGGATTCGAGGTGTTTTTGGTATATGCTGCTGCGTATTATGCGACCGTATAAACGAGGTTCGCGGAAATCGCGTGAAATCCCTAGTCAGGACAAAGCTTCCTAGGTATTGCAGTCGCCTGTCGTAGGCAGGCGTGGATTGAAACCTCCACCGCGCATCATAACCACGCTGAGCTGCCGTGGTCGCCTGTCGTAGGCAGGCGTGGATTGAAACATTGCCGTATGTGCGTGTCGCGGGCTTCGTGACAGTCGCCTGTCGTAGGCAGGCGTGGATTGAAACTGATTTACTTTATAAACAATTGGTTTATAATATAGTCGCCTGTCGTAGGCAGGCGTGGATTGAAACTTAGGCTATGGAAAAGAGCGCAGTGTACCAAAAGGTCGCCTGTCGTAGGCAGGCGTGGATTGAAACTGTGAGCTGCGAGACTTTCTGCTGGAGTGCTGCGTCGCCTGTCGTAGGCAGGCGTGATTACTGGAGAATTTGAGGACCTGTTTAGGGCAGTGACACCTGACTCTGGTGGAAGTCCGAACTGGTCAGATGTACTACCAAATACAGAGAAGTTAGCTCAGCTAGTAGACATAGGCCGGTAGTTTGATCTCAATAGTTCACCATTTAACTACGGAAACGGCAGTAATGCTGTTTTACATTTTGTTCATCGCCAATTTTTTGCTTGATCCTAGACTTTTCTGGAAAGTGTACCTGCTTTTTGGGATGGGAAGCTATGGTTGCTCTACATTAACACTCTACTGTATAGCAAAGATGGCTGCGATGCTACTAAGTAGCATATCAATAATGGTTTAGTCCTCGATGTATTGGCAGGAAAGAAGTAGAAGAGCAATTTTCGAATTCTAAATGTAAGATAGTTAATATACGCATTGATATGTATTTTTATTTCATCAACTAACAATCCCATTCTTATACGCCCTCCCAAGTGGGAAAAATCGAGATACCATCACATTATAGCTGCTTATGTAAAAAAATGGACGAGTTTCAAATAGCTCTGTATGCGAATGACAACTTGTCCATTTCACTTTGATAAGCAGTGATTTGATACAGATATCTCATTTGATCTGCTGAGGCTCGATAATTCGAAAATGATAGAATAATTACACGAACTCCTCACGCCTAGCCCCCAAAACTGATTTTTCAGTATTTACTTTTATAGCCGATGAAATCTATGATACAATCAAATTGCCCGTTGTAGGAGTTCTAAAGTCCTAGGAAAGGAGTCCTTCTTTAGTGTTGATGGAACGCCGTGTGCGTTGAAAGGCGCCTGCACGGTGTTGGTCTGTGCAAAAGCCCGTTTTTGGGTTAGCCGGAAATAGCGGACAAGCAATTACAGGAGTAGGTACATCTGCAACAGTTTTACAGATTGGCGAGACAATTACGAGAACAGCAACAACAACAGAACCAGGAACCAAGATTTGGTCATCGAGCAATCCGTCAGTAGCGACTGTGAATGCTTTCACTGGAGTGATCACGGCAGTTTCACCTGGAACGACAACGATCCAATATACAAGTTCTAATGGAGCTGTAAACAGTGTCACTGTGACAGTCTACGCTACAGCGCAAGAAACCAACCCTTCATACTCGGGTACTGGAACGAATGGAAACCTTGCTGAAGGCGATACGGCTATATCCCCGGATCAAACGATCACGGCAGGTTCCGGACAAACCATTACTTGGACATCAAGCAATCCAAGCAAAATTTCAGTCGACACAGAGGGCAAGATTTCGAGGCAAGGTGGAGGCTCGGCAGTGATTAGCTACGTGATTACTGATGATGCTGATCATCATGTGGTACAGAAGGGCTCTGTGACCGTTACCGCTGATTTTGCCATCAACAATGATGTGACATTGACTGCGAAACCTACTGCGATGTTCACAATCGACAGTGCCGCAAAAGTGATTGATGGAAGTGCTGTCTTCTTCAGTGGTTCTACCTATGTCGGATCTGCATTGATGGGTCATCTTGAAGGCCCAGATGGCGCAACGGTCAAGCTGTTCTCTGCTTCTCACGTCGAAAAAGGTTCCTTCGACCTTTTGGAAACAGGAGATTATGTGCTGGTTACAGCAACGGATGGAACGACAACAGCCACATACACGATCTTGTTTGTCACTACCCCATAGTTCTGTTGCATGCACCACAATTCCCCAGGAGAAATCCTGGGTTTTTTCATTTCAAACCGCAGCCCTCAAAACGTTTTAGCAGCCAGAAAACGTATGAGTGAAGGAGGCGCTAGTAGGTTAACCATACTTAAACATCCAAAGCAGCCAAAATGAAGGCTGCTTTTTTCTGTGTCGGGAGCGGCCTGTTTACTTTCAGATAAATGCAGGGGCAATCGCGATACGTTAGAGCAACGAAAGACTCGCGAACAGGATTCTCCTCTGAATGATGCAGGAATCTTGTTGCCAACCTAGTGTCTTCTACTAAAACGGTGAGACGAATGACAGGTTCAGCGGCTCCAGGTAGAAATGGCGAAGACGCAGAAATTCCGGTTTATACGAAAATTTCTCCTAGATCGCTTCCCTTGACTCTCCCCTCAACTGGAACGTTATACTCGGAAAAGACCAGGGAGAGAATAGAATGACCCGTGCAAGGAGATGGATGGATGTTTAAAATCAGCGAGTTTTCAAAAATCAGCCAGGTGTCCGTAAAGACGCTTCGTTACTACGACCAGTTAAATTTGCTCAAGCCGAATCACACCGACCGATTTACAGGTTATCGGTATTATACGGCTGACCAAATGTTTCAACTCAATCGGATTTTGGCCTTTAAAGAACTGGGCTTCTCGTTAGAGCAAATTCGCCAGTTGGTAGGAGAGCAAATCTCGCAAGAACAAATTCGGGGAATGTTTCGGTTGAAGGAAAGCGAGATTTTGTCCAATTTGGCTAAGGAGCAGGCAAAACTGACGCAAATTAAGGAACGGCTGTCTTTCATCGAAAATGAAGGCGAGAATCAAAAGTCGCACGACGTTATTGTAAAGGAAGTCGGGCCTCAACTTGTGCTGTCTTACCGCCAAAAAGCTTCGCTCAAGCAAATTCCGGAGCTTTTCCAACAGGTGGATGATCAATTGGGAAATTCCGTTCAGCCATCTACGCCTCAAATTGTACTTTGGCACGGATGTGAAGAAAGCGAGGACGAAATTGACATGGAAGTGGCACGGCCTCTGACTCTTGATATGCCGAGCCGGCCTCCTTTTACGGTGAAACAATTGCCGGAAGTTCCGATGATGGCTACGCTTATCCACCTTTGCCGGACGACTCGCCCCTGTAGTGCAAGCGCGGTATTGGCAGCGTGGATTGAACGGAACGGATATCGTATGAAAGAGAATGAACCGCGGCGCGAAATTTGTTTGCCGCATGAAAAGTCAAACGATCCGGAAGCTCACGTTGCCGAGTTGCAGGTTGCCATAGAAAGAGCATGAGGAAGTTCATCTGGAGAGGAGATTCAATGAATGGCGAAACAACATAAGCGACTGATTTTCAATTTGTTTTTATTAACTTTCGTCTTGGGAACGAGTGAATTTGTGATTGTCGGGTTGCTCAATGAAGTGTCAGCAGATTTGAAAATAGCGATATCAACGGCGGGTTCGCTTGTATCGGTTTTTGCCATCACGTTTGCCATAAGCACGCCGATCTTGACGGCTGTTTTAAGCCGATTTTCCAAGTATCCGCTGATGCTTGCCCTGATCGGGGTGTTTATTGTCGCAAATGTCATTACAGCTTTATCGGGATCGTTTGCACTGCTTGTTGCCAGCAGAATCGTCACGGCCGTAGTTACCGGGGTACTGATCGCACTTGCAATGAGTGTGGCGAATGAAACGATGCCTGCCGACAAGCGGGGGCCAGCTATATCGATTATTTTTGCGGGGTTTACGATAGCAAGCGTAGTCGGGGTGCCGATCGGAACGTATATCGGGCAATGGAGCGGCTGGCAAATGGCTTTTTGGTTTACCAGCGTATTGGGTATCGTATCCTTAATCGTAAGCGCTGTGACCATTCCCAAACAGCTGAGGGGAACAAAGAGTTCCTTGCAAAAACAAATGGGTCTCATAACCAATCCGCGTATTGTCATCGGCTTTTTTATTCCCGCATTAAGTATTGGGGCTACCTATACGGTATATACGTATTTGGCTCCTTTGCTGCAAGAAGTGCTATTCGTGCCTGAGCGTTACATCGGCGTCATTTTTTTGCTGTACGGTGTTGTTTCCGTTTTTAGCACGCTCATTGGCGGGAAGCTGGCGATCCGTAACGGGATTGGCAAGTTGAGGTATGTGTTTCTGATTCAAGCTGCTATCCTTGCTTCGTTGTACTTTTCTTCCCATTCGATTGTCGCAGCCTTGATTAGTATCGCACTCATTGCTCTTGTTGTTTACATGATGAACTCGACCATGCAATTGTATTTCATTGATGTAGCACATAAGTATTATCCGGCAGCGAAGGAGTTGGCTTCGTCGTTGGCTCCTGTATCTATAAACGTCGGAATCGCATTTGGAGCGGCTCTCGGGGGAATCGTCACGGTGAACAGGGAACTTATCGACGTATCCTGGGCAGGCGGGATCGTTGCGGTGGCTGCATCATTGTTGACCTTTGTCAGTTATCAGCTGGACCGTAAAGCCAGCCGCTACCGCAGTCACATGAAAGAAACGCTTTGATGGATCTTGCAAAAACGGCAGAAGTGCCGTTTTTTTGTTGGATATGACGGCTTCCGCGAATGATCTGCGAACAATGTTTTAACCAAACGATTTTCCGTGCCAGGCACTAAAGTCGGCAGCCTAGCTGACTATACTAGGTTATGCTACTATGAGGAAAACTTTTGATAGATTCTCCTGTGTAAAAGTGTGGCCGATCCTCACTTTGCCTGATCGCACTACTTGCTAGACGGACATCACAAAATGTTTGCGGCTGCTCATGCCAAAATGCCCGTCTCCATGTTGTCTTTCCTATCAATTGATGAGTCATTTGCCAGCCGGGCGCAGATCGATAAACTTATCCAAGCATTGAGATGATAAAATGTTTTTTGACTGGAAAAAGCAGATTGGCTGACGGGTGATTTTGGAGAGATGAGGAACGAAATAACGTTAGGATCGGGAGGCACAACAGAAAATGCAAAGCGTTGACAAGAGCAGCAATCACTCGAAAATTACGGGGGATTTTGCCGAACATTTAATTATGTACTGGTTGTCTCGACATGGATTCGAGTGTGTGCATGTCACTCATACGGGAATTGACATCATTGCAACGAGGAAGTCAACAGGTGAACGGTTGGGCATATCCGTTAAATCGCGAAGCAGGGCAGCGGGGCAAATTGATAACGCACTGACAATTACCAGACCGAGTGATGAATTTCGAAAAGTAGACGAGGCGTGCGGGCATTTTGCTTGCAAACCTTACTTTGCGATTGTTATTGATCAGGAGAATGTCATTAACGCTTATATAACTTCGAAGGAAAACATCATTAACATGTTTGGGCACAGCAGTGCATCAAGTCAAAATTGGAATTATAAGAAGCTTGAAAATGATCGTAATACTGTTTTGTTTTCCCTTGAATACGGCAAGCAGCGGTGGTTTCAGTAATATCACCGCCATTGCTACATTGATTATACTGCCAATGGTGCTCGTGCGCTCCCGCTTACGTGCGCCAGCATATAAAAGGCACGAAAAACGGCTGAGATGCCGTTTTTTTGTTGGAGTTAAAAGCGGATTGTTGTAGCTAACCAAGAACATTCCACATTGTCTCTGGACAATCATTCTCTTTTTATGTCACGGCAAAACACTTCCCTCTCCTCCTCCAGACTGACCTCCACCCCCTTCCCATGTACGTGTAACAACCGGACAAAAAGCCCTAAAATAAAAAAACGACAACCAGTTTACATTCAGTTTAAATCCGCACGGTATTGTTGCGATATCAAATAAACAGTGGGTAAGGAGATGCCAGAATGAACAAGAAGTACAGCAATGAATGGGCAGTCGAAGCCCGTGGGCTTGTCAAAGTGTTCGGAGACAATCGCGCTGTAGATGGTGTGGATTTGAACGTGCGCGCAGGCTCGATTTACGGCGTGCTTGGTCCAAATGGGGCGGGCAAGACTACGACGATTCGCATGTTGGCGACTTTGCTCCGGGCGGATGGCGGAGAGGCGCGCATTTTCGGGCACGATGTGACGAAAGAGGCGCATGTCGTGCGGCAGTTGATCGGGGTAACGGGGCAATACGCTTCGGTCGATGAATCGTTAAGCGCCACAGAGAACCTGATTATTTTCTCTCGTTTGCTCGGCTTGGGGCGCGCCGAGGCGAAACGAAAAGCTGCTGAGCTGCTGGAAGAGTTTGGTCTGACGGAGGCTGCCAAACGTCCATTGAAGCACTTTTCCGGGGGGATGCGCCGTCGGCTGGATTTGGCTGCCAGTCTCATCGCGCAGCCACCGCTCATTTTCCTGGACGAACCGACGACCGGGCTGGACCCGCGAACGCGTTCGCAAATGTGGGATACGATTCGCCGCCTGGTAGAAACAGGGTCGACAGTTTTGCTCACCACGCAATATCTCGATGAAGCAGACCAACTGGCCGACCGAATCGCGGTGATCGACCGTGGGCGGGTCGTGGCAGAAGGTACGGTGGATGAGTTGAAAGCATCTGTCGGGAACTCCGCCTTGCATCTGCGAGTCCAAAATGTGCAGGACATTGCCAATGCCCGTGAAATGGTGGAGCAAGTGCTCGGAGTTCGTTCCAGCATAACGGCAGAAGCAGGCAAGATTACGGCGCCAATGGCGAGCGCCGACCAGGTCACCGATTTGCTGATCGCTCTGCGGACGAGAGGCATTCACCTGACGGAGATCAGCGTGCAAAAGCCGACGCTAGACGAAGTCTTTTTAACGATTACGGGGCACGGTGCCAGCGAAAATGCACAGCAAGCCTCAGAACAACCGAACAGAACGGAGGAAGCCACTGTATGAAAAGCGCAGCATTGACGCAAGAGCTTGATCGTTCGTTGAAAAACCGCGCCAGTTTCGCTCAGGCGCTCCGCCATTCGTTGACGATGGCCTACCGGGGGCTGCTGAAAATCCGGCGCACTCCCGAGCAGTTGTTTGATGTCACGATTCAGCCGATCCTGTTTACTCTGATGTTCACGTATATTTTTGGCGGCGCGATTTCAGGAAACGTGGAAAATTACTTGCCGATCATCATTCCTGGCATTCTCGTGCAGACCGTTATCTCGACGTCCATCGTGACGGGCGTCCAGCTCCGCGAAGATATGGACAAAGGAGTTTTCGACCGTTTCAAGTCGCTGCCGATTGCCCGGATCGCGCCTTTGGCCGGGGCTTTGCTTGCCGATACGATACGCTATACGATTGCGACCGTGCTTACTTTTGCGATGGGGTATATCATGGGCTACCAGCCTGAGGGCGGACTGGGATTCGTCGCGATTGCGGGGATTCTTGTCATTGCTTGCTCGTGGGCGGTCAGTTGGATTTTCGCCTTTTTCGGCGTCATTGCGAGGACGGCGGCAAGCGTGCAAGGGATTTCCATGCTGGTGCTGTTTCCGCTGACTTTTCTCTCCAACGCATTTGTACCAGTCGAAACGATGCCGAGATGGCTCCAGTGGTTCGTCCAACTCAACCCGATTTCCCATCTGGTGAGCGCGGTTCGCGAATTGGTCAATAGCGGCACGATTGGTACGGAGTTCGCTCTGTCGCTCGCGAGCGCTGCCGTTATCGTGGCTATTTTCGCTCCGCTGACGGTGCGGGCTTACATGCGGCGGACGTAGTGAATTTTGTAGGGACGGGAAGCGGGTCAACAAGGGATTGCAAGGCTTGCTCAGACTTAGACTCAGGCTCGGTGTAACTATCATTTGGCAATTGTACATTGTACGGTTCATCCAACTAACCAGAGACATAAACAACCGCTATATGCCGGAGCTGTCTGGCAGGTAGCGGTTGTTGTTGTTGGGAAGACAGTTTTTCATGACTATATGCATTTATAATGCCGTCAATCGCTGGTTCGACCACTCTTATGGGAGACGGATAAACAGCGAAAAAAGCTATGAGCACAGCAAAGCGATGGCTCCGGTTCGTTTTAGCCAGATTGCTGTTCTTGCTCTTCAACTGATAATTATTATCAATTATAATAAAGCAACCAAACAAAAAGGACTGGTCACATTGAAGCAAGAAAACACCCAAGCGCTGCTATGGAACCAGGCTGCCATTAAAATTTTGGACATCCGTCACACAGCGTTGGCACCGGGGGAAGGGTTTGGACCGTACAAGCTCCCGGCCAGCATGTTTCTTTTTTCCACGCGGGGCAACGCGCAGGTTTTGTTGGATGGGACGGCGTACATGGCAAAAGGGTTTCAGCTCATGCACAGCGGAAAAGGAGCCACGCTCCAGATTGTGCCTGCGGGTGAAGCGTTTGAATACTACTCGATTTTTTACAAAGCAACGATTCCGGCACCCGCAAGCCAGAGTTTGCTTGAATTGTTAAAGCGCAGCAACCCGTTTTTGGCGCAATACAGCCTGATCCCGAGCAGCCCGGTTTTGCTTTTTCACCACTTGCAACAAATGCACGAGCAATGGCAGGGCACAGAGTCGCTGAGGCGGTTTCAGATCAAAGCTCTTTTCTACCAATTTGTTTATCAGGTGCTGGCAGAGTTGGAGCGGGAGGGCAGCGAAGTGACCTATCCCGATTTGACGGCACAAATCATGCTGTACATGGAAAAAAATTATGCGGAGCCGATCACGCTGGAGTCTTTGGCGGAGATGTTTCGTTACAGTGCGTACCATTTATCCGCGACATTCAAGCAAAGCACGGGCTACAGTCCGATCGATTATTTGATTCGCATTCGCCTTGAAAAAGCGGCGAGCCTGCTGACGGAGACGGACGCTTCGCTGCGGACGATTTCGGCAGGTGTCGGGTACAAAGATGTGTATTATTTCAGCCGCTTGTTCAAGAAAAAGCTGGGCGTGTCGCCTGCCGAGTATCGGAGAAGGAATTGGCAACAGAGCAAAGTTGCAGATAGTCCGGCAAAATTCCCTACATATTCTATTGTGGAACGGATGCTGAATCGGTACATTGATAGTGATAATTATTATCAATATACAAAAAAAGGGGATTTTCCGATGAGCAGAGGTTCACGAGCGTCACTGGCGGCAACTGCGCTGTTGTGCATCATGCTGTTGCTGAGTGCTTGCTCTGGCGCGACCAGCACGAGTAATGGGGCAACAGCCCCGGCACAAGGGGATGCGAATAACGTGGCAAAAGTAGAGACGATCACCTACAAGACGACAAGCGGAGAGGTGACGATTCCGAAAAATCCGAAGCGGGTTATCATTTTGGCAGACAGTTACGTAGGCTATTTCCTCGCTTTGGGCATCAAGCCTGTAGGGTTGTCGGAGTTTGCCCTGAATCATCCTTTTTACGCCGGAAAAGTGGACGGGATTGAAAATATCGGGGGCTATGGCGATGACAGCAACTCGCTGGAAAAGCTGTTGGAGCTGAAGCCTGACGTCATTATCGCCTTGGACAACGCGAAAAACCTGGAGAACATCCAAAAAATAGCGCCGACTGTCGCGATCAAATACGGGGAAAAAAATTTGCGGGAGCAGCTTCGGGCTTTTGGCAAAGCGTTTGGGAGGGAGCAGGAAGCAGAAGCGTGGATTGCGAACTGGGATAGCAAAGTGGCGAAGTATAAGCCAGCCGTGCACGAGGTCGTGGGTGACAAAAAAGTGGCGATTTTAGGGGGAGACATGAAATCGCTTGGTGCGTTCGGAGATTTTTACGGACGAGGCGGAGAGATTTTATATCGCGAGTTTGGGTTGAAAGCGCCGGAGATCATCCAGAAAGCAACGATGGACATCGGCAAAGGCTACGTTGCGCTTTCGCATGAAAAACTGCCGGAATATGCGGGAGATTTTTTGTTTATCGAGGATTCGCTGGAGAAGGAGATAAGCAAGAACGAGTTGTGGCAACAGCTTGATGCCGTCAAAAACAAGCGCGTGTATACGATTGATTCGAATACATTTTATTTCAATGATCCGCTGTCGTTGGAAAAGCAGTTTGATTATATTGCGGGGAAATTGCTTGGTGAGGAAACGATCAGTAAGTAGTAAAAGTTGAGAGATACGCGAAACCAAAAGCAGCCCTCCTTGTATTCGACTGGCAGAGGGCTGCTTTTGCTACTTTTTAAATGATGGTAGGCTGGATACCCATCTGAACTTGAATCCCTTTAAACCATACTAAGTAGTTCTGCATCTCTTCATCAGTGAAAATAGTGCCGGGGGCTGTAGCTACTCTTGGCAGTTTCCTTAGATCGATTCCTTTCCCAATGAAGTAATTTTCGTTGGGATTAATTTCAAGGTTGGTGACATTACCGTATTTTACAAGCAAGAGGGCATCTTCCACTCTGAGATCATACCACTTCCCAAACCCCTCTTGAAACCGATACCCTGCCGCTGGCGGCGACCCTGTAGCTGTCTTTTTGTCCTTGATAAAGCTATCTTCAATTCGGCCAATGACATGGAAAGAACTCTTTTTAAGCAACATCGCTATGAGACGGATGAAGCTTGGATTTATGCGGCTTAACTCGATTGTATTTCTGGAGATGCAATCTTCAAATACATTTCTGGTCAATGACTCCAGTTGTTCCTCCAGTCCCTCTTGTTCAATAAGGTCGAAAATTTTAGTTTGAAGTCCCTGGTTCTCTTTGTCCAAATGATTCGCCCCTCTGCTTTTTTCTAAGCAAACATGACTTGTTTTTGCTTTATTATAAAAATTGGATTATGAGGGTAATTTCACCTTTTTCTCAAACTAATAGTTACACGCCCTCCCCTTCCCCTCTCACCACTTCTTTCCGCTCGATGGCTTTCCTCTGCCCGCCAAAAACCGTAATCATCATGACCGCGACAACGATAATGATAGCGGCGGCCCAGGCGTGGGGAGAGAGTCGCTCGTTTGCGAGAAACCACCCAAAAATACGGCGACGATCGGATTGACGAAAGCATATGTCGATACCCAGGCGGGGTCAGCATTTTTCAACAGCCAAATGTACGCTGTGTAGCTGATGATCGAGCCGAACACGATCAGATAGCCCAAGGCGAGAGCGGAGCGGACAGATAGCTCAGACAGGTGCAGCTTCGTCCAATCGTCGAGGAAAAATGAAACAAAGATCAGCAAAGCGCCGCCTACCATCATTTGCGCCGCTGTCGATTGCAGGGGAGACGCGGGGAGTTTTGCCCTGCGAGAATACAAAGATCCGATTGACCAAGAAACCGAAGCGATCAAGAGGGCGATCATGCCGATTGTGTCCATGCTTTGGCTGTTCGCTCCGCCTGTGTTCAGGACGAGCACGGCAATGCCGGAAAAGCCGAGCAGTACGCCAGCGAGGACGCCGAGCGCAGGTCTTTTTTTGTTGCCGCCAAGCCAGTTGAAAGCAAGAATCCATAAAGGAACAGTTGCTACCAGCAGGGAGGCGATGGCTGACGGGACTTTTTGTTCCGCCCAGGCGACCAGCCCGTTCCCGCCCAAGAGCAAGAGAGCGCCCACGATTCTTGCGCCTTTCCATTCGGCAACGCTCGGATGCTGCTCACCCTTTAACCGCGCAAGCACATAGAGGACAGTTCCAGCCACAAAAAACCGAATGCCTGCCATGATAAAAGGCGGGATGGTTTCAATCGCAACCTTCATCCCGAGATACGTTCCTCCCCAAAAAATGTACACGGAGAGTAAAGCGATTACAACGAGAGTGATATTTGAATTTTCTGACTCGCCGATTTGCATTGCTTTTTTCCCTTGCATCATCCAGGGTCGCCTCTCTTCTTTCTCAATTCTCCTTCATCCCGTTTTCGTAAAGGGTAGATAAAACAAACGTCGTCGAAGTCTCCTGAACGTCAGGGAATTTGACCATTTCATCGATCAGATTCGTAATATCCTCAGGGGAGGATACCCGCACTTTGAGCATCATGCACCATTCCCCAGCCAGGCGTTGGCATTCGAGAATCGTTGCGCCCGGAACGTGCAAATCGACAATCTTGCCTGCGATTTCTTTGAAGTTTTGGCATTTCATTTTGATAAAGATCAGCACTTTCAGTTTTTGCTCCAGCTTGCTCCAATCGACAATGCAGCGGTAACCTTTGATGATGTTGCTCTTTTCCAGCTTTGCCACCCGCTGATGAACGGCAGGGCGGGATATGTGCAAAAGTTTGCTTAGTTCTTCGTGCGAGAGTCTCCCTTTTTCCTCAAGGAGTTGCAAAATTTTGATATCGATATCGTCCATGGCGTACCTCCTGCAGAATCTTTTCGAATGTTTTACGCATAATCGCGACTCTTTTCTATAATCGCATTGTAGTAATGATTATCAGCTATGATTGTTTGGTTGGATAAAAGGGGCGTGAACGCATGGACAAGCTGTATGGTGGGCAGAGAATGCTTCGAGGGGCGCTCCACAATGCGTTGTGGATGTGGGAAAATGCGACCATTATGATTGCCGATATCCCGCATCGGCTGCTGCGACCGGACGAGTCAATTCGCCACTATCAGATGCTTGCCAACATGTTTATGTTCGCGGAGCGATCACAAGTGTATTTGGATGATGCACAGTATCAAACGGAACGGTTTGGCGTTTTTCATGAAGGGAAGGGAACGCTGCTCTCCATCCCTCCTAAGTATCTTTGAAGTGGAGACGTTTAAAATCTTCACTAAATTTCGTCATAGAAAAACTGCACTTCCAACTGTTGGAGGGCCCAACAAATGTGGTGCAGTTCAAACCTGGTCTGTGGAGGAATTTAAAAGTCATCAAAAAACAACGTGTTATAGCTAATAGCAGCATGTGAAACTGACATGACCTATGCAACCAATTGCTAGCCCTTCGGACGAAGGAGGCACATGATCGAAAGTGCCCCCTCCTTCGTCCGAAGATGGTACTTAAAAGGGAGCACTTTAAAAATTATTCACTCGATTCATCTTGATCGGGGATAAATCGCTTTAAGCAGTTGATAAGCGATTCAAAGTTCTCTATATAATGATCGCAGTATTTGGACCAGACTACGGATTTCCCTTCTAGCAATGTAAAGAAATCCAAGACGGGGATCGGGCGATTGATTCCAATTTCTGCACCTAACAGACTCAATCTGGATAACAATTCAATTTCCGTCCACTCCCATTTGAGTTCACCTAACACAATAGTAGCTGCGGACAGATCGATATCTTGAGGAATGGAGCATGCGTCTTCGGGAAACACATTTTCATCCAGGTAATGTTGATAGTTATGGTGAAAGAACTTGGCTGACTGTTCGTCAATGTCTTTGTAGAGCTTTTCGAGATGGATGGAATTCTGATTCGAATGAAGGTCATCCTGATTCATGAAATTATCACCTAGCTATGTTCGAAATAGGAGGTTAAAAAATGAAGCAACTGTTTTTTAGTGAAATATCGGAAACGACATATACATTTATAGCTTATATGTCGTTTCCAGTCCCAGACTAATTATTAATCAAGTGGATCGTAGGGGAAGAAATGGTGACCAGGCAATTTATTTCGACGAGCTTCATCAGTGGTCATATGATAATGAGGTAAATTGGCGAGATATCCCAATGTAATGTGACCGCCTTCATCATAATACCAATAGTTTGTTTGCTTTACTACTTTTTTTGCACTCTCTTTACTTACACTAAATGTATCCAAACCATTTCGAGCCCGACTTTGCGCTTCAGATAAACTAATCGACCGTCCAATAAAAATACCGCCCCATCCACCAGTGGATAGCCAAGCTTCGAAGTGTTTTTTTCCTTTCTTAATTTCTTTTCTGGTTGCAATGCTTAATGAAACAGCTCCGGTGACTTTACTAATAGCGTTTCTTAGGGAAACTGATTTTAAATAGTTTGTAATTTCATCTAAATTTGCAATGTAGTTGTCAAGATTCGGGTTAAGGATCACAGCCCCTGCAAGGAGAGCAACAAAATCTCCAATAGGAATAGGACCATCAAGAGATGCGATAGCACCTAAAGTTGCGAGTCTAGCAATTAGTTGATCTTTAGTCCAATTCACGCCGTAACCTTTTAATAGATTTAAGGCTACATCATAAGAGGCAGACGAAGCTAATCTATTAGTAAGGACTTTCTTTTCAGGAAAATATCCGTGTTCTTTATAAAAGTCAAAGTAAGTATCAAAGTAACTTTGCGCTTCAACGTCGATACTATGAAACTCTTCAATTAATTCCTCATTTATTTCTATCTCGTTAGATTCAAAATAAACTTCTTGTTCATTACCAATTTGCTCGAACTGAACGTTGTTTCTCTGCTTAAAAAGATCTGTTAGATTCTCCGTGTCACTTGTAATGCTAGTAGTTTGTTGACTTGAGTTTTCAGCTGCAGCTACATTTGTAACACTACCAAGCAATAATGCGACAGTTATTAGAAACTTTAAAAACACATTCATCTTCATAAAAAAGTTAATCATATATATTTTCAATATATGATTTTTAACCTCCCTTATATTGGTATTTTTGACCGGTCAATTAGGGATTATAGCAACTTGTTTAGTTTGTGTAAACATATTTTTACAATTAAGTTATTTTATATAAAATCTTTTGATTCAGACGGATTGTCAAGCCAAGTGCGACAGAGCTTCCATGAATGATTCGTGAGCCGTCTTCCAGCCCGGACATTTTCTTGGTCGGTTGTTAATGAGATACAAGGCTTGAGCAAGTTCTTCTTCAGAGACCTTGGCAAAGGCGAGTCTTACGCTCAGCGAACCTAGCGACGCATGCTTTACTTTTTCCCCGACTGGAAACAACCGTATCCAGTTCCCAGTGACCAAAACTAAGACGTTTTCTCACTTCTTTAGGGCGCTGCTGGATGGACTTCCCTACGTTGAATCGGCCACGTGTTTCAACAGGATCTCGGCGTTTGCTCTTATGACGCAAGACAGCCGTATTCCCTTTGCCGTACCATCGATGTCTCCGGCTCCAGCTCAGCCCATCCGGCTCCATCGTTACACATACGAGCACAAATTTATCGCCTTTGTCTGACCGAATCGTTCGAGAATTTCAGACACATCCTTGAAAAAAAATCGCCTAGGAATCAGAATCTCCTGGGCGATTTTTATAGTTACAGCTCTATTGGGGCATCACATGAATCGCTCTTTTGCAAGTTTTACGAGAAAGTGATTTTCTACTTACACCTGTCCCACAATCTTTTTCAACCGCCCTACGAGTGGCAGCACGATAATTCCGGCAACGATAACCTGGAGGAAGTTCCCAGGGATGGAGCCGAACGGCTGAATCCAGTTGCCATACAAAATCACTTCCACGAAGTAGTAGCCGACGATTTTAATAATCAGCGCGACGGCGATCGCCACACAGTAAGCCAGTGTGCGTTTGCCAGGCATTTTTTCCCCGATGAGGCCAGCGACATAACCCATGGCACCGACGATGATGAACGTAAAAGGCGCCCAGGCTGTCCAGCCGGAGATCAGGTCGAAGAGACCCATGCCGAAAGCTCCGGCAATCGCTCCCGTTTTTCTGCCGTACACAAAGGCAGCAATAAAAAGAGGCACGTTACCGAGGTGAATCAGGCCGCCGTTGCCCATGATCGGTAGGCGGATGTTGATGAACATGGTAGCTGCGAGGGTAAAAGCGATAAAAAGGGCATGAATCACAAGCATTTTTGTTTTCGAAGTAGATCTTGGTGAGTAAGTTGAATCCATATAACAGCCTCTTTCTTTTTTTCTATTATCATACCCGCAAACGGTTCCTAAATAAATATGCTTCCCGCGATTTATTTGGGCAGGGAGCGCCAGATGGTACGGCAAACCCGGGGATGGAGCGCATGCGATGTTCCTACGGCAAAATCAGGCCCGATCCTATGATAAAATAAGCAGGGGTACACGATATGGACAGAAAGCAGGTTTCCTTTCATGATGGATTTGGACAAGATAGCGGAAATATTCGCCGGCGGTTCCTATGAGATAGCCAATGTGCAGCGCTTGGTCATTCAGCCGAAAAGTATTTTGCGCGGTTTCAAGACTGTCCAATACGGATTTCTGTTTATTGTGCGTGGAGAGGCGAAGATGCATGTGAACGGAACCGCTTACGATTTGTTGCCGGGAACGGTCGTTCATGCTGCTCCAGGCATGCAAATGGACTCGCGGGTCATTGGTCAGTCAGAATTGGAGTATTTCATTGTCTTTTACAGGTGGAACAAACACGCAAATGACACAGCGGCTGTTGAACTGGATACTCACTTCAAGCTCGAATCCGGCGCGAATCCCCGGCTGCTTGAAGCGCTCATCATGATCCAGCAAAAAGCCCGCGCTACAGGCGGGATCGGGAAGCTGCATGTCAAAGAGCTGTTTTTAGGCATCATGCATCAAGTGCTGGTGGGCTGCAAGAGTCGGGAGGAAGGACGTTCTCCAGGCCAAAAAATAATCGAAGAAGCGATTGCGTACATTAGCGGGCACTACATGGAGCCGCTGACGCTCGGCGAATTGGCTGAGTTGCACGGTATGAGCCCCAAGCAATTTTCTTACTTTTTCCATAAATACACAGGATACCGCCCTATCGACTACGTGATTCATTACCGGATGGAGAGAGCGCGCGAGCTACTGAAAGCAGGCAGCTATCCGATCAGCGATATCGCCGTCAGTGTCGGGTATGCCAATCCGCTCTATTTCAGCAGGATGTTTAAAAAGAAATTCGGCGTGTCGCCTTCCGCGTACAGAGAGCAAGAAGAGAGTCATAAGGACGTCGGACAGTCATGACTGTGATTGCTGACTGCAAGAAACCGCAAGCTGCGAGCTGCAAACCGCCCACCAACTGCGCTGAAAACGCCGGGACGTTTTTCAAAGAAAAGCACTGGATTAGACAATCTTGCATATCGTTTTCGTGATTTGTGCATTTGCTTTTACTTCTGCCCTTGCTACACTATTTAACGATAATGATTATCATTGTTGGAAAAAGGCGCGTATTTGCGCTTTTGCCAACATGACGGAAGAGCGGGGCAAGTCCTAATCGCGAAACGAATCTCAATCCAGGAGAGGTGGATACGTATGGCTGAAAATAGACAATTGTGCATCGGACTGGCGATTAATACTACGTGGATGAAAGGGGCAGGCTGGCGGCGTCCTGACAGTGATATCGAGAAACTGGACACGATCGACTACTATATTGATTTGGCGAAAATGGCCGAGCAAGCCAAGCTCGATTTTTTGTTCAAAGCCGATTATTTATACGTCGGTCCGCAGATGCTGGGAGACGCCGTCAGCTTTGGCAGCGTTGATCCGACACTGATGTTCTCCGCTATTGCCCGGGAAACCGAGCGAATCGGGTTGGTGACGACGATCTCCACCACATTCAATCCGCCGTTCATCGTGGCGAGACAGCTTCAGTCGTTGCACTGGCTGAGCAACGGGCGAGCTGGCTGGAATATCGTCACATCGATTGAAGGGGCCGAGAACTTCGGCGATGCTCCGATGCCATCACCGCAAGAGCGCTATGCGAAAGCAAAAGAGTTTATCGAGGTCGTACGCAAGCTGTGGGATAGCTACCCGCGCGAAGCGATTGTCATGGATCGGGAGACAGGCATTTTTACCGATCGGGACAAGGTAACGCCGATCAACCATTCGGGCGAATTTTTCAGTGTCAAAGGGCCGCTGACGATGCCAGCCCATGCCTCCGGCTCGATTCCGTTTTTCCAGGCGGGTGCGTCGGATACGGGACGTGATTTTGCTTCTTCCGTCGCGGATGCGATTTTTGCAGCCATGCCGGATATTGAATCAGGAGTCGAACTGCGAAGCGACTTGCGCAAAAGGGCGGAGGAGCATGGACGTAATCCGGATGCAGTCAAAGTGCTGCCGGGCCTGTACTTTTTCTTGGGGGAGACGCGCGAGGAGGCAGAGGAATTGCATAAAGTGGCGCATGCCAATTTGAGCACGGAGCGCAGGCTGGCTTCGCTGAAATTCGTACTCGGAATGGAAGCAAGCCATCTGGCTCTGGATCAACGCATAACAGCTGACATGCTCCCTGATCCGAACCTGCCCGTCCGCAGCCGGACACATGCCGAGCTGTTGCGCCGATTTATCACGAAGTACGAGCCGACTTTGCAAGAAGTGCTGGCACGCCCTGAGGTAGTCGGATCGGCGCATTGGGTGTCTGTCGGAACTGTCGACGATGTACTGGCTGATATTATCGAGCGTTACGAGGCGGGAGCGATTGACGGGTTCATCGCTCTGCCGGGCGGATCGGAAAAATCGATGAACATCTTTTTCGAACAACTGATGCCCAAGCTGGTGGAAAAAGGCTTGTTCAAGCGGGAATACGCAGGCGCCACCTTGCGCGAGCATCTGGGAATCCAATAAAATCGTGCGTTGCCGGGAATGAACTGCTTTAGCCACCCTGCCCCGCCTCCTGTCCTTCTTTTTCCCTAAAAAATCAGTCTTTGCCAGCTGGCGGAAGAAGATGCTCAGGGGGCCGCTTATGGGCTGATGGCGATGGTAGTCGGGCTGAGCTTTTTTTGGGTGGCGGGGATTGTGCCGCCGCAGGGCGAAGACAATCGCTATATAGGCGAGCAGTATGTCCAAAGACTTTTCCAGGCCCATGCCAAATGAGTGGCTGATCAAACAGGGAGGTAGACGATGAACATTGCCAAGCACACCGTTAACGGAGTCAATATTGCTGTCGTAACAAGCGAGGAACACGTCATCGCCGATGTCCAGGCGGCACTGGATCTGATCGCGACGGCATGGTACGAAGCCGAATGCGACCGCATCGTCATTCATAAAACGATGCTTGCGGAGAGTTTTTTCGATCTGAAGACGCGACTGGCGGGCGACATTTTGCAAAAGTTCATCAATTACAAGGCAAAGCTGGCGATCGTGGGCGATTTTTCCGTGTATGCAAGCAAAAGCTTGAAAGACTTCATCTATGAGTCGAACAACGGCAACGACATCTTTTTCCTGCCGACTGAGCAGCAGGCGATCGAAAAGCTGAGCTTGGCTAAATAAAAGTGGAAAGCGGAGGGAACCAGATGACAGGCAGGCAGGCTTGGGCGGAAGCGGCTAGAGGTGTCGGCGCGACATGCCGCAGGCGCAGTCATCCGACGTTTCGCATCGATGATCTCGGCTTTCGGCTTGCCCGGGCGGTGTGAGGGCAAACGCCAGTTGACACCGATCTTCCAATTCACTATACTGTCTGTAATCTTATATGCGACATACGTTGAAAGAGCCCAGTAGCAGATTGGTCCCTGTCCCAGAAAGCCGGGGGATGATGAAACCCGGCACACACCAAGCAAGCGAATTACAACTCTGGAGTATCTCGGGTAATGCTGAGCGGAAGCGGCGAACGATATCTCGCCGAGAGTGGCATGAATGGCGCGCAAAAGGAAGGCGTGTGCGGCATTGGTGCAATCTGGGTGGTAACACGGTTATTCAATCGTCCCTATGTCTATATGACAAGGGGCGATTTTTTGTTGTCACGCACAACGTTGATCCGGTATAGGAGAACTACGAACCTGAGGGAGTGAATTGGCTGTGAACATTATTGATGAACTCGAATGGCGCGGCGCCATCAATCAACAAACAGATGCCGAGGGACTTCGCGAATTGACCGAGCAAAAATCGATCTCGCTCTACTGTGGCGTGGACCCGACAGGCGACAGCATGCATATCGGTCACTTGATCCCATTCATCATGCTGAAACGCTTCCAGTTGGCTGGTCACCGCCCGGTTATTTTGATCGGCGGCGCGACAGGAACGATCGGCGATCCGAGCGGCCGGCAATCGGAGCGCTCGCTGCAAACATTGGAGCAAGTGCAGGCGAATGTGGATGCGCTGACTGCGCAAATGAAAAAGCTGTTCATCACAGAAGGCGACAATCAAATCCGCCTGGTGAACAACTACGACTGGACGCATAAAATCAACGTCATCGAATTTTTGCGCGACTACGGGAAAAATTTCAGCATCAACGCGATGCTCGCCAAAGACGTGGTGGCAAGCCGACTGGACAGCGGGATTTCTTTTACCGAGTTCTCCTACCAAATCCTGCAATCGCTCGATTACTTGCACCTGTACAAACACGAAGACGTGCAGCTGCAAATCGGCGGTTCGGACCAATGGGGCAACATTACGAGCGGCCTCGATTTGATCCGCAAAAAAGAAGGGCCAGAAGCGAAAGCGTTTGGCTTGACCATTCCGCTGATGCTGAAAGCAGACGGCACGAAGTTCGGGAAAACGGCTGGCGGCGCTGTCTGGCTCGATCCGAACAAAACGACGCCATTCGAGTTTTACCAGTTCTGGGCGAATACCGATGACCGTGATGTTGTGAAATACTTGAACTACTTCACGTTCTTGTCCAAAGAGCAAATTGAGGAGCTGGCTGAAAAAGTCCAGACCGAACCGCATAAACGCGAAGCGCAAAAAATGCTCGCAGAAGAAATGACCCGATTCGTGCACGGGGAAGAGCTGCTGGAGCAGGCCAAACGCATTACAGCTGCCTTGTTCACGGGAGACATCAAGTCGTTGACGGCAGATGAAATCGAGCAAGGCTTCAAAGAAATGCCGACCTATGAAGCGACGAAAGAAGCGAAAAACATCGTGGATTGGCTGGTAGAGCTGGGCATCGAGCCATCCAAGCGCCAGGCGCGCGAGGACATTACCAAAGGCGCGATTTCCATGAACGGCGAAAAGGTGAGCGATCTGGAGCTGGAAGTAACGGCTGACCTCGCCATCGGCGGACGCTTCATCATCATCCGCAAAGGCAAGAAAAACTACAGCCTGGTTAAGCTGTCGTAACACAAGCAAATCGCACGAAAAAAGGAAAGCTTCCCTCCCGACTGGCGAGGGAAGCTTTTTTTAGGTTAGCTCTACATTCTTCTGGATAGATGGTGTACGATGAACAAGTGTGGCTTATTTTTCCAAAAATGCGAACAAGCCATTTGCATAAATCGATAAAGCGAATGAATGCGTGAAGAAAAAGAGGTGTCGGTCATGGTTGAAGAATTGGTCGAGTATTTGGATGAATGCGAAACAGAAGTCGTCGCAGTAGAACAATTGGCGTTGCCGCTGCAAGCAGAAGGGAAGCACCGCATTTTGGTGTTGCCGGGCTACAACCTGCTGGAAATGATGGAAGAAGTGTGCGAGGAAGCAGAAACGTTGTCCGCTTTTGTCGCGCAGCAGCTGGAAGAAGCCCGCAGCCTGAGCGTAGAGGATACCTTCCGCAAAATCGTGGAGTCCCGGCTGGTCTACACTGATTTGCCAGCTGAGGAGAAGCAGCTGCAAGGCAAAAACTTTTCCGAATGTTATCAGGCGTACGCAGCGATGTGGGAAGGCAGCGAGCTGGTTCACGAGCAGTTGGTCGCAACAGAAGCATCGACAGAACCGTTTCAGCTCGATCGGGAATGGGCACAGGACCGGATCGAGGATGGAGATTCGCTCGTCGTGCTGAACTTGCCGCAGGAGCGCGGGCATGAGGCTCCGCTGTGGATTCCGATGGGCGGATACAACGAATGCCCTTTGCCTGTGTACCAGTCGGTCATCTTCAAGCATTTTCAGGAACAGTACGGCGCAAGCATCCTCGCTGTGACAGGCGATACATGGGTGCTGCAAGCGAAGCGGCGTCCGCAAACGGCTGAAGAAGCGCTGCAATTGGCAAAAGAGCATTTTATTTTTTGCCAGTACGTTTTGGACGATCAACAGACGCTCGGTCATTACGCCGATTACTTGCTGAAGCAGGACGTGTGGTATTTTTGGTGGGATTAGAAAAGGACATTCTTTTGACAAAGCTGTACATCCCCAAACCGCGGCCAAAAGCGGTCCGACGCCCGCGGCTCGTGGAAAAATTGAGCGAAGGGATGCATCGCAAGCTGACGCTGATTTCTGCTCCAGCAGGCTACGGCAAGACGGCGCTTGTCAGTGAATGGCTGGCAGATGCTCCCGTCTCTGTCGCCTGGCTGTCGCTCGATGGGGGAGACGACGACCTGGGGCGTTTCCTGCGCTGCGTGATCGCAGCTATGCAGACGATTGAGCCGTCTATTGGAAAAGGGCTGCTGCCCATGCTCAAGGCTGCGGAAAGTTCGCCAAGCGAGGCGATGCTGCTGTCTTTGTTGCACGATCTCCACTCTTTATCCCCGGCGATGGTTCTCGTTCTGGATGACTATCATCTTCTCCGCTCTCCGAGTATTCATGAGGCGGTTGCTTTTCTGTTGGAACGCATGCCGCCGCAACTTCATCTCGTCATCACGACCCGCGCGCAGCCGCCGTTGCCTTTGGCGAGGATGCGCGCGAAGGATCAGCTGACGGAAGTTCATGCTGGCGATCTGCGCTTTGCCCAGCGGGAAGCCGGCGAATTTTTGTGCCAGGGGATGGGGCTGGTTCTTTCCGAGACAAGCGTCGGGATTTTGGCAGAACGCACAGAAGGCTGGATTGCCGGATTGCAGCTGGTGGCGCTTGCTTTGCGCAGGGAAGGCGAGCCGGATCGGTTGATTCAGTCTTTTCCGCCTAATCATCCTTATGTGTGGGACTATTTGGTCGAGGAAGTGCTGAATCAGGAAACGGAGAGCATCCAGTCGTTTTTGCTCCAGACGTCTGTTCTTGAACGGATGAGCGGGCCGCTTTGCGATGCTGTTCTGAGCGACGGGGAGCACACAGTCCGGGCTGGCTTTGGCGAAGCGACGCTGGCCTTGCTTGATCGTGCCAATCTGTTTCTTGTCGCCTTGGACAGCGAACGGCGCTGGTATCGCTACCACCATCTTTTTGCCGAGCTTTTGCGCAAACGGCTTGATCCAACCGTCGCTGCAAGCTTGCATATTCGCGCAAGCAGCTGGTATGAAGCGAACGGCTTTGCGCTTGAGGCGTTTCACCATGCTGTTTGCGCCCACGATACAAAAAGGGCGGCGCGGCTGGCGGAAGGTGCTGGCTTGCCCCTGATTTTTCGCGGGGCAGTGACCCCTGTTCTGCAATGGCTGGAGTCATTGGGCGAGCAGGAAAAGAACGAGCTGCCCGGTTTGTGGGTGATGCAAGCGTCTGCGCTGTTGATGACTGGAAAAACAACAGGCGTGGAACCAAAGCTGCAAGCTGCCGAAAAAGTGTTGCAGGCGGTGGAGCAAAGCGACATGACCCGTGATTTGCTCGGTCATATCGCGGCGATCCGCGCTTCGTTGGCGGTGAGCAAGCACGACGCGGAGCGGATCGTAGCGGAGTCGCACCGTGCTCTGGAGCTTTTGCATCCAGAAAATGTGCCTGTACGCACAGCGACACTATGGGCACGCGGGTACGGCTGCCAGCTTCGGGGCGAATGGGCAGAGGCGAGCGTGGCTTATACGCAAGCTTTGGCGAACAGTGAAAGGGTCGGCCATGTCCTGATTACCATGCTGGCAACACTTGGCCTGGGGATGATTCAGGAGATGGAATCCCGGCTGTACCTGGCGGAGCGAAGCTATCTGCGGGTGCTGAAGCTCGCGGGCGATCCGCCGCTGCCGGCAGCTTGCAAGGCGCATCTTGGTTTGGCTCGCCTGTATTACGAGTGGGATGAACGGGAAAAAGCGTTGGAGCATACTCGTCAGAGCGTGAAGTGGGCAAAACAGCTGGAACAGACGGATTGCGTGGTCGAGAGCGAGATTTTTTTAGCCAGGCTAAAGCTTGCCCAAGGCGATGCCAGCGGGGCAGCACGCATGCTGGCAGAAAGCGATCACACGGTCCAGCGGCAAAACTTCGCAGTCCAGCTTCCTCAGCTTTTGGCGGTCCAGACCATGGTGCAACTGCATAAAGGCAATCTGGCTGCTGCCGAGCGCCTGGCGACGGCGAATGGACAGCTCGCAAGCACTCGCGCCCGGGTGTATTTGGCCAAGGGCAATTCCGCCCAAGCCGTGGCGATTCTCAAACCGTGGCATCAAGAGCTGGAGCAGACCCGCCAAGAACGGGAGCGGATCGAGGCCAAGCTGCTTTTGGCTGTCGCGCTTTTTGGGCATGGGGAAAAGCGCCAGGCGGTACAACTGCTTCGCGAAGCTTTGGCACTGGCTGAGCCGGGCGGGCTGGTGCGGACGTTTGTCGATGAAGCTGCTTTGCTCCTGCCGCTGTTGCGTGAGTGGACAGCAGCCGAAGCGGCGTCTGAGTATTGTGGCAAGCTTCTCGCTGCCATGAACCAGTTGGCGCCAGCACACGGGACGGGTCAGCCAGTGCAAGCGCAGCAAGCCGAGTCTCTGATCGAGCCGTTGAGCAATCGCGAGCTGGAAGTGCTCCGCCTGATTGCCCAAGGCTTTTCCAACCAGCAGATCAGCGAAAGGCTGTTTATTGCATTGCCGACTGTAAAAGGGCACAACCGGGTCATTTTTGAAAAGCTGCAAGTGAAGCGGCGCACGGAGGCAGTCGCGCGCGCACGCGAGTTTGGACTGTTGTAGGCGGTGCTGTTTTTCAGCCGTGATTGTTTTTGCAAAACCATACTTTAGTAGCTGTAGCGAGACCGTTCATAGCGGCTATACTCATGGCAAACAGGAAAAAGGAGGAAGCCTATGAGAGCTGTCGTCTGCACCAGCTATGGAGCACCGGATGTCCTCTCGCTCCAGGAGGTAGCCAAGCCCGTTCCGAAAGAGCATGAGATTCTCGTGAAAATATATGCGACCACGGTCACTTCCGGGGATTGCCGGGTGCGCGCTTTTCGCTGTCCGTTGCTGTATTGGCTGCCTATGCGGTTGCTGATCGGATGGAACAAGCCGCGAAACTCGATTTTGGGCGTCGAGCTGGCTGGAGAGGTGGAAGCGGTCGGCAAGCAAGTCAAGCGCTTCAAGCCAAAAGACAAGGTGTATGCGATCACCGAGATGGACTTTGGCACGTATGCCGAATACAAATGCTTGCACGAGGACGCCAACGTCACCCTCATGCCGACTAATGCCACTTATGAAGAAGCCGCAGTGATGCCGTTTGGCGGAACTACCGCCTTGCACTTTTTCCGCAAAGGACAGTTGCAGCGCGGGCAACGAGTCTTGATCTACGGCGCCTCGGGAGCGGTCGGCACATCGGCGGTGCAGCTCGCCAAATACTTCGGAGCCGAGGTGACCGGAGTGTGCAGTACCGCCAATGTAGAACTGGTCAGGCAGCTTGGCGCGGATGAGGTGATCGACTATACAAAAGAAAACTTTGCCCAGTCCGGCAAGCAGTACGACATCGTCTTTGACGCTGTAGGAAAATGCGCGAAATCCCGCTGCAAGCAGGTGCTGGCTCCCCATGGCAAATACCTCACCGTGGAAGGGCAAGGAGTGGCAAAAGTGCGCGTGGAAGACATGCAGCTTCTCGCCGAGCTGATGGAGGCGGGCCAGCTTCGGGCGGTCATCGACAGACGCTATCCGCTGGAACAGATTCCGCAGGCACATGAGTACGTAGAGCAGGGGCACAAAAAAGGAAATGTAGTCATTACGGTAGCAGATGACTCCGCGAACGGACACAACGGCTGAAAAGGCCGTTTTTTTGTATTTGTATGGAAAAACGTCTCGTTGTTTTTCACGAAAAGGCATGTGACCGCTTCTGGTCAGCCAAGCAGACATGACGTTATTGTTTGCCGCAACACATGGGTGGAAGCGGTTCCAACAGCATGTCAGGGGAAAGAGAGTGACCGTATTGACAGGCAGGTGAGAACTGTTTATAGTATGTAATTGTCAGAAATGATTATCATTATCATCTACAAGTTTTTATTTGCCAAAAAGGAGACTGCAACATGAAAAAGTGGCTCATTCCTTTCCTGATGTCGCTTTCGCTGATGGTCAGCGCTTGCGGCAATGCATCGACGCCGACACCAAACAATGCGGGCGGCAGTGAGACAAATCAACAGCAGGCAACAAAAACCGAAGAAAAGCCGAATGCGAATGCTGAGGCCAAACCTGAAATGATCACGTACCAGTCGGAGAACGGTCCGGTTGAGGTTCCTGCCCAGCCAAAAAGAATCGTGGGCCTGACCAACGCACCTAACGTAGTTGCGCTTGGCGGCACACTGGTCGGGATCGACGAGTGGACGAAGAAAAATCCACTGTTCACCGACAAAGTCAAAGATGTCGAAGTCGTATCGGACGAGACGATGGAGAAGATTTTGGCTCTCCAGCCCGACCTGATTATTGCCGGATCGTGGATGAAAAACCTCGACAAGATGAAGGAAATCGCACCGACAGTCGTCTACACGTGGGGCAAGCTGGACTACCTGGCGCAGCAACGCGAGATTGGCAAGCTTTTGAACAAGGAAAAAGAGGCGCAAGCGTGGATCGACGATTTCACGAAGCGCGCGCAAGCTGCTGGCGAAGAAATCAAGGCGAAAATCGGCAAGGATACGACCGTCTCCGTGTTCGAGCATGATACGAAAGACTTTTACGTCTTCGGCAACAACTGGGCTCGCGGAACGGAAATCTTGTATCAGGCAATGGGCCTCGCCATGCCGGAAAAAGTCAAGAAAGACGCACTTGGCCCTGGCTACTACACGCTTTCTTTGGAAGTGATTCCGGAGTACGCTGGAGACTACATCGTGCTCAGCCAGCGCAAGGGCGGAGAAAATCCGTTCCTGACCTCGGAGACGTGGAAAAAGATTCCCGCTGTGAAAAATAACCATGTGATCGTGATCGACATGGAAGCATCGACGTACAGCGACCCGATTACGCTGGAATATTTGCTGAAAATCTTCAAGGAAGGCTTTCTCTCCCAGTCGTAACGAGAGGCAGCTGCATACGAAAAAATAACGAGAACGTCTGGGGAACCAGGCGTTTTTTTTGTGGGAGCATGCTGGGGACGCAATACCGTCAAAGAACACGGCAAACGCCTTCTGGCAAAAGAAAAATCCCATGTGTCTTCACGCGAATGAGCGCAGACATGTGGGATTTTTTTGATGGACGTGAAAGGAAATTCATTGCAGTTTACTACTCGACAAAAGCCCGCACCTTCGGAAACACCTTCAACGCCGTCTTGTAAAACACATCCGCATGATACTCAGCCGGAATCAGCTCCTGCACAAACTGGATGTACGACTTCACAGGGGCGAGCGGCCAGTCGGTACCGAACAAAAATTTGTCATAATGATCGCAGTACGTAATCGCATGGCGCAGATGAGCGAAGAACAGCGGCGATTCGGCCAGTCTGCGGCAGTTGTCTGCGTCACCGACCATCAAGCCGGACAGGTCGGCAAACATGTTGCGGTTTTTGTACACGACTTCTGCGCCATCCAGCACCCACGGGTCACCGAAATGGGCCATCATGAAGTTCACGTCCCGATGCTTCACCGCTACCTCGTCGAGAGTGAGCGGATGCGAATACTTGAGCAGACCTCGCTCCGAGTAAGTGTCACCCGTATGGAAAACAACCGGCACCCCGTATTTGGCGGCGAGCGCATAGACCGGATCGTAGACGCTGTCGTAGGCGTAGAACGGATAGTAGCCGAGATAAATTTTCAAGCCGACCGCCTGGGGGTGTTGCAAGTCTTGCTCCAGGCGAGCAACCGCCGCATCGTCCAGCGTGTACGGATTGATCCCCAGGCAGTAGACGAGCTGCGGTGGCAGTTCAGCGGTCAAGTCCAGACCCATCGGCGTGATCGCTTCGTAATCGGGAAAGCCGTCCTGCTTTGTTTCCGTCAAGCCCATGCCGATTCCGAGGACGACTCCGTTGTCCTTATATTCCTGCAAAATGCCTTGGACAGAGTAGTCGACAAACGACTTCTCCGCGGCGGTCCGCTTAAATTCTTCGATATGCGATAAATGCATGTGCGCATCAATGATCTTCATCTGAATTTCCCCCTTCGCCTTCGCTGGTAAACCGGATCGCCCGCAAAGCCGCCAAGGAATCGGCAGGCAGCTCTTTGTCGGCAAACAGGAAAAAGACAGGCGGTGTAAAGCTCGTGCTGTTGTCCGGCAAGTTCAGTTCGCGCAGGATGGTGGTCATCGCGATTTCCTTGTTGGCGTACACTTCGACATCTGCGGTGCCCAGATCGGTGAAGATCGTGAGCTGCTCGGCGCGGGAAGCTGCGCCAAACGTATAGTCGGATTGTTCCGTTACAGTCAAATCTCCCTGCGCCAGCTTGTAGGTCAGCGGCTCCCCGTGTTTCCCCGCTGTTTTCAGCCAAACCGTTTCGTCAGCCGCTTCTGTCTGCAAAAAGACTTCGGTCGCAAAGCTTTTGTGGGCAAAGTACGTTCCGGTTTTTTGCACGATTTCGACCGTATGGCAAAGGAGCGGGACGCCCGGCAGCAAAAGAAAATATTGGTGGCAGGTGAGGCCGCGATACTTCTCCTGTTTTTTGACGTGATAGCTGAGCTTGATGCCTTGCCAGACGTTCTGGCGATTGTCGGTCAGCTGGACGAAGGCGGCGCTTCTTTCTTCTTTAACCAGTGAAAAAGCGCTCAGTTCTTCGATATGGTTGCCGATGCCGCCTGTCCACGGATTCCACCACGATTTCGGTTGCCGCTGCGGGAAAGAGCTGGCCAGCCATTCCTGTCCGCCCGAAACGAGCGAGAACAGCGACGGGTAAAAATCCGGTGCTGCTTTGATGCGGATGGAGCCGTTGTCTGCGCTGTAGACTTGCTGGCCTTGCTCTTCGGTCACTTCCATGGAGATGGAGCCTGGTTGAACCGGGAAAAGGGCGCTTTGCAAGCAAATGTCGTGGGTAGCGAACTGACCGTCCACACGAACCAGCTCATACGCTTTGGCCGAAGCAGGCAAAGCGAAGTGCGCTTCCTGTTCCTCGGCTTCTTCCGTGAAGCGTTGCGTCTGTCCCAGAGCTTCTCCGTCCGCAAGCGAGGCCGTCAGTTCCCCGTCCAGGTACTGCTGTTTGTATTCTTTTACCTCAACTTTCACTTCGCCGTTTGCCAAAAATGGATTGTGAGCGTTGGCAATCAGCTCCAGTTGAGGGGTCAGCGACAAGTCTTTGGCCAAAGCTTCTTTTCGGGCAAAAGCGCGAAATTCTTTCCAGTCCGTATACGCTCCATGCGCCACGCATATCGGGCCGAACGTCGCGCTGCTCTGCGGCTCCAGCTCTCCGATGCACGATTCCAGGGCGATTTGCCAGCCTTGAATATCCATCTGGCAAGATGGCGGCCAGCACAATCCCCACGGGGCTGCATCTTCCCGGGAAAACAGCCAGTTTTCACTGAGCAGCTTGCCGTCCCAATATTCCAGGTCGCTGCCGTAAGAAGTGGGAACGTCTACATAGCGGCCTTGATAGGGCAAGATCGGGTGCTGGATCGAGTGGATGAGGCTTTGTGTCAGCCATAGCTCAGCAGCCAGTTTTTCCGTGGAAGTGTTGGTTATATCCAGCGTGTGTTCAACGGTGCCATCGCCGTGCAGCAGCGTTTTGCTGATCAGCGAAAGAGCAGGGTAGGCATCGGAACGGTAAGCGGCGCGAATACCGATGGCGCCTTTTTCGGAAAAGAAGTCGACGTGCTCCGCGCGCTTTTTGGAAAACTCGCTGGAATACGGCTTGCCAAGCTTCGGATAGGCGATGTACGTCGGCGCTCCGCCGTTTCCGCCGGAAATGGTGAGTTCGTTGTCGTCCTTGTTCAAGGTGAGCGTATGGCGGCCGTGATGCACTTGCCACGTCAATTCTGTTTCGCCTGCCAGGAGCGCTCCCAATCCGGTAAAGGCAGCGCCAAGCTTTTTCACGAAGGAGACTTGCTTGCCGTCTGCAAGCTGCCCCACGATTTGCACATCGGCGCTGTAAAATCCGTGGTCGATCAGATCGGCGCGAAGCGGAAGCGAGACGCGTTCTTTGCCGGACAACCGCAGCGAATGGCTGTGTTCGTGGAAGCGCAAGAATGGCGAGTCAGCCAGTTCAAAAGAAAACTGTGCTTCTTCGGAAAAGTTGTTTTCCATGTCCAAATAATAGTGTGCAGTTTGACCCGGATAAGTCAGACCAGGAACGTGCATGGTGAGCGAAGCAGGGAATTTGGGCAAGATGCCGACCTGGAACAGCGCCTTTTTGCCGTTGATTTGAATGTGTGTGCAAACTCTTGGATGCGTGCGCCAAATGCTTTGCTCTTCCGTGATTGCTCCGACCGTAAAGCTTGCAGACAAGCTCGTTTCGTCCGTGACGGACAGCTCCTGCTGGTAGTCAAACTGAATGTTTTCATTCGACTCTCCCGTCAAGGAAAGCTGCAACGGCTTGCCCGATTTATTGACGATCCGGTAGTGAATCTGGTAGTCGCGGCCGAAGACCAGCTCCAGCTGCTCGACCTCGGCGGACAGCAAGTAGTCTTCCGTTTCGATCAGGCGCAGCCCGCGGCCGCGCCGTTCAAACTCCACGCGCAAGCTCAGGTCGGCTTTTTTCCAGGAGTAGGTGAAGTAATCAAAGCCGTTTTCTTTTCGTCCATCCGGCTCGACCACAATTTGTCTTGTGGAATCCTGGTACCAGTCCAGCGTATCGAAATAATGCGCGATAGCTTCTGTGCGCAGGACAGTGGGCATCATGTTCATCAAGTGCGTCGAGTCATCCCGGTCTTCCCAGAAAAAACCGAATTTTTTATACAAAGGAACCGCCTTCGTGTTGCCAGCCCATGTGTACAGGTCAAGCCGCGGCCAACCAAGCTGGACAGTCTGGTCCAGGGCGCGGGCAAGCAACATGCGGCCTACTTTTTTTCCGTGATAGTCAGGACGAACGTTGAGCAGGGGGATGTAGAGGGCGCCCGTATCTTCCCTGTATTCCGCCAGGCTGCAATAGCCGACTACCGATTCGCCGTCCATTGCGAGGTACACAGCAAGCGCGTCGGAGCGAGCTTCTTCCTGTCTGATTTGTTCCGCTGTCGTAATCGAATTGCCGCCTCCCCAGCTGTCTCGGCTGGCGTTCCACATATCAGCGACAGCCGCAGCCAGCTCCGGTCGGTAGAGAACGATAGAGATAGATTCCATGTTTGCTTGCACCTCGATCTCATGTCAGTTTTTGCCTATTAATAGAGATACGTTTGAAGATAGCATCGGTTTCTCGTTCTGGCAGTTTTTTCTTGTCAACGCGAAAAGCCAGTATCGCCCGGTCAAACTCAAACGATACCGGCTTTTTCACTGTTCACTTGTGGCAACCGAATGTGTGCACTTACGCACGCTCGATGCGGATGACGACCATTTCCACGTCTTCATCCAAAGCGCGCACACTGTGCTTCTCCGCTGGCAGCATGTACAAAAGCGACTGTGGATCAAGCTCGATCTGCTTCCCGGAAAAGTCAAAGACCGCTTTGCCTTTTTGCACGAGAATCAACACGTCGGCGTCTGTGTCGTGTTCCGGGATAAAGCTGCCAGCGCGTAATTGCAGTTGCAGCACTTTGGTGCGTTCAAAGCCCATCAACGCGCCAATATGCTTGGGCGCGGACTCCAAATAGTTTTTCAGGTCGAACGTTTGCATTAATGATCACTCCTCACGGTTCCAGCGCAGAATAAATTTCCGCAGCGGAGATATGACAAGATGGTCCAGCAGGATGATGATGAAAATACTGACGAGCGTCCAGGCGAACACTTTTGCCGTATCGATGTTGACTCTGGCAAAGGCGAGCGAATAGCCGATTCCCGCATCTGTGCCGAGCAGCTCTGCCATGATCGTGATGCGTACGGCAGAGCCAGTCGCAAGCGAGATCGCAGTGAAAATCGGCACGGCAAGTCCGGGCAAAATGATGTGTCTCAACGTGTGCCACGGAGTGCTTTTGTAGATCGCCGCCATTTCCAGCAGCTGGCGGTCGATATTGCGCCAGCCGTCCGCCGTATTCAAGTAAATGCCGGGGAAAACGAGCACAGCGACGACAAACACGGGAACCATCGAGCCTGTGCCGAACCAGACCATCGCCAGGACGACGACGATGATCGGCGGAATCCCCATGAGCATCGACTGAACCGGACGCATCGCATCGTACAGGACGGGAGAACGTCCTGCGACAAGCCCGCAGCAAATCGCGACTATCATTCCGCTAAAAAGTCCGATAAACATGCGGGATGCGGACTGGAGCAACTGCTCGGTGAACTCCCCGCTCTCGACCATCCGAACGAAAGCGGCTGCGGTGTCCAGTGGTGAAGCGAACAGGATAGAGGGCAAGGACATCGATAAGCCTTGCCAAATGGCGAGCAGGATCAGGATTGTCACGCCCTGTACGAGCAGGCGGCGATTACGGAGCGTAGTAGAATCCTGCATCCGGCAATTTCCCCCCAATAATCTCCGGGGACAGAGTGGAGAGCTCGGTGAAGAAAAATTCCAGTTCTTCCTTGGCGTCCTTGGCCGAGACGAACTGCAAGTTCAAGGAAGGAATGACACTTTCAATGATTGGCGGGGTCAGCCCGTCCTGGTATTTCGCGATCATCGCGGCAGCGTCTTTTGGCTGCTCGTTCAGGAACTGGACGGATTGCTCAAACTGTTTTTGCAGTTCCGCCACCAGTTCAGGATGCTTGGCGATCAGTTCGCCTGAGACGAGGATACCAGCTTGCGGGATGCGCGGCGATTTGCCTGTCGCTTTCGCCCATTCGGCTTGCAAGCTCATGACTTTGCCCAGTTTTTTGCCTGCCTTGTTGCCTTGCATCACAGACATGGTCGCCATATGCTCCGGCAAGATGGCGTACTTCGCCTTGCCTGCGACGAGCAAGCCGACCAGCTCCTGCGGCGCGCTGACGTATTCGATTTTGACATCTTTGGTCGGGTCGAGATTGTTTTTTTTCAGCAAGTAGCGGAAGACGAGATCGGGCATATCGCCTTTAAACGGAACGTGAACGGTCTGCCCGCGCAGGCTGTCCCAACTGACTGACTCACCGTCGGGGCCGATCATATAGAGGATGCCCCAGATCAGCGTATTGATCAGCTTGACATCCATTCCCCGGTTGTACAGATTGGCGCCGACATAAGTAGGTACGGCGGATACTTCGGCCTGGCCGCTGCTGATTCGGGCGCGCAGCTCATCCGGTGTTTTCCACGGCTTGTACTCAACGTTTTCGGCGAACGGGCTGAGCGATTTGTCCTCGATCATTTTATAGATAGGAGAAGACAGCGAGATTCCCACTGGTGCCTGAATGGTCAAATGCTCGCGTTTTTTCACCTCTTGCGTGCTCGTCGCTTGCGCAGTCGCGGCTGGTTGCTGTTGCTCAGCGGCTGATTGTTGGCTTGAGGTGGCAGCCTGATTCGTTTGAGCGGAGCAGCCGATCAGGGCGCTGGTGATGGCGACAATCAGGGACATCATGATGTAGCTGGTTTTGGATGTGCGTGACACTTGTCTATCCTCCTGTCAGGTGCTGGTGCAGCACGGCTTTGATTTGTTGAATCTGATCCTCGCTCCTGCCTGCTCTTTGTCCGGGGAGGGGGTATTCCCGGATGACTGTTGCCGCCATTGCAAGGTTGTTGCTTTTGCTGAACAACAGGACGCGGTCAGCCAGGCGGGCTGCTTCTCCCGGATCGTGTGTCACATAGACCATTCCGATGCGGCGTTCCTCGATCAAACGGATGACATCTTGTTGCAGCTCGCGCTTGAGGGCGAGATCGAGCGCGGAAAAAGGCTCGTCCATCAGCATCATTTTCGGGTCTGTGACCAGCGCGCGTGCGATGGATACGCGTTGCTTCATCCCGCCGGAGAGCTGCTTCGGATAGTAGTCGCGGGCATGGAACAGCCCGACTTTTTGCAACACCGTCGTCACTTTTTCGTTCATCGTGTCTTGGTCCATGCGGCCGAGCACAAAACGAATGTTGTCCGTGACCGTTTTCCACGGAATCAGCCGCGGCTCCTGAAAGACATAGCCGAGCTGTTCCGTGCGGACGGTCACCGTTCCGGAAGTCTGCCTGATCAATCCGGCTGCCATGTTGAGAATCGTTGTTTTGCCGCAGCCGGAAGGGCCGAGGATGGCGACGACCTCTCCCGCCGCGAGAGAGAAGGAAAAGCCAGCGAGTACAGTCGTCCCGTTGAACGACTTCGTGACGGAGGCAAATTCCAGCAAGGCTTCCATCGGCTCGCCTCCTGACTTTGTTATTTCACGACCGTAAAGGTGATGTGTCCGTACAGGTCGTCGTTGGCATCGAATGTACGAATCAGTTCAAACAAATGGGCTTGATCCGCTGGGTTTTTGCACGCATTGGTCAAAAGTTGGATCGTTCCTTCCCAGCCTTCGTCTGTGAGCAAGCCTTTCAGCGACAGAAGCGACATTTTTCCTGTCTGGCAATCGACTTGGCGGAAGGCAGCCTGTTCGAACAAACCGCGCCAGTTCGCTTCGGTCATCGGCTGGGCGTTGACCGCGAGCAGTTGGCGCAAAGCAGCCAGGCGCTCCTGCACTTCCGGCGTTTCCGGGTCCTTGCGCAGCAGCAAATCGTGGGTCGCCAGTCTGCCGCCCGGCTTCAAGACGCGGAAATATTCCGCGATCGCCTGCTTTTTCTGTTCCAGCGGCAGCATGCTGAGCATCGCTTCATTGATCACCACGTCAAACGTTTCAGCGGCAAAAGGCAGCTCCAATGCATTGCCGTATGCAATCTGGACGCGGTCTTCCAGTCCGTGCTGGCGAATGTTTTCCTGCGCCCGCTCGACGCTCGGCTGGTGAATATCAATTCCGGTCACCTGGCAACCGTACTCCTTGGCGATCTGAATGGCGGTCGTGCCCATGTTTGGCGCTACTTCCAGCACTTTCGTATCGGCGGTGAGGCGGCATGCTTGCAAAATGCGCTCGGTCGCTTCTTTTCCGCCCGGACGCAGCCGGGTTTTCCCAAGGGAAGCGAGAAACAGGTGAGTAGGCTTGCGGATTGCTTTTTCGGTCATGTCAAACATCCTTTCTTATGATCGCACGTTCACACCTCATGGCAGCCTCTGACGCAACATGTCTGGGCGTGAGTGCGGATAAAATGGTCTTTTTGGGGATCGATCGGTACAACAGGCGTGTCAGGAAGCAAGCTTCTCAGCTTTTCCAGGTGAATGTGCATGCTGCCGCCCGGGGCCATCACGACCGCTTGCTGCTTTTTCAGCTTCTGGATCGTGCGGTTGACCGTCTCGCGCGTCGTGCCGAGCATCCCGGCCAGCTCGCTATTGGTAAAAGTCGTGGAAAAGCGGAGCCATTCTGCGTCGAGCCTGGCTGCGTGTGTCTCGCTCAGGCGCAGCAACAAAGACACGAGCTGGCTTTCCACCGGATAAAACGTCTTGTCTTCCAGACGCTGCTGAAGGTCGATAATTTTGTCCGCCAGCACTTGCATGATTTTGAAGCTGATGGCGGGATGAGCGAGCAGCAGCTGTTCGAAAGTGCGCACGGGAATGACGAGGCAATGGACGTCATCCAGCGCGACGGCGTGGTGCGGATAGCTGTCTGTGCGAAAAAATCCGAGGTGAGGGAACATGTCGCCCTGATCGGCAAGCAGGAAAGTTTGTTCTTTTCCATCTTCACTCGTGCTGAACAGACGGACTCGGCCGGAAATGACGAAGTACACTTGCAAGATTTCTTCCGATTGATAGAAAAGGTAGTCGCCTCTTGCAAATTCACCGGATTTGCACGTAGCCGCAACAGCTTCCAGCTCATGCTCGGACAAATTGCGAAACAAATGAAAGCAACGCAAAACGGAGGAGATCGGGCCAGTAGACAGCATAGGAATGCACTCCTTTTCTCGCATTGTTATAATTGAGTATAATAATCATTCTCAATTATAACATTGTGTGAACGGAAAAAAATGAGAAAAGGAAGCAAAGGCCAGAGCAATCGCACTGAGGCGCACTTTCACAACCTTTCACGCGTTTTAATGGGAGCAGGTAGTTGATTGATTACGAGCCAAGTATAAGACATGTGCAGAGCGATGCCTTGTGACCAATATCACAGTTGAGAATTTATCTCATTCTTGTTTCTGCGGGTTCGGTCGAGGAAAATAAAGGAGAACGGACGACTAACCAAAACGAACATGACCGTTTTGTTGACCGCAAGCGGTCACATCCCATTTCATGAAAAACGGCGAGACGTTTTTCACAGAAAAAAGGACGATGCGGATGCCTGCCTATACGTTGTGGGAAAACATGCTGTTTTGGCCAACGGCTCTGGATGAGGGCAAGCTCGCGGCGGCTGTTGCGGGCAAGACGATTCTCATTACCGGGGCCAGCTCGGGAATCGGGGAGCAGCTGGCATATGTGCTGGGGCGCTGCCAAGTGCACTTGCTGCTGGTGGCGAGAAGAGAGGAAAAGCTGCGCCAGATCAAAGCTGAAATCGAGCGAGACGGGGCGAGAGTCAGTGTGTGCGGGGCCGATCTTCGCGATCCGGCTCAGTTGGAGGCATTTCTTGCGTTTTTGCACGAGCAGTCTGGCGGGATCGACATCGTGGTCAGCAATGCAGGCTTGTCCATCCGGCGACCGATCATGGACTCTCTGGAGCGCTATCACGATTTTACCCGGACGATGGCGATCAATTATTTTGCTCCGGTTAAAATCTTGTTGTCGCTTACTGAGCAGCTCGCCCGAAACAAAGGGCAGATCGTAAACGTCTCCACGATCAACACATCGTTGCTCCCGTTGCCTTACTGGGCGGCGTATCAAGCTTCGAAAGCCGCGTTCGACACCTGGTTTCGCTCGGCTGCGCCGGAGTGGAGCGCGAAGGGGATTGCCACGACATCGATTTACTTGCCGCTGGTGAGAACGCCGATGATTTTGCCCACGGCTGCCTATCGGAGCATGCCTGCCATGAGCGCAGAGCACGCTGCGAGGCTCATCGCCAAATCGCTGTACACGAAACGGACCACGATCCGCCCGTGGTGGCTTTTGTGGGGCGAGCTGGCCTCGTTGTTCGGCAGAGGGCTATGGGAGCGATTGCTTCCTCGCTTGCTGCGCAAAAGGGGGGAATGACGATGCGCCTGATGTATTTGCTCGCTGTGCTTGCCAAAATGAAGCTTTTGACGCCAGCAGGCATCGGCAGGCTGCTCGCCGCCTTGTTCCGATGCGGAACGAACCTGATGACGCTGCTGAAGCTCGCGCAAAGCACCCACGGTCAAAAGATCGCATTGGTCGACGAGCGGGAAACGGTCTGCTTTCAGCAGCTTTGGACAGACTCTCTGCGGCTCTCTTGGGTGTTAAAGGAAAAATACGGTCTTGCGAAAAGCAAACAGGTCGGCTTTTTATGCCAAAATCACATCGCGTTGGTGCGAGCCATTTTCGCGGCGTCCGGTACGGGCTGCGATGTATATTTGCTCAATCCCGAAATGAGTGCGGGACAGCTCAGGCAGTTGTTCGACGAAGTGGAGCTGGACCTGCTTATCCACGACGAAAAGCAGACGGCGACCATCGAGCAGGCGGGATACGCGGGAGCGAGTCTGTACAGCTATCACGAGCATCTTCCCGCGATCAACCAGTTGCTGGGAGAATGCTCGGACTGGTCGGATGAAGAGCTGGCGTCAGTGCCAGTACCAGTGCGCAGTTCTGCGGGCAAGATCATGCTCCTGACAGGCGGAACGACGGGGAGCGCGAAAAAAGTGCCGCACAAGCCGTCGCTGTTTCATTATTTGCCGCCGTTTTTGGCTCTGCTCAGCCGGCTTGGGCTGCTTCGGCTGAATACAGCCTATATTGCGACGCCGATCTACCATGGATATGGTTTGGCTATCTTGCTGTTGTTTGTCGCTTTGGGCAAAAAAACAGTGATCACTCCCGGCTTCGCTGCCGCCAAAGCGTGTGAGCTGATTGCCAGACACAAAGTAGAGGTCGTATCCGTTGTCCCGTTGATGCTCAGAAAAATGCTGCATCACGATCCGACAGCGTTGCAGTCTCTTGTTTGCATCGCATCAGGCGGAGCGCCGCTTGCCACCGGACTCGTAGCCGAGGTGTCCGCCGAATTGGGCGACTGTCTGTACAATTTATACGGGACAACGGAAGCGGGGCTATGTGTGATCGCCACGCCCGGCGACCTCCGGCATCGTGCGCACACGATCGGGCAAAAAATCCCGGGTGTCCGTTTGCATGTGCGAAATGTGCGAAACTCCGATCAGCGTCCATGCAAGGCAGGCGAAATCGGCCAGCTGTGCGTGAAGGCGGGCGGCTCGCTGTTTTTCAAGCGACAGGCTTGGATCGAGACAGGCGACGTCGGTTATCGGGATGCAGCGGGCTATTACTACTTGTGCGGGCGAACAGACGACATGGTGGTGTCCGCTGGCGAAAATGTGTATCCAGTCGAGCTTGCGCGAGTGCTTGTGGAGCATCCGGCCATCGAAGACGCGACTGTGATCGGCATCCCGGATGAAGCGTTTGGGCAAAGGTTGAAGGCGTTCGTCCAGCTCGCGAGTCATGCCGGACTGACTGAGGCACAATTGCAGCAATGGCTGCGGCAAAAAGTAGCCAGATATCAGATGCCCAAAGAAATCGTTTTTGTCGAGCAGTTGCCGTACACCGAGTTGGGCAAGCCGGACCGGAAGCAGCTCATGTAAAATGGCCTGGCATGGGCAAACGCTTCGCCACATTTTCCCGATATATCCTGTCAAAACAAACCATACATATTACGAGACAGAGAAATCATACGGGGAAAGGGATGAAAAGCCATGCCTCAAGGCATCCACGATATCGAAGTGCCGCTGCCAATCCGAACGGTTTGGGAGTTTGTCCGTGTATTGGATCATTGGGTAGTGCTGGTTCCGGGCTACATCAGCCACGAAGTCATTAACGAGCGCCGTGTGACCTGGAGCTTTACCGGAGACATCGGCATCTTGAAAAAGGAGATCAGCTTGCAGGTAGATATTACGGAATGGAACGAGCCGACCGAAGTCAAATTCATGCTGACCGGAATCAACGAGAATTTCACGGGCGAAGGCTACTTCAAGGCACAGGAATTGGGCGAGAAGTGTACAAAAATGACCGGCTTTCTCGATATTACAGCCAAAGGTTTGAAGGCGCCGATGGTAAATTCCATCCTGAAATCGCACGTTCCCCAGTTGACAACCGAACTGGCGGAAGCGGTAGCCAGCCGGATGAAAGAACAATAGCGAAGACATGTCTAAAAACCCTTGATTGCCAAGGGTTTTTTCTTTTTTTTCAGCCGACACTTACGCGATTGACGACTTTGCCATTATGCTTTAATCTACCATAGTTAACGAGGTAACTATTGCGCAAAATAGGTACCTTATAATAGGAAATAACAGGAAATTACAACGAGGGTGATGCTTGTGAAAATCAACAAAAAATACGAACACATTCTTTTTACTTTTCTGATGGCTTTGGGCATGTCCTGTCTTTTGTCGTTTTTCATGATGCTGGTTAATTTCGGCTTCGACTCCATGCTGCTTACACGCTGGCTCAAGGCGTGGCCGATGGCGTTTTCACTGGCTTTTCCAGTCGCTTATTTTTTGCCAAAAGGCATCAGGCTGCTCATGAAGAAGATTACGTTTGTCGAAGGAAAATAAAGAGCGGATCGGGAACGCACAGCAGGGGCAAAGCTGTGTGTTTTTTTTTCAGTGCTGTCCCAGTACCTCGAACCGGGACAAGAAGCAGGAAAAAAGCGGAGAAAACCAGGTCGGACTATAAAAAGTGGCTGGCTTCTATAAATTGCTTTTCCAGCGGAGAAAGCTCATAGCCTTGCCTCGTAACCACATATTTATCGAGAAAACGCTGCTCGGCAGGCAGCTCCAAATAGTTCGTCACACCGAGCCGTTCGACAATGCGTTTGGACATGAGAGTAATGCCCATTCCCAGCGCGGCGAATTGTAGCAGAGTTTCTACTACAGCAACCTGTGTCACGGGTGCTTTTGGCAGACCGAAATCGGAAAAAAGTTGTGCCATGCGCGATGTATACAGGCATTGTTCGGACAAAATCAGTACCGTTGCTCCTGGCAAAATGCTTTTGAGCGACATGCCTGGCACGGCTCCTTTTCCAACCAGGACGACTTCCTCCAAGCCGATTTTTTTATAGTGCAACTGTTCCGTCTTGCTGGATGCGCCAATCGTGAAAGCCAGGTCGATCGTGCCATTCATCAGCGCTTGTTCCATTTCGGCAGTTGAGCCAGTCTGTAAAGTAACGGACAGCTGCGGGTATTTTTCATACAAGCCGGCAAGCGTAGCGGTAATTTCCGAGCCAATCACCGATTGCATCGTGCCCAGCCGAAGCTTCGGTTCAAGCTGTTTCATCTCTTGTTCGGCTTCTTCCCACAAGCTCAAGAGCTTCTTGTAGTGCGTGTAAAGCCGCTTGCCTTCCACCGTCAGCTCCATGCCTTTGGAACTGCGAATGAACAGTTGCTGTGCGTAATGAGCTTCGATTTTTTTGATTTTCGCCGTCATGTTGGATTGCAGATGGTTCATGCGAAAGGCAGCGGCGGACAGGCTCTTCAACTCGGCAACTGTCACGAACGCCCGGATCGTATCCATATCCATGTTTTCAACTCCTTCCATCAAAAAAAGTGATAGAGCAATCAAAAGTTAACATTATTCGAGATGTCTTTGGATTAGTATACTTTTCACAAAAAAGAATTGCACGCGTGAAGCAGGAGGGAAAGACATGGATACAAAGCAAATTCGCACCGGGATTATCGGCGGGTCGTTGAACAATCAGTGGGCAAGCAAGACGCATATTCCTGTGCTTTTGCAAAGTGAGCGACACCGCATCACCGCAATCGCCACGACAAACGAAGCGAGTGCGCGAAAGAGCGCGGAAGTGACCGGGGCTACGCTCGCTGCGACAGACCACCGCGCCGTAAGCGGCTCGTCAGCTGTGGAGCTGGTAGTTGTAAGCGTCAAGGTTCCTGATCATTACGATGCAGTCCGCAGCGCCATCCTTGCAGGGAAGCATGTGTACTGCGAGTGGCCTCTAGCTGTCACGACAAGCGAAGCAGAACAGTTGGCTGGTCTGGCAAGACAGGCAGGCGTTCATCACGCAGCAGGGCTTCAGGCGAGACAGTCACCTGTGCTGCGGCAAGTGAAGCAGCGTCTGGAGCGAGGCGAGATTGGCCGTATCTTGTCTTGTCACATGCGCGTTTCCACGCAAGGAAAAGGCGGAGTCACCGATCAGCAAGGGGCGTATTTGCTGAGCGAAAAACACGGTGCGACATTGCTTGCGATCAACGGCGGCCATTCCCTGGATGCCCTGTGCTACTTGCTTGGCGATTTTCGTGAGCTGTCCGCGATGATGAACCGGAATTTTTCTACTGCGACTGTGCTTGCGACGAATGAAATCATTGCAAAAGACACAGCAGATCAGATCATGGTGCAAGGAGTGCTGAAAAGCGGGGCTTCGGCATTCGTTCATATCCAGGCAGGCACGTATCCCGCCTTTGAGCTGGAAATTCAGGGAGAGCTGGGAGTCATTCGCATCGTGCAGCACAATTCGGTGGGGCATGTACAGTTCGGCAACCTGGAAGCGCACATGACAGCCTACTCTTCTGCAAGCCGTGTTGCAGCAAGCAATCCGGACCACTTCGTCTCGGTTGCAAAAGATGCGGCAGAAGGCGAAGCAGTCAGGCAATATGTGGCTAGTGCCCATGAAGCTTTTGCCAAGGACATTCAGACAGGGACGTTCACCGTTCCCGATTTTTTTGAGGCCCTCCACCTGCATCGGCTTCTGGATGCGATCAGACTGGCGGCTGCCACAGGGAGCAGGCAGACTTTTTGACGTTTACCTACCATTTTCAACTGTGGTATAATCTACCATTGTTTACTAGAAGCATGCAGGCAAGTTGCAGACAGCATGAGAGGAGATCTTGAAAATGCAAAGAAACAACCACTGGAAGAAGCTTGGCAGATGGGCAGGGGCGGGAGTGCTTGGCCTGACGATTTTGCTCGGCCACGTATACCCGCTGAAAGCCGCAGAGCCTGTTCAGGTTCCTGTTCTCAGTGAATGGTCCATTTCGACATTGAATGAAGGCGAGAAATACGGAATTTTTCCGTTAGCCTGGTACAAAGACGAATCGTTCCTTCAACCGATTCCTGCCGATAAGTTTGCGGATTTGCTGAAAGCGACAGAAAAGAAGCTCGATCAGCTTGGCTTGAAGAAAAAAGCAGCTTTGTCCTGGTCAGACAACCGTGTGGCGACGCGCGAAGCAGTAGCCGTTTCCTTGCACAAGCTGCTGGCAAACTATGAGTGGCCAGCCGGAAAGGGAGCCGATGTGACTGCACTCGCTCCGTTGGAGTACATGCGCAAACATGGACTTGTCAAAGGGACGAGCGCAGGTTTGGAGCTGGATCAGCCAGCAACAGTAGAGCAGGCTGCGGTCATGGCCAGCCGGGTGGTCGAGTTCGCCAATGATTTGGCGGGCGGCGGAGCCAAAGGCTTGTTGTGGAAAGTGACCAAAGGCCAAAATACGCTCTATTTGCTCGGCTCGATTCATATGGGCACAACCGACATGTACCCGATGCAAAAAACAATCCGCGACGCTTATGAAGCGTCAGACGATCTGTGGGTCGAGGCGGATATCCTTGCTGGCGACATGAATTACATGCTGGAGAAAATGATTTACAGCGACGGAACGACACTCCAGGATCACGTGTCAGCCGACACATACAGCAAGCTGCAAAAGGCGCTGGCAAGCATGAAATTGCCTGAAAATGCGTTCGATGGCTACAAGCCGTTTGCCGTTGGTCTTTCCCTGGTAACGGTAGGCTATACCGGAAGCCCGGAGGAAGGCGAACTGGCGATGCTGACAGGGATCGACCGCTATTTCCTGGCCAAAGCGATGCTTGAGCAAAAGCCGGTCCACGAGCTGGAAGGCATCAAGCTGCAAGCCGATTTGCTCTCGGGCGTATCCGCAGAGCAGCAGGAAAAGGAATTGAACGTCATTCTGGACAGCTTGCTTTCCGGAAAAGAGCCGGCAGCAAGCTATCAGGTATTGCAAGACATGCAGGCAAAGTGGGTGCAAGGCGATCTGGAAGGCATGACTCGCGTTTTGAGCGTGGAAGGACAATTCGATGCCGGAGGATTGAACCAGCGCCTCGTTGGTGAACGGGACAAAAACATGGCGAACAAGCTGGCCCAGTTGCTGGAACAGGAAGGCGAGCACACTTCCTTTGTCGTCGTAGGCTCTGCCCACTACGCGCTGAAAGGCATGGTGCTTGACCAACTGAAGGAAAAAGGCTATCAGGTGGAGCGGCTGAAGTAAGCGGCACAGCAAAATAACAGAAGAACGAAGGCAGTTCGAGCAGCGAGGCAGCAGCCTTTTGCACGGACTGCTTTTTTCTGTGAAAAACGTCTCGATGCTTTGGCAGGAGAGTGAGCGGAGCGGCATGCGGTCCACAAGCCGTGACGCTGAACATAGCAAACGAGAAGAAACGTTGTTGAGCGGTTTATGATACGCTTCTCTTAACAAAAGGATTTTGGCAAATAAAGAAAGGCGGTTAGAAAACATGGCGAAAACAATTTCCCGAACGCGACTGTGGGTAGCGCGGATCATGAGCTGGCTGGTCATCCTCTTCATGCTGTTTGACGGTGTGTTCAAGCTGATCCAACCCGCTCCTGTCGTCGAAGGCACACTGGTACTCGGATTTGCGCAGCACCATATTGCGCTCTTGGGCATTTTGGCGATTATCTCAACTGTTTTGTACGCTTTGCCGCGAACCGCAGTGTTGGGAGCGATTTTGCTGACAGGCTACTTCGGTGGCGTCATCGCTACACAAGTTCGCGTAGATGCGCCGCTTTTGACGCACACGCTGTTTGCTGTCTACCTGGCCATTTTGGCCTGGGGCGGGCTTTGGCTGCGGGATGAGCGGGTACGCAACTTGTTTTCCTCTGTGGATTGATTGATATTTCCAAAAAATGAAAGTATGCTAGAAAGACAAGTTTGTGAGCATCAGCACGCACATTTCGAACGGATAGGGGGAAGTACAGATGAACAAAAAGCAGTCCGCTGCCACTCCTAAGGTGGTGGGGCAAACCGCTGCTGCCGGGTTTCAGATCGGCGTGAGGAGAACGCTTCCCGTAGAGGCGGAGCCAATCTGGCTTTTTCTGACCTCCCCGGAGGGAACGAAGCTTTGGCTGGGCGACCTGCCGCCGCTGTCGCTTGCAGCAGAAGCAGCTTTTGAATCGCAGCAAGGAATATCCGGACAGTTCAAAATCGTCAAGCCTTATCAGCAGCTTCGCCTAAGGTGGAAAAAAAGCGATTGGGAAAAGTTCTCGACGCTGCAAATCCGCTTGATTTCCGCCAAAAACGGGAAAACTACCGTCAGCTTTCATCAGGAAAACTTGGCGGATGCCGACATGCGCGAGCAGATGAAGGAACATTGGGAAAGCGTGATCGAGCAACTGAAGACGCACGTTTGCTGAAAAAATAAGCTGTAGCCGTCACAGAAGCGGCCACAGCTTATTTTTTTGCTACGCCAAGCAGAGGGGTGGCGCAATGTCTTCTGTATTCGTTGGGCAAAAGACCAGTCATCTTGCGGAACAGCTCGGAAAAACGGCTCGAATTGTGATAGCCGACGATCTGGGCGATCTGGCTGATCGGCAAGTCAGTCGTGCTGAGCAGTTGTTCCGCATGGCTCATTCGCTTGTTTTGAATGTATTCGGTAATCGTGCACTTATAGACGAGCTTGAACGTGTACTTGAGCTTTGTCGTACCCATGCAGGCAATGCGGGCGAGATGCTCCAGGTGAAGCTCTCCGGCGAAATGTTCATCCATATACGCAGTCACAGCTTGAAGACTATCCAAATCCTCTCTGGACACAAACTTGCTCGGATGAGCCTTTTTTTGCTGTTTGGCCCGTTCGACGATCAGGGAAACCGCTTCGGCAACCTTGCTCTCGTAGTACAGTCGCGCGGCGATTCCCGTACCGCGAAATTGTCTGATTTGCCTGAGCAAAAAGACAAGCTCGGGGAAATGAGTCAGGCCGTCCACGCTGACAAAAGCGGAACGAAGGTCTGTGTACTCATCGGGGTATTTGGTCTGCAAATAATCTTCGTAATACTCCGGCGTAATCTCAAACCCTGTGGAACGAATCGGCACATTTTTCTCATATCGCGCCCGATACACGTTATTGCAGCCAAAATGCACCCGGATGTATCCGGAGGAGAGACGCTTCGGCGGATGCAGCTCTTCTCCCGCCACGGAGTCGTAGTAGTTCAGGCTCATATATTTTGGCTGCTCAAATTCCAGGTACAAATCCTCGTAAAAAACGAAGTCGAGGATGGAGATGGAAAACAGATTCTCGCGGGAATACGTCCAGTAATGCCCGGAGCCTTTTTCCGGCGAGATGGAGAAGCACGTTCCCGCCTGACTGTAAGGAGATGGGCTGTCATCGCGGAAAAAACCGCATTTTGCCAGGCAAGGCACGTGCATGTCAGCTACAAGATCCTTCATTTCTACTCACCTCCCAATGCTTTGATCAGACGAAATGATGCCATGAAAAGACACACCTGCCGTTAGCTCATTGACCCCCCGAGTTGGAAAAAAATAAAATGGAACCAAGTTACTGCAAATGAAAATTGATCTCATTTACAGTCCTATCATCTCAGAGTATGAACAAAAGGAGGATTTATCATGGAAGCCGCCGTCTCACCCCTGCAAAACAGATGGACTTTGCGGGACTTTATCACACTCGCTATTTTTAACGTAGTCATGCTCATTATTATGACGATTTGCCCGATCTTTACCTTCGCCTCGTATCTGGTGGTTGGCGGGATTACGGCTTTGCTCAATGCGCCGCTTTACGTTGTCATGTCCAACAAAATTAACAAAAGAGGTGTCCTGTTCTTCACTTCCGTCATTACAGGCTTGTATTTTATCGCCTATGGCTACGCGTATTTTTTGCTCGTATTGGCCTGCATGGGAATCGTGGGCGAACTGGTTTTGTGGGGCAAGGACGGCTATAAAAATCCTGTCCGCAACGCCATAGCCTACGCCCTGTTTTACGTAGGCTATTCGCTCTGCGCCATCGTTCCGCTCATTTTCTTCCGCGATGCGTATATTGCCACTTTGTCCAAGAGCTATTCCAAAGCCGCTATGGATAAGATGCTCTATTACTACAGTACGCCGAGCATGGCGATTACGATGTTAGCGATTTCAGCAGCGGGCGGGCTGCTTGGGTGCCTGATCGGAAACGTGTTGTTCAAGAAGCATGTGAAAAAGGCGAAGCTGGCATGAGAAAACCGGGTCCAAAGACACACTTGTTGGTGCTTTTGCTGGCAACGATCCTGACCATTTTGATCAAGGAAGAATGGCAAGTACATATGATGGTTGCTTTAAGTGTAGTGTACTTGGTCTTAAATCACCTGTCCAGAAAGGTCATGCCATTTATTCTCGTTTATGTGATGTCGCTGGTTATTGCGTATATCATGCCGCAGATGCTGGGCACGATGAAGCTCGTTTTCTATTCTTTTGCCAGAATGATGCCGCTGGTCATGATCGGGGCGACGCTGATGTACTCGCCTCCTGGCAGTCTGATGTGCGTGCTGGAGAGAATGGCTGTGCCCCGGCCGATCACGGTAATGATTTGCGTTTTGCTCCGCTTTTTCCCGGTTGTCATCATGGAAATGCAGGCGATTCGGGACGGGATTCGCGCTCGGGGCATTTTCCCGCACTGGTACAGCGCGCTGCTTCATCCGGCTATGGCTTACGAGTGCTATTTCATGCCGCTGGTCGTGCGTTGCCTGAAACTGTCAGCCGAGCTGGCTTCATCGGCTGAGCTGCGCGGGATCGAGAGCAAGTGCAGCAGGACATCTATCTATCCGTATCATTTCAAATCGGTGGACGCAGTGGCTTTGCTCATTTATATCATCGCAGGAACAGCGATTTACGGGGGAGGGATTATTCGATGATCGAATTGCGCGATGTCACCTTCCATTATGCAAGTGATGACGGAGAGCCCGGCAGCGAGTCGGGAGTCAAGCAGATCAATTTGTCTGTCAAAGCCGGACAGTGCGTCGTGTTGTGCGGGCGCTCCGGCAGCGGCAAGAGCACGATGATGCGGCTGGTCAACGGGCTGGCTCCCGGCTTTTATCCAGGGACGCTCAGCGGTACGGTGAGTGTGGGCGGGAAAAGTCCGGCCGAGCTTTTGCCGCAGGAGAGAACGATGCTGATGGGTGTCGTATTTCAGGACCCGCGCAGCCAGTTTTTTATGGAAAAGGTGCGGGATGAGCTGGCATTTTCGGCGGAGAACATCGGGATGGACCCGGCAGAAATTATCGAACGGATTGAAAGTGTGGCGAAACAACTGGGGGTAGATCATTTGCTCGACTGCTCGCTGCACAAGCTGTCCAGCGGGCAAAAGCAGCGTGTCGCGATCGCGGCGGCATCTGTCCTGAACCCGCCGCTGCTTTTGCTAGACGAGCCTACAGCCAATCTGGATCAATCCTCTACGCGAAATCTGATCGAGATTTTGGGGAGACTCAAGGACAACGGCACGACTTTGCTCATTTGCGAGCATCGGCTGAATCCGTTTTTGCCTGTCGCGGACTCGTTTGTCTGCATGAATCAAGGCCAAATCGCCCGGACGTGGTCGCGGGACGAGTTTGCCGAACTGCCGATGGAAGCGGTTCGCCCGTACGGTTTGCGCCATCCCGATATGATTCGGATGGGGGAGCAGGAGCACAGGGAGACTGTACGCACGGCGGAAATGGCGCTGGAAGCCCGGGAACTGTCGTATTCCTACCGGAAAAAAGGAGATGGGATCTCGAATCTGAACGTCACGCTCCCGAAAGGCACGGTGACGGCCTTGACGGGTGAAAACGGATCGGGGAAGACGACCCTTTGCAAAGTGTTGTGCGGGCTGTTGCGCGAGCGAAGCGGAGCGGTCTTCTACGGCTCTGCCCGTTATTCCGCCAGCAAGCGGCGCTCGGCCAGCTACTTGGTCATGCAAGACGCAGACTACCAGCTGTATTCGGACAGTGTGGGCAACGAGATTGTCATGGGCAGAGCGCTGGACGAGAACTTGCGCAAGCGGGCCTATGAAGCGATGGCAGCGTTCGGCATTGAAGGACTGCGCGACCGTCATCCGGCTTCCTTGTCAGGGGGAGAAAAGCAGCGGGTGACGATGGCTGCCGCCTACTGCTCGGATGCCGAGTGGATTATTTTGGACGAACCGACGAGCGGGCTGGACGGTGACGGTGTCCTCAAAGTCGCAGCGTGGGTCAAGCAGCTGGCCCGGGCAGGAAAGACCGTCGTGATTATCACACACGACAAGATTTTGTCCGGACTGGCAAGCGACCAGGTAGTGGAGTTGAAAGCGGCTCATGATGAGGAGACGATTTTCACAGAACAAGGAGTGAGAACCGTTGAAACGTAAGCCCAAAAAAGGACTGGCCCGGCTTATGGAACTGGCAGGCGAGAAAAAGACGCTGATGGTTTGCTCGGCCGTTTTGTCTACCGTGAGCGTCTTTTTGCTGCTCGTCCCGTACTTGTCGATTTACTGCGTTTTGGCTGAGCTTTTGCGCCATGCGGATGACATTGCCGCTGTCGACGCCGCGTATGTCATCACATGGGCGGTATGGGGCGTGGTTGGACTGCTCCTCGGCTATTTGTTCATGTACGTTGGCGGGATGTGCTCGCACATTGCCGCTTTTCGTATTTTGTACGGCATCCGGGTCAAGCTGGCTGATCATATCGGCTCTTTGCCGCTCGGATACTTCAATAAAAATGCGACGGGAAAAATTAAAAAAGTGGTGGAGCTGGACGTGGAGCGAATTGAGCTGTTTATTGCCCATCAGCTTCCCGATTTGATCAATACGGCAGTCATGCTAGTCGTGATCATCGTGGCGATGTTCTCGCTCGACGTTTGGCTGGCTCTGGCCTGCATCATCCCGATGGTGCTCGGATTTGCCGCCCAGTTTTCGATGATGGCTGGCAAAAAGGCAAAGGCGGGGCTGAAGGAGTATTTTGACGCGCTGGAATCGATCAGCACCTCTTCTGTGCAGTACGTCCGCGGGATGCCGGCGATCAAAGTGTTCGGCCAAACTGTGCATTCATTTCGCAAGTTTTATCAAGACATGCTGCATTATCGCGATTTCAGTCTGCGCTATACGGACAATTTTGAACGGGGCTACGTCTCCTTCAAGGTCATTTTGCTGTCTCTTGCGACTTTTTTCTTTCCGGTCGGGGTGTATTTTCTCAGCAAAGACCCGGATCATGTCGCTTTCGCCGCCACACTGATGCTGTTTCTCGTGCTGGCGCCAGGGATTTCTACGCCGATTTTCAAGCTGAACAGCTTCGCTTCGGCCATGACGACGATCGCGGAGGGAGTCAACCGTATTGACGACATGCTGAAAGAGCAGCCGATCCCGGAACCGGACAACGGACACAAGCCGACGGGCTATGACATCGCGTTTCAACATGTCTCCTTCTCCTATAACGAGCAGGGGGGCAACGAAGTGCTGAGAGACATCAGCTTCGTGGCACAGCAAGGAAAAATTACGGCGCTGGTCGGCCCGTCCGGCTCTGGAAAATCGACGATTGCCCAGTTGATTCCGCGGTTTTGGGATGTGCAAAAGGGGACGATTTCCGTTGGCGGGGTGGACATCCGTGCGATGAAAACTGGCGAGCTGATGGATGCGATGTCCTTTGTATTCCAGGATACGTTCCTGTTTTCCGATACGCTGTACAACAACATTTTGGCGGGAAGGCCGTCTGCGACGCGCGAGGACGTATACCGGGCGGCCAAGGCTGCGCAATGCCACACGTTTATCGAGCGGTTGCCAAAAGGCTACGACACGCTGATCGGCGAGGGCGGCGTGCATCTGTCGGGTGGAGAGGCGCAGCGTGTGTCGGTTGCCCGGGCGATTTTGAAAAACGCGCCGATTTTAATTCTCGATGAAGCGACGGCTTACGCTGATCCTGAGAACGAGTACGAGATGCAGCTCGCCTTGGGGGAACTGATCAAGGGCAAGACTGTACTGATTATCGCCCATCGGTTGACGACCATCTGCGAGGCGGATCAGATCATCGTGCTGCGGGACGGAACGATCGCGGACAGAGGTACGCACAGAGAGCTTTTGGCCAGAGGCGGGCTGTACAAAAACATGTGGGTGGCCTACACGAGTTCGACGGATTGGACAGTCGATCTCAGGCAAGAGAAGGAGGTGTTCGGCTGATGCGCAACATGTTGTATAACATTACGGCCGGCCACCCGGAAAAAATGGCGAAGCCGATTATCTGGGCTGTGCTTGCCAATCTGGCGAACATGCTGCCTTTTGGCTGTCTGGCTTGGGCTGTCAGTCTCGTGTACGCCTATTACGCGGGGGAGCAGGCCGTGCTTGACACGACAGGTTTGTGGCTCGCAGCGGCTGGTATGGTTGTGTTTCTCGGCGTGGTGTATTTCTGCGAGCAGAAGGCGTATCGCGCCATTTATCGCGGCGCCTATGAAGCGTCTGCCGCCGGACGGACGAACTTGGCCGAGCATTTGCGCAAGCTGCCGCTTGGCTTTCTCATGCGCAAGGATGCTGGCGAGCTGGGCCACACCATCATGAACGATTTTACTCAAATTGAAAATGCGAGCACTTCGGTGTTGCCGCAACTGGTCAGCGGGATACTGATTCCGTTCCTCGCGTTTTTTGGCTTGCTGTTTTGGGATTGGCGGATGGCGTTGGCGATGTTGGCCGGCTTTCCTGTCACGATCCTGATTTTGTGGGGAGTCTCCAGGCTGGAGCGACAGCTTGGCACGAGCCATTCCCAGGCAAAAGTCACACTCGCCAACTGTCTGCAAGAATACTTGTACGGGATGAAGGTCATCAAAGCGTACAATTTGCGCACGGACAACTTTACCCGGCTGGAGCGATCGTTTTATCACTTCATGAAGGAAAGCATCCGCATCGAAGGGGTGCTCGGCCCGTTTTTTCTCGTGGCGATGGCATTCATGCAGTCGGGCGTGTCGCTCGTGACGATTGTTGGCGTGTATCGCGTACTCGGCGGGGAAATGACCGTTCCTTTGTTCGCGATGTTTCTGCTCGTAGGAGCGCGTATTTTCGACCCGCTTTCCGTCGCGATCATGCGCTTGCCTTCATTCAAATACGATGCGATGGCAGGCGAGCGCATCGTCAACCTGCTTGCCCAGCCGATCATGCAAGGAGAACAGGATGCGCCGCACGGGCACGACATCTGGTTCGAGGAGGTCAGCTTCGGCTATGACGATACGCTTGTGCTCGACAAAGTTTCTGTCGAAATGAGAGAAGGCACGTTGACGGCGATTGTCGGGCCATCCGGCAGCGGGAAAAGTACCATGCTGCGGCTGGCGGCGCGGTTTTACGACCCGCTCAGCGGACGAGTGCTGTTCGGCGGCAAAGATGAGCGCGAGCTGGACCCGGAGAAGCTGTTGAAAAAAATCTCCATGGTTTTTCAGGATGTATATTTGTTTCAGGACACGATCCGCAACAATATACGTTATGGCCGAGAAGATGCGACGCAAGAGGAGATTGAGGCAGCCGCCAAGGAAGCGTGCTGTCACGATTTCATCATGAAGCTGCCGGACGGCTACGACACGATGGTCGGAGAGGGAGGTTCTACCCTGTCTGGCGGGGAGAAGCAGCGCATCTCGATTGCGCGGGCGATTTTGAAAAATGCGCCTGTGCTGTTGCTGGACGAAGCGACTTCTTCTCTCGATCCGGAAAATGAAGCGGTCATGCAGCAGGCGATCGGCCGTCTGGTCAAAGGGCGCACGGTCATCATGATCGCTCATCGGCTGAAAACAGTCGTGAATGCGGACAATATCATCGTGCTGGAAGAGGGCAAAGTCGTGGAGCAGGGGCGTCACCAGGAGCTGCTGGAAAAAGGCGGGCTTTACGCGCGGCTGTGGGAGCTGCAGCAAAGAACGAGCGGCTGGAGAATTACCGCGTAGCACGCGAAGGAATGGGCTGTTGGATGGGCAACAAAGAACGAAGCGATTGGAGAGTTACTGCGTAGCTGAAAAGGAACGAGCTAAGGAAGCCAATCGCTGGGCGAGCACCAGTTATTGACAGTCAAAAGCAGCGCATGATAAGCTGTAGGCACTTGAATGGAACGGAGGGTTACGTGTGGCAAATTAATTTTTCGATTGGATTCCTGGCACAATGATTTTGAATAGCACAAAAAGGCTATGTTGTGTGCATACGGTAATCGAAAAATGGTTTGCCATTCAGGTAACCTGTTTGCAGGGCGCAAGTGCGTAAGCGTGTGAAAACGCGTGAAAAGCAGGTGAATGCGACACTTGTTTGCCCTGGAAAACAACAAACAATGGAAAAGAGAACGGAACGGCCATTTTCTCGTGGCTGTTGTCATCGTGCGCGGAAAGCAGGGTGTTTTTTGCGCGGTTCTTTTTCTTTGTATGTTTCGATTACACAAGCACAGGCAACCAGCCTGTGTTTTTTTGTTGGCAAAATGTGATGAGCGAAGCGAAACAACTGTGCAGGCTTGGCAGAGGCAGCGATCCATACTGGCTGGTTCTCGTAGCAGCCAAGCGAGCTAATGATAACACGGACTTTGAAGGGAGATGTACGAATGACTGAACAAATGGTGAAGGTGAAGAACGCGAAGATTTGCACGGAGCGCTTTGGGAACCCCGCTGATCCGGCTATTTTGCTGATTATGGGGGCTCAGGCGTCACTGGTTTGGTGGGAGGAAGAGTTTTGCCAGCGGCTGGCGGATGCAGGCTGGTTTGTCATTCGCTACGACAATCGCGATGTCGGGCGCTCCACGACTTTTGAGCTTGGCAATCCGGGGTATACGTTCGAGGACATGGCGGACGATGCGATCTGCATCCTGGACGCTTACAAAATCGAGCGGGCGCACATCGTCGGCATGTCGATGGGAGGGATTATTACCCAGATGATCGCTTTGCGAAACCCGGAGAGGGTGCAGGCGATCAGTTTGCTGGCAACGTCCAATTTCGCTCCTGATTTGCCCCCGATGGAAGACAAGGTGATGCAATTTTTCAGCAATGCGCAAGAGGTCGACTGGGCGAATGAGCAGGCGGTGATTGCGTTTTGCATTGCAAGGTGCGAAGTGCTCGTCGGCTCCAAGTATCCGCTGGATGAGAAGCGCACGCGAGAGTTGGCAGCGGCGGAATTTAAAAGAAGCCGCAAGATGGCAAACATCAACAATCATGCCCTGATCACAGGCTGCGAAGCTTATTTGGCCCGGACGGAAGAAATCGCGGTGCCTACTTTGGTCATTCATGGCACAGAGGACCCGATCATTCCGTATCCGCATGGAGTGGCGCTTGCTCAGGCGATTCCCGGAGCTGTGCTGCTGACGCTGGAAGGGACAGGGCACGAGCTGCCGTATGGCGATTGGAATGCCGTTCTTGGCGGAATTTTGCAGCATTCCAGAAAGGGCTAAAGGTAGCAGCGAGAGCGCCCTGCGTCACTTTTCTTCTGTTTCGTCGCAGAGCAGACGCTCCATTTGCCCGTGATCGACGTGCGCAATTCCCCAGTCGCAAATCATTTCCAAAAGCGGGATGAGCGAGAGTCCTTTTGCTGTCAGCGCGTATTCGACGCGCGGCGGAACTTCGGGGTAGACGGTTCGAATTACCAGGCCGTCTTCTTCCAACTCTCTTAATTGATTGGTCAATGTTTTGTGCGAAATATCCCGGATGTAGCGGTGCAGCTCTCCGAAGCGTCTGGGAGAGTTTTCATACAGCTCGTAAAGAATCATGACTTTCCACTTACCCTGGATGATTTGCAGGGTGGCGTCAAATTCGTTCAGGTACTTTTTCTTCGTCATGGCTGCGTCCTTTCTTACCTCAAGGTTACTAGCTCACTTCAAAGTGCTTACTAGCGAAGCGCGGGCATTCCTTTTATACTCACTTTACCATGAAACACGAAACGATAGGGAGAGAGGTAGACAGGAATGAAAACGGGATTTGTAGCAGTAACCGGGGCTTCTTCCGGGATCGGCAAAGCGACCGCTGCTTTGTTTATTGAAAAAGGATTCAACGTGCTTTTGATCGCGAGACGGGTGGAGCGGCTGGAGGAATTTCAGGGAGCCAATATCATCAAGGCGCAGGTTGACGTGACTGACGAGCCAGCGTTGAAGCAGGCGATTGCCGATGCAGAGGCACGATTTGGTCCGGTAGAGGCGATCGTCAACAATGCAGGACGGATGCTCCTGGGCGATATCAGTTCCCAGGACAGCAGTGAATGGAAGGACATGTACGCGGTCAATGTCATCGGCGTGTTGAACGGCATGCAGGCCGTGCTTCCATCCATGATCGAGCGCAAGACAGGAACGATCATCAACATCAGCTCGATTGCGGGCAAAAAAACGTTCGCGGACCATGCGGCTTACGTGGGCACGAAGTTCGCCGTTCATTCGATCAGCGAAAACGTGCGGGAAGAAGTGGCGAAGCACAACGTCCGTGTCATGACGATCGCCCCCGGCGTTGTCGAGACGGAACTGTTGAGCCACACGACCGATGAGACGATCAAGGAGAATTACACCGATTGGAAACAGTCGATTGAAGGCGGCCTCGACCCAAGAACAGTAGCGGAGACGATCTACTTCGCCTTCAGCCAGCCGCAAAGTGTCAACATCCGAGAAATAGCGTTGGCGCCGACGAGGCAGCAAGGTTAATAGAGTGCGGAACCCCCAGATGGTTGACTGGGGGTTCTTTTTTTGGATCAAAAGTCCTGGGAGTATGGTACAATATTTGGTAATTTGCATGATTGTTGAGTGTAGCGGGATGGAAAATGGAAAAAAGAGTATGGAGGGGAGCATGGGAGGGACGCGGTTTTGGGAGTTTTATTTGGTGCGCTACTTGCTGGGCACGATTTTTGGGATTGTGATTTTGTTTTATTTGGTGATTAATTATGATGGGCTGATAACGAAAGCTTTTTATCCCAAACCAGATTTTCTATGTGCAGAGTGCGATGTTGCTGGCTGTCAAAGTATAAAAGATGATGTGAAAAGCTTGTTGTTTAGTACGACTTATGGTCTGGGCGTTGATGATGCGAACAGTCTTTTAAAAACTATAGGGAGTAATCATTTGATTGATGCGAAAAATGAAAACATAGAGATAACAGAGACAGGCTTTCCCATCTTGGCTGCGATTATTTTGGCAGTCTCCGGATTTTTGTATATGTATTTTTCCAGTATGCTGATTTTGATTTTGCATGGAATTAGGTCATTAATATTTTTTTATCCTCCAAAATCATGGACAAAATACGTAGGAATAGTATTTTTTGTAGGTTTCTTGTCGTACATTTCTTGGATATTTACTCCTATGTTAATGGACGGGAAATACGCGGATCATTGGAGAAATAACAAGCACCTCATTGCAATAAGTATCATTGTAGGATTAATTCTCTTACTATTATTTAGTTCTCGTCTCATTCAGGAGTTTTATGAGAAATTAAGCAAATTCAGAACGAATAATGAGGATATAGCAAGAAAATCAAGCGTTCTTAAAATGAGAGTAACGACGGGCGAAACACACCTAAATAAAGAAAGCTTATCTGAGGAACAGAAGGATGATCAAATTAAAGATTATATAGAGTCGTACAAACATTTGAGAGAGCATGGCAATGCATTCGGAATCATTGTGTGCGAAATAGTATTCGCATTCTGGTTGTATATTTGGGACTTTGAATTTTGGGCTGTTCTTTATTGGTGCATTCTGGGCTTTATGGCGTGGTTTTTAGGTTCCTATTTAGAAATCAGAGGAGTATCCACTAAAAATAAGTAGGACAAAAAGTAGGCGATAAAAGAAGACAGTCCTAAGTCAAATTTGACTGCGGACTGTCCTTTTTTGTTTGGAAAAACTAAGGCAAAATCGCAAACGAACGCACCGGGAATCCGGACGCTTTTTCCGGTTTGGGGGTAATGTTGACGATGACGGCGCCTTTGGCTGGCAGCTTGTCCAGGTTTTTCAGCAGCTCGACCTGGTACGTATCTTGTGCCAGCACGTAATACTCGCCAAGCAGCGCGCCGTTTTTCTGGAAGTCCACGCTGGCGTCGGTGTCGAATGTTTCGTGGCCGACGGCTTTGATTTGTCTTTCTTCAAACAAGAACTTCAAGGCGTCCAGGCCCCAGCCGGGAGCGTGGTTGTTGCCATCTGCATCTTTGTTGTTGAACGCCGCCACATCGGGCCAGCGCTTGCTCCAGTCCGTGCGCAGGGCGACGAAGCTGCCGCTCTCGATTTTGCCGTGCTCGGCTTCGAATTGCAAAATATCTTCCACCGTCAGGCTGTAGTCGTTGTTTGCTTCGGCTTCCTTCGATTTGTCGATGACGACGAGGGGCAACACGAGTTCCTTCAAGTCCAGCTCGTCCAGGTACCGCTTGTCGCGCACAAAGTGGATCGGCGCATCCAGGTGCGTGCCGTACTGTCCGGCAAAAGTGAAGCTTTGCGAGAAAAAGCCGTCGTCATGCGTAAACAGCGTTTTGAACTCGGCTGATTCAAAGGCAGAAAAATGCGGTGATTCCGGGCCGAATGTATGAGTCAAGTCTACCCATTCTTTCTCTTTCAGCAGTTGGATTGCTTGGATCAAGTCGTTTGCCATGCGCCCACCTCATCAACGTTTTTGGAATTTTCGCCCGAATCCTTCGGCAACAAGTCCTTGTCTGCCAAGACGAATCTTGCCAGGCGCCAAGGCGTCCAGAGGTTGTCCGGTTTTTGCATGTCTGCCTGCAACTTGTTGGAAGGATTTGTTATACCATTACTTTATGCGTTATAATTCCGAGTGTCAATAAGGGAATTAACGAGATGAATAAATCGACAGGGGAGAGTGGCGACGATAGAGGTGGAGGCGTGAGCGAGGGATTTTTGGGCGCGAAGGTTGGCGGGCAAGCTCAGGCAAGCGGCTTTTGGCGTTTTGTCCATCTCCGATCTGGATTTAGTACATGGCAACTCGCTGCCCTACTCCTTATAATTTGATAGGAATGAGTGGGAGAGAGGTGCAAAAATGCAGCAACATCGAATCATCAAGGAAAAAGTAGCGGATTTTGAACTGACCATTTATTTGCCGAACAGCTATGCGGAAGGCGCGAAGCGATATCCGGCTATTTATGTGCAGGACGGGGGAAATGTCGTCCTGAATGCGTTTAATTACCTCGATCATCTGTTCATCACAAAGCAGCTGCCGGAACTGATTTTTGTCGGAATCACGCCGCACGACCGCAATTATGAATACACGCCGTGGCCGGCAGACACGCTGGTGCCTGGCGGAGTTTTGTTTGGCGGTGGAGCGAACGATTATATTCAAGTGCTTGCCGATCAGATCAAACCATATATCGACGCGCATTATGCGACGATGCCTGAACCGGAGCACACGACAATCGCCGGATGTTCGTTCGGGGGTCTGGTCAGTGCGCACGCCTATTATTTGCGATCCGATACATTTGGCAAAAGCGCCTGGCTGTCCGCCTCCTTCTGGTATGAGGGCTACGTCAAGCACATGCAGGAAACACCGCTTCCCGCTACCGATCATCGGCTGTACATGTACGTGGGCGAGCTGGAAGGCATCCACAAGACGACGATTCAAGCGGAAATGGTCGCACAGACGAAAGCAGCGTACCGCATCTTGCTGGACAAAGGCTTCCCGGAGCAAAACGTGAAATTCGAGACAGATCCGCTCGGCACGCACGACAGCTTTTTCTTCGCCATGAAGTTTATTCATGCGCTGAGATGGCTGTTTGCGGAAGGGACGGAAGCGGAAAAAAGGGAATTTGCCCGCGACCGTACGCGCGAGTCGAACAGGGAAACGATTTAGCAGCGACAAAAGCGAGCGCCTTCTTTGCGGAGGCGTTTTTTCGATTTGCCCACCGGATTGTTCTCGCTTTATTTTCTTCAATCAAAAATGTTTGATCGACCCTCCAGTATTTTGCTTGTTGACAGTGGCATTTTTCTGCCCATATAATTACAAAAAATGATAAAACAAATGTTGCGATTAGAAATAGTAGAAATAAAAAGACTTTTCAGAGAGCCGTTGGGTGGTGTGAAACGGCAATGTCGTTTATTTCGAACTCGTCTATGAACAGCTGCCTGACAATGTAGGGTAAGCCGGAGTTCCACCGTTACAGGGATAGATGGTGATGGCCATCGAAGAAGATCGTTTCCGCTATTTGGAAATGAATTAGAGTGGTACCGCGAGTTCAACCTCGTCTCTATGCGCAGAGACGAGGTTTTTTTGCGTGAAAAACGTCGCGACGTTTTTTTAGAAAAGCGGATGTTGATTGCGAGTGATCAATAAAACGGGTCATGACCGTTTTGCTGGCTGAAGACCGGGTTTAGCCGGCCCCGCTTTCCATAAATCGAGTTGCAAAAACAAACCATTTTGGGGAGGAACAGAAAATGAGCCGTAAAATTATCGTGTTTGATACAACGCTGCGTGATGGAGAACAAGTGCCGGGAGCGAAGTTGAACGTCCAGCAAAAAATCGAGATCGCCCAACAGCTCAAAAAATTGCGGGTGGACATCATCGAGGCGGGCTTTCCGGCTTCGTCCGAGGGAGATTTTCGCGCGGTGCAGGAGATTGCCCGCAGTGTCGGTGACAGCGTGTCGATCACGGCTTTGGCCCGTGCCGTGAAAAGCGACATCGATGCGGTGTACGAAAGTGTCAAGATCGCCCAGGACCCGCTCATCCACATCGTTTTGGGAACGTCCAACATCCACGTAGAGAAGAAGTTCAACCGCTCCAAGGACGCCGTCATGGAAATGGGCGTGGAGGCAGTACGCTACGCCAAAACATTGCTGCCGCACGTTCAGTATTCGACTGAGGATGCATCGCGGTCCGATTTTGAATATTTGTGGAGTACGATTGAAGCCGTCGTCAAAGCGGGAGCGACGATGATCAACGTCCCGGATACGGTGGGCTACGCGGTGCCGGATGAGTTCGGCGATTTGATCCGCCGCATCAACGATCGCCTGAAAAACCTCAACCCGGATGTCATCCTGAGCGTCCACTGTCATAACGATTTGGGCATGGCTACGGCCAATACGCTCGCCGCGATCAAAAACGGAGCGGAAAAAGTCGAGTGTACCATCAACGGACTCGGGGAACGTGCCGGAAATGCCTCGTTGGAGGAAGTCGTGATGGGGATGAAGGTGCGCGAGAATTTTTACCAGTGCCATACGAACATCAACACGAAGGAGTTGCTGCGCACCTCGATGCTGGTGAGCCATTTGACTGGTCTGGATGTGCAGGTGAACAAGGCGATTACGGGCGCGAATGCTTTTGCCCATTCGTCGGGGATTCACCAGGACGGTCTTTTGAAAGATAAGCAAGTGTACGAAATCATGTCGCCGGAAGAAGTCGGGGCAGACAGCATGGAGCTGATTTTGACAGCGCGTTCTGGGCGCCACGCTTTTAAAAATGCTGTTGAGAAGCTCGGCTTTGAAACGAACGACGCGGCTGATTTCGAGGTGTTGTTCGCCAAGTTCCTGGAGCTGGCAGACGCCAAAAAAGAAGTGTACGACCACGACGTATTTTATTTGGTGGCGAATCACCGCACGCTCGCAGATAGCAGCAAGCATCTGTATGAGCTGGAGTCGTTCCAGGTCGTCAGCAACGATTTGTACCCGACTGCGACGGTCAAGCTGAAAAAAGGCGAGGAAATGCTGAAAGGCAGCGCAGTAGGCGAAGGGCCGATCGAAGCGTTGTACGACGTGATCAAAACGTTGGTCGGGCTGGATGTCCACCTGAAGGATTACAAGATCAACAGCATTTCCCGCGGCAAAGACGCTGTAGGCCGTGTCAATATTCGCATCGAGTACATGGGGAAAACGTACTCCGGTCGGGCGATGGATACCGATATTATCAAGGCGAGCGCCCTTGCGTTTTTGAACGGGGTCAACGCTGCGGTGCTTGATCTGGTTGCGGTCGGATAGTCGGATAAAGCAAGAGCAGGCGCGAGACGACTAGGCGATCCCTGCCTGAAAAACGCCGAGAATCAAGCATGTAAAGAGACTGCTGCCAACTCAGGCGAATGTCCAAAGGCTGCTCGAACAGGAAAGCGGGCTGCAAAGGCAAAAAGGCTGATCTGTATCGGTAGAAATGGCTGCCAACTGATGGCAAAGCAGATTTGGCAGCGAGCCTGCAAGTATAGGAATGGAAAATTTGGAAAAACTGATTACCATACACTGTTAACCACCTTTTTCAACCCTCGCGGCTGTTTGCGGGGGCTTTTTTTATGAAAAAAACGCTGGACTCTCCGCTTGGGGGAGTCTTTACACTAGAGGGGAAAGGAGGGCGGACAGCGTGCTGTACACAGTTAAGGAAGTAGCGGAGCTTTCCCGCGTGACGATCAAGACGTTGCACCATTACCACCGGATTGGCCTGCTCATTCCGGGCGAGATCAGTGAAGCGGGCTATCGGCTGTACGGCGACAAAGAGCTTGCGCGTTTGCAGCAAATTTTGTTTTACCGCGAACTGGATTTTCCGCTGCAAAAAATTCGCGAGCTGCTTGATGGAGAGCCGGAGCGAGAGCTTGTGTTGCAAGAACAGGAACAGCAGCTTTTGGAACGACAAAGCAGGTTGGAAGAGGTCATACGCACGCTGCAAGAAACGCTGGCGTGCCTGCGAGGAGGAAAAGGAATGGATAACCAAGCGATGTTTCAAGGGTTCAGCAGTGAGGAAGAGTGGAGAGCAGCTCTGCAGGAGCAAAGCGAGCATTTGCAGGAAACGTACGGATACGATCTGGCACAGGAAGCTTCCATCGACGTGGCGAAGATGAATGAACAAGCGCAGGAAGCCGAACGGTTCATGGCGCAGATGGCTGCCGCATTGCGCGATGGAGTCAAGCATACGGATGCGAAGCTGCATCAGTTGATCGGGGAGCATCTGCGCTTTATGCATGAGCACGGGCATTCGCTTACTCCGTACGAGTTTGCCGGACAGACTCGGTTTTTCCTGCAAGACGACTTCCATTTGCAGATGCTGGAGGGGCAGCAGACAGGACTTGCCTATTTTCTGGCGATCGCAGCCGAGGCGTATGCGGCTCATGCAAAAGCAGAGTAGGGAAAGAGAGAAGGGACCATTGAGAACGATGGTCCTTTTTCTTTTGGTCTTTTGGGCAAAAAGCTTGTGCGGCGATCAGGGAATAATTTACAAAAAACAGGGGCGGTATATTGACAGAAAAATCTAGGACTGTTATAAAAATAGTGGATAGCACTCTCGCGGTGAGAGTGCTAACAATTGTGTGTGGCAAAATAGAAGGGAGAATGGCCGATGGAAAAAAAGCAGTTTCAGGCTGAATCGACGCGACTGTTGGAAATGATGATCCACTCCATTTACACGCAAAAAGAGATTTTCCTGCGTGAGCTGATTTCCAACGCAAGCGATGCGATTGACAAAATCTATTACCGCTCGCTGACGGATGATCAGCTGGTGTTCGATAAAGACAATTACTTCATTAAAATTAGCGTGGACAAGGCTGCCCGCGAATTGACGATTACCGATACGGGAATCGGCATGACCGCTGAAGAGCTGGAAAACAACCTGGGCGTGATCGCCAAAAGCGGTTCCCTTGCCTTCAAAAAAGAAAACGATGCCAAAGACGGCTACAATATTATCGGGCAATTCGGGGTGGGCTTCTACTCTGCCTTCATGGTCGCTGACGTGGTAACGGTCACGAGCAAAGCGCTGGGGGCAGACACAGGCTACAAGTGGCAATCCAGCGGAACCGATGGCTATACCATCGAGCCTTATGCAAAAGATGAGGTCGGTACTACGATCACTCTCAAAATCAAAGAGAATACGGAAGAAGAACGCTACGATGAGTTTTTGGAAGAGTATCGCTTGAAGGCGATTATCAAAAAATACTCGGACTTCATTCGCTACCCGATCAAGATGGACGTGACGAAGCATCAGCCGAAAGAAGGCAGCGACAGCGAGTTTGAGGAAGTGCAAGAAGAGCAGACGGTCAACAGCATGGTGCCGATCTGGCGCAAGAACAAAAACGAGCTGACTGACGAAGACTACGAACAGTTTTATGTAAGCAAGCATTACGGTTTCGACAAGCCGCTTGCGCATGTTCACGTCAGCGCGGATGGAGCGGTCGTCTATCAGGCGATTTTGTACATCCCGGAAAGCATTCCGTTCGACTACTACTCCAAAGAGTATGAAAAAGGTCTGGAGCTGTACGCCAATGGTGTACTGATCATGAACAAATGTGCCGACCTGCTGCCAGATTACTTCAGCTTCGTCAAAGGGATGGTCGATTCGGAAAGCCTGTCTCTCAACATTTCCAGGGAAATGCTGCAGCATGACCGCCAGTTGAAGCTGATCGCGAAAAACATCTCCAGCAAAATCAAGGGCCAACTGCAAAGCATGCAAAAAAATGAGCGGGAGAAGTACGAAAAGTTTTACGAAGCGTTCGGCAGACAGCTGAAATACGGCGTATACAGCGATTTTGGCACACACAAGGACACGCTTCAGGACTTGCTCATGTTCTACTCTTCCAAAGAGAAAAAGCTGGTGACGCTGGCCGAGTACGTCGAGAGAATGCCGGAAGACCAGAAGTACATCTACTATGCGACAGGGGAATCCAACGAGCGCATCGAAAAACTGCCGCAAACCGAGCTGGTATCCGACAAAGGCTATGAAATCCTTTACTTCACAGAGGATATCGATGAGTTCGCGATCAAGATGCTGCGCACCTACAAGGACAAGGAGTTCCGTTCCGTCTCCAGCGCCGATCTGGGAATTGAACCGGACGAGCAGGACAAGGCGGCAGACGCTGAAAATGAAGACAACCAGGAGCTGTTCGCTTACATGAAGAGCCTGCTCGAAGGCAAAGTCGCAAGCGTAAAAGCATCCAAGCGTCTCAAATCCCATCCAGTCTGCCTGTCGACAGAAGGAGATGTCACGATCGAGATGGAAAAAGTGCTGAACGCCATGCCGAACAGCCAAGGCGTGAAGGCGCAAAAGGTGCTGGAGATCAACGTGAACCATGACGTGTTCCAGTCGCTGAAGGCCGCTTTCGGTCAAGACAAGGAAAAAGTGAATTTGTACACAGCGGTGCTTTACCATCAGGCGCTGCTGATCGAAGGCTTGCCGATTGAAGATCCGGTCGCGTTCACGAACGATATTTGCAAAATGATGGTATAGCAAAAAGGGGGATGCATGAGGCATCCCCTTTTTTGGCTGGAAATAATCGCTTGCGAAAAGCACATCGCGCATCGCGGTTTTCTTGCATTCGCCGAGTGTGGACGGGAAGATGGAAGCAACAAAGGAGAATCGTTCCCAAGCGCTCTTGGCGTGTAGCGATCCAGTCCGGTTCGTGATGGAGGTCGGAAAATGCGGGCTGAGCAGCTGCAAAAGGCGCTTGCGACCGATGCAGATGAACTGCGCAGCCTTGCGGGAGTTCCGCACGCGACAGTAGCGAAAAAGCATTGCCCAGGTGGAAGCGCACGTCATCAACGGAGTTACGCTAAAGTAAAACCGTTAGCTGTTGTGGGAGCAAACCTTAAAGCTGCCTTCAAGGTTTTTTTCGTTTGCGATGTTGTCCGTTCCTATGCGCTCCAGACATGAGGCTGAGCCTAGCCACGTATGCGGGTTACCTGCCCAGCACCATCCGAGCTTCGGCTTGCCTTGACTGATCCACAGGGCCGTTACGCGCCGATCGCCACAACGGGAGCCGAGCAGGGAAAAACCGTTGTTCTTTTTCAACAGCTCAGGAAAGTGGGTAACGAGGGCAATGCCTTCCTCCAGAGTAAGCGGAGAGCGCCCTTGGGCCAAAAGGCGGGGCAGGGCGTCGTTCGGCGTGACGTTGAGCGTTTGTCGTCCGGTATCAATGTCAGCCAAAAGATAGGCGACTCCGGCAGGCAACGCGATTCCATCGATCGGCTTGAAGCGGCACATATCCTGCTCATCCATGACGCTAAAGCCTGCCTTTTTCTGGCGCTCCACGAGTTGGATGGCACGGCTGCTGTCGACCCACTCGCTTTTTACGACGAGGGCAAAAGGAGCATAGCCTTCAGGCAGTTCCGTCTCATTCGTCCACGGAGGAAGCGAGGCTGCTTTGTCCTTCAACGGTTCCAGTTGCTTGCGGAATGCGCTCTCTGTCATCCGGGCAATGCCAGGATACCCTTTTGCAACGAGATTGGTAACTTGGCGTTCAAATTCCATTTCCAACAGGTCAAAGACGATGGGAAACCCCTCCTTCGATATGCGCATCACTAACGAGGACATTTTTCCTTTTCATCTTACAACATGGATGCTAATTCGAAGGTTTGGTCAGAAGTTTTGTTGAATAAATAGGGGAGAGTTGCTCAAACGTTATAAGCGAGCTTTAAACCAGGAACAAATGAAGAGAGGGGTCCACGGAAAAATGCGGCCGATTGACATTGCGCGAAAATTGAAGCTGAGCACAAGCGCCTTGCGCAACTACGAAGCGCAAGGACTTGTTCCGCCAGTGGAACGGTCTGCGGGCGGCTATCGTTTGTATACCGCCGAGCACGTTGCCTATTTTACTTGTATACAGGCTATGTCGCCCGGGTTCGGGATGGAGGTGACTGCGGAAGTTGTGCGGAACGTTCAAGCAAGGCAGCTCGATGCGGCGCTATGGCGCGTGAATGAGGTGCAAGCCCTTTTGCAACGGGACAAGCAACTGGCAGAAAGCAACATGCGGATGTTCTGCGAGCTGGATGGCAAGCAAACGCAAGCAGAATCTGGCGAAGCGTGGCTGACGATCAAGGAAGCTTCCCGAAAAACAGGGCTTCCCAGCTCGACGATTCGCCATTGGGAGAAAACAGGGCTGATTACAACCACGCGCGATCCGCAAAATGGCTATCGGTTGTTCAATCGCTCGCATATCCGAAAAATTATGCTTTTGCAAGCGTTGCGCGCGCAGGTGTATTCGCCAACGGTTGTAGAGCTGAAAAATGCCATTGCTCACATGAGGGAAGACGATGTTTTAGAGGCGAGAAAAATCGCCACGGACTCCTTGCAGTATTTGCATCGGGTCAACTGCTGGCAAATGCGCGGAATCCATGCTCTCTATGATCTGTGCCGATTGGTAAAGCTGGTTGAATGAGAGGAGGGTGCCTTCGGTTCGGTAACCGAAGCTTTTTCATCATGTATGCAGAAACTTGTTTTCCTGCTTCCATTCTACTTTGCGGAAAAACAGGGGCAACTCGCTTTCGTGCAACGGTTTGCTGATCAGAAAGCCTTGCACAAAATCACATTTCCACTTTTGCAGGCTATGGAGCTGTTCAAACGTCTCGATGCCTTCAGCGACGACAGTGAGCCCCAGTTTGCGCGCCAGTGAAATGATCCATTCGACGAGTACCGTTCCTTCATAATGATTGGCAATATGAGCGACAAATGACCGATCGACTTTAATAGTTGAGAGGGGGAGAGTCGTGATGTATTCAAGCGAGGAGTATTCCGTCCCGAAATCATCCAATACGATTTTGATGCCGTGGTTAGCGAATTTTTTCAAAGTATCGATCCGTCTGTCCTTGAGCGAGATTCTGTCCCGTTCTGTCAATTCCAGCTCCAATGATTGAGGGGAGAGAGCTGTTTTCTGCAAAATGCCGCATACCCGATCGAAGAAGAGAGAGTCTTGCAATTGCAGGCCCGAGATGTTGACTGACATGACGGAAGTGGGCATGTACTTTTCTTGAATTTGCTTGTTTTTTTGGCAAGCGGTCTGGATGACCCAGTCACCGATGGAATAAATCAGTCCGATCTCTTCGGCGAGCGGGATAAATTCCGTAGGGGAGATCGGTCCGAAGAGCGGATGGTGCCATCTGAGCAAAGCTTCAAAACCGCGTACGTTGCCAGAGACGGTTTCGAACTGCGGTTGGTAATGCAAAGTCAGCTGTTCAAGCCGTACTGCTTCTTGCAAATCATTGGCCAGTCTCAGCTTGTGCTCCAGATCCTCGCTCGTCAGTAACGATGTAAACTCCATGTTTTATTTACCCTCCATTTTGCGTCCATTTCTTCTGGGATTGATTATGCACGGGATGTATTAGATAAGTTTCTGTCTATGTATTAGGATAGTGTGAAATAATCTCAAAAAAATAGCACCATCTCGCAGGAGACGATGCCATTTGTCTGCTAGTTTTTAGAAACGAACTTGTATCCTACACCCCAAACGGTGCGGATGTATTTCGGTTCCTTCGGATTGTCTTCGATTTTTTTGCGCAGGTTGGCGATGTGAACATCGATGGCCCGATCTGTCACAAAAGAATCGAAACCGCGCAGTTCGTAGAGCAATTCCTCCCGACTGAATACTTTTCCCTCATTTGTAATGAACAGACGCATAATCTCAAATTCGGAAAAAGTCGTTTCGACGTGAAACTGATTGACAAAGATCGCCCTGCGCTCCAAATCGAGCAGGAAAGTATTCTCGGAACTCGCGACTGCTGTGTCAGCCTGTTCCCCGCTTTCTGGGGCAGCAGGCTGTTGGTATTGGTGGGTTCGTCTGATCATGGCTCCGATTTTTGCGGAAATCTCTCGCAAGGAAAAAGGCTTGCAAATATAATCGTCCGCTCCAGCTTGCAAAGCCTCTACGCGATCGGATACGTCTGTCTTCATCGAGACAATCAGGATGGGAGCAACGGAAAAGGTGCGCAGCTCGCTGCATATCCTGGTACCGCTCATATCCGGCAGAATCATGTCCACGAGGATGACATCCGGAGCAAATGATTGCGCCATGTCCAAGCCTTTCTGTCCATGATCCGCTATTTTTACAGAATAGCCTTCTTCGGTTAAATACATGGCCAGCATTTCGCCCATAATCTGATCGTCTTCGATAATCAATAGGTTGTACATCAGATTCCTCACTCTTTCTGGGAGAAAGTTATTCGTAAAAATGGGAAAGAGCTAGCAATTTTTCGTTTTTTCCTAATACTTTTCTCATATTTTAGCAAAAAAGCGAGGAGAATGGACCTAATTTCATGAAAAATGCTAAAAAAATGTTAGGAGATTGCCAGAGTTTCTTGCCATTCGTTTGCTAACGCTAACACTTCGTTCAACTGCCATTCCAGCTCGCTCATAAATTCTTGATAATCGTTCGGATTTACAGAAGCAGAAAGCTGCGCCTCCATTTTTCTTGATAAAAGAAGCAATCTTTGTGCAGACAAATTTCCCGCAACACCACTGAGAGTGTGAATCATTCTTCTTGCTTCCTGGAAGTTTCCTGCGAGAAACGCCGTTTGGAGGTTTGATGTAAAATCCGAATATTCTTTAGTGAATGAACGGAGAATTTGCGTGTATATCGGGATTTTTCCATCCAGTCGCTCCAGTGCGAGCGAAACATCCAGACAAGGTACGGGAATTGCTCGCTTCAATGTTTCCTTCATCTCGCCCAAATGAATCGGCTTGGTAATGACGCCGTTCATCCCCGAACGGTAGCAATTGTCGTGTTCGGCTTTAATGACGCTCGCCGTCATCGCAATAATGGGCAGGCTGGCGTACTGTTTGTGCTGGCGGATGCGGATCGTCGCTTCACAACCGTCTATCTCCGGCATGTGGACATCCATGAGAATCAGGTCCCATTTTCTCGTCTCCAAAAGCTCCAGCACTTCTTGCCCGTTTTTGGCAACGGTCACAGCGTAACCTTCGCGCCGGAGGAACTCGACCGCTACCAGCTGATTGATCTCGTTGTCCTCTGCCAGCAAAATTTTGCCGCGATATCCGGGGAAGAGGACGTTTTCGTAAGGAGCGGACTGCGGCTTCTGCAAAGTCTCGGTCACATGTGTTTCCTTGTGCTCCTGTGCCCCCAGTATCGCGCGCGCTACATCCATCCGGTTAATCGGCTTGATCAGAACAGCGTCAGGCTGGGCGGATTCCTCCAGGGAGGCCAGCTCGTCGCGGCCGTACTCCGTCGTCATGGCAATTGTCGCTGCGTCGCATAGCTCGGCGAGCGCGTGCAGCCGCTGCAACGATTCTACGCCGTACATGTCTTCCGCTTCCATGTCGACGAACACAAAGCGAAACGGGTTGTGCGCTTCAGCGTGTTCCAACAGCTCGAAAGCCTCTCGCCAGGTGGCGACGCAGATAGGCGAAAAGTTTAGGCCAAACAACATGTCAGCCATGCTGCTTCGCATTTTGTCGTGATTTTCCACAATCAGGACACGCTGGCCTTCGTAGCCTGGTGGCAGCATGGAGCCAGGGCTTTCGCTTTCCCGCCAGGGCGCGTGTTCAAACGGGAGGGTGAAGGAGAAGCAGCTTCCTTTGCCGATTGCGCTAGTCACTTCGAGAGTGGCGCCCATCATCTCGACAAGGCTGCGCGAGATGACCAGACCAAGTCCGGTGCCGCCGTATTTTCTGCTCGTCGTGCCATCTGCCTGTGTGAACGGTTCAAACAGCTTGTCGAGCTGATCTTCCGACATGCCGATGCCTGTATCCTCTACGGCAAAATGCAAGTACAGCAGTCGTCCTTCTTCTTTTTCCAGCGTGATTCGCACAGAGACGTATCCTTGCTCGGTAAACTTGATGGCGTTGTGGCACAGATTGAGCAACACTTGCTCCAGCCGATGCTGATCCCCGATCAGTTTGGGCAACATTTTCGGCGGCAGATCGAGAATGATTTCGATTTGCTTCGTCCCGAGGTAAATGCTCAGCATGTGCGAGAGCCGCCGGACAAAATCGTCGAGGTCAAAGCTTGCCTTTTCCAGCTCCAGCTTGCCAGCCTCGATCTTGGAAAAGTCGAGAATCTCGTTAATGAGGCGGAGCAATACTTGGGAGGAAGACAGCACCTTGTCCAAGTAATCTTTTTGCATCACCGTCATCACCGTTTTCTGCATCAGTTGGGACAGTCCGATGATCCCGTTGAGCGGGGTGCGGATTTCGTGACTCATCCGCGCCAAAAAGTCGGTTTTCGCCTTGCTCGCTTCCTCCGCTTCTTCTTTGGCTGCCCGCAGTTCGGCCTGAATCCGCCGCTGTTCCTTTAACATGAAGTGCAGCAAAAGCGAGAGCAGACTGACCAGAACGAAAATGGAAACTTTGGTAATCAGGCTGGACAAGTCTTGTACAGAGTTCAATTGTCCGAGCGCTTCGCTGGCAGGCAGTACGGCTGCGACAGACCAGCCCGTGGAAGAGACAGGGGAGTAGCCGATGTAATAGTTGTTGCCGTCGATGGAGACGAGTTGCAACCCTTTTTGTCCAGCGACCATGCTTTGTCCGATTTTGGCCAGATCGCCTGGTTGTTCCGTCAGCTTGTGCCGGCTGACAAGCTCCGGATTCGGATGGTACATGATCGTTCCGTCTTTGGAAACCAGGATGGCGTAGCCCGATTCCCCGATCGGGTACGTGCCGAGCATTTGCGGAATGTCGTCGAGCAAAATATCGATGGCGACGAAGCCCAGCAGCCTTTCGTTTTCCTCAATCTTCATGGTGCCGCTGGTCACCATTTTTTTCGTGAGATAATCGGCGTACGGCTCGGAAAAAACGACGTCATTGGAACGGACGGCGTCTGGATACCAGGGGCGTTTGGTGAGCGACCAGTCTTTTCCTGAGAGCGTGTCGGTGTTGCCGATCGTGAAGTTGCCCGCATTGCTGGAAACCCATACAAGGCCCAGGTTGTGGTCCAGCCGCTGGATGCCGTCCAATGCGGTCGCTACGTCCAAGTAATGCGGGCTGGTGAAGGCATGCTCTCGCGTCTGCACGGTTTGCAGGTAGCGCAAGATTGCCTGGTTGGTGCTCATTTGCCTGATCAGCAACGCTTTTTGCGCAAAGAAAGCGTCCATCCGTTCGGCCAGAGCCTGGCTTTGCAGGGTCAGCTTGTTCTCAATCTCGACTTTCATGATCCGGTTGGTTTGGGAGCGCATAATGTAGCCGGACAGGGAGAAGGCGACCACGATGATCAGGAGGATGAGAATGGTCAGTTTTCGGGCATGGCTGACGTGAAAAGTTTTCATGAACGACCTCGCAATCTGTGATGTACGTTGTTTTCATTTTACAACACAAATCTCAAAATCTTCCGGAAAAAGCGCGGCTTGCTCCCGATTCATCTAGTAAAATAGAGAGGAAGGGGTGACAGTCATGTACACCGTATGGAAAGTGAAATACTTGAAAATATCTTCCTACCTCAAACTATGTGTGGGAGCCGGTTTTTCACTGGGTCTCTTGATCGGACTTGTTCAACTGCTTTTTCTGTTTTTGATGCGTGCCACAGAGGGACATTCAGGAGCAAGCGGCATGTGGGACAGCTTGCTTGCCGGCCTGGCGAATGCGGCAGGCACTGTCATCGTCTATACTTTTGGCGCCGCGGTTATCAGTCTTATTTCTTATTTTCCTTTTATGGCTTTTCTCAAACGCAAGCAAGGAATAAAGATCGAAGGAATATTGGAACCATTTGAAGAGAGCGAGATCAGGTCATGACATCATGGAGAGAATCGCACATGCATCCATTGCGTCCAACGATGACGGTCGAGGAAGCCGTCGCCCATTTTACGCCAGACCGGAACGAAGTGCAGGAAGTATACAGTGAAGAAGACGAATTTATCGGCTATTTGACGGTAGAAGCGATCGCCCATGCGATTCATCGCGGGGAATTGACGCGGCCGATTGTCGAATACGTGGTGCCGGAAGTGAGCTTGCCGGATCGAAAGCGGCAGGCAAGCTCGCAGGCGCAGCTTCACGCTTTTTTCGAGAGTCCGATCTGCCAAATCGTGTTCAATGCGCTGTATGACGGCGTGTACATTACAGACGGAGCGGGCATTACTTTGTTCATCAACCAGGCGTACCAGCGCATTACCGGGATTCGCGAAGAAGAGGTCATCGGCAAGCATATGGGCGATTTGATCAAGCAAGGCATGATCTCCGTGTCCGCTTCGCTGGAGACGATCCGCACGCGAAGGCCCGTGACGCTGATCCAGACGATACGCAACAGCCGCAAAATCATCGTTTCCGCGACGCCTGTGCTGTCGTCCGCAGGCGAGATTTTATACATCATCAGCAGTGTCCGGGACATCACCGAGCTGATCCGCTTGAAGCACGAGCTGGATAGTCAAAAGCTGCTGCAAAGCGATGTGCCCCCTGCCGATCAGATGGGGCTGGAAGATGTTGTGCTCGGGCCAGCGACGCGCTCGCTTTTCCGCCTGGCTGACAAGGTCGCCAAGACAGATGCAAAAATTTTGTTGCAGGGCGAGACGGGTGTAGGGAAAAGCATGATTGCGAAATACATCCACGCCAGGAGCAGTCGAGCCAACGAAATTTTTATGGAGTTGAACTGCGCGGCAATCCCGGGCCATCTGGTGGAGGCTGAGCTGTTTGGCTACGAGCCGGGTGCGTTTACGGGAGCGCTCAAGCAAGGCAAGGTCGGCATTTTGGAAAGCGCCCATCGCGGTACGCTTTTTCTCGACGAGATTGGCGATTTGCCGCTGGAGCTGCAAGTCAAGCTGTTGAAGGTCGTGGAGGAAAGCAAATTCATGCGCGTCGGCTCCACGCAAGTGCGACATGTAGATGTGCGGATCATCACGGCGACTCATCGGGATTTGGCTACGCTGGTGCGGGAAGGGTTGTTCCGCGAGGATTTGTACTATCGGCTGAACATCGTCACTTTCGAGGTTCCACCGCTGCGGCAGCGCCGGGAAGAGATTGTCCCGCTGCTTGAGTCCTATCTGGAAAAATTCAACGAAAAGTACAACGAGCAAAAAACGATGACGCTGGAGTGTTACGAGTGGCTGACCAACTACAGTTGGCCGGGGAACATCCGGGAGCTGGCGAACCTGGTCGAGCGGCTGGTTGTCACGACTTTTCACAACACGATTGACGTGGGAGATTTGCCCGGCTTTTTGCAACAGGTGTTTCCGCAAGCGGAGCCGACGTCGTTGCGCGATGCGGTGGCACGACTGGAGCGCAGCATGATCAGCCAAGCGATCCAGACGCACCGGACGACCAGACTGGCAGCAGAAGCGCTTGGGATCAGCCAAAGTGCGCTCGTCCAGAAGATGAAAAAGTGGCAGCTGCACATCGGCAGCGAACCGGAGTTGAACGAATAGGAAAACATCCCGCGAGCGCCTGACGCCATCGCGGGATGTTTGTTTTACTCATGCAGCCACATTCGTTCATGAATGTGGTTTTTGGTTGTGTCGCTTACCGCTTACGAGTTTTCGGCAATTTTGACCTGATCGACTTTCGCTTTGCGCAGCTTGTAAATCACCACGAGCATGATGAACCAGACAGGTGTGATGAACAAGGCAACGCGCGTGTCTTCAGCAAGTGCGAGCACGACGAGAATGAACGCGAGAAAAGCGAGAATCAAGTAATTGGCAAACGGATAGAGCGGCATTTTGAATTTGTTTTGCGCTGCCAGCTCTGGTCTTGTCTTGCGGTATTTCAGGTGGCAAATGACCGTAATGCCCCAGATGAACAGGAAGCAAACCGTCGAGACACTCGTGATCAGCGTGAAGACGCCTTCTGGCATGATGTAGTTCAATACAACGGCGATGAGAATGACGACGGTAGAGAAGAACAGGGCATTGGCAGGAACTTGGCGAGTCGTGAGCTTGGTCATGGCCGCAGGCGCGTTTTGTTCTCTGCCCAAAGAGTAGACCATTCGGCTTGTACTGAAGACGGCGCTGTTACATGCCGAAGCGGCGGAGGTCAGTACGACAAAGTTGACGATTCCCGCAGCGGCAGCAATTCCGATTGCGGCAAACACTTGCACGAACGGGCTTTCTGTCGGAACGATCGCACTCCATGGGTAGATGCTCATAATCACGATCAGCGCACCGACGTAGAACAGCAAGACGCGGATCGGAATGTTGTTGATCGCTTTTGGAATGACGCGCTCAGGATTTTCTGTCTCTCCGGCAGTCAGTCCGACCAGCTCAATGCCGACGAACGCGAAGACGACCATCTGGAACGAAAGTAAGAAGCCGTTGATTCCGTTCGGGAACATCCCGCCATGGCTCCACAAGTTCGTGAAGCTGGAAGCGCCGGAGTTGGTGGAGAAGCCTTTGACGATCATGACGATACCGACGACGATCAAGGCGAGAATCGCGATGACTTTTACCAGCGCGAACCAAAACTCCATTTCTCCGAACAGCTTCACGGTTGCCAGGTTCATGAAAAGTAAAATTACGAGGGCAATCAACCCCGGCATCCATTGCGGCACTCCCGGAAACCAATACTGTGTGTACAAGCCGACAGCCGTCAAATCGGCCATGGCAATCGAAATCCAGCAAAACCAATACGTCCAGCCTGTGACGAACGCAGCCATGTTTCCGAGGTAGTCTTTTACGAAGTCGACGAAGGAATGGTAGTTCAGGTTGCTCAGGAGAAGTTCACCGAGCGAGCGCATGATCAAAAAGCAAATAATCCCAGTAATCAGGTACGCAAACAAAATGGATGGCCCGGCGAGGTGAATGGATTTTCCCGCACCCAGAAATAGTCCGGTACCAATGGCTCCACCGATTGCGATGAGTTGAACGTGTCTGTTTTTCAGACCTCTCGCCAATTTTTGTTGTTCCATGTGATCCCCCTCTTTCTCTCTGTCTGATTCTGCAAAGTTACTTGGAAAGACAACTACTTGCTCGACGACTTTTTCTTCACAAAAGTTTATGGTTCTTTATAATTCTCATAGTAACATAGCTGTACAGAATAAATACATCATTAAGTTACTTCCAACGGAAAAAACGCTTACATTTTTCAGTGAGTCCTTATTTTTTGCTGTTTGCTTCCGGTTGCTCCCTCCTTGTTTGCCCGAGTGGGGATGTGGCTGTTCCCCTGAAAGCGCAGCGATTTCTAGCAGCAATCCTATTTTTCGCCAATAAAAAAAGGAACGGGAAAAATAGGCTGGTTCCTATTTTCCTCTGTCCTTTTACCTGAGAGTGTTTAACTCCTTTGGTGGCCAATGGCTCTCTCCAGAGATGCGTCCCATTGCGGTCCTTTTACCTGAGAGATTTGTCCTGGGGGTCAGGATTTGCTCCTTCGGTGCTAAACGGTAAGTTTAGTCTCTCCCACAATATTCATCCGCGATAGATATTCGCATGCGTTCTTTTGATAGTAAATTATTCCAAATAGCTTGTCAAACGAAAATTGCCAATTGACAGACTATTTTAAGCATAAAACATTTTTGACCGATTGAAGTCCAACAAACAAGGGAGATGGCAAGAATCAACAACAATTTGATTCGAAAACAAATCAATATGATGTATTTTGATTTGAAACATGATCGGTGATCGGATGAAAACGGTTGCTTTTTGTTCCGGGCAAAGCGAGAGTGAAAAATGTGACGAACATGTGAGAAAAGGTGGTTTCGCGAGCGGAAATCTACCATTTCGCCGGAAGCAAACGAGGTTGAGTGCAGCGAATTTTAAGGCTTTGGCACGGGAGTTGCTTTTAAGTGGCAGCACAGAGAAGGGAGAGAGTGACAACATGAACATTTCTACATTTGCTGCTGCGAACAAGCTGGTCACAGGCCGCGATTCGCTGGCATTGCTTGCAGAGGAAGTCGCCCGGCTGGGGGTGCAGCGTCCGCTGATCGTCACCGACCATATTTTGATTCAGGCCGGGGTGGTAGCGCAAGTCGAGGAGCTTTTGCCGATGAAGGCAGGCATCTTCCCGGACGTCAATCCGGAGCCGGAAATCGAAATCGTCGACCTGTGTGTCAGCATGATTCGCGCAGGAAGCTACGACGGGCTGATTGCGGTCGGCGGAGGAAGCGCGATCGACATTGCGAAAGCGGCTGCGGTCATGGCGACTAATGAGGGCAGCATCGAACAGTATTTTGGCACGAATCTGGTCAAGCAGCCGGGCTTGCCGCTGATCGCGATTCCGACCACAGCGGGAACAGGCTCGGAAGTGACCAATATCTCGATTTTGTCTGATACGAAGGAGCAAGTAAAAAAAGGAATTGTAAGCCCTTACTTGCTGCCGGATGTGGCTATCGTCTCGCCGATGATGACGCTGACGTGCCCGCCGAGTGTTACCGCTGCGAGCGGCGTGGATGCGTTGGTGCATGCAGTGGAAGCTTATATTTCCAAGTTTGCCTCCCCAGTCACGGACGCGCTGGCGATTGGCGCGATGAAGCTGATCGCCGTTCACCTGCCAAAAGCGTACGCGGCCCCGGACAACATCGAATCGCGCGAAGCCATGATTACAGCCGCGTTGATGGCGGGTCTTGCCTTCGGAAATGCAGGGGTAGGAGCTGTACATGCCCTGGCTTACCCGCTCGGCGGACGCTTCCACATGGCGCACGGCGTCAGCAACTCGCTGCTTTTGCCTTACGTGATGCGCACGAACAAGATCGCCTGCCTGGAAAAGTTGGGAGACATCGCCCAGGCGCTCGGAGAAAATACAACTGGCCTGAGCCTGGATGAAGCGGCGGAAAAAGCGATCGAAGCGATGACGCGTCTGTGCCGTTACGTGGAAATTCCCCAGTCGTTGCGCGAGTTCAACATCCCTGAGACAGCGCTTGCCGAGATGGCGGAAGAAGCGATGAAGCAGACCCGGCTTTTGAAAAACAATCCCCGCACCTTGCGGAAAAAAGACATAGAAGATATATATCGCGCAGCTTACTAAGAGGGGGATATCACATGAAGTGGAAGCAACGCAAAGATGGTGCAGAGACTCCGTATATTCCGGCTGGCCCGTTCAAAATTCGCCTGCCGTTCGTGCATTATCGTTTTGAATGGCCTGATTACTTGCAAGGATTGCTGATGTGCGCCGTCGATCTCGGCGCCATCACGTTGCTTGCCGATCACCTTGGCATGCCGTTTGAGGTTGGCTTGGCTGTCGTCATTTTAAATGGCTTCTTGTATTTGCTGCACCACTTGCTGGGCGATCCGGTCATTCCGGGCTGGATTACCCCTGCGATTCCGTTGATCGTGCTGTTTGTCGGGCAATTTCCCGAAGGGCCGGATCGGGTGTACGCCCTGATTGCCTTCCAGTTGACGCTTGGGCTGCTATCGATTATTTTGGGCGTCACCGGGCTTGCCAAACGGGTAGTCAACTTCGTGCCGAACGCGATCAAATCAGGCATTATCCTCGGCGCGGGGATTGGCGCGATCACCTCGATTTTTGAAAAAGGCGGGAAGTTCGACCTGTTCCCGTACACGATTGCGATTTGTATCGGTTTCTGCTTTTATCTCGTATTTTCCAAGCATTTTGAAGGATTGAAGCAAAAAGGCAAGCTGTGGGCGCTGCTCGGCAATTTGGGGATTTTGCCTGCGATTTTGTTGGCGGTATTCGTAGCGCCGATCTTCGGGGAAGCGAAGTGGCCGGACATTCAGTGGGGATTCAGCCAACCGGACTTCGCCACGCTCTGGTCGCAGTATACGGTTTTCGGCTTGGGGCTGCCGGCGCTGTCCTTTTTCATCACGGCGCTTCCTGCGGTGTTCGCGACTTACCTTGTCGTCTTTGGCGATGTGCTGAAAACGAAAGCGCTGTTATCCGAATCTGACCAGGTGCGTCTCGATGAAAAAGTCGACTACAATCCTGACCGGGCGCACATGATTTTTGGCGGACGCAACATGCTGATGAGCCTGATCGGACCAGATATTACGATGTGCGGCCCGATGTGGGCAGCGATGCAGGTCGTGGTCGTGGAGCGGTTCAAAAAAGGCAAGCAGGCGATGAACTCCTTTTTCGGGGGCGCAGGCTCTTTCCGCTGGGGAACGAATACAGGTCTGCTGCTGTTGCCGATCGTCAGCCTCGTTCAGCCGATTCTCGGTGTTGCAGTGGCATTGACCTTGCTCGTGCAAGGCTACGTCAGCGTGCGAATTGGCGTGATGCAGGCGCGCAGCCAGCGCGATTTGGGGATCGCCGGAGTCGTCGGAGCCATTCTGGTGATCAAAGGCGCAGCGATGGCTTTTGGCGCGGGAATTTTGCTGTGCGTTTTATTATATGGAAAAGATTGGTTGCGCGGAGAAAAAGAGAAATTGTTTACAGCCAATGAACAGGAGGAAAAAGCGGCGTGAAACAACAACAAGAGTGGAACAAAGGGATTTACGTGAATGGAACATGGCTGACATTGGACAAGCGCATGATCGTGCAAAATCCGGCGACGCTCGCGACGATTGGCAGTGTGCCGGACGCGGGTGCGGAAGAAGCGAAGCAGGCAGTCGATGCCGCGCAAGCCGCTTTTGACAGCTGGTCGAAAACGACGGCTTACGAGCGGGCCACTCTTCTGGAGCGCTGGCATCAGGCCATTGAAGCCAGACTCGATGAAATCGCCTACGTGATGACGATGGAGCAGGGCAAGCCGCTTGCAGAAGCGCGGGGCGAGGTGCAGTATGCCAACAGCTACATCAAATGGTACGCGGAAGAAGCGAAGCGGATTTACGGGGAGACGATCCCGTCGTCTGCCGTCTCCAAACGGATCATCGTCCAGAAGCAGCCTGTCGGTGTCGTGGCTGCGGTTACTCCGTGGAACTTTCCGGCGGCAATGATCGCGCGCAAGCTCGCTCCGGCGCTTGCCGCAGGCTGCACGGCCGTAGCCAAGCCAGCGGAACAGACGCCGTTGACGGCGCTGTTGCTGGCGGAATGCGCCGAGGAGGCTGGCATCCCCGCAGGTGTAATCAACATCGTCACTACTTCGCGGGCGGGAGAAGTGGTCGACGTCTGGATGGAAGATTCTCGCGTGAAAAAGCTGACGTTTACCGGATCGACGCCTGTGGGCAAGCTCTTGATGAAAAAAGCGGCGGACACCGTGAAAAAGCTGTCTCTGGAGCTGGGCGGTTTGGCGCCGTTCATCGTGGCAGAAGACGCGAATCTCGAAGCGGCTGTCAAAGGCTTGATCCAGTCCAAATTCCGCAACGCCGGGCAAACGTGCATTTGCGCCAACCGGATTTACGTGCACGAGGCTGTGAAAGAACCATTTTTGCAAAGGCTGACAGAAGCGGTCGCTGCGCTGCGCGTAGGTGTCGGGACAGAGGACCATGTCGAGATCGGCCCGCTGATCGATGACAGAGCGGTCAAAAAAGTCCGGCAGCAGGTAGACGACGCTATCTCCAAAGGGGCTGTGCTGCATGGCAATCCGGAGCTGGAAGGTGCGGTCGGCTATTTCTTGAAGCCTGTTGTGCTCTCGGAGGTCACAGACGAAATGCTCTGCATGCAAGAGGAGACGTTCGGGCCGATTGCTCCTGTCAGCACGTACTCCGACGACGCGGACGTCATCAGACGCGCGAATGCGACACCGTACGGACTGGCGGCTTACGTTTTCACCCAGTCGTTGACGCGGGCATTCATGTTCTCGGAAAATCTGGAATACGGCATTGTCGGGGTAAACGACGGGGGGCCATCTGTCGCGCAAGCACCGTTTGGCGGCATGAAGGAAAGCGGTCTCGGCCGGGAAGGCAGTCACCAAGGAATCGAAGAATATTTGGAGGTCAAATACATTTCGCTGCAACTGGTGTAACCAACAGATGACAAAGTGAATAAACAAAGAGCACAGCGCGTGATATGCGGGCTGTGCTTTTTCTTTATTCCCTAGAAAATGAAATTAAGGGTTGACAGTGAGAACGATTTCCAGTAAATTTTGCATCAGGGAAACATTTTTATACACAAGCATATTATTTTGCCATGGCGAATATTATTGGTTAATAACTACAATTTTGTGTATAAGCATATATAAGTGAGTCGGGACAACCAGAGCGGATGATGTAGCGCAACAGCGAGAATAAAACGACTGATTATTTTTGGAGGGAATCTCATGAATAGTGCTGTGTCAGTCAGAGAGCTTCACGTTTCCTATTTTGGAGTTGAGGTCGTGCAGGGTGTATCGTTTGCGGTTGAGCAGGGCAGCATGGTGGGCATCATCGGCCCGAACGGCGCAGGCAAATCGACCATGATCAAAGCCATGTTGGGGTTGATCGGAAAAGACAAGGGAGACGTCCTGTTTTACGGCAAAGAAGTAAGCGAGGTGCGCAAGAAAATCGCTTATGTGCCGCAGCGAAGCCAAATCGACTGGACGTTTCCGATCACGGTGATGGATACGGTTCTCATCGGAACATATCCAAGCGTCGGATTATTCAAATTTCCGAAAAAAAAGGAAAAGTTGTGGGCGATGGAGTGTCTGCGAAAAGTGGGACTGGAGGACTTCGCCAAGCGGCAGATCGGCGAGTTGTCAGGCGGGCAGCAGCAGCGCGTATTTTTGGCCCGGGCACTGGCGCAAAAACCGGAATTGCTCCTTCTGGACGAGCCGTTTGTCGGAATCGACGTCGCCAGCGAGGAAACGATCATCCATATTTTGAAGGAGCTTCAGCTTCAGGACAAAACGATCGTAGTCGTCCACCACGACTTGAGCAAAGCGAATGCGTATTTCGATCAGCTGCTGCTTTTGAACAAGGAATTGATCAAGTTTGGAGCAGTCGATGAGGTGCTGAACCGGGAAGTCATGTCCAAAGCTTACGCGCATCAACTGCAATTTCTGGAGAAGGCCGAGGTAACTGCGTAATGGAATTTTTACATGCGATCGGACAATATGATTTTTTGCAAAAGGCATTGTTTACATCAGTCGTGGTGGGAATCATTTGCGGGGTCATTGGCAGCTTCATCATTTTGCGCGGGATGTCGTTGATGGGCGATGCCATCTCCCACGCGGTTTTGCCAGGGGTGGCGCTCTCGTATGCCTTCGGGATCAACTTTTTCCTGGGCGCAGTCGCCACCGGGGTGCTTACAGCGATCGGGATCGGATATGTCAGCCAAAACAGCCGGATTAAAAACGATACGGCGATCGGGATTTTGTTCACTTCCGCTTTTGCCTTGGGAATCATCATGATTACGATGCTGAAAAGCAGCACGGACCTGTATCACATTTTGTTCGGGAACGTTCTGGCAGTGCGACCGTCCGACATGTGGGTGACGGTCGGGATCGGCGTGATTGTGATTGTGACCGTCTACGCGTTTTTCAAGGAACTGCTGCTGACGTCCTTCGATCCGACGATTGCGGCGGCGTACGGTCTGCGCAACAATCTGATTCACTATTTGCTGATGACGTTGCTGACGATGGTTACCGTAGCGTCGCTGCAAACCGTGGGAATCGTGCTGGTGGTCGCCATGCTGATTACTCCCGCAGCGACAGCCTATTTGCTGACAGACAGACTGTCGGTGATGATTTTCCTGGCAGCGAGCTTCGGGGTCATTTCAGCGATTATCGGCCTGTACTTCAGCTTTACCTACAACCTGGCTTCGGGGGCAACCATCGTAATGGTGGCGACAGGTTTGTTCCTTCTGGCCTTCCTGTTCTCGAAAAAGCACGGAGTTGTATGGAAATCCATTCGAGTGCGGCAAAAAAGAGCCGAGCTTTCGAAGTAAATAAAAGGAGAACTCGTCATGAAAAAATGGAATCTGTTTCTCGTCTTTCTCATCTCATCCGTCCTGCTCGCCGCGTGCGGTGCGCCGCAAAGTTCCAATCAAGAGGTAAAAACTGGAAATGAAAAGCTGCACGTAGTGACAACGTATTCGATTTTGTATGACATTGTGAAAAATGTGGGCGGAGATCGCGTGGAAATTCACAGCTTGGCTCCGGTCGGCTCGAACCCGCACGAATACGATCCGTTGCCAGCCGACGTGCAAAAAACAACAGATGCCGATGCCGTGTTCTACAACGGCTTGAATCTGGAAGCAGGAAACTCGTGGTTTGAAAAGCTGATGCACACAGCAGGCAAGTCTGGACAAGATGCACCCGTGTTCCGCATGAGTGAAGGCGTAGCCGCCAAGCATTTGACGACAAAAGGCAAAGAGAGCGAAGAAGATCCGCATGCGTGGCTGGATGTGCGCAACGGCATCAAGTACGCGGAAAATGCCAGAGACGCACTGATCAAGGTCGACCCGGCGCACAAGGACACGTACGAGCAAAATGCAAAAGCGTACATCGAAAAGCTGCGCGCTTTGCACGAAGAGGCAGTCAAGCAATACAATCAAATTCCGCGTGAACAGCGCGTTCTCGTAACGAGCGAAGGAGCGTTTAAATATTTCAGCGAAGCATACGATTTCGACGCCGCCTACATTTGGGAAATCAACTCGGAAAACCAGGGAACGCCTGAGCAAGTCAGCCAGGTAGTCGATACGATCCGCGCGAAAAAAATTCCGGCTCTGTTCGTGGAAACGAGCATTGACCCGCGCAGCATGGAGATGGTATCCCGGGAAACCGGTGTGCCGATCGTCGGAAAAGTGTTTACCGACTCGCTCGGCAAGCCAGGCGAAGATGGCGATACGTACATCAAAATGATGGAGTGGAATATTAAGACAATCTACGAAGGCTTGACGAAAAAATAGAAAGCAAGTCGTACACGGCGCAGCTCTCCATCCAGGGGGGCTGTGCTTTTTTAGCCGATGGAGGAGTTGTCCGCAACAAGGGGCGGATGAACTTTTCGAAATGATTTTCTCGTAAAAAAACACGAGATTGAGGTATAATAGTTGAGTGTGAAAATGGACTACGGAGTCTTGCAAGCAATCAATCTGTGACGTTGAAAGAGAGTGGGAATTTATGGGTCGTAAGTGGAACAATATCAAAGAGAAAAAAGCGTCGAAGGATGCGAGCACCAGTCGCGTATATGCCAAGTTCGGGAAGGAAATTTATGTAGCGGCGAAGCAAGGCGAGCCGGACCCAGAGTCGAACCGCGCTCTGAAGGTCGTCCTGGAGCGTGCCAAAACATACAGCGTACCGAAAGCGATTATTGACCGCGCAATCGAGAAAGCGAAGGGCGGATCGGAAGAAAGCTACAGCGAGCTGCGTTATGAAGGCTTCGGCCCGAACGGCTCGATGGTGATCGTGGACGCCTTGACCAACAACGTAAACCGCACAGCGTCTGAAGTGCGCGCCGCTTTCAACAAAAACGGCGGAAACATGGGCGTGACCGGATCTGTCGCTTACATGTTCGACCCGACTGCGGTGTTCGGCCTCGAAGGCAAAACCGCCGAGGAAGTGCTTGAGCTGTTGATGGAAGCCGAAGTCGATGTGCGCGACATTTTGGACGAAGACGGAGCTGTCATCGTCTACGCCGAGCCTGAGCAGTTCCACGCTGTACAGGAAGCGCTGAAAAAAGCGGGCATTACCGAGTTTACCGTAGCGGAGCTGACCATGCTCGCTCAAAACGAAGTAACGCTGGACGAAGAGGCGCAAGCCCAGTTTGAAAAAATGATCGATGCGCTGGAAGACCTGGACGATGTGCAACAGGTGTACCATAACGTTGATTTGGGAGAATAAATATGTCCGTGAAAAAACCTTTGCTGGCAGTTGCTGCGAAGGTTTTTTTTCATGGGCAAAATAAAACCGCCTCCTAAAAGGAGACGGCATATATCGAGCTCGCTAGTTTTGAGGTGTTACCGATCATCACGTGCGACGCATCTACCTCCAGTGTGAAGTTAGAAGCTTATTGCAGTGTTGCGGTTTTCCTTACTCACTAGGTGATCGTGTAAATCATCCATGGCACATCGCCTCCGTTAGGGACTACAGCCTGTTTGAAAACACACCACCGAGCTCGATAAGTATAGTATGGTCCGATTTTGTGCTCTTATACATCATTTCAACATGCGGGCGGAAATCGCGTTCATGAAGGATTGGTTGCTGTAGGCAGTGCCCCCGGCCAAGCCCGGATTGACGGCGTTGACGTAAACCCGTCCGTCTTTGGCCACATGCAGGTTGCTCCATTCGCTTTTTTGCTGCAACTGTTCAAAGGCAGCTTCTGCGCCGGGGTCGCTGCTTTTGTCGACCATGACAAACAAATAATCGGGGTCTGTCTGGGCCAGTTGTTCAAGCGTCAGCGATACAGGCTCTTTTGCCTGTTCTACAACGTCTGGTGTCGCCAGCCCGAGATCGGTGTAGAGCAAATAGTTGTACCGTTCGTTTTTCGGGGAGACGACAAAAGCGCCCTCGTGGAACCAGACAGCCAACACCTTTTTATCCTTCAGCGGGGCAAGCTTTTCCCGCGTATTTTCGATGTTGGTTCTTACCTTGCTCACAATCGCATCCACGTTTGCGTCTTTGCCGCGCACTTCAGCCAAAAGCCGCAGGTTGTCTTCCCAGTGCGCTCCGTTCGAGGAAATAGGGATCACGGACGCTGCCTTTTCCAGCGTGGCGCGCTTTTCCGCAGGCGTCTTGTCAGAGGTCAGGATAGTGTCCGGGTAGAGAGCTTTCAGGTCATCAATCCGCTCGACGATGTCTGCCGGGAGCTTTTGCGTATTTTGCGTAATCGAGGCGTATTCCTGCGGGAACGCGCCGGATTTTTCTACCGTTGCGGCGAACGGCGGTATGCCGAGCAAAAGCGAGTCTTCAAAGCTGCTTCGCGAATCGACAAAGGCGATTTGTTTGGTTCGCGCCGGAATTTTATAGGCAGTGCCCAAATATTGAATGGATCTGGTCGGCTTTGCGTCAGGCGAGCCGTCTGCGGTTTGCCCTCCGGAACCCGCGCCGCATGCGGCAAGCAACAGAAAAACAGCCGTCACAGGGATGGCCAGTAGCTTTTTGTACATCTCTCGTCACTCCGATCGTACATATATGGTCTGTCTATGGCAGGGGAGATCATCACAGTAAATTATAGGGTACCCGAATGAGCCAGGGCTGCTTCATTCCTGAACATTTTCAGACATTCTCCCGTAAGCTTTTTCCGTCACCAAGAGCCATCGCCCCATGACGAAGCAGTATCCGTCAGCGCCAAGCGGCTTTTCGCCCTCCTGCGAGACAGGCTTTTCGGTGCGGTTTTCGTATTGTCTGTTCACAGCAAATGTTCTACGATGGACAAATACAAAACGAAACGAAAGTCTAACTGAGCTTTTGGGGTGATGGGGATGGAGCTGCGCCACTTGAAGACGTTCCACGTCGTTGCGGAATGTTTGAATCTCACCAAGGCTGCGGAAATTTTGCGCTATACGCAACCGACGATCAGCCTGCAAATCCAGGCGCTGGAACAAGACATCGGCCATACCTTGCTGAACCGGGTGGGAAAAAGGACGTTTTTGACGCCGACAGGCAAGCTGTTGAAAAAGCATACAGACAAGCTGTTTCAAAATTTGGACGAGCTGGAACAAGACTTGCGGCGGCTGGAAAAGCCGTACGGCAATTTGACCATCGCGGCGCCCGAGTTTTATTGCAGCTATTACTTGTCGCAACTGCTCAGCATTTACGTGAAGGTGCATCCGCAAGTGCAGATGAAGCTGCTCTGTTACAACAGCAAGGAGACGATCAAGCTGGTGGAGTCGAACCGGGCGGATATCGGGATTGTCGCCGGGAAGTGCAATCGGCCGGGGATTGAGGAAATTTTGATCGATCAGGAAGATTTGGTGCTGGTAGCGAGTCCGCTCCTGGTCAAGTCGCGCAGCGCCGAGGAGCTTTTTGCGGAGCATCCGTTCATTACGTACGATCTGGAAGGCGTTATTCGCGAATGTTTGGAAGAGATCGGCTGCAAACCGCTCTGGACGATCGAATGCGGCAGCGAAGAGGCGATCAAGCGGGCGGTTATGTCCCAGACGGGGATTGCCTTGATCAGCGACGTCATGATTGAAAAAGAAGTGAGGCAGGGAACGCTGCAAGTGCTGCACCGCTTTCCGAAAAGGCTTTTGACTTACTTGATTTATCCGCGCGACCAGCGCGATTACAGCACCGTCAGCAGTTTCGTCGACGTGGTGCTTGATGTGTGGCCGACTTTTCGGGCTTGAATGAAGCCGTGGTATACGACTTTCGGAAGCGATTCCGGGGGTCGTTTTTTTGTGTGGCGAAGTATGGATTTATTTATGGTTATCATTGAACAACCTCATTTTTCATGCCGAATCAAATCGACTACGATAAAAAAACAGAATAATAAAAAAAGGGGGAGTTGGAAGTGCTTCCAAACAGCAAAGAACAAGCAGCAAGACGCAAGAGAGGAATCAACGTTTTCGTGCTGTTGTTTGGCGTGCTGCTCATCGCGACGTTTCTCACCCACGTCGTTCCGGCGGGAGAATACGCCCGCGTGGAAGTGAACGGCAGAAACGTCGTCGATCCACAGTCGTACAAAGCGATTGAACAGACGCCCGTCTCCGTTTTTTCCCTGTTTAGCGCGATCCACACGGGGATGGTGGACGCAGGAGAAATTATTTTCTTTGTTTTGATCATCGGAGGAGCGTTTGGCGTGCTGACTGCGACAGGAGCTGTCGACGCTTTTATCCGCTCGCTGTCCAAAAAGCTCGGGAACAAGGAAAAGTGGCTGATCCCGATCATGATGCTGTTTTTCGCCTTTGCCGGGGCGTTTACCGGAATGGCGGAGGAGACGCTGGCTTACATCCCGATTTTGGTGCCGCTTGCTGTCTCGCTCGGCTTTGATGTCATCACGGGAACCGCGATTGTCCTGGTAGGAGCCTCGATCGGTTTTACGACGGCGATCATGAATCCGTTTACAGTGGGGATTGCCCAAGGAATCGCCCAGCTGCCGATTTTCTCGGGCATTGGCTACCGGATCATCTTGTTCGTGATCATGTATGCCGTATCGGTTGGCTTCATTTACCGCTACGCGATGAAGGTGAAAAAAGATCGCTCGCTCGGATTTTACGGCGAAGGAGTCGCAGCGTTTGAGCAGATTGCACCGACAACTGACCAACCTTTGTCCCAAACGCACAAATGGGTGCTGATCTGCTTCCTGCTTAACTTCGTCGCCTTGATTTACGGCGTCCTGCAATTCCAATGGTACATTACCGAAATTTCTGCCTTGTTCGTCATTTTGGCCATCGTAATTACGCTCATTTCCCGCATGTCTGCCGATCAGTTGATCGAGTCGTTCATGAAAGGGGCGGCGGGGATGCTCACGGGCGCTCTCATCATCGGGTTGTCGCGAGCGACACTGGTCGTGCTTGGCGACGGACACGTCATCGATACGCTGTTGTTCCATGCGTCAGGCATGCTGCACGAAATTCCGCCTGTGCTCAGCGCGGCTGGCATGTACATTTTGCAAGCGTTGATTCACTTCGTCGTACCTTCGGGCAGCGGACAAGCGGCGCTGACCATGCCGATCATGGCGCCATTGGCTGATCTGGTCGGAGTGACGCGGCAAACGGCGGTGCTGTCTTTCTCGCTGGCAGACGGAATCGGCAACATTATTTTCCCGACCTCGGGTTACTTCATGGCAGGGCTGGCGCTTGCGGGCATCCCGTGGATTCGTTGGGCGAAGTGGATTTTGCCATTGATTTTGACGCAGTTCGGGATTGGGCTGGTAGCGGTCATCATCGCCAATTGGATGCACTATGGACCGTTTTAAGAAAAATGTGTGAGCAATGGAGGGTTTCCTGTTGAAAATTGTTGCGATTGAAGTATTTGCGACCGAGCTGCCTTTGGTGCGGCCGTTTATCGTGGCCTACGATGCGTTTCACAAGCTTCCGAGCATCATTGTCAAAATGACGACGGACACGGGGCTTGTCGGTTACGGCGAAGGCATGCCCGACCCGCACGTGACGGGCGAGACATTTTCCAGCACGTACGAGATGCTGGTGAAAGACATTGCGCCGCTCGTCCTCGGGGCTAACCCGTTTGATATTGAAAAAGTTCACCGAATCATGGAGCAGGCTGTCTATTGCGCGCCATCTGCAAAAGCGGCCATCGATATCGCCTGCTACGATCTCATGGGCAAAGCCGCGGGACAGCCTGTCTACAATTTGCTTGGCGGAAAAGCGCACGACTTTTTGACGGTGCCTTATGTTGTGAGCATTTTGCCGCCGGAAGAAATGGCTCGCCAGGCGGCGCAAGCTTTGCAAGACGGATATTCGAGCATCAAGATCAAGGTCGGCGGCGATCCGGCTGTCGATGTCAAACGGATTCGCGCCGTCCGCGAGGCAATTGGCCCGGACGTCCAGCTGCGCGTGGACGCGAACCAGGGCTGGCGCAATGTGGCGACAACGATGCGCGTGTTGAAGCAAGTAGAGGACTGCCAGCTCGACTGGATTGAGCAGCCTGTTTTGGCGGACGATCTGATCGGTTTGGCAGAGGTTCGCCAAAAAACGTTCATTCCGGTCATGGTCGACGAAGGCTTGCACGGCGACAAAGAAATGCGGGAAGTCATCGTCCGCCAGGCAGCCGATTTGATCAACATCAAGCTGATGAAGTGCGGCGGCCTGTATCCGGCGCTCAAGCTGGTCGCGCAGGCAGAGATGGCGGGGATGGGATGTCAGGTTGGCTCGATGGTCGAATCAGCCGTGGCCACCGCCGCCGGGGCGCATCTGTCTTTGGCAAAAGGGATGATCTTTTCCAACGAAATGGTGGGGCCGCTCATGTTCTCCCGCGACTTCGGACAGCTTCGCTACGAGCAGGATCGCTTGCTGCTCGCAGATCGTCCGGGGCTTGGCGTGGAAGTCGATGAGGCTGTTGTGCGCGAGTTGAGTGTTTTTGCGGCGGAGGTTTCTTAGGAGGGGCGAATCAGTTGGCGTAATTAGCAATCCATAAGAAGCATCGTATCCCAAGAGATGGTACGATTTAATCAATCACAACACTTATCGAAAAGAGGGATACGCAATGGCACTGCAATCAAAACAAATTTTTGTCAATTTGCCCGTGAAAGATTTGAACAAGTCGATTGATTTTTTTACAGCGCTGGGCTATGAGTTCAACCCGCAATTTACGGATCAAAATGCCGCTTGCCTGGTGATTGGCGAAAATATTTACGCGATGCTCTTGGTGGAGGAGTTTTTCCAATCGTTCACGAACAAGCCCGTGACGGATACGGCCCAGAGCACCGAGGTCATCGTGGCGCTGTCAGCCGAGAGCCGGGAGCAAGTCGACGAGATCGTAAACAAAGCGCACGAAGCAGGGGCCAAGCCGGCTAAAGACCCGGTAGACCACGGCTTCATGTACAGCTGGAGCTTTATCGATCTGGACGGACATTTGTGGGAATACGTGTACATGGATGAGGCTGCGATTTCGCAACAGTAAAAAATAGGGTGGATCAACAGGCCAAAAGCAGGCGTTACCGCTTTTGGCCTGTTCGCGATGCCAGTCGTCATGGCGGCCCGCCGCAAATCGAATAAGGTTACCTGAATAATAATTTTTTTCAGAATTGACATCGGCAGAAGGAGTGTGATTTACTAATGTCAATGTTAGCCAACAAGTGAATAGCGGCGGATGATGATTGTAGGAGAGACTAAACGACGCGTTTAGCACCGAAGGAGCAAGTCCCATAAAACCCTTGGGATTAATCTCTCAGGTACCAGATACTACAATCGGACGCACCTCTGGAGAGCGCTGCACAAGCCACCCAAGGGGAATACTTCGGAACCGATTGATTGCCGAAGTTAAACTCTCAGGTAAAAAGGACAGAGGAAAGGTAGAGTATTCGTCACTCTATCTTTCCTCTGTCCTTTTTTGCTGAATGAAACGTCGCGTCGAGTTGCACAAAAGCGGGCGCAGACGCTTGCATTTCGGCCAAACGAAACGGATACGAGTGAAAGGTGGCGCGATGGGAAAGGAGGAGGCGATCACGAAAATGGAGCTTACGATCAAGGAAGCGGCTCAAGCAGAGCTGAAAAAACTGAATTTTCCGCAGGATACCGCGCTCAGGATTGACGTGGTGATCTCCGGCGACTGCGGTTGCGGATTTTTTGTCCAGCTCGGAGTAGATGAGCTGCGCAAAAACGACACGCTCGTGTACGAAAACGGGATTCCGGTCTGCATGGATCGGTTGACCAAACGGCATCTCGGGGATGTGCTTACCCTGGACTACGACCCTTCCCTGGGCTTCGCCTTGTCCAGCCCGGAAGAAGCTTTTGCGGATCGGCTCGCTGTTCGTCGCGGTTGACAACGGAAACAGGCAGAACAGCACGAGCAGCAGTTGGCCGACTGTAAGCAGGCGCATCTTCTTGCAGGGCAAAACTGCGGGAGACGCCTTACACAGAAAAAGAAAAACAGGTGGAGAGAACAAATGACAACGAACGGAACAGTAGAGCAGGTGGATGTCCTCGTGATCGGAGCGGGGCCGGGGGGCTACGTAGCCGCGATCCGGGCGGCTCAGCTCAGCAAGCAGGTCGCGATTGTGGAAAAAGACACGGTCGGCGGCGTATGTTTGAACCGCGGCTGCATTCCTTCCAAGGCGCTGATCTCGGCGGCGCATCAATACGAGGCGATGACGCAATCCGCGAGCATCGGCTTGCAGGCAGCAGAAGTGAGCGTCGATTTCGCCAAGGTTCAGGCATGGAAGCGCAGCGTGGTCGACAAATTGACCGGAGGCGTAAGCTCGCTGCTCAAAGGCAACAAGATCAAAAGAATCAGCGGGGAAGCGCGGCTTGTCGGCGAGCAGCTGGTTGAGGTGAAAAATGGCGACGACTGCACGCAGGTGCAATTCCAGCAAGCGATTCTCGCGACAGGCTCGCGTCCGATCGAATTGAAAGCCTTTCCATTCGCGGGCCGCATTCTTTCCTCGACAGAACTGCTGGCGCTTGAAGAATTGCCGAAAAGCTTGCTGGTCATTGGCGGCGGGTATATCGGGATCGAGCTGGGGCAGACATTTGCCAAGCTGGGCACGAAGGTGACGATTTTGGAAGGCTCGGACTCGATCTTGCCCGGCTTTGAAAAAGAACTGTCGCGTCTGGTGGCGAGGAAGCTGAAAAAGCTCGGCGTGGAAGTGCACACCGAAGCGCTGGCCAAAGGGGCGGAACAAACAGCCGAACAGGTCAGCGTCACCTATGCGGCAAAAGGCGAAGAGCGTCAGGCGACCGCTGACTATGTGCTCGTTACGGTTGGCAGACGGCCGAACATCGAGGGGCTGGGATTGGAAAAGCTCGCTGTCAAGCTGACAGAGCGCGGCTTCATCCAGATCGACCAACAGTGCCAAACGAGCATTCCGCACCTGTATGCGATCGGCGATCTGGTGGAAGGCCCGGCTCTTGCCCACAAAGCGTCGTACGAAGGCAAAATCGCGGCGGAAGCCATCGCTGGCAAAGACAGCAAGCTCACCGACAAAAAGATTCCCGCTGTCGTGTTCTCCGATCCGGAGATTGCCAGTGTGGGACTGACCGAGTCGGAAGCCAAAGAGCGCGGACACGAGGTGGCAGTTGGCAAGTTCCCTTATGCCGCGAATGGGCGGGCACTGTCTCTGAACGTCGGGGAAGGCTTCGTGAAGCTCGTGGGCGACAAGGAGACGGGGCTGCTGCTGGGAGCGCAGATTATCGGGCCGGAAGCGTCCAATCTGATCGGCGAGGTTGCCCTGGCGATTGAAAAAGGGCATACGCTGACAGATATTGCCGAGACGATCCACGCCCATCCGAGCCTGGGAGAAATCATCATGGAAGCGGCAGAAGGAGCGCTCGGGCACGGCATTCATCAACTGAACAAATAACTGCATATCGGCGGATGATGATCGTGGGAGAGACTGGCCGCACTGGCTGGCACCGAAGGAGCAAGTCCCAAAAACCCTTGGGATTAATCTCTCAGGTAAAGAGTACCACGATTGGACGCACCTCTGGAGAGCGCTGCACAAGCCACCCAAGGGGAAAGCTTCGCGAACCGAAGCCAAACTCTCAGGTAAAAAGGACAGAGGAAAGGTAGATTTTTTCCGAAAAAGGAGTCTATCTTTCCATTGTCCTTTTTTCGCGTTCGTACGCTTGGGAAAGGTAGCGAGCAAAAGTTGAAACGGGGGAGATATCGTGAGTTTGCAGGAGCGCGATCAAGAAATTTTTGCGGCGATGGAAGACGAGCGGCAGCGGCAGCATCAAACATTGGAGCTGATTGCTTCCGAGAACTTCGTCAGCGAAGAAGTGATGCAGGCGATGGGGTCCGTACTGACCAACAAATACGCGGAGGGGTACCCGGGAAAACGGTACTACGGGGGCTGCGAGCATGTCGATGTCGTCGAGCGTTTGGCGATCGAACGGGTGAGCAACTTGTTTGGCGCAACGTACGCGAACGTGCAGCCGCACTCCGGGGCGCAGGCGAATACGGCCGTCTTTTTCTCCCTGCTTTCGCCCGGCGATACGATCATGGGGATGAATTTGTCCCACGGCGGGCATTTGACGCACGGCAGCCCTGTCAGCCTGTCGGGTAAATGGTTCAATGTCGTCGCTTACGGCGTGCGCGAAGATACGCACCGGATCGACTATGAAGAAGTCGAGGCTGTTGCATTGCGCGAGCGGCCGAAGCTGCTGATTGCCGGAGCGAGCGCTTATCCGCGCCAGATCGATTTCGCCCGGTTCAAGGAAATCGCGGACAAAGTCGGAGCCAAGCTGATGGTGGACATGGCGCACATCGCCGGACTGGTCGCCGCAGGCTTGCATCCTTCGCCCGTTCCGCACGCAGATGTCACGACGAGTACGACGCACAAAACATTGCGCGGCCCGCGCGGCGGCATCATCCTGACGAACGACGAAGAAATTTTCAAAGGGATCAACAAAGCCATTTTCCCGGGCATCCAGGGCGGGCCGCTCATGCATGTGATCGCCGCCAAGGCAGTGTCCTTCAAAGAAGCGTTGCAGCCGAGCTTCGTCACCTACGCGCAGCAAGTGGTGAAAAACGCCGCGGCATTGGCGGAGACGCTGAAAAGCGAAGGGGCGACGCTCGTGTCCGGGGGAACGGATAACCATCTGGTCTTGCTCGATGTGCGGCCGTGGGATTTGACAGGCAAAGAAGCGGAGCATCTGCTGGAGGCGGCAGGCATTACGGTGAACAAAAACACGATTCCGTACGATACGGCAAGTCCGTTTGTGACGAGCGGCGTGCGAATCGGCACGGCTGCGATTACGACCCGCGGCATGAAGGAAGCGGATATGGAGACGATTGGCCGGGCGATTGCCGCTGTGCTCAAAGACAAGGGCAGCGAAGCGACGACCGCCAGGGTGAAAAGCGAAATTCGCGGGCTGTGCGAATCGTATCCGCTGTATCAACAGCTCGCAGTGAGGTAAGCAGGAGGAGCGACGATGGTATACAACAGCTGCTTTGATATTATCGGGCCGATCATGGTTGGCCCTTCCAGCTCGCATACAGCGGGAGTCGTCACGATCGGAAAATTCGTCCGCGATTTTCTCGGCGGCGAAATCGAGTCAGCGACGATTGTGTTTTACGACTCTTTTTCGGAAACGTACAAAGGACACGGGACAGACAAGGCAGTGGTGGGCGGCTTGCTCGGGATGGACACGGATGACAGCCGGATACGCGTAGCGCTGGAGCTGGCAGCGGCGAAAGGGCTGCAGGTCGTATTCGAAAAGCGGGGCGACTGCCCGTACTACGATCATCCCAATACCGTCATGATCCAGGCCCGCACAGCACGCGATATCGCCGTCATCGGCGGCGTCTCGCTCGGCGGCGGCATCTCGAAAGTGTTTTACGTGAACGAGTTCGCTGTCGATATTCCGTTGAACGCGCCGTACGATCTGGATGACTTGCGCAACAAGCTTTGGCACAATACACGCTGCGAGGCTGCGGTAGGGGGAGCATAGCATGGACTTTACTTCAATGACAGAGCTGCTCGCTCTCTGTGAATCGACCAACAGGAGCATAGCAGAAGTGATGGTGGCCCGCGAGAGCGCGAAAAGCGGTCGGTCGGAGCAGGAGATTGTGGAAACGATGAAGCTGCGGCTCGTCCGGATGAAAGAGGCGATCGATCAGGGAGTGTCCGATCGATCCCTCGCCCCAAGCGGCATCTCGGGCGGCGATGCCTACAAGCTGGAGCGCTATTTGGAAAAAGGGGAGCAGCTGACAGGGCCGATTGTCGGGGATGCGATGAAGTTCGCTTTTGCCACCTCGGAAATGAACGCCCGCATGGGAATCATCGTCGCGACGCCAACAGCGGGCTCGGCAGGAATCTTGCCCGGCTGCCTGTTTTCGCTGCACGAAAATCAAAAATATACGTTTGAGCATCTGGTGATGGGGCTGTTCACGGCAAGCGCCATCGGCTATGTGATCGCCAACCGCGCGTTTATTTCGGGTGCTGCGGGAGGCTGCCAGGCAGAAGTAGGATCTGCTACAGCGATGGCTGCTGCCGCGCTCGTCGAGATCAAGCAAGGGACGCCGCGCCAGGCGGTTCATGCGGCTGCCATCGCCTTGAAATCGTTGCTCGGGCTTGTCTGCGATCCGGTTGCAGGCTTGGTGGAAGTGCCGTGCATCAAGCGCAACGTGATCGGTTCTTCCATCGCCTTTTCCGCAGCCGATATCGCGCTGGCTGGCATCGAAAGCCAGATTCCGTGCGATGAAGTGATCGGAGCGATGTACGAGATCGGGAAAAAAATGCCCCGCGCCTACCGCGAGACGGCTCTCGGCGGACTTGCCGTGACGCCAACCGGAGAGGCGGTCAAAGAGAGAATCATGAAATGAAGACGAAGGGATGAGGCTGGATGCAAGCTCAAGCTTTGAAACGAACGCCGCTCTACCCGCTCTACGCCCAGCACGGCGCCAAGGTAATCGACTTTGGCGGCTGGGAGTTGCCTGTGCAGTTCAGCAGTATTATCGAAGAGCATCACACGGTACGGACGAAGGCAGGACTGTTCGATGTGTCCCATATGGGTGAGGTCATGATTGAAGGCCCTGACGCCAGCGCGTTTGTCCAGTCGCTGATTACGAACGACGTGACGACGCTGCAAACGAATCAGGCGCTGTACGCGGCGATGTGCTACCCGGATGGCGGCACAGTGGACGATCTGCTTGTCTACAAGCAGGGCGAGCAAAAATTTTTGCTGGTGATCAACGCGTCCAACATCGACAAAGACGTAGACTGGATCGTCTCGCATGCCAAAGGCGAGGTCACGGTCGAAAATGTGAGCGAGGCGACGGCTCAACTGGCGATTCAAGGCCCGCTTGCCGAGCAGGTGCTGCAACGGTTGACCGCAACTGACCTGTCGCAAATCCGCTATTTCTGGTTCCAGCAAGACGTGGATGTCGCGGGCATCAAGGCGCTCGTATCGCGCACAGGCTACACCGGAGAAGACGGCTTCGAGCTGTACGTGTCTGCGGCAGATGCGCCTTCTCTCTGGGAAAAAATTTTGGCGGAGGGCAAAGCAGACGGCGTGCTGCCGTGCGGACTGGGCGCGCGGGACACGCTGCGTTTTGAAGCAAGACTGCCTCTGTACGGGCAAGAGCTGGGGGCCGACATCACGCCGCTTGAAGCCGGGATCGGCTTTGCCGTGAAGCTGCAAAAGGAACAGGACTTCATCGGCAAAGAGGCGCTGCAAAAGCAAAAAGCAGCAGGCGTGCCGCGCAAGCTCGTCGGCGTCGAACTGATCGGCAGAGGGATTCCGCGCACAGGCTATCCTGTGTTTGCGCAAGAAGCAGGGGAGCAGGATGAGCCGATCGGCTACATCACCTCTGGCACGCAATCCCCGACATTGAAGAAAAACTTGGGGCTGGCGCTGATCCGCGCAGAGTACGCGGCTGTAGACACGCCGCTTGCTGTGGAGATTCGCGGAAAGCGGGTCGAGGCGGTAACGGTCAAATCCCCTTTTTACAAGCGCTAAAAAATCAGGAAACGGATGAATCCGAATACGAACGAGTCAAAGGAGATCAGGACATGAGCAAAGTCGTCAAAGGTTGGTTGTACAGCAGGGAACACGAATGGGTCGAGGTGCTGAGCGAAACGAGAGTGCGCGTGGGAATCACCGATTTTGCGCAAAACCAGCTCGGGGATCTCGTATTTGTAGAGCTGCCGCAAGTGGGTGCCGAAGTTGTCGCGAATCAAAGCATGGGCTCGGTCGAGTCGGTCAAAGCGGTATCGGACCTGTTTTCGCCAGTGAGCGGCAAAGTGGTGGAAGTGAACAGCGAGCTGGAAGACAGCCCGGAAGTCATCAACAGCGATGCGTACAGCGGCGGCTGGATGATCGTCGTGGAAATCAGCAATCCGGATGAACTGTCCGAGCTGCTTTCTGCGGAACAATATGCAGATTTTGCCTTGGAGGGATAAGTGTGAACTATCGTTACTTGCCAATGACAACGGAAGACAAGCAAGAGATGCTGTCGTTTCTCGGTCTGTCTAGCGAAGAGGAACTGTTTGCGGACATCCCGGAAGCGATCCGCTTTCAAGGCAGTCTGCAAATCCCGACTGCGCTGTCCGAGCCGGAAACCGTGCGGCATTTTACCAAGCTGGCGAGACAAAATGTCGACAGCAGCGAATACGCCTATTTTCTCGGAGCGGGCATCTACGACCATTACATTCCCAGCACCGTGAACCACGTGATTTCCCGTTCGGAGTTTTACACGGCTTACACGCCGTACCAGCCGGAAATCAGTCAGGGAGAGCTTCAGGCGATTTTTGAATTTCAGACGATGATTTGCGAGCTGACCGGGATGGAAGTAGCGAACTCGTCGATGTACGACGGGCCGACGGCGTTGGCGGAAGCGGCGAATTTGGCTGTTGGCGGCGTTGCCGGAAAAAATGTCATCGTGTCGAAAGCGGTACATCCGGAAGCGCGTGAAATTCTCGGGGTCAATGCCAAGGCTCAAGGCTATGAAGTGATCGAGATTGGCTGCAAGGGCGGCGTGACCGACCTGGAAGCGTTGGAGCAAGCGGTAAACGAACAGACGGCAGCGGTCATGGTGCAGTACCCGAACTTTTTCGGGGCAGTCGAAGATTTGGCTTCGCTTGAGAAAATCGCGCATCAGCACAAGTCGCTGTTTGTCGTCAGTGCCAACCCGCTGGCCCTCGGTGTGTTGCAGCCGCCGGGAGCGTACAACGCCGATATCGTCGTCGGCGAAGCGCAGCCTTTTGGCATCCCGATGCAGCTTGGCGGGCCATCTTGCGGTTATTTTGCCGTCAAGGAAAAGCTCATGCGCAAAATCCCGGGAAGAATCGTCGGCCAGACCGTTGACCAGGAAGGACGCCGCGGATTCGTGCTTACGCTGCAAGCGCGCGAGCAGCACATTCGCCGGGAGAAGGCGACGTCCAATATTTGCTCGAACCAGGCGCTGAACGCTCTGGCTGCCTCTGTCGCCATGACCGCCCTCGGCAAACGCGGCGTGCAGGAAATGGCCCGGCTGAACGTGCAAAAGACCCAGTATGCGCTGCGCGAGCTGGCGAAGCTGGACAATTGCCAGCTCGTTTACCACAGCCCTGTTTTCAACGAATTTGTGCTCAAGGTGCCGAAAAGCGTAGGCGAAGTCAACCGCGAGCTGTTGAGGAAAAAGATCGTCGGGGGCTACGACCTCGGGCGGGATTATCCTGAGCTGGCCAACCACATGCTTTTGGCTGTGACGGAAGCACGCACCAAAGAAGAAATCGACGCACTTGTCCAAGGATTGGGGGAGATTGGCCGTGCAAACTAACAAGGAAAAAGAGCTGATTTTCGAAATGAGCAAGCCGGGTCGCGTCGCTTACAGCCTGCCTGAGAGCGATGTGCCAGAGGTGGAGCTGGACGCAGTTTTCCCCGCACAGTATTTGCGCAAGCAGCCTGCGGAGCTGCCGGAAGTTTCCGAGCTGGACTTGATGCGTCACTACACCGGGCTGTCCAACCGCAACCACGGGATCGACTCCGGCTTTTATCCGCTCGGTTCATGCACGATGAAGTACAATCCGAAAATCAATGAAGATGTCGTTCGCTACCCCGGCTTTGCCAAAATTCATCCGTACCAGGCGGAGGAAACGATGCAGGGCGCATTGCGGGTATTGTACGACCTGCAAGCGGAGCTTTCGGAAATTACCGGGATGGATGCGGTCAGCTTGCAGCCTGCGGCGGGAGCACAGGGCGAATGGGCGGCGCTGATGATGATTCGCGCTTACCACGAGAGCCGCGGGGAAAAACGGACGAAAGTGATCGTGCCTGACACGGCGCACGGGACGAATCCGGCGAGCGCGGCAGTCGCTGGCTTGGAGACGGTCACGATTTCTTCTGATGAACAGGGAAACGTCAATCTGGAGGAGCTGCGCAAAGTCGTGGGAGCAGACACGGCTGCACTGATGCTGACGAATCCGAGCACGCTCGGCTTGTTTGAGGAAAGCATCCAGGAGATTGCCGAGATCGTCCACGAGGCGGGCGGCTTGCTGTACTACGATGGAGCGAATGCGAACGCGATCATGGGCATCGCTCGCCCGGGAGACATGGGCTTTGACGTGGTGCATCTGAACTTGCACAAGACGTTTACCGGGCCGCATGGCGGCGGCGGTCCAGGCGCTGGCCCAATCGGCTGCAAAAAAGAGCTGGTGCCGTTTTTGCCGCGTCCGCAGGTGGTCAAGGAGGGCGACACGTATCGCCTCGACTACGATATTCCGCAATCGATCGGACGGGTCAAAGCGTTTTACGGCAACTTCGGGATTTTGCTGCGCTCGTTCGTCTACATTCGCGCCAACGGGCCGGAAGGGTTGCTGCGCGTCTCCCAGGAAGCCGTGTTGAATGCGAACTACATGATGCGCAAGCTGGCGCCGTACTACGATCTTCCTTACGACCGCATTTGCAAGCATGAATTTGTCCTGTCCGGGCGCAAACAAAAGAAATTGGGCGTGCGCACGCTGGACATTGCCAAACGTCTGCTTGATTTCGGCTATCACCCGCCGACGATTTACTTCCCGCTGATCGTGGATGAGTGCATGATGATCGAGCCGACCGAGACGGAGTCGAAAGAGACGCTGGATCAGTTCATCGACGCCATGATTGCGATTGCGAAAGAAGTGGAGGAAAATCCGACGATTGTGCAGGAAGCTCCGCACACGACGATTGTCTCGCGTCTGGATGAGGTGACGGCGGCGCGCAAGCCCGTATTGCGCTATCGGAAGCCGGCAGAGGAAAACGCTGTGCGGAAAGCAGAGGGGAGCCAAGCCAATGAAGGTGCCCTCGTCTGAGCGAAAACCGGAATGGCTGAAAATCAAGCTGCATACGAATGAGCAGATGAAAGAGCTGAAAGCGATCATGCGCGGCGGCAACCTGCACACCGTATGCGAGGAAGCGAAATGCCCGAACATCTACGAATGCTGGAGCAACCGCACGGCAACGTTCATGATTTTGGGCAGCATCTGCACGCGCGCCTGCCGCTTTTGCGCCGTGAAAACGGGCCTGCCAACCGAGCTTGACAAGGAAGAGCCGCAAAAGGTAGCGATTGCGACAGCGAAAATGGGCTTGAAGCATGTGGTCGTCACCTCGGTTGCGCGCGATGATCTGCGCGACGGCGGAGCTTCGATTTTCGCAGAGACGATCCGGGCGATTCGCGAGCGCAATCCGCTGACAGGCATCGAAGTATTGATTCCCGACTTCGGCGGATCGGAGGAGGCGCTGGCGACGGTCTTGGCCGAAAAGCCGGACATATTGAACCACAACATCGAGACAGTCGAGCGCCTGTCGGATCGGGTGCGGGCGAGAGCGAAATATCCGCGTTCCTTGACGCTTTTGCAAAATGCGAAAAAGCTTCGGCCCGGGCAGAAAACAAAGTCCAGCATCATGCTTGGCGTAGGGGAAACGGACGAGGAAATCGTGCAGACGATGCACGACTTGCGCGCCGTCAACTGCGATATTATGACGCTCGGGCAGTATTTGCAGCCGACGAAAAAGCATTTGCCCGTCCTGAAATACTACACGCCGGATGAGTTTCGCGAATTTAAGGAACTGGGAATGCAGCTGGGCTTTGCCCATGTGGAATCAGGGCCGCTCGTCCGCAGCTCCTACCATGCGCATGAGCAGGTGGCGCAAGCGACGATTGCCAAATAAACGCGACTCCCGCGCCTGTTGCTTTGACAGGGCGGGAGCTTGCTTGTTTGTTTGTTTGTTTGTTTGTCCATGCCATGAAAGCTGATCGCAGGTTTTCCAACGGTTTTGGACAGTCTATGTCTATGAAGAGGGAAAAGCATCCAGAATGGGAGGAACATACATATGAACCACGAGCCTGCAAAAAATGAGAACCGCGCCGTCCTCTTGATTTCTTGCCCGGAGAGATTGGGCATCATCTCTGCCGTTTCCAATCTGCTGCTCAGCTACAAAGCGAACATCGTTCAGTTCGACCAACACACGACAGACCCGCGCGACGGGATGTTTTTCATGCGCATTTTGTTTGACCTCGACTCTCTGCCAACGGCATTTTCACAGTTGGAGCAGGACTTGGCCAAAATGGCCGAGGATTACCCGATGGACTGGCGGCTCAGCAAGGAAAGCCAAAGAAAGCGCATGGCGATTTTCGTCTCCAAAATGGATCATTGCCTTGTCGAGCTGCTCTGGCGAGTCAAATCGCAGGAAATTCTCGTCGATATTCCTATGGTCATCAGCAATCATCCGGATGCGAAAGAGACGGTGGAAGCGTACGGCATTCCGTTCCATCACATATCGCTTGCGACCCAGAGCAAGGAAGAGGCAGAGCGCAAGGCGCTTGAGCTGTTGCAGGGCAATGTCGACTTCATCGTTTTGGCCCGGTACATGCAGATTTTGTCTCCGCGCTTTATTACCCATTTTCCCAATCAGATTATCAACATTCACCATTCCTTCCTGCCCGCCTTTATCGGGGCGAATCCGTACAAGCGCGCCTTCATGCGCGGGGTGAAGCTGATCGGGGCAACGGCGCACTACGTCACGAACGATCTGGATGAAGGCCCGATCATCGAACAAGACGTGATTCGCGTCAACCATCGCTATACGGAAGAAGATTTGAAAGTGGCAGGCCGCCACGTCGAGCGAAACGTTTTGGCCCAGGCGATCTCCTGGCACGTGGAGGACAAAGTCATCGTGTACGGCAACAAGACGATCGTGTTTGCCTAAAAAATATTTGCTTATTTTTCAGGCTTTGTTACGCTTGCCCTATCGAAAAATGAAAGGGTGACCGAAAGCCGATGATCTCCTAATCCGATTTCCAGGAAAAACTCGTATGAAAATGACGAATTTTTTTGGACAGGATAGGTGTTGGCTTTTGCTCGTAATGATAGGGCATTTGACTTTTTCTCTGGGAAAAGTGTGCCTGTTTATTTGCGCGTGGAATTTTCGCCTCCTGTCCAAAAAATGGATGAGGGGGCTTTTTTATGTTGCGCAAAGGTCATCTGCCAGCTGTGCTTGGCGTTTTGATGGTGAATATTTTTATTGTGATGGTGGGAGTTGGCTTGATTATTCCGCCGCGGTGGCAAGAAACCTTTTGAAATGGCAAAAGGTTGTGGAAAATCGTGGTCATTTTAACTAAGATGAAAGGAAAAGACGAATATTGAATCCCGCTTTTTGGAAAAAGGAGTCCGATGGCACATGGCTAACTGGGAAACAAAAAAAGTATCCGAAATCGTTACGCGTATCCACGACAACACCCTGGTATTGCCTGTCATCCAGCGCAGGCTCGTCTGGGAAGAAGAGAAAATGGAATTGCTGTTTGACACGTTGCTTAAGGGAAACTCGTTCGGCGGGATTATGGCGATCGAGGAAGAAGAGGGCAACAAGCCGCTCTTTGCCTATAGACATTTTACGAAGGACGGTCAGGCCATCAGTTCGATCTACGATGAAACCAATTCAAAGGATCACCTGTTCATCATCGACGGTCAGCAAAGACTCCAATCGTTTTACCTCGGATTGCTGGGAAGCTTTAACGGAAAAATTTTGTATTTCGACTTGTTTAGCGACTTTAAAAATCTCGTATTTTACTTCAAGTTCGAAAAAGACAGCGACAAGCTGCCCAAGCAGGCGACGGATAAAGAAGAGTGCGAATTGAAGACGTACAAGTGGTATTCGGTCAGCAAACTGTACCGCTCCTTGAAACAGACAAACGACGAGGATCAAGTAGCGGATGAAATCATCCAGAACTTTGCGATCACGGAAGCGCTTGAGAAGGACTACGTTCGCAAAAACATCGCCCGCTTTTACCGCAGCATTTTTAATAACGAAAGCATTGGCCTCTCGAAAGTGCGCATCAACCGTTCGCTGAACGAAAACTCCAATCGCCAGCGGATCGTCGAGTTGTTCAGAAGGCTGAACGACGGCGGGACAAAGCTGTCTTCCTTTGATTTGGTGGCGTCGATCCTGAAAGGGTTCGAGTGGAAAATGGAAGAATTTCTGGAGTCCACGCTGAAAGATTATCAGGACATCGGATTGACGCAAGAAGTTTTGATCAAGCTCGTCTTTTTGCTGAACGACAATCACAAAAAGGAAATGACCGATATCGAGGAAGCAGACGCGACATTCGCCATCGAAAATCGGGCGCGCATCCTTGAAACGTTAAAATCGTTGCGGAAGTTTTTGCAGTCCGCCAAGCTGCTCAACTACTACCGGGAAGGGAACCGTTCCTTTATCCCGCTCTACTTCATCGCGTATCATATTTTTCACAAAACGGATGTGCCGACGGACAGGCTGGAAAATCTGTTCGATACATTCGATACGAGCAACGAGGACTTCGCAAGTATTTATGAATGGATGTACTGGTCGCTGCTGAACGGGGTATTCAGCCGAGGCTCCGGATGGATTCCGTATAAAACGGGGATTCGAAAAATATTGGAGGAAATGAAGCAGCACAAAAATGCGCCTTTTCCGACGCAGCGCCTGTTTTCCATCTACACCAGCCACCCGCTCTGGTTTACGCGGAATCTCGATACATCCAGCATCAGCAACCAGTTTGACAGCAACTTTTTGTTCTATTTGATCTACGACCGTGAACCTGTCACAAGAAAACAGGACATGGACCACATCCACCCGTACTCGATTCTTGTGAGCAAAGGGTATTCGCTGGACCAGGTCAACAGCGTCTTCAACTATCAGCTCCTCGATTACGGCACAAACCGCGGAGTGAAAAACGCGAAGCCGTTGAAGGAATGGATTGACAATCATGTCACGAACAAAACGTTTTACATCAACCAGCATCTGATTCCAAGAGATGAGCAAACGTGGGATGCGGATCAGTTTCTCCGGTTTTACGAGCAGCGTGCTCAGTTGATTAAGGAGAAGCTTCATCCGATGTTGTATATTTAGGTTGGCGTAGAAGAGTAAGGGCATCCACAGGCTGGTTTGGTGTGGGTGCCTTTTTTGGTGCGTTGGGGATCGGTGCTGTAGTGGAGGGAGGAAACAGGAGAAATTGCTTTAGGGCACCTGGACTCTTGCGGGGAAGCATGGACTGGTCCGCCTATGGCAAAAAAGGAAAACCGCGTCAAAAGCAGCGTGCTCGAAGAAGCGTAATCACGTGCTGCTGAAAAGCCGGTTTCCTTTTTCTCCTCCAGTTGGGTGGGAGTTCGAAAGTTCTGCCGCTTGTTTTTTCTGTTTCCTCGACCAACGTTAGCTTGATCCGATACTGCGTTCCTGAGCGAGTTTTGGTAAATCATACGCTGGAAGATGATTCCGAAAATAGAGGCTAACGTGTAAAATTGAAAGAGCATGGGAAAATATGAAAGTCGAGGGAATTACATGAGTATTATCGCACTAACTATTATTCTGTTTTTTGTGTTCCAGCATTATTTGCCTACTGTTACGCAGGACGATCTGTGGTATCCAGAAATGCTCGGTTATTACCAGCAGTTTCATTCGGACACGGTTGCGATCCTGATTCTCTCCTACGCTATCGCCTTTCCACTTGGATTAATCATGGAGGGATGGATCGCAAAAGGACTGCAAAAGATTCGTTTCAAAAGGGAAGACTGGGCGATTTTAAGAGTTTTGACGGTAGCGAATGAGAATGATGGATACATTACGGCCGTGGATGTTGCCGCAAAAACTACGCTTTCCTTAACGGAATCGCAAAAAATTTTGGATGATCTGCATAACAGGGGATACGCAGACTTGAGCGTGGCGAAAACAGGGGATATTCTTTACTGCTTCCCCGGATTTTCCAATAGGGACGAATAGAAGGGAGGGGAAGGAATGGAATACTTCTTCGGGATGGCTTTTTTTATTTTGGTGGGTATTTTAATTCTTTGTGCAGTATTAATAATCCTTGGTGTTGCACTATGGAAGCCATTTTTTACTACTATACATCTCTTGATGGACAATGAGAGCATCATAGGTCTACTCTTGGTGATTCTTTCCCTGATCTACATTGGCTCCCGGATGATTGAGCGAATGCTTGCGAAAAAGAGTCAGGATATCAAGTATCATGCAGATGTGATCGGGATTGCGCTAGATTATGGCAACGAGGTTACCGCGCCAATGCTGGCATTGAAAACTTCATTGAAGCTGGCAGAATGTGAGCGGATTTTAAAGGAACTTGAACAAAAGCAGATTCTAAGCAGTTCATCTGCTGTCGGCGACGCCACAGTATATGAATTGGCGCCGCTCGTCTACGAGAATTGGCTGCCAGATGAGCGGGATTATTGTGGCAAGGTGGATGAAACGGAAGAAGATGAAAAGAAACAAAAAGCATGGAAAAAGTTGCCGAGGATTACCTTTATCGTTCTTGTGACCATCATAGCTCCGCTCTGGCTATTGGATAAACAGATGATTTATTCAGATGCATTTTTGACAGGAGCCATCATCGTCTGCACGTTAGCAGTGATCCGCCTGATTCATGTTGTTTACTTGGCTTACCGAGACTATGTGCGGAAAACCGAGCATGATGTCCTGGGTTACGTTTTGGACAACCAAGGCGTGCTATATCCGCAAGAAATCGCAGAATTTACCAATGAGAGCATGTCATCCCTCCAGCCGATGATTGATCGCTGGCACAAGAACAATCTTGTGACGATATCGTACGAGAATGACGGGACAGCGATATATTTGTTTCCGAATTGCTCGCATGAATCTATGGTGTACAATCGGGAGCCCAATTACAAGCCGCAAGCGAAGTTCAAGCATCTGCAAGAGCAGCTGATGATGACGTGTTGTTATGCTTTCTTTTATTCGTTATTGGCTGGTTACGCTTTAATGAACTGGAATAATTTCCTCTTTTATGCGGGGATTGGGGCGGTTATCGGCGGATACAGAGTTTTGTATTTAATCAGGGCTAAGGAGGAAGCAGAAAAAATGGAGCGAGTGGCTTTCCAGGTAGCCAAGCGGAAGAATGGTCGCCTGACCGTCCACGAATTGGCTTACAATGCAGTGGTCAGCATGGAGGAGGCGGCAAAACTGCTGAAAAAGTGGGAGCTTGACGGCTTCGCCAGAAAAATGGATGCCAGCGAAGAGTTCGTTCCTGTCTACATCATCAGCGGTATCGTTTCCAAAGAACAGCGACGGACTTCAGAACGCGTATAGAACGTATAAAACGAAAAATCCACCCTGAAATCATCAGGTGGATTTTTCGTTTTCCCATCAAAACCGAATTACCCTTGCTTTTGCGTCAACTTCCACACATCCATCAGGTTCACTTTGCGCTTCGTCTGGTCATGGTACAGCTTATCGCCTTCAATCCGGTCCACGAACAAAATCCCGTCCAGATGGTCGATTTCGTGCTGGATGCAGCGCGCCAAAAAGTCTTCGGCTTCCATGGTGAATGTCTCGCCAGTGCGGGTCGCAGTCTCGATTTTGACGTACTGGGCGCGTTTCACAATGCCGGAGTAGCCGGGAAAAGACAGGCAGGCTTCCGGGCCGAGCTGCTCGCCGGACATCTCCAGAATCTGTGGATTGATCAGCTCGATCAGCCCGTCTCCGCAATCCATGACGATGACCCGCTTCAAAAATCCGACTTGCGGAGCGGCCAGCCCTGCTCGGCCTTCCTTGGCGTACAGCGTTTCTGCCATATCGTCCAAAAGTTTTCCCAGTCTGTCATTAAATTCAACCACCGGCTTCGCGCTTTTGCGCAAAATCGGCTCTCCGAAAGGCAGGATTGTTTTGACTGCCATCTGCTTTCAACCTCCAAAGGTAGTAATTATGCCCCATCTTGTTGGGAGGGTGGGGTGTAGACCCATAAATCATTCGGTGTGCAGTCCAATGCCGTGCACAAGGCATCGAGCGTGTCAGCCTTCATCTGCTTGGGCTGACCGTTCAAGAGAGCGCTGATCGACGGTGCCGATATTTCGTAGCCGGCTTTTTCCTTCAGCAGACGGGCGAGCGCTGCTCCGGACCAGATCCCTCTGTCAGCCATTACTTTTCGCAACATCCACACAAGCATTCGATCACCTTCTTTTAGGTGTTGCCTAATATTTTAAGTTATTACCTAATATAACGGATTTCGCGAAAAAAGCAAGCGGGACGGCGCCCCATTTTGCCAAAAGGACATCGGCTTTCCGGTACGCAGGTGCAGAATGGAGGGCTTCGGCAGGATTTGTCGTCCGTTCTGTTGTATTGAAGGGGAAAGGCAAAGAGGCGGAAGTGGAAAAAAGCATCCTTGCCGCAGGCTATATCGGAGCAAGCGCCATCAACGGCAAAAAAGGAGAGAACGAGATGCAGGAAGCGAGAAGACAACGCCTTGCCCATCATTTGCAGCAGGAAAATACGGATGCGTGCATTTTGGTGCCTGGCCCGAATCTGTACTACTTCACTGGTCTGGCGCTGCATCAAAGCGAACGGCTCAGCCTGGCTATTCTCACGAAGGAGAATCAGCTGTTGTTTTTGATGCCCAAGCTGGAAGTGAGCAAGGTCGAGCAGGTGGCGCACGATGCTTTGTTCTCGTACACGGACGAGCAAGGTCCGGGACAGGCGTTGGCGGAGGTGCAGAAAAAACTGGGCACGCTCGGCCGGGTCGGAATCGAGTATGGGCACATGCGCGTCAAGGAATGGAAAGCGGTTGAGCAGCTTGGGGCACAGGAGTTTGTCGAGATCGAGCAAACGGTTGAGGCGTTGCGCGTGATCAAGGACGAGCAAGAGATCGAGACGATCCGGCAAGCGGTACGCATCGTGGAAGACAGCTTTCAGGCGATCCTGCCTCGCGTCAGGGCTGGTGTCGCGGAGCTGGAGGTTGCCGCCGAGCTGGAATACGAGATGCGAAAAAGAGGCTCGGAAGGCACGCCGTTTGACACGATTGTCGCGTCGGGATATCGCGGGGCGCTGCCGCACGGACGGGCATCGGACAAGCTGATCCAGTCCGGTGAGCTGGTCGTCATCGATTTCGGAGCCATTTTTCATGGGTATGTGGCCGATATTACGCGAACGGTGGCTGTCGGGGAGCTGGACGCGGAGCTTGCGAACATTTACGAGGTCGTGCGGCAGGCGCAGCAAGCGGCTGTTGAGGCGGTTCGCCCTGGCGTCACGGCGCATGAGATTGACGAAACAGCCCGCGCGATTATTCGGGATAGCGGCTATGGCGAATACTTCACGCATCGGCTTGGACATGGCATCGGGCTTTGCGGACACGAGGAGCCGTACATGATCCAGAACAATCCGCTGGTGCTTGCGCCAGGCATGGCGTTCACGATTGAACCGGGCATTTACTTGCCGAACAAAGGCGGAGTCCGAATCGAGGACAATGTCATTGTGACGGAAGACGGCTGTCTCAATTTGATGAATTTGCCGAAAGAGCTTCTGTCCTTGTAAAAAAGCGATGATGGGCGGGTGCCAAGCGCATTTTGCTGAAAAAAGCGGACGTCCAGCCGGAGATCACTCGAGACGAAGCTTGGGTTCAAGGCATAGGAAGTCGCAGCAATAATCGGAAAGCGCCGCATATAAAATAATCCTTATATATGGAAGAAACACCTCACAAGCAGCAAAGAGCAAGCATGTTCTCTGCTGCTTGTTTATCGTGAAGAGATACAACTCCCCTCGTGACAATTTGGATGGCAACAGGTATCGTGGAACGTAGAAGCTTTGCAGCAAGAAATGAGGTGACTCAATGCGGTTTTATCAAAAATACATAAAAAAATACGGCTTTGTTGCAAGCGTATCCATGATCTTTTTGACGGTGGAAGCTTTGTGCGACCTTTTGCAGCCGACGATTATGTCCCGAATCATCGACATCGGTGTCGCGCAGCGCGATCTGGATTACGTGCTGAAAACGGGCGGGCTGATGCTGTTGATTACAGCCTTGGGCGCTGTGGCTGCTACCGTCCGCAATCTGCTTGCCACGTACGTGTCGCAAAACTTCGGAGCGCAGCTTCGCGCCGATCTGTTCACGAAGGTGCAGTCGCTGTCTTTTGACAGTTTGAACAAGTTCGACCGCGCCTCGCTCGTCACGCGCATGACCAACGACGTCAATCAGGTGCAGGTGTTTGTCAACGGCATGATGCGTATTTTCGTCAAAGCGCCGCTGATGTGCATCGGCGGCTTGTTCATGGCGACCCAACTGAATGCCGACTTGGCGGTAGTGCTCGCAGTCGTGGTGCCGATTGTCGGGCTGTTGATCTTTTTGAATCTGAAAATCGGTTTTCCGTTTTTCCTCAAGGTGCAGCAGGCGCTCGACAAGGTAAACGGTGCCATGCGCGAGTATTTGTCGGGCGTGCGGGTCGTCAAGGCGTTTAACCGTTTTGACTTCGAGGTGGGCAAGTTCACCGGGGCCAATGAAGAGTTGCAAAAGAAATCGCTGTCTGCGACCCGCGTCATGTCGGTTTTCAGCCCGGCGATCATGCTCACGGTCAACCTCGGAATCGTCGCTGTGCTGTGGCTGGGCGGTTTGGGAGTCGAGCAAGGGAGCATTCAGGTTGGACACATCATCGCGTTTACCAACTACATGACGCAAATCTTGTTCTCGCTGATGATGATTTCGCTCGTCTTCAACATGTTCGTGCGGGCCAAAGCATCGGCTGGGCGGATCGGCGAAGTTTTTGCCGAGGAAAACCGGATGAGCTGGAAGGAAGCGGCGGCGGGGGCGGATGAAGCCGGGGCTGAAACAGGCCGGATCGATTTTGAAAACGTCAGCTTTTCCTATGCCGGAACAAATGGTCAGCCTGTCCTGAAGCAAGTCTCTTTTACATGCTTGCCGGGGGAAACAGTAGGGATCATCGGCTCTACCGGGTCGGGAAAAAGCAGCCTGGTCGGCTTGATTCCGCGTTTTTACGATGTGACGGAAGGGACGATTCGCGTAGACGGACAGGATGTGCGCGATGTCGAGCCTGCCAAGCTCCGCGAAAAAATGGCGATCGTGCCGCAGAAAACGACGCTTTTTACAGGCACGGTACTGGAAAATATTCGCTGGGGCAAGGAAGATGCGACGGAGGAAGAGGCGATCGAGGCGGCGCGCATGGCACAGGCGCATGAGTTTATCGCTGCCACTCCCGAAGGCTACCAGACGCGGGTAGGCCAGGGCGGGGTCAATTTTTCCGGGGGGCAAAAGCAGCGGCTCTCGATTGCCAGAGCGTTGGTGAAAAAGCCGGACATTCTCATTCTCGACGATAGCACCAGTGCGGTTGATGTGGCGACGGAAAGCCGGATCAAGGAAGCGCTCAAAACGTACGCGAAAGGGCTGACCTGCATTTTGATCGCGCAGCGGATCACGTCTGTCATGGATGCCGACAAGATTGTCGTCCTTGACAACGGCGCAGTGGCGGGGATTGGCTCGCACGAAACGCTGCTCGCTACGTGTCAGGTCTATCAGGAAATCTTCCTATCGCAAATCGGCAGGGAGGTGAGCTAACATGTCGCAACAACAAAAAGAGCAGCAGCCGATTTTTCCGACGCGGCCTGGACGCGGGTTTGGGCATGGGGCACAGCGAGGTCCGGTGAGCAAGCCGAAAAACTTCCAAGCCACGCTGAAAAGACTGTGGCAATCGTTCGGGCGGGAAAAAAGATGGCTACCGCTCGTCTTTGTCATCGTCCTGGTAGATGGGTTCCTGATGCTCTCGGCTCCGTACCTGATCGGAAAATCGATCGATGCGATGACGGGCGGCCCCGGGTCGCTTTCGCTGTTGTCGATCATCGTTTTGGCTTTGCTCAGCTCTTATGTGCTCGATGGGGCTTTGACGTTTTTGCAAGGCTGGATGGTCGCGGGAATCACGCAGCGGATCGTGACGAATATGCGCCAGGCGATGTTTGAAAAGCTGCAAAAGCTCCCGGTCGCCTTTTTCGATTCGCGTACGCATGGCGAGCTGATGAGCCGGCTGACCAACGATATCGACAACGTCAGCAACTCGATCTCGCAGTCGACGACACAGCTGATGTCAGGCGTCATCGTGATTGCGGGGTCTTTGATCATGATGATCGTGCTGTCCCCGATTTTGACGCTTGCCTGCCTGATTACGGTTCCGCTTGTGTTCCTGTTGACCCGCACGATTGCGAAAAGAACCAGTGTGCTGTTCAAAGATCAGCAGTCCGAGCTGGGCAAGCTGAACGGGCATATTGAAGAGACGATTTCCGGCATCCAGGTCGTCAAGGCGTTCAACCATGAAGAAAAGGCGATTGCCGACTTCGCGGCGATTAACGACCGACTGTGCAAGGTCGGGATGAAAGCGCAAGTGTGGTCGGGCTTTTTGATGCCGATCATGAACGTGATCAACAACCTCGGCTTCGGCATGGTCGCGATTGTCGGCGGCGTGCTCGCGGTCAAAGGGATGATTACCGTCGGCGTGATCGCCAGCTTTCTCAGCTATTCGCGGCAGTTTGTCCGTCCGCTGAACGACCTCGCCAGCATTTTCAACGTGCTCCAGTCTGGAGTCGCCGGAGCAGAGCGCGTGTTTGAAGTGCTGGACGAGCAAGAAGAGCCGCTCGATGCGCCGAATGCGGTCGTGCTTGCGAATCCGAAAGGGCATGTCGTCTTCGATCGGGTGAGCTTCGGCTATCGCCCTGATCAGCCGATTTTGCAAAACGTCAGCTTCGAGGCGGAGGCGGGCAGCACGACGGCATTGGTCGGACCGACGGGGGCAGGCAAAACGACAGTGGTCAACTTGCTGACGCGCTTCTACGATGTGACGGAAGGAACCATTTACCTCGATGGAAAAGACATTCGCGAATATTCGCGGGACAGCCTGCGCCGCAGCTTCGGCTTCGTTTTGCAGGACACGTATTTGTTTTCCGGGACGATCAAGGAAAACATCATGTACGGCAAGCCCGATGCGACAGACGCCGAGGTGGAAGCGGCAGCGAAAATGGCGCATGCAGACGTGTTTATCAACCGCCTGCCCAAGCGCTACGATACGCCGCTGACGGAAAACGGGGGGAATCTGAGTCAGGGACAGCGCCAGCTTTTGGCGATTGCCCGCGTCTTTCTCGCGAGGCCGTCGCTGTTGATTCTCGACGAGGCGACGAGCAGCATCGACACCCGTACCGAGTTGATCATTCAGGACGCCCTTGCTTCGATCATGGAAGGGCGCACGAGCTTTGTGATCGCCCACAGGCTCGGAACGATCCGCGATGCCGACACGATCATGGTCGTCGATCGCGGGCAGATCGTGGAAAAAGGCAGCCACGACGACCTGATCGAGCAAAAAGGGATGTATCATCAATTGTTTTACAATCAGTTCAAAAACTTGGAGACGGCTTCGCAGTAGAAAAATGCCTCGTCTGGCGCGCGTTGGTGCGTGTGCAGGCGGGGTGTTTTGTTGTGGCGGACTCAGCGATTTGACGCCTATGACTTTGATGCGACGCTGAACATTTTTTCCCCGTCGTATGGACGAGAATGCGCTCCCTCCTCGGTTGATGACGCCCTGGAACATATCGGCTTGATTTTGCACGACCATGACTGCTGTACTCTTGTGAAACCGAAGCGGTACCGAGCGAACGACGGCAAAAGCAAAGCCCTGGCATCCACTTCGGCGGACGACAGGGCTTTTTGGCGGTGACAGCTTGTGCAAGCGAAAAAAGCGAAGTTGCAAAACAACGCCAGTCCTCATTGCAACTTGTTGCCTGGCATCGGACTGCGCGCTTTTTGCAGTCGGGAGTAATCAATTTGTCATGTTGTCTGGTAACGGTGAAGCAGCTCTTCCAGTGCCTGCTTCACATCGCCCTGAAACAGCCCGCCGTGATAACAGACGAGCTGCCTGATCTCATAGTCGAGCAAGCGGCGGACAGAGCGGACGGCATCGGCAAGGTCCAATGCGTACTGCGGATTGGCAATCGCGAGTTTTCCGTCCTCGATGACCACGGCATCTCCGGCAATCAGTGTCTGGCTTGCTGGAAGATACAAAGACATATGTCCAGGCATGTGACCGGGCGTGTGAACGATCTCGATCCCGCCGCACCAGGGCAGACGATCCTGATCGACTACCGTGCGCTCGACTGGTGCTGGCTCGATCGTCTGCAAAAAGCGGATGAACTGTTCCGCACGCTCCAGCTCCTCGCCAGTGAGGGAGGCGAGCGTTGCTTGCGCCTGCAAAATTCGCAGCGAAGTTTTGGCGCCAGTTACGTATGGGGCATCTGACTCGTAGGCGATGATTTCAATTTGCGGGTATGCTTGCTTCAAAGCGGCGAGCGCGCCGATATGGTCGACATCATGGTGAGTCGCGATCACTCTGGTCAGCGCGGACAAGTCGAGCTGCTGGCTGTTCGCTGCTTCTGCCAGCAGCGGCAGGAATCCGGGATAGCCGCAGTCTACGAGGATCAGCTCGTGTTCGTCGCGCAGCAGGACGGGTGTGATGACTTGACTGTGTCCGTTTTGCTCAAAAGACAGCGAAAGCAGATGCATGCCATTCATGGAACGTACCTCCATTTGTCGTAGCGATAAGCGAAGTGTAACGCAGGAAGTGCGGTACTTGCACGGACGACTACTTTTCTGGATTATGGCTGTTCGCGAATGATGCGGCGGATGCTGTGTCTCGTCAAAAAATATTGCTCGGCCAATTCCTTGACGCCCGTTCCTTGGCGATAAGCCTGCAAGATGGCCTGGTTTCGCTCGCGAAGCAATTGCTTCGTGTCGGTGCCGTCGCCCCACTTTCTTTTGGAAGCGGAAGGCTTCGGAATATACAAATAGCTGCCCTGGACGTATTGCTGGATTTCCTGCAAAAGCGGTTCCGGCAAAACGAGTTTGGCATTTTGGTATCTCATCTGACTCTGCTCCTGTCTATATAACGTGAAGTCGGTATATAGCAGGGCAAAGAGGCCCTTCTTTTAACACTAGCGAGTCGGCCCTGAGTAAAGAGGAAGGAGGACTCTTTGCCCAGAGCCGCAATCGGCAGTTCGAACGTAAGGGTCTAGCATACGGTCAACTCCTTTCCCTTTTAATAGTAGTAAGCGGTTTGGCGGGATGCAAGGACATTCCCTTGTGGACATGGAAAAAAGCTGCTGGTAAGATAGTTTATGATAATAATTATCATTTTCATTCAGAGGGGACTATGCAAAAATACGCGAAATGGATCGCGAAAGGAACGGCAATCCTCGCTTTACTCGTTGCCATGACAGGATGCGGGGCGGCAACGGAGCAAAAAGGGGCCAGCAATGAAACCCCGGCTCAGCAAGCGGCGCCAGCACAGGATAGCGTGAAGATGAAAACGTACAAAATGCCAAATGGAAAAGAAATCCAGATTCCTGCAGAACCGAAGCGTATCGTCTCCGATCTGTATTTGGGCCAGCTTTTGTCCATCGGGGTCAAGCCGATCGGAACGACTGGCTATTCCAAGATCGCGCCGACTGTGCTGATCCCATACGGCACGTACAACGACGACATCCGCGCTGACATACGGGCTTTTGGCGAGCTGCTGGACAAGCAAGCGGAGGCAGAGGCTTGGATCAAGCAATTCGATGAAAAAGCAGCGAGTGCCCGCGAAAAAATCAAGACGGCGGTAAAAGACGGGGAGACGGTCGGAATTTACGAGCTGCGCTCTCAGAAGTTTTACGTGCTCGGAGACAACTGGGGACGCGGCGGTCAAGTCATCTACAATGCGCTCAAGCTGACACCGCCGCCAGCCGTGAAGGAAGTCGTAGATGCCAACACGCCGCCCAAGCTGATTTCCCAGGAAGTGTTACCGCAATTCGCAGCAGACCACATGTTTGTGACCACGTATGAGACGAAGCAAGAGGATAAGGATAAGTTTTTCGGGAACGCGGTTTACAAAAATTTGCCAGCCGTCAAAAACAACCACATCTACGAGATGACGTTTGAGCAAATGTACTATTACGATCCGCTGGCGATTGAAGGCCAGCTCGACCTGGTCGTGGAGCAGCTGTTGGCGCACCAGGCAAAATAAAGCAACGAATATGCGGAAAGACCCTCGGAGCACAGCCTACAGTCCGAGGGTCTTTTGCCGTTATTTCCTGAATGTGTCCAGGACAAATTCCTTGAAGCGCACGGCAGCAGGAGACAAGTAGCCGCCCTGGACTTGGGCCATGCCGATGACGCGCTGGCATTTCGGGCTGCTGATGCGGATTTGCGCGATTTTGCTTTTGTCGATGCCCCGCAAATCGGGCAGCAAGGACACGCCGAGTCCCGCCGAAACCAGCCCTGCTACGGTGGCTGCTTCTTCGCCTTCGAAGGTCACTCGCGGGACTACACCCAGCTGCTCAAACAACTGGTCTGTCGTTCGCCGCAGGGCGTAGCCCTTTTTCAAAAAGATGAACGACTCCTCGGCAATTTCCGCGAGCAGGATGCTCTCCCGTTCAGCCAGCGGATGTCCGAGCGGAACGATGGCAAACAGTTCTTCGCTCCAGAGCGGCGTCCACAAAATCGGCAGCTTGGTTTCGGTCGGTTCTGCCAACAGGCACAAATCCAGCTCGCCGGCGTCGAGATGCGCAAGCAGCGAGTAGCTGTGATTTTGGATCATGGTGAAGCTGATCGAGGGCGACTTGGCGCGGAAAGAACCGATCAGGTCGGGAATCAGGCTGGTGCCGAGCGTGTGCAGAAAGCCAAGCGCCACTTCCCCGTGATCGGGATGAACGAGATCGCGAAGCTCCTGTTTTCCGTCCTCAAATTCCTTGAGAATCCGGTTGACGCGCTTTAAAAAAAGCTGGCCGTAGCGATTGAGCATAATCGTCCGGCCTTGGCGCTCAAAAAGCGGGACGCCAAGCTCCTCCTCCAGCCGGGCGATGGAGCGGCTAAGTGCAGGCTGGGAAAGCGACATGGCTTCCGCTGCGCGGGTGACGTGCTGGATGCGGGCGAGTGTCTGAAAGTATTCGAGCTGTTGCCATTCCATGGAAGCAACCTCCCTGTATGACGCTGATCTGTCGTCGATTCATTACTTTGGTGCATCAAAATTATGATTACAATAAATTATACATTATGAATTGTCAATGATAGTATAACAGTGAAGCGGGGAGAAACACGGGGAGGTTTCACCATCATGGGACACATCAAGCAAGGCACAGCCACTTTTCGCAAGACGAACCTGGCGTTTTTTGCAGCGGGTTTCAATACGTTTGCCATTTTGTACAGCACGCAGCCATTAATGCCTGAATTTACAAAAGAATTTGGCATTTCGCCGACGATGGCAAGCTTGTCGCTTTCGCTGACGACGATCTCTCTTTCGATCAGCATGCTGATTTTCGGGACGGTGTCCGAAGTGTGGGGGCGCAAGCCGGTGATGATCAGCTCGATGCTGGCGGCGTCGCTCTTGTCGATTTTGACGGCATGCAGCACTTCCTACGAGACTTTACTTCTGTACCGCATTATTCAAGGAATTTCATTGGGAGGACTCCCTTCGATCGCTATGGCTTATCTCGGAGAAGAGATGGAACCGAGAAGTCTCGGTGTGGCGATGGGACTATACATCAGCGGGAACTCGCTTGGAGCGGTGTGCGGGCGGATTCTCTCCGGGACGCTCACGGACTTGTTCAACTGGCACGTGGCAATGGGGGCAATCAGCCTGATGAGCCTGGTAGCCACACTGGTTTTCTGGATGAGCTTGCCCGCCTCGCAAAATTTTCACGCGCGTGCTCCCGAGTTGCGCAAGCTGGCAGGCTCGATGCTCGCTCACTTGCGGGACCCGGCTCTGCTTTGTCTGTTTGGCATCGGATTTTTGAGCCTTGGCAGCAATGTCGCGCTCTACAACTATATCGGGTATGTGCTGACCGCGCCGCCCTACTCGCTCAGCCAAACGCTCGTAGGCTGGATCTTCATCGTCTTTCTCGTCGGGATGTTCGCTTCCGTCTGGATGGCGAAGCTGGCCGAGAAGTTCGGGCGGACGAAAATGCTGCTCGTCTCTTTGTTGCTGACGCTGATTGGTGCATGCCTGACGCTCGATGCGCATTTGGCTGTCATCGTCGCGGGCCTGCCGATTCTCACCTTTGGCTTTTTCGGCAGCCACTCCATCGCGAGCGGCTGGGTAGGCAAGCGCGCAACCCACGACAAGGCGCAAGCGTCTTCGCTCTACTTGTTCTTTTATTACGCAGGCTCCAGCATTGGCGGGACGATGGGAGGACTTTTCTGGTCTTCGCTCGGCTGGGGTGGCGTCGTCGCGATGATCGCCGGATTCATGGCCGTAGCCTTCGTGTTTGCCGCAAAATTGTCCAAAGCGATAGCCATTCCGGCGCCTCCGGTTTTGGAGAAGAAGTGGTCGGTGGCGAAGATGAAGTGATAGAGAACGGTTTTTCCTATACTTTGGTAGTTATCTGTTGGATGGAAAGGTAAAATTGAGAAAGGAGGGGGAGGGGACAGCTTCATACTCCGAAAAATTTTGGTTGCGCTTGTGTTTGAACTGATTTTTTGTCTCTTGTTGGCTTGGGCGAATTACACGCCAGTAAATGAGCGGGGAGAAGGAGTTCATTATTGATCGATTATATCTCTTCTCATGACTTATTTGATATTTGCAATCCCCTCTATTTGTTTGGCGGTTTTTTATGTACTTTCCTGATCTGGCTCGCTGACAAGAGAATTGGCTGGAAAAGTTGTTGGATTTGGTATCTTTTTTCCTTTGTGATTTATGCGCTGATTGGGGGGACTTATGTTTGCCTTGTTCGTCTTGTCGGGTGGGCGAACTTTGCTGCATGTTGCAGCGGTTGGGCAGATACTATTATTTGGAACCGGAGATGTCCTTCTGTAGTATCACGTCTTTTTGTTAAGCTTCTTGTGAAGACGGGGAAGTAATCAGTACACATCTTGATGATAAATACAAAAAGGTTCCGTATTGGAACCTTTTTGTATTTAAACAATTTCAAAGTTTGTTACACTCATTAAGTTATTCTCGGTATCAAACATATTTTTTAATTTCTCTTTGGAAAAGTGTTTTTGAATTAATTTATTTATATCTAATTCAGCTTCTTCTTTTACATCAATGGCATAAGCACGAATGAGATAAAAGCCTTTATCCATTTTTATGTTCTCAAGAGTTACATGGTGTAACACATTCATAATTTGTCTTTTTTCAGAAGGTACATTTATTTCTTCGTCAGGAACTAAAAAATGAGTTAACGGTGAAAAGGATGTTTTCTTAGATCCCCGATCATTTCTTATTAGGTATGCTCCAACTAAATATCTAGATGAGTAGCCAATGTAATTAGTAGAAATTGCAACGTTAAAACTTATTCTTTCTTCATTTGGCTCTAGTTTTATTGTATCAAAAATATTAATTATAGATTGACCGTCACTACTAGGCTTTTCGTAAGGATGAATTGTAATGTTTAATCTCTCTATTGACATAAAGTACACCTACCTTATAACTCATCAAACTCTAGTGTATTTTCTCTCACTTCTACACGTTGTGAGGGTGTAACGCTTAGAAATGTTGTCCTTACAGCTTGTGCAGTTCTATCAGGGAGGTCACTTAATCTATCCTCTACTTTTTGCATCAGCTGTCGATTTTCATCATTTAATTCATTTGCTTTTTCAAGATTATAAAAGCTTAAGAAGGTTGAAATAATACTTAGGAGCGTTGCGACAAATCCCAGTATTAAACTAATCCATGCATTGAATGCATCTAGTTGTTCAGATTTATAAACGATACTAAGGGCTAAAATTAATACTAAACTACTGGGAACCATCCATAGAACTAAAACACCCCAATGTTTTTGAAAAAAGCTTATTGCTCTTTCTAGCTTTTTTAGTGACTCCCTTTCGTTATTACTCATTTGCTTCCCCTCGATCATTAATATTCATCGGTTCCGGATTGTTTCATTATACTGGGAGCCTGGGGATAACTTCAATTTCAAATTGGGCCTTTTTGGTTCGCTTTTTTTTCGGATCAATTGCTCAATGGCTGACTTGAGCAGGTGATTTTTTTGTTCGATGTCTTCGATACCATCATATTCTTTCACAACCGCGCGAATTTTTGGGAGGGTTGTTTGTTGATGTTTCGTCGATGCAGTTCCTCTTGGATTTTGTTTTGAAGTTGAATCAAGGCAGCCTCAGCGTCTTTTATTTTGTCTGGGATGCTCTTGTGTCTCTGGAGGAAAGTCTCTTCACTATATACTTTCTTTTCTAGCATTTCGAAGGCGGTGTCCCTCGAGGAGTGTAGTTCATCTAACTCTTTCTTGAGTACTGACAAATATTTCTATTATATCTTAGATCTGTTTCGTTGCCTCTGACGCGCCAGCCAGTTCTCTTTCCGTGAGAGGTGACTTATTTGCCAAGGTGTCGAAGATGTGTAGGAAACGACTTTCGACCAGCGGCAAAAAACGCCTTTTTGGAGAGTTTGACATCACGGATTGATGCAGTGCAACTGGGCGTTAGAGAGACTAGCACTGCTCACCATATACAGTGCACGACCGCAACACCACACTTCGTAAACCCAGCTAAAGGATTGCTCAGTGCAAGTCCTTCACGAGACGGGGGTCTCTAGCGGTCTTTAGCGCCTTGTTTGCCTCCTTCCACTGCTTTTAAGTTACGATGGGCTCACGAGTATTATCGTGAAGTATCCACAGAGCGGGCGGCACTTTTTTCCTTATGCGCTTGCCATTCCGTTTTAGGTGCTTTACTTTCCCCCAGATAATATGACCCAGGTAGACTTCGTTTTTAACCCTACTAGAGAGGGGAGATCGCTCCCAAATGGCGCCTTCGGGCGGGCTTAACCTCTAAGATGGGTTAAGCTGTTTGATAATAGCCTGACGACCATGACCTTCAGCTATCCAGTTGAAAATTTTGCGGACAATAACTGCTTCTCGGAACCAGTTTGAGGTTTTCGTCACGGTTATAATCATACGGCGGCTTACTTGTGATCGACTAGGGCGTCTGCGCCCCTTGAAGGAGTTTATTGATCTGTTACAGCTCTTTTACGAGTGAGGATAGATTTAACGCTGAGCAGAAACTTTGCACCTTCAGCGTTGCAGTCAATTACTTCTGTAGGCGTAATGATAAGCGTTTCAGAAAATTTGAAGGTCCTGAAAATTGTACCTGCGTCAATCATATTGCCTCGACCGAGCCGATTCAGGTCCATAACGACGACCCCTTCCTCGAATTGACGGAGCATCTCCCGAGCTTGGGGACGTTCAGAGAGCTATTCACCAGAAACAACTTCCCCGAAGATGTCAAGGACATTATGGCCTTCCTGGCAGACCAGGGCGAGCAGCGCGGGGCGGTGTTTTGCCAAAGTATCGGAAGAGATGCTGTTGTTTAATGCCTTACGTTCTTCTTCAACGTCTTTCCTACTTTATACAAATAGATGTATAAGTTCAAATAAGTAGGGCGACTCATAGGAGCACCTCTCTATGATTATAACTTCGCAGAGAGGAAAATAAATATCTGTGATTGTCGAAGGGGATGTCAATCAGTATAACAGGCAATCAACACGCATGTCAGTGTATCGCCAGATTAAGGAGCCGGAGTCAACAGGTTGAGAGTGGACTGAAAGCAAAAAGCGCCGATTACTTGAAAGGAACGAGAGTCAGTTTTTCTGGAAGTAGTGAAGTAGCTCTACGATTTGCGATGCGAGCATCCTCTTACCCTGAAAAGCGTGGGATGCTCGCATTCGTTGGGAGAGTAGGCGTAAGCCGAATGGAACGCAAAAAGGCTCCCTGAAATTTTCAGGGAAAACACTTGCTCGAAAAAGAGGGCGATGGTGTTTGAAGTTGTAGGGATTGAGAAGATAGGAATTCGGAAGTTTGGTGGAAAAAACTTCGAGCCCAGCACAAAAAAGGCAGTCGTAAGTGATGCACAGGTCGCCTGTTTGAAAATAAAATTAGCACGATAAAAAATAATTTAAGACTGCATATACCAGGAAGTGGCGAAAAGAAACGTCTACATTTCCGCTTTTCGGTATTACCTGGTTCATGCTTCTGGAAAGGACCTGATCAAAATGACCCTAGGCGGTTTTCAAAGCGGCTTTTCAGCCAGAAAAGTGCCGCGCTCCGAAGTGAAGTGGGAGCAGTTCCTCATTTGCAGTCACGGGTGCGAGGAAGTCATCCAACTAATCTCCCACGTATCGGGCGAGGTTGAGTTTGAGTTGTGCAAAATCGAGGCGGAGCGAATGGGCAAAGTGCTGCTTGAAGCTGCGAAGACAGAAAGTTTTTGAAACTTCTGGGCCGCTGATCCGTACGTATGTAAGAAGAGAACCGATTACAAAAGGGGAGGCGGAACATGAGCGAAAATCAGGGAGTAAAAATGAGTCCCTTCCAAGCTGGGGGGAAGCTGATCGTCACGATTCTCGTACTTGTCGTTTTGGTCTTGCTCGGGACCCAATCGTTTACCATCATATCAGCTGGTCACAGCGGCGTCGTTTTGCAGCTCGGTGCTGTCCAGCCAAAAGTTTTGCAGGAAGGCATGCACTTCAAAATTCCTTTTATCCAAACGATCGTTCCGATGGAGGTGCGGGTGCAAAAATCGGAGACGAGTCAAACGTCCGCTTCGCGTGACTTGCAAACCGTATCGACGACCATCGCGGTCAACCACCACCTGGACAGCGACAACGTGAACAAACTGTACCAGCAAGTAGGTTTGGAGTACAACAGCCGCATCGTCGACCCGGCTATCGCCGAGGCTTTGAAGGCGGTTACGGCGCAGTACACGGCAGAAGAACTCATTTCCAAGCGTTCCGAAGTGAGCAACAAAGTCAAAGAAGTTTTGCGGCAAAAGCTGTCCACGTACAATATCATTCTGGATGAAATCAACATTCGCGAATTTACGTTCAGCGATGAATTTAACCGCGCAATCGAGTCGAAGCAAGTGGCGGAGCAGCAAGCGCTCAAATCGAAGCTCGACCTGGAGCGGATCAAAATCGAGAAAGAGCAGGAAATCACGCGAGCGCAGGCACAGGCCGAAGCTTTGCGCCTGCAAAAACAAGAAGTGACGCCGGAGCTGATCCAGCTCAGACAGATCGAAGCACAGCTGGAAGCGATCCGCAAATGGGACGGCAAGCTGCCGAACGTCACGGGAGGCGCCACTCCGTTTATCAACGTGGGGAATCAATAACGACCAAACGAAAAGACCATCGGGCTACAGTCGGCCAGATGGTCTTTTTTTTTTTGCAGTGAAAAGCTTGTTAGCGGGTGCTTTCAAACAACTCCAGCCACTCGCCATCCGGTCCGCGGAAAAACATGTAGCGGGAGCCGTTGGGGAGAGTGGTGATCGCCTCGTCGATAAAGGAGACGTCAAGCTGTTTGAGCCGCGCGATTTCTTCTTCCAGGTTGTCCACAGCGAGTGCGAGATGATGAACTTTGCCCTCTACAGGCAGAGAGTCGTTGTAGCCGTGGATCAGCTCCAGCTCGGTTTCCGGGCGGCCGGGGAAGCCGAGGAAAGCGAGCGTGATAACTTGGTTGGAGTGCACCAAGGTGCCTTTTAGCTCCATGCCAATCACGTTCGTATAAAAAGCGATGGACGCATCCAAATCTTTTACCATCAAGCCGACGTGCTCGATTTTTTTGATCGCCACTTTGATTTCCCCCGTTACATTTATTTGCTGGAATACTTCGCAAGCGCTCCGGTTTGCTTCAGGCGCAAGTACAGCCTGTGCAAAATCGTGACCGCTTCCGCACGAGTCAGCATGTCTTGTGCCTCAAATTCTCCGTTGTAGGCTGTCATGATGCCTGTTTTTTGCAAGAGAGCGAGATCGCTGGCGACAATGCCGCTGTAATCATCCGGGATGTGCAGTTCATTGCCGTCTTTGGCGAACAACAGAGGAAACAGCAGGTTCGTTTTATTGCCCGCGTTTTCGTCGTAGCGCCCATCCTCTTGAAGGGGATGGCCCATAAACAGCTCGTCATCTGAGTAAGAGCTGACGACTATGGGAACATCGCGCATGGCAGAAACGATCTGATACACTTCTTCGTTGGACAGATCCTCCTCCGCCAGCATGAACAGCGGGAGAAGGTTGACCGCTCCGATGCGATTCAGCTTGGCGTCAGGGTAGAACAGATACCCTTTCGGGGAGGATTGGACGGCATTCCACCAGGAGATGTTGATGAGCGAGCTGATTTCTTTGTACGCCCAATGATTGCTAGGAACATCGGCAAATTGCTTGATCGAATAGCTGTTATCGTTCGAACCTTGACCAGAGCTGTTCGGTCGGTAGCGATCAAACAGCCGATAAATCATCACGGTCATCTCCGCTTTGTCTACGAATCTCCCTGGCTGGAAGGTGCCATCCGGATAGCCGCTGATCACGCCTTTTCCGACCATAAAGGAAATGGCGTCCTCCGCCCAGCCGTACTCTGCGGAATTGACGTCGGAAAAGCGCGTAGCAGCCTGCGCGGGAGCTGATGTTGCCAGAACAGTGCCAAAAATGAAAACAAAAAATAGCCAGAGCTTTCTTCTCATGTTGCCTCCTTTGCTGATCGCGTTTGGCGAGGATCATACGGGTATGGAATCAGTGCTTCTTTCTAGTATATCGCCTGAACGAAAAAAAGGAAGACTTCACCAATACCGATGACGGCCATCGAACTCTTCTATTGGTGCAGACGGGCCGGATCTGATAGGGTGAAAAGAAAGCAGAGGAGGAATGAGCATGGAGCAACAAATTGCTAGGCTGGAAAAACATTTGCTTGCCGTTTCCCAAACATTTCAGCAGATCGGAGAGGAGAAGGCGGCAAGCCGTCCTGCTCCCGGGAAGTGGTCCGCCAAGGAAATTTTGGGTCATTTGTGCGATTCGGCGATCAACAATTTGCCCCGATTTGTCCGGGCACAGACTGAACAGCCGTATGTGCTTATTCCGTATCAGCAGGATGAATGGGTGAAGGCGCAGGCGTACCAGCAGCGGACCGTTGAAGAGATTGTTCAGCTCTACAGCAGCATGAACCGCGCGATCATCACCGTGATCTCCGTCATGCCAGCATCCGCCTACGACCATTCCTGTACGACTGCCGATGGCACAGCCGTGAGCTTGCAGTGGCTGGTGCAAGATTACGTGGAGCACATGGAGCACCACCTCGACCAGTTGCAGAGGCAAATCAGCTAGAATAGCGATGACGGCTCGCTGCTTCCTTGATCCGAGAGCACAGAAGTAACGATGTGCCGGGAGTCGAACTCACCTTCCGACAGTGCGATGATCGGAGATGTTTTTGCAAAAAGCTTCGAATGGATCTCTGCGGCAGTCAGTCCTTGCTGGTGCAAGTGCACGATCTCTCCCTGCAAATGGAGCAGGTCGTCCAGCTTGCGCGACAACAGAGCTTTTCCCTCGGCGATGTAACCCGCGTGCGCGCAGAACATGGCGCCAAAATCGCGTGTCAGCACCTGGCGAAGCGATTGGATCAGCAGCGGGATGGATTCGTCTTGCAAAATCACTTTCGTTTTCGTCCCGAGAAACAGGTCGCCAGAAAACAGGCGGCCTGTTTGTTTGTCAAAAAACGCGACGTGGTCATGCGCGTGTCCAGGTGTATGGATGACCTCCCAGTCGATGGAACGGGAATGAACAGTCTCTCCCAGAGGCTGTGCGGCAAAAGGCTCGCGCACTCCCCAAACCAATTGGCGATACAGCGGGTAGTCTGCTGGCTGCAAGCATTGCCCTACCCCTTTTTCATGGATGAAAATGGGCACGCCTTTGGTGCTGGCGATCCAGGCTGCGTTGCCGCTGTGATCTTCATGGCTGTGTGTCAAAACAACCGCGTCGAACGAGGCTTGCGAAAAACAGTCGATCAAATCAGTGGCAAGTGATTGCGGGCCAGTATCGATCATCATGCCGTCTGCCACATACACGCAAATGCCGGATTCGCGGCCAGCTCTTTTCACCACGCCTTCCAGACATAAAACATTTTCATGCTGATGGACTTCTACCACGTTAACACCCCCGTATTTTCTTCATCCTGCTGCGAGATCCGCTTCCGCCCTGCAGTGAACGTATGCTCATTATACTATTGAATGATTATTCAGTCATTTGGCAATCTCTTTTCCTGTCGCTCCAATCGTGTATGATGATTACAGAATGGATTTGGACATGAGGTGAAACACAACATGGCATTGCCTATTGATACCGTGCTGCCGCAGCTGATCGAGACGCTTGCGGCAAGCAACAGCGCGGTGCTGGTCGCAGCTCCCGGCGCGGGAAAGACGACCAGAGTGCCGCTTGCTTTTCTGGAGCAGGCGTGGCTGTCCAACAAGCGCATTCTCATGCTGGAGCCAAGGCGTCTGGCAGCCCGTTCGGCGGCGGGTTACATGGCGCGCAAGCTTGGGGAGCAAGTGGGAGAGACGGTCGGCTATCGAGTCAAGCACGATACGCGAATCGGCCCGAACACGCGGATTGAGGTCATTACGGAGGGTGTCCTGACACGCATGCTTCAGGACGATCCGGGTCTGGAAGCTGTCGGTCTGCTTATTTTTGACGAGTTTCACGAACGCAGCTTGCATGCCGACCTCGGACTTGCCCTCAGTCTTCAGACGCAAAGCCTGTTTCGCCCCGACCTGCGCATTTTGGTCATGTCAGCGACGCTTGCGGCGGAGCCTGTCGCCCGGTTGCTCGGTGACGCTCCGATCATCGTCAGCGAGGGCAGGGCTTTTCCGGTCGAGACGCGCTTTTTGCCCAAACCGCTGAATGGTTCCGTGGAAGAAGAGATCGTCCGTCTCGCGCTCGCGGCGCTTATGCAGGATGAGGGAGACATGCTGGTATTTTTGCCGGGAGCCAAAGAAATTCGCACGACGCAAGCTCTGTTGGCGAAAAGTCAGCTTGGGGCACAGGTGCGCGTATGTCCGTTGTACGGAGCGCTTTCGCAGCAGGAGCAAGATCGGGCGTTGCGTCCCGGGCAGCCAGGAGAGCGCAAAATCGTGCTCGCGACTTCGATTGCGGAAACGAGCCTGACCGTAGAAGGCGTGCGGATTGTCATCGATAGCGGTTTGAAAAGGTATCCGCGCTTCTCTTCGCGCACCGGGATGACGCGACTGGAGACAGGGCGTGTATCGAGATCGTCCGCAGAACAGCGCATGGGCAGGGCGGGCAGGCTGGACACGGGCGTGTGCTATCGGTTGTGGACCGAGCAGGAAGACCGGATGCTTGCCGCGCACGATTCGCCGGAAATCATCGACGCTGACCTAGCGCCGCTTGCTTTGGAGCTTGCGGCTTGGGGCGTGAAGGATGTCGAGGAGCTGCAATGGCTGGATATCCCGCCAAAAGCGGCACTGGCCCAGGCGCAAGAGCTGCTTCAGCAGTTGGGAGCACTGGACGCTCATGGGCAAATAACGGCGCATGGCCGGGTGCTGGCCGGGATGGGAATGCATCCGAGGCTTGGGCAGATGATTCAGCGAGCAAGCGAGCTGGGACTGCTCGATTTGGCTTGCGAATTGGCTGTGCTGCTGGAAGAGCGGGATATCGTTCGCGGGAGAGGGGCTGCGGCTGACGCGGATATTGGCTCGCGAGTCGAACTTTTGCGGCTCGTGGCAGGAAATCGCGGGGAGGGCCGTTCTGTTCACGGACATGGGCTGCAAGTGGAAGAAGCCGTTTGCAGCAAGCTGTGGAACGACGCGGCGCAGTTGAAGCGGCAGTGGAGAAAAAGCGGGGAGCCAAAGACAAGCGTGAGCGGCGACATCAGCCAGACAGGCAGACTGCTGGCATTTGCTTATCCAGATCGGATCGCGCAGCGCAGGGGCGACGGGCGATATTTGCTGCGCAATGGCCGTGGAGCAGCGTTTGGGCTGGAGCAGCCACTGGCTTTTGCCCCGTATGTAGTAGCGCCGCTTCTTGACGATCAGGGAGTAGACAGCCGCATCATGCTGGCAGCGCAAATCGAAGAGAGCGAACTGCACCAGGACTGGGCCGGGCAGATCAGCGAGGAAACAGCCGTCTGGTGGGATCGTTCCGCTGGCGCTGTGCGGTCGCGTACCCGCAAGAAGCTCGGTGCGCTCATCTTAAAAGAGACGGCGGCAGACCGGGATGCCGACGCCGTGTTGCACGCCTTGCTTACCGGCATCAGGACAGAGGGCCTGGCGATACTGCCATGGAGCCGTCACGCCCGCCAGCTCCGGGAGAGGTTGCAGTTCATGAGCGACCTGTTCCCGGAATGGCCTCGCGTCGATGACGAAGCTCTGCTCGCTACGCTGGAAGAATGGCTTGCGCCGCATGTGTACGGCATGCGAAAAAGAGACGAGCTGCAACAGCTGTCTCTGGCTGCCATTTTGGAAGGGATGCTCGGCTGGGACGAACGGCGACAACTGGACGAGTATGCGCCCACCCATGTGCGAGTTCCAAGCGGATCGAACATTCCCGTCGATTACAGCGATCCGGCTGCGCCCAGTCTGTTTGTCCGGCTGCAGGAGCTGTTCGGCTGGCAAGACACGCCGCGCATCGGGCGTGGAAAAGTGCCGCTAACGCTTCACCTGCTGTCTCCGGCACAGCGTCCGGTGCAAGTGACGAAAGACTTGGCGAGTTTTTGGCAGCAAGCGTACTTCGAAGTGAAAAAAGACTTGAAAGGGCGCTACCCGAAGCATTACTGGCCGGACGACCCGCTGACGGCTGTTCCGACAAACAGGACGCGCCCGCAGAACTAACTCATCTGCTTGCGCTGCCAGCACGATCGGGTGATATTTCCCAATTTTGTAGTTCCATGTGAGCAAGTCGGCTTTTCGCTGAAACTTGCGGGCAGGGTAGTTACGTCAGGAACATACCGAGATTCACGTACTACCCTCCACTTTGATTGGGGCTGCCTAGTTTTCCGGCAGCCCTTTTTGTGCGTGCCGGGCACTTTCTCCCCAGCTGTTGCGATAGATCAGTTGTTGCAAGTCTTGCCGCTGTGCCCATTTGTGCAGCTCTAAAAGCGGCCGATCCGGGTAGTGGTCTGTATAGCCAATAGATAGCAAGGCAACCGGATCGATATGCGGCGGGATGTGCAAAATGCGGCGGACGTCTGCTTTTTTGTAAAAGCTCACCCAGCCCATCGCCAAGTCTTCGGCATACGCTGCCAGCCACATGTTCTGGATGGCGCAGCTGACAGACATGATATCTGTCTCGGGGATAGAATTGCGTCCGAGGACGTGGTCGCCGCCCCGCGTCGGATCACAGGTGACGCAGATCGTAATGGGAGCTTCTTTGATCCCTTGAATTTTCAAGTCGAGAAAAGCCGATTCGCGGCCGGTTCCCTCGTAGTGGATCGCGAGCGCCCGCCGTTCTTTGTCTGCACAGTCTGCCAGCTCCTGCTTGATTTGCTCATCCTCCACGAGAATGAAATTCCACGGCTGCATGAAGCCGACGGAAGGAGCGTGGTGAGCAGCGGCGAGAATCATGGCAACTTTTTCAGGCGGAACCGGGTCGCGGCGAAAAGTGCGAATATCCCGCCGATTGCTGATCGCCTTGTACAGGCCGGTTTTTTCTTCCTCGGTCAAACGTTTCATAAGTATAGCCTCCCCAAATCTACTACAGCTTTCTTCATTTTAATGCCAGTCTAGCTATTGATCTAGACATTTGCTTGACATATTCATGTCCTACGCTAGAGAGGGAAGACCTGTCGTTTTCGAGGGGAGAGAAAGTGCAATGACAAACATCTTGATCGTGGAAGACGAACTGCCCATCTCTCGGGTACTAAAAGCGTATCTGGAGAAGCATCAGTTCCAGGTCGAACAGGCTTTTACCGGAGACGAAGCCCAGAGCAAATTCGATGCCTTCAACCCGGCGCTGGTCCTTCTGGACGTCATGCTGCCAGGACGAAGCGGGTGGAGTCTCTTAGAATACATACGTTCCAAAAGTTCTTGTCCCGTCATCATGCTGACGGCACTCGGGCATATCGACAACAAGCTCGCCGGGCTGGAGCAAGGTGCCGACGATTACATTACCAAGCCGTTTATCGCGGATGAAGTCGTTGCGCGGGTCAAGGCTGTGCTTCGCCGCTCCAAGCAAATTATCGAGGGCGATCAGGTCAAGCAGTTTGGCAGTCTCAAAGTCGATTTCAAGGCGTACACCGTTACCTTGCATGGCATTGAGCTGGCGTTTACGCCGAAAGACTTGTCCCTGTTTTTGTTTCTCGCCCAATACAAAAACCAGACATTTACCCGCGAGCAGCTGATCGAGCAAGTGTGGGGGATGGATTACGAGGGAAGCGACCGGGCCGTCGATCTCGCCATCAAGCGGATTCGCCGATCGTTGGAGAACTGGCCGGCTTCTGAAGGGGAAATTCGCACGTACCGCGGCTTGGGTTACAAGCTATGTGTCTATGAGTGAGAAAAAGCGGATTACTTTGTTCCGGTATTGGACGACCCGGTATTTGATTACGCTTTGCATCGGCCTGTTGGTCATCGGTATCGCTTCCAGCTTCTGGATCAACTACAGCGAAAAGCAAAAGCGGCTCGACTTCATGCGCTTGATGGCGGCGGAAGTATCGGACCGCGTCGTGGATGCGGACGGAAAAGTCGTCATTTCGCCGTTTTTGTTCCGCCTGCTCGACAGTCGGCAAGAGTCGCTGCGCGTCAATTACAAACCGTTCATGGTCATTTTGGATGCCAATCATCGCGCCGTGTTTGGCGGGCGTGATCCGCTCAACTCTGAACTGCGGCGGATGGCCCAGGACCTGGTGGAAGCAGACGAAAGCATGTCACAGGTGAAGCTGGAACGCGGCGAAGAGCTGCTGTTCGTGAAAAAAAGCATCCGGGTCAACCAGCAAACTGTCGGCTGGGTCATGCTTTTTACCCCGAAGCAAGACTTGATGCGCAGCACGACCGAGTTTCAGCTGATGTTCATCATGCTGATCAGTCTCGGACTGCTCGGCTGGCTCGTCATCTATTTGTTGACGAAAAAGCTGTCTACCCCGATCAAGGACGTAGCAGACGCGGCCAAGCAAATCGTCATGGGCAACTACGAGATTCACTTCGAGAAAGACAGGCGCGAAGAGGAGATTGACGAGCTGATTCATTCGTTCAAGGAGATGGCTGATCGCTTGCGGCAGCTGGAGCTGATGCGCACCGAATTGCTGGCAGGAGTCACGCACGAGCTGAAGACGCCTGTTACGTCGATTAGCGGGCTGGTACAGGCGGTCAAGGATGATATCGTCAGCGGCGAGGAAGCCAAGGAATTTTTGGAGATATGCGCGAAGGAAACCGTACGCCTGCAAAAAATGGTGGAGGATTTGCTCGACTTCAACTCGTTTGCGGTCGGGGATATCCGCATTCGCCGCGAGCAGCAAAACATGTACGAGCTGGTGCAGGAAATTACGCACCAGTGGCAGATTATGCAGGAGGCGGAGCAGATCGAGCTGTCCATCCAGAAGCCAGCCGAATCCATCATCGTGAACACGGACCCGTTGCGCGTGCAGCAAATTTTGTACAATCTGCTGAACAATGCGGCACAAGCGATGGGCTCGCGAGGGAAGATCGACGTGTCGCTTTCGGTGGTCGGCGAAGAAATTCGCGTAGATGTCAAAGATACGGGGCAAGGAATCCCGGAGGCGGAGCAGCCACTGATTTTCGAGCGGTTTTACCGTGGCGAGGAAAAGAAGCAGGTCGTTCGCGGGCTGGGGCTGGGCTTGTCTTTTAGCAAAATGATCGCGCAGGCGCTCGGGGGCAAGCTGCTGCTTGCGGAAAGCTCTAAGGACGGCAGTACCTTCACCCTTGTTTTGCACCAATAACATAGGCTTGCCACAAGCGACCATGCCAAATCGGCTGGTCGTTTTTCACATCATTCCCATTCATCTGACTTATCCCTGACGTATTCGTTCCGTATATTGATCGCAACAGGGAAGACAAGGTGTTTCCCGCTTATTACGCACAAGGCAGGAGGATTTGATGTGACGCAATCGGAGAAGAAACGGACGTTGTTTTCGGCGGCGCGAAATAGCAAGAAGAAATGGCTCATCGCCGGACTGGCGGTCGCGGTGATCGCGGGAGGGGGCGTGTATGGATACAAAGCGTTTGTGACCCCTGAGCAGGCGCAAGCAGCTTTTCAGGTTGTCACGGTCCAAAAAGGCGACGTCTCCGAAACCGTGCTGGCATCCGGGACCGTTCAGGCTTCCAAGCGTTCCTCGCTATCGTTCTCAGACGCAGAGGACGCCAAAGATTCCATCTCGACCATCCAGGTGAAAATCGGTGACCAGGTCAAAGCGGGACAGGTGCTGGCAACGATGGATGATTCCGTGGCGAAAATCCAAGTGACGAATGCGCAGGCTAATCTGTTGTCCGCGCAAGCCAAGCTGGAAGATGCGCAAAAGCGCAAGAGCACAGCGGAAATTGCCTCGCTCCAGGCGGCGGTCACTCAAGCGAAAAGCGAGCTTGAACTGGCGAAGCAAAACATCGACGGGAAAAAGGCGACAAACGATGTAGCGAAGGCCAAAGCCGCGCTCGAAAATGCGCAGAAGACATTTGACTCGCAAAAAGCGCTGTTTGCGGCAGGAGCCATCTCGCAGACCGAATACGACAACGCGAGCGACTCCTTGGAGCAAGCGAAGCGCGACTACAACTCCGCTACATTGACAGCCGGACAGACGACATCGCAGTCCAGCGTCAAAGTCGATCAGGCGGAGGCAGCCTACCAGACGGCGCAAGAAGCTTTGAAAGAAGCGAATGAAGGCCCGGATTCTGCGACGATCCTCGCAGCGAAGGCAGCGGTAGAGCAGGCGAAAGCCGAGCTGCAAAAAGCGCAGAAGGCTTTGAATGCCGTGACACTGAAAGCGCCGATGGACGGGGTGATCGTTCAGTTGAACGGCAACGTAGGTGAAATTCCCGGCAATGATTTTATTATTATGGATAATTCCAACTCGGGTGACCTTGAGGTGCTGGCGCAAATCAGCCAGAGCGACATCGGAAAAGTAAAAGAAGGTCTGCCCGTGTCTTTTACGACCAGCTCTTATACGGATGATACTTTTACAGGCAAGGTCAAGCTGATTTACCCCGAGGCGAAAACCGATTCGGGTGTGACGAGCTATGATGTGCTGCTGTCTGTGGCAAACAAAGACAACAAGCTGAAGATCGGAATGACGATGAACGTGACGATTGAGCTTGGGACGCACAAGGATGTGCTCTACGTGCCAGCTGCTGCCCTGCAAACGCAAAACGGCAAGGACGGCGTCTACCTGATGGCCGGAGAGCGTTCGGGTACGGCGGCAAATGCAACCGCAACGGCTGCGCAGACTGAGACAAAAACGGAAGCTGCCGACAAGTCGCAAGAAAAGCCGAGAAGTGAGCGAGCCAACAGAATGGCGTCGATGCCGTACCATTTCACACCGATCAAAATCGGATTTTTTGCGGCGGATCGGGTAGAGGTTTTGGAAGGCTTGAAAGAAGGCGATCGGGTCGTCATCCCGGTCAGCACAAGCACAACCTCAACGTCCGCCAACTCGGGTAATATGCGCATGGGTGGAAGCGGATTCCCGGGGATGGGCGGAGGCTTCCCTAGCGGCGGAGGCGGCGTCCAGATGAGGGGTCGATAAAAGATGAGACCAGTCATTCAAATCGAAGACTTGAAGAAACAGTATCAGATTGGCGACCAGGAGATCATGGCTTTGCGGGGCGTCAGCCTGACGATTGACGAGGGCGACTTCGTGGCGATCATGGGGCCGTCCGGCTCAGGCAAGTCGTCGATGATGAACGTCATCGGCTGCCTCGATAAACCGACCTCGGGAGAGTTTTATTTGGACGGGCAGCCTGTGTCTTTGGCTCACGATGACGAGCTGGCTGTAATCCGCAATCAGAAGATCGGATTTGTCTTTCAAAATTTCAACTTGCTCCCGCGCACGACTGCGGTAGAAAACGTGGAGCTGCCGCTTCTGTACGGCGGTGCGTCAGCCAAAGAGCGGCGGGAGAGAGCGATCAAGGCACTCATCAGCGTAGGACTGGCCGAGCGGCTGAACAATAAGCCGAATGAGCTGTCTGGCGGCCAGCAGCAGCGGGTGTCGATTGCCCGGGCACTGGTCAACGATCCGGTCATCTTGCTCGCGGACGAACCGACAGGCGCATTGGATACGAAGACGAGCGAAGAGATCATGGGAATTTTCCAGCGGCTGAATGACGCAGGCAAGACGGTGATTCTCGTCACGCATGAGCCGGACATTGCCGAGTATGCCAAACGGATCGTCCGTTTTCGCGACGGTCAGATCATTTCCAATGAAGTGGTACAAGAGCGCAGAATAGCGCAGGCAGAGGAAGTGAGAACATGAGCTTGATTGAATGTGTACGTGTTTCGTTTCGCAGCATCCGGGCAAATGGCTTGCGCTCTGTGCTCACGATGCTGGGGATTATTATCGGGGTGGCAGCCGTTATTGCCATGGTTGCGATCGGGGAAGGAACGTCTTCTTCTGTCGCTTCCCAAATCAACGGACTGGGGAGCAATCTTTTGATCGTCTCGCCGGGACAGGCGACACAAGGCAGGGTAAGTCTCGGGGCCGGGTCGCTGAATACGCTGACGATGGCTGATGCCGAAGCGATCGCCGAGAACGATTCGGTCGCGGGAGTGGCACCGAGCGTCAACGGACGCGCACAAATCGTCTGGGGAAGCAACAACTACTCCAGCTCACTGGAGGGAACGACTGCTGACTTCCTGCAAGTTCGCAATGCGGAAGTAGCGCAGGGACGCTTTTTCTCGAACTTTGAGGTGACGAGGCAGTTCAACGTGGCTGTCGTCGGGACCGAGGTCGTCAGCAATCTGTTCAAAAATGCGACGACAAACCTGATCGGGCAAACCGTTCAAATCAACCGGGTTCCTTTTACAATCATCGGGGTGTTGAAAAGTCAGGGCAGCTCGGGGATGACGAACAATGACGACAGAATCCTCATTCCGATTACGACCGCGATGAGCCGTCTGACGGGGGGCAAAAATGTCGGCACGATCTACGTGTCCGCTGCTTCCTCTGATGTCATGGACAAAGCGCAGCAAGACATCCGCCAGACGTTGCGCGCCAAACATAACTTGCGGCCGCAAAAAGAAGATGATTTCCGCATTACCTCCCAGTCCGACATTTTGAGCACAGCGCAAGAAGTGTCCAGCTCCATGACGGCGCTGTTGTCCGGCATTGCCGCGATCTCGCTTATTGTCGGCGGGATAGGCGTCATGAACATCATGCTGGTGTCCGTGACGGAGCGCACCCGGGAAATCGGCATTCGCAAGGCGATCGGAGCCAAGCGCCGAGACATTTTGCGCCAGTTTTTGATCGAAGCGGTCACTCTCAGCCTGATTGGCGGCATTTTAGGGATCGCCTTCGGTGTAGGGGCGGCGCTGTTGATCAGCAAGCTCGGATCGCTTTCGACCTCGATCAGTCTCACCCCGATTTTGTACGCCTTTTTGACCTCGTCATTGGTCGGCGTCATCTTCGGTGTCTATCCAGCGCGCAAGGCAGCCCAGTTAAAGCCGATCGATGCGCTGCGGTATGAGTAAGTGTGTATTTTTTCCAATCGGGGCATACTAGCTTCGGTGAGGTGTTTGTACAGATGGAGAAAAACGTCCAATTTTCCGTGTCGTGGCGAGAAGCGGTGCGCATCTTGAAACGGCTGAAAACGAGCAAATTGCGGTATGTTGTCAGGCAGCATGCGGGGAAAGCGGGCGTCGCCTTTGTCTTTCCGCGAGTCAGTGTCAGCCAATACGTCTATTTGTACATCATCTTTGGGCCGAGAGCTGCTGATGTGATGGACAAGGATACGAAGTAGCAGGGAATCCCTGATCGGATAGTCGGGTCAGGGGTTCGCTATTTTTCCACTTTTTCTATCTATTTTCCCACTATTTCGCTATAAAACAAAACCTGACACTTTTCGATAGAAGAGTTTCATAGTACAATTCCAATATGAACGAACTTGGGGAAGTTCGGGATGGCGGTACCCAAACTGTGCAGGAGGGCCGCCTACTTTTTTTCAAGAGCGGGCGAATGTGGCTTTGCAGGTGGATAGAACAGGTTTTTTTGCCTAAACATACAGCTAGACCCGATAGGTACTTGGATATACAATAATCGTATTCACGTGAATACTTCCGTACTACCCTTCCCAGGAGCATATCCTGGGTTTTTTGTTGTCCAAAAACAGCAAACAGCCACCCGAAGTTGCTCATCTGGCTGGCTGTTACGATGCGGGTGTCTTGGGGGAAAAGCTGCCTTTGAGCAGGGCGTCAATCAACTGCTCCTGTGAGAGCGAAATAGAGATTCCGGGATCGGGAAGATCGGCGTGAAAACAGTCTTCCTTGTGCAAATACCAGAGGGAGCCTGTTGGCTGAAGAAGATAGAGGCGGATGTTTTCCCGGCGTTGCCGCCCAGTTTTGGCGATGTCCCGCAAAGCGGTAAAAAGCTCGCCCCACACGGGTAAATAAGGCTTTGTTTTGGATTGGATAATCGCGCGAAGCAAATGCTGTTTGGCGAGGGAAATCGAGTCAGTCGGGTGGTTTTCCACAGAGGGCATGTCGCTTGCTCCTTTTGTGAAGATTGTCGAATCGCAGGAGAATGAGTATAACCTACAAAATGGAAGTTGACGAACTTTGTCGAATATAAAGATAAGTGTAAAATAGACTGCCCCGCGATGCAAGAGGATAGCTGGCGCAAGTGTGCTGACATTTGACGACTGCTGCCGATTTCGTTAGCATAAGTACAGCACATTTTGCAAAAAAAGACATAGACCAATGCGGGAGTTGAGAGCCATGGCATCAAAACAGCGGCTGCTGATCGATTTTAGCGGTGACTCCGATCAAGCGATAGGGCTGTTGTATGCACTACAGTCGCCAAAGGTTCAAGTGAGCGGAATTATCGTGAGCGATGCCGAGCCAGATCGCGGCATCCAGCTGGCACGCAGACTGGTAGATCAGGTTCGGCCAGGTGAAGAGATTCCTGTCATGGCAGGAACGCAACAGCCGCTATTTCGCGGGGAAGCCGATCGCGCGGCTGATTCCGTCATGACCAGTGAAGCGGTCACCTTTTTGACTGAGCTTGTGCCCGATCCGGACAACCCGCTCACGCTCGTTACTTTAGGGCGTCTGACGACCGTGGCGAAGGCGATTGCCAGAAAGCCTGAGTGGCTGCAAGCTGTGCAGCGAATCGTCGTGCGCGGGGGAGCGATCCGCGTGCCGGGAGATGTGACGGCTATTGCGGAAGCCAATTTGCATGCCGACCCGGAGGCTGCTGCTTTTGTTCTCGCTGCGAAAGGGCCGCTTTTGTTCGTTCCGCTTGATGCGACCGAATCGCTCGGCTTGACGGATGAACAGGCGGCGTTGTTGGCGAAAACGGTAAGGGGAACCACAGCCACTGGAAAAGCAGGCACTGTAAAAAGCGTGCTGGGAGCGATGATTGCGGCTGTAGCGCCTGAGCAGATCGAAACCGAGCGGCTGAAGCTGAGCATCGATTGCCACAGCCTACTGTCTCGCGGCGCTCTTATTGCCGACCTGCGGGCAAAGCCAAGTGCAGGAACAGATGCCGACGTCTGCATGGCGATACAATCCGAAGCGATCGAAACTTGGGTCTGGCAGCTGACGGAGGGGGAGGACAGAGCATGAAAAAGGTCATTCTGGACGTAGATACGGGAATCGATGACGCACTCGCGATCTCTTACGCCGTACATTCCCCTCATTTAGAAGTGTGCGGCATCAACACGACCTTCGGGAACATTACAGTGGAGGAAGCGACGAAAAATACGCTGCAAATGCTGGAGCTGCTCGGGGCTACCCACATACCTGTCTACCAGGGATCGTCTCGTCCGATCGTGCGCGAGCTGACGGGCAAGGCGAGGCTGTTTCACGGGGAAAACGGGCTTGGCAACGTTGTATTGCCTGAACCGACTGCAACTGCGCAGCCAGAGAGCGCCACGCAGTTTCTGATTTCGACGATCAAGGCGAATCCCCATCAAGTCACGCTGATCACGGTAGGCAGCATGACGAACCTCGCCCGGGCGATTATGGCGGCGCCAGAAATCGTGACACTCATCGAGCAGGTCGTCGTAATGGGCGGAGCGGTCAGTGTGCCCGGCAATCGCACTCCGGTCGCGGAAGCCAATATATGCGCCGACCCGGAAGCGGCTGCCTTTGTGTTTCAATCAGGCATCCCGCTGACGATGGTCGGACTGGATGTGACGATGCAGACGTTGCTCACCCGCGATCATCTGCGGGAATGGAGAGCGCTGGATACACCGCTTGCCCATGTGTTCGCTGATATGTGCCAGGTGTATATGGACGCGTATGCCACAGTCGGCAACCTGCGCGGCTGCGGCTTGCACGATCCGCTGGCGGTCGGCGTGGTGATCGACCCGACTTTCGTGAAAAAAGTGCCGATGCACGTCGAGGTGGATACGTCCGGCGGCGCGAGCGATGCCCGCACGATTGGCGACAGACGGGCCAATCCGGCCAAGCCTGCGAATGTGCAAGTGTGCCTGGAAGTAGACCACGAGCGGTTTGTCGAACATTTTTTGCAGCATGTACTGGGACATTAAGGAGGAATTTGCATGTTAAAAGAATTTAAAGAGTTTGCTTTAAAAGGCAATGTACTGGATCTCGCTATCGGGGTCGTCATCGGGGGAGCCTTCGGAAAAATCGTGACCTCGCTCGTAAACGACATCATTACGCCGTTAATCGGTCTGTTGCTGGGCAAAGTTGACTTTACCAATCTGTTTATTACGTTGAGCGGCGGAGATTTCCCTACGCTGGCGGAAGCCAAAAAAGGCGGAGCAGCGACGCTGAACTACGGACTTTTCCTTAATTCTGTCATCGATTTTCTGATTATCGCCTTCTCGATCTTCATCGTGATCAAACAGCTGAACCGCTTCAAGCGCAAGCAGGAAGTCGTTCAGGCGCCGGTAACAACCAAAGAGTGCCCGCACTGCATCACGTCCATTCCGATCAAGGCAACCCGCTGCCCGCATTGCACCTCCATGCTGGACGGGAACAAAGCTGCACTGGCGCACGAGTAAGCGGGGGCGCAAGTCAAACGCGCAATCACACAATCACAACGATCATGGAAACGACAAAAGCAAGCCGACCAAAAGGAGCGGCTTGCTTTTGTTTTGTTTGCAACCGAATGTTTACCGTCAAAAGGATGCAGCTAGTTTTTGATAATGTTCGGATTTTGCGGGACTTTTCCGGCCTGCGATTTTTTGGACAGGTGCGTGTACAGCTTGATGTATTGGCCGACGAGGATGGCGTTGATAATCGTTCCTTCGCGGATGAACTTGATTTCGCCGAGGAACAGCAGGCCGATACATGCCGAGGCGACCAAAAGGGAGCAGTCGAATGCGGTCTTGATGTTCCCCCATTTCCACCCGGTTTTTTGGAACAGCGTATTGACGAACAAATCGACGGGAATCAGGACCAGGTTCGCCTGGAGCATGAGAAACAGTCCGAAGGCGAGAGCCGCGTCAGCGACAATCAGCAGCATGACTTTTGCCGCGTACAAATCCAACTGGATGAAGCCGGTCAACAGCAAGTTCAGGTCGAGAAACAGGCTGAGGGCAAGCGCCGGGATCAATCCGGCAAAATACTGGAGCTGGAACGCCTTTGGCATGACGAGAAAGGCAAGCAAAAGCATGAGCAGCTCCAGCATGAAAGAATAAGTGCCTTGGGTCAAGTTTGGATAAATGACAGTGAGCGTCCGGGTAAGGCTGCTCTGCGGCGAAATACCGATTCCCGCCCGGATCGCCAGGCTGATGCCAAGAGTCAGGATATAAATGCCGACCAAGTAAATGATCCACCGTTTGGTCAAACTGCCCTTCAGTTGCAGTTCCGTCGAATCCCCGTGAGTGTGCATATACCAATCCCTCTTTCTAAAGAAGTTTTATGATGCTGACAGCAAACCACCAGGCGTGAAAATGGGGAGGGAAAGTAGCGCGAGCAGGATACGATACAGCGTGAGATAGCAAATGTTCCCCCGAAATGTGCGCAGGCATGGGGGAGATGAGGCTTTTTGAGAGATCATCCCCCCATACGTTAAAGCGCTTTCTTTTTTTGTGAAAAGGATTCAGGCAAAAAAGATTCCGATGATTCAGACAGTGAATGACAGTCTTGACGAGCTTTGCCATTATTCCATGAAGCGGAAGCGGTGCAGGGAGATAAACAGGCTGAGCAGCTTGTTTACAACAGGTTCGCCTTCGTTGCGGTTGCCCATCTCTTCCAGAGCGGCGTCGATGGCATCGGCGCTTTGCGTCAGTTCGCTGACAGTCATGTTCGCCATCACCCCGTAAATTTCCAGCGGCAGCACGCTTTTGTTGGTCTTGTTATCGGTGACGATGCAAGCTCCGGAATACTTGTCCACTTCTTTGGCGCAATAGCACATTTCCTCGCTTTCTTGCCCGACGACGACGAAGTACGGGATCGGTGCTGGCCAGGAGGTTGCCACAGCGCCGTGTTCCACGTAAACGCCTTTGAACAAACCGTTGACAATATGGCGTTTGCCATCGGCATAGCGGCGAATGACAGACAGGCGGCTCAATTTTTCGCCTTCATGCTCCGCGACGACTTTGCCGTCTACTACAGGCACCCAGACTTCCTGATAAAACTTGGCGTGGCCGCGGCCGTATACGTCAAACAGGTACACTTTGGCTTGTTGCCCGTCTTCGGACAGTTCCAGCGGCACGATGTCAAGCTGCTCCGGCGTCAAGTCGTCCAGCCCGGTGACGCCTTTTGTGCACATGGCAGAGTAGTCGATGTCGGCATTTTTCAACATTTTTCTGTTTTTGGCAATCAATTCCCCGTCCTTGAAGACGTACAGCGGGTTGATTTGCGACAAGCTATCTGTCAACACGATATCGGCAAAACGGCCTGGTGTCAAAGAGCCGATTTGATGATCCATGTTAAACGATTTCGCCGTGTTGTAGGAAGCCATTTTGATCGCCTTGATCGGATTGATGCCCATTTGGGTGCAGAGGGAGATGATCCAATCCATGTGTCCCATTTTCAACAAGCGCTCAATCGAGATGTTGTCGGTGCAGAGCATGAAGTTTTCCGTCGGGAACTTGCGGTCGACGATGGAGCGGAGCAATGTTTTGATGACTTCGCTGCTGCCGACGCCAAATTTGATTTGGGTAGGGAAGCCGTAGCGGATGCTTTTTTCGATGTCGTCTCCGTTCCAGACGTCATGGTTGTTCGATACCCCGATGGCTGGCAAGTAGTTCAGCACCATGTCTGGCAGAGCGGTCAAGCCCCAGTGGCCATTCATGAAGCCGCCTTTGGCCCGCACCCACGCTGCTTTCTGGAAATCGTCCTCATCGCCTTTGCTGTAGGTGAAATGCTCAAACTCGCCCAAACCGATGACTGGCTCCATCTCCAGCACTTCTTTGGTCACCCAAGCTGCGGTCTTTTTGCCAGGCGCAAAAGCGTACAGGCGATACGGCAGCTTGTCGTAATCGCGGAACAAGTTTTGCGCCGCGCGCACGCCATCTTCGCCAGCCGCGCTTAACAAGTCCAGACACTCTGCAAAAATCGTCGTCGTCCCGCAAGGCACCATCGCTTCCGCAAGCGCCGTCGGATGAGCGAGCTGCGATTCGAAGTGCAGGTGGGCATCGATCAAGCCCGGAATGGCATACAGTCCTTGACCGTCAAATACTTCTTTTACCTGGATGACCGATTCGTCCGGGTTGAGCGCAACGATTCGTTTGTCGTAAATCAAGAGGGAGCCATGGTAGACGATTTCTCCGTGAACATCCAAAATGTTCAGGTTTTTCAGGAGCAGGTCGGCTTCCTTTTTCCCGTGCAAAATATCGAAGATCGCACGGACTTTTTCAAGGTGGTTGATTTCTGTTTGCTTCATGGCTGAGTTCTTCCTTTCCTTGGCAAAAATTTTATATAAGTAGAGCTAGGCTCTGCACTTATCGGGAGTAGGGTGATGATCGTTAGTTAATCGTTTAACTAAAAGGGAACAAAAAGAGATTGGCTGCATGGGACGAAAATTTGCTTAGTTAAACGATTAACCAAGTGGGTGTAAAAAAGCAGCTTTCCATGCAAGCCCAAAAACGAAGGGAACTTCCAGTTAATCGTTTAACTAAAAGAGGAACGAAAGGCCAAAAGACGTGTGGTCCTTTTGCGGCCTGGTGACTGTTCTACCAACTGCGCTGCCAACTGTTCTACCAACTGTCGCGCCATCCAGTCACGCTGATTTTCGCACGACGATGCACGGCGCAAGCACAGTGACAGGTTCAAACTCTTCTTTGCGAATCTGGCTTAAAATCATTTCTGCGCTTTTGATCCCAAGCTCGCGGTTCTGCAAATCCACACATGTCAGCTCAGGGGTCGATATTTGCGACATCAAGGAATTGCCCAAGCTCAGCACAGCCATGTCTTCCGGAATCCGAATGTTGGCTTCAACGAGTGCTTTTGTCAAATAGACAGCGCTTAGCTCGTTCAGCACAAAAACGCCTTCGATGCTGTTTTCGACAAGAGTCGGAATGCAGTCTTTGACAAGCTCCAGCTCATCGGAGATTTCCAGGAGCAGTGGCTTCTCGTCGCTGTTCGTCGCCTGGCGATACCCTTCCAAAAATAGCGCGAGCAGCTGATCGGGCACTTTTTTGTGGACAAAAGCGAGCTTGTTTTTGCCGCTGGCTTGCAAATATTCGGTTCCTAGCTTGCTGGCCTGGACCAAATCGGGGTACAGCAGCGGGAAGCCTTCGAACGGCATGCAGCGATTGGCGTAGACGACGGGAATGTTCCAGTCGATGACGTTCTGGATGCTCTCGGAAAAGGAAGTGTCCGAGAACAAGCCGATGAAGATGATGCCCGCTACCATGTTTTCGCGCATGAGCTGGAGGATGGCTTCTTCCTGGAGGTTCAGGTTGTCGACTTCATAAATATAGAGATTGTAGTGATGCTTCCCCAAAGTTTGGCTGATGCCGGAGGTAATCTCGGAATAGTAAAGGTTGTTGATTTTCGGCAGGATGACAGCGATGTTGAACGTCTCCTTGCGCTTGAGCGATTTTGCCACCACGTTGCGCACGTAGCCGAGTTCTTTGATGGCGTGCAAAATGCGTTCCTCTGTTTCTTTTTTGATGACGATATCATCGTTCAAATATCGGGAGACGGTGCAGGCACTGACATTCGCATGCTTGGCAATGTCTTTTAAAGTAGCCATGGGAACCTCCTTGCCAAAGCTTAGTTAAACGTATCAGTTAATCGATTAACTTGTTCTGTTGAGAGAATAGTAGCATTGTGTTTGTGGAATTGCAAGAAAATTCTGTTGTTGTTTTTCGAAAAAAGCAAAGATAGAGAATCCAGAGGCGATCTGAAAGCTCTATCCCGAAAAATGGCCCGCTCACGCTTTTTTCTTTTTGCGCCTCACCCGGTTTTTGTACTGGTAGTGCAGCCGCTTGATGTTGTGGAAGTACGTTTTGTCCTTGAGCTTGGCAAAAAGCGCGTGCGACGGAAAGTCGTAGTTGACCTCGATGATCGAGAGCTGGCCTTGCTTGTCGATGGCAAAATCAACCCCGATTTGCGCGCTGTGGCGGTACTTGTTGAAGTGCGCACAGACGCGATGACTGACCTGGATGAGCTTCGCGACGATGGCTTTGACTTGTTCCGGCTCCACGGCTTTCGACTTCGTCAAGGCATACGGAACGGTAACCGCATATCCGCCGCCGCGGGCGACGTTCGTAATTATGCTGTCGCTGCCAGCCACCTTTGCCAGCATTCCGGCATACTGCCATTTCCCGAGGCCGTTTCGCATCATCATGACGCGTATATCGTACGGTCGTCCGTCCAGCTCCGCCAAGTCCAGCCCTTTTTGAATCACGTAGTTTTTTTCCGTGCATTGGCGAGCGAGCTGTTGCTTCAACTCGGACAAGGAGCCTGCCTGTACAGGCTCTCCGCGTTCTTTGACGAGCGAAAAGCCGTCTGCTGTTTTCCAGACGCGCATGATGCCTTTGCCCATGTGGGTTCTGGTCGGCTTGATATAAACCGTGCCGTACTTGCCGAGATAGTCTTCGAGAAGCGCAGGCTGGTAGAGCGACGTGGGGGGCAAATACGGGCGAACGTACGGGCTTTTGGAAAAGAACTGATGAAGACTCCATTTGGATGAGGAGATCAAATCGTGCACCTCGCCTTTCTCCAAAGATCAAAGTTCCATTCTTGCTAACATATACAACAAATTGGGAAAAAGTGAGCAGGAGTTGGGCCATCGTGGGGAAAATAGGTTCTAGAAGCAAAGAAGCCCGCTTCGCTTCGCAAAAGCCAGTGAAGCAGGCTCGCCAAAAGAACGGAGAAACACGATGAGACGATACCGACCTGTGCAGCCTCCGACCTTGCAACAGCCGGACTGGCCTGACCGTTACCATTATCACGAATACTTGCCGAGCGAGCGTCTGGCGAACTATGTGGCTTGCTATTGGACGTCGCAGTTTCACGGGCAGAGCACGCCGCACTTGCACCGGGTCATACCGGATGGCTGCGTCGACATCATTTTCGATCTGCAAGCCGGGGCGTTTGCCAGCGCAGCTTTTGTCACCGGGTTGATGACCTCTTATGAAGTCATGCCACTGGCAGGGCCGCAGTCGATGTTCGGCATTCGCTTTTTCGTGGAGGAGGCAGACCGTTTTTTCCGCTTTCCCGTAGCAGAAGTGAGTGCAGCCCATGTCTTTTTGCAAGATTTGTGGGGGATGGAGGCGCTTTGGGCTATGGAAAGAATTTTGGAGGCGGCGAATACGGCGGAGCGGATCGCCCGTGTCGAGCAAATGCTTATGCAGTGCCTGAACCGCGACAGGCCACCGACAAACTCGTTGCTGTTGACCAGCATGCAGTACATGTACGAGCAGCGCGGAACGCTGTCCATCGCGGCTTTGGCGGACAAAGTAGCGTACAGCGAAAGAAACGTGCGCAGGCTGTTTCAGCAAGCTTTTGGCGTGGGGCCGAAAGAGCTTATGCGCATCATTCAGTTCCAAAGCTTGCTGCAAATGCTGTCCCGCAATCAGGCGTTGCCTTTTGTAGAAGCGGCTTTGCAATGCGGCTATTACGATCAGTCGCACGTGATCAAAAGCTTTCGCGCCTTTTACGGCGAGCCGCCAAGCGGAGTTTTTGCCCAGCCCCAGCGTACAGGTGTGCAGGTGCAGCAATCGCCCGAAGCTGTCCGTTTTTTACAATCCGGCAACTAGGCTTGTCTGATATGGTTGAACAAGACCCCCGCTGACGCCTGGATCGCTCTGGCGGGAGAAGCTGTGAACAAGGACAGGAGGACATTAAACATGACAATCAAGCTCGATATGGTAGGAATTGTCGTACAGGATATGAAAAAAGCGCTGGACTTTTACCGCACGCTCGGACTTGCGATTCCAGAAGAGGCGAATGGGGAGCACCACGTAGAAGTGGCGCAGGATGGCGTCCGCTTGGCTTTTGACACGGTAGAGATCGCGAAAAGCGTCTACGGCGGTTGGGAGCCTGCCAGCGGCCACCGAATCGAGCTGGCCTTTTTATGCGAGGATGCCGCCGCTTTGGACGCTTTGTATGCAAAAATCGTCGAGCGCGGCTACGAAAGCCACCGCGAGCCGTGGGATGCCGTCTGGGGCCAGCGCTATGCGATCGTCAAAGACCCGGACGGAAACTTGATCAGCCTGTTCGTCTGAGATTCAGCGGCGTCCGGCATTCTGCGATCCGCCAGATGCAGAGGAAAGAAAAGCAAGCCGATTCTCCATGCCAAAAGGAGACTCGGCTTGTTTGGTTTTGGTTTTGGCTGTAACTGTAGTTTTGGCGTTCGGGCGCATGCATTCTTTTCAAGCATGCTTCCTTCGTCCATAATAAGCTTGTTGCATCAACCCGTCTGGACGGCACGAAGAGCAGGAGAAAGGAGGCGGGTTTTTTGCGCAGGTTCGCATGGCTCATCGCTTTATTCACCTTGGTTTGCTTGTTCGTACCAATCGCTCATACGAAAGCGCAGGAAGAGCGGCTCATCCGCGTCGGCTTTGACAAAAGCTTGCCGCCGCTGTCTTACGTGGATAAAAACGGGGAAGCAGCCGGGTTTGATATTGAACTGATTCGCAGCATGGACGCCTTGCATGGCTATCAGATCGAGTATGTTCCGCTCGAATGGGAGGATGCGGTCATCAAGCTGAGAGAAGGACAGCTGGACGTGGTTGTCGGGATGAAATACACGAGTACGCGCGATACGCAGTTTGACTTCAGCGACTCGTATTTGACCGCGGCGGACGCGTTCGTCATTCCGCAAGCGATGCGGGATATTGCGGCGATCAGCGACCTGCGGGGCAAAGTCGTGGCAATTCAGCGCGACGACGCAGGCGTGTCGCAATTGGAGAGCATTCGCGGCGGCAAAAGGCTGGCTGCGTTCAGTCAGACGGATGCGCTGGAGATGCTTTTTCTCGATCGGGCCGATGTGTTTTTGGGCAACCGCTGGACAGCCGAGTATATGCTGGAGAGAACGGGCAAGGGGAGCGACTACCGGATTCGCACGGGACTGATTCCGCCGTCCGACTATGCGTTTGCCGTCCGGGAAGGAAACTACGAGCTGGTGAACAAGCTCAATGCCGGACTGGCGCAACTGCACCGCAACGGCGTGTATGAACAGTTGTATTCGCGGTATTTGGAGCCGTACAGCGCACTGGCGATCGACTGGTGGCGAAAGCTGGTCTACGGGCTGCTCATCGTGATGGGCATCGTCATCGTCGTGTTGACGGGCAGTTTTTTGTGGAACAAAAGGCTGCAAAAAGCAGTTCGGAGGCAAACGGCAGCTTTGGCGGACAGCTTCGCTTTTCAGACGACGGTTCTCAACAGCGTAGACAACGGCATCTTGTCGTTCGACCAGGAAGGCAAAATTACACTGATCAACCATGCGGCACAAAAATGGTTGGGGAACATGGACAAGCCGGAAGCCGCGTCTGTGATGGATTGCCTGCCGGAGCTGCCCGTCCGGGAGCTTTTGCAGATGCAGGATGCCCGCGTGCTGGAAGGCGAGCTGCACTTGGGGGATGGCACGGGGCGGATTGTGCAATACTACCTCGCTACTTTGACGAACGGGGCTGGACAGAGAACGGGCGGGATACTCTGCTTGCAGGATCGGACGGAGCAGAAGCATTTGCAGGCCCGCTTGATTGCCCAGGAAAAAATGCGCGCGCTGGGCGAACTGGTCGCGGGCATTGCTCACGAAATCCGCAATCCGCTTACCGCGATCAAAACGTTTGCCGAGCTTTTGCCGAGGAAGCTGAATGACGAACGCTTCCGCGCACAGCTTGTGGAGCACGTTCCCGAAGAAGTGGCGCGCATGAACCGCATCATCGAAGACTTGCTCGATTACTCCCGGGAAAAGCCGTTGCAGCGCAAGCGGGAAAATCTGCTGGAGATTGTGCAATCCGTGCAGGGACTTTTTGCCAAGCGGCTGGAGAGCGAGCGGATCGAGCCAAAGCTTGACCCTACGCTCGATGTGGACGTGCTTGTCGATCGGGACCGGATCAAGCAAGTGCTGATCAATCTGTTGCTGAATGCCAGCGAAGCGATGGCGCAACAATCTGCTGACAAGCAATTGACGTTTCGCGTACTGCCCGGAGAAGCTCGGGCGGTGTGCCTGGCGATTTCCGATACCGGGCCGGGCATGAGCGAACAGGACAGGCTGCATTTGTTCCAGCCTTTTTTCACGACGAAAAGCCAAGGAATCGGACTCGGCTTGTACCTCAGTCAAAAAATTATGCACGACCACGGGGGAGAAATTACCGTGCAGAGCACAGAAGGAGCGGGAACGACGTTCTACCTGCATTTTGCGAAAGGAGAGACTGGCGATGAACATCTTGATCATTGATGATGAACGGGCGATCTGTTCGTCGCTTTCCTTTGCCCTGGATGACGAGTATCGGGTGTTCACTGCCTCCGGGCCAGAGGAAAGCTTGCAGTTGTTGGAACAGGAGCCGATCGACGGCATTCTGCTCGATTTGAACTTGCGCGGGACGAGCGGGATCGAGCTTTTGCGCCAGATCAAGGAAAAGCAGCCGGACGCAGTCGTCATCATGATGACAGCCTACGGCTCCATCGAGTCGTCCGTCGAGGCGATGAAGGCAGGTGCCTACCATTACTTGACCAAGCCGCTCAATTTGGAGGAGGTCAGGCTGCTGCTCGGCAAAGCGCTCGCTTTTCAGCAGTTGCATCGCCAGGTTCAGGTGCTGAGTCAGGCTGTCCGCCAGCAGGAAACGTACGCGGGGATCATCGGCAAGAGCCATGCCATGCAGAAAGTTTTTCAACTGGTGGAAAAGGTCAAGGACATCAATTCGCATGTGCTGATTAGCGGAGAAAGCGGGACGGGAAAAGAGCTGGTCGCCCGGGCGATCCATTATCAAGGCGACAGGCAAAAGCGTGCCTTTTCCGTCATCAACTGCGCGGCTATCCCTGAGTTGCTGTTGGAAAGCGAACTGTTCGGGCATGAAAAAGGGGCGTTTACCGGAGCGTACGCGCGGCAGCAAGGTCTGTTTGAGCGCTCGGATGGCGGCACGATTTTTCTCGATGAAATCGGCGAGATGCCGCTCGCCCTGCAAGCCAAAATTTTGCGCGTCATTCAGGAAAAGGTGGTCACGCCGATCGGCTCGCAGCAGTCCAAGGAAGTCGACGTGCGAATCATCTCCGCAACGAACCGTCAGTTGCAGGACGAAGTGGCAAAAGGAACGTTTCGCGAAGATTTGTACTATCGGCTGAACGTGATTCCGATTCATCTGCCGCCATTGCGAGAGCGCAAGGAAGACGTGCCGCTGCTCGTGGAGCACTTTTTGGCCTTGTATTCGGCGAATATGGGGGTCAGGACGAAAACGCTCAGTCCGGAGGCCAAGCGAAAGCTGTATGACTATGCATACCCTGGCAACGTGCGGGAGCTGTCCAACATCCTCGAATATGCGGTTGCCCTATCGGAAAAGGAAGTGATCGAGCCGCATGACTTGCCGGAAGCAGTGCGCGAAAAGCGGAGCAGCAGCCAGGTGCAAGCAGCAGAGGAACAAGCGCTGTTGATACCGCCAGGATTGACTTTGGCAGAAGCAGAGCGGATGTACATTTTGTATACGCTGGACAATAACAACGGGCATCGGTTGAACACGGCCAAGCAGCTTGCGATCAGCGAACGGGGCTTGCGCGAGAAGCTGAAGCAATACGGGAGAGGCGCGCAATGAGGCAGGCTCGCGCATGGATTGCCGTGACGGCTGTCGTTGTTGGATTGGCGCTTTTGGCAAGCGCTGGCGGGTGCGCTCCGAAGCCGGAGTCGGCCCAGCCTGTTCCTGGCGAAGAACAAGCGCTGCTGACGATCGCAACGGGCGGCGCGTCAGGTCCGTACGACGTCATCGGGGGAGCGTTGGCTAAAGTGTATCAAACGAAGCTCGGCTATCATACGGCGGTCCGTTCCTCTGACGGCTCTGTGGAAAACGTGCGCCTGCTGGAGAGCGGAAAAGCCGATTTGGCCTTTGCGATGTCGGATGTCGCTTCGTTCGCGCTCGGCGGGCTGGAGAGCTTCCAGTCAAGCGGGCCGGTTGCGCGCATGAAGTCGGTGGCCGGGCTGTATTTGAACTACGTGCAAATCGTGACGAAAAAAGACCGGGACATTCATTCCGTGTACGATCTGAAAGGCAAGCGGGTAGGCGTAGGTGCGCCGAACAGCGGCGTCGAGGTCAACGCGCGGATGATTTTAAACGAGCACGGCATTACGTACAACGATCTGCGGCCGGAGTATTTGTCTTACTCGGAGGCGATCGAGCAGTTGAAAACCAACGCGATTGACGCGGCCTTCGTCACGTCCGGCTTGCCCAACACGGCTGTGCTCGCGCTGCAATCCACCGATGAGGTGCAAATCGTCCCGATCTTTCCCGAGCATATCGAAAAGCTGACCAAACGGTTTGCCTTTTTCGAAAAAGCCCAGCTTCCGCCTGGCGTCTACCAAAACGAAAAAGCGATCCCGACGGTTGCGATCCGCAATATTCTTTTGGTTCGCTCCGATTTGCCCAACGAACAAGTGTATCGGCTGACGAAAGCCTTTTTCGAAAATCTGGACGCCTTGCAACATGCCCATGAAGCCGCGAAGCAAATCGACAGGCAAAAAGCGGGCGAAAACCTGGTCGTTCCGCTTCATCCGGGAGCAGCCTTGTACTACGCGGAGCTGGCCCGAGCGAAGGAACCACAGCCGTAAAGGAAAAAAAGTACGCGTCATGTTACCGACCCGGCAAAAAATTCCGCCTCAACCGGAGTTTTTTGCCGGGTTTTTGTGTGGGCCAAGAAAAATGCAGATGGACGCAGTCGGCTGATTTGCTAGACGAAACATTTTGGCAGATCGGAAAATTCCATGGATAGCGCGCGCTCAGAATCGTTTGCCTGTGACCTGCCAGCAGTTTGCGACTGGTTTGGCATGCAACTTGCTTTTGTATATTCGCGAATGATTTTTGAAACCGATTACATTTGGAGGAGGAAAAAAAGTGAGTCAAGCAAACGATCGCGCCAATTCGCGACGCATCACGGGCAACATTTTCAAAGGTTCGATCGGAAACCTGATTGAATGGTACGACTGGTATGTGTATTCCGCATTCGCAGTGTACTTCTCGTCCGAGTTTTTCCCGAAAGGTGATCCGACCAGCCAACTGCTCAACACCGCAGCGATTTTTGCCATCGGCTTTTTAATGCGTCCTATCGGAAGCTTGCTGATGGGGCGTTACGCCGACCGTCACGGCAGACGCGCAGCATTGACGCTGTCGATTACGGTGATGGCCAGCGGTTCCCTGATTATCGCCTTGACGCCAGGCTATAGCACGATTGGCATTTATGCGCCTATTATTCTCGTTCTCGCGCGCCTGCTGCAAGGTTTGTCACTGGGTGGAGAATACGGAACTTCCGCTACTTATTTGTCAGAGATGGCGAGCAGCGGACGCCGCGGCTTCTATTCCAGCTTCCAGTACGTTACGTTAATCGCCGGACAGTTGCTTGCCCTCGGGGTGCAAATCGTCCTTCAGCAAGTTCTCAGCGAAGCGGACATGCATGCATGGGGCTGGCGCATTCCGTTCGTGATCGGGGCGCTTGGAGCTTTGGCTGTCCTCTGGCTGCGCCGCTCGATGGATGAGTCGGAGCAATTTTCGAAGATGGAGAAGAAGAGCAAGGAAAGCGCGGGTACCCTTCGCGCGCTGATGAAGCATCCGAAGGCCGTGCTGACCGTCGTCGGACTGACGCTCGGCGGAACGATTGCTTTCAACACGTACACGACGTATTTGCAAAAGTTCATGGTCAACACCGTGGGGCTTCCGAAAGAAACGGTAAGCTGGATCAACTTCACGGCGTTGCTCGTCTTCGTCGTGCTGCAACCGATTGCCGGAATGCTGTCTGATCGGATCGGCCGTCGTCCGCTCCTGATGGGATTCGGTATTTTGGGAACGCTGTTTACGGTGCCGATGTTCCTGTTGATGGAGCAAACAAAAAGTCCGATGGTTGCCTTCGTCTTGATGCTGACAGGGCTGATCATCGTCACTGGCTACACTTCGATCAACGCGATTGTGAAAGCCGAGCTGTTCCCGACGGAAATTCGCGCATTGGGCGTAGGCTTCCCGTATGCGATCACGGTTGCCGTCTTCGGGGGAACGGCTGAATTTATCGCCCTCGGCTTGAAAAATATCGGTTCTGAATCGCTCTTCTACTACTATGTCGCCGGCTGTATTGCGATCAGCCTGATTACGTACTGGCGCATGGGCGAAACATCCAGCGCTTCCCGGATCGAGGCTGAGCTGGATGACCAGAAGAACGCAAGCTGACGAGGTGTACACAGAAAAAAGGCGCGTATTGCGTCTTTTTTTGTTTGGGGGTGAAAAAATGTTTTGAAATAAAATTTACTTAAAACGATTTGACTAACGTAATTTCATTACATAAAATGAAAACGAATGATAAAGAGCGAATATTTGAACGATTGATGGATGGATGCAGAAAGGGATTGCCGGAAGGGAGAGATTTTGGATGTTGCCTGCACCGATTCGCGCACAGCTTCGGGCCATTGTCGGCGAGAAACATTGCCTGGACAGCCAGGAAGCGCTTGTAGCCTATTCGTATGACGCGACTCCTATGCAACAAGCTTTGCCCGATGCCGTAGTCATGCCGGGGAGCACCGCAGAAGTTCAGGAGGTGATGCGGCTATGCGCCTCGGCACGGATTCCCGTCGTGACACGCGGCGCTGGCTCCAACTTGTGCGGCGGGACGATTCCGCTGGGAGGCGGCATTGTGCTGGTGCTCAACCGCATGAATCAAATCGTGGAGATCGACGAGCAAAACTTGACGATTACGGTTCAACCGGGAGTACGGACAGTCGACATTCATCAGGCGGTGGAAGCGCGCGGACTGTTTTATCCGCCCGATCCGGGGAGCATGGTCATTTCGACCATTGGCGGGAATATTGCGCTCAATTCGGGCGGACTGCGCGGTTTGAAGTACGGCACGACCAAAGATTACGTATTGGGACTGGAAGCGGTGCTGCCGAGCGGAGAGATGATTCGCACCGGAGGAAAGCTGATGAAGGACGTAGCGGGCTACGATCTGACGAAGCTTCTGGTAGGCAGCGAAGGGACGCTGGCGATCATCACGGAGGCGATTTTGAAGCTGATTCCCAAGCCGCAGACGCAGCGGGTCATGCTGGCGATGTACGCGGATATGGCGCAGGCGGCGAAGTCGGTGTCGGACATTATCGCCAACAGGATCATTCCCGGCACGCTGGAGTTTCTCGATCAGGGCACGATTCGCGTCGTCGAGGAGTTCAAAAAGATCGGGCTTCCTACAGACGTGGCGGCCATTTTGCTGATCGGACAAGATGGCGACCCGCTGACGGTCGATCAGGATATGGACAAAATTGCTGCGATCTGCCAAAAAAACGCTGCGGTACAAATCAAAGTGGCGACGACAGCGGAAGAAGCGGACGAAGTCATGACGGCGAGGCGGAGTGCGCTTGCCGCCCTGTCCAGAATGCGACCGACGACGATTTTGGAGGATGCGACTGTGCCGCGCGCAGCCATCGCTCCGATGGTCGCCGCCATCCAGGAAATCGCCAGCCGCTACGGGCTGCAAATCTGCACCTTTGGCCACGCGGGAGACGGCAATTTGCACCCGACCTGTATGACCGATGCCCGGAATACGGAGGAAATCGAGCGCGTGGAGCACGCTTTTGAAGAAATATTCGCCGCAGCGATCGAGCTGGGCGGGACGATTACCGGAGAGCACGGCGTCGGAATCGTCAAAGCGCCCTATCTGGAATGGAAAGCAGGGGCTGCCGGAATGGAAGTGATGAAGGGAATCAAGCAAGCTTTTGACCCAAATCATTTGCTGAATCCGGGAAAGATGTTCGCCAAAGAGTCGCGCCAGAGAGTGGTGGTGCAGCGTGCTTAAAGAAGCGCTCGTCAAAAAGCTGGATTACGAGGAATTGTCCAATTGCATGCGCTGCGGCTTTTGTCAGCCAGCCTGTCCGACGTTTCGCGAGACAGGCTATGAAGCGGCCTCTCCGCGCGGCCGGATTGCCCTGATGAAAGCGGTGGCAGACGGCGTCATGGAACCGGACAAAGACTTTGTCGACCAGATGAATTTGTGCCTGGGCTGCCGGGCGTGCGAGCCAGTTTGTCCGGCTGGCGTGTCTTATGGACAGCTGATCGAGCAGACGCGGGAGGCGATCGAGGACGTACAGCAGCACCCGTGGTGGGTCAAAGCCGTGCGCAAGCTCGCTTTTGTGCATCTGTTTCCCGAGCAAAAGCGGCTGCAACAGCTCGGCCGACTGCTGCGCTTTTACCAACGCTCCGGGCTGCAAAAGGCAGTGCGCAAGCTGGGCTTGCTGTTCTGGCTGCCCCGGTACTTGCGGGAGATGGAAGCGATCATGCCGGAAGCAGCCGCTGGCAGTCTCGCGGACGAATGGCAAGCTGCGGTCATCCCGGCCGTTGGGGAACGCAAGTATCGGGTCGGGATGTTTTCCGGCTGTATTATGGATGTGCTGTTTCAGGAGACGAACAAAAATACGGTGCGCTTGCTCGCCGAAGCGGGCTGCGAGGTTGTCATCGTGCCTGGTCAGGTTTGCTGTGGCGCGCTCCATGCCCATAGCGGAGAGCGCGGCATCGCCCGCAAGCTGGCGCGGACCAATGTAGCGGTCTTTCACGCAGCGAATGTGGACATGATCATTTCCAATGCGGGCGGGTGCGGCGCCATGCTGAAAGAGTACGACCATTTGCTCACGGACGACGCGGAGGTGCGCGAGCAGGCTGACTGGTTTGCGGCGCGAGTCAAAGACATCAGCGAGGTGTTGGGCGAGCAAATGGATGCGCAAACATGGCAGTCCTTGCCGCAGCGAATCACCTATCAGTCTTCCTGTCACCTGCGCAACGGGATGAAGGTGAGCAACGAACCTGTCCAACTGCTGAAAGCGATTCCCGGTGCAACGTATGTCCCACTGTTTGAAGGGGAGCGCTGCTGCGGCTCGGCAGGCATCTACAACTTGCTCCAGCCCGAGATGGCTTCCGGTTTGCTGGATGAAAAAATGGGGCACGTCGCAAAGACGCAAGCGGACATTCTCGTCACCTCGAATCCGGGCTGCCTGCTTCAGATGAAGGCCGGGATTCACCGCGCCGGATTGGACGGGCGCATGGAAGCTGTACATCTCGTCGATCTGTTGGCCCGCGTCTCCCCCAAGGAATAAGAAAACCGTCTGGATTGTCCAGGCGGTTTTTTGCTGTTGCTTCATATAGACGTCCAACGCCGCGACCTGCGTTTTAAAAATCAATTTTGAAGTTCAAAAAGCCCGCCTTGCGCAAGGCTTCGTAAATGATCACCAGCGCAGGGCCGATAATCAGCCCGAAAAATCCCATGACCTGAAAACCGAGGAAGAGGCTGACGAGAGCCGCCAGGGCGCTGATCCCGAGGTTGGAAGCGAGAACTTTCGGCTCAATAATGCGCCGGACAACGGTAATGACGAGGAACAGGATAATCAGCCCGATCCCCAGGCGGGCATTTCCGGTCAAAAAGTTGTAGACCGCCCACGGAACGAGAAAAGAACCTGTTCCGAGAATGGGCAAAATATCGACGAGTACGATCAGCAAAGCGACGACAGCCGCGTATTTTACGTGCAAGATGAGCAGCCCCAAAAACGAAAGCAAAAACGTCAGGAGACTGAGGATGATTTGTGCGCGCAAAAATCCGACGGTGGCGCGGTTCAACTGGGAAAAGACAACATTGACCTTTTCTCTGGCCGACACGGTGAACATCCGCAGGAAGCCAGCCCGCAGCCTTGGCAGATCCAGACTGATCAGGAACAGCGCGACCAGGTAAATGATCGTGCTGATCAAAAAGCCGGGGATGATCGCAACGGCTCCGAGAATCGCTCTGGCGACGCCTGACGCGCTCGTGATCGCCCAGTTTTTCAATCCGGCAAAGACGCTCTGGATTTGCACGACCGTGTCTGCCGGCAAAGTAGCGTAGTAGCTTTCCCAGCTCAACAGGTACGATTCCACCAGCTCGAACAAGTGCTGGGAAAAGCCCGGCAACCGCTGGGCCAAATCAATCCCTTGAATGACGATCTGCGTGGCGATCCAGTACAAAATGATGCCAAAGGAGACGAGAAAAAGCAAAAAGGAGACGCTGACGGCGCCCATCCGGTTCATTTTGACCCGACGGATGAGGAACAAAACAAGCGGCTCAAGCAAAATCGCGGTCAAAAGCGCGAGCAGAAACGGGACAGAGTATGGCAATAGAAATAGTGCAACGGCCAACAGCAAGCCCAGAAGCAACATTTTCCGAATTGTCATGAAAGTGCTCCATTCATGTTTAATGAGTCCAGCGTATTACGGTAGGCTTATTTTAGCATTTTTGCCGAACCGAGCACAATCTGCCCGCTAATTGCGGAAAAAGAGCTGGTTGTCAAAAAATAAAGAGAAATAAAAAGAATAGAAAAAAACAGGGTAGCCAAAAAAACATGATATGATTCTCATCTATATAACACTTCGTTTCAGACGGATGTGTATATAGTGTGACAAACCATTCTTTTCAAACTATACTAGCGAGGTGTCAGAATGAAGCGGTTTGGGTTAGCGATTCAAATTGTCCTCGGACTCATTCTGGGTATCCTGGTGGGTGCCATCTTCTATGGCAACCCGGCAGTGGCGACCTATTTGCAGCCTATTGGCGATGTATTTTTGCGGCTGATCAAAATGATTGTCGTTCCGATTGTCATTGCCACTCTGATCGTTGGGGTAGCGGGAGTCGGAGACATCAAGAAGCTCGGTAAAATCGGCGGAAAAACCATCCTCTATTTTGAAATCGTTACCACGATTGCCATTGTGGTCGGTCTTTTGGCCGCCAACCTGTTCCAGCCGGGTGTGGGCGTCGACATGTCCCATCTGACGAAAACAGACATTCATACGTATGTTGAGACAGCGGAAACGACGCAAAGTCACAGCATGATTGACACATTCGTAAATATCGTTCCGAAAAACATATTCGATGCCATTGTCCGCGGAGACATGTTGGCCATTATTTTCTTCTCTGTCTTGTTTGGACTTGGTGTTGCCGCTGCCGGGGATAAAGGAAAGCCCGTGCTCGCCTTCTTCCAGGGAGTTGCCGATGCGATGTTCTGGGTTGTAAACGCGATCATGCGCTTTGCCCCATTCGGTGTATTCGCCCTGATCGGGGTGACGGTATCCAAGTTTGGCTTGTCGTCCCTTGTTCCGTTAGGAAAACTGGTCATCCTCGTTCACCTGGCGATGCTGTTCTTCATCCTCGTCGTACTGGGAACGATCGCCCGCATCAGCGGAGTCAAGATCACGTCGATTCTTCGCATTTTGAAGGACGAGCTGTTGCTGGCCTACTCCACGTCCAGTTCGGAGACGGTACTGCCGAAGATCATGGAAAAGATGGAGAAAATGGGCTGTCCAAAGGCGATTACTTCCTTTGTCGTTCCGACGGGCTACTCCTTCAACCTGGATGGCTCGACCTTGTACCAGGCACTGGCTGCTTTGTTCATTGCCCAAATGTACGGCATTGATATGCCGATCAGCGCTCAAATTACGCTGATGCTTGTGCTCATGGTAACTTCCAAAGGGATTGCCGGTGTTCCAGGCGTATCGTTTGTCGTATTGCTTGCGACTCTCGGTTCCGTAGGGATTCCGCTGGAAGGACTCGCCTTTATCGCTGGTGTCGACCGACTGCTGGACATGGCTCGCACCGTCGTCAACGTGGTAGGAAACGCGTTGGCCGCTGTCGTCATCTCCCGTTGGGAAGGCCAGTTTGACCAACAAAAAGCAGAGCAGTACATTCAAGAAGTGAAAGCCGAAGCAAGAGCGGCTTAACCATCGAAACATACGAAAGCCTCCTGTTAGGATGTCCTGACAGGGGGCTTTTTGCTGTTGTTTTTGCTTGACACCAAAAACAGGAAGCAGTAATATGATGAAAACAAATTGATAATAACATTTTGTTAATAACAAAACATGCGTAACAATAAATGATTTTTTCCAGAGGTGATTTTATTTCCATGACCGATAAACCGCTTGTCAATAAAAGAGGCCAGACCGAGCAGGAGTATTTGCGCACGTACGATGCCAGCCAGTTCGAGCGGCCGTCCGTGACAGTCGATATGCTTATTTTCACCGTAGTGGACGAACAGGAAGAAAACTACCGCAAGCTCTCGCCCAAATCGTTGCAAATCTTGCTCGTGAAGCGCGGAGAACATCCGTTTTTGGGCCAATGGGCGCTGCCGGGCGGGTTTGTCTCGCCGCGCGAAAGTTTGGAGGATGCGGCCAAGCGCGAGTTGTTTACGGAAACGAACATCCAGAACATTTACCTGGAACAGCTGTACACGTGGGGAGACGTCGGGCGTGATCCGCGCATGCGAGTCATCAGCACTTCCTACATGGCTTTGGTCGATAGCTCGACTCTCAGTTTGCAGGCAGGGGATGACGCGGACGAGGCAGAGTGGTTTCGCATCGAGGACAAGTGGCTGAAGGAAACGAAAACGGCGACAGAGAACGGCACGGTAACGGAAAAATGGCTGGAGCTGCGGTTGGTCAATGCCAAGGAAGAACTGTCTGCCACGATCAAGATTACGAAGACGATCGCCAACCGGATCGTGCAGGTGAAGCGCGAGATTGTGGACGCTGGCAATATCGCGTTCGATCACGCCAAGCTGATCCAGTACGCGCTGGAGCGGCTGCGCGGCAAGATTGAATACACCGATATCGCGTTTGCCTTGATGCCGGAGCTGTTTACGTTGAGCGAGCTGCAACAGGTGTATGAAGTCATTTTGGGCAAGGAGCTGCTCGCAGCGGCATTTCGCCGGAAGGTGGCAGACAAAGTGCTGGAAACGAACCAATACAGAAAACATGCCGGACACCGTCCATCCAAATACTATCGCTTCAACCCGGAGTGGATGGAACAGTCATAGGCGCAAGCAGGGAGAGAAGAAACGATGAGCCAGGGAAACAACCGTGGCGGCCGCGCAAAAACGGCCCACGAAACGTTGCACATATTGGAGCAAGGCGAGTACGTGAATCGCCGCGGACAAAAAGTGCAGATCGCAGCCGAGCTTGCGACAGCAGTCAGCGGCACTCTGTTGTATCGTCCAGCTGATTTGACCGAGAACTCGGCGGCAGGGGTAGCGAGAACGGGCCGAGGCTCGATCCAGGTGACCTCCGAGTCGAGCTTGGGGGCAGCGGAAAGACTCATTGTGCGGGAAAAGCGCAGCGATACGCTCTGCCTGAACTTCGCTTCGGCGAAAAATCCGGGCGGCGGCTTTCTCGGCGGGAGCCAGGCGCAGGAGGAAAGCTTGGCCCGGGCGTCCGGACTGTATCCGTGCCTGGTGCAAATGGAGGAAATGTACCAGTACAATCGCCAATTGAAAACATGCTTTTATTCCGACTACATGATTTACTCGCCCGACGTGCCCGTGATCCGCAACGAGGCAGACGAACTGCTGGATGAGCCGTACCTGCTGTCGTTTGTCACCGCTCCGGCTGTGAACGCGGGAGTTGTCCGCGAGCGCGAACCGGAAAATGTCAGCCTAATCGCAACTGTAATGAAAGAGCGCATCCGAAAAGTGCTGCGCCTGGCTGCGATGCACGAGAAACGCACAATCATTTTGGGCGCTTACGGCTGCGGCGTCTTTCGCAATCACGCCCGGGATGTGGCGGACTACTTTGCCCAGGTGTTGCTGCAAGAAGAGTACGCGCCGCTGTTTGACCAGATCGTCTTCGCCATCTATGACCATTCGGCGCGGCAGGAAAACCTGCGGGCGTTCAAGGAGAGATTCGCATGATCGCAATGAGTCGCCGGTTTTTGGCAGACTGGAATTGGTTCGAGCGGATTTGGCTGGCTTCGTTTACGCTTGTCACCGTCTATTTGTACGTAGCGCTCGATGATACGTGGATCGGCTTGTGCGCGTCATTGACCGGGATGCTGAGTGTCGTGCTGGTCGCCAAAGGCAAGACGTTCAACTACTATCCGGGCATCGTCAATGTGATTTTGTACGCCTTCGTCGCGTATGGGCAAAAGTATTACGGCGAAGTGATGCTGAACCTGCTCTATTTTTTGCCGATGCAGTTTATCGGCCTGATCATGTGGCGCAAAAACAAAGTGTCGGAGCAAAAGCAAAACGACGTCAAAATAGCCGTATTGCGCTCGTCTGAACGCATTTGGTGGAGCGTGCTGTGCGTAGTCGCTACGGTCGCCTACGGATTTGTGCTGAAACAGCTGGGCGGAGCCTTGCCCTTCATCGATTCGCTGACAGCCGTTCTCTCGATTGTGGCGATGATTTTCATGGTGAAACGGCTGGTAGAGCAGTGGGTTGTCTGGGTCATCATCGACTTGTTCACGATTTACATGTGGGTGGTCGCTTTTCTCGCGGACGGCAATGACATCTCGATTCTCGTCATGTGGTCGGCTTACCTGGTCAATGCGCTTTACGGCCTGCTGAACTGGATTCGCCAATATCGCGCGCAAAAGGAGGGGCAGCTATGGGTACCGTAGGCTTTATCGGCGGCAAGTTTTTGCCGTTGCACCAAGGGCACGTCTACGCCATTACCCAGGCGGCGTGCCGCTGCGACGAGCTGTACGTGGTGCTCTCGCACAGCCCCGTTCGCGATCAAAAGCTGTGCGAAGCGGCGGGGATGAAGCCGATACCGTACGAGGTCAGGCTGCGCTGGCTGTCGACACTGGTCAAGGATATGGAAAATGTGCGGGTAATTGCGGTGGAGGATGGCGCGGAGAGCGACGAGACGTACGATTGGCAGGCGGGCGCTGCCGACATCAAGCGCAAAATCGGCAAGCCGATCGATTTCGTCTTCAGCTCGGAGCAGTCGTATGATCCGATTTTTCGCCGCTTGTACCCGGACGCCAAACACGTCGTGCTCGATGGTGCGCGCAGTCAGGTGCCGATCTCGGCTACCCGGATCAGAAACGAGGGCGTCTTCGCCCATTGGCAGCACATTCCGGCCGTGGCTCAGCCTTTCTTTGTGAAAAAGGTGGTCGTCGTCGGGACGGAAAGCTGCGGCAAGTCGACGCTGACCCGCTATCTCGCCAAAATCTACAACACTGTGTTTGTCGAGGAGTACGGCCGCACGATTTGCGAAGAGGTGGGCGGCTGCGACACGATTTTGACGAAAGAGTATTTCCCGCACATCGCCTACGGGCATAAAATGAAGGAATACGAAGCGCTCCAGCGGGCCAACAAGCTGTTGTTCATCGATACGGAAGCGATCGTCACGCAGTTTTATTCAGAGCTTTACACAGGGACTTCCTTTCCGGTGCTGGACGAAATCGCGCGCGAACAGCATTACGATTTGTGGCTGCTCCTCGCGCCGGATGTCGCCTGGATTGATGACGGCCTGCGCGTCCACGGCGCTGAGCAAATCCGTCTGGACAATCACCAAAAGCTGTGCCGGATGCTGGATGAGCGGGGCATTGCTTACGTGACGATTACAGGTGACTATGAAGAGCGTTTGCATCGCGCTGTGCAGCAAGTCAATCAATTGCTGTAAATGTCTTCCCTTTTAGTCGGAATTAAGCTAGACTATGGTCATCAAACGATTCTGACAGAGAGAAGGGAGACGTACTGCATGCAGACGATCGTACAGCCGCAATCCCCCTTGAGCCTGAAGGAATGGGCGGTCGCTGTCAAAGCGCTCGGGGAAGGCGAGCAGATCATTACGATCCGCAAGGGCGGGTTATACGAAGAAACACGAGAATTTCGATTGGAAAACAATCTGTTTTACTTGTACCCTACTTACGAGCATCAGAAGCGCGACATGGTGAAGCCAGCTTACCACCATCTGCTGGATGCGACGCTTGCAGGCTGGTCGAGTGATCAGACGACCGTCTCCATCGAATATTTTGCCGAAGTGACCGACGATGTGGAGCTGATGGACGAAGCCAAGCTGCGCGCGCTCTCGCCTTACCACATCTGGACAGACAACTTTGCGGATGTGCGTCTGCACTGGAAAAAGAAGCAGCCGCTGCATATTTTGTTCGTCCGCATGTACCGTCTGGCGCAGCCGGTCGTGATTCCGATTGAGGCCGCTTACCAGGGGTGCAAATCGTGGCACGATTTGCTCGCAGACTTGCCGCGCAGCGAGTTTGCGCCCGTGCTTGCCGACGAAGAGTTTGCGCGGAAAAAGGCGGAAATCTTGGGCATTTTGCAAGCATAAAAGCATAAAAAAGCGAGAAACCGTTCACGCCTTGAGCGGTTTTTTGCGTCTGATCGGCAGGAACTGGCAGGGAATCGGAAGCTCATGCGGAAGTAAAAGAGCGACCAATCAGCATGGGAGGCATGTTCATGAAGGCGATCTTGGTAACACAACTGGGCGGCCCGGAAACGATGCAGTACACGGACGTGGATATACCGAAGATTTCAGCTGTGCAAGTGCTCATTCGCGTGGAGATGGCGAGTGTCAATTTTGCCGATATCAAGTCGCGCTACGGCAAAAAGGGAGCAGCCAAGCTGCCGTTTATTCCCGGACTGGATGCGACAGGAGTAATTGAAGAAGTCGGGTCAGAAGTGAAAAATTTGCGCGTCGGGCAGCGCGTGATCGCGTTTCCGGCGAACGGCTCGTATGCGGAATACGTCGTTGCCGATGAGGCGCTCACCTTCGCGATTCCCGACTCGATCAGCACGGAAACAGCCGCAGCTTGCCCTGTGGTGTCGTTTACTTCCTATCAGTTGCTGGCAAAAGTCGCCCGTTTGGCCGAAGGAGAAACGGTGCTGATCCATGCGGCGGCGGGCGGGATCGGAACGACGGCGATCCAGTTGGCCAAGCTTCTCGGAGCGGGGCGCGTCATCGGGAGCGTGGGCAGCGCGGCAAAAGCCGCAGTCGCTTTGGCTGCCGGAGCGGATCATGCCATTTGCCACGACACGGAAGACTTTGTGGAAAAAGTACGCGAGCTGACGGACGGGGCTGGCGCTGACGTCATTCTGGACTCGATCTCCGGCCGGGTGAGCGAGCGAAGCATCGAATGTCTCGCCTGGTACGGCCGACTCGTGCATTTTGGCAATGCGAGCGGAGAAATCGGGCAAATTCGCACGCTTGATCTGCATGCAAGCTGCCGCTCGGTGCTCGGTTTCAGCTTCGGCACGACGCGGAAGCTGCGTCCGCATCTTTTGCAGGATACAGCTGGGCAAGTGATCGACTTTTTGGCAAAAGGGCAGCTCGACGTCAAGATCGGCAAAGTGTTTTCGCTGGAAGAGGCGGCAAACGCCCACGCATGGGTAGAAAGCAGACAGAGCACAGGAAAGGTACTGCTGCAAGTGCGGCCCTAGCATACGGGAGAATCGAAACGGCTAAAGAGGTGCAGAGCATGAACATCATAGCGGCAAGCGAACTTTCGAAAAGCGTCATTACGGACTTTTTCATCACCAACTGGGGAAGTCCGCAAATGGTGATCGGAAGCGGCATTTTTACATGTGACGAGCTGGACGGCTATGCGCACATCGGCGCGGATGGCGCGATCCAGGGGTATGTCAGCTATGTGCTGGAGCAGACCGAGTGCGAAATCATTTCGCTGGACAGCCTGGCGGAAAACAGGGGGATCGGCTCTGCCCTTTTGGCGAGAGCGGAGCAGGCGGCGAAGGAAGCGGGCTGCGAGCGGATGAAGCTGGTGACGACCAATGACAACTTGCATGCGCTCGGCTTTTATCAGCGGCGCGGCTATCAGTTTCACGAGCTGCATGTCAACGCTGTGGAAAAAGCGCGGGCGATCAAGCCGGAGATTCCGCTGATCGCGGACAACGGGATTCCGATTCGCGACGAAATCGTGTTGGTCAAGCTGATTTAAACAGTATGAGCATGAGAGGGGAAGAGGAAACCAGAACGGAAGCCAGAGCATCAGCTAGAGCCAGAGCACCAGACCAAGGCTTCCTCCCGCTCAAGCCCGCCACCGCCACCAAAACCACGGCAAAAGAAAAACCAGCATATATGGAATACAGTTACGCCTCCCGCAATTGTTGACATTCTTAACTGTAAGAATTATGATTACAGTACACTTTCGGAGGGGGCCGTCTCAGACGTGAATAGTGAGTTTACGATAGCTGTTCACAGCTTGGCCTTGTTGGCTCATATACCGGGACATATGGCAAGCAGTGAGCTCATCGCGCAAAACGTGTGCACCAATCCTGCCAGAATACGCAAAATTATGGGTATCCTGCGAAAAAACGGATTTGTGAAGACAAAAGAAGGCGTAGGCGGCGGATACATTTTGGCTTGCGATCCGCATGCAGTGACACTGGCCGAGATTTACCATTCCATGTCAAAAGGAACCTTGAAGCCGCATTGGTGTTCGGGTGACCCGAAAGAAGCCTGCCTGGTGTCTGCGAATATCCACAACGTGATGGATCAAATTTTTACGGAAGCAGAGCTGTACTACACGAAGTATTTGGAGCAGCTTACCATTCAAAGCGTTTTGGATAAAATTCGTCAAAGCACGTGTCAGGATCAGGTCAGCGAATAAGCAAAGCAGACGAAGCGACTTGTTTGACTGGAAACTGTAACTATTTTTACTACATTTTAAGGTGGTGCGTTCGTATGAATCGGGAACAGTTGCTGGAAATCAGTGATTGGGTATTGGGCAAGACCAAGCATGGCGAGTTGGTTCAAGGCTTCGTGGAAACCGTCGATTCATTGCGGGGCATTGCGAAAGTCTACGTCGTCAAATGCGACAACGAAAACACGGTGGGCAAGATCGTGACCATCCCGCTGCAATGGCTGGAGCGCATGTCGACAGGCACTTTTGACGATCTGGAATCTTTGCATGATTTGATCGACCTGTCGCTGCTCATTCGCGACAAAGCGTGGTTCCTGGAGCTTGCGGCAAAAGCAGAAGCGGTGCGGGACTCGGCAACTGAGGTGCAAACGGGCAAGGCCAGACATTTTTCTGTGCGAAATCGCCTGGGCACGTCAGCGATTTGGGAGCAATGATTTATCATTTTTGCATATAGAGGAGGAGTACCCATTATGTCTAACGTGAATCAGAGCAGTTGGTTTGAAAAAGGAATGACGTTTGAGCAGTATCGCGACAGCATGAATGTGAACAAGCAAGAGTTGAGCCGCGTCTACGAGCAGCTGACGTTCAGCGAGGAAGACCTCGCGTTTTGGAAGGAGCTGTCCGCGCGCAACTGGAAAGGCATCGTGCTGACAGCCGACTGGTGTGGAGATGCGGCGCTGTGCGTTCCGGTCATTCAACGCATCGCGGAAGAAAGCAATATCGAGCTGCGCTTCCTCATTCGCGACGAGAATCTGGAGCTGATGGACCAATACTTGACGAACGGTACAGCGCGGGCGATCCCGATTTTCGTTTTCCTCGACCAGGATGGTTACGAAGCTTGTGTCTGGGGGCCGCGCTCGCCAGAGGTGCAGGAAATGATCACGACTGCGCGGGCGACGCTGCCTGCGACCGATGCGCCGGATTTTGAGGAGAAGCAAAAGCAGCTGTATCGGACGTTCAAGGAAACGATCACGACTGATCCTGCGGTGTGGCGCACCGTGATCGAAAGCGTGAAGGCGAGGCTCAAAGCGTAAAGAGAAAAAATAAACAGGATAGGATTGGATCAATGAAAAGTGAAAATGCAGAGAATAGCGGGCGACCGATTCTCTTTTTGATGATGAACATGTTTATTGCCATGCTCGGAATCGGCTTGATTATCCCGATTTTGCCCGAGTTTTTGAAAGAATTTGGAGCAGGCGGGAAGACGGCTGGCTACCTGGTGGCAGCGTTTGGTTTGACGCAGTTTCTGTTCTCTCCGATCGCGGGAGAGTGGTCGGACAAATACGGTCGGAAAATCATGATCGTCTCCGGCCTGGTGTTGTTTACGATTTCGAATCTGGTGTTTGCCCTGGCCGAACAGACATGGGTGCTCTACCTCTCCCGTTTGATCGGGGGAATCGGCGCCGCTTCGATGATTCCTTCCATGCTCGCGTACGTCGCCGATATTACGACCGAGGACAAGCGCGGAAAAGGCTTGGGACTGCTCGGCGCGGCGATGTCTCTCGGGTTCGTGATCGGGCCGGGGATCGGCGGTTTTCTCGCCGAGCTTGGGCTGCGGATGCCGTTTTACATTTCCGCGGCGGTAGGGGCCGTGGCGACGATCGGCTCCGTGCTCTTTTTGTCTGAATCATTGCCAAAAGACAAACAGCTGGCAGCCCGCCGTTCGGAGCAGAAGAAAGAAAATATTTTCCTGCAACTCGGCAAGTCTTTCCAGTCGTCGTATTTCATCATGCTCGTGCTGATTTTTACGATGACTTTCGGACTGGCGAACTTTGAAGTAATTTTTCCGCTCTTCGTAGATGCGAAGTTCGGCTATACGCCGCGTGACATCTCGATCATCATCACGGTCGGAGCGTTGGCTGGAACGATTGTGCAGGCTATGCTGATCGGGAAGCTGATCTCCCGTTTTGGAGAAAAGAAGCTGATCAACTGGACGTTTTTCAGCTCGGCGGTCACGATGGTGCTGATGCTTTTGTCAGGGAACTTCTGGTATATGCTCGTCTTGACTGTGTTGTTCTTCACCTTGACCTCGATCATGCGTCCGGCGATCAATACGCTCATCTCCAAGCGGGCCGGGGATGAACAAGGCTTTGTCGCCGGGATGAACAACGCCTACATGAGTCTGGGCAACATTTTTGGCCCGGCTGTGGCGGGGACTTTGTACGGAATGCATGTGAACGCACCGTACTTGTTCGGAGCGATCGTCCTTGTCCTAAGCTTGTTCCTGTCGCGCGTGGAAAGCCGCAGAAGCTTGAAGCGGGTCGCGGCGTAACAGACCGCTTGCTTTCGTTTCTTGACAAAGCTGGAAAACTGATGTAAAAAGAAGGTACGAATTGAACCGATCAAATTCATTGACGAGAAAGAGTACGCTAAACCCCTTGTTCCCCAGAGAGTTGGCCTAGTGCTGAAAGCCAACGTTCAAGACTTAGCCGAAAATCCTCTCCGAGAAGGAAAGCTGAAGCGCAACAAAGTAAGCTGACCCGGGACCCCGCCGTTACAAGGGGCGCGTATGATGGTACGTAGCAGAGGTGTCGAAGCGTCACGTTTTCGTGATCGTTTCGGAACAAGGGTGGTAACGCGAGATGAAATCTCGTCCCTTCGGGGGCGGGATTTTTTGCGTTTTCGGACATCAATCATAGGAGGGATGAGTGAGATGAGAAAAGTCGACGTCAAAGAAAAGGCGAGGGCACGCGAGCTGCGTGTGCTGGCGCAATGGAAAGAGGATGGCACCTTTCAAAAATCGATGGACAATCGGCTTGGCAAACCGAACTACGTGTTTTACGAAGGGCCGCCCACGGCCAATGGTCAGCCGCATATCGGCCACGTGCTCGGACGAGTGATCAAAGACTTCATCGGGCGCTACAAAACGATGTCCGGATACCGCGTCGTGCGCAAAGCAGGCTGGGATACGCATGGCTTGCCAGTGGAGCTTGGCGTGGAAAAGCAGTTGGGCATCTCCGGGAAGCATGAGATCGAGAACTACGGTGTGGCGAAGTTCGTGGAGCGCTGCAAGGCGAGCGTGTTCGAGTACGAGAAGCAATGGCGGGAGCTGACGGAGGCAATCGGCTACTGGACGGATATGAATCATCCGTACGTGACGCTCACTAACGACTACATCGAAAGTGTCTGGCACATTTTGGCTACGATCCACAAAAAGGGGCTGTTGTACAAAGGGCATCGCGTCAGTCCGTACTGCCCGGATTGCCAGACGACGCTCAGCTCTCACGAAGTAGCGCAAGGCTACGAAGATGTGAAAGATTTGAGCGCGACGGTCAAGTTCCGCAGCAAGCAGGGGGAGGAAGTGTTTCTCGCCTGGACGACTACGCCGTGGACGCTTCCGGCAAACGTGGCTCTCGCCGTCAACAAAGAGCTGGACTACGTGCGCGCGAAGCAAAACGGCGAAGTGTACGTCGTCGCGAAAAATCTCGCAGACAAAGTGTTCACCGATGCATATGAAGTGTTGTCGACGCACAAAGGGGCGGAATTTGTCGGGACGGAATACGAGCCGCCGTACAGCTACGTCCGCGTGGAAAAAGGGCATGTCATCGTCGACGCCGAGTATGTCAGCGATACGAGCGGGACGGGGATCGTCCATACGGCTCCCGCCCACGGAGAGGACGACTATCGCACGACCCGTCAGCACGGACTGGACTTCGTGAACGTAGTCAATCTGGCTGGGCGTTACACGGAGCAAATTACCGATTTTGCCGGGCGCTTCGTCAAGGAGTGCGACGTGGACATCGTCAAAGACTTGGCCCATCGCGGACTGTTGTTCTCCAAGGAACGGTACGAGCACAGCTATCCGTTTTGCTGGCGCTGCAAGTCGCCCTTGCTCTACTACGCGATGGAAAGCTGGTTCATCCAGACGACGGCGATCAAGGATCAGCTGATCGCCAACAACAGCAAAGTCGAATGGTATCCGGGCCATTTGCGCGAAGGACGGTTCGGCAATTTTCTCGAAGAGCTGGTGGACTGGAACATCAGCCGCAACCGCTATTGGGGAACGCCGCTCAACATCTGGCTTTGTCACGATTGCGGCAGCGAGTACGCGCCTGGAAGCATCGCAGAGCTGCGCGCAAAGGCAGCCGTGCCAATCGACGAGTCGCTGGAGCTGCACAAGCCGTATGTGGATGAAGTCAAGCTGCGCTGTACATGCGGCTCTGTGATGGAGCGCACCCCGGAAGTCATCGACGTCTGGTTTGACAGCGGTTCGATGCCTTTTGCCCAGTACCATCATCCGTTTGGCGACGACAAGCAATTCCAGGAGCAATACCCTGCCGACATGATCTCGGAGGGGATCGATCAGACGCGGGGCTGGTTTTTCAGCCTGTTGGCTGTCTCCACGCTTTACAACGGGCAAGCGCCGTACAAAGCGGTCATCTCGACCGGGCACGTACTGGATGAGCACGGCCAAAAAATGTCGAAGAGCAAAGGCAACGGAATCGACCCGTGGGAAGTGATCGAGGAGTTCGGGGCAGATGCATTCCGCTGGGCGCTTTTGTCGGACAGCGCGCCGTGGAGCAGCAAGCGCTTTTCCAAGCGGATCGTCGCCGAGGCGAAGTTCAAGGTGATCGATACGATCCACAACACGCACGCCTTTTACTCGCTGTACGCGGGTATCGACCAGTTCGATCCGCAGCAGCATCCGGCAGTTGCGTCTGAAAACGAGCTGGATCGCTGGGTACTGTCCCGCCTGCATACGACGTTGAAAAATGTGCGCAAAGGGCTGGACACGTACGACTTCATGAATCCGGCGAAGCAGATTGAAGCATTCGTCGACGAGCTGAGCAACTGGTACATCCGCCGTTCGCGCGACCGCTTCTGGGAAAGCGGCCTGTCTGCCGACAAAATCGCCGCTTACCACACGCTGCGCGAGGTGCTTTTGACACTCGCGCGGATGATTGCGCCATACGCTCCACTGATCGCAGATGATATGTACGGCAATCTCGGCGAAGCGGGCAGCGTTCATCTGGCAGACTATCCGCAAGTAAACGAGGACGTGCGCGACGAAGCGCTTGAGCGCGACATGGAGACGGCGAGACAAATCGTCGAGCTGGCCCGCAATATCCGCAACGAAACCGGAATCAAGACGCGTCAGCCGCTGTCCGAGCTGATCGTCTCGCTCGATCGACCGTTTCGCCTCGACCAGTTTGCCGGCATCATCCGGGACGAAATCAATGTGAAAAGCATTCGTCTGGAACAGAGCGACGACGGTTTTGTCACCTATCATTTCAAGCTGAATCTGAAAGTGGCTGGCAAAAAATACGGCAAGCTCGTAAGCGGGCTGCAAGCGCATTTGAAAGAACTGTCACCAGCCGCAGCCAAGCAAGTGATGGAGTCGGGGCATCTGGACGTGGTGCTGGACGATGAGCCGATTCGCGTTCCGCTCGAAGACTTGCTCGTCGAAAAGCAAGGAAAACAAGGCTTTGCCTCCGCATCCGGCTATCAAATCCACGTGGCGCTGACGACGGAGCTGACAGAGGAGCTTGTCCAGGAAGGGCTGGTGCGGGAAGTGATCCGCGTCATTCAGGACTACCGCAAACGCATGGAGCTGCCGATCGACAAACGGGTAGTTGTCACACTCGCGGTCGACGAGGAGCTGCGGGCAGCGCTGAACCGTTTTGAGCATTTGCTGCGGGAGAGCGTGCTGCTGTCCGATGTGGTGTACACGTCCGGGCAAGAGCTTGCGACGGTGTCTTTTGGCGAAAAATCGTTCGGCTTGCACATCGAATAAGCAAAAAGGATAGGGAGAAGCGGCACGAATGCTGCTTTCCCTATCCTTTTTTCATTACAACTCATCCCGCTTGGTTTCCACAAGACGCGGCCCTGTCAGCGAATGATCCTCAGGCTGCTCGGCTTCCACCAGCCGTTTCAGTGCGGTCAGCTTGTTGTCCCAGAAACGGTCATAGTAGGACAGCCAGCTTTTCAGCTCGGCAAGCGGCTCCGGTTGCATCCGATACCTCGTCTCGCGGCCTACACGCTGCTCCTTGACCAGCCCTGCTTCGGACAAAATGCGCAAATGCTTGGAAACGGCAGTGCGGCTGATCGGAAAGTGTCTGCTGATCGCGGTCACAGGCATTTCCTGATCGGTCAGCAATTGCAAAAGCTTGCGGCGCGTCGGATCGGCGATGGCTTGAAATACGTCATGCTTGGCGGCAGAGCTGCTCATTTACGCTTCCACATACGCTTTCAGCTTAGGCAGCACAGAAGAATCCCAGCCCTGGTTCATCCGGTCGCGGACGACGGCATGGCCTTCCCCAAACTCCGTTACCGTATCGGCAGACCAACCGGAATGAATCAGCGTGAACTCTGTTGTTTCTCCCAAATCTTTTAACGCGAACGTGATTACCCAGTCTTTGCCCCATTTGAACACGAGACGGTTCGGCGGGTCAATTTCTTGCACGACGCAAGGAGAATCGCCGTATGGGGAATGGATGGTAAAGGCATGTCCAGCTACTGGCTGAAAATCGTTTGGCATGAACCAGGCGGCAATCCCGTCTGCTGTAGCGACGGCATCCCAAACTTTTTGCAGCGGAGCTTGAAATACTTGTGTCTGAACGATATCAGGAATGGTGTTGGACATGAATACGCCTCCGTAAAAAGAAAGTAGTTTCCTAGTTTGCACATGGAAACGAAACCAAAACGTTTCGCTTTTTGCAGTATACGAAACCAAAAGGTTGCATGTCAACGGATGATAGGAAAGAAAGATTTGACAGGTTCAGGAGAAATTGATTACAATCAAAACGGAATGAACATTCATTCCGAGGTGAGGAGGTCTGGCATGTCTGAGACAAAGCGGGAGTTAATATTGGAAGCGGCGATGGTTCTGTTTGAACAGCGAGGCTTCGACGGCACGACTGTTCCGATGATCGTCGACAAAGCAGGCGTGGGCGCCGGGACACTGTATCGCTATTTTGAAAACAAGGAAGCGCTGGTCAACACGTTGTTTCAAGAGTGCGTCAACGATGTGCTGGAGACGCTGAACCAGGGCTATCCGCACGACTCGAATGATTCGCGCAAGCAATTCGCTCATATTGCCAAGCAGTTGGTCAGCTATGCGAATAAAAATCTCACGGCCTTGCTGTTTGTCGATTCCCATGTCAATGGCTACTATTTGGACGAAGCAAGCCAGGCAGCTTACATGCGCCTGCGCACGTTTTTTTATGAGTTCATTGACCAGGGGAAGAAAAACGAAATCATTCGTCCGTTGCCTGCCGACGCATTGATCGCGATTATTGACGGTGCGTTTATATCGCTGTACAAGTCTTGCCGGGCGGGCGAGATCGAGGAAACACCGGAATTGCTGGCAGGCGTGGAAGAGGCTTGCTGGGATGCGATCAGAATTCATTGATTCTGATCTTTCTTTTGAACAAAACGGAATGAATATTCATTCCGTAAAACCGACATCGCTTGGACATGTACCTAATTAAGCAGGAGTGAAGAGAACATGAATGCATGGATCAGGAAAGCGGCGGGAAGTGTAGCGCTCCTCTCGCTTGTGCTGGTGGGAACGGCTTGCACAACAGGGGAACAGCCTGCAAGCAGCGTGGAAACCCGGCTGGATGCAAAAGTGGTGGAAACGAAACGCGTTCAAACGAAGACTGTCCGTACCGAGAGCGAGCTGTCGGGCACGCTTGCTCCTGTAGAAGAGGTGACGGTTGCTTTTGAAATTGCCGGGGAAATCAAACGGATGCCGTTCAAGGAGGGGGATTCGGTTAAAAAGGGAGACGTTCTGGCGGTGCTTGGCACCACGGACTACTCGCTCCAGCTCGCAATGGCAAACGCAGAAGCAAACGGCGCGAACGCGCAATTGGCCAAAGTGAAAAACGGCTCCCGCAAGGAAGAAGTCCAGCAAGCGCAGGCAGCGGTTGAAGCGAAGCAAATCTCTTTGCAGCAGGCCGAGAGCGATTACCGCCGCATGGAGCAGCTACATAAAAATGGGGCGATCTCGCAAAGTGAGTTTGAACGGGCGAAAAATGCGCGGGAGCTGGCGGAAAAAGACCTTTTCCAGGCAAAAGCGACCTACTCTCTGGTCGTCGAAGGGGCGCGCGCGGAAGATGTGAACGCGACGCAGGCGAGCTATCAAGGAGCGATGGCAGCACGCAATCAGGCGGCGGCGACACTGGCGAAAACCGAGGCGAAAGCGCCTTTTGCCGGAACCGTACTGGCAAAAATGGCGGATGTCGGTCAGCTTGCAGGCCCGGGTGCTCCCGTGTATCGCATCGGCAACATCCAGCAGCTGAAAACGGTTTTGCCTGTGCTGGATAAAGACATCTCATCCTGGCGGGCAGGCGACGAGGTCGAGCTTGCGCTGTACGGGAACAAGCGCAAAGGCAAAGTGACGAACATCTATCCGGCTACGAATGAACAGACGGGCACGATCGGCGTGGAAGTGGTGGTCGACAATGCCGCCAAAGACTGGTTTGCCGGGCAAGTGGTCAGTGCGAAACGAACCTTGGAGCAAAAAGCAGCGATTTTTATCCCGACCCAAGCTGTTTTCAGCCGCGGGTCTGAACCTTATGTCTTCCTTTTGACAGAAGGAAAAGCCCGCAAGACGACGGTAACGCTGGGGGAGTATGTCGACAACGAGCTGGAAATTACAGCAGGGATAGCGGCGGGCGATGTCTTGATCACTGACGGGGCAGACCGCTTGCTCGACGGGGATCGGGTCACTGTCAAAGGAGGCGTGAAGCATGATTGAATTTTTGATCAAGAAGCGAAAAATCACGCTCGTCTTTTTTGCGATGCTGATCTTGATGGGGATTTACGTCTTGTTCTCGCTCCCGAGACAGGAGCAGCCTGACATCATCGTCGGCACCGCGACAGTGACCACGGTCTATCCGGGAGCGACTCCGCAAAAAATCGAGCAGACCGTCACGAAAAAGCTGGAAGAGAAGATCAATGAAGTGCAAGGGATCAAGTCGATCAACTCCGAGTCGCGTTCAGGGGTGTCGATCATTACCGTACAGACGGAAAATGATGCCAAACCGAAAACCGTGTTTGAAGACATGCGGAAAAAAGTGAAGGACGCCGAAGCCGACCTGCCGGAAGAGGCGGAGCAGCCGATCATTAACGACGACATGAGCCGCACTTTCATCCAGTCGTTCCAAATTACCGCCGATTCTTTTGAACAAATCCTGCAATTGCGCGATACGCTCGACCTGTGGAAGGATCAGCTGCGCACCGTTCCGGGCGTGTCCGATGTCTCGATCCTCGGATTGCCCGAGCAGGAAGTGAAAATCAACGTACAGGCGCAAAAGCTCCAGCATTACGGCATTTCTTGGGCGCAAGTCATGAACGCGATTCAAACGAAAAACGAGACGGTTCCACTCGGAGACATACATGTCGACAAACGCCAATACCAACTGACCATGCCTGTCAGCTACGATCCGACTTCGCTCGGAAAAGTGGTCGTGACCCGTACTGCTCAGGGAGTACCCGTCTATTTGCAAGATGTCGCCACGATTTTGGACAGTACGAAACGGGTGGAATACAAGACGTACTACAACGGAAAGCCCGCCGTCACGGTCAGCATCAACGCCGAGCTGGGCAGCAACGTCCCGAGCGTCCAGCGCGCGGTCGACGAGAGGCTGCATTCTTTAGAAGAGCAGCTGCCTTCGTGGGCGAAAAAGGAAACGGTTTACGCCCAGATGGAGCGGATCGACAGTTTGTTTTCCGAGCTGTTGCATGAAATGCTGATCGCGATTGTGGCCGTCCTGTTTGTTTGCATGCTCGGCTTGAACTTGACGACTTCGATGATGGTCGCCCTCGCGATTCCGATCTCGCTTGCGTCAGGGATGGCTGTTCTCCCTTTGCTCGGGATCACGCTGAATCAGATGAGTGTCTTTGGCATGATCATCGTTCTCGGGATTTTGGTGGATGACGCCGTTGTGGTCAATGACAACATTGAGCGCAGGCTGTCCGTGCTTGGAGAGGAGCCGTATACGGCAGCTGTGCTTGGCACGAAAGAGGTTGCCGTTTCGATTGTCACGGCGACATTTGCCACGATCAGCGCATTTGGCCCGATCATTTTTTTGACAGGCGATGCCGGGCAGTTCATTTTTCCGGTGCCAGTCGTCATCATTTTCACGATGACCGCCTCCATGATCATGTCGCTCTCGCTCATCCCGATTTACCGGGAGTGGAACGAGAGACGAAAAAACAAGCGCGCGAAAAAAACGGCAGCAGACCGCAAGCCAGCCGGACTTTTGGGCAAGCAGATCGATGCGCTGACCCGCTGGTACGGAGATCGAGTCATGCCGGCGATGCTGAAAAACCCGTTGAAAACGGGAGTGATCGGGGTGCTGGTCGCTACAGCCTTTTACGGACTGGCTGCGTTTATTCCGATCCAGCTGTTCCCGGATGACGACAGACCGCAGATGATTGTCAACATAAACATGCCGATCGGCAGCAATTTGCAGGAAACCGACCGGATCGTCCAAGGCACCAGCGACTGGATCGTCAAACAGCCGCACATTCAAAAGGTGGCTGCCTTCGTCGGGGGAGCTGCCCCGCAGATGATCACGAGTGCCCCGTCGATCGGAACAGGCGAAAACATGGCGCAGCTCGTCGTCGTCTTTGACCATACGCAGATGGATGCGCGCAAAGTCGTCGAGCCGTGGACTGTGCAGCTGAAAGAACTGTACCCGGAGGCGAATATCATTCCGTACAGCGTGAAGGCGGGCATGTATTCGGGCAGCCCGGTCGCCATTCGTGTGTATGGAAATGACTTGTCCGAGCTGTATGCGATTTCCGAGGAAGTCAAAGCGATGATTAAAGAGACGAAAGGAACTTACAATATCAATGACACGCTCGGGAATGCGCAATATTCCCTCCAATTCCAGGTGGAGCAGGGGAAAATGGACAAGGCGCTGGTCCATGAAGCGGATTTGACGAGAACGTTGCGTCTGATCAGTCAAGGCATCCCGGTTGGACAGTTTGACAACGGGAAAAAGCTGATCGACATGACTTTGCTGGCTGATCAGGCGAACATGACTCCGCAGCAGCTTTTTAGCCAGCTTACGGTTCCGAATAGCCAAGGGCAGCTCATTCCGGTGGCGCAAATAGCGGAAATGAAACCGACTTTGTCCATCCAGAGCATTCCCCGCTACAATATGTCCCGCAGTGTCACGATTACGAGCGATGTGCGGGGGCGCACGGCGGATGACGTGATGAGCGAGCTGGTGCAAAAGCTGGAACACGTCGAAATGCCGGATGGTTACGCCTGGAAGGTGACGGGTGAATCGGAGGAGGAAGGCGACGTGCTGGCCGATTTGGGGCTGCTCGCGGTGGTGGCTGTGCTGCTCATCTTCCTGTTGATTGTGTTGCAGTTCAATTCCTTGTCGATACCGACTTTGGTGATGAGCACAGTCTACCTGGCAATCGCCGGAAGCATGATCGGGTTGTTCATTACCGACACGCCGATCGGCTTCATGACAGTAGCCGGGTTTATCTCCTTGGCCGGAATTGTCGTGCGAAACGGAATTGTCCTGATCGAGTTCATCGAAGAAGCACGGCACGCTGGCATGGGGTTGCGAGACGCGGTGATCGGCGCTGGAAAAGCGCGGTTGCGCCCGATTTTGCTGACGACTTTTGCAGCCGTGGCTGGCCTTGCCCCGATGGCGATTTCCGGGAGCGTGCTGTTCAAACCGCTGGCCATCACGATTATTTCCGGGCTGCTGTTCTCGATGCTTTTAACTTTGATTGTCGTGCCGTCGCTTTATACCGTCGTGGCGCTGCAAAAGGAAAAGAAGCGTGAGCGGGTGGAGAAGCAGCAAGAGGCTCCGGCTTGCGTGTAGCGGTTTTGGCAAAGCTTTTTTGCGCGATCTCGTTTTTTTACAAGGAATTTTCAGACAAATGGAGAAATGGGGGAGGTGCAAAAAAGACGTACTTCATCAGGAAGCGAGGAAAGACAGATGAACCAGAGCAAGTGGAAAGTGGGCGTCATCGGCGCAGGAGTCATGGGCGAACGAATGATGAACGCCATTCGCACGCACGAAACATTTTGTGTAGCGGCAGTCAGTGACGTTTCGGCGGAAAGAGCGCAGGAGGCTGCGCAAAAATCCGGAGACGTGCCGTGGTACACCGATTACAAGGAATTGCTCGCAAAAGAAGAGCTGGATTGCATCTATCTGGCTGTTCCGCCAAAATTCCACCACGCGATTGCCTTGGACGTGCTGGCTCACAAAAAGCATTTGCTGTGCGAGAAGCCGCTCGCCAACTCGCTTGGGGAAGCGGAGGAAATGCTGGCCGCAGCGAAAGACGCAGGTGTCGTACACGCGATGAATTTCCCGCTCTACTATCAGGGCATTTTCCCGGAGCTGCGCCGCAGGCTGGAGGAGATCGGCGATGTGCGCAGAATCGACATTTTGACTCATTTCCATACATGGCCGCGCCCGTGGCAGCAGACGCCGTGGCTGTCCGGTCGGGAGCAGGGCGGCTTCATCCGCGAGGTTTTGCCGCATTTTACCCATTTGACGTACGCTTTGTTTGGCGACTTGCAGGTGATCCGCTCGGAGGTAGACTATCCGGAAGATCCGCAAGCGTGTGAAACAGGCGTATCTGCCTTCTTGCGCCTGGCAGACGGCACGCCTGTGACGATCAACGGGCTGGCGGGTATCGCGCATCAGGAGCATTTGGACTACCGCATTTACGGTACAAAAGGCACGCTCAGTGTGGTCAACTGGAGCAAGCTGTCTGTCGGAAGAGACAATGAAGCTCCTCAGGCAGCGGGCGTGCCCGAGCAGGACCGTCTGTCGCTGTTGCTCGATGAGCTGGCGCTGGCTCTGGAAGGCAAGGAAGCCAGGCTGGTTACGTTTGAGACAGGTGTAAAAGTGCAGAAAGTATTGGAAGCGTTGCTGGGTCACGCGTAACGGTAAGGCAGGAAAAATCCCCTCGCGGAAGCGTCCGCGTTCGTCTCGTAACAGCTTGGGACGGACGTGGATGACCGGAGGGGATTTTTTGCGTTTAATGGACGCGCAGGGCGGGGTAGACGAACGTTTTCAACGTCAGCCCTGTGAACGAGCAGCCCGCCGCTTTTGGATGTCCGCCACCGCCGTAATGGGCGGCGATCACAGAGAGATCGACGTCATCGCGGTTCGTGCGCAGGCTGATCCGGCCTTTTCCCGGATCGAGCATGGCGACAAAGTCGATTGTCTCGTCGCTTTTGCACAAAAAGCTTCCCGTCGTAGAGTGGTATTGCTCCAAAAAGACGACCCCGACTGTGTACTGCTTCGGCTTGTCCAGGTCGATGTCGACCGGAAGCCGCTTCATTTGCCGCAGCTTTTTTTGCTCGTAGGCAGCGATTTTGCGTTCCTCCGCATAGATCAGGATCGCCTCCCATTCCGTGAACACAAACTGATCCGTGTCGTCGCCTTCCCCGCGCAATCGTCCGATTACTTGATCGGCAAAAGTCTCCCGTTCTGCCAAGTAAAACAACAGGTTCAACTGATGCGCCTGGTCGTTGCCGCTCGTCTCCCAGTCCCACGTGTCAAAAGCGCGAACCAGCTCTACGTAGTGGGAGAGCACGTCGGTAGGCGCAAGCGCGCCCTTTTGGATCAAGTAGTCGTAGTAAAGGCTTGTGGCCGAGGGCTTTTTCCCCGCCTCCTCTACCACGACATTCGCCCAGTCGTACTTGGCTGACAGCGGCAGCGCCGTGGGGTGGTGGTCGATCAGGACGAACGAATGCCCGCGCGCGACCTGTTTTTGAATCAGGGCGGCGGCTTTTTCGTTGACGCTGACATCGGTAATGACAACGGACATTCCGGGGGCAAGCTCCTGCTCGATGAACGTCTCGATCTCCTGGCTGACGGTATACGGAGATACGCCGCGGACGAGGACTTCCTGGCCGGCATAGGCGATTCGGCTCAGGATGGCGCACGATTCTCCGTCGAGGTCCTTGTCGGTGAAATGGATGATGGCTGGCTGATGCATTGAAGGCTCTCCTTGTGTTTGGCTTTTTGTGGGATAGCGAAGCTACCACTTAGGATGTCCTTTTCGGTTTGTGTTCGAACCAGCGGGAGGGCGAGCCGAGTCATTTTTCAAAAGTATGTGTCGTCTGAAGTTCGTTGATGAACAAGCAGTCCGCCTGCGCTTGCTAACGAAAGGTGCGAAAAGACGTTTCCAGCTTATGGATGAATGCTTTGGCGGCCACACTCATGTACTTGTCGTTGCGATACATGATCACCATTTCCCGGATCGGCGAATCTTTGATCTCGATCGCGCGAATGTTGAGTGAGGGGAAGCTTTCGATCAGGCGGCTGGGCTGGATCGTAGCTCCGATTCCGGCGTGAACGAGTTGGAGCAGAGAGGTGGCAGAGCCTGTTTCCATGATCGTCTCAACGGTCAGCCCGTATTCCAGCCCCCATCTGTCGATCAAATCTCTGCCGTAAAAGCCTTTCGGATACATGACAAACGGGATGGTGCGCAAATCGTCGGCAGACACAAATTCGTTCTCGGCAAGCGGGTGGTCGGCATGGACGTAGAGACTGTACGTTTCCGTGTAAAACGGGATGCGGGTCAAGCGCTGGTCGGCAGGCACGGCGGGCATGGACAGACCGACACCCAGGTCGACTTCAATGTTCAACACCTGATTGACGATGTCGATGGAAGGAAACACTTGCACTTTGGTTTGCGGGAATTGCTTATGAAAGTCGATGAGCAAAGAGGTGAGCCGATAGTCCAGGTCGGAGGGCAGTACGGCAATGCGCAAGTGGCTGGCATGCAGGCGGGTCAAGTCTGCGATGGCTGTTTTCGCATTTTCAAGCTGCTGCGCGATTTGTCTGGCGTGATGCTCCAAAATTTCTCCGGCTTCTGTCTTTACCGTTTTTTTCCCGATGCGGTCGAACAGGGGGACGCCGACTTCGTCTTCCAGAACGCGGATTTGCTGGCTCAATGTCGGCTGGGTGATGCCGAGCTTGTAGGCGGCTTCGGAAAAATGCAGTTCGTTGCACAGCATGAGAAAGTATTGCAGCTGGCGAAATTCCATCGCTTCCGCTCCTTTATACATAGTCTGTAACTATTGTTTGTATAGAAAAAATAGAATTGATCTATTATAATCCGGCATTTACACTTCATTCAAGGACTGAGGAAGGAAGTGCTTGCGTGAAGTTTTTTTATTTGGGTTTCGTCGTGTTTTTTCTGTCGCTGAACTTGCGGCCGTCCATTACGTCTGTAGGACCGTTGCTTGACATCATTCAAAAGGATTTGGGCATGAGCGGCGTGACCGCCAGCCTGATTACGACGCTTCCGGTCTTGTGCATGGGGCTGTTTGCGCTTTTGTCGATCACGCTTAGCCAGCGTTTTGGGCTGGAGCGAGCGTTGTTTGTCTCTATGGTGATGATTTTTGCGGCTACGGCGTTTCGGGCGGCGGTCAACGACAGTGTCAGCCTGCTGGCGACTGCCCTGATTTCCGGAATTGGCATCGGCATCGCGGGCCCGCTTTTGTCAGGCTTTATCAAAAAGCATTTTCCTGGCAGGCCGGGTGCTACGAGCATCTACTCCGTATCGCTGGTCATCGGGGCGGCGGTCGCTTCGAGCTTGTCGATTCCGATTTTTGAAGGGCTGCACCAGTCGTGGCAATATGCGCTGTGCGTCTGGGCAGGCTTGGCGGTGATTGCGGCGGGGCTGCTGCTTCCGCTGACGAAAGAAAAAGCGGCGAAATCGGAGCTGACACGGCCTTCCTTGCGGGTGAAAAATGGGCGAATGGGCAGCAGCATGGTGTTTTTCGGTTGCATGTCATCGATGTTTTACATGATTACCGCCTGGCTGGCGCCGCTCGTGCAATCGGCAGGAATCAGCCACGAGCAGTCGGGACTCGTTCTGACGTTGTTTACGATCATCCAGATTCCCGTCAGCTTTTTCGTCCCGGTCATCGTCAGCCGCACGGGCAAACGCAATCTGTGGCTCGTCATCTGTGCCCTGTCCGAGCTGATCGGCGTCGCTTTGCTGCTCGCTCACCTGTCGCCGTGGTTGGCGACCGTGTTTCTCGGAATCGGGGCAGGCGGTCTGTTCCCGCTGGCGCTTTTGATCCCGATTCAGGAAGCGGAGAGCGCTGCGGAAGCGACTTCCTGGTCAGCGGCAATGCAATGCGGCGGCTACATGCTCGGCTGTCTTGGGCCGATGCTGATTGGGTTGACTGTGGATGTTTTTGGCAATTTTACGGTTGGGTTGATCGTGATGCTGTTCATCATCGGTTGTCTGCTCTGGTCGATCAGCAGGCTCGGCGGGCGGAAGCAGGTGGTTAAAAGGACGGTGGCGACATAGGGGAGGAAACAGGAGAAACCGCCGCAGGGCACCTGGCCTCTTGCGGGGAAGCCTAGACTGGCCGCCTGCGGTGAAAAAGGAAAACCGCGGCAAAAGCAGT